>Ga0207985_1000002_pt1 | contig 187521 bp, 178 predicted proteins | sample ETNtaG_3_FD_185761 | JGI IMG/M metagenome (GOLD analysis project Ga0207985, IMG submission 185761) | Marine microbial and viral communities from oxygen minimum zone, Eastern Pacific Ocean - ETNP201302SV84 (SPAdes) (version 2) | ecosystem: Environmental > Aquatic > Marine > Unclassified ...
TTGATTCTGAAACGAACGGGCTTGCCCACTACTGCTTCCAAAATCTCAATCCCGTTGGTCGCCTGAGTTGTATGGGGAGTAGTCGAAGCTCCCGCAGGAATGGGGAACTCGCCGCGTGGCTTGTTGTGCGTGGCATCATCACTGCATCGGAAGAGTCCTGTACCACCTGGCTGCTCAAAGAATGCCGCGTCTTTCGGTGCGCCGCCGCCTCTATCGTTCCATATCTGTCCGCCCAAGGGTTGCCTGCTCGGGCTGAGGCAGTCTAGGGAAACACAGACCACGTCCATGTGTGAGGGCGGGTTTTCGCTAGTTGTCCCCACGTCACCAAGTGACACGTAACCCGCTGGCGGGATAGGGCGCCAGCACCAGAAGCGACGCCTGCCGCGTTCCTGCCACCATACTAGATCGAACCTTTCGGGCGGTGCGATGTCTCTACCGCCAGCACGAATGACCAACGTCGAGAAGTTCGGTGGCGAGTGCCCGTTCTTGGCGGTCATACCGATCAAATGGCACCCTGCAGGCACGCGCGGCCTCCAGACAGAGACGTCTTGGTTTGCGCCGGAACCACTGTCGTTCCATACCTCGTCGTACTCACTTACGGGGACGAATTCGAACTTCTCCTCCGCTGAAATCGACTCAGTTGAGTGGATTTTATCCTCCGAGTGGATGGTGAAATCTTTCCGTTCGGCCAGAGTGTATCCGCCGTCTGAAAAGACGCGTATGCTCCAATCGCCTTCTGCCCGCCCCCCGTTTGATAACGAAACGTTGTTCACGTCGACGTCCCTGATGTATTTCCATCGCTGGTTTTGCCCTCCGTGATCCTGATCGGGTGCGCCCGTTGGATAGATGCCGACCCAAGCATCATTGTGGTTTGGGGGGTTGCTGAGTTTGAAGCGGACGGGTTTACCAGACACGGCTTCCAGCACCTGAATAGATACATCTGAAGCAAACGTGGAGGAACGGTCGGTGTTGGGGTGCTGTTGAGTTTGGGTCGTAGCGTCGGGCGGGTGATAGACTGTTGGCGCCGGATGCTTGCCGCCCGGGGCACCCGGATGGCCCCAGGCTTCGACATTTTCCCATACGCCTTCACGCGGGGGAACACCGATCTTTCCACCGGTATGCGCAGCATAGAGAACCCCTGCTCTTGAGATGATCATCCACTTCCTCCACTCCGGGCGTTGATGGTAAGGACCGGTGTCTTGGAAAGCGATGAAAATCTCGGGGTTCTGAGTGTGCTGGTAATGGCCGGCGATAGTGCTGAAGTGTCTATTATCATGTTTGCCGGGCATGAACTCGTAGTTCCCGTTCACTTCCGGACTTCCGGCTTGGGCGACGATTACATACGAGGGCATAGGTGCTGTAATTGTTGTAGGTTGTTGTTGACCTGTAGCGCCCTGCTGCACGAACTGGATATCTTCCCAGCCGCCTCTTGGCGCATGGTCTCGGTTCCATTGTGCTGTGCCATTTTGCTGCGCACTCAGGTACTTCCCGTGACAGGACTTCAAACAGACTACATTGTCGCCACGGTCTTCGACCGTAAACTCCTCCCAGCCACCTGGTGGCGCCTCTCTGCGATTGATTTGTACACTACCGTCAGGCTGTGCTGAAAGGTACATACCATGTGCACCCTTGAGTGCAATCCTGCCATTTTGTCGCTGTTCTACTTGGAAGTGTTCCCAGGTACTTGCATGGTCGCGGTTCCATTCCGCACGCCCGTCGGGCTGAGCGCTCAGGTACTGTCCGTGTACGCTCCTGAGCGAGATCCCCGACCCCTGATTAATGAGGTCCAAGGCTCCCTGCATGCCCCTAGCGGGCGTCGTCCGGATATGGCTCTTTTCGGTTCATGGAGAGAAACGGCCGTTTAAGGGGCACACGTTGTTCGACCATGATATGTCTGATTACGTAATGCCGGTATTGGTGGGCTTGTACGCTGCGTTCGCAATCGCAGTAATGGCCGTCACCCCCATCATGGCCTCCTGAGCTGGAGTCATTGGGAATACTTGAAGTGGGTTTCAACCAAGCGATAGCCATAGTCGGGGCAATAGGCTCTCACTGGGTGCATAGGATGAGCGATGATTCACAGGTAGAAGACGGGGGTTCCGTTGACGGGAACGAGGGGGGGAGCTCGTCGGCTAATTTTATGCTCTTCTTGTTCTTTGAGTTCTGGTTTTACTTGGTGATCATAGTGATCTTGGCTGGATTCGGGCTTTGATATCAGGGGGCCTCACTCGGAGATGGCCCGTGCCTCCCTGGTTTCGCAGGACACCTCCTCGTCTTCCAATGTCAGGTTGTTCACTAGGTCTATGTAAGCGGTCATGGCATCTTCCTTGCTCATCCCTGAAATGGATGACCATGCATCGAACTTTATCCGATCTCTGAATCTGATTGCACTTGGCCTCCTTCCTGAAACGTCCCCCTGGGTGGCTTGCTTGTAGTAGGCGTAGACCTTCCTTACAGTCTCGTTGCCCATTCGCTTGTACAGTTTCTCAACTTTGGCTTGGGCGTCTAAGAACTCCTGCTCGTGCATGACAGTCTCATGTGAGGCGCTGGCTTTCAATTATATCACACCGGCGCCACTCAGTTCCCTGAGTACGATAATTATGCATATTAGGCTGATTATGATACCAATGGGGCCTCTTTTGATTTTGGAGGAGGGTCTGATGCCCAGGATCGGCTCGACCTTCGTCGCTAGTTCATCCTCTATCTCGGAAATTGGCTTCATGATTTGCCCTAGGGGACCACGAGATATGTAGGTGCTGGTTGGCCTACTCACCGTATTATCTCTGATATCTCCTCGATGATATCAAAGTCGGGGTAGTACTTCACGTTCTGCCACACTATCTGGCCGTCCGGGCCCAGCACCTGAAGTGTCGGGGTTCTAGGATTCCCGAAGGCCTCGTCCAGAGGGACTGTGCTCGGCTCGCCCGTCTCAGCGTCCCAAGCCACTGCAGATGAGTAGGGGGTCAGCACGGGCCATGGTGAGTACTGCTCGGATGACTCATTCCCAAAGACCTCGAAAAAGGACTCTCGGCTCTCGAAGCTTGGATACCTCTGGACGGTGATGACATTCGAGTCGTTGGATATCGTTCCATTGACAATGGACTCCCTGATCATCTGGGTCCACTCATGACAGCCACGGCATCCCGATGCGGCCCATAGGATGAGGGTGTTCTGGCCCGATGAGTTCTCCAGCACGTTGTACTCACTGTGCTGGTCCACATCCCTATCAAGGGTCTGAGCCACTATGTTCATCCTGTTGAGTGAGGGAGTCTCGGCTTCCTCTTCCGTGTCGACATCCGGGGCATCGGTGATGCAACCGGCCATGGGTACCAGAAGGAGTATGGCGAGAGCTAGTGACCTCTTCATGGACGCATTGGGGGTTGAGAGCATCATAAAGAGTTGTTTTCACTTTCACTTGCGGTCGGACCCTCTCTCTGGAAGCATTAAGCCAGAGTTGCTCTGAGGAGCGCATCCTATGGGAAGAACGGTGCCTACTTGGAGAAACAGACTGGAGAGGAGAATAGAATACTGGAGGGACTTCAAAAGGGTCCTGAGGCCAGTTGAGAGAGACTCGTTGGAAGATCTTACCTCCGCTGTGAGGCGCCGTTCCTCGGCCTGTGGCATGCTTCCACTCTCAGATGAGTTCGAGCCGATCGTTCTGGCCATGCTGATTGACATCAATGTCAGGCTTTCCTCCTTGGAGGAGGAGAACAGGGGTAATGAGTGAGGGGTGGATCCTGGATGCTCATCTGAGAAGTGGCTCCGACTTGGTCACGGTATGGGTGAAGGAGGATTCTGGCGCTGTCTCGGAGCACTCGTTCCGGTGGTCGCCGGTGATTCATGTCTCTGGCAGGCCCGAGTCTCTGCACGAGCTCGAGGTTTTCCTAACGGGAAGCGTCTGCCGCTCCTTGTTCGGCACTGTCAGTATCGCCAAGGAGCGTCGTCTGATCAGCCATGGTTGCGATGACCCCGTGGAAGTACTCTCAATCGGGGTGCCCCGTGCGTCTAGCTTGATGTCCATTGCGAGAGCCATAGCTGACAGGGGGGGCTGGGAGGAGTATGAGGTATTCTCGGTTGACCCAAAGCCTGCTCAGAGGTTCTTGTACGACATGGGAACGCATCCATTTGGAAGGGTTAGAATAGAGGGGGGGATGATGGTTCCCCTCGATTCCAGGACTGATGGGGGATGGGTGGTTCCAGAGGTCAAAATCGCCTTCCTATCCTTCGATCTGGGTGATGTAGCCAGTGGTGGCTGCATAAGGAGCGTAACGATATCCGAGGGGGACATCGATGGGGAGAGTGGGGGCTTGAGGATCCAAATGACAGATGGGAGGAGCGTGGAGAGCTTCGTGAGCGAAGTGGAACGTGCAATGCAGTGGATCGACCCTGACATAGTTGTGACAGAGGAAGGGGACACCACGGGCCTCCCTGCTCTGATTTCCATGGCTTCCTCTGCAGGAGTCAAGGCAAGGCTCGGCAGGGAGAAGAGGGGGGTTGTGGTGAGGAGGGATGCTGTAACCGCGTGGAGCTATGGTAGGGTGGTTAGATCCGAGGCGTACCACGCTCTCGAGGGGCGGGTCCACATTGACGGAGGGTCCTCGTTCATATTCAAGGAAGGTGGGATAGAGGGGCTGTTCGAGATTTCCAGGATGTCGGGTATACCCTGTCAGGACCTGTCTCGGCTCTCCCCCGGTTCGGCGATATCGGCGATTCAGATCCGACAGTCGATGGAGGATGGGGTCCTAGTCCCATGGAAGAAGAATCGGCCAGAGGACATGAAAACAGGTAAGGAGATGGTAATGGCGGATAGAGGGGGGCTCTATCTGGACCCTCTCCCAGGCGTGCATGATAACGTGTATGAGCTGGACTTCTCCAGCCTCTTCCCCAGCATCATAGCCACGAGGAACATCAGTCCGGAGACGGTGAACTGCGGGTGTTGTGCGCCACCCCCGATCGGTAAGAGGTGCCGTCCTCTCCCACTATGCCATGAGAATCTCGCAGCGGAGCTAGGCCAGAGGAGGGGGCATAATGAGGGGATGGCGGTCCCAGAACTGGGTTACCACACCTGCCTGAAGAGACATGGTTTCCTGGGGAGAGTGGTTTCTCCTATAATCAAGATGAGGGCCAAGCTGAAGAGGAGGGTTTTGGCTAAGGGAGACGCATGGGACAGGAGGCAGAATGCCCTGAAGTGGTTGCTTGTGACTTGCTTCGGGTACACTGGTTACAGGAATGCGAGGTTCGGTCGGATAGAGTGCCATGAGGCGATATGCTCCTGGTCGAGGGAAATTCTGCTGGAGGCGAAGGACGCCGCCGAGGCAGAGGGGTGGATCTGCCTTCATGCGATTGTCGACTCAATATGGCTGAAGGACGGTCTGGACCGTGGTGAGGGCGAGCGGGCGAGGTCGATTGATCGGCTTCTGCTTGGGATAGAGGGGGCATCAGGAATACCCATAGAGCTGGAAGACGTTTACGACTGGATTGCCTTCGTCCCCAACAGAACAACTGGTTCTTCGTCCCTGACGAAGTACTTCGCACACGGGGAGAGGGGGTGGAAGATTAGGGGGATTGAGCTTCGGCAGCACTCCACCTGTCAGTGGATAACGGATATGCAGATGAGGGTTCTTTCAGAGCTCAATGAGAGGGGGCATGTGAAAGGGGTGGAGGCGTCATTGAGACACTACAGGAAGGAGGTGTCAAGGATGAGGGGGGGCTCTGTACCACTATCCGATCTAATCATATCTAGGCGAGTGAGAAGCGAGCTCCAAGACTACAAGGTGCTGAATCTAACGGCTGCTGCCCTGATGAGGGAGAAGAAGGTCAGCTCGACCACGCCCCCCGGGAGGAAGGTCCGCTTCGCTGTTGTGGGAAGGGAGCGCGCCTTGCCCCATGATCGTGTCAGAATGAGGTTTGAGATCCTCAGCAGGAGAGAGAGTGCCAAGGGAGAGCGTGGCGATCCGGAATATTACCTCGGCCTTGCCTCTCGGGCTATATTCTCCATCCTGTCTCCGTTTGGCGTGTCGATGGATGACCTACAAACAGATTCGCTAAAGCAGGTCCGTCTGGACATTAGAGTCTAGAGGAATTCGGTCAATCTCTGTGTTTCACCACCAGGCGTCGAGCTCTTCTCGTTTGACAACGGTAGCTCTAGAAAGTCATCGCAGGATTTCCTCAATAGATTCCTCACCTTTGGCGGAGTGGGCGGATTGTTCCCCCTATCTATCGTGATGAGTACAGCGAGGCGTCTGATCCTCGATATTCTCCTAATCCTTCGGAGAGTGTTGCGGAGGAGCATGTTGCCCTCCACTATGCCCAGCTGTGTGTCCAGGAACATTGAGTGGGCGCTTGTCACTATCAACAGGCTTTCCTCTTCCAGTGTGTCCCTCTCATCTCTTGGCCTCTCCATCCTCCTGAATATCTCAGACATCTGATGGGCCGTAAAGGCCCGACAGGCGTTTAGTCTGTCCAAGTAGTCTATCGACTTCAACAAGGAGGGGGATGTAATTCTCGATGGGTCAAGCATTGAGCCTCCATCGACCCAGTAGACCTTTTTCCCTGTGGATATCTCCTGTGATGCGAGACTGTAGGCTATCTCCGCTGTCTGGTATCTACCGCCCTCCAGACATACCACTCTTGACCTCTCTACCAGGTCCTTTGGTGGAATCATATCCCTCACGAGTTGAGAATGGTAATTATTTTTTCAATGGGCCAACACCTAATGTGAAAGTGGACAGGTGGGTCTCGATAGCCTACTCCTCTTCTGTTTCATTCCATATGGAGGCCCATACTGACATCGGGCTTCCGTCCACCATAATCTCAGATCTCTTGTATATCCTCTCGGATCTCATTAGGGCTCTCTCCATCTCATGGGGCTTGGTCTCATGCCCGTGCACTTCTCTCATGTGGCGGATTATCTCCCGGGTAGTGCAAGGGGAGGAGTCCACCCTCTTTCGTATTAGGCCAACTATCCTTCTGTACTCCCAGAGATCTTCTGACCTTCTCAGTTAACCGCCTCCCTGAATGCCTCCAGGGCTTCGAGAGTTTCGAACTCCACGACTAAGGAGGATATCATGCCGCATGCTTTGCACTCGTACTGTTGGCCTGTCTCGAATCCCATGTATGGGTATACATCCATGCTGAAGCAGGAGCCACAAGCTCTGTAGGTCACAAAATTGGTCTGGTGGGCCTTGTATTGAATGCTTGTTCGGTTTTTCACTTTGGAATGAGGGTGGCTCCAGTCTCAGTCCTGATGATCTTGCCGTCCTGTAAAATGTGGACGGCCATCACTGCCTCTGTGGTACCGTCCGGGAAGTCCATGACGGAGTGCTCTACCAGAACCTCATCGTTCTCGTAGACGCATCGTGCATCACGGATGACGACCTTCTCGTTGGCCATCATCATCTTCATCATCTCTACCACTTGCTCTCTGTGCATCGACGTTCCTGTTTGATGCCTGACGAACTCGTAGTCCTCATGGAACAGGTCAGTGTACATACCCGCGTCTTTCTCTTCTAGTGCCTTGGATAATATATCGTAGATGGCCATAATGGTCTGATGGTGGGTCGGGATTTAATTTGGCTGTATCGCCAGTCTCTGAGCGGTTTCTAGCAGTGACTCGCCATCATGACGTAATGAACGAACGTATCTGGGTATTCGCTCATCACTACTCTGAAGGTCCATTAAGTCGCCCACCCACTCCAACGGCTCGTCCAGCTCAATGTCGGTCCCCGGGGGAAAGCACCGCCACACTGAGCAATGGTCTCCATCGGTTGAGGTTGTTTGTAAGACCCATGGGAACTTCGGCAGTGGATCCTCGCAGGAGATGTCATTCTGGATGCATGTTACCACCCAGCACTTGCCGAAGGAGTGGGGTATTCCCGCCTCATTAAGGAATTCCAGAACATCGTCACTCTCCGCGCCAGGTTGTAGCCAGATGAACGGGGCATTCCTATTGGCGACCACCCACTTCCTCAGCAAACCAAGGGTGCGCTCTGGTGAGAGGAATATAACGAACAGCTCGGGGTCGACTGACGCCCATGGATTGGGAAGTATCGGGACCCCTTGTATGGTGCTTCCCGCATCTCTCGGGTGCACTGGGACCATTCTGTACCCCCTTCCTTTCATGTCTATGAAGGCCCTGTGTGCAGGCCTCTCCTGATTCAGGCCAGCGCCTATAACGTGCACGGACTTAATCTGTCTTAGGAATGATATGTCGCTCATGTTACTCCCCTATTCTCGAGCGTCTTTTGTTTGGCAATATGGAGGCCAAGGCCAGTGAAGCCAATCCACTGAGGAGGGGGTGAGGGAGGGTTCTCTCCTCGGCCTCCTCCTCCTCGACCACGCTTGGCTCCTCCTCTTCTGTTGTGTTTACAGGCTCTACCGTTATTGTCCCAACCATCCCCATGTCCTCATGCGGCTCACAGACGTACTCATATGTCCCGTTCATTCCGATTTCGAATGTGAAGATGTAATCGACGTTCCTGGAGGGCTCGCCTGAGTCAAACACCCCGTTTGCCTCCACGGCGTTGTGAGGGAGAAGTTCCCCGCTCCAGAAGAATCTCAGCGTCTCCCCTTCAGAAATGGTGACATCCGAAGGGGAGAATCGGAGGTTTGTGGAGTCCACGGTAATCGTGGTGGCAAGCACGTGATCAGCCTCCTCTTGGTGGTGTTGGGAATCTAGACCGATTGAGCCGGTAAGGAGGAACGCGCAGAGAATCAAGGATAGCGCAACGGGGCCTCTCATGGCTGTGACTCTGTTTCCCTTGTTTTGAATTGGTGTTTCAAAGAGTGGCCGAAAATCCTGTTCCCCCCCCATATATTGCTCCTGGGCGTTACACGGCCCTCAACGTTCAAGAACGATAGCGATGATTCTTCATCCGTAGTATGTCTTCCAACCGGCCTGGTGCGAGTGAGGCCCCTCGAGGTCTGAGTGATCGACTTTCTGAGATCTCTCAGGAGCGCCTGGTCGAGGAAGTCATATCGGCGTGGGATGAGGTTAACTCGTCTGAGAGGGTGATCGCATCCCTGAGGCAAAAAATAGGGGCTCTTGAGATGGAGTTGTCTGAGAAGGAGTCTGAGCAAGGCAGTAGGCTGAGCGAGGTTGAGCTACAGGAGGCTCTACGGGTCTCAGAGTCGAGGGTCTCCCAATTGCAGAGGAGCCTTGAGAACGAAAGGACGAGGCGAAAAGTTCTGGAGGACTCCGGTGGCGAGGAGAGGCTTGCGGAGCTCAGGGAAGAAAATGCGAGGCTATTGAAGATCGAGGAAGAGCTGATGGTAATGGTCCTTGAGATGGAGGGGCGCATCGACAGGCTTGTTGTTGCCTTGAGAAAGAGTGATTGACGGTGTTGAAATGATAACCAATTCGGATATAGAGAACGCTCAGCGCGAGTGGGGAGAGGGGATAGTCAGAATCGCAAGCTCATATCGGGATGGAGGAGATTACGTTGGGGCTGCTGAGAAGCATATTGATAGCCTGTACGCATATAGTTTGGGCCCCGTATTATTCAAGCCTACCATGGCATCAGAGGAGCAGTTTCGACCGACATTCCAGAGTGCCTTGTCGTATTTTGTGGCGTCAAATAGCGAGTGCCTTGAGGACAGTGGCTTCGCCATAAAGGGGTGGACCAAGGTAAGATTTGAGAATGCTGGAGTGATAATCGATGGGATGTACGCAATCGCAATGGGCAACTACTTCTTCACCGATCAGGGAGGATTGGAGACGAAGGTTGAGTATACCTTTGGGTACATTCAAGATCAGGAGGGGGGGCTCAGAATCCGGCTACACCACTCTTCAATTCCTGCTTCGTTGACCTAAGATAAGACGTCAGGGTCCTTATTTTTTCATGATTAGGAGGCCTATTATAGCACCGAGGAAGACAAGCTCTATCCTCTCATGTGTGCTTGGCCAGCTTAGGTATTCGAGAGCCGAGGGTTCCCATCCCCAGTCCCTATTCATCCTAATCTCATCCCGAAAGTCTTGGAGTCTGCATAGGATGTTGAATATTGATAGAGATATCAAAGACCAACCCGAGGCGAGCTTTGCGCCTTCGGTCTTAATTGCGCCTAGGTAATAGAGGCCGAGGACGAGGAGTATGGATACCGTCGTAATTGAGTAAATGAGAGAGTTTCGCATATCCGCGACTTCCCCGCCATACTCCAGCGAGTCGGCGATGTCAGTCAGCTCCCACAGGGAGAGGGAGATTGTAGGGAGAATCAATAGAAGGAAAAGTGACCCTATTGCTACATCGACAGGGCTTGTTTTTCTCCTTGGAGGCTCCCTTTTGCCAGTGGGTATTTCTAGCACGACTCTGTTAGTGGAGGCTCGAAGATAATGTTTGGGGGGCTAATTCAGGTGTCCGTTCATCTCATCGATAAACTCCGTCAGAACTCTCTGAAGCTCTGTTACGTCGTCGAAGTCCTCTGAAAGGTTTCCTGTTATCACCCAGTCCGCGCCGGCTTCTGCCGCCCTCCTAGCAGTCGTGCCATCCCTAATTCCCCCACCCACGACGAGTGTGAGGTCGCATGATTCTCTTGCGACTCGTATCAGATCGGGGCTTACGGGGGTCTCAGCTCCACTTCCCGCCTCGAGATAGAACATCCTGAACCCATAGGACTGTGCTGTCATCGCATAGGCAGCTACTCTTTCCGTCTCCGTGGGGTGTATGAGGTTAGCCTCTCCTACCTCGCCCGCCTTCCCACCGGGTGCGCAAATGAGGTACCCCATCGGTATCGGAACGATTCCAGCCTTTGCTATGAACGGCGCTCCGGAGACCTGTTCCTCGATCAGGAAGCGCGGGTTGGTGCTATTCATGAGCATCATGAACGTAATTGCGTCGGCTGCCGGAGACAGTGCCGCTGCGCCTTGGGGGAAGAGGACCACGGGTATTTTCGAGGGTTCCTCCTCTGCTCCTGCGTCCTGTGTAGCCGCCCATGTAACAAGCTCGAGTGCTTCTTGTATAGCGACAACTGTGTCGTGTACATTATTCATGTCTGTGTCGGAGGACCCCCCAACGAGGACCATCGAGCTCCCCGCTGCAACTGCGGCTAGACACCTCTTTGCCGCCATGTCCGGGGGTTGGTCTGCGGGGTCTATGAGGATGGCATGCCTGGTCCTCTGAACCTTGGCGCAGACATATTCCGTCGTCGCAGTTTCCGTGGTGGGCATGGATGCCCCTTGGTGGTTAAGCATCTAAGGATTCAGGTTCTATGTTAGCCTATGCCGAGATTAGCAAGCTTAGTCTCAGAGAGGGCCATCTGGCGGGAAAGCTCGTTGCTCGGATCGGGCCCCTGCCACTGCATCACTTGAACTGGGGATCTTGGGGTCTCATCTCCTATCCACCAAATCTCATATGTCCCATCCGGTCTCAATCCAGCGTAAGTTGCCCATTCAGGGGCTTTTGACACCACAGCACCATTCCAAAGAGGTCCTCCGGTTTCATTAGTGGATACTATTTTATCGAAGTCAACGGTGTGTTCAGTTCTCTCTCCTGGATATGAAAGGAGGACCCTCCCTTCTTCTGAGAGTACCTCATTCCTTCTCACCCCAGTGTGGATTTTTGCCCCACGATTGGAGAGGGAGATAGCAACAGCCTTCCTAAGCCAGCTGGACTTGATAGCTGTGTCTCCATCCCCTGGTCTATCGAAGCCGGCCTCGGATATCCAGTGTGGCCTTAGGAAGGGCCAGGGAGCTGAGGACAATAGACCGGGGCCTTCTCCATACATCCCTACCTCGAAGGCCATGGAAATGAGCTCTATCTGGACATCTTCCTTCCTGTCCAGGATTTTGTGCGCAGTGATCAATGAAGATAGCGTGCAATCCATGAAGACGATTCTTTCAGACAAGGAGGGTTTCCTCCTTAATTTCTAATGCATTAACGGGGCAGACAGGTATGCATAGATCGCAGTGCGTGCATTTGTCCTCTGTTGGTATAGCAAGAATACCCTCCAGCTCTAATGCGGCCAGAGGGCAAACGGCTATGCACGCGGCACAACCAAAGCACCTCTCCACATCGACTACCATGACATGCCCGGGCCTCTTGGCCATATGCCACGGAGGGGTCTTCCTCTCTGAAGATTATCCATTGTCTGTGAGGATCGGTTCGGCAGAAATAGGGCAATTCGGTTAGGAGAGGCCAACCCCCTTGTTTCCATTGGAGCGTATCTAATGTGATTTCAGGTAGAGATTTGTATCAATATCGGCGATTTCAGCATACTCGTTTAGCTATAGGCTTGGAGGTACATATTGGTTTTTGGACTTCCATTGGAAGATTTGGGATTGTTTAATCTCCAGTGGAAACAAGGGGGTGCCCGTCCGGATACATCATGTAGGTGCCCCATTACAGAGCATCATGCTGTATAGAGCAGGCAGGACTAGCACATACCCAGATGACCCTGTTAACTCCGGTATAAGATTCCATTTCCTTGGGGGTGCTGGGGAGGTTGGTAACGTGGGTTGTGTGATAGAGGATCAAAGTGGAACGAAAGTCCTCATGGACTATGGTTTGGCACCTACCAAGCCACCGAAGTACCCATCCGAAGCACCGCTGATAGACCACGCTATAATCACCCACAGTCACATAGATCATATCGGAATGGCACCCTGGCTGGTCGGCCACCATGGAACAACTCTTCATGGAAGCAGGCTGACATCTGGTCTCTCGGAAATAATGTGGAGAGACACATACAAGGTTTCCAGAATTGAGGGATACCCCCTCGCTTGGGACAGGAGGGACCTTGATGCTGCACTCGAAGCATGGCAAGAACATGATATGGACGAGGAGTTCGCAATAGGGCCTTGGAATGCCAAGTTCCACGTCGCAGGCCATATCCCAGGGGCAGTCATGACCGAGATTGATGCTCTTGGCAAGAAGGTTCTCTGGACAGGCGACATGGACACTAGATCCAGCCCTAATGTCTCCGGCGCACTACCCGTCCCGTGCGACATCCTCTGTCTGGAGGGAACATATGGTGGCAAATACCATCCCGACAGGTCCGAGGAGGAGGAAAGATTCGTCAAGAGAGTGCTCGACGTCGTCTCCAGAGGCGGTGTGGCAATCATCCCCGCCTTCGCCTCTGGTCGGGGCCAGGATGTAATCAGGATACTCCACAAGGCAGCGCCACACCTCGAGGTGCATTATGATGGAATGGGGACAAGGGTAACACAGGTCTGGATGGATTGCCCTGAGCTAATTCATGAGCCAAAGTCACTGAGAAAGGCCTGGCACTGGTGCAGGAGAGTCAGAAGCAAGTCCGACAGGAAGAAGGCATTGGATGCAGACGTAATCGTAACAACCAGTGGTATGCTTGATGGGGGCCCGGCGATATGGTATGTAAACAGGCTCAGGCACAACCCGGCCAACGCAATACTGCTGACTGGTTACCAAGCCGAGGGATCTGGTGGAAGGATGCTCCTTGATGAGAGGAAACTTCCCATATACGGAAAGAAGACCCCAGTCGACCTCGAGGTAACTCAGTTCTCGCTCTCCAATCACGCAGGTCACAAGGAGCTAGTTGAGTTCGCTCGTGCGTGCTCCCCTGAGCACGTCATAATCTTTCACGCAGATAGGGAACCCGCTATGGCTTTAGCAGCGGATCTGGAGCCTGATATGAAGGTGCATATCCCAGAAAATGGCGAATCAATAGTAATTGGATGATTTTCTGCCTTCCGATTTGTTCATAGGCCCACCGTCCTATGGTCAAGGTAACGTAGGCTATGTACTACGCTGTTTGAAAAGAAAATAGGTGAGAAAAATGGAACAATTGGATAAGATATTTGGAGTGACAGAAGCGGGAAGCGATGTCGCCACCGAGATTAGAGCTGGTGGCGCGACCTTCCTCACTATGGCATACATTCTGCTGGTGAACCCATCGATGTTAGCTGCAACAGGCATCCCGTTTAACGATGCACTGTTCGCTACGTCGATTGCAGCTTTCATTGGATGTATGGCAATGGGGCTTTGGGCGAAATTACCTTTCGCTCTAGCGCCAGGAATGGGCCTGAACGCCTTCTTCGCGTTCACGGTGGCCGCGCCTTGGGCGATGGCAGTACCTTGGGACATAGCTCTCGCAGCAGTTCTGGTTCAGGGAGTCATCTTCCTCATCCTGTCCCTTCCACAGGTTGGTGTCAGGACCGCTATGATAAACGCGATTCCGACCGACCTCAAGATAGCCACTGGTGCTGGAATAGGGATGTTCCTCGCAATCATCGGCCTTCGAGAGATGGGATGGATCTCCCACGACAACGCAACACTTGTCACCCTTGGAGATACAGCAACCTTCACTCACGAGTCTGGTGAACTATGGGCAATGATTGGCCTGATTTCAATAGCCGTGATGATGGCGAGAGGAATCAAGGGAGCAATCATATTCGGCGTACTCGGAGCTTCCGTCGCCGGATGGGCACTATCCGTCAACGACCCATACAACGAGGGATACCCAGTAATCGCGTTCTGTATCGATGCAGCGGCGAACGACTGCGTGGTTAACGGTAACTTCGTAGCAGGGGTCCCCGGGGAGGGAACAGCCGAATGGCCTACTAAGATATTCGAATTCGTTGGTATGCCAACAGAGACACTTGGTGCTGCTATAGGGGCACTATCCCTCGAGACTGGAGTGGTCGATGCTATGACCGCTGACGGTGCGTATGCCAATAACCTGGAGTATGGCCTTGGGGGCTTCCTCTTGATCATGATCACCTTCCTGTTTGTCGACATCTTCGACACAGCTGGCACACTCTACTCAGTGGGTCGCCAAGCAGGATACGTGGATGAGAATGACGAGCTGATGAACTCAGACGAGGCCTTCATGTCCGATGCGGCCGCTACTGTAGTAGGTGCGCTAGTAGGAACAAGCACCACAACTACATACATCGAGTCGGCAGCCGGAATCGAGGAAGGCGGAAAGACTGGACTGGTCGCCGCTACAGTGGGTGTCCTGATGCTATCAGGCCTCTTCTTCGCGGATATCTTCGCCGCTATCCCACAGTACGCAATGGCATCGGCCCTTGTCGTAGTGGGTGCTATGATGATGCGCCAGGCAGCAGATATTGACTGGGGTAACAGCGATGTCGCCCTACCAGCCTTCGCCACCATGGTTCTCATGCCATTCACCTACTCGATCGCAGTAGGTATCGCATGGGGTGTAATCCTCTACACAGCAATAAAGGCAGGACAGCAGAAGTTCGATGAGATCAGCCCTGTAATGGGAGTTCTGACAATCCTACTGATACTGTACTACATCGGTCCAGGAGCCCAAACAGGCTTCGAGTGGCTGATCAACGACATACTCAGCCTCTGAGACCTGTCGTTTGCAAACGGGACCCGGGCCTTAGCCCGGTGTCCCTAACCGCGGAGCGTTTAGCATGGAAGATGACATCATCGATAGCCTATACGGCGCCATAAGAACCGTTCCTGACTTCCCCATCGAGGGCATCATGTTCCGCGACATCACACCAGTGCTCGCAGATGGCGAGCTACTCACCTCACTGGTGGATAGGATGATCGTAGACATGGATGCCCTCGATTGGCAACCAACACATATCGCTGGCCCAGAGAGTAGGGGCTTCATCTTCGGCTCGATGGTGGCTGAGAGACTTGGTGTAGGTTTCGTCCCTGTCAGGAAGCCGGGGAAACTTCCTCACAAGGTAATGAGAGAGGAGTACGAGCTTGAGTATGGGTCAAACGTCCTGGAGGTCCATGTAGATGCGGTTGGGCCAGATGACAGGGTAGTGATCCTTGACGACCTTCTGGCAACAGGCGGTACAGTAGCGGCGACGGCGAATCTCTGCAAGCGCCTTGGTGCTGATGTTCTAGGAGCGATGTTCCTCATTGAGCTCGAGGGACTCAATGGCGCAGAAAATACTGGTATCGACACCCATTCACTACTTTCATTCCCAGCCTGACTGAAACCGAAGCATCGTGAAACTCATATGGACATCCCCACTGGGTGTGTACATGCCACGCTTTGATGGACTAGGAAACTGCGTGGTATGCGATGTTCCATGCACTGCGATGAACTACCTAGTTAGCAATGGCAAGAAGTACTGCACTGGCTGCTGGGTCGAGAAGAATAACCCGTCCCACCCAGAACTTGAGAAAATCAAGGAGGAGGTTTCCTCCGCCGTTAGCGTCTGGAAGTGCCTCAAGTGGTATAGGACGGACCGCAAGCTACCCAATGGCCCATACTCCTTCAAGAAATAGACGCAGTGGAGCCGCTTTGTTCATGGACGTGGTTCGCACGCACCCCTTCATCGAGGACATGGAATGACGACGAAAGAGCTAGTCCATGTGTTCGAAGTTGTGTCAAAGGACATGGATGGCCTCACTGATGCGAGAGGGGAGAGCACGAAATCCATGCTAGCATCGGATGCGGGGATCAAGGTATCGGAGGTCAGGGTTATCCTAGGGTACCAAGTAAAAGGAGACCTTACCGAAGAAGAATGTCAGAGATGCCTCTACGACCTCTTCGCGGATCCCATTATCGAAAAGGCAACCCATGGAGAGACCCTACTCTCTTCGTTTCAGAGCCCCCCCGATCTTGCGATACAAGTTGGGTTCAAGCCGGGTGTAACTGACAACTCTGCGCAGGCCGCTCTGGATGGCCTCACTACCATCTTCGAGCATCACGCAGACTCCGTCGTAGCCACTAACATGACATACGCTATATGGGGCACTGAGGACACTGATGCGACTAAGATAGCAAATGCGATACACAACCCCATGATCGAGAGGTGCTCGATCTCAATGAGAGAGCAATGCAAGTCGGGTGATTGGCCCTCACTCGACTTTCCAGAGATCCAAGCATTGCCATACCTCAAGCCGGCGACAGTGAATCTCGAAGTCTCAGACGAGGAGCTACTTTCCATCAGTGAGAAGGGGCTGCTTGCACTCAACCTTGAGGAAATGCAAGCGATACAGCGACACTACAGGGATGAGGATGTTAGATTGGCGAGGGCCAAGCTAGGCCTCCCAGAGGCATCTCCGACAGATGCAGAGCTCGAATGCCTGGCGCAGACGTGGTCCGAACACTGCTCCCACAAGATTTTCGCGGCAAGAATTCATCATGTTGACAATGTAACCGGGGAGGACACCCAGATCAACTCCCTGTTCAAGACGCACATCATGCAACCGACCCTCGATATCCAGAAGCAGGTCGACTGGCTACTCAGCATTTTCCACGACAACTCAGGCGTTATAGCGTGGAACGAGGAATGGAGCCTCTGCATAAAGGCGGAGACACACAACTCCCCCAGTGCCCTCGACCCTTATGGAGGCGCGATAACCGGGATCGTCGGCGTCAACAGGGACATTGTGGGAACTGGCTTGGGTGCGAGGCCGATAGCGAACACAGACGTATTCTGCTTTGGCCCACCAGACTATAAGAAACAGCTCCCAGAGGGGCTGTTCCATCCCTCGAGAGTATTCAGAGGCGTACATGCAGGAGTAAGGTCAGGAGGGAACGAATCAGGTATCCCAACAGTCAACGGCGCCATAGTTTTCGATGAGAGGTATATCGGCAAACCACTGGTATATTGCGGAACCCTGGGGATAATGCCCAGGGAACTACCCGATGGGAGGCAGAGCCACATCAAGACGCCCAAGGCTGGAGACATCGTTTACATGGTCGGAGGAAGGGTCGGCTACGACGGAATCCACGGAGCCACGTTCTCCAGCCTCGAGCTGACCGAGGAGAGCCCTAGCTCAGCAGTCCAGATAGGGGATCCGATAACACAGAAGAAAATGATAGACATGCTTCTCGAGGCAAGGGACGCAGGATTGATCCAAGTGATCACCGACAACGGGGCGGGAGGGCTCTCCAGCAGTGTCGGGGAGATGGCAGAGCTCACAGGGGGTGCTGACTTGGATCTCGGAGCAGTCCCACTCAAGCAGGCCGGCCTTTCCCCCTGGGAGATACTGGTCTCCGAGTCCCAGGAGAGAATGACCGTCGGGGTCAGACCCGAAGATGCCTACGCATTTGAGGAGCTAGCCAGATTGCACGAGGTGGAGGCCACAGCCGTAGGGACCTTCACAGATTCCGGTGCCTTCGTGGTTAGCCACGGCGAAGACCCCGTGGCACACCTCCCAATCGAGTTCCTCCATGATGGTTGCCCACAGCTTAGGCTAGAGTCCGAGTGGACACCACCCGTCCATGAGCCAATAGCATTCCCGGTAGCAGATGCGAGGGAGATGGGGGGCATCCTCAAACGAATTATGGCGAGGCCAAACGTAGCCAGCAAGGAGTGGTGGGTAAGGTCATATGACCACGAAGTGATAGCCCAATCAGTAATCAAACCATTCTGTGGGGTCAACAGGGACGCACCGGGCGATGCCGCTGTAATCGCCCCACTACAGGGCGGCACGCAAGGAGCCGTAATCTCGAACGGGATTGTCCCAAGGTACTCGGACATAGATGCATACGCCATGGCAGCCGCCTCTGTCGACGAGGCCCTGAGGAACGCGGTCTGCGTCGGTGTGGATCTGGACTTGATAGCAGGACTAGACAACTTCTGCTGGCCAGACCCAGTCGAATCGGCCAAGACACCAGATGGCAGATACAAGTTAGCTCAGCTGGTCAGAGCGAACCGCGCTATAGACGATGTATGCCGTGCATACAGGCTCCCATGCATCAGCGGGAAGGACTCCATGAAGAACGACGCCACATTGGATGGAGAGAAAATCAGCGTCCCACCAACCATACTGTTCAGCCTAGTTGGAAACCACTCAGATGTTAGGAAGGCGGTCTCGTCCGACTTCAAGAAAGAGGGGGACTCGATATATCTCCTCGGTGAGACGCACCAGGAGCTGGGGGCCAGTGAGCTGGCATTCATGCTTAGGGACGAGGGGCAAGGGGGAATCGGGGGCTCCGTACCGGCCATCGACCCCTCCCGGAACCTAGCGATGTACAGGGCCTTGACAGGCGCCATGGCGAAGTCACTTGTGTCCAGCGCACATGATTGCAGTGATGGAGGACTCGCCGTCGCGTTGGCTGAGTGTTGCTTCGGAGCAGACTCTGGGGCATCAATCGACTTGGGGCCTGTAATGAAAGACTCTGAGTCATTAGATAAGTGGGGGGCACTGTTTGGGGAGAGTCTAGGCAGGATCCTAGTCAGCGTCAAGCAGGAACGCAGAGAGGAGTTCGAGATGGTCATGAGGGGCCATTCTTGTCACCATATCGGTTCCGTGTCAGAGGGAGACGATATAACCATCTTGAATACTGGGAAGGAGATACTTGTCACTTCCATGAGCGAGGCAAGGACCGCTTGGAAGAAGGCTCTTGATGGAGGCGGTGTCTGATGGAACAGAGGCCAAATGTCGCGGTCCTCTCGGGTTTCGGAATCAATTGCGAGACTGAGACCATGGCTGTATTCGAGATGGCCGGGGCCACATCAGAGCGCGTGCACATCAACAAACTCGTCAATGGCGAACTCTCCATCTCTGACTATGACATCATGGCTATCCCAGGGGGGTTCTCCTTTGGGGATCACCTGGGTAGTGGCAGACTGATGGGTAACAGGCTTAGGTTCGGCATTAGGGAACAGGTGAGAGAGTTCGTGAAGTCCGGAAAGCCCGTTATCGGAATATGTAACGGGTTTCAGGTTCTAGTCAAAATGGGACTCCTACCCGGTGACGAGGAGGTCTCCCTCACCCAGACTGCCTCACTAGCACTCAATGACAGCGGTCATTACGAGGACAGATGGGTCACCCTGGAGTTCGACCCCAGTAGCCCGTGTATATGGACAAAGGGACTCAAGAGGATGCGGGTGCCAGTAAGGCACGGCGAGGGAAAGTTCGTTACCGACAATAAAGAGCTCCTAGATATTTGGTCAGAGAAGGGGCAAATAGCAGTCAGGTACGTAGACCCCGAGACCAACTACCCGTCGATCTCAGACGAGGTTCTTCCATACCCTATATCCCCCAATCAGAGCTGGAGAAATATAGCAGGCGTCTGCGATCAGTCGGGCTTGGTCTTCGGCCTAATGCCCCACCCGGAGGCAAACCACTCGACATGGCTTGGTGCCACTTGGACCAGGGAGGACGTCGAACACGGAGAGGGAGAGGGAATGGCGATATTCAGGAACGCGGTAGACTACGTCTTGTCTGAGAAGTGACAGTGTCTAAGCTACCCGTAGGTATTGACGATGCATAGACAAATAGCACAGCACAATACAGCCGACAGAACCTCGGTTTTTTGTATTGGGGGAATATCCTGATTACATGCCCGAAGGCCCCGAGATAAGGAGGGCCGCTGACAGGATAGCAAAGAGACTGGTGGGCCGGGAGATAGAGTCGATCGAGCTTCATTACCCCCCGATACGCGAGTTCCAGTCGGTTGTGTCGGACTCCCAGATAGTATCTGTTGCATCACGTGGTAAGGCAATGCTTACTAGGTTCGACTGCGACCTCTCGATGTACAGTCACAACCAGCTATACGGACGATGGACGGTAAACAGGAGAAGCACAGAGCTGAAATGGGGCAGAGCCCTACGTGCTGAGATGCTGTCTGAAAGCCACGCAGTCAGGCTTTGGTCAGCTACTGACGTGGAGATAATTCCAACGTGCGACGAGGAGAGCCACCCATTCATCTCCAGGCTGGGCCCAGACGTCCTCGACGAATCATGCACGCCGGAACTAATAATGGAGATGCTTGGGGAGAAGAGGTACAGGAACAGGAAGGCATCCAACCTGATGCTGGACCAGTCTTTCTTGGCGGGTGTCGGGAACTACCTGAGAAGCGAGATACTCCACCAAGCGGGAGTTAACCCGCATGCCAAGCCGAGGGACCTCTCGGAAGAGAAGCGCTGGGCTTGGGCCGAGGAGGCAAAGCGCCTATGCACGATGTCCTACCAAACAGGCGGCCTGACTGTAACCAAGGATGTCGCGGAGGAGGGCAAGAAGAGGGGGGAGCGAAGGAGGTCATATCGACATGCGGTTTTTTGCAGGAACGGCCTGCAATGCCTCTCTTGTGGTACAGTGGTCTTGAGGGAGATAATTGGGGGCAGGAGGCTGGATTTCTGCCCGCAGTGCCAAAGCCAGTGAACGAACCGAATGAAAGGACCGGCTCAGAGATTGATTGTGTGAGGAAGTCTATTGAGAAGCGAAAACAGTAATCAGTACTTTATTCCGAACTTATCGTAGATGAATGACATCAGCCAAGCAGGCCCAATCATGAGATACTGCAAGTCCTCTAGGAAGGAGGGCTTTTGCCCCTCCACACGGTGTCCGTAGAATTGGGCCGCCCATGCCAGGATGAAAACAACGATGGATGACTGCCAGAGGGGAGGGTAGCCGGATCCAAGGTAGGCTTCGTACGCATAGCAGGTCCCGACACAGAACAGGCACCACAGCATCATACCAACAGTGAGGGGAACTGACAAGCGCACATAGAACAAGAAAACCGGTATCAGCGCCAGTGTTGCAAGATTCCCCCACGGGCTAGCTACCACGTTTCCAGGGAGCGGAACGCTCCAAAGTAGTCCGACTATAGTCAGGAATATGAGCGGGACCGCTAACCAGTGTATCGTTTTGTTTAGTGTGTTCTGGTGGCTTTCCCCATATCCATCAAGCCAGTCTCGCATGGAGCGTGCCTCTGCCATGGCCGGGGCTATGCCTACCTGCGTTTTACCTGTTCGTCAGGACGCTTACGATCACGGAGGATCGTTCTACGCCCCAAATGCCATCGCCACGATCGTGAAGGACGCGTACACCCCTACTAAGACCGGTATCAAAAACTGAGTCATAGCGGGTTCGTACGTCGTCTTGCACTTAAAGGGCCGTTTCATGGCTGTTATTGCCAGTCTCCAAAAACGCCCCCATTCTGTCGTATTTGTATGATAGGCGACTTCAAGGACGGTCCGCACTTCTGACAACAGCCCAAATACCGAGCAATGCAGCTGTGAACCAAGCCACTTCCAGTATGAAGAACGCCCACTCGTCAATCAGATATGCCCTAACGGCAAGTAGCCCCGAGCCTAGCGCCATTAGGACCAGATAGAAACGCTCTTTGCTGTGCAATATTCCCCTAGTTTCGAGGACAAATGCGGTGAGAATCAGAATCATCCCAGCATAGGCAACCAGCTCAGTGTGAGCGAGGCGAATCAGGGATTCAGCTATCTTACTCAGGTGCCCCACCACCTATGTGGTACCCACCCGAAGGAATCTGCTACATAGGCCATAAGAACCACTAGAATGGCATATGGAAAACCATCTACAGGGTGAACCCCCATCGCTAGAAGACCTACGAAGACGGCAACGAATCCGACGCTGTAACCAATCAACGAAGCAGGCCCCCAGCCCCTGGGATAATCGTCGGAGTCGGGGATTGAGGCTTGGAGGAATAGGGAATAGTACACGGCCGTGAAGAATAGGGAGAGAATGAATGCGTAGAAACTGGCCCCCATTAGAATGAACATCACTAGGAAAACCAGCAAAAGCACGCCACCGATCTTTACCTTGTCTTCTCTACTCATCCACGGCTCTTTCGCTTCAGGAGTAGCACCCTTTCCATCTAGGTCCCACCACTCGCCCTCCGGCCTGTTGTGCTCTATGCCAACCGGAATATCATCTAGGTCCCACCACTCGCCCGCCGGCCGTTCTCTTTTTGTTCCCATTGGAACGTACACATCGCCCACCACTTCGTAGCCGACGGAGGCCCCTTCCACTTCCGAGTCTCGACTCGCTACTCCACCTGGGTAGTCACCAGCGTAGCCCGTAAACAGATTCCAAATCGATCGAGGCAACCAAATGAACACCCCCCACATTAGGAAAATCGGTAGCAAGAACCACATGATGGGAGTGGCTAATATCTGGAGTAAGACGACTCCCCAACCATGTTTTGCCGGGTCGTCATAGAAAGGACGACTCATCCACCATTCCATCAAACCAGCCATGCTACTCCTCGCCAACTTCCCCTTTGACAGACCCTGTCCCCACCGTGTTGATGGCTCTTATCCTCCGAGGAATGGAAAAAACGCACCCTGGTCCTAAAGGTCCCACCACTCGCCCTCCGGCCTGTTGTGCTCTGCGCCGACAGGTAGGTCATCGACATCCCACCATAGATTCTCCGGCCCATCGTAGTCGGACTTTGTCGGAAAAATCCTATATTTCGGTCTGGGGGTTTGGGGCAACTCCCTGACAGGAGGGGGGATATCAGTGGGCTCCGATGAGGGGACTGAATCCTTCTTCTTCTCCATTAGCCAGAATGGTAGGAGTGGTAAAGCTACTAGAACGAGTGGTGGGAAAATGAATATCAGAAACAGGAGCAAACCCTTCCAAAACCTGCCCGAAGACCCATCTTCGTCTTCAACCTCTTCCATGTTATTGAGGAATATATTCCCGATTTTAATTTTCCTACGGCACCCAAATTCCAGCCATCGACCATCCGCTTGAATTAAATTGGGACCCCAAGTCGCGGGTGATATGAAGGCATACAGGGCAACTGGTACATTCCGGTCGGGGAAGCACGATCAGCCATACACTCTAGACGTCGTAGCAAGCAGTGAGGATGAGGCTAGGGAACTGGTCTATTCCAACTTCGGTAGCAGACACAGGGCCAAGAGAAGATTCGTGAACATAGATGGAATATCAGAGATAGACCCTGCAGACTCGAATGAGGCAAAGGTAATCTCACACTTCAGAGACTGAGATGGTCCCAGCTCGAGATGAAGCCCTGAGATAAGGTTCAGAATAGCTTTGTCTGTACGGAAAACCGACCGATATTCGTTGCGGTCTTTAAGTTCCAAACCGCGCCTGCCAGACTCCAGAGCCCCTCCTTTGCAACTCGTTCAAATGAGGGGGCGTCGGTGAATCGTACCTCTATTGGTGTAAGACACGCTTCTTCGGAAAGAACCATCCCCGAATTTTCAATCACGCTCTCAACCTCAATTGAGGAGGCGTGGATTACAGCTACCACTTCTCCTTTGGAAAAACCCTCGTCCTTTCTAAGAAGTCCCTCGGTATACCGCCCCACTCTCTCTTCTATGTACCCTGGCAAAATACCATCAACGAGGGGCAATTTCTCATCCCTCCAGCTCTCTGAGATGACCAACCTATGCGCCTTGAGGCCATTATCAATCAGCACATCTGCTAACATGTCCAGTATGATCCCAGGTCCAGCAACAAGTATGATACCAGAATCTCCATCAACCCCCCTCTTGATGTGGGCTTCGTACTTCTCCATGTCAAGCCGGGAGGAATGAGCATCGATACTCCTCTGTCTAACCGTTCCCATAATCGGGACACTCGGATGGAATGGCCTATCGAATAGTCCATGGCACCACTGCACTCCGGCAACGGAGGAGGGGTCTCTCCCATCCAGGGCGTACTTGTCATTGAGCCTCTGAGACAGCTCTAGGGACTTCTCCAGACAGGACGTCCACGATGGGAAGGCCTTCCCCCACGTCATTCTGAGGTTGTTGTGTAACTCTCCGTGCCACAGTAGGGACTTCTGGCAGAGATTCCAAAGATGACTTGGGGTCTTCGCAAACTCTAGGTTTCGATTATCTTGAAGACTCGGCCTCGGATCATCCGCCGTTTCCTCCCATGACTTCGAGGCCCATTCTGGAAGGTTTGTGACATCATACGGGTCAGACAGACTGGATGCGTGATGCCATGCATGCTCGCGGAATATCAAAAGCTCATCCAGGTACTTCTCGGAGGACTTGGTCCCGACAGACGCAGCCTCCCTCGCAACCATCATCGGGGACACGAACCCGTAGTGAAAAGCCGCAGATAACCTAGAGACTCCCGATGAGTCGGCCGCATTGTTCCTTCTCTTTGCGTAGCTCCTCAGTCCCCTTTCCATGAAGCTCTGCCATCTCGACAAACCCATCATCTCCCCTCCCCGTTCTTCCCAGACGGGAAGAACAGTAGGATCTATGTCACACTCCCTGAGAAGATCAAACCTTCTTGTCAGGTTTTCAATGTCGGAGACCACATCAATCGGATCGAATGGGAGCTCTCCAATGTAGGGCGTAGTCTTCACGTCTACTGTCTTCCACGCTTCTCCGAGAAGCCTCCTTCGAAGCTTCTTTGTGGCATTCCTGAACTTGAACGGACGATCAACGGACTTGCCGTAAAGCGTCATCGGGATTACACAGTGGCAATCTACCTCAATAAGGGGGCACATGGCCTTTCCAGCCACTCCCTTGACCCACCCCGACCAAGGGGGGAGAGGAAAGAGGTCTGTGATTATGCATCCAGCCGTCTCGGCGAAGAAACTCATGACAGACTGGCGACTGCCGTTCCTTGCGAGATGAAGCACATACCTCAGCCCGAGGGCCTCGCACCCGTGATGAAGGTCTACGGCTCCATCGAGAAGCATATTGTGGTGCCTCAGAGACGCCCATGGATACCTCTCATCCACTCCTTGGTACACCAATAGAGGACGATCGTACTGGCTCGCGATTATACGACCAACATCCAGCGCGGGGTTCTCATGGACCCTAAGGGAAGATTTCAGCCACACAATTACTGGGCCTTCATTTTCCATGCTAGACTTCTCGTTTGTGTGCCTCGACCTGTCTGCGAGATGTCGAGGCAGAGAATGCAGCATGGCACTTTCGAGGCAACTGCCGATTTATACCGATGTTTTTAGCAACATAAGCCGATATCACCATGCCCGGACGCGCAACGGTGAAAGAGGAGTCACGCAGCCACAGCCACCATGAAGAAGTCTGTGATGAGGCAGTATTGGCGAATTCAACAGAGCCAGACGCTCATTTCGATGGTTTTCTGGACATCCACCCTAACCCTATTGATATGGCCTTATGTCAGATGGAGAATAGACCCCACAGAATCCCTTCTCGGGCTCCCGATGACCTACTGGGGACTGGGGGGGATTGGTGTGGGGGTACTACTCGCCGTCCTCGCGATAGGCTGGGCATACGATGTCTCTCTCGGCCTTTGGAGGGAGCATCTGACGATAGTCCAGGAGAGGAACCCATTCACCACTTACAAGATAAACGTCCCATTTGGAATGATCCTAGCCCAGACGAACGCGATCCTCAGGAGGATGGATCCCGAGGACGAGGAGATTCAGAGGCACTGCGACTTCGTCGACAGGTGGCTTGAGTGGAACTCCAAGCAGGAGATTTGGGCAAGGACCGTTTCTTCCTTGCACAACATAGTCGGTGAGGACGACCCGTTCTTTTTCAACCTCTCAGAGGAGGCAAGGGCGGAGCTCGTCAAGTCCTCAGAGGACATCCAGGATTTCTGAGGCCAGGCCATGATTGACTTCGACGCAGTGACTCAACTGGCACATGAGGCGGGTCTGGCGATTATGGAGGTCTACGACAGGGCCGGTGAGATCAACGTGGAAATAAAGGGCGACGAGTCGCCTCTGACCGAGGCCGATCTAGCCGCGAACGACGTGATTACAAGGGGGCTATCCTCACTTACCCCAGAAATTCCCATTGTATCCGAAGAGGGCAATGTGGGAGACCCTAGGGAAGCACCTTATTGTTGGCTGGTCGATCCTCTCGACGGAACCAAGGAGTTCATCAAGAGGAATGGGATGTTCACTGTCAACATCGCGTTGATGAGAAGGAGAGGAAGCAGGTGGTCCCCAGTATTCGGCGTTGTCCATGCACCGGCCTCCGACACAACATGGAGAGGAGGCACGACTGTCCCCGCAGAGAGAACGGGTCCCGATGGAAGCGGCAGGATACTAGTCAAACCTTCGTCACTCGGTGAGAAGGTTAGACTGGTCGCTAGTGGCTCACACAGAGGCGCAAAGGACGAGGACTTCGCAAAGGCAGTGGGAGATCATGACTTGATTAGGATGGGTTCATCACTCAAGGCCTGCGTAGTCGCCGAGGGGGGAGCAGACCTCTATCCCAGGTTCGGCCCCACCTCCTGCTGGGATATCGCCGCCGCCCACTCGGTGGTTGCCTCCGCGGGAGGAGCGGTGGTAGGCCCCCAAGGCAGGACACTAGACTACGACGTCATTGACGAGGTCCTGAACCCCTTCTTCCTAGTGACCTCAGACGACAGATGGATCGAAGCATGGGTGCATGCCCAATAGTGAATGCCGTGGATAAGTATACATCACAAAGCTCGCACATTTGCACATGATCCGTGAATCGATCAGATCATCCAGCGAAGAGGGCGCAGAATGGTGGTCATAACCACTCACCACGCGCCCGTCGCAATGAAATAGAGACCCTATCTCCGGATACATCCGGAAGGGTACAAGATGGGCAACAGGATAGTTTGGTTCACAGGGCTCTCGGGAGCCGGCAAGACAACCATAGCAATGGCGGCCGCCGATAGATTCGGATGCGAGGTCCTGGATGGGGACACCATCAGGGACTTCTTCGCAAACAGGGACTTCTCCAGGGAGGGCCGGGAGAGGCACCTGCTTGGTATAGCGAAGATGGCCAAGATGATGTCTAAGCATACAGACGTCCTCTGCTCGTTCATCACACCCTACGAGGACGTGAGGGAGAAGATCCTCGAGATCCTTCCGGACGACGCAGTCATGGTTCACGTCTCCACCTCACTGGAGGTATGCGAGGACAGGGACGTCAAGGGCCTGTATGCAAAGGCGAGAACGGGCGAGATAGCCAACTTCACTGGCATCTCGGACCCCTTCGATGAGCCGAAGTGTGCCCACATCACCCTTGACTCGAGCGGTGCAGAGGGGGCTTCTGTGGGGGACATGGTCGACCAGCTGGCACATCTCTTCGAGAAGCCCAAGGCAGTCCTACTTCCAGGTAGATGGCAGCCTCTTCATGTAGGTCACGAGTGGCTTATCCAGAGGGAGCTTGACCAGGGCAAGAGGGTAGTCGTGGGAATAAGGGACACACCCGTCTCCGATTCAGACCCATTCTCCACGGACGTCAGAAAGAGGATGATCGAGCACAGGTACGCCAACGAGGATGTCGAGGCGTGGGTAATGCCCGATATCGAGGCGATATCGTACGGACGCAAGGTCGGTTATGAAGTCCGCGAGGCCGATGACATACCCCCTGAGATATTCGCTGTCTCCGCAACGGGCGTCAGAGGTGGCAACAAGGCCAACGTCTCAGAGAGGGTCATGGAGTTCATGATCGCTGAGGGAATCTGGGACGGAGAATAGATTCTCGTTGGCCCTAATGTTGACTATCAGGCGAAGCCAACGGGTCGCTGGACTCACTATATGCACGACGCTCTGCCTCCGCTACGGTTCCTCTGACAGCGATGGCCGTGTCGGGTGTGACCGAGATACTCGTTATCCCACAGTCTATCAGGAATGGAGGGAACTCGTCTGGGAAGTCCGAAGGAGCCTGCCCGCATATGCCAATCTCCAACCCACGCTCGTTAAACTTCCTCACAATCTCTCTTATCATCGACTTCACAGCTGGGGACCGGGCGTCTATGGGGTTCTGGTATCCCTCCAGATCGTCTCTAGAGACAGCATACACTGTCTGAACGAGGTCGTTGGACCCTATGGAGCCACCAGAGAGCTCCATCATCTCGATGAACCTGTCCGCCTCGATCACGTTGGAGGGGAGCTCAACCATCACGAATAGATCCGTACCAGACGACGGCCCGAGACCATGCTCTTCTAGGAGCTCTCTTACTCTCTCCCCCTCCTCCGGCGTTCGGCAGAACGGCACCATGAGTTGCAGGTTATCGAGCCCGTAATCATTCTTCACAGACTTCATGGCCGCCAGCTCCATCTCAAAGGCTGGCCTGAACTTATCATCCAGATACCTCGAGGCACCTCTCCATGCGATCATGGGGTTTTCCTCCAGAGGCTCGAAGATAGACCCCCCCAGTAGCTCTCTGTACTCGTTCGACTTGAAGTCAGACAACCTCACGAGGACCGGACGGGGATAGAACGCGGCGCAGATCAGGCCGACCCCTTCCCTCAGTTTGTCGACGAACAGCCCCCGCTTGTCATCGTATGCCCATGCGCGACGCTCAACCGCCTCGACGAGGGATTTTATGTCAGACTCATCCGATGCAGAGAAGGCCTCCTGATACCTACGCAAGCCATCACTTAGAGTCCCGTTGTTCACGAAATCCTTCATCTCATCGTGATGCACGAATGCTAGTGGGTGGATGCCGAGCCCGGATGACAGTATGAATTCGATTCTCGCGAGCCCTACACCATCGACAGGCAACCTAGAGTCAGTGAGCGACTTGGTTGGGAACCCAACGTTGAGTTTGATCTTAGTCTTCAGCTCCAGATCTTCGTCAAAAGACACCTCCTCCATCTCGAAAGGAACCTCGCCCGAGTACACGTACCCCGTGTCTCCCTCGGCACAGCTACCGGTGACAATGCTGAGGTTCGGTATCTCGAGCGCTTCAGAGCAACCGACTATAGCTGGTATACCAAACTCTCTGGCTATGATCGCGGCATGGGATGTTCTACCACCCTTCCTTGTGATTATGAGCGATGCCTGCTTCATCAGGGGCTCCCAGTCAGGCGTAGTCATCTCTGTGACGAGAACATCGCCCTGCTGGAAGACAGATAGTTCCGCTGATATCTCCTCCGGTGCGAGACCCGCGTCTATCAGCCCTTGCAACTCCTTCCTTCCCTGAAGGACCTCTGAGTACGACCTATACAGCCTCACCATACCAGTGCCTACCCTCTTACCGACAGCTTGGCCCTCGGCCAGTACACGACCATCCTTCTTCAGCTTCGATGTCAGCTTCTCGTCAATCTTGTAGAGCATCATCTTGGAGCCTTCCGCTTTGGAATGGATTGTCTCCGGCCTCGCCTGGACTATGAACAACTCACCACTAATGCCATCCTTTGCCCACTCAATGTCCATTGGCATGCCAAAGTAGTCCTCTATCTTCAGCCCCATCTCAGCCAGATTAACGCACTCCTCCTTGCTCAAAGACCACTTCTTCCTGTCTTCAAGGGATACTTGAACGGTATGGACCTCATTACTCGCCTCCTCGTTGTAGATCATCATCTGCTCCTTCCCTCCGAGCGTCCTGTAGAGGATCGGGAAACTCCCTTTCCTCAACCCCCTCTTCCATACTGTGAACGTGTCTGGCGAAACAACGCCTTGGACCACGAGCTCACCAAGGCCATACGAGGATCCTATGTGTATCACACCATCGTGCCCTGAGTCTGGGTCTATGGTGAACATCACACCTGAGCAAGCCTTGTCGGAGCGTGCCATTTTCATCACCACGACTGCTATGGAGCTGTCAAGTGGGTGCAATCCCTTCTCCAAGTGGTATCCCACGGACCTCTCGGTGAACATGCTGGCAACGCATCTTCTCCACTTTTCCACTATCTCAGACTCCCCACTGACATTGAGATAGGATTCATACTGACCAGCGAACGATGCCTCGGCAGAATCCTCCGTGGTCGCTGAGGATCTCACTGCCACATCGACACCTGGATAGTACATATCGCAGAGCTTGCTGTATTCTCTTCCGATTGCACGCTTCACGCTCTCGGGTATGGGAGTCTCCCTGACTAGAGACCTCGCTAAGGAAGCCCTTCCATTTAGCCCGAGGTGATCCGAAGGATCAGCATCCCTCAGGCACACATCCAGCGCGGATGACAGGCTGGTACAAGCTATGGCCCTCTCTCGCAAGCTCCCGATTCCCTCGGGATTACCCACGTTGTCCCACGTCGACTCTGGTATCTTTGCATTCACGAACTCGTGGAATGCCTGAGTTGTGAGAGAGAAACCATTCGGTACCTTCACTCCGATCTCGGTAAGTTTCTGGTACATCTCTCCCAGAGATGCCCCCTTTCCCCCAACCGTCGCGACGTCTTCCATTGAAGCCTCGTCAAACCATTTTGCCAATTCCTTCGAAGTCATGGAAACTAACTCATATCAATGCTAATAACCATTAGTTTTACTCCAAGCAACAGCAACTTGGAAACTAGAACTGACACAGCACACGGTCGCAGACGAGCCGATACCTTCCCCCTGTACTTCTGCTCCCGACGGATTCATTGGTGACGACTAGCTCCCAAGCACGTGACAGAACCCAAGGAGGAGCTCCAGAGGATCGCTAGGCTGGTTGAGGCCAACAGGGAGAGGATGGAGGCTTTGGAAGCTCAGCTGAGGAGGCTCGAATCGGTCAGAATGGAGCAGTTGAATGCACTGAAGGCCTTGGAAAGCATTCCGGATGAAGGCTCCAAAGGGGCAATGGTGCCACTGGGCGCTGGGGTTCAGATAATCACTGACATCCCCCCTGACTACGGAGCTGTAGTCGATATAGGGAGTGGGATTCAGGCCGAGAAGACGAGGGCGGAGGCGAGCGAGATACTCTCAACCAGGAACAAGGAGCTCTCGGACCTCACTGAGAGGATGAAGTCCGAGTTCGACCAACTGGAGGCCAACACGATAGAGCTCGCCAATGACTTCAATGAGAAGATGGCGAAGGTAGAGGACAGTGAAGAGCAACAACCCCAACCAGCCTCAGGGGCCCAAGAGGACGTACCCAAGAGAAAGCCAAGGAGGAGAAGGGGAACCGAGCTAACCCTCGATGATTAGGTGGTACAATGGGCCTTTTTGACAGATTTAGGAGGAAGGTCAAGGAGGCCCCCCACGACGAGGGACTCCTCGCCGAGGAGTCTAGCGAGGAGGCAGAGAGGGCGATATCGGAGAAGATCGAGCTGACAAAGAAGGAGGCGGGGGAGCCGAAGGCGAACCACCCCGTTAGGACCAGTGAGCCGGAAGGGTCCGATGAATGGGACGACGAACCACAGATAGAGGATCCATTCGCAAAGACGACAGGGAAAAAGGCAAAGAAACTCGCCATGAGAGAGGCCGCGTCGAAAAGGGCGTCATCCAGAAAGACGGATACCGAGCAGGACCCCATGAAGACTACGACCGGATTCAGGCTAGTACCAGCAGAGCCAAGCACATTCGAAGTCGACCTCGCAGAGACAGAGGTAGACAGGGGAGGGATGATTATCAGAGGAGGGGAGGTTTTGGATGGAATCCTTGAGGAGCTCGAGAATGACCTCCTATCGGTCGATATGGGGCATGCGGCTACAGAGGGCCTCATCGATGCTCTAAGGACGAGAATCGTCGGCTCAAGAATAACCACCAAGACACCCCTGGCGACAGTCATCGAGAAGGCGCTCAGAGACTCCCTCCGTAGACTCCTTGAGGCAGGCTACTGGGACTTCGACAGGACAGTGAGGTCGATACTCTCCGAGGACACACCCGTCGTCATTATGATAGTCGGTGTGAATGGGACGGGGAAGACCACCACCTCCGCCAAGATAGCCCACAGGCTGAGGGAGGACGGATACTCGGTGGTCATGGCGGCGGCGGATACCTTCAGGGCCGGAGCCATAGACCAGCTGGCCTCTCATGCCGAGAGAATAGGAGTCAGGTGCATAACCAGCCAGAGAGGGGGCGACTCGGCCGCTGTAGCTCGGGATGCCGTTGAGTCAGCAAGGGCCAAGGGAGATGACGTCGTAATCATAGACACTGCGGGAAGGATGCAGAACAAGACCAACCTGATGGAGGAGCTCAGGAAGGTCCACAGGGTCACGAAGCCACACTTGGTTCTGTTCGTGGCAGATGCTCTGGCGGGTAACGACGCAGTCGAGCAAGCAAAGGTCTTCCAGAGCATGCTCCGATTCGACGGAGCGGTCCTCTGTAAAATGGACACAGATGCGAACGGAGGGGCCGCGATGTCCATAGCCCATGCCACTGGAAGGCCGATAGTCATGGCAGGAGTGGGCCAGGGGTACGAGGATCTGATTCCGTTCGATCCAGAGTGGTTACTGGACTCGATACTCTAGTACTGTTGGCCAGCGAACTCTTTAATCTGGTCCAGATTCATGCACAGTTACGCTGAACTATCCTTATTCAATGGGTGGAGACAGACCAGAGACCATGAGTGACAGAAAAGCCACGCTCTAGGGCCAATTGACCGGTCCGTTCATGAATCCCCGCTCTTCGTAGAAGTAACATGGACGGGGAGAACCATACCGTACTGATAGTCGTGGGCAACCCAATGACTGAGAGTAGCCTTGCCAGGCAATTTGAGAGGCGAGGATGGGTTCCAATTGTGTGCGACGATGGAGACCGGGCTGTGGACGAATATGTCGAAAAGAAACCAGATCTAGTCCTCATGGCATTGGACATATCGGGTCTCGACGGGCATATCGCCGCCCTTGAGATAAGGGAGACGGACTTCAATGCCAGGATCGCGTTTGTTACCACGAGGACCGGTAGGGCCTTGGCTGAGGACGCCGCTTACTCCGCCGGTGCCACAGCGATAATCACGACGCCCATCACGACTAGCGATCTCGATGAGGTATGGGCAGATCTGATGGGCGAGATTCCTGGCGCACCCGGACTGTCAGATCTCGACGAGCTGTATCCGGAGATGGATGAGGTTGCACCACCGGTTCCCGTGATGCCACCGGTTCCCGTGATGCCACCGATGCCCATCTCGTCTGAAACAACCCTTGAGAGCGCAGTCCACAGCCCCCCCAAGAGGAAGAGGCGCTGGCTGAGGAGGTTATTCCTCCTCATGGTACTCGGCTTAATTGCCGCTGGTGTCGCGCATTACACTGGAGTAATTGATCTCCCGGAGTACCTACAACAGCTAGAAGACATGGTCCCCTAGCAAAAACCCCCACCAACCTTAATTTACTGAAAAGTAGCCTAGAGAATATGAGCGATAACGCTAGTTACACGATGCCCAACCTAGAGACTACTCCAGCAAACGTCGCGCTCTGGGCGCAGGCATCGTTCTTCTTCTACATGTGCGTGTCGTCCGTCTTCGACCTCGATATGATGGAACTATCTTCAGACCCTGATTATTTGTTCACTGTAGTCACTGGTGTTATCGGGCTAGCTCTACTGTTTCAAGTCAAAAACAGTCGAACGATAGCAATTCTCATAGTTCCAATACTGGCTATAGTAGAGGACCCATTCTTCCTCGTTTTCGGACTTCTCTGGTTCGCGCCCATGATATACATGCCAGCACTGGCATTCGATGAGTTCGATCAGCCCCCATTATTCGGAAAATGGACAAAGAGGGGCTGGGGGACAGTTCTACTGTCTCTTTTCGTACTCATGAATATGGTAGACACAGGGCTACCTGACATGGCGACTGAGGACCAGCTGGTAGAGGAATTCGAATATGATGATGACGGGCTCGATGAGATAATTGCCGATTGTGAGGCAGAGTCGGACTGCTCCTTCCCCGATGGACTTCCTGAGGAAGGATCTGAGTCCGATGTTGAAACCGCTTGGGAGATTAGCTCCATGGAGAAGAATATCGCTTACCTTGGCCTCTTGATGTTATTATCATCCGTGATAGCACTAGTCGGAACCGCCACAGGCCGATTGAACATCGCAGGCCTGACGCCGACAATGGCCGGGGTTGTATTGGTCGGTGTCTGGTGGGTAGAGTCCTTCCTCTTCACCATGGTAACCCATGGAGGTATCAACCTAGAGGAACTGTATCTTCTCCCTGTGTCTGGTGTAATGCTAATGACCATTCATGGCCTGTACACGATATCCCCGGCAGGTCAAGAGTGAATTCAGCGATGAGGATGTTTGACTATGGATCACACAAAGTTAACACTGAGAATATGCGGATGGTCCAGCATATTGATGGGAATGGTCTTCCTAGTATATCCCGAGTGGTACATTGAGCTAGAAGGCGCTACTACAGATAACATGGCGTGGCTAAGGAACCTCGGCGCCGCACTAGTAGCCGTAAATGGTGTTGGGGCACTACTTGCAGCCAGGGACCCACAACAGGAGAGGGCACTCTATGATGTCGTTATGCTGGCATCCGTGCTGGAGACAGTGGCCCTAGGCTGGTCAACGGCAACTTGGGAGTTCACCGCAACAGAGGAGATATTCATCACCGGACCACTCGCCCTGGCGTTCCTAGTCAGCATCGCATTGGTCGCTCTGAGGCCTAAGCCAAGCGCCTAGAGGGTATGCAATGTGCGTGTCCCGGTCCCTCCAGGGCCCATCCAATCATCGGGCTTGTTCCCGAGGATCTCCTCTATGGCTTCCATGTGACTGTCCTCCATCGAGAGGGCGATGGAGATGCACCCAAGGTTCTCCTTAAGCTGGTCCTCCTTGGTCGCACCCAGTAAAATGGTAGACACGTTCTGATTCTTCAAACACCACGCTAGTGCTAACTGTGCCACTGTGCACCCAAACTCCGCTTCGGCATAGTCAGCAAGCTTCCTAACACGGTCCATGTGACCGTCTTCCCTGGCCTGCTCTAGTTTCTCCCTCATCCACCCATACATCTCCACTGTAGCTCTGGAGCCATCCGGCACCCCGTCGTTGTACTTGCCAGTCAGCAAGCCTGAAGAGAGGGGGCTCCAGATCGTCGTACCGATGTTGTATGGTGCATTGAATATGGGAAAGTACTCGTTCTCGAACCTCTCTCTGTGAAGCATGTTGTACTGTGGCTGCTCGAACTGGGGAGGCTCGAGCCCCATGCTCCTCGCAATCCAGAAGGCTTCCGTTATCTGCTGAGCGGACCACTCGCTCGTCCCCCAGCAAGTAGCCATACCGCTCCTAACCGCACTAGTCATTGCTTGTACTACTGTCTCCGTGGGGGTGAAGGGATCTGGACGGTGACAGAACACCATATCGACGTAGTCGAGCCCCAGACGGTCTAAGCTGGAGGACAGCCCCTCGAGAACGTGCTTTCTCGAGAGGCCAGACTCATTCACTCCCGATCCTCCCCAGAATACCTTGGTGGTGATTACCAGCTCACTTCGCCTCCAGAGATCCGGGTCCTCTTCCTGAAGATCCGAGAGAGCCAATCCGAATATCCTCTCTGCTTCCCCGTTTGGGATACCGTATGCCTCAGCGTGATCGAAGCAGTTTATGCCTCCTTGCCTGGCTACTCTGAGCATATCCTTCGCACGCTCAACGCCTTCTCCGCCCTTCATGTCTTCCTTCACTCCGTACGTAGCCCAGAAACCATAGCTCAGAACCGAGACCTGAATCCCGGTATTCCCCATCATCCTATATCTCATGTCAGTCATGAGTGCCGACCCGAGCACCGGGTCATAAGTTGTCTCTTGGTCCGGCCTCAGTACCTATCGTGAGAGAAGCGCCGCCCATGTGGCATCGGCGTATGCCTTTGCCGCGGCAACGGGATCCGTTGCCCCGTGAATCCCCGAACCAACGATAACTGCGTCAGAACCAGCTTTAATGGCATCAGAGGGGTGCCCATACCGCTGGCCTAGAACCCCCTCATCAGCCGATAGGTTGACCCCCGGCGTCCAGATCATCTTCCCATCGCCAGCCTTCTCCCTGAGAGCCATAATTTCAGTTGGATTGCTACCATTACCAATGTAGCCGACGACATGTGGCGAGGAAGTACCTATTTCCATGGTCCTGTCAGTGTAACTTCCGTCTAGCAGGTTCCCACGGCTTGACATCTGTGCCAATAGGAGGACACCCCCCACCCGCTGGACGCTGTCCCATGCAGATGCAATACCGTCCACGATGTCCGGCCCGCTGACACTGTGGGATGTCACCAAGTCGGCCCACGAGCGAATGTCATACATTCCTGCCATTTGAGTTTCCGTGACTCTACCTATGTCTGCGAACTTCCTGTCCTCAAACAGCATAAGATCGTGCTTTTTGGCCACATCGATGACTTTACGCCAATCCTCCATTGTAAAATCATCAGTCATGTCTACGTGAGTCTTCAAACCCGCGATGTGGGGGCCGACCAGATTTACCATGCCCACCAAGTCGTCGATAATTCCTATGTCTGCAGCGAGGACAACGAGGGACCGTTTTGCGCACGCCGTTTCCATGTATCGATGAGAGAGGGGATGGGCACAGGCCTTCCATCTGGAGCCCCACGCCTCGTCAGGTTGCATCATACACCCCTCCAGCTATCACAAATCAACCTTCTCTTTGGGCCGATCCACAATCCATCTCTGCCCGATTTCTTCAAAGGCAGTCCGTGCTTCCATCGGGTGATAGCGTGGCCGACAAACCCCCTCCACCTCCCAAGAAGGCACCACCGCCACCTCCAATGAAGGCACCACCGCCACCTCCAATGAAGGCACCACCGCCACCTCCAATGAAGGCACCACCGCCACCTCCTAAGAAGCCCAAGCCCCCCAAGCCACCAATGTCTGAAGCCGATATCAAGAAAGCAATCGAGAAGGCAGTTAGTGACGAGGATTACGAGCTCGCGGCACGACTGAAGTCACAGCTCAATGAGACGGCGCCCCCGCCGAAGGTAGCGCCCCCGCCGAAGGTAGCGCCCCCGCCGAAGGTAGCGCCCCCGCCGAAGGTAGCGCCCCCTACGAAGAAGGCTGAGAAACCACTCCCTAAGAAGCGCCCCGCGAAAGGCGCTCCGAAGGGGAGGCCCAAGGGCAGGCCCAAGGGTAAGCCCAAGGGTAAGCCCAAGAAGGGAAGGAGGATCAAGATAAATCTCAGGCTCAGGCAGAAGGCTATCTCCGATGAGGACGACTCATACACCGACCAGGTGGGTTGGACGGTTTCACATGATGACTATGAGGAGCCAGAGGCCCCTATCAACAAGGAGCCAGAGGCCATCATGCATCAATGCTCAATGTGTGGTTCCATGATGAGGATACCCAAGCCAACTAGGGACAGGTACACGGTAATATGCGCCCACCCTGAATGCGGTCACGAGGACTCCATCGGAGTCTGATTAGGGCCAAAGCCCCACCACTCCTAAGACCCTCCTCGCTGAGGCGATGATCAGGACCACTATCAAGAATGATCTAACATGGTTCTGATCGGCGATTTTCGCACCGTACCGGCTCCCGATGAACCCCCCTATGAGAACCGCGATTGCGAAGGGGGCTATGGAGGAGAACTCAACACCAAAACCCTCGGACAAACTGGAGCCGGCTAATCCAGCCGCAGAATTTAGCCAGACGAACACTGATGCGGTTGCCGCAGTCATTTTGGGGGAACCCCACTTCTTCAGGATAATGACGGGAGAGAGGAAAATCCCACCACCCAAACCAATAACCCCACTTGCCAGCCCAATACCACCGCCGTACGCGAGAATATCACTCCTGAAGCCCGGAGTCTCGAAGAGCTCGCCCTCATCATGCTCCACGGTCGCGTACAACCTCCACGCCGCAAGAAGCAGAACGAAGGACAACAGTATGTCGTACAACACCCCATCAACCCTCATGTAGCTCCCTATCAGTACCATCGGGACGCTGCTCATCACGAACGGGAGCGTGAGTCCCCAATCATGGAACCCAGAGTTTCTGTAGTGATAGAATGCGATTGACGAGACAACTAGGTTCAGGCACCAAACGTTCTGCTTGAGCCAGACGGGCTCCATCATCCCGAAGCTGGTTAGGGACAGCACAACCAGGTATCCAGATGCGCCGCCATGCCCTATGCTCGAGTAGAGTATCGCCATCAGCATCAGACCGAGTAGAATCAGGCCGAACCCGGGGTCATACACAACCATACCACAGTGGAAGAACACTTGAACCCAACCACACGTGCGTGGCCATGGAGACCGCTGTCACGCTCGACAGAGCCATCCAAATATCCCTAACCAAACCTCTCAGAAGAAGGACCGAGACAGTCTCACTTGATGAGGCTAGGGGGAGAGTCACCGCCCGATCCCTTGCCTCGAAGGTCGATGATCCGAGATTCGATAACTCCGCGATGGATGGGTTCGCGGTTAGAGCGGAAGACTGCGAAGACGAGAAAACGATCCTCACTATAGTAGGCACTAGTCAAGCAGGTGAGGACAGTCCCCCCGAGGTAGGTCAGGGGCAGGCATGCAGGATCATGACAGGGGCCCCCCTGCCAAGGGGGGCGGACGCCATTGTGATGATAGAGGACACCGATGTTCAGGGGGAAACAGTTACCCTAATGGGACCAGCGAGGACAGGTTTCATCAGGAGGAGGGCAGAGAATCTTTCGGTCGGGCAGGAAGCGCTACCTGCTGGAACGCTTCTGGACTCTGCAAAGCTAGCCCTCGCAGGTACGATGGGGCATGGAACCTTGGATGTGATCAGGAGGCCCAGGGTCGCTATCCTTTCCACTGGCGACGAACTTATCCAGCCAGGTCGCGAACTGAATCCAGGGCAAATCTACGAGTCCAATTCACATGCGCTTGCATCCCTGGTCGAATCCATGGGTTGCGAAGCTGTCAGGCAAGAATCAGCCAACGACTCCCTGGAGGAGCTCAGGTCAACACTCGACGCTTTGTCAGATTGTGACGCAATCCTGACCAGTGGAGGAGTGAGTATGGGCGATTGGGACCTGGTCCGGAAGCTAATGGAGCAGGAGGGAGACGTCTCATTCTGGAGGGTGATGCTAAGGCCAGGAGGCCCTCCTCTATTCGGAAGTTGGAAGGGAACCCCTCTGTTCGGCCTGCCGGGCAATCCGGTGAGTAGCCTCGTCGTGTTTCACACACTGGTGTCCACCTGGATATCAAGGTCTCTCGGTTACCATGAGGAAATGGGACCGAGGCTCAGCCAGAGAGTATCAGTCAAGCTGGAAGATGACGTCATGGGGGCCCCTGGGAAGCTGTGTCTAAGGAGAATCAGGATAAGATCAGAGAACGGTGAGTTGCTAGCGTCCACCCATACCCACCAAGGGAGTGGTAACCTCCACAGCATGGTCGCCCACAACGGCCTTACCCTTCTACCACCAGATACAGATGCAAAGGCCGGTGAGGCAATTGAAGCATTGTGGATTCTGTAGCGCAGCAGAGGTTTGTGTTGAATGGAAGCTCCAAACAACGCTTTATGTCAAAATTGGTTTGTGAGAGGAACATGAACACCGGCATCGAAGACTCACTAATCTTCCGGGTCGAGACGGACGAGTTCGTGTTTGAACAGTGGGACCTAGCTGTCCCGATTTCACAAAAGAAAGCACATCCTGAGACCAGCTAGAGGTTGTTCTCGCAGGTGTTCCCGTTATCGTCCGAGTTACCTCCTGCAGGACAAATAACGTTGGTCCAGCTCACTCCCGTCAGTTCGGCGCCCGAGAGGTCAGAGTTGTACAGGTTTACGTTCTCAAACGTGGCGCCGCTAAGATCCGCGGAGCTCATGTTCGCCCCGTTCATGTTGAGGTTGTAGAAGTGGCTGTTATGCATATTGGAACCATGCAGATTGAGGTTCGTTTCCTGGAAGTTGTGGAATTCAGAGTCACTGAGGTCAGCTCCCGGTCCCATCAGAGACTTCAGAGCCCTACCCTCGTCCGTGCTACCTTCAACACAGCGAAAATCAGTGGGCAGGGAATAAGGACAACCGATTGCACTTGTTGCTAGTAAAGAGCCCGTTTTAGCTCCGTTCAGTTGTGCGCCTGATAAGTCAGCTTGGTGGAGATTGGTGTTTCTTAGGTCGGCATTGATTAGTACCGCGTACCGCATATTCACATCATCAAGATAAGCACCTCTAAGATCCGCACCATACAAATTGGCGCCGAATAGGCTTCTTCCCGTTAAGACAACATTACGCAAGTCCGCAGCCGCACTCTGGGCCTCTATTTGCCATTGCTGGGCGAGTGTGGCGTTCTCCACCAGCGCGTCGTAGAGAGCGGCCATGGTCTCATTCATGCTGTCCATCACACCCAGTATCTCGTCCGCGAACTCACTTGCCTCGTCCAAGGCGGTGATCATTGAGTCACGGCTTTCTGTCATGCTGTCCAGTCGCGTCTGGAGATCGATGGCGTTCGCCTCTGCTTCCGCGAGAAGCACCTGCAGGTCGGAGTGGTCCTGAATGGCCTGATCGAGCGCGCTCTGGAGCTGGGCGTTCTCATTCTGTGCCGTCACGAGATCCTCGTTGAGCTCTATGTTGGACTGCTCCAGCTCGGAGATCCTGGCATCTAGGTCTGAGGTCTCGTCGCCCATGCAACCTGCGAGGGCTCCAGTGAGCATGATTGTGATCAGTAAGACAGCTCTGGTCCTGTTCATGTGTCTTGTATCGGGTTATTCGCGATAAACATTGTCAGTCCAAGGGGATCAGAGTGAAATTCTGTACGCTAGCTTCAAGATACCACCCCCAATGCAGGTGTATGACAACACTAGGGACTCCAAACACCACAAGCCAGACAAAGCTCATGCTCCTAGGCTCGGGTGAGCTGGGCAAAGAGGTCGCGATTGCGGCCCAGCGACTCGGCGTTGAAGTCATCGCTGTTGACAGGTATGACAATGCCCCGGCTATGCAGGTTGCCCACAGGAGCTACACTATTCGCATGCAGGACAGCCAAGCTTTACGCGAAATAATCGAGTCAGAAAAGCCCGACCATATAGTCCCAGAGATTGAGGCCATCTCCACGGATACCTTAGTTCAGTTGGAGACAGAGGGATACAGCATAACCCCCACTGCGAGGGCGGCTAAGTTGACAATGGACAGGGAGGGGATCCGAAAGTTCGTGGCTGAGGACCTGGGAATAAGAACCTCGGAATTCGCTTTCGCAGATACCAAGGAAGAATTCACGGAAGCATGCCTTCGGATTGGGTTCCCATGCGTAGTCAAGCCTATCATGAGCTCCTCAGGCAAAGGCCAGAGTACAATTCGCGATGAGGCAGGTATGGAATTGGCTTGGTCAATAGCCCAGGACGGAGGAAGGACGGGAGCTGGCAGAGTAATTGTTGAGGGTTTTGTTGATTTCGACTATGAAATAACCCTCTTGACTCTCAGACACAAGGGCGGTACTGTGTTTGTTGATCCCATCGGACACAGACAGGATGACGGAGACTACCAAGAGTCTTGGCAGCCTCAGCCCATGACAGAAAAAACGCTCTTGGAGGCCCAAAGGATGGCGAAGGTGGTTACCGATGGTCTCGGAGGGCACGGCATATTCGGTGTCGAGCTCTTCGTCAAGGGGGATGAGGTGATTTTCAGCGAGCTCTCACCAAGACCTCACGACACAGGCATGGTTACCATGATCTCGCAGAACCTATCTCAGTTCGCTCTGCACACCAGGGCAATACTGGGCCTCCCAATCCCTGCAATCAGGCAGTATGGGCCAGCAGCCTCTCATGTAATACTCGGGAAGGGGGACTCAGACTCTCCATCCTTCGAAAATGTCGATAAAGCTCTCAGAGAGGAGGATACAGATTTGCGCCTGTTTGGGAAACCTGTGGTCAAGGGAGAAAGGAGGCTTGGCGTGTGCCTTGCACTCGGTGGCACTATTGAGGAGGCCCGGGAAAAGGCCAGCAGGGCAGCGAACTCTGTCAAAGTCGTGCTCTAGAGCGCTTCTGGATATCAGCTGCGCGCTTTCTTAACCTCGGGTTGGAACATCCTTAGTATAGCGATGCCAAGTAGCCCACTTAGTGTGAACAATATCATCGATGAGACTCCCTCAGACGAGATGGCCACCCTTATTATGACAGTCGACAGGACGAATCCGGTATTTCTTGCTAGGTTCCCGAAGTCAGTGTAGAACCAGTAAGATATCAGCAGTATTAGAATATCAGCCAGAATCAGGAACGTAAAGAAGTCCAGGAAGAATATGGTCCTACTGACCGACCCTCCCCCGTCCTGCACAGATCCTACCCACGTCATGAACGAATAGGCGGCTGTAAGCAGGAAGACAAGGAGCATTATGTTGGCGACTCCCCTCTTGGCTTCGATAAAGACAGCTACCTCCCCTGTCATTTCTTCTACCTTTACTGTATTTGCGCTCATTCTGAAGTAGGTCAATGAGGTGTAGAATAGAGCAAGGAATGCCGCGCACTCTACTAGTAGAAACCCTACATCTGAGCTGATTTCCCAGCCTTCTGAGCTTTCAACCTCAGACAACCTCTTCAGTATGTCCCTGACTACTAGTAATGTGGCAATCTCATATTGCTTACCGACCGATGATGAAAATGAGTCTGGGATGGTTCTGATAAGCTGGTAAACCTCGTAGACTAGGAGGATTGAGAATGGAGTATAGAGTGCTGAAAGTGGGGAGCCCAACAGTTCCGAAGCCGCCCCCTCCACACTGATCCTTCCGGTGCTATAGAGCGCCCAGATTGATACGTGCAGGAAGAAACCTATCACTGCCAGGGCTATCGAGGCTTTGCGGACAGACTCCTCCGTGGAGTCCCCCATGGACAACTCAAACACCCGTTTATTTACTTCAGGCATGTTTTTCCGCTGGAAAAGCCCTTTTTAGTAGTGACTATATTTTTTTCATACAAAATTCATACCTCATCACACTAAAAAACCTAGAGAGATACATCCCTTAAAGACCCCAACACCCGTGCTCGGAACATGCTTCCATCCTACAATGTCCTTGGAACAGAGCTAGAGAGTTGCTCGACCTCTCCGATGACCGGGTGGTTCAGAGACGGCTGTTGCAATACTGACCGCAATGACAGGTCATTACACACCGTATGCTGTCAGGTCACTGCCGAGTTCCTGGACTTCGCCAGGTCCAGGGGCAACGACCTGATCTCCCCAGCACCGCAGTACAACTTCCCTGGCCTCGTCCCCGGGGACAGGTGGTGTGTTTGTGCCAGTACTTGGAAGAATGCCGCCGACATAGGCGTGGCCTGTCCCGTACTCTTGGAGGCGACTCACGAGGAGACTCTCCAAGTTGTATCGCTTGCTCAACTGAAGGACCATGCGCTCGTACTCACAGAGTGAGGTGTTTACATGGATGAGAGATTTGCCGAGAACCTGCATTGGGCGTATCACTCAATCCCATTTCTGACAGCTGTCCTAGGGCTCGTACTGGGTGACGCGGTAGCATCTTCCATGGGACCCCTCGCTAACACCATCTTCCCTCCTGTCGCACTGATCGTTGGAGGCTATGCGGGCTTAGTGGTCCTTGGAGAGATTTCTGATCGGAGAAGAGACTGAGGAAAAAAAGAACTTGGCTTGCGAACACTCCATCATATACTCAGGCACACTACGAGGTGCATGGAAAACATAGACGTAATCTACGCTTTGTTGGGGACTTTGGTGGTAGCCTTGTCCGCTATTCTGGTCAGCAAGAGGCTATCTAGGAGCCCTAAGGCCCCTAAGGAAGATCCATGGTCCGGTATCGGAAAGGCGACCCAGTCATCCGACTACTTCTACACTGAAGACTAGGACAATCACGACTATCTCCACAATACATGAATTCAAGGACGGCCTCTCTCACGACAACCCCCAAGTAGGACGAAAGAGGGGCATAAGGAGGGAGAAAGTAGGTATGGCCGAGGAATGGATCGAGGTCAAGGGGGCAAGGACCCACAATCTTAGGAACATCGATGTTAGCCTTCCAAGGGGAAAGTTCGTCGTCATTTCAGGAGTGTCCGGATCCGGCAAGTCGAGCCTCGCGTTCGATACACTCTATGCGGAGGGGCAAAGGAGATACGTTGAGAGCCTGAGTTCGTATGCCCGACAGTTCTTAGGTCAGATGAAAAAGCCCGACTGCGATAGTATAGAGGGACTCTCTCCTGCCATCAGCATAGACCAGAAGCAGGGTAGCCATAACCCCCGATCGACCGTTGCCACGGTAACAGAGATAATGGATTACATGAGACTGCTTTGGGCAAGGGTGGGCCTTCCACACTGCCCCGATTGCGGTAGGGAAGTTGCCCGTAGGACAGTTCAAGAAATCGTTGATGACGTACTCTGGAGATTCGAGGGCCATGCAATCGCCATTTGGAGCCCAGCTGTGAGAAACAGAAAGGGAACCCACTCAGATCTGTTCAAAGGGTTCGTCGAGCAGGGATTCCTGGCAGGAAAGGTGAATGGGAGAGAAGCTGACTTTGAGAACCCCCCCGAGCTCGAGAAGAATCTAAGGCACGACATAGACGTAAGGCTGGACAGACTGCTCCTCCACCTCTCCAACAGGCAAAGGCTAACCGAGGCCATCGAGACTGGCCTGAGGCTTGGAGGGGGGTCAGTAGCGGTTGAGAGCGTTAGTGCGCCAAAGCCCGGTATTGATAACTCCGAAGAGCAGAGGTTCAAGACCAAGGAGGGCTCCATAATCCCCTACTCTGAGGAATTCGCCTGCCCCGAGCATGGCGCATTCCTACCTGAAATGAGCCCCAGAGTCTTCTCGTTTAACAACCCCCTCGGTGCTTGCCCATCATGTCAGGGACTTGGAGTCCAGAGGAGATTCTCACATGACTTGGTTGTAGATAGAAACTCCACGGTCGAGGAGGGGTGCATCAGGCCATTCAGGAGATCGATGATGTCAGGCTGGTACAGAAGCCAAATGATTCAGACATGTCAGCATTATGGGATACCAATAGACATCCCCTTCCAGGAATTAGATGAGGATGACAGAGACATACTGCTGAACGGTTCGGGCAGTACCCCAATCAACTTCCAGTTTACTTCCCAGAAGGGGGCTTCATACAGAATGAGTAAGCCTTGGGAGGGAGTTTTCTCGAGGTTGAGGAGGACCTATACGGACACGTCCTCAGACAGAACGAGGTCAAGACTCTCCTCGTTCATGACCGATGAACCATGTTCGGACTGTGAAGGCAGGAAGCTGAACAGGGCTGTCAGTGGTGTTACCGTAGGCTCCACGACTCTGCCAGGAATCTCGAGCTGTAGCGTATTGGAGGCCCTAGCTACAGTCCAATACTGGAGAATAGGGGGATTGGATGATACATGGGAAAGACTTGACAGGGACCCCCCTCCATCCGATTCGATAAAGGCGGAGAAACTAGATGAAAGGTCTATGTTCATCGCGACGGAAATAATCAAGGAGATTGAGGCGAGGCTCAGGTTCCTTGCACTCGTGGGGCTTGACTACCTAACTCTGGACAGGAGAGCGAACACCCTCTCAGGGGGCGAGTCCCAGAGAATCAGACTTGCCACTCAAATTGGGACCAGGCTTACTGGTGTGATGTATGTCTTGGATGAGCCAAGTATTGGCCTACACCCAAGAGACAACGGCAGGCTCCTGGAGACCTTGAGGGAACTTACCGATCTAGGTAACACTCTCATCGTAGTCGAACACGACGAAGCCACACTAAGGCAGGCAGATTGGATAGTCGATATCGGACCCGGAGCAGGCAAGGAGGGAGGAGACATAGTTGTTAGTGGGACCTTCGAAGATCTACTGTCCAATAACGATAGCATCACGGGGGCCTATCTGTCCGGACGGTCTGGCATACCCCTCCCCGAGGACAGGACAGAGCCAATGGAAGACAGGTGGCTCGTTGTGAGAGGAGCCCGTCAAAACAATCTCCAGGACTTGGACGTCAAAATTCCACTGGGGTGCATGGTTGCCGTCACGGGGGTTTCGGGATCAGGGAAGTCCTCACTGGTCACGGGAACTCTGGCACCAGTCCTACAGAGGGAATTGCAAGGTACAGATGAGACCCCAGGCGCTCATGATTCGGTAGAGGGAGTTGAGAGCATTGACAAGGTGATCGTGATCGATCAGTCACCCATAGGGAGGACCCCAAGGTCCAACCCTGCGACCTACACGAAAGCTTTCGGACACATAAGGCAATTATTCTCCTCGACCGCGCTAGCCAAGGAGAGGGGATACGAGCCAGGGCAGTTCTCATTCAATGTCCGAGGTGGCAGGTGCGAGGCCTGTCAGGGTGCCGGCTCCACCAAGCTGGAGATGAACTTCCTCCCTGATGTATGGGTAACTTGCGACGTCTGCAAGGGGAAGAGGTACACCCGAGAGACCCTCGAGGTCGAGTGGAAAGGAAAGACGATACACGATGTGCTCCAGATGACCGTTCAGGAGGCATGCACGTTCTTCGAGAACCAGAGAGGCATTCACAGAATCGTGTCAACCCTCAATGATGTTGGACTAGGTTACATACGACTGGGCCAGCCAGCGACCACCCTCTCTGGCGGGGAGGCACAGAGGGTGAAACTAGCCACCGAACTCCACCGACCTGCAAGGAAGCACACGATATATGTCCTAGATGAGCCAACTACCGGGCTGGCTCTGTCTGATGTTCATCAGCTCATCGATGTTCTACTCAGGCTCAGGAGGAACGGCCATACAGTGATAATCATCGAGCATCATCTGGATGTCATCAAGTGCGCAGACTGGGTAATAGACTTGGGCCCAGAGGGAGGTGAGCTGGGGGGGCATATAGTGGCGGAGGGCCCTCCCTCAGCAGTCTCCGAAGAGAAGTCTAGCTACACAGGCCAACATCTCAAGGAGATGCTATGAGCAAATTCTGGAAAATTGTTATTACTCTCCATTGCCCCAATCTTGCATGGACAAGTCTTCGAACGCTGCCAAACTTACCTCTGTAGCACTGATCACACTGATGATCGGAATGACCGCATCATTCGGGCTTTCAGATGGGGACAGCATCATCGATTTGGCAGACTCAAAGGAGTTTTACTCGCATGAGACCAGCAATATCCCGGGATCTGACTCAGGATCAGTCTTCTCCAATTCAACAATGGCGCTGATGGAAGACACCACTTGCGTAGTGGCCCATGACAACACGCTCAGATGCTGGGGTAAGATTGGAGACGGGTCTTATCAGTCTGGATATGCGGCCATCCAACCCGTACCCGCTCTCGTCCCGGGGGCAAACAGCCCATTCTGGCCAGCGCAGAGGAGCATCGACCACAACGTCACCGCGGAATGGGTAGCCATAGACGGAAGCGCGTTGCACAGCTGTGGGATTACTGCCTCCCCTGTCTCAACACCGATCGAGCCCGCACGCTACAATCTACTCTGCTGGGGCGAGGGGGACAACTACAACCTGAACGCATGCTATGGGAACTGCCACATCCCACAGAAGCCAGCACTCCCGCTGAACACACATACAGTAGAGGTCGCAACAGGTTACAGACACACCTGCTCCATATCTCCAGTAAGGGGGCAGGACATAGACGACTCATCGGTATACTGCTGGGGGAGGAACTGGAATGGCCAGCTCGGCCAGGGCAACTACTACGATGATCGTACACCAGACGTAGTCCCACTTCCACAAGGCTCAGTCCCCGTCTCAATCGTCTCAGGATACTCCCACTCATGCACCCTACTCTCAGACGGGGAAGCAATGTGCTGGGGCAACAACGACGCCGGCCAGCTGGGGACAGTCTCCCTCGTCAACGAAAGCTCCCCCGCCTCTGTCAGGGTCACTCCCGTTGGATCGTCAATCGCCCAGATTGTTGCAGGAGGGAACTCCACATGCGCATTGCTGGACGACGGCAGTGTAAGCTGTTGGGGTAGTAACTGGCAGGGGATATTGGGCGACGGCACGACCACATCCAGCTGGTCTACCTCCTCTAACGTGATCCTTCCCACGGGAAGAACGGCAATTTCGATTGACATGCATTACCAGAGCGCCTGTGCCATATTGGATGACAACAGCCTGTACTGCTGGGGGTCGAACAATGTCGGACAGCTGGGGCAGACAGCCACAGGTAACTCCTACGACTCAGTAGGAGGAAGAATATCCACTTTACCAGTCGAGATCCATCTGGGGCAGGGGGTGGCTTCAGTCGCAGTGGGTCTCAATCACACCTGTGCGATCACCCTGGCTGAGGACCTCTTCTGCTGGGGAAGAAACAACTGGGGACAAATAGGAATAGGAAGCTTCAGCTATTCCGAGACCACCAACAACGGTCTTGTTGACCTCGGTCCCACTGACTGGGCTTGCACAGGAAATTGCCTTCCCGGATTCACCCCTAACTCATCACTCCCATCTCAGGCACCGGGGCTCTCAGACAGAGATCCAGATGGCGATGGAATCATGTCTTTGTTCGACTCAAGCCCCCTCATATCAGATTGTGAAGCTGGGTATTTCTCAACTGACAATACCGGTTGTATTGCGGCCGATCCGGGCCACTATGTGCCCTCATCCGGGCAGACCAGTCAGATCCCATGTCCCATAGGCACATACCAGCCTAACAGTGGGCAGTCAGAGTGTATGGATGCATCCCCAGGACACTATACAATAGTGCCAATTTCAGCAACCGAACAACACCCCTGCCATGCGGGAACATATCTACCAATCAGTGGTCAGTATGCGGAAAATGACACAGTCAGCGGATATGCCTTCGACACACGCCCCATAGATGGGCAAGGGACATTAGTTGCAGAGATATGCATATCCAACAGCCCCGGCCACTACAGCGACTTCGGCTCTCCGGACGAAGTCCCATGCCCCCCCGGGACCTACCAGCCGAATCTAGGCTACACATACTGCATAGAGACGACACCCGGATACTACACCGGCGATAGTGGCAACGCGGGCGAGACGCCATGCGAAGGCGGAACGTACCAACCGAATCCAGGCCAATCCTCCTGCTTCTCCGCGAGCCCTGGCCACAAGGCCTCCCCCCACTCCCTTCAGCAGGATGAGTGTACGCCAGGAACATACTCAGACGAATTCGGTCTCGAGGAGTGTAAGCTGGCCGATCCAGGATACTACACCACAGAATTTGGTGCCACTACGCAGACCCCCTGTCTTCCTGGAGAATACCAACCCACATCCGGACAGACCTCTTGCATTGCAACATACCCCGGCCACTACTCTTCGGATCCGGGAACAGCACATCAGATTGGGTGCGAACCAGGCACCTTTGAGACAGAGCGAGGAGCCACCTCCTGCTCTGGCGTCACAGATCCTGGGCACTACAGCCAGTTAGGGGCTAGCTCGCAACAAGAATGTGAACCAGGGACCTATACTCCCTACAGTGCGATGGGAGAGTGCACCCTATCTGATCCCGGAAGCTATGTCCCACTGAATGCCTCTCTAGACCAGTTACCATGCCCTCCGGGCCAGTACCAGCCCAACTCTGGCCAATCATCATGCTTGTCAGCTGAGCCAGGGCATTACAGCGCGGAGGGGGCAACCCAGCAGGTTGCATGTCATCCCGGTTCATTCCAATCACAGTCCGAAGCGACGTCTTGCGAATTTGCCCAACCAGGTAATTTTGTGATTGAGTCTGGAGCTACCGAGGAAACTCCATGCGGACCGGGAGAATACCAGGATGAGCCCGGGGCGATAACTTGCAAACCAGCGGGCTCAGGAACATACTCGGACCTCTCCGGCCTCGCTGAGCCCGCTCCTTGCCCATTAGGAACGTACCAGCCCCTGACTGGGCAGACCGAGTGCATCTTAGCAGACAGAGGTCACCACGTCTCCGAGAGAGGAGCGACATCCCAGGCCCCCTGTGAAAGAGGGACCTACCAGCCAGAGTCAGGTATGTCGGAATGTTTGGACGCATCTCCGGGCCACTTCGTCTCAAAGACGGGACAGACCTCTCAGGAGCCCTGCCTCCCTGGTAACTTCCAACCACTCTCAGGTGCTGTTGGTTGCATAGCCGCCGAGCCCGGTAACTTCGTGGCAGAGGCTGGAGCGAGCTCCCAGACCGCCTGTGCTGGTGGGGAGACACAGTCACAGTATGGTCAGACCAGCTGCGAAGAGGGAGACCAACTGGTAATGATCGCCGGCGGTGTGGCAGCGCTTGCAATCGTTCTCATGGTTTTGTTCATGCAGTCCCAGAAGAAGCCCAAGGGAAGAGTAAGGAAGGGTGCGAAGAGGAGGAAGCAGGCTCCAAGACCCCGAAAAGTCAGAGAATCCTCTGAAGAGGAGTGAGTTTCGTATTTTCCGTGCCAACCTTTGAGAAGGGGCCCCTACAGAACCCGTCGCATGTATCGCTCCCGGAACCCTGCACTATCTGATTCGACATTCGACAAGAGTGCCTACAGGGAGGCACCGTGGTGGGATGATCGGGACTCCAATATGATGACCATGGAGGGGACCACTGAGAAGACGGGAATACTTCTAATCATCATAGCCACCACAGCAATAGGAACAGCCATGTTTATGCCAGAAACAGGGTTCCTTGCCCTTATAGGCGCAATTGGTGGCTTCATTCTTGCTATGATAATCATCTTCTCAGGCTCAACAAACCCGATTATGATATGCTCATACTCACTCTGCCAGGGACTATTTTTGGGAGGGGTGACATGGGTTTATGAGCAACAATTCGAAGGCATCGGAATTCTAGCGGTGGTCCTAACTCTGGGGATTCTAGGAGCTATGCTGTCGATTTATCGTGCAGGCCTCATCTCCTGGAGCAAGAATCTGCAGATAGCAGTTATTTCAGCCCTCACGGCCATCCTCATGATTTACCTGATCTCCTTCATTGGTGTGTTTGTGGGCTTCAAGGTCCCTTACATTCACGAGGCTAGCCCAATCGGGATACTCTTCTCTCTATTCGTGATTTGCATAGCTTCATTGTGTCTCGTAGCCGACTTCGACTTCATAGAGAGAGGCGTTGAGAGAGGGGCCCCCAAACAGCTTGAGTGGAGGGCAGCGTTCGGCCTAATGGTAACTCTCGTCTGGCTATACTTGGAGATACTAGAGCTTCTCGCAAAGGTGGCCTCAAGGAGATAGGGCATGGACCTCTCTCTAATCCTCTCTCTCGCGGCAGCAGGGCTTGCATTGGGGGTAGTGGAGGGAGTCAAGCCAGGCCCTCTCCTCACTATGGTAATCAGAGAGACACTTTCTGGCGGCTTTAGGGCGGGAATGTGGACTGCAGCCGCTCCCATATTTACCGACGGGCCACTCGTGATAGTAAGCCTACTAGCCGCTAGTTGGATAGCCACGCAACCCACTGTCCTCATTCTCATTTCCGTTCTAGGAGCAGGCTATCTTCTGAAGATGGGTCTCGAGTGCTTTAGCTTGGAGCCCCCCTCTCCAGACCTCACTGATATCGATGTATCTCACTCCTTCAAGAGGGGCGTTCTGACGAATCTCCTGAATCCAAACGTGTACGTCTTCTGGTTCCTCATCGGGGGGCCTCTGATGGCTTCCGCCGCAGACCATGAACCACTCGCCCCAGTTGCCTACGCGCTGACTTTCCTTGTATCCATCATGATAGTGAAGTGCCTCATCGCCCTGGCGTTCGATAGGACCAGAGGGAACCTTTCCCATAGTACATACAAGAGAGTCCTATCACTATGTGGAGTGGCAATGATAGTATTCGCGACAGGCTTCATTTTCCAAGCCTATGATCTGTACGGCACCCTCTAGAGGGTCTGAGGGCCACCAATTGGGATCTCTTTGAGCCCGTCTATCATACCACGTAACGAAGGTCCCTGCGTTAATGTCCCAAAGATCCCGATATCGTTGATATTGTGTGAGAGCCCGAACCACGGTCTTCCGTATTGATCAACGGACATGTCGAGGAAGTCCCCAAGCCCCCCACACCGGTTGTACCCGCAACCAACCTCAGTATCCAGGGGATCGTCAAACCCATTCAGTTGCACTGTTGTCATCAGCGGGCTCTCCCCAAAGGCATCTGTGATGATAGTCATGTATCCATTCCACGTATCGTTTCCGGAGTCCCCTACATAACCCAATGCGACCTTCCCGGCCGCACCAGCGGTTATCACAGGGAAGCCAGTACCCGATATGTTGGTCGGAGGAGCGACCATCATCGGCGCGCTCCAAGTGACGCCCTCATCGGTGGAGTAAGAGTAGTACGGCATATTGTCCAGCCCATTCCACATTGCATGTACGTTCCCCTCGTCATCAACCGCTACCTGAGCCTCCTCTCCGTTCCAGGTATCCGCCGTACCAGTCTCCTCGGTAGGCAATGGATGTTCAGTCCAAGTAAGCCCCCCGTTACTGCTCTTGTAGATCGAGTATCCCTCACCGTCACACCCTATGTTGCCACGGTACAGGTTTCCGTTCACCCCTCCCTCGATGTGGGCAGTGAGTCCACCGCTCTGGCAACTGACTGGCGCTCCAGATACCTCTGAGGTCCATGTCCTCCCACCGTCAAAGCTTGTCGAGCACAAGGGATGAGGCGCGTTTCCGTTCACACAGAATGACCAAGTAGTTGGATAACCCGGCGCTGGGAGTAGTGCTGACCCGATTGTCTGGTGATCTTGAACAGAGTAAATTGAGGTAGCAAGCTGACCATTTTGCCATGAGCCTCCTTCATCATCAGAGAACTCAACAGTCATCCCAAGGAGGGCATGCATGTCGAACTTCATGATTCTGTCCGTCCACTTATCGACGTATATGTACGGGTCATTGCTGTTGGGAACAGGAAGGAGGGGATTGTAGACGTTCTGACATGTGTAGTCGGTGAGAGATACCATCTCTATCAGCCCGGTGCACTTTATGACCGCCGTTGATCCGGATGGACCATTCCCCCAGCTAGACATGTATATGTTGTCCATCGATGTGATTCCTATAGTCGGCTCGAACGTACTCACACCAATTCCGTAGTATGAACCAACAGCCAAGTATGGCGCATTGTCGCCTGTTAGATTCACTGTGATGTTTGCATCGGAAACAGCTACCGGATCCATTGCATTGATACCCCCAGAATAGTGATACCATGTTGTTGGGGGTATTTCATCGGGAAAAGCACTCTCTTGCTCAACAAAGATCTGCTCTTCATTACCGAAGCACCCGCTCAGAGGAACGGTCAACATGAGGACCGTCAGTACTATCGCACCAGTGCGCATGTTACTCCAGAGGGCGAACCACTCTTGATTTGAACGGTTAGGGGAACAGCATGGGGGTTTGTTGAAATCGAATAACCATTGCCTAGAACCATGAGAGTCACCGCATTCGTCCTTGTGGCCCTTGTTGCAAGTATGTCGGGATCCTTGGCCGTCACGAGCCAACCTCAGCAAGTCGATACCTCGAAGATGACTGAGGAATTGATATCACAATTGGACAACGAGGGCCAAATAGAGGCAATCATCCAATTTCACGATCGGCCCACCGAGGGGGTTTGGAGAGCCATTAGGTCAATGGGTATTGAGGTTATATCACAACTGACGGTTCTCCACGGTGGACTTGTGGCGGGGGACTCGACAGAGATTTCAAGACTTTCCGGGCTATCTGTAGTAAAACACATGGAGGCAAACTTGCAAATTGAGCACTTCTACCTCCCTGGTGACCAAAATGACGTGGAGTCAATGATGCACGAGACGGTTACTTGGGTGAACGCTAGCCTAGCATGGCATAGGGCCATCATCGACACAGAAGGAGTTCTCAAGACAGAACCAGATCTCTCCTTATCGGAATATGACGGAGAGGGAGCCACCGCGGTAGACCTGGACACCGGCATAGACGGGGAGCACCCCGATTTCGATTGTGGCGAGCCTTGGACAGGTGAGAAGCTCATATGGTCCGCTAAGTGGACTGGAGTGGCATGGGTGGATGCGCCCAACTGTAATTCAGACACATCGAGTGGACATGGGACACATGTCGGCGGGACTATAGCAGGGAACGGAGATGCGTCTGGGGGAAGACGTCTTGGTACTGCCAAGGGAGCAACAATAGTGGCACTGGGGACAGGAGACGGGGCCTCGATTTTTGCAGCGGTCGAAGGGCTTGAATGGACTTACCAGCACAGCAGACCGGGGTTGAATGAATACAATATCAGGGTTGTTTCCAATTCATGGGGTACCAATGGGGATTACAATCCCTCCAATGCCGTAACGTTGCTAACTGACATGTTAACTTACGATAACCAAGTAGCCGTGATTTTTGCTGCTTCGAACAGTGGGGGTTCAGGAGATGAGTCGGAAGATGATTTGAGGACAAACGTGTATGCAAACACCCCTTCAGCAATCTCGGTTGCTGCACTGACCCATGATGCGAGCGCGGTTACATCATTCTCCAGTAGGGGTTGGAAAACGCAACAGCACACATGGCCAGATATCGGAGCACCTGGAAGAGATATTTGGGCTACTGCACCAAGGGCAACAGCCATCGACGCCTCAACGAGAACGCAAGGAGACATCTACTACATGTCAATATCAGGAACCAGCATGGCAACACCACACATCGGGGGCATAGCCACACTCCTGCTAGCCGCCGCTCCGTCACTGGGTGTCGCCAACTATCAGATAGAAGATCACGATAGTGAGAACAGTATGTACTTCAACGAATCTGCGAAGGGTTTGCAGTTTGATGATTGGGAAGAGAGAAACGAATCGAGGGTTCATGAAATCGAATTGATCCTAGAACTTACTGCACACTACGACCTTCTCAGGAACTCATGCGAGGAAGGGAACGATGACGACGGTTGTAGTGATATCCCAGAGGAATGCTACGTATCAGATAGGACCGATCGATGCCATGACTGGAGAGTGGGGCATGGACTTGTGGACACAGACAAAGCTCTTGCCCTGGCAAGAACATTGCAGGTTATGAGAGATCCCAACGAGGATGGCTTCTTGGACCACCCAGAAGCTACTGTATGGGACGCTTACAACCATTATGAAGGAATAATGGACACACGAGGAATCGAACTTCAGACAGATCAGCTACGGCACGCATGGAAAGGCGAGTGGAGTCATTTCAACAACGGCCCTACTAGCACTTTCGGAACATATGCAACGGACGATAGGCACTATGTCTGGATTCCCAACGGAACCACAGAAATGCAGGTATCCTTCAGTTCGCTCGATTGGGACACCGATACCGCGCAAATTGCTCAGATAAGGCCCAATGTCGATCTAGGCTCGGATGGAAGTGACGATGCACAGGGACAAGGAACGATTGTCGGAGATACGATTTACATCTCCTTGGAGGTTACACCGGAATACTGGAGCACATGGACGGAATTTGATGTCACAGGCACGGCAATCTCACTTCCGATAACTGGCATCATCACTGGTTCAGAGTTCATGGAACCCCGAGTTCCATACACCTATGATGTGCTATTAACATTGGACGTGACTGAGGAAAGAGTGTTCGAGGTCCCCCTCAGGACTGATGGGTATTCGGACCTAGATCCAGCTACGCCCTCTGACTTCTATGACCCAGACGAGGCGAATAACCTCGTGATGGTAAGGCCGGTTTATGATGAAAGCCTGATTCCCCCATATAGCCAAGAGCAGAAATCATTCTCCAAATCCTCTTCCTCTCTACCATTGATCATGGGCATAGGCACGTCTCTCTTACTCATTGGACTGGGGGTCTCAGCAGTATGGTTGCGGAACAACAGATCAGAACTTTTGGAAGCTGAAATGGTTGGAGAGCAAGACTAGAGGCACTAGTCCCATCCGTTCTCCAGAATGGGGGGCACGGTATCCAATATTGATTGAAGAGGCTCCATCCATTCCATACCAAGGTCATCTTCAGCTGGAGAGGCATCCCAATACAGACGCTTCCTGAGATGCCTCTTGGCCCACGAAACATCTATTTTTGGATGGAAGAAAGACGCCACCAAAGCCACCCAATAAGGGGCCTCCCAAGTCACCCATCTCCTTTCGGGGTGGGACTTCTTTAGGGCCTTCGCAATATCAGTCATCATCATATCGCCTGAGACAGTTAGGTACCTTCCCTCCTCCTGCCCTCCCTCCAATGCCCTGACGTGAGCTTCTGCCACGTCCCTGACATCGACTATGTTAATCTGCATGGGAAGATTGAGTGGAACAGTGCGCCTGATCATTGCCATCAGTATTGCCAGAGACCCACGGAGATGCCTGGGTGAAAGTGGTGGGCCGAAGACCATACAGGGATGAATTGTGACTAGTCGGGGACGAGTACCTGATTCTAGCGAAGCATGCCACTCTCTGACAATCCTCTCAGCACTGACCTTGGCTAATCCATACGGATTATTTTCCAATGTAGCATCGTTGGCCCAGCTATCGGCGGTTAGGGTGGAACCATCTTTCCATTCCATCGGCCTGATTGCTGCTGTGGAAGACGTGTGTACAAAACGCTCAATGGTACCGGACCGTTCTATCGCGGAAATCACGTTCTTGGTCCCAATAACACTAGGGTCAACAATTTTTCTTTGCGGGTCTCGGGATCTGACAATGACGGTAGCCGCAGTGTGAATCAAATCCGTGCATCCCGATATTGCCGAGTTGACAGATTCAGGATCGAACAGGTCCATTTCAACAATCTCAATACCTCCTCCCTCAGCGATTTCCATGGTTTTGAGATGTGCCACTCTTTCAGGATCCCCCAAATCCCTCACAGTCGCCCTAACTCTCATCCCCTTTGAGAGGAGGTTAGCTACTATATGGCTACCAATGTATCCACTAGCCCCGGTTACTACCACGAGCCCCCTCACCATGCTACTCACACGGCCATCATATTATTCGATTTAACTATGAAAGAGGTAATTACTCTTGTTCAGTAGGATCAGGCCCTTCTTCCTTCGATGCTAACCACGAGGGGGCATACCAGTTAAGGTCACCCATGAGGCGCATTGTAGAGGGAACTACCAATGCTCTTACTAGAGTAGCATCCACAGCTACTCCGAGTGCAAGCATGAAACCGAATTGCTTCATCAACGACACAGACGAAAGTCCGAATGCGGAGAAGACGGTAACCATAACTAGAGCCGCGGATGTGATTATACGACCGCTTTTCTGGAGGCCGACGGCGACCGACTTAGTGTTATCTCCCGTTCTTTCCCACTCTTCATGGATTCTGGACAGCATCAGTACCTCGTAGTCCATACTTAACCCGAATAGTATCGCGAAAATCATCACAGGAGTCGTAGGGTCAATAGGCTGTGGTGTGAAGTTAAGCAGCTCAGAACCATTACCCATCTGGAAGATCCATACTAGCACACCAAACGAGGCGCTGACCGAAAGGACATTCATAATCAGCGCTTTCAGGGGAAGAACGACTGATCTTACCTGTAGGAAAATAAGAATATAGCTGGTGATTAGTATGAATGTTAGTGAGATAGGCAGGTTTTCTGCAACCGCCTCGATCACATCTTGGTTGTATGCGGCCACGCCTGCCACGTTTACTGTCGATGAGCTACCAAATTGGTCATCCTTCGACTCGAGACCCCTGATAGACAATACTGCTTCTCTCGCACTAACGCTTGACTCATCCCCTTCTATCCCCACCACAAGCAAAACCACATTATTTCCTATGAAACTCTCTCTCAGATATTCCCTTTGAGATGACAGCAACATAGATTCCATCGAAGAGCGCTCCTCGTCTTTGGAAGAGTCCCAGAAGTCGACTACATCGTCCTCACTCATATTCACATCAAAATGGGCATGACTGCGAACGTAAGTAGCTCCATCGACCTCCAAAATCTCCTTAGCGAACTGGTAGAGGGAACGAATATTACCTTCTAGCAGGGGGTCAACTCCCTCTTCTAGCTCAAATACGGCCAATGCAGTGTTTGAGATATACTCGGGCCAGTAGTCATCCGTTAGCTCCATTCCTTGCCGGGATTCGTCATCTGGACTGAGCGCCTTGTAGGTGGTTATACCATACTCTGCCTGTAAAAACGGAGAGCCAGCTAGCATTAGTACGATTACTGCAGGAACTAGGACAGCAAATGGCCTCTTCATGACCCCGCCGGCGACATTAGACCAGAAGCCCTCCTCACTAGTGTCCACCCCAAACGAGAATGGAACCTTGAATGAGTTAACCCTGTCTCCCAATAGGGATAAGGCCGCGGGAAGAAGGACAATCGAAGATGTGAGGGCTACGGCAGTTGCGCAAATCCCCCCCCATCCGAGAGATGGAAGACCGGTATTTTCGAAGAAAAGCATTCCCATGAGGCCGACTATGACCGTCATACCGGAGAAGAAGATGGCCCGTCCCGCAGTTGCACTGGTCATCGCAATTGCTGTTCTATGGTCTCTTCCCCTACCCAGCTCTTCTCTGAACCTATTCACTATGAAGAGCGAGTAATCCACGCTTAGTCCAATTCCAAGAAGGGAAACGATGTTGTTAGCGTATACTGTGATGTCATCGAATACATAACTCAGACCAGTTACTATTCCAACAGCGGCTAGAACAGTGTAGACTCCAGATAGAACAGGCAGTCCGGCCGCAACCAAACTCCCGAAAACCAAAAGCAGAATAATCAGAGTTAGAGGTGCCGAAATCAACTCCGCCTGAATCAACTCTTCCTTCAGGGTTAGGTCGAAGGTGACGTCGATCGCCAGGTTGTCTGTTACCCACTTTTCCATTCCCTCTGGGGCATCGTCAGGGAGCACCAAATCGTCGAAGTTTTTCTTCAGTAAAGCCTTGGAGCCATCTCTATCAAGATTAACCTCAATTTTTATCCTGGTCCACTCAGGGTTCACCGAGCTCACTAGCTCTGATCTATTTACCTCGTTGGTTAACCATGGATATTCCACTGATACATGCTCATTTTCCGTCATTGGAGAAACAGTTTCCATCATTGCATTTTGCACTAATTCATCTTCATGACTTGCACCGGGGTGATGGAACAAAACATGGAATGAGAAGCTGTCACTTTCATTCTCAGAGGTAAAACCTATCCTCGCGGCGTCCCACCCATGAACTGACTCAAGATCTCCCTCTCCATATCCTTCGGCATACCTAGGCTCCAGAGTCATCAACGAAGCCAATGAGCCACAAAGAATTAGGGTTAGAATTAGCACAACCTTCGCGTTGTCATAAACGAATAATCCCATCTTGAAGTACGATCTGTGTTCCAATGCCTCAGGCTCAGTCGCCCCTTCCATAGCCATTCCGAGAAATAATTCTATTTGTATAGTATAGTTTCAGAACCTACGCCATGTGTACCACTGGGCCTTACAGAAGTGAAGCCACAGACTCGACGACCAGACTCGGTTTTTGAGAAGCTTCGGTAGCATCGAGAATTGTCGCCTCACCGGAAAGAACGAGGATTCCATGAACCCCGGCCCTGTCAGCCATTTCCATATCTGTGTACAACCGATCTCCGATCATTGCACAATCTTCCGGTGATAGGCCCAGCTCCTCCACTTTGTGAAGAATCATTCCAGGATTTGGCTTTCCACAAATGTGAATCGGCCTTGCGCCCGTTGTAGCCTCAAAGAGATCCATGTAAGCGCCCGTGTCTGGAAGACCACCATCTGGGGATGGACAGACTACATCTGGATGACTGGCGACCATTGGAACCCCCTTGTGGAGGTGAATCGAGGCAGTGGATAATTTCTCGTAGTTTATTTCCGTGTCATACCCTAATACCACATACTCCGGCGACTCCGAACGAGTATTGAACCCAGCACTTTCCATCATGTCACGCATTCCTTCAGTGCCAACTAGGTAAGTATCTCTAACATTCATCTTTTTCAACCAGGATAGAAGGTCATGGGTTGAGAGCAAAACGTCCTCTTCCTTGGCATATATTCCCATAGAAGTCAATCTACTGAGATACTGAGATACGGACTTACTGGAATTATTCGATAGAAAATACCTCTTTATTCCGTTCTTTTCTAGGCGTTCTAGGAATTCCAAGGCTCCATCGATTAGCTCCCCTCCTAGGTATATTGTACCATCTAGGTCGAGGAAAACCGCATCAATGCCATCCAGTGAAGTATTGAGTTGACCCAATCAAACACCTCACGGAAGAACCAGGGTCTTGAACAGGAACCAAGGGCTCCAGAGGCTCTTTTGAGTCTCCTTGCTTGCTATCATCTCAGACATCATTGTTCCAATCTCCTCCTTCTTGGACGCCTTATTTACGAACCAGTTGGTTAGTCTCTTCCACTTCATCATGCTCTGAAGCTTCTTGGAATTGGAAAGCTCGCCCCCAAGCTCGTTCCAGAGGTCCACCATATATCTCTCAGCATCCTCCTGGGTGAAACCCTCTGAGTGGCGACTCTTGTCAAAGTGTAGACTTGTTAGCTTTCCAGATAGTAGCGCGTTACCAATGCCCTCCCCGCTGAATGGGTCTACTAGACTCGCCGCATCTCCAACTGTCATGGCACCAGCCATTGCCCCTCTCCTAGGCTGGAAAGATGGGGCCTCTTTCCTAGGTGAACCAAATGGAAGTTGCCAGCCCTTTTCTGATCCATCAACCAATTTTGCTCCCTTGAACCTCTCACTAAAGCGAGGGTGCTCTTCAATAACCCATTTCTGGATTTTCTTGAGGGATTTCTTCATTCCCTTCTGCTTTCTTTGTTCTGAAATGAGCATACCGATTCCAACATTAACCACCCCTTCTTTCACTGGGAACAACCAGAAGTAACCAGGCAACACCTCATCGATAAAATGAATCTCGATTTGTCCTTCTTGGCCTTCCAGGCCTTCGACGTTTTCCCAGTACTCTCTGTATCCTCCACAGAAATGATGGTCATCTTTGTGTGGCTCGTCGTATAAATCTGTTATTTTCCTCGAAACAGGGCAGTTGTACCCCCCGGCTCCAATGGTAACCGTCGAACTGAAGGTCATCATTGGATTGTCCGAACGCCCCCCTCCAAACTTTCCAGTCACGCCAGTGATTATGGATGAGGGACCGCTCCCCTCACTCAATACTTCCTTTACCGTAAATCCCTGAATAACAGATCCGCCGTTCTCCCTGACAATCTCACTAGCCCTCTTGAACATCATGTAATCGAACTGAACTCGTGGTAGAGCATATCCTGACATTAACCCCTTCTCCTCATAGCTATCCTTGGGGAGCATCACTCGAACTTCCGAACCATTCGCGCTTCCGAATAGTATGGAATCTACCTGATAGTAAGGCGTTGCCTGTATCAATGGGAGGACTCCTAGCTCCTCTACATGCGAAAGCGATTTGCCCCCGACAGCGTCCCCGCAAACTTTGTCCCGTGGCCAGACCCCCTTCTCGATTAGCAACACCTTACATCCGTTTAGTGAGTTGTATGCAGCTGCCGCAGATCCTCCGGGACCCCCGCCGACGACTATCACATCGAAATCCGACTTATCAGGGGGCACTTCACCCGTTTCGATAGGCATCTCCCAGAGCTCCACTGTCCGACCTCGTATGTCCGAACACACCATACTCATTCAAAGTATGCCAATGGCTTCATCCCGAATCACCCTTTCCGAGGACCATGAAAAATCGCATTTCAATCGTGCAAACCACACTTCCGGGTGACTTGTTAGAGCCAGAGGTTGGAGAATGGGTATTCTCTAAAATAAGTGAGAAATTAGCCAAGTGCGCGCACAGAATCAGGGTTCAGTCAATGTACCAATGGGATGAAAAAATTGAGTTCTGCCCAGAATGGAGGATACAATTCAAAACAGACCCTGAGATGAAATCGGAGCTAATCAGGGCAATCGAATCAGATCATCCATACGATGTTCCGCATATTCTCGTATGGGACGCCGACTCAACAGAGGACTACTTCAATTGGGTTCAAGGATGAAACGCCTTTCGCGGGACATGGCCATACGCTCATTCCTGAAGCCTGCGAAGGAGGTTCCCACCACATGGTGGAGCTCCACCAATCCAATGGATACCAGGCCAAGAATCTCCACACTAACGATACTGTGTACTGGTTTGTGGATTTTCGGAACCGGTGATGCAATATTAATTGCGGCCGGAATAGGGAATACCCCTTGGACGGTTCTCGCCGAAGGTATTGCGAAAATGATGGGAGGCTCAATAGGTCAGGCCACACTGCTTGTCAGCTTCGCCGTCCTATTCCTCTGGATTCCACTCAAAGAGAGGCCAGGAGTCGGCACAATACTCAATGCAATCCTCATTGCTGCCGCGATAGAGTACATGTTGCCAGTCATGCCTGTCCCAGAAGGTACTTTTCAAGCAGTCATTCAAGTCCTCATAGGTGTGGTGTTAGTGGGGATTGGAAGTGGGATTTATCTCACTGCTAACCTAGGACCAGGGCCTCGAGATGGATGGATGACAGGAATACAGAGGATATCAGGTGTGCCGATAGGCTCGGTGCGTGCCGGCATAGAAATATCTGTAGTTATCATTGGATGGCTACTTGGGGGGACTGTTGGATTGGGGACCTTGCTGTTTGCCATCCTGATAGGCCCAATAGTTGCTGTTTCACTTAATGTAGCAGGAAGAGTAGGGGCTGAACACTAGGGAGTGAATTAGATGCAGAGATGTGGCATTAACGAGGTCTTGAAATCCTTCCAAGAGAACGAGGAGATAAAGTTAGTACTGGTTAGGAGGGATTCAGAGGCACCAGATCTCTTCAAGATTCGCTCAATGGCCAATGAACTTGGGATTCGGGTAATCGAAGGCTCTGATAATGATCTTTGGAGGATGTCAAGAGATAACTCACATGGTATACCTGATGTACTGGCTTTGGTTGGCAGGGATCCAAACCTAAGTTTTGAGGAGATTATTGCCTCTGGAGGCCTGATATGGGTCCTGGCGGGAGCTTCCTATCCCGTGAATATCGGTTTCTGCATTAGGACTGCTGAAGTTTCAGGGGCCGATGCAGTTTTTGTAGACGCAGAGCTTTCCAACGCAGAAAGAAAGGCAGCCAAGAGGGCTTCGATGAAGGCGCACAGGTTCATCCCCGTCTTTTGGGGTGACGGTTTTGAGGCAGTCAAATCTGCAAGTGAATCAGGTTTCAAAATCGTCTCACTTGAGGATGTGGGGGTCAAGACACCTTGGGATACTGATTTGACAGGCAAAATAATGATCATTGTGGGGGGCGAGAGAAACGGAATTCCACAAAAAATTCTAGATTTATCTGATGAGATAATTAGAATTCCAATGTCTGGTTTTGTTCCATCATTCAATCTCCAGGCCCCACTGAGCGTTGTGGCAGTCGAGGCACAGAGACAGAGAGGAAACTAGTATATCGGTCCCGAGTATACCCCAATCATAAGCACAAGAGTCGAGAAGATTGTGATCAGAATATTATCGTCAATCGGGCCAAATTCATACCTTTCTACGAATGTTGCGACTGCTGCGGCAATCAAACCCCAGCCCGGGAGAGAGGGATCTCCTAGTCCACCAACGTACCATCCTAATGGAGCACTTACGATGAACATAAACACGTTTCCGATGGGGCTTTTCGACCTCTTCTTGACTACAAGATTCCTCACTACTCCTGTGATTCCATCACCGAATGCCATAAACAGAGAGGGAATAATAGCCAACCAAGGATCACCAACAAGTGCCCATATCACGGTTATTGAGACCCACCACATCAGGGAGAATTTGACATCGTTCTGATTCTGTTCCGTTTGGAACCAGTACATTCTCCGGCCGGAAATATGAGCGATGTATGTGAATATGGTGAGGATTATTCCACAAACCATAGGGTACCAGAAGTCAGTAAAGAGATACGGAACACAAAGTGATCCAACCCCCCCTGCAAAAACATGCACAATCTTTCTGTTGTAGTAGACCGCACGGATATCTTCGACCCCCCTTTCAACCATCATCCTGTAAGGGATCTTTGTGGAATAGAGAACTATCATCACGTAGATTCCCATAACAACGGAATAGTAGACCTGCTCATCCATGTTATTGCGCAGAGTTGATGACCAGATATACTCTCGCATCGCCATGAGTGTCAATGACCAAGACAAGGAGCTTGGGACCAAAGCCGTCCATTCTGGTATGGTCGAGATAGAGGGCGCGGCATCAACTCCAATTTTCTTGACGTCAACTTACAGGCTTACCGATGAGAAGTACAAGGGTTGGGCCGAAGGGCTACATCATACAGGACCGGTATACTCCAGAATTTCAAGTGTGAACTCTGAGGTTGTTTCCGCTAAACTGGCATCTCTCGAGAGAGCGGAGGATGCAGAGGTTTTCGCAAGCGGGATGTCAGCCATTTCGACCACTTTGCTGACCTTCCTCTCTGCTGGGGATCATGTCGTTGCTACACCGGACTGTTATGGGGGCACATATGCCCTTCTGACAGATATTTTGCCAAGAATGGGAATCGAGGTCACGATGGCCGATATTAGGGATCCATCAAGTTATGAGGAAGCAATCCAGGAAAACACGAAGGTGCTCTATGCGGAAACAATGACGAATCCAACTTTAAAGGTCTGTGACCTTAGCGCGATGGCCGATATCGCTCGTGAAAATGACCTAATCTCAGTTGTGGATAACACATTCGCATCCCCATGGTCTTGCAACCCTGTCAAGATGGGCTTTGATATTGTGATCCACTCTGGAACGAAATACCTCGGCGGACATTCAGATCTTACTGCTGGATTTGTAGCTGGAAAGAAGGAGCTAATTGCTAAAGTATTCCACACCAAAATTTACCTCGGTGGAGCGGCAGATCCACATATGTGCTATCTACTCGAAAGGGGAATGAAAACCCTACATGCGAGGATGCCAATACATGCTTCCAACTCAGCCGAGATCGCAAGGAGGCTGGAGACTCATGACATGATAGAGAAGGTCATCCATACCTCGTTGCGAAGTCACCCCGACTTCGAGATAGCCAACAGAACAATGCCAAGAGGCAGTGGGATGCTGGCGTTCGTAATCAAAGGGGGCGATGACTCAGCCCTCAAGTTCATGAAGTCATTAGAATTGATTTTCGAAGCGACTAGTCTCGGAGGAGTAGAGAGCCTGGTTGAATGCCCGTTCAATTCGAGCCACATGTTCGTTCCCGAGGAAGTTAGGCATGAGGCGGGAGTAGTGCCTGGTTTCGTCAGAATGAGCATAGGCATAGAGGGGGTTGAGGATCTGTGGTCCGATATAGAGAAGGGCCTAGAATCAGCCAGAGAGCTATTACTTTCCAGAGCCTAGGTGTTCTAGATGGATTTCGAGCTATTCATCGCCGCAATGGTATTCATCGTGCCCATGTGCTTCACGCCCGGACCGAACAACGTCCTATGTGCCGCACACGGATCCCAGCACGGATTCCGTGCGACTCTCGTCCTAATCTCTGGAATGGCAGTAGGTTGGTCTACACTGGGGCTTTTTGTAGCCGGTGCCACTGATCTCATAGAAGATAACAAAACAGCGTTTGACTTGCTAACTTACGTAGGCGCTTTGTACATCGCATATCTTTCTTACAAGATCGCCACATCAAAGGCTTTGGAGAAGGGAGAGGAATCATCAGAGAGGCTGGGATTCGTTACGGGAGCTACTATCCAGATAGTCAATGGTAAGGCTTGGATTCATTTCCTAGTCCTGATGACTTCCTTCGGAACCTTGTTCGGAACAGGATTTACAGGGAAAATACTCCTAGTTCTCCTAAACTTAGCTTTTGGATTACCTGCAGTAATGTCATGGGCAGCCTTCGGAACAGTACTCAGGAGAGCATTCACTACCCCGAAATCTGCAAAGGCTCTCAATTTGACAATGGGCCTGTCACTGTTCGTAGTGGCAATTTGGGTTGCTTTACCCCATTAGTTATCCTTGTCCCGCTTACCGGAGATATAGATTAAGCCAGATATCAGAGTGATCAGTGTAATCTCTCCCAGAGGCCATTCCCGTTCCCACCTTTCTCCATCGAGAGGATAGTAGTCTGTATTATCGCCCACCCCGTCGCCGTCGGTATCATTCCATTCACCTAGGTCGAGGGGAAAAGCATCCTCATTCTCTCCATACCCATCGCCATCGGTGTCCTGCCACTCATCTGATCTGAATGGGAATAAATCCGAGTTGTCCCCCACGCCGTCGCCATCGGTGTCCTGCCACTCATAAGGATTCTCGAAGAACACATCCGAGTTGTCCCCCACGCCGTCTCCATCCGTGTCACTCCATTCACCTAGGTCGATGGGGAAAGCGTCCGAGTTGTCCCCCACGCCGTCTCCATCCGTGTCACTCCATTCACCTAGGTCGAGGGGGAAAGCGTCCGAGTTGTCCCCCACGCTGTCCCCATCCGTATCCTCCCACTCAGTCTCATCGGCCGGGAACGCGTCAGCGTTATTCCCGACCCCATCCTCATCACTGTCAATCCACTCATCTGGATCGAAAGGAAAATCATCGTCTGCATCGTTAACACCATCAGAGTCATCATCATCATCCAGAGGGTCACATACCATATCTCCATCGAAGTCATCCGGTATCTGACTGGCATCGAGAGGACTACTCACTCCGCACTGCTCTTCGTCACTGTCGGTCCATCCGTCGTTATCGTCATCCATGTCCGCATTGTCTCCGATGCCGTCTCCATCACTATCTGAGCTCTCAGTTGAATCGAGAGGAAACGAGTCTTCGGCATCCGTCCACCCGTCGTTATCGTCGTCGAAATCCTCATTGTTACCTATCCCATCTCCATCGGTGTCCCACCACTCCTGGACATCGTAAGGGAAGGCATCCTCAGAATCAAGCCATCCGTCGTTATCGTCATCAGAATCCGAGTTGTCTCCCGTGCCGTCCGTGTCGTAATCTGTCCACTCAGAGGCATCGTAGGGAAAAGCGTCCGAGTTGTCCCCCACGCCGTCGCCGTCTGTGTCGTACCACTCACTAGAATCTAGGGGGAACACGTCCGAGTTGTCCCCATATCCATCCCCGTCCGCGTCAATCCATTCGTATGGGTTGTAGATGAAAGCATCCGAATCATCTCTGTAACCGTCTCCATCGGAGTCCCTGACAAAGCCTGAGAGACCCCACTCCAGTATCTGATCAGACCAACCAGGATTGTTCAAAGGGGGAACGTGACTAGCGTCGTTAATTCTCCAGTGAGAAACCCTGTTGCCAGATTCGCAATTCAAGAACTCAAACTCATCTGTATCATCCAATCCATCATCACCCGAGATGTCACGGGACCCTAGGTAAGTCCAGCTCTGGTCACATCCAGACCTAATCGCCCAGTTCTCAACAGTCTCATTCGACGAGGGGTATTCATTCCCTAGGATTGAACCGCCCTCATACCATATGACGGAATCTGCGGTGGAGTGAACGTGAAGGATATCCGGCCTCCCAGTGTCTGGACACATGCTGAAGTCATCCCATGTCACGCCGTTCAGCGCAACAATGGAACGAATCGTCCCACCAGCCTCACATGCCATCCTATGACTCATGAATCCACCATTGGATAGTCCGGTGATTAGGATTCCATCGGGATCAGCACCATAGTTTTGGATTGCATCGTTGATCATTCCAAGTAGATAGTCCACATCATTGATCTCGCCACTGAACAGACAGCATGAGTCGGTTGCATTCCATCGCCTTTGCCCCACCCAATTCTGTGTTCCGTCAGGATAGAGAAGAAGGTGCTCGTTCTCATGTATACTATCGAACAGATGCATGTACTCCGCATTGCTCTGGCCATTACCGCTGAAGCCATGGAGCGAAACGACGAGAGGAAGTGGCTTGGAAAAGTCATGACCACCAGGCATTCTAAGTTGTGTGTATCTTCCTTCATAACCCACCGTCACGTATGTATGCTCATCAGTGTAGTTTGTTGGCCCAAAACCTTCATTAGAGCTAGAAAAATGACTTTCTGCCCCAAGGCTATCGTAGGCTGGTACGTATGAGTAGGACAGCGATACTAGGGAAAACAATGCGACCATGACAACGACAGAGCCCCTTCCTCCCATGCTCCCAGAGTACCATCGGTGAATATCAAATTGCCTTCTTCAGGGTTTTTCCGTGAAACGCTACTTCAAAACCCCAGCTACCATCAAAGTATCATGCGACTAGCATCCGCGCTTGTGCTAACCGCACTCATTGTTATATCCCCTTTGTGCTCAGCCGATCAGTATCAGATTACAGGCAAGGCAACTTACTCAGATGGAGCTTCAGTGATTTTTGAAGAGGTCGAAATTCAATGTGAGGAGAATGAGTACGACTGCCACGAGTTCAGAGGCGTATCCGATAGAACCGATGCATATGGATACTATGAGGTCACAATCAACATAGACGACTCCTACGATGGGGCGGAGCTGATCCTAATTCTTTTGAACGAGAATACCAGTCACATCATAGACATTTCAGAGATGGAACAGTCTCCCAGTGGTACAGTAAGGGAAGACATCAACCTCAGGCAATCTAGCCCGAAGCCACCCGTATTCTCTGGTATTGGATGTGGAATCCTAGTACTCTCTCTGGCTTTCGCAGTCATCCTAGTAAGGACTGCTAGGAGACTCTCTACTCCTAAGGGGAGAATGGAGTTCGTCGGTTACAAGGCCCCGGTTACGGTTGACTGCCCTGATTGTGATTACAAGGTTGAGCAGCATCTTCTGATTAGACACCTTATCGTAGACCATGACTATGACGCCTTCGATGCGGGAGAACTTGCAGGTGAGATATTCCGTGGTACTTGGTCGTCTCCCGAAGAAGATTAAGATGGTGCAGAGGACAGGATTTGAACCTGCGAAGCACTACGCACTGGGACCTCATCCCAGCCCCTTTGACCACTCGGGTACCTCTGCCTTGGTCTGAGCGACAACCCAATCATATTTCAGAATCCCGGCTGTAGCGATTAATCGAGCCTCACGCCTTTCGCAGGAATGCGGAATCGCCAACTGATACAGTCCCCTCTTCAATTACGAAAGCTGACCAGCGTGACCAACCTTCTCTCTTTTCATGGTCTATCCTTGAGAACTTACTGTCAATGAAGGAGCCCCTAATTTTGCTGCACGGGGCGCACGGCTCGCTCAATTGGATCTTAGCACCCCCAATCTCAATAATCGTACCAACCCCCAGAACAGGCCAGTCGATTCCCTCAATGGTGAAGTTCTCTCCAGCAGTTCCAATGTCAATAGGGTGCCCCTCCTGTTGTAGCTGACGTATTCTCTCAATTGAGAAAATACACACTGCCCTACCGGGATCCCCATCTTTCCTTTCAGCTCTGAATTTATTGTGGTCTCCCTCGACACCCTCGAACCCGACGAAGGCCGCTTTGATGGGTAGCTTTGGAACCCCACCGGACCCGCTGACATTTATCGAGTATACACTACCTACCATACTACTCTTCCTCTGCCGTGGCGTTCAGACCCTCGAACTCAACCACTAGGTTTCCGATTAGAAGGGCTCCGGCCCCAAGGAAAAACCAGAACCCAATTTCATCATACCCCATTACCAGACTGGCTATTCCTGCCCAGACCGGCTCGAAGGCGTAGATTATCGCCGCCCTTATTGGAGGCAAATCCCTTTGGAAGATATTCAGAACCAGTAGCGCCACTAAGGAACCTAGCGCCGCACATAGGAATAGAGGAATGAAGAAATCCAATGTCAGCAACAGCTCTTGGAAATCAACGAGAATTGATACTCCCTCGGAACGGATTGGAAGTAGTACAAGCATTACCGCTCCAAGAATCATTATGGTCGCCATCATCGGTCCTGTAACCTCAATGGGGTCATTTTCTTTGGTAATTCTATCAGTCGCAATAATATGCGCTCCGAACATGTAAGCACTGAAAATCGTCAGAAACTCTCCAAAACCAAGAGATACCTGAGGAGGACCACCTATCCACCCAGCACCAAAAGTCGCCAATAAAACGCCTATTACGGTGGACTTGGTTATGCTCTGCCTCCCCAATATTATGGCGATCAGGGCGGTGAAGACGACATACAGGCTAGTTAGGAAAGCAGAAACACCAGGAGTTACGGTGGTGATTCCAATGTTCTGACTGAGGTATCCCGCAGATAGGATCAGCCCAAGCCAAGCCCCCCCTCGTACTGAATCAGGATTAGAAAAACCAGCTCTAGCTTTAGGAAGCAAAGCTAGAGTTAGGATTGTTGCGATCACGAATCTGGCAGAGAAGAAGAGAAAGGCAACCCAGTTCGCTTCAATATCGGGAACCGCGCTCTCAGCAGCCTCAATCCCCTGTTTCATCCATATGAATGTCATTCCCCAAACAAATGAGATTGCGAAGATTGCCACGGCGGCCCGTCTTTCCTTCGGCACGAACAATCGGGAACATGCCCGCATATGGCCTAATCGGTGACTTGAATTGAAGTGCACGAACCTTTCGGGTTAGTGTATGGGGCACGAATGGACGAATCTCTCCTACGCGAACGTAGCTACAACCTCTGCAATAGCACATAAGGCATCCAGAAATTGGGAGGACTCTCTAGCCAGGGGAGGAGCGGCTGAATTTGATGCCGATGCGGAGAGACTGGGTATGATGCCACTCAGGGAGGCAGCTGCAAAACTCCTTTCCTGCCATATATCGGATGTTTTCTGCGGATCCAGTGCCACTGCTATGATGAGCTCGGTCGCATGGGCTGTTATGCCTTCCAAGAGCCAGAATATCGTTTCATCTAAGGCAGCGTTTCCTTCTACTGTTTACCCATGGTCCAGAGTCGCCCTTGAAACAGGCGCGGAAGTTAGACTGGCGCCCTACAATGAAAACCACTATACTGACCCCAGGGATATTCTAGGGCTAATCGACAATAATACATCCGTAGTTGTTATTTCCCATGTCGAGTATGCAAACGGACAGAGATATAACTTGAGAGAGTTCTCCAAAGTAGCCCACTCAGTAGGGGCCATACTTGTGGTAGATGCAACCCAATCAATGGGGATGGTTCCCATAGATGCTGCAGCATCAGGAGCTGATGTCATCATATCCTCTGGCTACAAGTGGCTAAGAGGGACTTATGGGACAGCAGTCGGATACCTCTCTCCTGAGGCTAAAAAACTGGTCCCAGGGATAGTCGGTTTCAGGAGTAATGAGGATATATGGGACATGAGGTCTGATAGGATGAATCTGCCAGAGGATGCTAGTAGATTTGAGTTCACGACCTTGCACTTTGGCGCATTAAGGGGTTTAGCAGCGTCGATTGAGGAGATGTTGGAAATTGGCATTCAAAGAATCTGGGAGCATGATCTCTCCCTCTCTGACATCGTTGTCGAACTCGCTAATGCAAGGGGGTTGGAGGTCACCTCTCCAAGGGATGATGATCAGAGGAGCGCCATTGTCAGCATCCGCCCCCCTTCTGAACACCACAGTGCAGAGATAGTTAGGAGACTCCAAGACGAATTTGGAATTTTAGTTACTGATAGATCAGGGATGATCAGGGTGTCCCCCCATATTGACAATGATCATAGCCAGATTGAGTTCTTATTCACCTCCCTCGACAAAATATTCGCTAAGTAGCCAGTTAGAACTTAACATAACTACCCCCACGCGTCGCCATGGCAAACCCAGTCGTAGTGGTGGGAATGCACAGAAGTGGTACGAGCCTCGTCTCCAGAATTCTAGATGATTGCGGAGTTATGATGGGAAAGGACCTCCAGGAGGACCACGAGTCACTATTCTTCATCGGTCTCAATGAGTGGATATACGAGAACGCAGGAGCGAGCTGGGAGAGGCCCGGGGCCCTCTCCGAACTAACCACCCTTCCAGAGGCCATGGAAGCCATAGAGGAATACGTCCGGAAGAGGCTTTCGAGCAGATCCAGCAGAAAGTACTCGGGCAAGCCTCTGAAGAATGGCCTCTTCTCCATGGAAGGAAGATGGGGTTGGAAGGACCCCAGAAATGGCCCCTCACTTCCGCTCTGGAGGTCTATTTGGCCAGATATGAAAGTCATACACGTAATCAGACACGGCGTTGACGTGGCCTCCAGCCTCAGGATGAGAAACTCCGCCCACTGGGAGGGTGATGTCAGCAGGTTCAAGAAGTGGCTTCCCACATACTCTTGGAGATCCAGCAAGTCCCCCATAATGAGGGGCCAAAGGTCCTCAACTCTGGAAGGTGCCCTCAGCTTCTGGTCCGAGCAGTTAGAGATGGAGTCCGAGATTCTATCCTCCGTAGAAGACAAGCATGTCGTGATGTACGAGGAATTATTATCGTCTCCAAGAGACTCAATCACTAAGATACTGGAATATATTTCCATCGAGCTAACGGAGGAAAGGCTCTCTTCGATTGAAGAAAGAATAAACCCATCCAGGTCCTTCGCTTTCAAGAACGACCCTGAGTTGCTCGAATTCGCTGAGAAGAATGCGGAAACCCTAGAGAAGCATGGTTACTGACCTTGATGAGAATACTGCTATAACTCAAGGGTCTCACATACGCCCGATTAAATGCACATTCTGGTCATGTCGAGGTCTACCTTATCCCACGGGTTCGGAGGATTTGAGAGACAGTGCGAAGACCTATGCGGGGGCTTTGTCAAGGCAGGGCACAAGGTCACCGTACTAACTACCTCAAGGAGAGACGGGGTGGAGGAAGAGGAAAGATCGGGCTACACGGTCAAATTCCTATCTCCCTCGACGCCAATGAAGCTGTCGAGAAGCTGGTTCAACAGAGCACTGGCCGAGGTACGTAAAATCCACAGAGATGACCCAATCGATGTAATTCACAGCAATGAGTTCGCAGCCAAGGGTGCGATGGGATGGGCTAAGAAGAACGGTATTCCAATAGCGGTTGTATGTCATGGCTCACTTAGAACCGAACTCCTCTCATTCTTGTCGGCCGCCGACATGAGGCCTAGGTATTGGCACTGGCTAATCCTCACGCCACTTCATTTGCTTAGGAGGTGCCTAGTATGGGAGATGCCTATGAGAAGGGCCGCTAAATCCATCGTGCTTGTATCACCCACCCTCTCAAAAGACTTCAAACTGTTCTCCAAGGGCAAGGTCAAGGTCATTGAGAACGGCATCGCTCTTCCAGAGAATTCCAGAGAAAGATCGACTGGAGAGGAGATACGACTACTCTGTACAGGTAGAGCGGATAAGCAGAAGGGCTTCCAGACAGCAATAAGAGCCGTGGCAGAGATAGACGACATGCCTCTACATCTGGATATTATCGGAACAGGTCCTTATTTCGACGATTTGAGGAGAATATCTAGAGACCTGGGAACAGATAAAAGGGTCACTTTCCACGGAAGAGTCACTGATGACGAACTCAATTTAGCTTATTCATCCGCTGACATTTACCTAATACCGACAACCAGATACGAGGGGCTTCCGCTGGCTCTGCTTGAGGCCATGGCGCATGGAATACCTACGATTTCATCGGAGATAGGTGGTAACTCAGACGTCATTACTCACAATCATGATGGTATTTTCATAAAACCGGGCAATCTATCTGAGCTAATCTCGGCGATTCGTAGGCTAGGCAATGATCAAGAGGAGAGGAGAAGAATCTCCCAGGCCGCTAGAGCTACGACCGAGAGAAGGTTCGATAAGGAGAGGATGATTGATGAGACCTTGCAGACTCTAGAGTCTTTGACCAATATGTCGTAGTACCTCCGTTTAGTTGAATAATAAACGGCCACCCGAGCCTTCTATGGTGGATGTAGCTTCCATGATACTCGGTGAATTCCAGGACTCACTAGTCGGTGTATTCGGATCTTCCTTTGGCTGGTTGATTGGGCACCTCATCGTCCTCTCTGTGCTTACTTTGGTAATTCTATCAATCCGCAATAGGGATCACATAATCAGTGAGTCGGGTTATGGTAGTCGTAACTTCGCTCAGGCACTTGCAGTCGTTGGAATGACAGCTGCTCAGTACGTGGTTTACACCGGAAAATTGGGATTTCCTTCCACCACGTCCCTTATCTTGGGATTCTTTGGTGCGTTATCCGCTCTCTGGATGATAAATGTCCTGGAGTGATCAGTCTTCCTCCCACTCCTCATCGTAAGATCTCGACCTCCTCCTCAGTACCAGGATCAAAGACAGTAGGAGTACTAGTCCTCCCACTCCTCCGCCCACAAGCTCCTTATTGTCAATAAGGAGTTCGCTCACAGAGCTGTTTGAGTCTAAACCAATCGAGACCAAGGAAAGCCCCTGGGGCTCTATATCTACTCCCAAAGATGGATAATTGGTGTTACACGATGAAGGGGGGCTCGAGCCAAAACCATCCCCATCCCCATCATCATCGATGAGTACGACGCATCCACTCCAAGAGTTCGCAAGGTTGGAGGGCGTGGCAATCTGGAACTGACAGTTCCCCACTCCCCCTGTCGCTTGGACTTGGAACTGACAAGGCGCACTCTGATCCTCGAACCCCGATGGCCAAATTGAGGACATAGCTACCTCATTAATCATCACCAAGCTGTAACCTATCGAGAATTCGGCATTTGCCTCGCAGACGAAAGAAGCGGCGAAGACCACAGGATCGCCCGCTTCTATTGCTCCTCCACCTTGCCCCACCATCACTTCGCAGGAACCGTATTTCATAACCTCAAAGCTAACTGAGTCCTCCTCCGTTGATGTGATGGCCGTAACATCAATGCCATTCGCCTCGGTAACCTTAGCGGTTACATTGGCACTGTATGTGCCAGCCGCAAAGAGCTCAGGCACTCTAATGACGATCTGGATATCCATTTCTTGGCCAGCTCCTATCGTCACAGTCTGAGGAGCAGCAAACTGGAAATCCGACTCCTCAGATTCAGTACCTATCTCTACAGATTCGCTATGTATCGATGGATTCTCGAGTGTGCAGTAAACAATAGTGGTTCTAGTGGCTCCCGGCCACACCTCGACAGGCCCTGGGTCATCACAGGTTATCTCGACCGATGGAAGTATGCCAATCTGGGCCGATGAGATGGGCCCCATCGACATCATCAACATCAGAGAGACCACCATCGCGAAGAGAGGGGTCCTCCGACTCATGCGTCTAACTACTCCCTCTAGCGAATAGATATTATCACGTGTTGGACCAAAAAATGCATGAATCGCTCTCAAAGGTTTCTTGGCAGGTCCTTGTTTCGGGGGGGATATGAGCGACGGGGCTGGCAAACCTCCAGTGGTCATAGTCAAGGAGCAAACCAACGTTACCAGTGGCACTGATGTTCAAGAGAAGCTGATTTCAGCATCAGATGTATTCGCGAACCTACTCAAGCCCACATTCGGACCCAAGGGATTAGACAAGATGATGTACAAGACAGATGGTAACACCGCAGTTACCAACGACGGCGCGAAGATAGTATCAGAGTTGTTAGTAAAGCACCCTGCGGCTAAGATGCTCGTATCCATGTGTCAGTCTCAGGAGGAAGCATGTGGAGACGGAGTCACCACGACGATGCTACTATGTGGGGCACTCCTTCAGGAGTCCCAAACACTCCTAAGGAAGGGACTCCATCCACTTACGATAATCGGGGGCTACAGGAAATCCATGATTTCAGCTATCTCGATGCTAGATGATATCGCCACCCCACTCAGTGATGAAAGACTGATCGGCGTAGCCGAGACGGCAATGATAGGAAAAGGGGCCGAGGCATCTCTGGAACTATTATCTCGAATAGTTGTCAAGACACTCAAAATAACCTCAGAAAATACCGACTATCCGGCCGCCGAACATGTTTCTATGTTCAAGTCAGGAAAGGGATCTCTGTCGGACTCAAAGGTAATCAGTGGAGTGGCTCTAAGAAGGAGGATACCTCTTGACGGACTACCCAATGACATCAGAGATGCAAAGATTGCGATAGTAGGGGGGGATCTGAAGATAAGGTCCATGACCAGAGACGCACAAATTAAGATAGCCTCTCCCGAAGAGCTAGACTCTTTCGTCGATGCCGAAAGAGAAAGGAAAGAGCATATCGCCAATGCAATACTGGGCACAGGGGCGAGTGTGGTACTCTGTGGCGGAGAAGTAGACAAGGACGTTCTGCATACTCTCGCTGACAGGGGCGTGGTTGCAATATCAGAGCTGGATGAGGTGGATCTTAGGAATGCGGCGGAGGCGACTTCATCCACTATAATCGACTCAATAATGGATGCTTCTGCAGATAATCTAGGATCTTTCGGCTCCTTTGTATGGGAGAGGAACGAGTCTACTGAAATGGTAGAGGACATAATCAGAATAGATCACTGCCCATCTCCAGCATTAGTCACGATAGAGGTTGGAGGTGACGGTAAGGAGGCTACCGAAGAAGCCATTCGAGGAATTCACGACTCTCTCAGGGCGACATCTCTGGCCATGTCGGAAAAGGCGGTCCTCCCAGGGGGCGGGGCATCTCATTCTATGATAGCTCACCACGTGAGGGCCGAGATGGAGTCTGAGCCCGGAAGGGAGAGGATCGCCATGGAGGCCTTCGCAAGAGCCATGGAAACGATACCCGCCGTTCTCGCTGAGAACTCAGGACAGAATCCTCTTGACAAGGTCCTGAAGCTTCGCTCAGAGGCTAGGATAGGTAATTGCATGGGGATCGACAGAGATGGCGAAATAACATTACTTGAGGGCGTTTGGCACCCTAAGTCAGTGATATCAGGTTCTCTGGAGACAGCTACCGAGACAGCAATAAGTATGCTCAGAATAGACCAAGTCGTCTCCGCCAGAGGGGACTAGATATAGAATGCTTCAAGTCCCTCTCCCCCATGCCTCTTCATGGAACCGCCCCGAGCACTGATCAGCGTCTGGCACAAGGAAGGAGTAGAGGAACTCTCCAGCGCACTATCCGCTATGGGATGGCAGATATTATCCACAGGTGGAACTGCTAGGAAGCTTAGATCAGCCGGCATTGAAGTCATCGAAGTAAGCGAAGCAACGGGCCATCCAGAGGTGTTCGATGGAAGAGTAAAGACTCTTCACCCAGCAGTCCACGGTGGCATCCTGGCCAGGAGGGACAGGCCAGACGATATGGAGACTCTGCAAGAGCTGGGTTATGGTCCGATTGACCTAGTATGCGTAAACTTGTACCCCTTCGTCGAAACCGCATCCAGAAGTCCGCCAGCTACAGACTCTGAACTAATTGAGATGATCGATATCGGGGGCCCAACCATGGTACGCTCAGCCGCCAAGAACCACAAGGATGTCATAGTCCTCACGTCGCCTTCGCAATACGGAGAAATCATCGACAAGCTAAGAGAAGCTGGAGGTGATCCCTCTGCAATTGGGACCAGTGAAAGAGCCAAGCTAGCCCTAGAGTCGTTCCAGAGTACGGCTGCATACGATACAGCCGTGTCTAATGAGCTTGAGAGTAGGCTGATGGACGCAGAAGTCCCCTCAATCATTAATCTCTCTACCAAAAGAGGCTCCACACTTAGATACGGGGAAAACCCGCACCAACCCGCCTCTTTCTATCCCAATGGTGGTGAACCGACGGGCCTAGGAGCTGCCATTCAACACGGTGGGAAGCCCCTGTCCTACAACAACTATCTTGACTTGGACGGAGCGCTAAGATTGGCAGAGAATATCATCCACTCCTGTGCGGATCACGAACATGGATGTGTGGTTGTCAAACACACGAATCCATGTGGCGTGGCAGTAGGATCGAGCCAGTCCGAAGCATGGAAGGACGCCCTTGCCAGTGATCCCGAGAGCGCCTTTGGATGCGTCATTGCATTCACAAAGGAGGTCGAACTGGAGACCGCGACTGCCATTGGGGAGCACTTCTTCGAGTGCATGATAGCTCCCGGATACCACCCAGAAGCCTTGGAACTATTGTCAGCGAAGAAGAACAGGAGGATGCTTTCGCTTCATCAGATGGGGCCAAGGGAACGAAACCTCTCCATAAGGCAGGTCAGTGGGGGCTGGCTCGCACAGATACAGGGCGCACCTGCAGTTGACTGGCAGAATGTGGAATGCGTGACGAGGAAAAGGATGGAGGATAAAGACCTCTCACTTGCAAGATTCGGATGTGCCGTCCTCTCAGAGGTCAAATCGAATGCCATAATCCTAGTTTCCGATACTCCTACGGGACTCGCCACCGTAGGAATTGGACCGGGTCAGACCAGCAGGGTTGAGGCAGTCAGAATAGCATCTAGGAGAGCGAATGACAGAGCGAGGGGGGCAATGATGCTGTCTGATGCCTTTTTCCCTTTCAGAGACGGAATAGACTCAGCATATGAAATCGGGGTATCGAGGGTTGTTCAACCGGGCGGATCAGTGAGGGACCAAGAATCAATAGACGCCGCCAACGAATATGGAATCTCAATGCTCTTTACGGGGACTAGGATGTTCCTTCACTAGCCATTCTTATGTGGGACACAGAGATCTCGTGCACTCATTCAGTGAAAGATATGAACCGAAAAGGACTAGCTAACGTGGGAACCCCACTGTATTCGATCACGTTACCTCGAGATTTGGATTGCGGGTCGGCCAAAGCCTCTGATATCGTATTCACTGGAGCGCAAGGAACCCCTTGTAGCAGTCCCTCCAACTCAGCTCTTGTGAATTCTCCAATTGTATCCTGGACCATCCTTTCGACCTCATCCCTCTTTTGTATCCTAACTCTATTTTCATTCCAAGATGCAGGTACGCTCAGTGAAAGGGCATCTACCATCTTCTCCCATTGGCCACTCGTTCCTACGCCTATGGCGAACCAGCCATCAGACGCCTGAAACACCCTATATGGTACGAGATTTGGATGACGACTCCCCATCCTCCCCGTCTCCATCCCTGCTAGCGCATTATGGCCCTGATTTACCAAGGACGAAACCGCGGTATCCCACAATGATATGTCTATCCTTGCCCCTCCCCCTCCTCTATTTCGCCTGAGCAGACAGGCTAGTATAGAACTGACAGCATTCATCCCTGTCATTACGTCAATCCAAGCAACACCAACTTTAGCTGGAGGACCATCCTCCTCCCCTGTCACAGACATTATTCCGCTCCTTGCTTGCATGGTTAAATCAAATGCCGGCTCATCCCTTCTGGGCCCCTCCTGGCCATACCCAGATATGCTACAAACAATCAGATCAGGCTTAACGGGCCCAAGAAGCCGGTCGAAAGCTCCAGGCTTGAAATTCTCAATTACCACGTCCACCGTGTCCATCAAGCTCCGAACCCTTTCTCTCTCGTTCTTTAGATTCGCGAACACTATCTTCTTCCCCCTGTTACATGACAGGAAATAGGAAGCAACCTCTCCTCCGTCGAATCCTTGTTGGAAGGGGGGCCCCCACGTTCTGGAGTCGTCCCCCCAAGGGGCCTCCACTTTGATCACATCAGCACCTAGATCGGACAGAGATTGTGCCGCATGGGGCCCTGCAAGAATTCTTGACAGGTCGAGGACCCTTATCCCCTCTAGAGGCATCATGAGGTTACTGTAACGACTAGCTAATTGAATATTGATGGAGAAAGCCCTCAATCAGATAGGCGTCCAAATACCCATCGCCCTGGCCACGCACCAGCCCGACCATCCTTCAAAGACCCCTAGTGTTCCACCCGCAAGTAGACCTGCTGAGGCGTACCACAAGTAAGGAAACTCAACCAGACCGAAATATGCTACTGAGGCGACTCCAAAGCCTGCAACTATGGAGGCCATACCCCCGAAGAGTCTGATAGCCTTCCCCCTAGCGTCAATATTACACTCCATTACCATAACATTACTACTCTCTAACCGGTAATAAACGCGTGTTTTGCGGGAAATGCGCTTAATTCCTAGTGGGCACCCTGAAACCAACGTACCATATCCCAATCAATCCCACCAGTAGAACAGTGGCCGCCCCGAATCCCGGATCGGCTCCGTCCCATGAAGAGGGGTCGGACAGAGAGCCACTCCCCTTGGTCGAAACCGTCCAGACAAAGTAAGACGAGAACGAGGTCATCACCGCCATCAGCCCCACGACCCCGTACTTCGCGTGTCTTGGAATGGTCTTCCCCGTTGCATAGTAGTCGAAGATAGCAGAGCCAAAGTAGTCGTTGGTCAGTGTCCACCTGAATAGCCCCTCGCTTGATATTGAGAAGAAGTAGGCCGCTGGTACGGCCCAAGAAACGGTGGGCCACCCTGGAATCCATATACCAATTATTGCGAATGCGACAAACAGGTATCCAAGTCCGGTGTAGAATCTACTCTTCGCTGGGCTGCTTGAAACGGAGTACTTCTCCACTATCTCATCCACCGACTCTAGTCTGTCCATACTCGCCCCGGCCCCTCCTAGAGGCACGCAATTTAAGTCCAGTCCCTCTTGTAACGTCACGGATACCTGCATCACTAACCTGAAACCCGAGCTCTCCCTCAGAGGCGCATGAGTGGAGATTACCTACTCCCCAGGATAGCGACGTCAGAGGACCCCCTCAGGCTCGCGGTTCTGATATCGGGAGGAGGATCCGGTTTGAAGGCCCTACTGAGGCACCAATCGAATGGGCGCAGAAACCATGTAACATCCCTTGTTATCTCTGACGTGGAATCAGCGGGTGGCCTCAAGCATGCATCCGATTCATCCGTTGAACACATCTCAATCCCTCTTCCCGGTGGAATGAAGGGGATGGAGAGGAGACTGGAACACGACAGGAGAATCATGGAAGCCCTCGCCTCTCATGACATTGAGATGGTTGTTCTCAGCGGATACATGAGAATCCTTACCCCTTCATTCGTCTCCAACTGGAAAGGCAGACTGGTAAACATCCACCCCTCGCTTCTCCCCGAATTCCCAGGCCCACATGCTCAGAGAGACGCTATTGACTCGGGAGCGAAGGAGACAGGTTGTACGGTTCACTTCGTCGATGAGGGCGTAGATACAGGGGCTATTATCCAACAGAAGGAGGTCCCTATCCTTCCAGGGGACACCGTGGAAACTCTAACCGAGAGGATAAAGCAAGAAGAGCACGAGCTCTATCCAAAGGTATTGGATGACATATCTTCAGGTAGGATATCAGTCTAGGTCCTCGGGTCTGTTGATGTTCCTCACGGATCGCTCATCCACTTCAACTATGACATGGCTGATTTCTGAGAGTTGTTCCTTCAAGGGCCTCCTATCAGAGCCTATGGAATCAGCCACCTTAGGTCTCAAAAGGGAAAGAAGAGGGTGTAAAACCCCTGAGCTAATTGGAATTGCAACATCATTGTCGCCTATTCTACTCTCAAGATCCAAGAGGGTACCCATCTCCAGCCATGGAACATCAACTGGAGCTATTTGCAACGGATCATTGCAGAACGGATCGGTCAAAGCCTCGAGGATAGCCTCAATAGGCCCAGCATTTGGAACGGAATCCACAACCCATTCCACTTGGAGGCTAGGATCTATCACACTTCCATATTTCTCCATATGTTCCGGAGACGAAACAGATATTCTGATTGGCTCCAAACCTGCCTCTGCCAAGGCCATTGCAACCCTCTGTATACACGCAACGCCATCAATTTCGATCAAGCACTTGTCAGTACCCATACGGGTAGACCTGCCTCCGGCCAGTATCAGTGAACGCAAACTCTCACCTCAGCTCATCGAGCCTACTCAGGGCATACTGTATTTCATCCATCAAATCCAGAGCCCTGCTCATGAAAATAGCCCTCTCCTTCCTCCCCTCGGACTCCTCCATCCACACCATCAGTTGCCTGATATCTCTGGAGTCCCTTGTGATTGTCCACTCCAGCACACTCTCTGCAATGGGGTCTTCTGATGGGAGGAGGCGTCCCGGCACAGTATCCCGTGAGACAACTCACACATATCCGCTTCGCTTAATCAGTGGGCCTCATGACCTTTAGGGGACTAGATACATCTACCCAACCCACAGATACATCAGGAGCGTTCATGAATGATGAACCGGTCCGCCACAACAAGCTTAGGCCTACTCGAGGGTGTAACGCACCCATCATCGCCGAAATTTCGGCTACTGGAACGAAGCCCCGAAAGTGGGCCAAACAGCGAAGGAGAAATGAAAATATGTCACAAGAAGGAAAGTACGTAATACACGCAACCATCCGAACGGATGGAAACGTCCAGAGAAAGGACGTTGTAGGTGCGATTTTCGGACAGACTGAGGGTCTGTTGGGGGAGTCGCTACAACTCAGGAAACTACAGAGAACCGGTAGAATAGGGCACGTCGATGTAATTCTACATCAGAACAAAGGTAAGGTACAGGGAGAGATTCTAGTATCCTCATCTCTAGATCAGGTCAGTACAGCCGTAATAGGGGCCGCTCTGGAAACGATAGACAGAATCGGACCGTGCAAGTCCGTAATCAAAGTTAAACTGATAGAGAACCAACAATCGTCGAAGAGGGACCATGTTATCGAGAGAGGAAAGCAACTCTTGCTGAATATGGTGAATTCAGGAGTAGATGACTCGAAGAACATCCTAGAGGAAGTCAGAGCGGTACTCACGCTAGACAAGGAAACTGAATATCATGGTATGACTGCAGGGCCCAACGTTACCGAGTCTGAGGCTATCATCATCGTTGAAGGAAGGAACGACGTCAGGAACCTACTAAAGTTTGGAATAAAGAATGCAATAGCGACAATGGGCTCCGGAATAAAGCCACAACTGGTTGAGTTGGCCAAAAGCAAGAAGGGAGTAACAGCCTTCATTGACGGAGACAGGGGAGGCAAGCTCCTGCTCATGGAAATTAACGGGCAACTCGGCAAGTCACTGACCCATGTTGCAATGGCGCCCCAAAGCAGAGAAGTAGAACACTTGGAAGGAAAGGTGATCACCAAGCACCTCCAACAAAAAGAGGCGGCTAGCAAGGCCGTGGCTAGGATTCAGTCAGAGCTCAACAAAGAGGACGACAAATCAGTTGGTAGGGGAAGCGAGTCATTGGTGGCACCCGACCATGTAAAGGACTGGGCCACACATCTGGACGGCCTAAAGAAGAATAACGCGGTAATCATCATGGAAGATGGGTCTGGATCAGATCCAATCGGTGCCAGGGCATTGGCCGGAGCGATGGCAGATTCGACTGGTGCCACAGGATTAGTGTTCGCTGGAAAAATCAATGATAGGATATTCGAGCTAGCGTCTGGAGCTGGGATAGAGAATGTTCTCGGGACATCGGTAGGGGGAGTTACGCGAAAGGGTAACGTCCAAGCCTACTCCGCAGAAGATCTCTGATGCTGTGCTCCACGGCGGGACGTAGTCCCGTACAGAACCTACGTCTGACCATGCCTACCAGCAGAAGGCATCAAAAGTCCAACAGTTCCGCTGACTACGATGGATCAGACCACGGCTGGTATCCTCGCCCTATACGGGATACTTGGAGTAACGGTTCTTGCACTATGGCTGAGACATAGATCTGTCCTGAATCACAGAGACAGAATGATGAGTAGAATGGGGACCCTGCAGTCGAATCTCACTGACACGACCCAGAGATTGGACCTTCTTTCCAGAGGGGTGGATACAATTCTCGGAGAGACTCCTGAAGTTCGAAATCTACTAGGTGTACATCGCAAACTCGAAAGTGCGGAGAATTTGCTATTCGATCAAGGTGTAGCAGTCAGCTCAAGTGAGTCATGCGCAATAGCAACACATGCAGCCAAGGCCATAATCGAGAAGCATGATGGCATCTCCGTTGATAGCGACTCCATTCTCCCAGGTTTGCTTCCACTGGTAGAAAGACTGGATGCTATACTTACAGAGGCGGAGATGAAGGCAGAAGATCTGGAACTCAATGGTAGCGAGCAAAGAATCCTAGGGGGCCTTTTCCATGCCTCCGCAAGGACTTCAAGAGCCGCTGACTGCTACAAGATGGCGAACCTGATGGACCCGGAGGACTCAACCTCCCTGCGCTCGCTTGCAAGGATTCAGAGGGAATCTGGAGAGCTAGACTCACTGGATAGAACCCTGGAAAGACTGCTTGCGTCAAATCCGGATGACGTTGAGGCATTAGCGGAACAGGCATCTATCCTGGTCGGCTCTAATGATGAAAGGTACCTAAGGAACAAGACCAGATTAGTTGCACTGGGCCAACCACTAGAAGAGACTGAAGACTCAGCAAGACTTTCCGAAATCGCCATGAGAGCGAAGGAATCGAGGATCACAGGTCCAACTTCCAATCTAGATCCATCGGACGCACCCCTTCTCATAGAGAGAGCGGCGAAGCTACTCCTTCTCGGAGAGGCTGGTGCGGCTATGGAAGCAATCACATCCGCGATAGAGGTGAATGATGAGAGTGGCCCGGCTTGGTTGCTACATGCAAGGATACTTGCAGCAGGGGAGGGTAACTCAAAGGAGGCAATCAGGAGCATAAGGAGGGCCACTGCCTTGGGCGAGTATGGGGTTATTATGGAGGCTGAGGTGTTAGAAAATGAAGGAAGGCTGGACGCCGCTCGTGCAGTCTTGGAGGAGCATATCGAGACTGCCCCCGGAGATGCCCAAGCCAGGGCGAGACTTAGCTTAGTTCTTCTAAAGGCCGGCTCAATAGAGTGGGCTAAGGAAACCCTCAACGAAGCCCCTCCCGAGTGCTGGGATAGCGCCTGCATGCACGTGATGGAGGGCAGACTGCATCTGCATGATGCTGAGCAGTACAGAGATGACTATGGAACTCACGACCAAATCCTGTTGATAGATGCCCTAATCTCATTTGATGCTGCGATAGACCATGATAGAGAGAGCGGACTTGCTTGGTTGGGAAGGTCCAGAGCACTAAGGTATCAGGGATCATTAAACGAGGCAGAAGTTGCCTTAGTTAGGGCTAGGAGACTAATTCCAGAGCACACATCAATCCCCCTCGAGGAAGCACAATTATGCATCGAGCAGGGGAAGCTAGACCAAGCCAACACACATGTTGCGGAGGCCGCAACCCACTTGCATGACCATCCTGTGGTTCCGTTCATCAGGGGGCTCATCGCAGCCAAACAAGGGAGACTGACCGAGGCGCAGACTCTTTTCTCCAAAGTACTGAATATGGACTCGAGTCATATTCGAGCCAGGCTCAATAGATGTTCTGCATCTCTTCTGAAGGGCGATCTGGACTCATCACTAGACGATGCCGATTATCTAATATCAACGTCCCCAACACTCCTCATTGCTCGTCAGAGAAGGGCAGAGGTACTGATGAATCTCGGAGACTGGAAAGAGGCCGAGGCCGAGCTAAGGAGAATTCTGGATCGTAGAGATGAACACGTCATGGCACTAGTCCATCTAGGGACTTGTTTGATTGCTATGGACAAGGCGGAGCAGGCAGAGAGGCCACTTAACTCAGCATTGAGAGTAGACCCAAATAATTCCGATGCATGGTATCAGAGGGGACTCCTCTATCTCGACTTCGGGAGAGGGGAGGAAGCGCTATCTGACTTTGAGAGCGCATCTAGGAACGATCCGAAGCACATAGATGCCAAGCTAATGATTGCCGCAATTTTGCATGAACGGGGAGACATAAAAGAGGCGATTAATGCCTGGAGAAAGGTCTTGGACATTGACCCACAACACAGACTGGCTAGGAGAAGGCTGGAGGAATGTAAGGGAAAAATTTCGGCCATAGTACCCGGGGTCTTGCAGCCGGAGGATTGAATCACTTCCTTCCACGCGCAGTGGCATGGCCGAATCAATCGAACCGGGAAACCACGCTCCAAAATTCAAACTCCCAAACGCCAATGAGAGCTCTGGGGAGTCACATGTCTCCCTGTCTGATGTGTTGGGTGACAGCGGGGGAGTAGTAATGTTCACCTGCAACCACTGTCCATATGTCGTAGGTTCCGAGGGGAGGATAGAGGAAATTGCAGATAAGGCCAGAAATAACGGACTGGGATTTGTTGGAATCAATTCCAACGATCCTGTGAAGTATGAGGCCGACTCTTGGGACAACATGGTGAAGAGATCCCAGAGAGGGATGACATATCCATACCTCCACGACGAAGATCAGACGGTAGCTACCTCTTACGGGGCAGAGAGAACCCCTGAGTTCTACTTGGTCTCGTCTTCCGGGGTGGTAGTTTACAGAGGGAGAATGGACGACTCCCCAAGAGACCCCTCACATGCAACAACAAACGATCTTTCAGAAGCCATTGATGACTATGTCTCTGGAAGAAAAATTTCTAACCCCAGGACGGAAAGTATTGGATGCTCCGTGAAGTGGAAGGATTGATCAATACTGCTCCAAGACCAACTCCGTTTGAGTTGAGCTAATCTCCGCAGGCGCTGTCAGCCACATCTTATCCAGCATCTCTCTCAGCCCGACCGTGTCGTCTACATGTACCACAGCAATCAGATCAGCGTCTCCACTAATCTCATACACACTCTCCACGCCATCCCAACTAGCGAACTCTCCGGCGAGGGAACCGATTTCTGTTCCAGGGCCGACTTTCATCCTAATCAAAGCGGTAAGCCCTATCCCTGTCTCTCTAATTGTGTAGCCCCTGATAACACCGTCCTCCTCCAATCTCTTCATTCTGGTTCTGATGGTTCTCTCAGTAACCCCGACTCTTTCCGCTATCTCAACGAACGAAGCCCTGCCCGAGTCTCTTAGTACGGTTAATATCGATCTATCAAGGGAATCAACTTTCATAGTATTTTATCCGTATTATGGATACTATTTGTACTTATTCTACTGATATCGGAGAATTTATCCCAAAATAATCCTATATTCGTATATTTGAGAAATTAGCTATATTGGGTGTATTCAAATGGGACCCCCTTGTTTGAGTACTCGTGGCGAACGAAGAGGCGGTACACCTTCTTCGTAAGCAAGAGTATCTGGACGAGGTCTCCTCCCTCGGTCTATCTCCCTCATATTCTACTTGGTACAATGTAGATGTCGCCACCTTGCTCAACAGAACGAGGATAGTGGGGCATGAGGTAGACAGTGAAACCGGCCAATCGCTTGTCTTCTTCGACAGAAGTGTGATGCTTTGCTGTCCTGCCTCTGGTAAGATGCATCACTATCCCAAACACCTGCTTCACTGCTTTGTAGATGACAACAGGTGCGATTGCTCGGAGCACGATGGAGTGCTATTCAGGGCCGAGCTGTTCTCCATCTCTCCGAAAGGAGAGCAACTGTGTTGGGAGGCGTGTTGTAGATCAGAAATGGAAGTCCCAGAAGTTCAGACCAAAGTATCCCGTTGGTTGAGCTGGTTGAACGAATAGTTATGATCAATCTCAAGGACAATGTTGAGAAGATGCCTCACAGTCGAAAGTACATGGGAACCCGCATCTCTCGAATCTTCGGGAGAATGGTCCTCGATTCCAGAGGTAACCCAACCGTTGAGGTGGACTGTCTAACAGAGGACGGGACGATGGGTCGAGCAATGGTTCCATCAGGCGCCAGCACAGGTCGTCATGAAGCTGTAGAGTTACGGGATGGAGGGAGTCGCTGGGGGGGCAAGGGAGTCGATACCGCGGTCTCGAATGTCAATGGGCCAATCGCAGACGCCTTGGTGGGTTTAGACGCCAGTGACCAAGGAGTCGTAGATACAGCAATTATGACTATGGACTCGACCTCGAATAAGGCCAAATTAGGTGCCAATGCCATGCTGGGTGCCTCCATGGCCTGCCTAAGGGCTACTGTAGGTGAGGGAGAAATATGGCAACACATCTCGGATGGCCAGGCGTCTATACCCGTTCCACTGATGAATATCCTCAATGGCGGAGCTCATGCTAACTCGAACGTCGATATTCAGGAATTTATGATTGTTCCACACGGGTTTGAATCATATCCCGAGGCCCTTCGTGCCGGTGTCGAAATCTATCACTCACTTCGATCTGTCCTAAGGGATGCAGGATTACTAGGGGGGGTTGGTGACGAGGGAGGATTCGCTCCAGACCTGCCCTGTAACGAGGATGGACTACGATACGTCATGGAGGCAATTGTCACCGCAGGATACCAACCAGGAAATCAGGTCTCTATCGCGTTAGACGTGGCCAGTCAAGAATTCTTGCACGATGATGGGTACCATATCGATGGAAAGGTAATGGGTGGATCAGAGTTGGGACGCCTCTACTCATCTTGGCTAGATAGCTATCCAATAGTCTCCATCGAAGATCCATTCGGCGAAGACGACTGGGATTCTTGGATCGAATTCACCCACAGGGAAGGCCACAGAGTTCAGGTCGTGGGCGACGATCTATATGTTACTAATCCTGATCGACTCGCTAAGGGGATTGAGACAGGCGCATCAAATGCAATCCTCATCAAGCTCAACCAGATAGGAACAGTTACCGAAACACTCGTTGTCATAGGAATGGCAAAGGCCGCTGGATATGGCACTATCATCAGTCATCGTTCTGGTGAAACGGCAGACTCAATTATCGCGGACATAGCCGTTGGAACTAACGCAGGACAAATCAAAACTGGAGCTCCAGCTAGAAGCGATAGAACGTCAAAATACAACCAATTACTGAGAATTTCTGAGAAATGCGACAACTTCTCGAAGCTATTCCAGCATAGATAGTAGGATTGGCAAAACAATAGTGGCATCCGACTCAATGACAAATTTCGGAGTGGTAACATCTAGCTTATCCCAGCTTATCTTCTCAGTTGGAGGTGCACCGGAGTATCCTCCATAAGATGGCCTAGATTCTGAGATCTGCGCATACCAAGACCATCTTGGGATATCTATTCCTACATCCTGTCTAAGCATAGGGACAACAGAGATGGCGAAATCCCCAGCAATCCCTCCTCCGACCTGAAGGATACCGGTTGGCGAATCATCTTCCCTGTACCAGTCAGCCAGAGCCTGCATTGCTTCCAGCCCTCCTTTGATTATCGAAGAGTCCTTTACCGTCCTATCAAGTATCCTGGCGGCCAGTATGTTTGCCAGAGTTGAGTCCTCCCATCCCGGCGTAAAAATGGGAAGATTGGCATCCGCCGCCGCCACTAACCAAGACTTATCAGAATACTCGTCAAAATCTAAGTCCCCATGGAGAATGATATCATACAGATACTCATGTGGAAATCTGCTATCACCCGCGACTTCTGCGTCTTCCCAAAGGGAAGCCAGGTGACTCTCGACATCTCTGAACACGTCCTCTGGAATAGCCACATCCGTGACTCTGTTCATCCCTCTATCTCGAAGCGACTCTTCATCTACAGGACGAAGATTCCTCCAATCATGGACATCCTCGTATTCAGATCTGGAAATAAGACTGAATAATTCCTCCTCCAGATTAGCACCAGTGCAACATATTGCATGGACCTTCTGTGACCTTATTGCCGGCGCAAGACTCCTCCCTACCTGTGCAGTAGACATGGCCCCTGCCAAGGTAACCATGAGCCTCCCGCCAGAATCAAGAAATCCACTCAAAGAATTCCCACATCTTGCTAGCTCCCCAGCATTGAAATGGCGGAAATGCTCCGAGACAAACTCCTTGATACTCATTCAACTCCCTCTAGAACCTGTCAATTCTCTGTCTCCTATCAAGTACTATCCTGCCATTCTCTGAAACCAATCTTTCATGTATTTGTTCTGCTACGCAATCAGGTTCATGATCGCCACAAGTGAAGACATCTATGGCGAGTAAGCCACTTTCAGAATAGCAATGGGCGGTTACATGACTTTCGTCTATCAATACCACGGCAGCAAAACCCGGGGGACTCAAGTCCCCATCGAAAATCTCGACATGTGAATGGACCTCTCTTATCCCACACTTTCTAACACTCTCCCTCATCAGATTCAACATCCACTGCCCATCATTTTCTTTGGTTGAGGAATAATTCCGGTAATCAAGTAGGACATGGGTCCCCCGCGACTGTCCGCCTACCATGCCTACTCGTATGGATATGTGATTTCAAGCTCTCGACTAGATAAGCCAAGATTTCAATCTGCGGATCCCCTCATGTATCGACTGCTCATCCGTTGCATAAGACACCCTGATGAAGCCCTCTCCCCCAGTAATCAATGAGGCAGGAATAAGCTGGACCCCTGCCTCCAAAGCACCGTCCGCAAACTCTGTATCAGACATTCCGGTTCCGGTGATGTCCGCGAATATGTAAAACGCCCCCTCAGGCTCTACTACTCTAATTCCCGGGAGATCTGAAAGCCCCTTCTTCATTATCTCCCTCCTCTTTTCGTATTCTGCGTTGAATTCCTCAACGGCCTCATCACATCCCAAGGCAACTCTTGCGGCCTCCATCATGAAAGTAGGAACATGAGAGGCAGAATTGGCCTGACTCTTAATTGCCGCTTTGACCGCGTTGGGTGGCCCTGTAAGGAAACCCAATCTCATGCCTGTCATGGCCCATGATTTTGACCATCCATTGACGACTATTGTCCTCTCAATTCCACCTGGAAGCGAAGCAGGTGAAACATGGGGCCAATCCACCCAAATCATACGGGAATAGATTTCATCCGAGACTATCCACAAGTCGTTATCTGTAGCTATATCCAAGATTCCTTGAATTTCCTCAGGGGTGAATACCGCTCCGGTTGGATTACAAGGGGAGTTAATTAGAATCATTTTGGTCCTTTCTGTAATGGCATCCTTGATGGCATCTAAATCGGGGTGAAAATTATCTTTCCTCACAGGTACGTGAACGGGTATGGCGCCGATAAACTCAAGCATAGGCTCGTAAGATGCCCAAGATGGGGCCAAAAGGATCACCTCATCTCCCGGCATTGTCGTGATTAGGAACGAGTAAAGCATTGCTTGCTTCGCTCCCGGGGTCACCACTATGTCCTCAGCCGAGACATGGATATCATGATGAGTCATTAGATAATCTGAGACTGCATTACAAAGCTTGAGTGAACCAGCCCCCCTGGTATACTTTGTGTTTCCAGACTCCAACTCAGCTATCGCGGTTTCCAAAATCTCCTCAGGGGTTGCGAAACCAGGCTCTCCAACTGTCCATCTAACTATTTCTGGTCCCGGTGGTTGCAGGTAAGGGGCGAAACCAACTCCGAGCCCCTCAAACCTCCTTGAGATGTCTGGCATGTATCTGGGATGCATAGGACGACCATCAAGGTATGCCGAATCTCGGATAGCCTTCAAGAGAGGATGTCCTGTCCGAAACACATAGCACGGATGGCAGAGTAGCTATGCAAGGGATTGCAGATCCCTGGACCCGGGTGCAAATCCCGGTCCGTGCTCCATTAATTTCTAAGAGAGCATCACGTTAGCGGTGAAAACCAGTCCGACTATCAATGTGACAGTGATTACGAAGACATTGAAGGCGTTAGGTGTCATCTCCTCGATACCAGCTCCGAAGCCGGTCATTCCATCTTCAACCCCTTCATCCCTCATTCTGTAATATGCATACAATACTAACAGCATCGCAACTGGCCCTGCAACACTATCAATTACAGATTGATCGGAAACCGGCCTTGTTATCTCGCCAACATTGTCAACTAATGCCATGTAAGTCGATATTGTGGCAGTGATTAGGAAGAAGATTCCTGGATGCAATATTGACCACTTTCCCTTTGGTCCGTCCAATACAACCATTGCGGTCCAGAGTGTGTAGACCAGGAATAGCGAACCACTTACGGCTACTGTCACCTCAGAAGGAGCTCCCAGGCCCGCATCGAGCATTTCCTGACTTGCCTCCCCTAAACCGAAGGCGGCTATCCTCTCACCTGGCATTACGATGGACATGAAACTGTACCAAACCCCCATTAGAACCACGATTAGCATAGCCACAAGTGACGGCTTGTCCTCTATGTTCAAACCCATCCTAAATTCAGATAGCCCATCGTCTACCTCGTCCTCGGCCTTTAGAAGGTAGTAGGCCGCTATGTATACCACAGTGGTTATCGGAGCAACATATTTTGGTGTCTCGGAGGAGTCCAAGTCTCCCCAATAAGCCCACATTGTGACAGACATTACAACGAAACCCAAAATTACTGGTATCATGATCTTCCACATTCCCTTTGCCCCCTCATTAAGTATTAGCATTGTAGACATGAAAACACCAAACATCAGTACACCATTGAAGGCGGTCTCAGGCCCCCCATTTCCATATGAGGCCATTCCAGCAGAGGTCTCGTTGGAAAATCCGAGAGTGAAGCAACCTTCCCCTCCGGTAACATAACAATCGGCGAATAGCATGAAGTTCAACGAGTAAACTATCGCTACAAGCGCACTGATAACAAGACAAATTTTTGCAGGCGTGGATTTGATTCTATCAAACATTAGTCAAAACTATAATCGAAGGCTAATAATTGTGACGTTTGTATACAGATAAACAATATTATTGTGTTTATTTCCACTCCATATCGTAATGTAATCCAATTCCTTCAATCTCAAAAACATCAGATACCTCTACGAATCCACATCTCCTATACATCGGTACAGCCCTGATTCTAGCATTACACCATATGCCACTACTCTTACTAGAGGCATATTCCTGAAGCTCCTTGACGATACTAGAACCGACTCCCCTGTTTCTGTGTTCTGGGCTAACCGCCATTCCTCTTATCCTGAATCTGCACCCCTCTCTTTCGTCTATCTGAAGTGTGGAACACCCAATAAGCTCGCCTTTCTCGTACGCACATAGAAATCTGGTCCGCGGATCATCATCAATTCCCGGATAATGTTCAGTTCCACGAGGAAGTCCCACTCTCAGAACTCTGTACCTCAGCTCCAAATGGGCATCATCGACAGACTCCTCCCAAACTAGTCCCTGCCTCATTACTACTCCAGATGGGGTCAATGAAAATATATCCTTAGTTTATTTGAAGCGCTAGAGCCTTCTGGCCATGCCATGGAGGAGGCTAGTGGGCCCGAATGGAGAATCCACGGTCTAGTCGGTGCAGCCCTCCTGTTCAATGTGATATTCCTGAAGATATCCATTGATGGGCCATGGGATTCAGAGACATTTACCTTGGGTCTTATCGGCTCTGTTTCCATCGCCCTATTCTATGTCTCGTGGTATAGATTAACGTTCAGAAGGAGAGGACTAATTCCTTGGGTCGATCTCTGGAAGGAGCCCTCTTCATCGGCTAAGAAGGTGCTATTGTCCTCTCTCGTAGTCCTCTTCATGGCTTGGCTTTCTGGTAATCATCTACAACACATACTTCCGACCCCTACCGGATTGGTATTGTCCTTGATCGGTTTCCTAATGCTGACTCAGTCAGCATATGTACTGATGAGTATCGGACCTTTGTCAGATGACTAGCGCTTGGACCAAATCTCGAGCCATTTTGTGATATTCTTTTCAACGTCTTCTTCAGATACTTCACTGTTCACAACAGAGCCTTTCCTAATCGCCTTAACCCTGCATCCACATGCATTTGCATGCCCACCTCCGTCTGGATCGAAATAAGTCGCAAGCTGTGTTAAGTCGAAAACCCCTCCTTCTTTGTGAAGGAACGAGTTCGTGTAGAAAGACGCTGAAACAGGATATCTTCCCTCTTCTCCAAAAGACGCTCCTATGTCACCGTGAATCACGATACAAGCATCACATGAATCCCCTGCAAATGCTGTGATATGATACCCATTGGAACGCATCCCCAAACCATCTAATCTGGCAATAGCCATTCTGTCCACGACATGGGTCCTTTCTGAGATAATACCGGATAGTAGGGACCTCTCATGCTTCCTCTCCTCCAGCTTCATAGAAATCATCGGGATTCTGAGGATGTCCTCTATTTGCATACCTTCCTGCAGGGCCTCTAAGACGGCCATAGCTGTACCCTCATTTACATCGATAACCCTGCCTAGCCAGACCGCAGGCACATCTGAAAGGTATTCTTCCCTTGAAATCCCCCCGCCGTCAAGCTTGTCCACCCACTCCAATAGTTCCTCAAGATCAGAGACATCCAGCCGCTCTTTCACCAGATCATATGCTATCCTGGCGGCTGAGGGAGTGGGCCTCCAAACTGATACTACCCCCTCTTCACTGCCCGAAGGAATGTTAGATTGGTGATGATCTATACTCAAACCACAATTCGGATGTCTTGGCAGGTCACAAACCGCCGTCTCCCTGTCCATCAAGTGGTCCATGAGGCCAGCCCTCAGTTCACCAGGGTGACCGAACACAATCTCACAATTAGGCCACCACCTCCTCAGAATTGCAGCAGTGACAACCCCGTCTAGATCACTATCAGTGACTATCCTCCGAATGCTCAGAGAAAGCGGGTCGACATCCATGAATCGACTCGGGTACTATCTACTCAAAGGTGCTTTTGGTCCAAATTAATCAGTAATGTTTTGACTGCACCCCTCCTACTGTGAGTATGACTGCAACCACTCCAGGGCCCATGGAGACCTCCTGCGGTTTCATCTTACTCAACTATGACTCTATCCTTCTTCTCCAATACCCCCAGGGCCATTGGAGCTTTCCTAAGGGCCACGTTGAACGAACTGATCTTTCCCGCCATGAGACGGCGGCAAGGGAGTTGAAGGAAGAAACCGGCATCGAGAAGGTGGAGATCGACAACTATTGGGAATCCAGAACAGAGTATACCTTTAGGAAGAAAGGACGGATTACATCAAAGCAGGTATATTGGTACATCGCAAGAACGGATGAGGTCGATGTCAAGTTATCAGAGGAGCACACCAGTTATCTGTGGCTTAACCACGATGACGCAGAGTCTATGTTAACATTCGAACAAGAGAAGAAGCTTCTTCGTTCGGCTATAATTCATATGAAGAAATCAGGAATGATCCCCTAATTTCCTCTTCCCAAGAGGCGTCCAAAGAGATTCCCCCTCTTCCCCCGTAAGCCAACGTGCTAGTACGAAACAATGATCGGAAAGCCTGTTTAGATAACTGATAATGTCTGACCTGATCTCCTCACGAAGGGCGCAGGCTTCCCTCTCTGCCCTCCGAACAATGGTACGAGCCATGTGTAGGTTCGCGACTACCGGGTTTCCTGTTGGAAGTATGAACGATGACAGAGGCTCTAGGCCCTCAAGCATGTAGTCCATTTCCTCAACTAGCCTGTCTCCAGCTTCTGTCCCAATTACGGACATCTGCTCAGGAACTCCTCCTGGCGGACATGCACACTCGGCTCCAACGTCAAACAACTCCTGTTGAATTATTCCAAGCATATTGTCAGCCTCGGTAAGACGATCACCTAAGGGTTGAAGAGACTTGTCAGCGACCCCAGGATTCTTGAGCCTCGAAATCTCTGCACGGACGATTCCTATCGCAGAATTAGCCTCATCGATTGTTCCGTAGACTCCAACTCTGGGATTCTCCTTCCCGACTCGAGTACCGTCTACAAGCGAGGTCTCCCCCCCATCGCCTCCTCCAGTGTGAACCTTAGTTATCCGAACCATATCGTACGCCCCGAGTCCGCCCAATCTTACAATCGTACCGTATCACTCCTCTTCTCCGCTCATCGAGGTATTCAATTGGTGGAGCTCTGAATCTATAGCTTCTATCCAAGCACTGTCAACAGCATCCAACCCTCCCAACTTTTCAAGCTCTATTCGGTGATATTCCTGCTCGTCTGTATTTCCAATGTGCTGGTGAATCATCATCAATGCCGCATGGCTCATTGCCGTTAGCCATTGATCTTCGGAATGCCAAGACTTCTCAAAATGAGACACTGCACCCCTAGGCCCCACCAACAGCCCCCTCCTAACCTGTCTAAGGCCGGACTTAGACCAAGAGATCCCTTGTATACCGATCACCAGTCCCCTAAAGCAGAGATAGACCTCTAACATAACCAAAATTGAGGCTAGAGCGAAGGACACTATTTGCTCGGTTTGATCATATTCCCCCCATCTCCCAGAAAGAAGGCTAATCGATCCTATGCAAAGCAGTATTCCACCGAACGGGGCAACGACCACGTCGTGGTGTGTGATGGTCATATGCCTGACTCCGAAAACTACACCCAGCCCGCCTATCAAAGACGCTAAAATCGCCGGGACCTCTTCTGAGGTTTCTCTTGGAGCGGTACTCGATAGCCATAAGAGCAAAGAAATAGTGAAAAGAAGAGCAGAAAAACGCCCACTAATCTCTGGAAATGGTTGATGCCTGCTGTACCACATACAGGCAATACCAACGCCGGCAAATATTAGTATCCAAAACCACATAAAAATCCCTAATTATCGAATCCACCTTTCCAGCCCGGTTTCCAAAACTCCTCATTATCAAGCCAACCAAGCCACTCTTCGGGATCGGCTCTTAGTAGTCTGAAAGCTCTCCTATCCAAACCCTGCTTGAGTGAGTCATCTAGATCCCCCCTTCTGTTGGCATCGGTCCACTCGACCTGGATCTCACGAACCAGAGACTGTCCGGCTGATGGATTCTCATAGTTTCTCTCACAAATCTCCCTAAGATCTTCGAGCCACATGCGCGCTCCCTTGATGTGTGGGGAGTCACTAACCGCGTTATGACGCCGCTTTCCGAAGGGCCACCATCTCATGGTTCTCAGTCAAACCAAAGGGTATCCTCTATTCATCGTTCCGAAGGACAAAAGTCCTACTTATTCCCCCCTTTGGCCATGGGCCGGGTATTGGTGCACATCCACGGGAAGCCCAAGGGTAGGGGAACACGAATCATAATTGATGACTATGCAGGTAGAAACGCATCTGCTGGAATGGAATTGATAGTTCACAAAGATAAGACAAGCCCTCCCGATTACGAGGCAAAAATCGAGTCTGGAGGAGCCAACATCATTCTTCTCGATGAGTCGGGGACCATGGTAACCAGCGTTGAACTCGCCGAAATAATTTCAGAGACCTCATTGTCAGGTAGAAATACGATTTTTGCGGTAGGTCCCGCAGACGGATTCAGTGATGAAATGAAAATTAAAAACAAGAAGATTTCAATTTCAAGGATGACTCTGACCCATGAAATGGCCACAGCCATTCTCTTGGAGCAACTCTACAGAGCATCCGAAATTAATAAGGGAACACAATATCACAGATCGTGAACTTGTTGATTGTTTTCATCTACATGAACCACGGTTGGAAGATGGCCCTGAATCATATTCTCCTCGATGCCGGAATATGCGAGTATAATCACTAAGTCGCCGGGATTAATTAGGTGAGCAGCAGCGCCATTAATGCATATTTCCCCCGATCCCCTAGGCCCCTCAATTACGTATGTCTCCAGACGATTTCCGTTTGTTATGTCAAGAACGTGGACCCCCTCCCACTCTATCAGTCCGGCCGCATCCATCAAGTCCCCGTCTATCGTGATTGATCCGACATAGTCGAGGTCAGCACCAGTGACTCTAGCTCTGTGTATCTTCGAGGTAAGCATCCACCGTGACTTCGACATGACCCTCGGACCACAATGATAGATTTCAATACAAGGTTCTCTTGAGTGATACTCAGAGGCCCCATTGATACTAATTTCACCAATCAGGGGTATCCGTTCATAAGTCAGACAGCATCTAATTGTGCTACTGGGTGGTAACGTGGTAGGAGAGAAAGCAATTTGGAATTCAGGTGACAGCAATCGCAAAGCCCTCATTTCTGTCTTTATGGTTGGAATTATGTTATTTAGTACTCAGATGTACTCCTTTCAGGATTTCGAAACATATGACGAGAAGCACAATGAGAAGCATACTTCCTCATTGACAGAACCCTCTGATAGTGGAACGTATCAGCAGGGAGGACAGGCAGAGTGGCCGCAGTCCGATGCGAATCAAGGTCCGCAGTCCCCCATTGATTCTTTCAATCATCCCGCATTCAATGACCCGTCATATCACGACCCCCTGTCCTATTATGGGAAGGTCGCTGACCCCTCAGCTCTCATTAGACAGCCCGGGTACTCCTTCTTTTTGGAGGAGACAGATGCTGAAGACCACGATAATGACGGAATTGGAGACCTAAGCGATCTAGACGACGACAATGATGGAATCAACGACCTAATTGAGATGTTTGATGGTTGCTATGGCACTCATCCATACGATCACGATAATGATGGTATATTGGACGAATTCGATTGGGACGACGACAACGACGGTATCCTAGAAGGCCCTATAGACTACGACCAAGGAGCGGATCCAAGAAACGTGTCCATGGACAGATATGTGGAACCTACCACTGTTCACCCATGGACAGGAACTCCTGTCGGTGTGGGTTACAGGGTAGATCAAAATCCGCTAGATCATGACAATGATGGCGTGACCGATGATGACAACGACGGTTCTGGACCAGACTCCTATGATGAGGATGACGACAATGACGGCAGGATAGATCAATTCGTTTGGCCTTGCGACTTCGACTCGGATGGCGTTCAGGACTACTTCGATGCGGACGACGACAGTGATGGTGTAGAAGACCTCTGGGATTCCCACCCTTGGGACTCAACGATTACCACCAACATCACCACCACTTCCTCACTCTGGGATACTGCCTCAGAGTGGGGGGCCACAGAGCTGATTTCAGTTTCTATTGGGGAGAGTGGCCTCCTTCCAGATAGAATAACAATCGAAGAAGGCGATACAGTAACTTGGACAAATGACGACTCACAACCACACAACGTGACCGCTAACGACGGAACTTTCGACAGTGGCGAAATCAGTCCAGGTGGCTCATTCACATTCACCTTTTCCACTCAAGGAACTTGGGATTACTCGGATCCCTCGAACAGTGATCCAAACTACGAAGGACTTGTGACCGCAGGTCCAGAAACAAGCCAGACTCTACCCGACGCATTTAATCTCAACGAGGACATCTACGGAACAGACAAGTTCAATTTCGTGACAAAGGAGAGGACAATCTGGCATCCCCGTACCCAGGCATTTACTCAGGTAGTGGATGGAGATCTAGACGGTGATGGAATTCCAAATTTCGTCGATCCCGATAATGACAACGATGGGACCCCAGACTCTGCCGACAACGATGACGATAACGACGGACTGTTGGACATGTGGGATGTAGACGATGATAACGATGGAATCCCCGACTCCTGTATGCAAGTAGATACCAATTCAGACGGGAATGGAGATCTTCCCAATTCCCAGCCAATCGGAGTCCCGGGGATAGATTGCGAGCTGGACTATGACAGAGACTTGGATGATGATATCTACAGGCCAATAGACTCTGATTACGATCTAGTCTGGGATTGGAAGGACACGGATGTAGGAGGGGCGTTCCCCGCTGACAATCTTCTTGGAAACCCCGGTAACGATCCTAATGACCTACCATACGATCTTGATAACGATGGCATAGTAAACGAACTGGATCCATTCATGAATGCTACAGAGAATGACGTACTATCTTGGGACTGCCCAAGCATAGACAATCCTAACCCGGTAAACCCCGACCCAAGGTGTATTACAGAGAGAAAGTCCTACACCGGAAATAATGACTGGGATGGTGATGGATTCAACAACTGGGAGGACGTTGATGACGATAACGATGGAGTACTTGACTGGCTAGACATAGATCCGAACTGTGACCTGGACGATGATGCAGATTTGCACAATCTAAATGGCTCAATGTTCAGAGATGATGGTGCCAATGACATAGATACAGACATTGACGGCGACGGGCTCTCTAATGATTTGGACTGGGACGACGATAACGATGGAATCTCGGACCTCTATGATCCCGATGACGGGAACTGTGGTGTCGTGGACAGCGACTCCACTGACCAGTTCGACAATTCTTACTCGCATCAAGACGGCGAAGTGATTGATGGTAGTGATGATGGAACAACATACACAATGCTACAACCACTGAGGTGGGATCAGTTCTGGCACTTCAGCCCGTTCTTCGCCGATGACCATCACTTCATACTCCCCTACAACGGATATCAGGAGAGTGTAGACCCTGTGACGGGCTTAAGCACTATGGACTCCAATGGGGTTGTACCAGAGATGTATTGGCACGTAATGATGAAATGGAGCCCTTGGAATGGTAACAATTTCTTTGATATAGACATGGATGGAGACTCACTGATTAACGGGATAGATGTTGACATGGACGCAGATGGTATGCCAGACTGGTGGGATCAGGACGAGGGATCCGACGGTAGATTGGATGTTAACGATCCAGCGTTCGGAGGCTCGCTCAATGATGGTGAGTGTGACCTGTCTCTGTTCTATATGTTCTTCCAGATAGCATTCCAGCCCATTGCTTGTGGTGTTGAGCTGGCGTGGCTCTTTGGTTGGCCGGTTCTCAGGGCCACTCAAGTTCAGGGTACCATCTACACAAACCCATACAGCACTAGGCCTGACCCACAATGGGACCAAGGGTCTTACAACGGCAGTAACTCTAACGGCCAATGGACCTGTAACAAGAATTGCTTCTGGTTCGACTTCAATGGAAATCAGGACGTAGGCCCCAGCTCAGCAGTATCCTATGTCGACATCATGGATAACAGGGATCTGTGGATCGCGTTCGTAGGTGTAAACAGGGGGCTATTCCAATGGGGGGCCGACTCGAACGCGAACATGTTTCCCGACGAGGTAGCCGATCTCCTCAACAATGACGTCGACCCAGATGATGACTGCGGTGCGCCCGTTGCAGGAAATATGGAGCCCCAATGCATGTTCAATGATACTGCAGATTTAGATGATGACTTCGACGGAATTTATGATCACTGGGATATCGATGATGATAATGATGGTATCTGGGATTACATGGAGGTCGACTCGAACGACGATCTCGATGACGACTCTAACACCGAACCACCGGGCTCCTTCTTCACTGGTACAAACTGTGAGGACAACGATGATGATGGAACAGACACTGATCCCGATGATGATGGATGGTATCAAGCGGTATGGGATAAGGGACTGTTGGGACAGGGGTTGTTGGCTCCAAAGTACTATGACGTGGACAATGACAATGATGGAGTTCCTGACGGTGAGGACCCCGATGACGATAATAACGGAGTCCCCGATTCGATACAGGAGACCCTAGACGGATGCTTCACCGGAGAAGAGCAGAGTCCGTGGGATCATGATAACGACGGGACTCCAAATTGGGCCGATAATGATTGGGACGGAGACGGATTAGTCAATGTGATCGAGCAATCTGGAGCGACCCCCTTCATAACCCCCTGGGACCATGATAACGACGGTATCAGAGACGATATCGATGACGATGACGACGCAGATGGAATGAAGGATGAGGACGAAGTAATGCTTTGGCCAACTAGGTTCGGTTCGGAATCCACCAATCCATGGGATCACGATGACTTTGGAAACGGCTCCGGAATCGCCAACCCAACGGACCCTAGTACAGGGCCTGACGCGATTGATAATGACGATGACGCAGACAATAGGACAGACGTTGACTGGGACCATCTCGAGGAAAACTGGAATGGAAGCTCAGATTGGGATCAGGACAACGACGGAATACCCGATGAGGACGACAAGATACCAACTAGAATCACACTTTTCACCGAGCCGGTTCTCTGGCTAGACGCTTTCTTCCCTGCTAAGTTCAATGGGAGCGTGGACTGGCTAGACCCGGATCAGGGGGTATTTACAAGAGCGCCAAATATTCCCGTACAGGTCATAATTGAATGGGCCAATAATGGGACCGTTGCACTGGAGACAATAGACGTACTTACTGATGAATTCGGGGAATTCGAAGTAGGCCAGTATCTCTTCCCAGAGGACCTAGAGGTTGGCCCATCCACAACTTACAATATATTCGCCGAAGTGACAGAGATGTTCGTACACGATGGCGCCTCTACTGAGCCGATTCCGGTTGAGGTAAGGGCCAATACTACCGTGGATTACGTTGCTTGGACATATTTCAGAAGTGATGAGCAACCACTGTTTGTCGACTTTAAGGTGCACTATTCTGCAGACTGGGACAGAGGGATTTTCGACAATAGACTTCCTTACGCCCCTGTCTCTTTCAATGTCTCTGGAGGGCCATTTGGCAATACTAGCAATCCAACCGTCTTCGATGGTTATGGATATGGATACAGAGCTGACTCGGGTGGATGGGTATCATTGACATTTGTCCAGTCCTCTGGTAGTCAGGGAATTTGGAAGCAGGTGCAGTGGAACTCTACAATGGATAACGGACCTGGAGCTATTCCAGGTGGCTATGAGGAAATAGTCTGGGACGACTTCTCAAAGTCCCACAATGTGATTGGAAGGTATAACTACACCTCAACCAGTCTGCCTATAGGCGATTATACATTTACTGCTTACTCGAGACCAGATCTTGGTTCGGAGAGTCCGTGGCCATACCTAGAGGGGGATGAATCCGACTCGTTCAATATCAGATCAATGCACAGGATGTATGTTGAAGCTGACATAATTACCCCCTCGATAAGACCAGTATACTTCTGGGACGCTACTCAGTTCACAGGCTCAAGCTTCGGGGCATGGAGAGCACTATTCCACTCCCCTTCGCTAGTGAACGCAAATATTGACTACCAGGATGCAAGCTTGGGTAAACCATACCCAATTCTTTGGGACGGAAACCCCCAATCACTTGCTGGAGAGGCCTCCAGATTGAGACCATTCCTTTCGTCTAACGGCACTCACTGGTTCATTGCCATGCAGAACGGAGGTGACTTCAACGTCCCTCCATGCGGTCCTGTAGATCCTTTAGATCCAGATAGTGATGTCAGGTGTGAGATAGTTCCAGAGATGTTTACCGGCGAGACACTCAGGGTTGTGGGCTCCGTCTGGAATCGAACGATGGTCCCATGGCCACATGATCCTATGGCCCTTCAGGTCGACGTTGATGGAAATGGTGTATTTGCAGGCTCCACAGAAACTGGATTTGCAAGGGTACCCAGTATGGTGGATGGGGTCGCACAGTTTGACTACAACTGGACATGGTATTCGCAGTACTCAGCAGGAGTATTTGGCATAAGAGCGGATTTCACCAATTCAAACTTCTACTTTACAGGAAATCAAACATCTGTTTTAGCTCCGACAGGAGCCTATGTCAATGTGTCAGTCATAGGGACCACCGACTTTCAATTCAGCTCAATACCCAGACTATACAGGGGACAAAATGTAACACTAGAAGCCAGATTGATTGACAATGCTTTCCAACCTGTACGTGACGCTCCCGTGAATTACACTTGGTCAGCGGATAATTCAGCTGGAGTGGCTATCACAGATAACAATGGAGTTTTGAAGGTCAACCTGACAATTGACGAATTCCATGAACTCGGCAATTTCACACTTGGTGTAACCTATCCAGGAGATCCGTTTAGACAAGGGAGCTCCGCGATGACCAGTCTATGGGTGGTCTCCAGAACATACTTGAGCATTCAAAGTACAACGCCAAATCTCCTCCAAGCAGGAGATATTTGGGAGTTCTCAGGGCAGGTAACTGATGATAACCGGACTGCTGTCGAGAAAGATCTCGGAGAGGCCCTGGACGGGTGTCTCGAGAATGGAGGGGAGGTGCTTCTAATCATGGAGGGTACAGATTTCGAAGACAGGACGCACAGGCAGATTATGGAGACTTTATGCCCCAACGCAGGATCAATCTACCATCAGCTTCTCTTGAACCCTCAACTGTTGAAAGACGACCCCAACTCTTTCCTACCAGATGGGTTTGGACCAGTCAACGTTATTCTCAGATTCCAAGAGAATCTACCTCATGAGGGATGTGGGCCCCTTGAAGCGGACGCTCTCAGTACATCTGGGGCATGGGACCCTTGTGCCTTGATCGTTAACAGCGACCACTACAGGAAGGTTATGCAGTTCCAAGTCGATGGATTCAGCCTCATCGGAAGGACACAGCTATCTGTGGACGACCAGATAGTGTATACCTCGGAAATTGATCCAAACACGGGACAGGCAATAGAGAAACCGATGATCGTCACCGGTCAGTTGACGGATGAGCTCGGATCTAACCTCTCTAATCGGGCAATTAGAATAACTTACGAGATGATAGACTCCTCTCTTGGAGTTATTTCCTGCCTTCCCGGAACAACGGACGCTGATGGATTCTTTGAGATAGTCTGCCCCCTCTCCGGTGTTACGGCAGGCCAAGCCAGAGTGAATATCCAGTTCAACTCCTATGAGAACAATGACAGATATAGGTACAGCAACTCATCCTCCACTAGGATATTCCCAGTATTCTCTAACTCCACAATGCAGATTATGGAAGTTGGACCATTCCGTTCAGATGTAGATACCTACACATTCCAGAATGGATCTGAATTCCCAGTTGTATACCTGAAGGAATCGTTCCATGTAGAGGCTCTACTCACACAAGTGAATGGAAACCCAATAGGAGGCAAATGCTTGAACCTATACATCAACCCTGAGACAAATACCAGGCCAATAGGTACTATGATCACCGAGGATGGAACAGGTACAGTCAAGTGGTTCTCCGGTGATCCGGAAGATAATCCGAGTAGAAGAGGCATAGAACCGGATGGAGAATCCCTAGAGGGATTCCGAACTCTCAGGGTGGCTTATGAGCCCGACAGAGAGCTTCCAGGAGGGTGCAGAGCCGAAACCACACCGGTGGTAAACAGCTCATTCATGGACATAGAGGTCCTTGTGAGAAGCAGAGTGGATATACTTCTCAAGGAGCAATGGGCCGATCCTATCGGATACAAGCCCGGAGATGATATTACAGGCTCGGTCGCCATCTTGAGGGATAGGCTAGATGTTGCCGTTGCAGGTGAGACTGTGATATTCAAGATTCAGTACTGGAATGGCACTGGATGGGTCAATATTCCTCCTCAGTACGATGTAACTAATGAGCAGGGGGAGGCTGAATTCAACTTCACCTATCTTGGTGAGGACGTACCGTTCTCAGGGGAATGTGGCCAGTTAGACACGTTTGGTAATCCATGGCCATGTGCCGTCGACGGTCAGTGGAGAGTGACGGTGCACTTTCAGGAATCTTCGTTCTACCAAGGGGAGGACTTGGAAAATACCCCATTGATCAGAATGGACACGACTCAGCCAGAGGGACAAGCCAGCTTCTTGACTGCACAAGTCACTGTCGTTCTCTTGATAGCTCTGTCATTCGCGTTGCTAATCGGCGCCATAATGTACAGGAATTACGCTGAGAGAAGGAGAATAGAGATAATTCGAGGAATCTTAACTGACTCACTGATGTCACTCAAGGCTTCCAACGACTTCATCCAGACAATTTTCAACTGCTACAAGGATCTAGTCAGGTTCTTCAGGAAGAGAGGAGCGATGAAGAAGGTATACGAGACGACGAGGGAGTTCGAGGATGCATTGAACTCTATGTTGGGTGGAATAGCCCCACCGGAGGACTTGGATGAGTTCTTTGCGATTTTCGAGGAGGCTAGGTATTCTAACCACGAGATCGGTGCAGAACAGAGAGATCGCGCTATCTCCACACTGCAGGCCATCATCAACCACATGACAGTCTCACTAGGGGACAGTGTCCTTGTGAGGACCATAGACAATGAGTCCTCAATGTATGATACGGTCACTAGGGCAGGAGAATTCATCGATTCCGACGGCCAAGTAAGACTTGCTGGGGTCGACGAGAACGATGCAGATTCTGGATTTAGAATTTGATTACGAAACGACCCATTGAGTGGCAATCACGCCTTTCAACGAGCCCGTAGCATTCATAACACGGCCTCAGGTGGCCCGCCTACCCAAGAAACGTCGAGGGAGTCATATGAGTAAGAAGAGCAGAAAGACCAACCAGTCCCTTATCGCCTTAATCGGCGATTTGAAGGAGCAAAGCAGGTCCACTGGCTCGGCACTGTGGCGAGACGTAGCACTAAGGCTTGAGTCAAGCCGAAGTAACTGGGCTGAACCCAACCTAAGCCGACTGTCAAGGTATGCTTCGAACGATGACATGGTACTCGTTCCGGGAAAGCTACTAGGCAGTGGAGATATCGAAGGTCAGCACAGCGTCGCCGCATACAGTGTCAGTGCCGGAGCTAGGACCAAGATCGAAGGCGCGGGTGGACGCGTGCTTACCATCAGGGAGCTGATGAAGGAAAATCCCGATGGAAAGGGGGTGAGGATACTTGGATGATCAGCAAACTCTAGTATACGATGCCAGTGACAAAATCCTCGGAAGACTAGCAAGTCATGTTGCATCCCAGATGCTTACAGCTAGAAAGGCGGGAACCCAGCAGAGAGTGATTATAGTCAATGCAGAAAGGGCCATAGTCTCAGGTCCTAAGAAGAGAGTATTCGGAAAATACAGGTCGAAATACGAACTTAACCATGCTCGAAAGGGGCCATTCTTCCCAAGAATGCCAGATCAAATCTTCAAGAGAACCGTTAGGGGAATGCTACCTTACCAGAAGAATAGCAGTGGAAGAAACTCCTTAAGAGATCTAAGGGTCATGATTGGGACCCCTTCGAATCTCAGTGGAGATGAATTACCCGATGGCCATCAGTGGGGAGATGTTACGGCTATTGAGAAGCCACTACCACTCAAGTTTGTCAGGCTGGGGGATATCAGCGAGGCATTAGGAGTAGATTCTACAAGATGGAGTGCTGAATAATATGGCTAGGAAAAAGAGCAAGAAAATTTCAGTCAATACCAGTGGCAAGAGAAAGACTGCAGTCGCTAGGGCAACTGTCCGCAAGGGAAAGGGAAGAGTAAGGGTGAATGGTGAGCCAATACACATAATGGGACCTAGCCTAGCTCAGAGAAAGGCGCTAGAACCAGTTCAGATAGCAGAAGCGATGAATAGACTGGGAGACGTGGATGTCCATGTGGATGTTGTTGGTGGTGGCCAGATGGGACAGGTTGATGCCATTCGTACCGCGATCGCAAGAGGGCTGGTAAAGTGGAACGGTGGAGCTGAGGGAGATGACGAGGAGCTCAGGGATGAGTATCTTAGATTTGATAGAAGCCTCCTAGTCAACGATCCTAGGCGGAAGGAACCCAAACACCAAATGGGACGCGGTGCTAGGAAGAAGTGGCAGAAGTCTTACAGGTAGGTGAATGAATGATAATTCCAGTTAGATGTTGGAGCTGTGGCAAGGTTATTGCACACGCATATGCAGATTATAGAAAGGCCGTAGAATCAGGGGAAGATTCCCACAAGGCCATGGACGATGTGGGCCTCGAAAGGTACTGCTGCAGGAGAATGTTCCTCTCACATGTCGAGCTTATCGATGAGGTTGCCCCCTTCAGCGTACCAAGAGAGGACTAATCCATCGATAGGGCTTTGACGAGCGTCTTGTACGCACCAATCCCAATAGGGGCCTGTAGGTTAGCTTGGCCTATACTTCGCGGCTGGGGGTCGCGCGACCCAGGTTCAAATCCTGGCAGGCCCACCACAACGGTAATTACCCAATCATTCCATGTTTCTCAAAGAGAGAGAGTAGGTTGAAGGCACTCCCCCCACCTCGTTGACCATGGCAGATGGCGCCGGTGATGAGAGGGATAGAATCCTCAAAATAAACCAACTCGCGGAGCTTCTTGCATACCACTCAAACTTGTACTACAACGAGGCATCCCCCGAGATAACAGATTCAGAGTTTGATAAATTGAGGGACCAGTTAGTTGATCTTGAGCCGGGCCACCCCCAACTTTCCAGAGTCGGTTCAGACCCTCCACCCGGCTCGGTAAAGGTAGAACACCAGTTCCCGATGAGGAGCTTGGATAAGGCCAACAAAGAGGAGGAAGTCTTTCACTTCGTATCCCAGACTACAGTAAGCGGGAGGAGATTCGTCTGTCAGCCTAAGCTAGACGGATCCGCACTATCTCTTGAGTACAGGAGAGGAAGACTAGTCAGAGCAGCGACTAGGGGCAACGGAACTAGAGGCGAAGACGTCACTGCAAATGTCAGAAGAATTCCAAATATTCCAGAGTCAATATCCTGGGAAGGTGACTGTCATATCAGGGGCGAGGTTGTTATGCCCCTGTCTATATTCGAAGAAAAATACTCAAAAATTGCCCCCAATCCGAGAAATTTGGCCGCCGGCTCTCTGAGGCAGAAAACCTTTGATGCAGGAAAGGGACGTGCGGAGGACCTGTCCTTCCTTGCATACGGGCTAGAATTTCCATCGGAATCTATGAGGCATCCAGATAGTCCCGCGCCCCCTTCATTTGTGTATGATTCTGAGGTAATCTCATGGCTTTCTTCTATCGGAATCGAAGTTGCTGGAAATGAAGTTATCTCAGGAATGGATGATCGGGAAACATCGGATAAATTGATGCGAGTAGCGAGAAGGTGGACAGATAGCCGGGACTCTTCCCCGTGGGAGTTAGATGGTGTGGTGATCAAGCTAGACCGACTAGACAAGCGGGAACTATTGGGGATGACAGCTCACCATCCAAGATGGGCACTGGCATGGAAATTCCCTCCACAGGAGGCGATTACAGTCCTTTTGGATGTGGAATGGCAGACAGGAAGGACTGGAAACGTCACACCAGTTTCTCGCGTAGCCCCTGTTGTCGTTTCAGGGGTAACGGTCGAGAATACTACGCTGCACAACAAGGGCGAGGTTGAGAGATTGGGAATGATGATAGGAGACAGAGTGAGAATTGTTCGAAGGGGTGACGTGATCCCCAAGATAATTGAGGTTCTAGGGAGAGCCACGGAACTAGATCTCCAAGGCAGGGCTCACTCCGATGGCTCAAGATTTATTCATAATCTTCCCGACCCAGCCAAAATAGTCGCTCCAACAGAATGCCCTAGATGCGATTTTTCACTTGTCCAGGAAGGTGCATTCATCAAGTGTAACAATATTCATTGCCCGGCCAGATTGGAAAGAAGAATACTTTACTGGTGTAGAAAACTGGAAATGGATGGAATCGGAGAGAAATTAGCAGAACAGCTCTGCTCCTCAGGACTAGTCTCTGATATTGCCGACCTGTACAGGCTGAAAGACAGGAAGACAGAACTTCTTTCATTAGAAAGAATGGCAGAAAAATCAGCAAACAACATACTCGATGAGTTAGAGAACAGCAAGTCAATGACATTGGTCACATTCATTTCTGCACTCGGACTTCCGAGGATTGGTCCCGAGATCGCCACACTTGTATGCTCGGAAGTAAATTCGCTAGATGAATTAATTCAAATGTCGCTGAATAGAGAAGAAGCAATCGAGCGACTAGTAAAGATAGACAGGATAGGTGACGTTGTGGCGGGTCTACTCTTGGACGGTATCTCAAGCAGAAGGGAATCAATACTGGATTTGCATGCACAAATTGAAATTACTGAGAGTGAGAGGGTAAACAAGCAAGGAATTTTGTCTGGTAAAACCCTCTGTATTACAGGAACACTGAGTAGGCCAAGAAAGGAAATCGCCCTTTCCATAAAGTCAGAGGGAGGAAAGGTTGTATCCTCTGTTTCAGCTAATCTAGATTACTTAGTAGCTGGGGAGTCTGCTGGCTCCAAACTAGAAAAAGCCAGGGCCTTGAAAGTAAAGGTACTGTATGAGTCGGAGCTGAATGAATTGATTGGAGGAAGAATTCTTGGCGAAGTCCCAGTTGAGAGACAGTCAACTCTAGGAGAGTTCTGACTAACCGTACATTGTACTGGGGGCACTTACCACATCCTGCTCTGAATTTAGATGCATGGCCATCATTTCCCTTATTTGTCCTTCAATTCTCTTTGCCTCCTCCAACAGGGGCTCGGGGTCCAGCTTAACAGCTGGCAGTAAGCCGTCAAGACACTCAATGATTCGAGCCGCTGCCCTAGCATCTGGGATGCCCCCGCCACTAAACTCTCCGCCAGACTCAGCAATAATTGCCAGGGAGTCTACCTTCCTTCTCCTACTCTCCCCTAGCATTACTCCTGTCATACCACCGACAACGCCCTGCTTCAACAGATTCGCGCCAATTCCCTCCAAGATCTCCCTGGAATGCTCAGTGGAACCTATTCCTACCACTGTATCAGGACTCTTGTCCTCGTCGAAGATAGAGTGTTTTTGCCCCTCACCATGAGCATATGAGTCTATCATTATCGCCATCCCAGCTTCCTTTCGATCCATCCAATCAAGGACTTCACTGGCTATTGGAAGCTTCAAATCTGGGGAAATTTGAATCTCAGAAGCAATTAGAACTACCTTGTCGCACTTCTCCACATTACATATTGGAACCCCGCTGTACAGCCTTATTGGTGGAAGGGGACTACCATCTTGAACAAGACAGACGGGAGGTAATCGGGAGTGTCTAATTCCTCCCACAAGCTCCAATCCGAGCCTGTCTACTAAGAAGTGGGCTACTATGCTACTCACGAAACCCTCGGATGGAAAACAGCTGATAACTAATGAATCTCCAAACTCCGAACTATCCTCCACATCTATCACGGGCCTCTCACTCATGGCGCCCGATGAACGCAAGTGCTTCTAACAGTTAGCCTGTACGGCGTACCAACTGGGAACAGGGCGAGCCATATGGAAGATGGATTTGTTGCACATCAATTGTCTCCATCATCATGGAGCAGATACGAGGACTGCCCCAGAAAATATTGGCTTTCCAGACAGAAACTTCCCCGGAAGGCGAGCATGCCTGCATCATTAGGTACGGCTGTACACAATTCTGTAGAGGACCTCTGCAATCTGGATATTAACGACAGAGGATCGGAAGAAATGGGTTGGCTTCCCCCAACAGCAAAAGCCATTCTTGACAGACACTGGCAGATTGAGAAGGAGATTTTTCTCGAAACCCCCAGACATCCCAGATGGAAGGACGAGATGATAACAAAGGCACACGATGGATTGGTGGGCGCACTGAATATACTATTCGCTAAATCCGGCTTGGAGAAGATTAGCCTCTCCGAAGTAACAATAGGGATGTGGGCACAAGTCCAATCGATAGTACTGGCAAATGAGGGAACCCTAGTTTCCGAATGTGGCAGATTAATGGGGAGACTGGATTTACTGGTAGCAGACATAGATGAGAATGGCAAATCAAAGGGCTGGATAGTGGCCGATTTGAAGACCGGCAGGCCTCCGACAGTAAATCTGAACGAGAAGGTAAGCAGACAGTTGAGATTCTACAGAGACCTCCTAGTAGAGAATAATCCAGACCACCCCCCACTCCACGCAGAGGGTTGGTATTCTGCAAATCAGAGTATTCATAGAGCCGAAGGACCATCTGTTCTGGAAGATGCATTCAAGGCGTGGGAGGGAATGAGACATAGTGACACACCATTCGAAGGAACCCCCAACTCAACAGCCTGTGGCTTCTGCGAATGGAAGGCGTGGTGTCCAACTTGGTGGGCCGCGAGAAGAGATGGGATACTGCCTCCAGGCAATGTGTTCAGGGATGAGGTGGTCAATATCATTCGTTTCGACAGTGATTCTGGAGCCACTCTATTCGAGAGAGCCCCCCCAGTCGGGGATCAAGGTGAGGTAGGACGCTCAGAGAATAAATTCGGAGCGATTCTTAGGGATCAGGCCTTATCCCAGATGAGGCAACTAGTAGACTCTGGATACCAGGGACCTGTTTTCGTGGGAAGTGCCAAAGCCGATGGCAAGGTAATGCACCTCGGAGACTGGTCAGAAGTACTCCCTTGGTCTCCAATCAATAAATCCCTAATCTAGTGTCTCTAAGATATCCTCGAGTGGCACACGAAAACTCTCAGGATATTCCTTCATGAACTTCCACAGTAGTATCAGAGAGGCACTTGCGTCTGCATCCGCCCTGTGAGCCCGCTCTAAATCGATAGAGTATCTATCGCATAAGTCTCCCAACCTATGCCTCCCAGGAATACGTAGTTTTCTCGCAAGCTTCAATGTGTCAATAAAACCGCGCACCTTTGGCGTTTCTGAACCCGCTCTAAGGTATTCCATATGCACGAACCCCCAATCAAAACCCATCACGTTGTGACCGACGACTATGGAACCCTCCACAATTTCTGAGAACTTATCCATATGTTCAGAGAACGTGCCAGCCCCACTAACATCCTCATTGGTTATTCCATGAATGGCTGTAGAGTCAGATGGAATCCTCCGTTCTGGATCAACCAGTGAACATAACCTGATATGACTCCCATCTGAATCGCTACCCACCAGGGCGTACTCAACGATTCTCTCAGATCTGGAGTCAAATCCTGTAGTCTCTAAGTCGAGACCTACCACCTTCATACCTTCCAATACCCCGGACACACCTCTTCCAATACGGCGTCGCCAATGAACTATACCAATCAACAAAACTAACTTGTTGATTCCAACATCCATATATTGTGAAACGATACATGGGCACCATGGCAAGTAATCAGAGGCTTACTGTATCACTAGTTGTTATGTCTTTACTTTTGGTTACTGTGTCTGGGTGTACCGGCCTAGGGAGCAATGTTCCCAATGCAGATTTATCTGCAGATAGGACTGAGATAAATTTGGGAGAGACAGTAAACTTTGATGCCAGAGATTCATCAACACCCAGTCCGACAATCATAGACGAGTTCGTTTGGAATTTCGGAGATGGTAACTCCAAGACAACGAGACAAGGAATCACTAGCCATACATTCCTCAATCCTGGATTCCATGAAGTCGAAGTGACCGTTCTTAATGATGAAGGTGAAGCTGACAGGGCGTCTATTTCGATTTTTGTTAATGCACCGCCGACCATTGTCCTTGATATGCCAACCTACATCAAATCTGGGGAAACAGCTACTATGGATGCTAGTGAATCATTCGATCCGGAAGGTGCTGGGATAGCAATAATTTGGGATTTCAATATATTCTCAGACTCAAACAACGATGGAGATCCGGCTAACGATGCGGACTCAACAGAACTAATAGCAGATCTAAAGATAGATCAAGCAGGAAACAGATCAGGTTCTGTAACAGTGGTCGATGACAAAGGAGCAGTATCTACTACTAATTGGAATCTCGTAGTAATATCTAGAATCTTCAATATCGTCTGGGAGGAGAAGATAGTTGAGGCTAATTGGAATGGTTATCTGGAGCAGGGGGAGTCAATGATAATTGAACACACACCTAGCGAGGGAGGGAGAGCCATCCAACTGAACTCCACACTTACCCTTTCTCGAGAGCTAATCCCACTGTTGCTTCCTGAGGATAACTTTACACTCTCCTTGGATATGGAAAATGGCTGGAGTACCTTCTCTTCTACATCCCAAGATAATATCACCGAGAATACGAGTGCTTCTATCGATAGAGGTGATTTGAATTCATATCCAGAAAGCGGTTACACACTTTCTGCCGACTCCAAAGAAGCCCTAGAAACACTCCTCCTTAATCAGGCAGGAGAGAGATTCGGTCAAGGAGAATGGACTTGGACCATTACTGCTGACCAATGTGATCCAGATACCCCGGTAGACGGCATAGATCCTGATCAGGGCAATGATTGGGAATTGTCCGTCACAGTGATTGTCATGGTGCTAAGGATAAGTGAAGTAGGGCCCTGACACTACTTGTCCCGTGCGAAGTGCTTTGAACTAATCTCGCTTGGACAAGTCATGGTCAAGTCGATGGAGATAACCAAGCTATCCGTCAGGGAGAAGCTTGTGGTCGACTTGAGCGTATGGATGAACGATCCAGAAGACTATGACTTTTCACCTAGGGCTTCTCTAGAAGGGTCTACAATGAATCTGTTCAATGGAAATGCTGAAACCCCCTCGACTTCAATTGAGCTAGATGAAGAGCAGATTTTCACTGCTGAAAGAGATCGGATGGTAGAGCTGAGGGTGAAATTTTCAGTTAAGGGAATGCACGGCATTCTGACTAACAAGACAAAGAATGTCAGGGACGGTCCGAACGCCAAGAAGCTTGCAGAGCCAAGATGGAAGACTTTAGTGCCTCTCAATGTGTAGTAGGAAACCGTCGGGGTTAAACCAAAGCCACCGGTCCAAAATACGCTGGACCCATAGTGTAGCCTGGATATCACATGAGCTTGCGGAGCTTGTAACCCGTGTTCGAATCGCGGTGGGTCCGCCACTCACTCGCTCAATTTGTCCAACTCTTGTGCATACAATATCAGTGTTGGCGCCCAAAGCCCGACGAAAATACCCAGCATTTCATCGCCACCGTTGTATGAAAAATAGATGTAAATTGATGCAGCAATAGAAACAGCGCTCGCCGCCAAACCAACTTTTGTCATTTTTCCAGTCATATTCAACCTCCGTTACTTGCTCTCCATCCACGGTAAAATACATTTGTCAAATCCCACACCGACATTTCGTGCCCTACTCATCATCCAGGAGAGTCGACTTTCCGATGGTCGATTTAGCTAAAATCATGTACTATCCTAGATTTTGGGATTTAGCACATAGATTCTATGAGGAGTCTTGGGAATACTCCTGCAAGAGGCACTACAATGAAATCCTAAGTGATGAGGGAATCGGATTCCCTCTGGTCCATAGTGTAGCGGAGTTCCATCACCCACTTTGTTACGGAGATACAGTCAATTGCAAGATTTCAGTGACCAATATCGGCGAGTCCTCGATAACATGGAAGTATGAATTCCGCAATCAGTCGGAAGTACTGTGTTGGTCAGCCGATCAAGTCACAGTGTGTGTCAAGATGGACCAGATTAAGTCAAAGATCCCAGTGCCCGATTGGATGAGAAAGGCACTCATCGAGAGAATGCTAGTCAATTAGTCACTCGTCTTCTCGTGGCCACTTCTTAGTCAGTACCTTCCTTAGATCGTCATTCATGCGAGCATCCCACCAGTTCGCATTCCTCCAAATTGCATACCGCCCCCTTATGCCTCGAAGATCAGCTCCATCTAACTTGGTACCTTGGAAATTGGATAGGTTCATTTTTGCCTTCAGAAAAATCGCATCACGCATATCTGCGTTATCGAATGAGGCCTTCATTAGATTTGCACCCCTGAACGACGCCCTCCTCAAGTCTGCTCCAGAGAGATCAGCTCCTTCCAGATCAGCTCTATCAAAAACAGCCCTCCTGAGATCAGCCCCCGAAAGGTCCACGCCCCTGAGGTCTTCGCCTATGTGAGAGGTATATGACCAGTCTTTGGGTTCTTCAGACATGTTACTCACCGATAGACAGGTCTTCGAGATAATCGAGCCCCGCATCGGTCAAAATGACGAATCTGTTCTTCTCTTCAGAGTTCGCGGGATACGTCAGAAGGGGCCCCTTGCCACGCCCAGTTGCCCCTCCCTCAATCATTCTATTGATGTACAAAGAGAGGTTCCACTTTTCTACCTCTTCCTCCGTCCACCTTCCTGTCTGAGATATCAGCCTCCTTATCTCCCGAGGAGGGGTGTTGGACTCCCTTTCAACCGACCTAAGATAGTGAATGCATGCAAGTATGACATCCCCAGTCTTGTGAATTCCGCATGAGCTGAGAAGATGCCCGAATGAGGACCCCCTCTCTGGTATTTTCGCATCTAGAGCCGATCTTGTAGCAGCCTCTATTGCTGTATCCCTTGCCTTCCTAATCTTTGAGAGAGAGGATTGCCAGGTGTCCGTCTTGAGTATTTTGCCCAGATTTGTTATCATCTCGCCATCACTACCAGTAAGATCGATCTCCTCTGATCCCACCCTGATGAAAATGCGTCCCATCGGCCCTGAGTCTTGGACTTCCACAGAAGTGCCTGATGAGGGGGTTATTTGAAGTTATTTTTTCGCCGTATTCTGTAACACAAGTTAGTAACAATAGAAACTTCATGGTTGAAACGAGATATTGAAATGCATCCGCCCAGAGGAGCACATGTGTCCGAGGAGTCCAACAGTGCTTATCCTCTGGTTTTGCATACCGATGCTGACCCATCAACACTCGGGGGCATTGCCGTATGCGGATTCTCCACCGTTGGTTCCGTAGGAGTGATAGCAGCATCGCACCTCATAAGATCACTCGATCTGTCTCCAATGGGGACCGTAATGCACCCCAAATTTCCCGCAATAGCGTTGATACATGATTCAGTACCAAAACATCCTGTCAGAGTATATCAGGGCGATGGACTGGGAGTATTCACCTCTGAGATACAGTTTCCTCCAGAAAATGACGCCTATTTCGGTGAGACTGTTTTGGAATGGTTCACCAAAGGAGGTTTCGAGAGGCTCTACGTAGTTGACGGTGTAATAAGTAACGATCTCGGAATAAAGGAGGATAGTGACCTTTGGGGAGTCTCTTCCAAACCAACAGGCCGTGAGGCCCTTGACAGTGCTGGCATAAATAGGATTCAGAATGGCATTGTTTCTGGCATAACCGGCTATCTGATTGCTGAAGGCGAAAGAAGGGGACTTGAGATAACTGCTCTTCTTGCGGAATGCAACCCGATGTACCCGGATGCCAGAGCGGCGCTGATAGCCATTGACGGATTGAGTGATCTGATGGATATGGAGATACCAGTGCAGGAGCTCCTGGAAGATGCCAAGGAAATAGAGCAGAAAGTAAGAGAGGCTTTCGAGAGAGCGCAGTCAACCGCTCTTCCAGCTCCCGGTCCGGACGATGAAGACGACGTCCCAATGATGGTTTGATTAGTAGAAAGGATTCTCTCCAGCGGCGTGATCAGTCGCGTCAATTACTTCAGAGATTGATGGTACATTGTCCTTAATCATGCTCTCAACTCCTTGCTTGAGAGTCACATCGGCCATCCCGCACCCCTGACATCCGCCACCGAATACGATAACCGCTTTTCCATCTTCAACTCCCATTAGCTCCACATGCCCACCATGCGAGGCTACAGCAGGATTAACCTCACTTTCAATTATCTCTGCCACAGCCTTGGATATATCATCCATCCACAGGGGATTAGGATTGTCGAAACTGAAACCACCACCCATGAGAGTCTCTTGGTAGTCAAGTGTCGTCCCATCGATGTACTTGGCACTTCGTGGATCAATGAACACGCGCATGCCGTCCACATTGATTTCATGGTCACCTTCCTTGGAATCCTTCCTCTCGATAAATTGCAAATCGTATTGGAAACCATTGCGACTCCGTCCGGTAATCTCAACCCGAAGGCACACCTCATCAATCTCGTCAGCGGCTTCAGCGAATTGATCAAGCATTTCCCTAGCCTTGGGACTGAAACTCAGCATATCTTTCATGTGCCGTAGCACTGGGTCATTCTTCAAGGCTTGCTCAGGTACCACTATCACTAAACGTCCCTTCGAGGTATCGTGGCAGACGCAGATTTGAGGGATTCCTTTGGAAGACCATTGCGTGATCTGAGGATTTCTGTAACTGACAGATGTAATTTCAGATGCACATACTGCATGCCAAAGGAGATTTTCGGGAAGGACTTCCCATTCATGCCCAAAGACAACCTAATGACATTTGAGGAGATAGATAGGTTAGCAGGAATTTTCATCTCTCTAGGAGTCAAGAAGATTAGATTAACAGGCGGAGAGCCTTTACTACGCAAGAATATCCACCAACTGATTTCAATGCTATCTTTGAGAGATGTAGAGGTGGCAATGACAACGAATGGTGTTCTTTTACCCCGCTATGCCCCCTCCCTCTCAGCAGCAGGATTGGATCGTATCACTGTGAGCTTAGATGCACTGGATGAATCCACATTTGCCACAATAACCGATTCTGGACATACAGTTGCCGCCGTTTTGGCTGGAATAGAAGCCGCAGAATCCGTTGGTCTTGGACCGATCAAAATTAACACGGTTGTCAAAAGGGACTCTAATGAGCACGAGATTCTACAATTAGTAGAAAGATTCTCTGACAGGGACATAGCAGTCCGATTCATCGAATACATGGATGTCGGCAATACCAATGGCTGGAGTATGGATGACGTAGTAAGCGCCGATGAAATAAGGGATGTAATAGGCGAACTTAGTGTAATCCCTGCAAATAACCCAAGTGACGTATCCAAGAATTATCGCTTACCCAATGGAGGAGAGATAGGCATAATATCAAGTGTAACTGAGCCCTTCTGCAGCGAGTGTACACGGGCTCGGATAAGTTCGGACGGCAAGCTATTCACGTGTCTATTTTCCAATAGAGGCTTGGACATCCTGTCACTGATGAGGGATGGTAAAGACGATACTGAAATTTCTAACAAGATAAAACAAATCTGGAAATCAAGAGAGGACAGATACTCCGAAATCCGTAGCCAGAACTCATCCACTTCAGACAGAGTCGAGATGTCCTACATCGGTGGTTGATGCCCCAACGATACCTCTACGATATCGTCCCAGCTAGCATCTGTCTTGAATGAGGGCTTACCATAGTGGGCCAAGGAGGCTCTATACCCAAGCTTCCTTAGCTCCTCGACCATAAGTGCGGGACTGGGAGGAGACCCAACCCCCAACCAGCTGGATAGATCATCTACCAAGATATGGTGAGCGGCATCGATTACAGACCCCTCAGATTCAATATTTTTGACAGACCTTAGAATCCTACGCTTCTCCATCTCAAAGTCCCTCTTAGACCACCCCGCTATGTCCCCATCTTCATACTCAGCAACACACATCCTCATTGCCTTCTGCTCAGTCATTGAATGCATCGCTCCCTGGTCTCCCAGGCTTCCAACCCAGAGCGGTCCAGAAACTCGTGGGTCCCTACGATTAACAGGGAACGACAGTGGCAACAAACAAGTCATGGGGAGGCTGTCCATCGAAAGCTCCGGATGTAATCCGGATTCAACGGAAAACTCTACCTCTACCTCAGTGGGGGAATGCACCCTCCATCCGAGTCCTTCCTCCATCAAATTCGCTCCCTCCTTGCTTCTTATTACCCTGGAAGAAACTCTTAGATGATGAGAGTCCCAGATGGAAAGTAACGGTTCTATGGCGCGATCGTGCCTAGCCGCGGTTCTAGCAAGATTTCCCATCATCACTCTCAGAGCCGAGTCGTGCGCCAATCCATCTGTCCTCACCCTAGAACCATATCTGCGAAGCATCGCCCCCCTAGAAGATCCCGTCAGAGCAGCGGTATCCGTAGCGCTAACTTCGATGACTCCACTTCTGGCAAGAGACTGTAGCGAAACGTCCAGAAACGGAAGAGGGGAGCCGAATGGGTCGATGTCCACCCAGTGACGGCCGTGCGCCAGAACTACCTTCCTGAGATCCCCTACTGAACTTGTCAGAGATCCCTTCCCATGTACCGGAGGAAACTCATCATGACTCCTCATTGCCCAGCTGAGAGAATTCTTATCCAAATCAGAAATTGCCACATCCAACCTCTCCGCCTTGTTCGCAGGGAGCTCATTTAACCATCTTCTAGCACGTATCCCAGAGGCCGCTAAACCATCCAATGCATACACAGTTCCTTCCCCTAGCATCCCACTCTCCATGGCGTAGTCCAATAGAAGCACGCTTCTCGTTCTACTTCCGGACATCGCAGGATTCAGAAATACGCCCCCTCCCCTTCTTGATACGGGCCCAGACCTACTGGAATCCGGCGCCACAGATACCCTAGTCAGAGTCCTCCCCTCTCTGTGGACGACACCCGGCCAATCGTCGGATACATCCTCACTCATGCTAGTCGGAGGCACCCATAACACAAGGTATTGACTGCTATCAGTACGTATCGAATCTTACAGCCGGGTCCAAATGAGTGACAACTCTGCCATTATCAGTGACTTTGCCGACGATAGCCGATCCAGGGACCTTTCCAGAAACCCACTCCAAAACCGATTCAGAGACTTTCTCGGAAACCGCAATCACCATTCCCATGCCCATGTTGAAAGTACGGTACATTTCACGGATTTCTATCGAACCCATCTCCTGAATCCATGAGAACTCTTCCAATACGGGGAGGGGGGAATCAATGTGCCAACCAAGTGAGTCATGGAGTCGTAATAGATTGGACAACCCACCACCTGTGACATGGCATATCGCGTGAATGTACGAAGCATCACATGGGCCTTTCTGGATCAGATCAACTATCGGGTCACAATAGATACGTGTCGGATTCAAGAAAACCTCCCCAAGTGTCAACTCCCCCTGCCTAAATCTCTCGACCCTCCCATCCTCGACACTGAAAGGAGCTATATCATCCCAAGAGGCGTTACAATGATCTACAACACTGCGAACCAAAGAAAGGCCGTTGGAATGAACTCCAGAAGACGGCAATCCGATCAATACATCTCCCTCCTGGAGGTTTGCACCCGTGATTTCCGATCCCCTATCAAGCCACCCGAGAGCAGTACCGGACAGGTCAAGCTCGTTCACGATACCGGGAAGACTCGCAGTTTCCCCCCCCGCCAGAGTGACCTTGGCTCTACGACATGCCTCAGTCAGGCTTCTTCCGATAGCGGCATGAACCTCAGGATCGGGCCTTGGAACGGCTATGTAATCCACGAACGCGATTGGCTCTGCCCCCACGCATAGCAAGTCATTGACGTTCATCGCCATGCAGTCTATACCAACACCAGCCCAGTGGCCAACCTGGTTTGCAACAGTCAACTTACTACCGACACCATCGGTCGCCAAAGCAAGATACTTGTCCCCAAACTCAACTAATCCACCAAAACCCCCTGGAAGATCTACAGGGGCGCCTATGCTCCCCTTTGGCCTAGTTGAGAGACTCAACGCTCCCACGAGCGCCCCTACTGCTTCGCCTTCCAGATCAATATCTACCCCACTACTTGCATAGTCCATGGGCCCTGCACTCACAACATAGCCACAAGCCCTCAGTTCATGATTTTCTTGGTTGGACTGCCACCACTACATCCTTGCAAATAAAAAAATAAGATTAAGAGCCGTTTTCCCAAAAAACGCGATTTTTTGACTTTTTTTTGAGAATCTCTATAACATATATACTGCGTCGTGTAGGCACTGGAACGTGAGTTTCTATGAAGAACAACAAGATGATTGCAATGATGCTTACCATGAGCATGCTGGCGGCAGCTTTCGCCGGATGCCTTGGTGGGGACGATGAAGATGACACACCAGACTGGTCCATTTCGATGGCCAGCGACGTTAGTGCAGACTTCGTGGAGTCCGCTTGGGACCCCATAATCCCCAACCTGAATGCCGGCGATATGTGCGACGCCATCATATCGGCGATGACGAAGACTGACGAGCGAGAGCAAGCTGTCGACTTCACCAGGGCCTACTACACAAGTAGCCAGGGTGTAATCGGTGGATCTGGCGCCGCTTCTATCAGTGAAGTCGCAGACCTGAATGCAGCAGGCACCACAATAGGCGTACAGTCCGGGACCACCTCGGATTTGTACGCTCAGGAAAACCTGGGTGCGGCCACTATCAGTGCGTATGACGACTTCCCTTCAGTAATCGCCGCTTTGAACAACGGTGACGTACACTACGCAATGGGTGACGCACCCGTTCTATCACTAGAGGGAACACTGATGGTTACCTTCTCCGATGAGAATTTCGGTATGGCTGTCCAAGGAGACTCCTCCGGGGAGCTATTGGGTGCGCTAAACATGGCCATTGGTGCAATGGTCGACTCTGGTGAGTACGACCTGATTTACGGAGCCCACTTCGATGGAGCTGTAACTCTGGCTGATGACACCACAATGGACACAGCCACTTCCTACCCAGTACCAACTGAGGGAAGCGACCTAACAGCAGTTCTCGAGTCCGGAAGCCTAAGGCTTTGCACGGACCCGTTCTACCCTCCATTCGAGAGTTACGATGACTCCGGTGCTGTCGTAGGCTTCGACGCTGACATAGCTCACGCTGTGGCAGACGAGATCGCAGCACACTACATGGGAGCAGAGAACCCAATGTTCGTCGCTCCAGCAGACCCAGCTGTAACAATCAAGCTGGGTTTCCTGAATGACGCAACAGGTCCTATCGCTCAGTTCGCGGCACCGTTCACCTTTGCATGGGGAGCCGCAATGGATGACCTAAACGCAATGGGTGACGACTATGTCTTCGAGATTATCGAGGCGGACTCAGGATGTGACGGTACAATGGCTGGTACAGCAGCCCAGTCCCTTGTGGACGCCGGTGTTGTAGCAGTAGCCGGTGCAGCATGCTCCGGTGCTTCAATAGGTGCTAACGCTATCCTTTCAGCAGCAGGAATCCCAATGATCTCCTACGCAAGTACATCGCCAGCTCTAAGCGACGCAACTGCATACCCTCACTTCTACAGGATTGTACCAAGCGACGCTCTACAGGGCCAGGCAGCAGCTGACATGATAACAGCAAGCGGTGTTTCAAATACCGCTGTCGTTCACATGACAAACAGCTACGGGGCAGGTCTAGCAGATGCAGTCGCAGAGAACCTAGGCTCGGACAATGTCTGTCTACAGGCAGGATACGAGGAGACTGCAACAGACTTCCAGAGCGCTGTTCAGGCGGTCATGGATGCAGGATGCGACTCAGTCTTCCTCGGTTCATACGCCGCTGACGGTGCAATGATCGTCGAGACCATGGCAGTCATGGGCGCTACTATACCAATTTTCAGCGCAGATGGAATGGCTGGATCGGCAGCACTGGAGGAGTACACCAACCCAGCAGCAGCAAACGGAATTGAGGTGACAAGGCCAAGAGCCGCTGCAGCAGGCGCAGGAGTTTTCGCAGCAGCTTGTTCAGCTGACTCAGTCTGCCAGACTGGAATCTTCACCTCTGAAGCGTACGACGCAGTAATGATGCTCGGTCACGCAGCAATGATGGAGGACGGAGAGAACATGGGCATGCATGTGCCCATGGTAGGCGTTGATTACGCTGGAGACAGTGGTACTCACACATTCCTAGACAACGGTGACGTTGGAGGATCCGGATATGATGTCTGTACCTTCCATCACGTCCCAACATTTGGAGAGTACTTCAACTGTGACAGGATGTGGGAAGCTGGAGGCGACGGAGTCACTGACACACCTTGGACCGGAGCTACAATCAAGATTGGATTCTTGAACGACGCTACTGGCCCAATCGCAGTTTACGCAGATGGATTCGTGGCTGCATCGCAGATCACGCTGGGTCTCGCCAACACTCTGGCGTACAGTCAGGGAGTGCAGTTCGAGATAGTCTACGCGGACTCAGGTTGCGATGGTACAATGGCCGCATCCGCAGCTCAGACCCTTGTTGATGCAGGCGTATGGGGAGTAGTCGGAGCAGCATGCTCCGGAGCTTCCATGGCCGCCAACTCGGTACTTTCCGCTGCTGGAATCCCGCAGGTGTCCTACGCAAGCACGAGCCCAGCGCTCTCTGATGCAACAGCGTACCCATCGTTCTACCGTGTCGTTCCAAGCGATGCGTTCCAGGGTTCGGTTGTAGCAGATGTCATGACTGCAGACATGCAGGACAATGTCGCAGTTATCCATATGACTAACGCATACGGATCTGGACTCGCCGACGCATTTGTCGGTAGCATGGACGCAGCCAGCATCTGCACGCAGATCGGATACGAGGAGACAGCTACTGACTTCACTTCCATTGTTAGCACAGTTGTTAGCGAGGGATGTACCTCAGCCATGCTTGTTTCCTATGCAGCTGATGGAGCGGCTCTGATTGAGGAGATGGCACTTCAAGGATTCACAGGAGCTATCTATGGAGCGGACGGAATTGCAGAGGAAGGACTAGCAGCCGATATGGCAGACAAGTCCCTTGTAGACGGCGTTATCGCCACAAAGCCATCAGCTGGTGGCGCAATGTCGACAGTGGGCATGGTCTTCGCCGCACAGTGTGCTGCTAACCCTGCTTGCGCTGGCGGTATCTACACCGCTGAGGCGTTCGATGCTGTTTACATTACAGCATTCGCTGCCTTCACGGCTCTAGCAACCCCCGGTATTACCAAGGATATGGCAATAATGGGGACCGGCAATGGTCTAGAAGGAGCTAGTGGAGCAATCACATTCATGTCGAATGGAGATGTTCCAGCAGCTGGCTTCTGCGTCGGTGAGTTCTCTCACGATGCAACCACTGACACAGTCTCATATGACTGTGCTAGGAACTGGGACCCAGTCAACGGAATCGTTTGATTGGTAACGTAAAGCAGTGTGGCGGGCTTGTCCCGCCACACTGCCCCAACACTTTGATTTCAAATGGTAAAGGTACGTGTAGTAGATGCTGCATGAAGCTCGTGAAAAGTTCTCAAGCCTTCCAAGAGGGATACAGAGAACAATTATCGCCGTACTTCTGTTCATAGACTCAAATCTTCTAGGTACATCAAACGGATTAGGTGTCTTGAACCTCCTAGATATCCTCGTTGGAGGGGGCCTTCCAGACGACTTAGTTTGGCTTCTACAGATTGTTGAGTCAATTACTGCCGGCTTCATTCTAGTCAAAGTCCTATTCGACGATGTTCCAAGTAGCAATGTCAGAACCGTGGGACTGATACTGTCCCCTATCTTCATGGTCATTGTTACATTTGTTACATTGGATATCCTTCTTCGGGGGCTAGATACCGGAGCTTCATTCACCCTTGATCTGGTATCAATAATCACTGGAACACTAACATGGTCATCCACATACTTGGCCATAGCCATCGGGCTAACACTGACCTACAAGGTACAGAGGTATGGAAACTTCGCCCAATCTGAATTGTTCATGATTGGAATGTACCTTTCAATGATAATGATCTGGACCGACTATTTCTTCCCCATGTCGAGTCTAAGCACTACGAAGGACGGAGTTCTTACTTGGTCCGTACTTATATTCACGCTAGTTTCGGCTTTCATACTTACTGGTCTAGCTGGCATAATAATCGATAGGCTGGTATACAGAGGATTCCGAAAGAGCAAAGCTACCCCACAAGTAATGATGATTGCATCACTGGGCGTTGCGTTAATTCTCCGTGCTCTAACATACCTACGATTCGGATCATCAAGAAATATGTTTGAACCTGAGGGAGATTGGAGAATGCCTAGCTTGAGATGGGAGATTCCAACAACCAAACTCAGACTCAATCTGGGTGACAGGTCTTTGGAGGACGGAAGGACATACACTTCATGGACATGCGAGGAAACAGGCATAGACGAATCCGGAGAGCCCATCCTGTCTAGAATTGTGAATGAGGCATCCAAACCAGCTTACGAGCTGTACGACACTACAGCAGACTGCGTCACCCAAGCTACCACCAACTATGCATACTACAAGGGAGCAGTTCCCTTTGTCATATTCTCTGCCGTCCTTCTTCTGATGCTACTTCTAAACAAGACAAGACTTGGCAGAAGAATGAGAGCTGTTGCAGACAACCCAGAACTCGCGGCCAGTAGTGGCATCAATGTGGAGAGGGTACACCTGTCCAGTGCATTCCTTTCGGCTGGAATTTCAGGAATGGGCGGCGCTATTTTCGCCATGACTCTCAGGTTCAGTCCTGAAACCGCATTTACACTACTACTCCCCTCCTTCGCGATAATTGTCCTTGGCACAATCGGCTCAATACCGGGCGCCATCATTGGCTCAATCATAGTTGGATTCGTAAGGGCATTGTCCTCACCAGTACTAATTGGAGTTGGGTTGCCACTGGGTAGGTCAAACTACTCCGCTTTAGACGGGGTAATGCCCTACATCTTCCTCGTCGCCATTCTAATGATCATGCCAGAGGGAATAGGAGATGCCTATGAGAAGTGGAAAATTGATAGGCTCAGAAAAAAGAGGGAAGCAACCGTCAGGGATGATAAAATTGCGACCGGACTGGCTATCCTGCCCACTGGAATTTTCGGTCTCCATCACTGGTGGAGGGGCAGGTCACACAAAGCACAAACTTTCACTGCAATAGCGGTTGCATCCTATATTTACCACAGGTTTAGCAACTTCGTGGGTAGGAACTCCTTCTCAGACGGAGCATGTGCAGACGCGTGTCTGGACAATGAGTTTGCTGAATCCAACCTCTATCTGTTGACGGGAAGAAATGACGGCGAGATCCTCCTATCCGACTCACCCCTAACCGAAGAGCATCTCTTGGAACAGACCAGGGCCCCCAGCGACCTGACCCCTTTCGAGGCTGAGCAGTGGATTCCGGGAGCTTTGTCAGATATGCGAGAATCATGGCTTAGTCAGATGAAAATGGAAGTTGACATTGTAAACTTCATAGTTGACACTGGAGATTTGATTTGGCCATTGGCAATAATCTGTCTTTGGGCGTATTCTATTTATGAGGGTATTAGGATATTCTCCGGAAACGAGGAAAAGAGCGCACAATCAAGCCTTTCTATGGCCCTCAAGATGGGTTTACAAGCAGTCTATTCTCCATTCGAATCCATCGGTCAGAGATGGTCCAAACTTGATAGAAATCACGAGACAATGGTTAGATCCCAGAAAAATAAGTTACAGAATTTACTCTCAAGATATGGAAGCAAACTCGACACATCGAATCGAACAAGAGAACTCCTAGGCTCGCTGATGGACAAACTGAAAGTACCTAAAAACAGGAAGGAAGATTTGCAACTGTATGGAAGACAAAGCCATCTGGGGTCAAATATTCTATTCTATGGCCTCCTAATGGTACTAATTTTATTCCTAGCGTGGCTTCCTATTGCGGAGTCAGACACATTTGCATTCAAGAAAACACTCCAGGTCTCAAACGTCCTCCTAACCCTTTCAATATTCATTCTGATGTCCTTCTCACTAAACCTGCATACCGGATATACTGGGATGGTAAATTTTGGAGTTATCTTCTTTGTCTCCGTAGGTGCGATAACTGTATCCATCCTAACGGCTCCGGAAAGAGTACATGGATATGACTGGGGCATTCTGGAAGCCACTCTCGTTGGGATGGTACTAGCCGCTGTTTTTGGCTGGCTACTCGCCTATCCAACTGCCCGTCTCAGAACCGACTACTTCGCCATAGTTACAATTTCGTTAGGCGAGATTGTCAGGGTCCTACTGGCGGGAGAGCCACTTTTGAGGGCTGGACCAGTCGCTTCGGCAATAGGAATCTCAGGATATCCACTTCCAATGGAGGATTGGTGGTTCTGTGGCTCCGAGAAATCTGGGCCAGATACTCAGTGGGCCGGTCCAGATGCATGTAGGGACGATGTGTTACTCGACAGTACCCCTGCTTATCACGTAGGAGAGATACTGAACCTTGGTGAACCAGCCCCCTATATGCTGATGCTGATGATTATCTCTTTGCTTTCTGTGGCTCTTGTGTGGTTCATTCTCTCCAGACTTCTGGCCTCCCCCTGGGGAAGAATCCTAAAGGCGATAAGGGAAGATGAGGATGTGGCTCAACACCATGGTCATGACATTCTAACCCATAAGGCGGCCAGTTTAGCTCTGGGGGCAGCAATTGCCGCATTAGCAGGCGCTCTATGGGCATGGAAGCTGACGGGTTTCGATGCCAGCTTCATGTCTCCCGCAAGATCAACATTCCTTGTTTGGGCCGCATTCATCATTGGTGGGACATCGAATAATAGGGGTATGGTCATCGGTGCATTCATTATCGTTCTAATGGAATTCGTATTCAACGTGCTCGTGGCGGCTCAAGGATCATCAGATTTGCCTTTGCACACTACAGCAGACCGAATAGACAGTCTATTCGAATGGATTTTGACAAATCAGTGGGATGTATTCACAATATTCCTGACTTTGGCATTAGTTGGGATGGTCACCAGATCATCCAAGCTTTTCGATATCGGAGCATCGGGGGCATCAATCTTCTTCTTGGCATCAATACTACTAGACCAACGCTCTATCGATGAGTCATTCTTTGGTGGGGTGATTAGTGCAGATATGGTCTACATCAAACTGATGCTGATTGGTTGTTTGATGCTGTTCTCTCTCAAATTCAACTCCAAGGGACTTCTTCCCGAAGTACCATCGAGGCCGACTCGACCACTAGGAGGTGGCTCCAATGAGTAAACCAGTCTTGAAGGTGAACAGCCTTCGAAAGGAGTTCGGTGGGCTTGTAGCCGTTAAAGACGTCTCATTCGAGGTTGGGGAAGGAGAGTTTGTAGGCCTAATTGGCCCAAATGGTTGCGGGAAATCCACTACCTTCAATTGCATTAGCGGGCTACTACAGCAGACTTCAGGAGAAATAGAGATGTTCGGGGAGGACATCTCAAACCTCAGGCCAGATCAAATACAGAATAAAGGCATGACTAGGACTTTCCAGCATACAAACCTGTGGAGAGAGATGACCGTCATAGAGAATCTCATGGTACCACCAAGGAATCAATTCGGTTCATCTCCTATCGAATTCATAAGATCCCTTTTTACTAAAAAAAATGACTCTGAAAAAGAAAGATTACTCATGGCCTTTGAGGCATTGGACCAGCTAGAAGTTCCACATATGGCCCACAATCTTGCTAGCGAGCTTTCAGGTGGTCAGTCGAAGCTCGTCGATATAGGAAGATCAATGATGGGAAGCCCAAGGCTTCTCCTTCTTGATGAGCCCGTAGCTGGCGTAGCTGGTCCCTTGGCCATGAAGATATTCAATAATCTGAGAAGGATAGTTGATGAAACCGGAATTTCGATCCTAATCATTGAACATAACATGGATTTCATTCTTCGACAAGGAGTCGATAGAATAGTCGTAATGAACGAGGGCGAGGTCCTGATGCAGGGAACTCCTGATGAGGTTAGGGCCAATAAGGATGTTATCGAGGCGTATCTTGGCGCTACGGCAACTCCATCGGAGAGTGAGTAAATATGAGTAGAGTGTTGGATATCAAAGGTCTAGAGGGGGGCTATGGATCGGTACAGATTCTGTACGGGATCGATATGTACGTAGACGAGGGAGAATTCGTTACAATAATAGGGCCAAATGGATGTGGAAAATCGACCCTCATTAAGACAATTTTCGGAATCGCCACATACTATTCGGGAGAGGTATCATACAGAGGGAATGATGTTTCAGGATGGAGGACAGATCAGCTGGTCAATCAGGGCATAGCATATGTTCCACAGGTAGACAACGTATTCCCTTCTCTCTCAGTATTGGAGAATCTGCAGATGGGAGGTAACAGCCTACCAAGCATCACTCTAGCGGAGAGGATAGAGAGGGCATTGGGCATGTTTCCCGATCTCAAAGACAGGGTCCACGACCTAGCCGCCTCGCTTTCGGGAGGAGAAAGACAAATGCTGGCAATTTCACGGGCATTGATATCAGACCCCAAATTCTTACTTTTGGATGAGCCCACAGCGGCACTATCTCCGTTATACCAACAGCAGATTATCGAAAGGATAGACTCTCTCAGGGATCAAGGGATTACAGTTCTAATTGTCGAGCAGAATGCCCGACTATCTCTAGCCAGATCGGACAGGGGGTACATCGTTTCCAATGGAAAGATTGTACACACCGGAGATGCGGACAAAATACTAACCGACCCCGAGATCGGTGAATACTTCCTGGGGTCAACTGGACATTAGTGAGGATGCTATATCGGAAAGACGCGAAAGAGACTCCTTCATTCTATGGCCATCATCGATTACGACGAGGTCAACTAACTCAGAATCTTCCGAAACCCTTCTAGATACTTCCAATGGCACAATGTCATCCTTTGAACCATGAATTATCGTAGTCTGATGTCTGATTGTAGGCCATGACATCTCCCTAGCATCCTCCATGAAGTTCCATCCCAGATCGATTTCTAGTTCAAATCCACTGTATCTCCTTACTCCTGTTTTCTCCCAACTATCCAATTCCTCCTCTGTTAGATTCTCCCAACTATCAGATAGCCCAAATGCAGGAGCGATCAATAGTAATTTGAAGTCTGATTTCTCCCTCATGCTCGAAGCATTTGCGGCCGCCAATCCTCCCATGGATGACCCAATTACAAGATCGTAACGGCATTCATCAATGAGCCTCAAAAGGACCTCTGTCTGATTCTTTATCGTCCAACCCAGATCTGACATCACTGGAGAGGTTACATCCCAACCAAGAGCCTCCCTCATGTACGTCGGCTTGGAACCTTCAGGGCCACCCTCAAAACCATGAGCGAATAGAACCCTCATGCAATTAGCCTCCGACCTATTCAAATTTTAATCCTAACAGCTCAAGCTCGGCAAGAGGGCACCTCGTCATCGTAGCACCGTCCATCACTCTGATATGTATCTCAGCTACCACATGAACTGTTGATTCGAACATATGGCCAGCGTGAACACTGTTGTCATCTTCAGACCAACAGCAGTGTATGTGGGTGAATGCTTCCCCGCTCTCTGTTCGTGCAATATTTCCCGATAGGCTCACCAATTCAGAAGGGGATTCCAAGCTCCTTCTTTTGTAGACTCCCTCGGAATTCATGTAGCCATACTGATTCTCACGAGTCCTCCCAATACCACTAGTGATGGCCGCTGCATCGAAACCCAGATCATCTGCTAGTTTCTTCAATGATGTATGAATCTCCTCCCCAGGATCTAATCTTACCAATATGTCGCTACCGGAACGTGTGTGTTCCATGACCCTCGTACCCTAATCATTGATTTCAATCTCTCTGAGGAATTTTACACACTGGCGAAAAATAGTAACTACTCCAGTGGAAGGACGATGATCAATGTGAGACTTCTGTACACAAGAAAAAGCTCCACTGGAAAGACAGGGGCCCTAACCTCCATCCAGTTGGGTTATAGACCGTGACTTTTCGTCTAGAATGCCCGGCGGTTACAACATGGCAATGGCAACTCATGATTCTGGAGCTAGATGGAAGACTTTCCTCTCTGAAGCCAAGGAGCAAGAGATCACACTGTTGCTTTCCGGACAAACCGCTAGCCCCGTCATTGACGTATCATTTCATGAGCTTACAGGGTTCGATCCAGAGTTTGCTGAAGACATACTAATTAGCCCAAGGCTCATCATCTCCAGTGGCCATAAAATCCTGAGTGAGATATGCAGAGATAGGGGTGTTGACCTAGATGCTATGATTAGACTTTCAGACCTCCCAAAAGATACCATGCGGCCTTTGAGAGAAATCGGATCCAGGGACATCGACAAGCTGAGAAGCCTGGACGTAATTGTAACTAAGATGTCCCAGCTCAAGCCAAGGATCCATCTTGCAGTTTTCCAATGCGAGACTTGTGGGGAGACTCAGCAAATTGATCAGACCAACGAAAGTGAACTGGTTGAGCCCATAAGGTGCCCTCCAGATACAGGATGTGGAGCCACAATCAGAGGGGCCGACTCAACAAGATTCAATCTTGTAATGAACATATCTAGGATGATCAACAACCAGTGGCTGGAAATCCAGGAGCTTCCGGAGAATGTCCCTAGTGGGGCCCAGCCATCCAGGGCACAAGTACTCCTAGAGGGGGATTTAGTGAACAAGCATCTCCCGGGACAAAGAATCACAGCTAATGTAATTCCAGTTGTTAGATCAGAGATAAAGAAGAACAAGAAAACCCCTATGTTTGACATAATCTACCATATGGTGAGTTCTACCCACGAGAGTGTACCCTTCACTGAAATCAAAATTAGCGACGAGGAAAGGGCGCAAATTGAGGATGTTGCTGCTACGGATAACCTATTGCAATTAATGGGAAACTCGATAGCTCCCTCTATATTTGCCAATGATAAACTGAGGCTAATCAAAAGATCACTCGTACTCCAGTTATTCGGGGGGGTCCGAAGGAAGACATCCGATAACAACTACCTCAGGGGGGATATACACATATTGCTGATGGGTGACCCTGGAGTTGCAAAATCGCAGTTATTGAGCTACATGTCAAACATTTCGCCAAGAGGTAAATTCGCAACCGGCGGTGGTACAACGGGTGCAGGGTTGACGGCGGCAGCAATTAGAGATACATTTGGAGACGGTAGATTTGCTCTAGAGGCAGGGGTACTTCCCCTGTCAGACAGAGGCCTTGCGGCAATTGACGAGTTCGATAAGATATCCAACGAAGACAAAGGAAGCATGCACCCTGCCATGGAACAACAGAGAATTTATGTCGCAAAGGGAGGGATAACAGCGACACTTCCGGCTAGGTGCGCAATACTCGCAGCAGCAAATCCGAAAGGTGGACGATTCTCAAATAGAAATGAGAACTCGAGCATCATGACGTCATTCGAGGAAACCGGGCTACCTTATCCCCTAGCCTCCAGATTTGATTTATTGTGGCTAATTAGGGATGAAACTGAGACCAATACTGATACCAAGATAGCCCGCCATATCCTGGATATCAGGACCTCATCCGTCACCGAAAACAGGTCACAGGATATTGATTTTGAAACAGAGCAAGAAGAAGGGGACAATATATTCTCTACTGGCGTAGATGGGAAGAAGCATCTGACAATGGAGTTCCTAAGAAAATACGTTGCTTTCGCCAAGAGGAATTATTTTCCTAATTTAAACGAGAAGGCGAAGCTCGCAATAGAGGAGTATTACGTGAGTGTTAGAAATGATACTGCCAAGCAAGATCGTTCAGCTGGAGCATTCGAGAATGAAAGTGAAAAGGACAAGGTTATTCCTATAACAGCAAGAGCTATTGAGGCTCTAATCAGACTTACCGAGGCACATGCAAGGATGCAACTAAAGCAAGTGGCTGATGAAACGGATGCCAATGTGGCACTGGCCGTTTACAAACATTGGAGGGACGACTCTCGGATTGAGGACGAGGCAGAGCTCCAATCTGGTCTTTCAGCATCCAAGAGAAATATCAACCAAAGCATTCGAAAGATAATCAGGGAGATTTGTGAGGAGAGAGGAGGGGAAGCAGAAATCACCCTGATATATAACCGCGCTAGGGATTTCGGAATAGCCGAATCACAGGTTGATGATGTCATATCTTCTATGAGTATCAATGGTGAAATCTACACCCCACGAGGCGGAACATACCGATTTGCCCGTTGACCCTATGAGAGAGAGCCTGTTCGTTATCCACATGGAGCCCATGGGAGACGTCTCTAGACCCTCATCTCTAGATGCTGATGCTCTTGGTTTCATGTGTGGATTGGAGATCCACCAACAACTTGCCACGGGCAAGTTACATTCGCGAATGCCGAGCCAACTCTATGAATTTGGAATCGGGGACATTCCAGAACATTGGAGGATTTCGGAGAGGAGACTCAGGGCATCACAAGGAGAGAGCGGTGAAATTGACGTCGCTGCAAGATTCGAACAGAGAAGGAATAGGACATTCGTTTATGTCCAACCCCCAAATGCTGGACTCATTGAGTTGGATGAGGCTCCACCATTACCCCATGATTCTGAGGCAGTAGACGTAGTGCTAATGATGTCAGCAATGCTGGAAGCAAAGCCTGCTCCCTCTCTGCAACCCATGAGAAAGACAGTTGTGGACGGATCGAACACCAGCGGTTTCCAGAGAACAACGCTGGTTTCAACAAATGGAAACCTGAGGACTAAAGGAGGGGATGTTGGAATCTCGGTAATATGCTTGGAAGAGGACTCAGCTAGAAAATTGCAGTCCAAATCTACATCCGAGGGAGAAATCGTCACATACACATTAGATAGATTAGGACTCCCCTTGGTTGAGATTGCGACGGAACCAGATATAACCAGTCCTGAGCATGCCAAGCAGTCCGCTCTTGCCCTAGGCTCACTTCTCAGAGATACCAGGATGGTCAGAAGAGGGCTTGGCTCGATAAGACAAGATCTGAATGTCAGTATCGCTTGCGGCGACAGGGTTGAGATCAAGGGGTGCCAAGATCTTGATTGGATACCCAGGATAATCCAAGTTGAGATGGCAAGGCAGTTGCACATGTATCGAATGGCAAACCTCCTGAGGAAACAGGCAAACCTCCCACTCCTGCCTCCTGACAGAAAAGATACAGAGGTGACTATTGAGAACAGGGTCGCTATGGCCGCAAGATCCAGATTGCCAATGGAAATCCAGGATATCGCAGAACCCCTTTCTGCTTGTGAATCTACAATCGTCAGGGATGCAATTTCCAATGGGTCTTCGACCTTAGCCGTCAGGCTTCCCGGGTTCTCGGGAAAGCTCGGGTCAAAGGAGCTTGACTCCGAGGGTTCCCAACTACCAAGACTAGGTAGAGAACTTGCCAGTGCAGCAAAATTGGCCGGAGTAGCAGGAATTTTCCACTCCGATGAGTTACCAGCTTACGGCATTTCAGAGAATGATGTCAATGCAATCAAGGAATTTTTGAGGATTTCCGAAGACGACGCCTTCGCTTTTTGTGTAGCTCCGCATTGGCAGGCAAAACTCGCTATGGAGGCCGTTATCCTCAGATCTAGGATGGCATATCATAGAATCCCCAAGGAAGTGAGGAATGTCATAATCAGAAAGGGGCAGCCTGAGGACGGTACTACTAGTGCCCTAAGGCCTCTCCCCGGTGGAGCGAGAATGTATCCAGAAACCGACATACCAATTCAAGAAATTACTACCGAAAGGTGGGAAGAAATATGTGCTAATCTCCCTCTATCATCTGGGGAGAGGATGGAGAGGCTCAGTACACTGGATATATCCCCCAATCAAGCTGAAGCCATACTAAATGCAGAGATGGATGATATTCTGTTTGATGGGATAGAGGGAGAATTATCACTTCCTGCCAAGGCGTGGGCGAGTGCTCTGCTAGAGTCAGGCATATCCAATATTCCGGCTCTTTCTGTGGCGGTACACTTGAGGGAAGAGGGAGTGATAACAAAGGATGGAATCGATCCACTTGTCAAATCTTCGGAATCATCCAAACCAGCAGATATGATTGAATGGATGACCTCTGAGGCCTCCCTAAGAGGATTCGTTCCTGCTGATAGCACTGAAGTTGAAAGAGCAGTAGAAGAGGTTCTAGAAGATAAATCTGAAATTGTCAATGAAAAGGGAATGTCCTCCATGGGCCCCCTCATGGGAGTTGTCATGGCAAAACTTGGAGGATCGGCTGATGGCAAGGTAGTAAGTAAAATTCTACGTGAAAAGATTTCAGAAATGGTAGAAAAGTAGAAACTAATAGTCAAGATTTCCAATTTTATTAGCATAGTTAAATTACCAGCTTGCAATGGCTTGCAATCCATGTCAGACCTTACCAAGCCAGCCTCGATTATTTTACTCGTAATAGTTGTCGCTTCACTTCCATTTCTCCAAGACTCAGTTAACGATGAGGCGGCTAAATTTGTTAGCGACAGCGAGTCGTCTCATGACGGCCTACCAACTCAGTGGGATGGAAAGCAGGCAATCTGTATTTTCTTCCCTGAAAGCAATACCCATCCTGAGTTCTCAACTGGCGTGACTATGATAGATTCCGACGGTGAAACAATCGGAGTAAATGATGCGCTTAACTCAACCGGGGCGTGCGTCGGGGGATTTGAGGGATATGAACAGGGGATGGATTTCATGATGGATGCAACAAGGGTCGCAGGAGGACTACTGTCCGTCGGATACACAATGGATCCCAATTGGGGGCCGTTCGTCCACACCATAGGAGGGCTAAACGTCGATGAGGTCCAAGGAGATTTCAGTGGTGCCTACTGGAGTTTAAGCCACAACGGAGAATATTCTATGGTCGGAATTGGGGATCTGACCATGTCCCAGGGTGATGTCATCTCTTGGGAGATAGCAACATGGTGAATGACGTAGAGGCGTAATCATGAATAGATGCACCCTTCTATCGAGGTGAGAGTGGTACGATGTTAGACGCGCACGCAGTAGTACTATCACCGATTGAAGCGCTCTTCCTGAACCTATCGTTATTGTGTATTGTTGCCTGGCCTATGTGGATTGCTGGGAAGTCTCTCAGGCCTGGAAACGACCTCGCTATGCTAGCCCTACTCGCCCTTTTCGCTACATCAGGAAGGATTCTTCTAGACCCTCTACCCAACATCCAACCCGTAACCGTCGTAGTCCTTCTCGTCGGAGCTCACTACGGAGCATCAAGGTCAGTAGCCTTCGCATCAGTTGTCGCAATATCTTCCAATCTGGTGTTGGGTCACGGGATATGGACGCTTTATCAGGCATTAGCTTGGTCCTTGGTCGGAATAACAGGCTCCTCTCTTTCGAGAATATTCAGAAATGGAAATGCAATCTCCATCAGACGTGTGGGAGCCGTAGCCTTTGTTGCAGGCTTTGTATTTGACTGGGTGGTCTCGATCAGTGCCCTTCACTCCATACCCTTGGAGAGCTTCCCAGTTTACCTAATGGTGGGTCTTCCGTTCGACTTGGTTCATGCCACAGGAAATCTAGTGTTTGCAGCATGGCTTTCTGGGCCACTTTCAGAGATAATGACCAGACAATCTTCTCAGAGTAAGGCGGTGGTGGAACCTGTCAAAAACGCCTCCTGAGCTTACGATGGTCTTAGTGACCAGGGCCGATCTGAATCTTTCCAAAGGAAAGATGGCAGCACAGTGCGGACACGCTGTCTCCGAGTGCGTACTCAAGGCAAGCTCCAATGATGCAAAGCTTCTGAAGAGGTACCTTGGCAACGGGGCAAGGAAGATAGTAGTGGCCGCGCCTCATTTGGAGGCACTTAGGAGGATTTACGGAGAAGCTGCGGAGAGCGGAATAATTTGTTCCATGATAAAGGACGCAGGACACACAGAGATTCCACCTGGAACAATAACGGTAGTAGGACTAGGCCCTGGAGTTAGAAGCGATATCGACTCAATAACGAGTAGCCTGCCCCTCGTAAAGTGATAATAATAGAATTTTTGATATCGGCAGACTGGGAGGAAATCCCCCCAGCCCGCCTTACGAATGTTATGTAACGGTTTACAGATCTAATTGACTGCTTCATCGACCTTGACAGCAACTAGTGCCCCAATGCCACACATAAGGCCATCAAATATCCAGGCCTGAGCAATCGAAGCTATCTCATGACCCGAACTAAATAGAGATGATGCCATCTCACCAGCTCCAGTTGTTGTGGAGGATCCTGAAGCCATTACTGCATCTCCAGCAGCATCAACTCCCACTGCCATGGTCCAATCATAGGACATCCCCATCATCCCTGCAAGAGCCATCACGGCAAATCCACTTACCCAAGCCGATTCGGCTCTGGTGTGAACGGTCCAGAAGATTGCGCCTGCGGCAACCATTGTGATTGCGCCCCAAGCATCAGGAGCCTCGAATCCAGGTTGTATAGTCTCCCAAGGGGAGTCTAGAGCACCCATTTCTGACAACAGTGCTATGGCCAAACCAGCTCCCACGACCTGTGCTAGTAACCGCATGCCATTAGGTATCCAGTTACCTTCAGTATCGCCAAGGTCACCTGTCATTATGTGCATCCATGTTATCACGGGAAGCACATGAGCCCCGGAGAATGCCATCCAAACTGCAGCCATCAAGACGGCTGCGGTAAGGTCCCATTCCATTCCAATTCCGATCACGAGCCATGCTACTGCGAAGGCACCACCGATCTCTGCTTTCATTGCGTTCATATCTATATCCATTTTATTTCCTCCTCACCTAAGTGAGCGATATGTGGTATAACTCATACACTATAAGTAAGTCCCATAGAATGGCTGAAAATGAGCTATTTTTAGATGTTTGAGATTTCGCCAGTGTAATTTACTACACCTGATTACTAAAATAATATCTAGTTTATTTCAATTTATATGTAATTTTTTATCACTAGGCACTGATCGGGCTAATCTCGCCCCGCCCACGTTTGATATGTGACCCCCGCCTGCGGGTCCCCATGCGCCACTATCCTAGTGACAGTGTGGACCTCAGGAGCGACACTGTAACTCAGCCAACACCCGGGATGAGGGATGCTATGTCCGCAGCTAGCGTTGGAGACGATGTCCTTGGCGATGACCAGACAGTCATCGAGCTACAAGAGAGGGTGGCACGGATGTTTGGCAAAGAGGAAGCCCTCTTCGTTCCCTCGGGTACTATGTCCAACGCAATAGCTATCAGGGCTCAGACAGAACCCGGTGACGAAGTTATCACCCAGAGGCACAGCCACATTTACGTGTATGAAGGAGGAGGCTACGCCGCACTTTCAGGCTGTTCCATAGCCCTGGTTCCTGGGAAAGATGGCATTATGTCCCCAAAGGATGTAGAATCTGCAATTAGGAAGGGCGACGGTAGCCTCGGTCACTACCCAAACGGAAGTATGGTATGTGTCGAGAATACATCCAACAGAGGAGGAGGTACTTGTTATTCGTTGGATGAGCTAGATGAGATTGCAAGGGTCGCCAAGGACAGCAACTGTAAATCTCACATCGATGGCGCTAGGATATTCAATGCATCAGTCTCTTCTTCACTGAGTACTGAGAGGATGGCAAGAGACTACGACACAATCTCCGTTTGTCTAAGCAAGGGTTTGGGCGCACCAGTCGGTAGCGTGCTCGCAGGTCCCTCTGATACGCTCTACAAGGCGCACAGATGGAGAAAGATGTTCGGAGGGGGGATGCGTCAAGCAGGAGTTTTGGCCGCCGCGGGAATATATGCACTGGACAATAATATCGATAGACTATCTCAAGATCACGCAAGGGCGAGAGAAATCGCATCAGCAGTGAGTGATATGGATTCTTATACTGTCAATTTGAACCAAGTACAGACAAACATGGTCTATGTTGGTTGCGAGGAGGGAGATTCTGAAAATCTAGTAAGACGACTGGAAGACAGAGGAATCAAGACTCTTACAATTGATAACTCCACAATCAGGATAGTCACACATCTTCACATCACAGATGATGACATACAGAAGACGATAGAAGCTTTAGAATCAGCACAAACATGAGCAACTGTTCAATAATGACCCCTTTCAGCATGGCTCATGAGGAGCGTCCTTGCCATTCTAATGACGGCTATAATTCTCATACCAGTGCAAGTGAGCGGCGCCACAGGTCTTTTTTGGGACCATGCCAGGTACGACTCGGATGGTATCCCAATCGAGGGAGGCGTTGTAGGGTACGGGATTGATTGGAATTTAACCTCTAACAACGGGTCATCCGAACAAGAATTCATCTCTCATGTCGAATCTATGCCGACAATAGTTGAGGTGTATACTGCAACATGGTGTGTTAATTGTGTTTCGACTCAAAATACTCTCAATGACGCCATAGCTGACTCGGATACAGAGATTATTCATTACCATAGTTACTGGTATGACTCTCTTGACCCATTCGGCCATAATAATACCGAGGAAAGATGGGAATCAAAGTATGGCCATGCGTCCGCGCTAAGATATACCCCGAGAGATGCACCAACCAAGGTTGTTGATGGTGAGAGATTCCATTGGGGCAAGGTTCCCAAGTCTGACTCCCTTCTAGATGACTACTCTGCCTCAGTATCTAGAGGCTCAACAGCACCTCTCTCTGGTAGCCTCACATTCACAATTTCACAAACCCAGTACTCATTGATGGTCGGATGGAACATATCTTCGATCAGCAATCACGCTACGACAGGAGACCTCTCGATTGAACCATGGTTACTTCTCGTCGAAGAATCATCATACTACCCAGACGGCCTTAACGACCTGCAAAATTATGAACACGTCCTACTTGATGCCATACCCTTGGAATCTGAGTATGAGGATCAAGGAACCTCAAATCTAAGTCTACCAACACTATGGGACGGAGACGACTTAAGGATCATCATGCTCTTGGATTGGTCGATAATTTCGATGGAAGGACCGGCGACTTTGTTACCAGCCCCGGGAGTGATACTGACACTCTCCTCACTATTCGCTATGGCAGTCGTTAGGCCCCCGAGAATGCATTAAATGCCAATTCTGACAGTTGGGTTGAATAACCCCCTCAGTGCTTGGGCCATTCTAGGAGGTCGTTGAATGAACTTGGATGGAGAATCGATCACTATCGAAGAGACTCCTCCTGGAAGATTTCCCGAATGGCTCTTTTCTCACATAGTCAATCAGGCTTTAGATCCAAGGCCCGTATCTGAGGGAGGGTACTCGAAGATTCTAGTCCTATACCCAAACGAGGAGAGTAAGAGGGAGATAATGGCCCGATTGAGTGATATCGGATTTGCCTTTGACAGGACACTCCATCACACCTTGGACTCTCTAAAATCCTCCCTAATGAACGATCTTAGACTTCCCAGGAAAATCGCTTTGGATCCTTCATTCTACAGGATATTACACGACTACTGCGCCATGAAGGCATCCAAGCTATTCTTCCCTTTAATCAACCCACTTCCCAATATGGCATGGGGGCCAGGCAAGACCTCGGCTCTATCGCAGTTGCACTCCTTTCTTTCGGAGGAGCAGGCTGTAGAGTCTTGGAGAGGCCCAGGAATAAACTCATTCACCGAAATACTTAGCGAGATAGAGGGCAAGATCGGTGGCACACATCCCGATTTCCTAACTTCGAGAATAATAAATGGTATAGAGGGGGGAATAACACCATTCACTCTTCTGGATATTGACGGAATAATAATGCTCGACCACGCTCCATCAATGACGAGATCTAACACCAAACTACTCCTCGAACTGTCCCGTATTAAGCCAATTCACCAACTTACCTATCCAGGAAGCTACAGATTAGGGCACCACGGCGCTCAGATACAAGATAAATACCCCATAACAAGAACAGATGATTTGCCTTGGTGGGTTCCAAGACATCGGATATCCAAAGACAAGGAAGACCCAGAACTAGAAAGGATACTAGTCAATTCTGAAGACCAGTCATTTGAGGCCGCAATCAAGATTGCAAAGAGTGTTATGGATGAAGATAGCAAGTCTACAGTGATGATAATCGATCCAGCTTTTGAAGATAATCAGGCGAAATGGAAGAAAATGAGTCACAATATTGGTATTCCATCCACCGGAACAAAGCAACCAATTACATCATCCCCCATTGGACACTGGATCCATGAGTTAGCCAATCTGGGAAGTGGCTCAAACGCATTCTCTATGGAGAGACTCAGGCTAATTGCCCTGCAAGACTCACTAAATCCATTTTCCGCTCACTCCGACATAAATGCAGAAGGCTCAATAAGTCCAATCCCAGACATCGAACTACTGGCTAACATCGCTAGATCAGAACATATCCTTGGGGGTCAGGGAGCACTTAGGAGATGGTTGGAGGCCCTTTCAAGGACCCCGAGAATCACCGATAATGCCGAGTCACGCGAATCCACGCACTGGTGGCTACTATCTCTGGCTTGTTCACTATCTCCACTTTTAGAGGAGTCTGATAGAAAGATACTCTCTGATGAGAAGCTCACTAGGGGCTGTCTTTCTAGCCAGAATTTGAAAGTTACCACGCCTCCTTCGGATGGAGATGAATGGCTACAAACGATAATCAAGACCCTCGATTTAACCCTCCAGGAGGAATTCCTGGATGGGAACACATTACCTCCCTCCTCCATAGTGAGCACGATAATAAATGAGCACTCGAAGCTTAGGTACTTACAGGATTCAATGGGACAGAAACCACCGAAGGGGGGTCAAGATTGGGTTGTCGAGCTATCATCAATTCTGAGAGACTCTCCTCTCCCACTACAGTCGTCAGGGATTAACTCAAGATTGAACATCCTTCCACCAGAAGCAGCCCTAGGTTGTAGTTCTGATTTAGTCATTCTAACCAATTTATCCTCATCTTCCTGGAACTTGAAGTCCCCAAAAATGCCATTCATCGGAGAAACCGAGAGACATAAATTTGGATTATTGAGGCCGGATACGCCAATCAGAGATGCGAGACATCACCTGAGGCATATTGTGAACTGTGGTGAAAGGATCATCCTAATTGATCCAAGTATCGAGAAATCATCACCATTGGCATCTCCAGTGGAGGAGCTCCTTCACATGTGTAAAGATCCAATTTCCTTCAAGGGAACTCATGATGATTATCCCGCCCCTAGGGATCAAAGACAGGCTGATGGTAGACGAATAAGGGAAATGCTTCCACCTAACAAGATTCCACTGAATCCAAGTTCGGTCACAATACCACTGGATAGGGAGCTACAGAGAGATAGAGAGAGAAGACAGCCGAAAAAGGCGGATGAAGCAGGATACCTAAAGCCTGAGAATAGGAATAGGATTATTCAATACGACTATGAAGACCTCATAAGAAAGGCTCCTAAAGGTACAGAAAAACCCCGATATGCCCAAACTTGGCCGGTCATTGGAGCTTTGAGTGAGAATGGAAAGAAGACAGCAACAATAGATCCAAGGCCATTCTCTCCATCACCGACAGGGGCCGAAGTCTCAGATGAGAGGCATGGATTCTCCTCCGGTACAAACCAGACTGTAGAGCGCTGGTCACCAAGCAGACTCCAGGAATGGGCCAGATGCCCGAGGAGAGGATGGATGACCAAGGGGCTCAGGATAAGGGACGAGGAGGTCCAGAGTGAAGACCTTGATCCAAGAACTCAGGGTGACTTACTTCATCAGATTCATCATGATTTGATTTGTGATATTCTATCTATGGAGGAGAGAAAAGAGAGGGACATCTCAGAAGTTCTCGAAGGCGAGGCTCCAATCAACCTATCAACGTCTGAAATTCCTCCTGAGGAGCTGATGAAGAGAGCCCTAGGAAGTTTAGACAAACTAGCACCATGGTTGGAAAGAGCCGACGGAGTTTCTACTTACAGGCTCAGAATGCTAACGGGAATGCCTCGTGATGAGTGGAGGTCGTGGCTAGCAAGCCCAAAAGATACTCCCCTAGGCGGAAGAATCGGTGAATTAATTCTCTCAGAGTTGAAACTCTCCGATTCCATGCCGATAGCGATTGAATGGGATATATCCGATGGTAAGCCCGAAGGTACCCAGATATCCTTGGAACCATCTGACACCAGCCCCCATCAGGTCGAGCTTCCCCCCATTTACGTGAATGGTTTCATAGACAGGGTAGATTTGATCCCATTCGATGAAGATGCCACTGTATGGGTCGATCAAGATGGCAGTGGAGAGATAGCACCCATAAGAGTCTCCTCAAGAAAGGACTGGAAGCCTCGTAGAAGAGTGATCATCAGAGATCTGAAAACCTCTGAGAATAAACCAGCGGATAGGAATAAGAAGGGACTATTGGAAGAGCTTCAACTAGCGATTTACGCCAGGGCTTGGGAAGTATGCCACCCCGGGGATCTGGTGGTTGGGGCCGGAATTTCCACTATTGGTCACGAGACTAGCCATTTCCTAGAGGCCTCTCCAAATTATTTCCCACAAGCAACCAATATCTCAGTGGGGGAAATATCTTCACTTACCGAGTCGCTACACAGATTCCCAGATGAGTCTAACGAGCCAACCAGTGACCCATTCAGGGCGTGGCTCTCACAGAGGCTATCTGTATCCCTAGGGGTCTCCAAAGGGGCCCAAGAAGGGAGAGTCCATCCCACACCCTCTAAGTCATCGTGCAGATACTGTCCGGTCAGTAGCATATGTGAGGTGAAAGCGGAGGATGATTACTGATGATTCCTAATACTGCCCAGAGGCTAGCCCTAAATCTAGACTCACATATCGTCATCGATGCAGGCGCAGGAACAGGCAAAACGAAGACAATTGTAGACAGAGTGATTGAACACTATCTATCTGGAGACCAAAGAGCTACAAGGATTCTCCCCGTTCCCGAGAGGCCTCTGCCAATTTCACGAGGGACACTTCTCGCTCCCTCCGCTGAGACAGTAGATCCTAAGGACCACCCGGGACTTCTACCCGGAGAGGTAGTGCTACTGACATTTACAAATAAAGCCGCAGATGAAATGAGACATAGGCTCAGGGAGGAAATATCCAAGCTAAAAACCGGATCCTCAAGCATTTCTGGTAGAGCTGATCCGAGAGTTAACTCAAGTTTGTCTGAACAGCTATTGACTCTGTTGGAGGATGCACCCATAGGCACCATAGACTCTTTTTTTAATCAATTAGTCTCGCCGTTTAGGGGCCTTCTGGGAGACGCCCTAAGCAGAGAGAATATCTCGGACGCTAGCAGGATTCTTCTTATCGAGGACGCACTTGACATTCTCTGGAGGCTACCCAGCTCGATAACAGGAGTCGGAGATGCTGTTGATGCTGGGATCCCCTCAGAAATAGCTCTCGATGTCCTTGAGGCAAGGGAGAGAATCGCCAGGAGGTACTCGGGCAGGAAGACGGCCGCAAGACTTCTTAGTGGGCTTGTCAAGAAGTCCGTATTCATTGACGAGGGATTGGGGCCAATAACTGATGACTCGGGATCTGTAAATCCCATCCTACTGAAAGAAAGAATTTTTTCGTCCGCTGACAACTTCCAAATAGATACAATATACACTAAGTTGAAGGAAATTAGTGTGAGGTACTGCGACACTATTCTTTCCTCGCCAGAGATGGTAGGATCTGGGATTCAAGACGACTCGAGGATGGCCTGTCTGATCTCCCTGTGCAATGATTCTCCCACTACCCATGAGGGCAAGCTAATTTGGCTCGCACATCATCTAGATTGCACATCCAGTTACACATCTGTTCAAAGCGAATCTCCGACGATTTTTCCACGGGACAACCTTCCGAATGACTCTCTTTGGCACAGGGGAGTGAACTCATGGAGCTCAATCAAGGATAAGAAATTCAAGGAATCAACAAAAAACTCCCTAATCTCACAAATAGAACTGATAAGACACACTTGGGAATCTGCCGAAGGATCACTGATACTACACTTTGCACAGGTTGCCATGCTCATTGACCCCAACCCGATTCGAAACTCCCCAGAATCAAGGAAAAAGCCTCTGATACCCATGCCCGAAAACATTCCAGATAGAGCTCCATCAGGCGAGAGATCCGATAAGTTCTATTTTCCCTTGGAGTCGGAGGCTAGAAATCTAGAGGATCTAAGATTAGTCCACTTGGGCTTCAAGGGGATCTTGAAGACCTTGAAAGAGCGAGCCGAAGTGCATGATTTCGATGATATACAGGCACTTGCAGGAGATTTACTTCTATCCAATTGTCCAGAAGTATGCAGAAAATTCTACCCACAGACGGTAATCAGAGAACTGGACTCTATCGGAGAGGATCCTTGGAGGGACGATCATATTGATAGGGCATTCGAGGAAATCTCAATTTTAGAAAAAAATCCCATCCTAGCAGGAGAATCAGCGTCAAATCTAGGAGTAATAAGACTAGATCTAGAAAGAAGGCTCGCGCTTCTGAGAAATATCAGAAGAAGGTACATGGCCTTCATTATAGATGAAGCTCAAGATAACTCGCCTCTGCAATGGAGACTACTCTCCAGATTATGGGGAGAGAGGGAAATCATGCAAGACGAATCCTCGCCTCCAGACACTCCATGGCAACCAACCGTATGCTATGTTGGTGATATCAAGCAAAGCATCTACGCGTTTAGACAAGCCGAAGTTGTAGGTTTTCTTGAGTATGCAAGAAAGTTGATGCTCATCAATCAACACGAATTTTCTAGTATACCAGAGTTGCAAGCAGAGCCCCCTCTTAGAAAGAAAGATAGTAGCAGAGACCCTAGAAATGCCCATTCTCACAGGATAAATGAGGCCTCTAGACTAGCTGAGAGAGCGGGAACAGACACTACACAATGGGTCCCATTTGATTTACCAGACGATGGTAAAATTCCGCCCGAACAAGAAGTTGCCCGAAGGAGGAAGGGACTCATCAGACTCAATGTAAACTATCGGACCGAGGGAGGGCTCCTCGATGCGATGAATCATTGGTGGGAAGATATATTCTCACGTAGGCACAGAGACTTCCCAGATGGTGACTTCTATGCGGAACCACAGCCTCTAAGGGCGTGTAAAGACAAGTCCGAGTCGCCTGGGTCAATTGAATGGATATGCCCAATCCTCACCGAAGGGTCCTCTGATCCACCCGAAGACCTGACTTCTCCAGTGGACTCATTCGGTTTCGGAAAACCGGATTCAATCGAGAGACAAGCTATGATGATAGCAATGAGAGTAAGGAACCTGGTCCAAGGAAACCCATCGAGGGTCCTTTCCTCGAAAGGGGACTGGATGGAGATTCCTGCAGAAGAGCCAGTAAATCCAAGTGAAATAATGATTCTGCTTCCAAGTAGAAGTAAGCTTAGAGACAGCATAGTTAGAGAGCTATCCAATATTGGAATACCCTCCCAAGCAGATAGGGAGGGTAGCCTACTAGACCGTCCCACCGTCCACGCTCTGCACGGTCTCTTTCAACTAATGGCTAGGCCAAAATCAGCTCATCATGCGGCATGGCTGGCAAGGTCTCCACTAGTTGGCCTCGATGACCAGATGCTACAGAGTTTCATCTCGGACTCTGCAAAGGGAGAGAACATGCTCGTTAGGCTAGAGGACTTTTCATCTAATAGCAGGCAAAAAAGTATGATATCCAGATGGAATCATCTCTCTTCAAGAGGGGCATATGTTGAGGCATTGGAGGAGACACTAGACAGATCTGATTTGTTAGTTGCCTACCCAGATCACTCCTCTCGACAAGACTCTGAGAAATTCATTGACTTGGTCAGAACTCTGGCTAGTGATCTCGGTGGCGACTCAAAGGTAATTGCGGATAGCCTGAGGAGGCTAAAGGACGGCGATAATAATACCACAGAGGCCATTAACACCCCAGAATCCGATGCTGTCAGCGTCATGACCATACATGGATCCAAGGGACTAGAATCCAAGGTTGTAATTCTGGCAGATTTGTTTTCAGGAAGGCAAACTAACATCAGAATAGAGTCATCAGAACGACTTATCGTTACTCCAGATCTTTTCGCCGGACATCCCAAACCTTGGCCTACCGGAGATCCGGTCTCCCCCCTTTGGAATCATGTGAAGAAAATCCATCTGGCTAGGACAAATGCTGAGGCTAGGAGACTATTCTACGTGGCAGCGACAAGGGCTGAAAGCAAGCTCATTGTTTGTGGCTCACCGAAGCAAACTAGGTGGGAGGATGGTACAGGGCTAGCCTTCGATTGGACGTACAGAAATCCCGTTCCTCAGCTGGGGGAGATGTGGCTCGAATCTCTAAGACAAGGATCCTGGAGTAGATTCGAGAATGACTCTCACTGGATGGCTAATGAGGATGTAGGGACAAAGGTCAGACCCTGCTTAACTAGTAAGGGAACTAGAAAATTAGACCCGGGGAAGGTGCTGTTCTCAGGGATGCTCGGATCAGAATACCTACGTGGATTACCCATTTTTCACCATCCCGAATGCTTCGAATTAACCGATGGATCATCAAACTCCATCCTGACCCCCCTCCAGCGAATCGAGAGGACATTTCAGGCCACTAAAGAGACAGCGAACACTCTGGGGGATTCCGAACCCCCTCCAAGGTCCGATAGTAGAAACAGAGTTAGAATTGCACCCCACAATCTTACCTTACTGAACCAGTGTCCTCGAAAGTACTGGATGGATACCAGAGGCGGGGACAAAGGAAAGTCTTCGGAATATCACTCCGATTCAAAAGACATCGAATACACGACAACCGAAATTGATCCCGCTCTGTTAGGAAAGGTGATTCATCGTATTTTTGAGATAGGACTGATGAATCCAGGCCCTCCTGAGTACTCCAAGCCTGATCTTCCAATATCTTGGACCACTAGGAGCCCCGACCTTTTACTGGACCATGATTTGATGAACCAGGTATTCGATGAAATACTTCCTCCAGAAGCCAATCGAGCGGAATACTCTGAGATATCTAGATCCGTACTTAGTAGAATCAGAAAAGGTCCCCTTGGTGAGATGTGTGAGGGCTCCATTGTGAGAGGACACGTCGTCGAGGGTTTGAGGACTGAGATGCCGTTCCATCTATCCAGAGAAATTGATTTGGGTGGAATCATCAGGGGGAGATGGACGCCAGAAGGATCACAACCGCTTTCCTCAATCAATAGTGCTTCATTGGAAATGGATGGGGTAATCGATTTGGTCCTTTGTACGAAGTCTGGAGATAGCCACTATATCAGACCAATCGACCTGAAAACGGAGGAAGCGATAGGCTTGCAGAGCGACGATTCTGAGGGACTTATCTCATCCCTAGGGGAAGATGGCCTAAACCCTTCTTCTGAATTCGAGAAGAGTATGCTGGAGCATCACAGTATGCAGTTGACGCTCTACTACCTAGCACTAAAATCAATTGAGGATGAAAGGAAGAGAAGGGGCCTCCCACACAGGGAAGTCCTTAGGCCTGCAATACTAATTGGAGTCACTGGAAGGATTGTAGAATACCCTGAAGAAATTTTCTCGGAATGTCTGCATCGGATTGAGGAGACCATGGGGACTGCGACCGAAATGGCATTACTCTCCGAGGCTCCCATATCCAAATACAAGTGCGAGTGTTCGAATTGTACCTGACTTCCAGCTGTCCGGCGGACAGAAGAGTCCATTTGTGATGCCTCAGACAACGGTACATGGCGCACGACATGGATCGACTTTTGGAGATGAGTGATGAAATATGGGAGAACTCGATTATTCCAAGCCTGAGTGAGTTCATAGGAATAAAGGCACTATCCCCACTGTTCGAACCAGACTGGGAAGAGCTTGGTGAGCTAGACGATGTTATCGAGCTGTTCTGTAATTGGATCGATATGCAAGGCATCAGCGGCCTAAGCTACTCCGTTCATAGGTTAGAGGGAAGGTCCCCGGTCCTATTAGTTACGGTGGAAGGTACAGGCAAGGGGGAGGTAATCTTCTACTCACATCTAGACAAGCAACCCTCGAAGCCAGAGTTGTGGTCAGATGGACTTGGTCCCTTAGACGCTGTAAGGAGAGGAGAATGGCTCTTTGGAAGAGGTAGCATCGATGACGGATATGGCGGATACCTTTGTCTAGCTTCTCTAAAAATTCTTCAGGAATCTGGTATCCCTCACCCAAAGTGCTCGTTCCTAATAGAGACATGTGAGGAATCCGGATCATTCGACCTCCCTCCTTACTTAGAAAGTCTGAAAGATGATCTTGGCGATCCCGACATGATAGTGGTAATGGATAGTGGCGGGCCAGATTATGATCACATCTGGATAACGGAGTCCTTGAGAGGCCTCGTCTCTGGGACCCTCTCTATCAAGGTGTCCCACGAGGGTATTCACTCGGGCACATCCGGAGGTTCCATACCCTCATCATTCAGAATTGCAAGAAAAATACTGGATAGGGTCGAAGATTCGGATACGGGAGAGGTTCTCGTCCCGGAGATGCACGTCGAAATAACCCAGGATTTGAGAGAAAAGGCTGAATCTCTGGCCGCAGTTGTTGGAGAGTCACTGTGGGAGCAACTCCCGACTGTAGACTCTCTGACCCCAGTCTCTCCTAAAGTCTCGGATATGATTCTCGGTATGAATTGGCAACCATCGATGTGCGTCATTGGGGCCGATGGCCTACCCTCAGTGCAAGTAGCTGGTAATGTACTGAGAACCAATACCGATCTGAAGTTGAGCTTCAGAATCCCTCCAGGGGTTGAAGCCGACTCGTTGGAGCCAATTCTGAAGGATCTCTTAGAGTCAGACCCACCTTACGGAGCAGAGGTCTCCTTCGTCCCAGACTCCTCTGCCAACGGGTTTCACTCCCTCCCATTAGAAGGGGAAGTCAAGAGGGCCATCTCCGAGGCCGCCACTTACTTCACAAATAGCCCTCCTCTAGCAACTTGGATAGGAGGGACCATTCCATTCATGGCAATGATGCAGAGTAGATACCCTGAAGCAAAATTCCTCTGCACAGGTGCTTCGGGACCAGGGAACAACGCCCATGGGCCAGATGAGAAGCTCCATATCCCATCAGCAAAGAGACTCACTGCCGTCTTGGCAAACACTGTCGCCGCTGTTTCTAGATGAATACGGCTAATCACGTGTTTGAGTATCCCCTTTCCGCCGGGGTTAAAGGGGAAGCTGTAGTCCAGCAGTTTGGGATAACCATGAGCGAAGAAGAGACGATGCCTGTCGAACAGGATGATTTGGCCGAGCAGCTTGCCATGGAAAAGGAACGTTTAGACAAGCTCTACGTCGCTTATCAGGCACTGCAATCAGAGTTTGATGACTCGAAGGCGCATATCGAGGTTCTGGAGAAGGAAGCTATAGACAAGGAGATCGAGAAGGAAGGATTGGAAGAGCTCCTTAACGAGAAGGACAGTAGAATCAGAAATCTCGAGATAGAGTCCGCCAAGGCTGGAACCAGGGTCAAGCACCTAGAGCCAGAGTTGGAGAAGATGGAAGAGATGTATACAAGGGAACAAGCAAGGCTCGGAAGGGTTTTCGACGTAGCTGAGGAGCTCGATGAAGCACTCCAGACCGCTACTGCAGAACTGAAGGCAAGAGACGACTGGTATGTCGAGCACATGAAAATCTTCGAGGACATAAAGAAGGTCACTGAGACAAGGTTCGAGATGATTGACAGGGCCATGGAGTACTTCAAAGAGTTCCAAGAGAAGCAGGATACATTCAGGGAGAGGATGGATGAAACCCTCGAGGCGGTCAAGGAGGCCGCAGTCGAAAATTCGTCAGAGGAACCAGAGCCTCAGGAAGAATCCCAGGATAGTACTGAGGATAGCTGATTGTTCAGTCGGGCCTAGAACCGTCGGCCCTTCTTATGCACTTGGCAGGTATTCCCGCCCAAACTTCTCCGGGAGGTATCTCGGTCCACTTGGGAACGACCGCCCTCGAAGCCACTATCGCATCTTGTCCGATAGTACAACCCGGTTGCACAACTGAACCCATACCAAGAAGGGCACCATCCCCAACCGTGACAGGAGCCATCACCAGCTCTCCCTTCTCTGTAAGATGTGCGTTAATGGTTGCATTACCTCCGAGCACCACACCATTTCCAAGAGTGACAGATCCAGCATCGTTCACATGAGCAGAATTGATTTGAACTCCTTTACCCAATTTAGCCCCTGAGAGTCGGTAATACGTGTTTCCTATGAATGAAGGAACAAGATATGGCAGGAAGAACAAGGCAATTCTGTGGAATATCATAGACCAGGCCCATTGTATTGTTATGAATGATTGCAAAGGGTACCTGCCAGGCTCTAGTCTTGGACGGAATAGTCCTCCCAATGCCCCTGATAGGATTACCAGAGTCACTCCCCAGGACATTATCGCCATCCCCAATCCCATTCCGACAAACAGGAAATCCAACAAAGACACGGACTCAATTTCCGAAAATGAGGAAGCTTTTACTCCACCTGATTTTAAAATAAAGAGAAATAGATAGATTGCGGGAATAGAAGATATTCCTACAATAACTGCCAAGAATGGAATAACTATTGCAGTAAGCACGTTTTGAATGACTGTGAAGCCCCTCATTCTTCAACGACTCCCATGGCTTCGTCATCTACCTCTTTAGCAACCCTGATCCCTTCATCAACATCCACTACGAAAAAGAAACACATCCCCATCAATATAGGAACTACAACACTCAAAAGACCCATTCTGCTATCCATTGAAGCGGCTACAATCGCATAAACGATAGGTCCCAGTACAGAAACTGCCTTTCCTATGAAGGCGAAGAACCCGAAGAACTCAGTTGTCTTGGTGGTTGGAATTAGAACGCTGAAAAGACTCCTTGAGAGTGCCCCTGCTACTCCCATCACCATCCCAAATGACATACCTAAAATGATCCACTGGAGATTTATGCCGAGTCCAGCAGGCTCCCAAATATTATCTCTCAAGAAATTCGGCCACCAGTCTATCGGACCACCCTCAATTATTGTAGGATGTTCATCTCCAACGGAGACATCACCGTCCAAAGGACCCCCTTTGAAAGAGAATGAGAACCTGTGATTGGTCTCATTCACCATCTCAGCCGAAAGAGAGGAAGCATCATCCAGAGCCAATAAGCTAATCTCCTCGTCCCCATTCTTCATGAATGAAAGGAAAGCCAACCTGAAATCCTCATCACCCTCACCTGATTCACTGACCCACCCATCAACCCCCCTATCATAGAGTGTAGACAGCTTGTAGGCATCTTCGTCCTCATCCCAGTCATATTGAAAATCATACCTCTCATGATCATTGCCCAGCTCAAGGGGAGCGAAGCCGACCCCAAGAACTGAAACCACACAGAATATGGTTAAAGAGCCACCTAGAATATTCTTATTCCCATATTTGCTAGCTAGTGAAGCTCCGATGATGGTCATCGGAATCGCTACAATATTTGCGGACAGAAGAAGGACGAAATTCATGGTAAAATCAATCCTCAGAACCGAATCAGCATATGCCGCCGCCAAACCCCCTATGGCATTTACACCATCATAGAAAAGCAAGTATCCACACATGAAGAGACTCAGGACCTTGTATCTTCGAATCTCCGAGAAAGTGCTCTTAATCTCCCTCAGCCCGTCTTTAACCGCTTCAAACACGTTGGGGTATTCTGTTGGGTTGGGTATTTCTGGTTCAGGGGTGTTTCGGAACATTGGAACCGAGAATCCTAACCACCAAAGTGCGCTAGTCACGAAAACAAAACATTGGACGTCTGGATCTTCAAATCCAAATCTCAGTCCTACAGCTAGATGGACTGTTAGGAGTATGCAACCTCCAAGGAAACCATACGCGTATCCCCAGCTAGAAATGTGGTCCATTAGCCTCCTATCACCGAGGTATGGAAGGAAAGCTGAGTAGATTGCATGGCCCCCTGCGAATCCAATATTGCCCATGATCAGACAGATTGCGAGGAATTTGTAAGAAGAATTATCATCCATGTAAGGGGCTAAACCCATTAGCCCTGTGAACAGAATTCCCACTACGGTGTAAACCCTCAAAATCTTCTTCTTAATTGGCATTCTGTCAGCTATAGCGCCCAGAACCGGACTAACTATCGCCACAAAGACACTCGATATTCCAAGAACGACGGCATAGAAACTGTCCCCGGTAAAGGTCATACCAGCATAATCCGCACTCCCTCCATTCGCTAGATTGAACATGTTAGACAATAATGTCGGAACGACTACCGTGATTACGGTAAGTGCAAACGCTTGATTGGCCCAGTCAAACCAGTACCAACTTTGCAATGATTTCTTGTCTGCTGGGTCCATCTCATCCAGAAGCCTATCTACAGTTTCTGAATTGGCCAAAAGTCCCCCAAAGCCTCCCGCCATGGCCACCTGAGAATATACTTGGTCTTTAGTGTCGCCTACGTAATCTGGTAACCTAGGGCTCACCTACTTCGGTCAATGTTCAATAGTACGCCCCCAGAGGGAATGTCATGACTCAGTCTTGCGGACTGATGGGCGATGGTGAGAAGCCAGTCAAAATCCACCATCTTGTAAAAGCTCCTGAGAATACTCCTGAATCTGTAGCCTCACGAGAGTCATGGGACGCTTCCAAACCAGTTACGGTATACAAGACACCGGAGAATCTCCCCGACGGATCTCCCTGCACAGCCGTCACGGTAATCCTCAGAACCAAGGGTTGTGCATGGTGGTGGAAGTCAGGTTGCACATTTTGTGGCTACTTCAATGATGTCAGGGACGATGTTACATCTGAGGATATGTTCTCTCAGTGGGAAGAAGCCAAGAGGAAAACTGAGAATTTCAAGGGATGTAAAATGGTCAAGGTATACACATCCGGAACATTCTTTGAGGATAGAGAGAATCCTCCTGAGTGGCAAGAGCATGTGTTGAGGGAGACCTACGAGATGGGACTACACCTAGTCGTCGAAGCTCAGGCACAAATGTGCACGGAAGAGAAATTGGCATGGGTCGCCGAGAGGCACCCGGGTTGTACTGTAGCAATAGGTTTGGAGGCATATGACAACACCGTTCTGAGATTTCATGCTAACAAAGGCTTCTCAATCAGACAATGGCACAGAGCCGTGGAATTACTTAGAGAAAACTCATTAAGAGTAAAGACATATCTCCTATTCAAGCCACCATTCATGTCCGAGGGAGACGCCTTAGAACATACTTCAAAGTGGGTAATGGAAGTATCCAAGATATCTGACGAAGTGTCAATAAATCCGATGAACATTCAGAGGGGTACAATCGTAGACAGGCTCTTCAGAAACAGGGAGTATCGCCCTCCGTGGCTTTGGTCATTGGTAGAAATGATCGTAAGGACGCATGCTGATGTATCCAATACCGATTGCAGGGTAATCGTGCATCCAACTGCAGGGGGGAAGACCAGGGGATCTCACAACTGTGGCTCGTGCGATTCAGAAGTCGTGGCAGCGATTGAGAGGTACTCCGTTTCCGGGGACTTAAGGGAATTCACAGGGTTAGAATGCGAGTGTAAGAAGGCATGGTACGCCGAGATTCAGAGTGACGCTACTCTTCCTGCCCCTATGGGCGTAGGCATCCACAGGAGGGGAAACCCGATGGACCGCATGCGTGCTCCTTGAGTACTGGGGACATTACACCCCGCCTAATGCTTAAGGGGCAATCTCTGTTGGTTCGGTCCGCTTCTGTCGCGTTTGCGAGGTGTGTGTCTATGTCTGCCGATGTACCTAGTTCTGTTGATGTGTTTATTCAAGGTGAGAAAGAGCCAGCTTCCTCTGGAATAGTATTGGTGCTTGGATTCGTCACTATGCTATCTTTCCTTGTACTCTACGGCATCTTATTCCCTGGCAGAGACATGCCTGTGGTCTCCGAAGTACTTCCTATGTTTGAGGGAGTATTCGACTCTGGGATCTGGTTTTTCCTCCTTGGTGTTATTTTTGGTGCATTTTCCATAGTCGCGACCATGCTTGCGGAGGCTACTAGCGAGTAGGTGATATCATGGATGTCATAATTTCCACTTTAGCAGTCTTTTGGCTCATTTTGGCTATATTCTTCATACTGATAAAAAGAGGCCTGTGGATCTTCAGTGACGTATCCAAGAGCCTCAGCATGTTCATGCTCGAGAAGGCCCTCGGACCAGCAATAGATTTCGTCAGTGGCCGCCCCGGCTCTGCAACAACTGCATGGATAATTCATGGTTTCGTTTGGACATTCGCGGCCTCAACATTCACCTTCGTAGGGCTCTGGCTGACACATGACCCCACCGCTCTACACAGCTTTGAGTCATGGGGATATCATCCAAAGTCATCGGAGTTGATTTATGCAGGCAGATTAACCGCTTTATTCGGAGCTATCGGGATGATGGTTATCGGTGCATCTCTGCACGCCCTACCAAAGCTATCTGGAACAAACTTGGCTAGCGAGTCCAATGCTACGCTGGTATCCCTTCTTTGGACACTGTCCGTATTGCTGATGTTCATAGGCTCGCAGAATAGCGTCATCCTTGGAATTACAATACTGCCCGTCGCAAATCTATTGCTTTCCCTGTCCTCGATAGCCATTGTAATCAACATGGTAATCACTGTTTCCGAGGCAACCAAGGATATCCCATTCCCCGGATGGCTGATATTGTTTGCAGTCATTGGGAATATTGCCGCGATTCTAGCAGTGTTCGTGAGTGGCGCATATGAGGAGGAAACAGGCCAATGGCTACTCTTCCACTTGTCGGGAGGGACCTTCTTTTTCTGTGGTCTGGCTGGAGTCTCCCTATACTCGGCATCTGTTGGTTCAGGGAATCCATTGTGGTCAAAATCCCTGGTGGCTTTCACACTATTCGGAGCATTGGTCACTATCAATCCCATGGGTTCAACGGACTCGTCGATGGTAACCGACTTGTTCTCCTTGTCCTCAAGCGAACTCGATGCCACGTCGAGGGACGTCATATCTGGCTCATTCCTGATGGCCCTAGCCGCAATGCCAATTATCGCATTCAGCGCTAACATGCTGGTGACTCTCAGGGGTTCAGATGCCTTTGTCGAGAATCCTGATGCACCCGGTATCGCGGAACTGAATCTTGGATCATGGATGCTTGTCCCGGTTGCTATCGGAGCTCTTTTTGTGCAGACAGATGCTCTCGGAGGTGTCAACGAACTAACTGGAATTTCGCAGTCTCTCGATTTAATGGCGATCTGGCTTGTAATGATTCCACTTTCCCTCGGTGCGGCTCTGAGTATCCTCCCAAGAGCCAGTGGTAGGCATCAATTATCGGAGAACAGGTCTAGGTGGGCCTATTGGATGATGACCGGCGGGGCCTTCCTCGGCCTATTGATAACCATGATGTCTGACTTCACTGATATGGCTCTCACGGAGTCAATGGCCGAGCAAGGTGCCTCAATAAATGACGAACTCAGGAAGGTCGGGTCAGTAATGTTCTACGGGACCGTGGTTGGTGCCATATTCCATTGCACCAATGCCATAAGCGGTCAATTCAGGGGAAGGTCGGTCCAAACCGTAAGTACATCCTCAATTTCATCGATTTCTGTTGAATCATACACACTGACATCACCAACTACAATCAGAAAGATTCTGGCTAGCGGGGCTACTCTCGACACTGAGGTTTCTCCCTCAGGACAGAGTGAAGAGGAAGGCTCAGCTACCGAACTTTGAGGATATGAAACCCCTCGCATCGGGCGGTAAACATGCGGATCGGACTAGTCGGCAAGCCAAATGTCGGCAAATCGACGATATTCTCTGCTATGACACAGACACCAGTAGAAATCGCAAACTACCCCTTTACAACCATAGATCCCAATGTTGGCGTGGCATGGCTACCCCTGCCCTCAAAGTGCGCTTGTTCAGAGTTAAGAGAACGTAAAGAGGATGCGGGGAGACTCGAACCAGTCAATGAGGACGATAAAAGGAAAGGTAGTATATGCGAGCCCAACTCTGGCTCTTGCGTTGAGTATCGAAGACTAGTTCCAGTCACTCTTGTTGACGTTGCAGGTCTGGTTCCAGGGGCTCATGAGGGCAAGGGTCGAGGCAATCAATTCCTATCTGACTTAGCTCGCTGCGATGCGCTGATTCAGGTAGTCGATGTATCCGGCTCCACTGATTTGGAGGGAAATCCCGTTGGCACCGGGGGGTCAGAGCCTATAGAGGAACACCGCTTTCTTGTATTGGAAATCGAGGCTTGGATTGCTGGTATCCTACGCGGGGGATGGAGTCGGGCTGCTAGGAGAGTTCAGGCAGAGGGTGAGAAGGCTCTTTCTGAATACATACTCACTCAATTGACAGGAATAGGAGCTACGGAGAGCCATATCAACACAGGCATTGCAGCTGTACGCACTCGTAATCCTGGTTCCGAATCGGCGTCGCAATGGGGGGATTCTGAGTTAATGACTCTATCTTCAGAGATTCGCAGGGCATTGTTTCCAATATCCATCGCGGCAAATAAGGCTGACAATCAAGTACATCGATGTAACGAGCTGAAAACAGAAATTGAGGCCTCGGGGGGAAAGGTCGTCCTCACCAGTGCTGAGGCCGAACTTGCGCTGAGTAGGGCCAGTGCGGCTGGATTGATCGAACGTCGACCGGGAGATTCGAAATTTGATATCTCTCAGAAGGGTGAGGAGACTATGAACGACCAGCAAAGAAAGGCATTACATTCCATTTCTGAATCTCTGACTTGGGATGGAGGCGGGCTATTCGGGCTACTCTCAGAAGTCGTATTTGGCACACTTTCTCGCAAGGTGGCATATCCTGTTCAGGACGAGACACATTGGGCAGATGGTGATGGAAATACTCTCCCAGACGCTATCCTTGTTCCCCCAGGGACTACCGCTAGGGGACTGGCATTCCATGTTCATACTGATTTAGGCCAAGGATTCATCAGGGCCGTTGATGCCCGTACTGGAAGAATAATCGGTTCTGAGTATGAGATAATGGATAATGACGTTATCAGGATACACTCAAAGTCCTAAGGACCCTAGGCCAACGACTCTTCGATGACAACTTCGTAAGTAACCATCCTCCATATGATATCAAATTCCTCATCTGAGTCCACTATCTGTCCCACCACAGGAGCCGAGTTAACTTCCGCCGTAAGCGTAGCTGACCATGTCCCAATACCAAAACCGCCATCATTCCACGTCTCAGATATTGTTTTCTGTGATGATGTGATAGTGAAACTTTCCCCTGTGTAATTGGTGGTAACATCCCATCTGATTGTGAACCCACCATTTCCTCCGGCACAGGTGCCATCTGCACTCTGGTCTTCAATATCACCAGATGAGTGCCCCTCAACATCCATTAGATCACTTATTCCATCCACACTGTCAGTAAAACCCGGACCAGGATCGTCATTATCGTTACACTGAACTATCAATTCCACGGACCCTATCTCCAATTCTCCTATGTCATCGAGCGCCACAATGAATTCTGTAATATGGGTATCCCCGTCTTCTAAAACTGCTGACTCCTGGAAAATAACCTCACTCTCAATGAAGCTAACCTCCCAATTTCCTTGGGGTCCCGCCCCTCCAGATGCCAGACCTTCATCCGCTAGAGGCATCCATGCGAAATATAGTGGAAATAAAACCATGAATGCCAACGAACCCGCGAGAATCCCAAGTTTCCTCGGACTATCGAACATGCCTTTATTCCCCTCCTACTCGGCACTTGAAAATCACTCCCTCTTTCAAATCCTCTCTCTGAAAGTTACGATTTCAAGTCAAATAATACCCTCTGTCAAAAACGCCTTTCTTGATTTTCTGAATTCTGGACTGAAGTAGCCAATCATTGAGCGCTCTCCAAAACTCCACTTCCAAGGGCACCTAGGAAGGGAATCATGCCACTCACGAAGAAAAGTAGACCACTCATCTCCATCTATTCCCGATGGAATCTCGAATGAAACCATAGTTATGCTACCTGCAGAACCAGGTGTGTAGCTCCAAGATCTCAAAGACAGACCCTCCCCAGGACCACTATCTATCGAGAGCCCAATCACTCTTGCTGACCTAGCTATGGGCATTATGATGGCCCATCTGTGAACTACCCTGCTTTCTTCCAGCCTGGTTCCTTCCCATCCTCGTCTCTCACATGCTATTCTGAAGTACCTAATCGCATCGGTGGGGGTTATTGAGACTGGAATCTCTAGTATACGATTGGGGGGCATCCGGCTTCGCTAACAGGCTATCGCCCATAGCGCCTTCGCGAATCCTATCTTTTGCTAATGCTTATCCGAACAAAGAGCCGAGACCCTCGAATCCACCATCGTCTTCCTCAGGCTCCTCTTCAGCAACGGCCTCGGCAGGAGCCTCTGAAGCTCCTCCTGCGGCTGCGGCAGGCGCGGCGCCTGTGGCAACGGGTGCTGCTATAGCGGTAGCCATAGCTTCTCCGATATCGACGGATCCTAACGACGCAACCAGTGCCTTAACACGGGCGCTGTCAGCATCCACTCCAGCGGCGGTTAGCACAGCGCTAACGCCATTCTCATCAATCTCTTTCTCAGCAGAGTGCAGTAGCATTGCAGCATATACATATTCCATTTTTTCACCTTCTATTTCATCCGAAGAGATCGCCAAGTCCACCGAACCCAGCTTCCTCCTCTTCCTCCTCTTCCTCATTTACGACTTCTTCGGTCGCTCCTTCAGCCACTTCGGAGGAAGCGACTTCAGCACCAGATGTGCTCGATACCGCACCAAGTGCGGCAACTAGCTCTTCATCGAGAGCTGAGGAATCTAACTGGCCGGCTATGGCCATGGCACGTGCGTTAGCACGGGAAATTATCGCCGAGGCAGTGTCTTCGTTGACGACCCCAGCTTCCAAGGCAACTGATAGGGCCTCACTGCTAGCCTTGGAAAGCAGAGCAGGCATCGTGACACTGGAGAACCAACGTACGTTACATGCTAGGTTGTATGCGTTCGAGGTAGCTGAGATAATATCGCTCTTGAGGCCATCTGTGTCCAAGTCTAGGTCTGAGGAAGAAAGAACTTCTCCGTCATCAATGACTCCCATCAGTATCAATCCGATCTCGATAGGGTTTATTCCAAGCTTTGAAAGCATTAGCCCAAGATCTCCCTCGATTGGCTCTCCCTTGTTGACTACAGTAACTGTTTTCTGGATAGCTACCGCACCCTTGTCTATCTTTGCCGGAATCCCAACTGCGTTGAACTCACCGACAATCGGTCCCGGTCCAAACTCTGTTGGCCCCGCTTCTACGACAATGTCCTCTGGGGCAATTTCTCCCTCCTTTGCGGCTCTACCTTGCCTGGTTTTCTCCAATTCATCAAACAACTCATAGCAGTTCAACGAATCAGTGTGTACCACACATGGCTGAATTGCGCCTTCAAGGAGCTCTTCTAAATTATCCTCGGAAAGGCCGGCTTCCTTCCATGCAAGTCTGATAAGGCTCTTTTTGGCCATGGTCATTGTGATCATTCCCCTTAGGGAGTTTCTCATGTCCAGCATATTCTTTGCAGGGACTCCCGAAATATCCACAACACCAACAATTCCCTCTTTGGAGACTATGTCCCTTAGCTCAGTCACACGGTCCGGCTTCCATGACGCGACCTTGGGAATCAAGCAATCACCTCGACCTTGTAAGAGGGGCCCATGGATGTCTTGATGTAGCAGGACCTGATATTTCCGGGACCTCTCTCAAGCTTGCTCATCACTCTGTTCCAGATAGCCATGGCGTTCATCGTGAGATCGTCAAGGCCCTGCTCTCTGGAACCTAGGGCGGTGTGGAAGGTTATCTTATCTCTGGACCTCACAACCGCTGTGTCCTTCAGACCCGCAGCTATCATTGCGGGATCCACATTTGGAGGTACGGGGCGAGGCATCTTACCTCTTGGTCCCAAAACGACCCCGAGGAATCTTCCGACGGTCCCCATGTGTGGAATCTCGGATAGGAAGAAATCATATCTATTCGCCATCTTTCTTGCTTGCTGGCGATTACCTCCAATATCCTCTATTGTCGATGGGTCGATTACATCCAATCCAGCCGCCTTGGCCTTCGTGGACATCTCTCCTCCTGCGAACATTGCGATTTTGACGGGTTTGCCCCTGCCTGATGGGAGCCGAACCTCCTCCTGTATCCTGTTAGCTGGGTTCTTGAGATCTACGTCCTTCAGTGTAAATGAGATCTCCATTGACTCTACGAACTTACGCTCAGGAGACCCTTCTAGGGCTTGCTGAATAGCGTTCTGTATATTTTCCTTCATTCTAAACCACCTCCGCGGTCAACGAGGTCGGACCTCTCCCGCAATTCGTGTATGTCAAGCGAAATGCTCGGCAAATTCCCCCTTGCTCATAGCATTCAAGGCGTCTTTTGGAGACATCCCCTCGACTTTTACTCTCATTGATACGCATGTTCCCATGACTTCCCTGCACCTAGCGTAAAGAGTTGCACCAGTGAGACGGTCTTTCTGCTCATCAGCGATTTTCTTTACCTGATCCATTGTGAGGTTTTCCGTTGCTTCCTCCCAGGATCCGTTACACTTCTTTTTACCAAGTGACTGGATTATTTTGTGGGGGGTTTCATTGCGCGCTGACATACTAAATCCCCCTCCTGAGTGCCTCGCCGACCTACTCTCCCTATTTGAGCGTGATGTAAGTGACCAGATCCCCCTAATCTCACTCCATTCTTTGGGTGACCCTTACCTGATCGGCCCTTATGTTGAGGGCTACTGGGACTGCCGCCTCGAATAACTCGACTGTGACTTCCTCTTTCGACTCGCTTACGCCAATCACACGGGCCGAAGCACCCTTGAAAGCTCCACCGCGTATTTCCACGATGTTCCCTTCCTCGATTCCGGTCGTTGCGGCCTTCGGTTCTAGGTATGGTAGGATGTCCCTTAATGGCGACTCGCCGTCCAACACCTTCCGACAGTTCTTCATTGGGGTAGCTGATACTCCAACTCTGCCTATTAGTTTCTCAACATGATGAATGGCAGTGGCTTCAACGAATATGAATCCCTTCAGATAGCTAGGACTTAGGACCCCGAATATCTTGTCTTGAATGTCTTGTAGCGATCCAGTCCCAGATAACCTAGCCCTGATTTCCCTGGCCACATTCTGCTCTTGACCCATGCTGGTCTTCAAAATGTAGAGGAATGAAGCCACGTCACCATACATATTCCCGAGTTGAGGGACCATATATCTGGTTGATCTGCTGTCAGAGGAATCTTCGGGCTCCACCCAGTTGATGTAACCCGGGTCGACCCAGTTGTAGTTCTTGTAGAGTCCTTTGGCGGTTACCTCTTCGGTATCACAAAGGAAAAGCAGAGGAGTTACATCATTCAGCCGGTTCCCAAACTCAAGACCCCTGGCATCACCAGATCTGACGAAGGTTAGGCTCTCATGGGGAATACCTGTCGCCTCCTCGATCCTCGAAGCAACTACATCTAGGTCATTTGAATCTCCTACTCCGTAGACTCCATCCCACGCACCGGGGAAATCAGAGACCTCATCGGCTCTTTGCATCAATAGGACCTTCTCTTCATGACGAATGTAAGCAACAAAAGCATCTGACATGTTTTTCACCCTCTTAATTGGTCAACCATCTGAAGAAGTCAGGCAACAAGGTGTCCATCCCCCACAGCATCACGAATCCTATTAATCCGAGCACCAGCATACCGATTCCACAAACTATCACAGTCTGCCTGAACTCTTGCTTGGAGGGCTTTCTTGCCATCTTCAGGATCCTAGCGTAAGAACCAGTTTGCAGTCCCTTAATCCTTCCTTCGATACCGTCCTGCCAACCCTGTACGGTCTCTTCGACAGCGCCAACATTGGAACTCTCAACACTCATGGTTCTACCTCAAAGCGGTCTGCCGACCGACGAGCCTCATTTAAGCACAGCGGACATGTCTGTCGCGTTTGATTGTCTGCTATCCGACAAACTCCACTGTTCTACTCTTCAGATTCCTCATCTGGGTATGCAACGCAGCACCATGAATCTGCTCACTCTTCACTCCTGTCAGAACCAGCAGAACTCTGATACCATCGCCCATGCTGGGATCAGTAGTAGCTCCCCAGATTATTCTAGCATATGGGTTGATCTTGTCCCTTATGATCTTGGCACATGATTCAGCGTCACCAAGAGAGAGACTGGGGCCACCTACGACATTGACTAACGCGCCTCTGGCATCAGACACATCGATATCCAGAAGTGGAGATTGCAACGCCTCCTCCGTGGCGGCTTCTGCCATTCCTTCACCTCTGGCCTCACCGAGTCCGATCATTGCCACTCCACCTCCATTTTCCATAACAGATCGCAAATCCTGGAAGTCCAGATTAACCACTCCTTCCTTGGCTATCATCTCTGAAACCCCCTTGATACTTCGCATCAGGAGCTCATCGGCCACTCTGAATGCCGCGTCTAGAGGGAGCTCTCTTACTCCATCAACCTCCAAAAGCCTCTCATTTGGAAGTACAACAACTGTATCGCAGACCTCCCTTAATCTCTCTAGGCCCCACTCAGCATTCTGTCTCCTCAGAGCTCCTTCGGATAGGAAGGGATAGCTAACCACTGCGATTGTTAGCGCGCCAGCAGCTCTAGCCAGCCTTGCTACAACATGGGCACTCCCGGTCCCTGTTCCCCCGCCTAGTCCAGCTGTGATGAAGGCAAGATCGCACGACTCAATCTCCGCCTTCAGGGACCTCTCGGATTCGTATGCCGCCTGTTCGCCCTTTTCTGGATCTCCTCCAGCGCCCCTGCCTCGCGCTGATCTTCCAATCAGAATCTTATTCTTGACAGCCACTCGCAACAAGTGTTGCGCGTCAGTGTTTACCGCAATTCCTCTGACATACTCGTCATCGAAGAGGTCCTCATGTTCCAGTCTTGCAACAGTATTAGAACCACATCCCCCACATCCAAAGACACGTATCTTTGGTTGCAATGACATCAGTAAGCTCTGAAGCTCCGGATCACTTTCGGTATCTATAGGTCCTGAGGGTAATTCGGACTCCTCATCAAGCTCCAGAACTCTGTTGATGAGATGCTTCATGTGGGTTAGGCGAGTACTACAGAGGATAACCATTACCCTCAACCATGCGTGGTAGGGCACCATTTGGTCACATGGCTACTTCAGCCGTCATAGTAACTGAGAGCGAGTCTTGATGAATCTCACTAGAAAGGTATAGGCCCCTCCCCATGCAGATACTGCTAGAGCGAAGGTCATCCCATTCAGTTCACTGTTTCCAAGGTTCAACATCTCCATAATCCAATGCATCGAATCCATAGAGATTCCAGAAGCTCCTGAATAGGCCTGCCAAGATGCAGCAAGAAGGCCGACAATGGTAAGAACCATCCTGTCTGCTCTGGAGAAACCTCCGTAAATACGATCCAACCCCACTGATTGAGCCTGAGTTCCCATATAGGAGCCGAACAGAGTCATTAGTCCTGCAATTAGGCCAGTACTTGGCTCAGCAACAAAGCTCGAGTTCATTCCAATTGCCACGAGCAGGCCTACATCTACCACCCTGTCAATGGTATGGTCGAGGAAGTCCCCGTAAGGACCATCAGTACCTTGATGCCTTGCCAACGCCCCATCCAGTGCATCCAATACTCCGGCAATTAGGATTAGGAATACGCCTCCAATAATCCAAATTGATCCGGTAGAGTCCCCTGTTGCCTGAGATAATAGGTAGAAAGAGAGGATTGCAAGCCCCAGACTGGCCCAAGTAAGAGAACTGGGGTCAAGGTCACCCATTCTGACAACCAATGGATGTATCGCGTTAGTCCATCTTTCCCGCATCTTCTCAAACATCGCAAGTCCCCCGTTCAATCCAGTCTATTGTTGTGTCAGGGGCATCATGCTTGAAGCCATCTGAGATCCAGGAGCGAATGTGTCCCACAATTGACTCTGGAGAATTTTTCGATGTTTCGAACTCAGTCCAGGGGATATCAGGGGCATACTCGTTCCAGGCCCCTCCAATGAACTCCCATTCTACATTCGAGTCAACCTTAGAATCAGAGTAATTTCGAGAGACAAGACGAGCACGTAGAATTTCGGGATCGCACCTGAGTACGATGACTCCCTCTACAGGCAAGAGATGGGATAGGTGACCGTCGACTATCGTCATCTTTCTAGGTGGATCGTCCCAGACTCCATTTAGAATCGTTTTCAGTTTATCGACGTCTATTGGACGCGCCCCGTCCTTCGGATCTTCGGCGTCTATGCACCCGTGCTCAGATGCCAGCGACTCGACTGTCAAGATATCGAATTCGCCCTCCCTCAGTATTTTCGCAATGGTGGTCTTCCCTGAACCAGGAGCCCCGGTCAGTCCCAACCTCCGCATGCCCTGCATGCCATCCCGTCCTAGCGAGAAGCAATGAAAGCTCCTGCTTAGGCGCAACATTCACCTCACATGAGGCTCTGGGAAGTATGAGTCACATGTCCTCCGAGATTAGCTGGGTTCAAGCCATGAACCCTAGAGATAGTAAGCTGAACCTATTATTGATAGCACTTCCAATAACACTCTACTTCGCATATATCGCGCATGACGAGTCGATGTCCTTCGTCTTCTCCCTTCTGGCCATAATGCCTCTTGCATTCCTGATGGGGAGGGCGACTGAGGAGATAGCACTCTATACCTCAGAATCATTGGGCGGGTTGTTGAACGCAACATTCGGAAATGCCGCAGAGATGATAATCGCCCTTCTTGCAATTTACACCGCATCGAAGGCGGCCTCTGGAAGTGATACGGAAGCACTGATGGTAGGCCTAGTTCAAGCAAGCTTGATAGGTAGCATCCTCGGAAATATACTCCTCGTCATGGGTCTTGCATTTTTATGGGGTGGAATCAACTTCCCAGAGCAGAAATTCTCTGAAACCCAGGTTAGCTCAAACGGCTCACTTATGTTGCTAGCAATGATAGTTCTGATCATTCCAACAGTATTCAACTCAACCGTGGGGGGTGTCGAGGGAGAGGAGGGAGTAATGCGACTGAGTCACGTTGCGGCCGTGGTTCTACTTTTCTTATACGGCCTATTCCTGTACTTCCAGTTCAAGTCTCATGTAGACCTGTTTGCAACTGAAACTCACGGGCACGAGGCTCCAGAGATGAGTAAGCGCGATGCCATAATCCTTCTAGTTGTAGCAACCATCCTTGTATCCTGGATGGCAGAGATTCTCGTACACTCAGTAGAGTATGCTGCCTCGGACGATGGCCTAGGACTACCTCATCTATTCATCGGAGTAATTCTACTGCCTCTCTTCGGAAATGCGGCTGAGCACTTCACCGCTGTGGTGGTCGCGGGCAAGGACAAGATGGACCTCTCATTTGCTATCTCAATGGGATCATCCACTCAGATCGCGGTCTTTGTCGCTCCGATGATGATTCTAGTGGCTTGGGCACTCGACGTTCCACTGACATTCGAATTTGGCTTATTGGAGACAGTCTCGGCATTTCTCGCTGTCTTGATAGTCAACATAATTGCGTCTGATGGCAAGTCGAACTGGCTCGAAGGCGCAATGTTGCTTGGGACATACCTGGTCCTGGGGGCCGCATTCCTGTTCTATCCATGATCAGAACGGCATTTCCATGAGGCCCACTGAATCGTACAGGCTTGGTCCACTGCCAAGGAAGTAAACAGAACCCCGTCTACTACGGGAGTCCTCCGCAGTGGAGTTCGAATCCGAAGCGCACGAGTCTGTGCAACCATCTGCAAAAGCCACGAAGACCCTCCCTTCCCTGTCTATATGCAGGTCATTGAAATCAAGCAGATTTCTATTGGATCCTCCAATATCCCTACAGTCTCCGCTGTTTAGGCAGATACTGCCGATTTGAACTGGGTCATCCGTGACTCTGTAGGTGTAGAACGTGGGAGATGGATCCAGTGCGTTCAGACTGAGTGTAATGTAGAGGTGATAACTGACGTTTGTGGTGGCGTAGTGGGCGTTACCAGTCCAATTTTCTCCATCTATATCAGGCTCCCCTAACTCGCTTGAATTTTCACTTCCCAGGTATGTTATTGCTATCCTACCAGGGTCTCCTGCATCGACTTGAGGGAACGTCGTAGAGATAACCTCTATCGGACTTATCCTGATGCTAGTTTGCTCCCAGCTCTCCCCTGAGTCTATACTTCTGGACATATACACTCCCTCATCACCACCCGTCCAGATGTGGTATGCATTCGACTGGGTATCAGTCGCGACTTCCGAGTTCTTGCGTGGATAAGGTGTCCCTACGTCCTCGCCCATGGTGTATTCGTCCCAGCTGAATCCGTTATCTTTGGAGACAATCACAGTGGGAGTTTCAACTCTCGGGGTTACGTAGACGGTCCCATCGGGAGCGCTAGTTATCGCCCCGTGTAGGCCACCATTTGACGTTGCAAGACCGAAGATCTGCCCCCCAGCCTCGAACGTGGCACCCCCGTCAAAGCTCGTGAAGCAGAAAATCCCCACTCCCTTGTTGTAGCAGTAGTAGACTGCCTGATCGTAGAATGACTGTGAAATCGATCCACCTATCCCATATCCGCTACTAGTCCAAGGTCCTGTTGCTAGCTTAATATGGTCATTCAGAGGGGTTGTGCCAGAGTCGTGAGGATTTCCCAACCAGCTCTCCCCGTCGTCATCACTCCAGCAAATCCAAGAAGTCTCTAGACCCTGCATCTGGACGTTGAATATCCTGTCTGTCACAGGGTCCACCCACCCGTATGGATCACTGGTGGTGAAAGAGCACTCTGGGCCAGTCACCTCCTCCCATGATTCCCCGTAGTCACAAGACCTCATGACCTTCTCAAATGCAATGAAAAATATGCAACCACTGGAGGTTATTCCAATGCTGGGCTCAGCTCCGTCCTCCCCAACATCACTGAAGACGAACTCCATTTGCACAGGCGGGAGACCCAAATCCATTCCATCTGGGCCAGTGACGAAGACTCTGGTTTCGCCCTCGTTCTCAATAATATCCGGACTGCCGCCGTCATTGGTGTGGATACAACCGGTTGCAGGTACTAAAACCATCATCAGAACGACTAGGAGAGAGCCCACCTTCATGTTTGGTCGACCTAGTTTATGCACAATTATGTTGCCCCGGTGAGTTTTCTCATTCGACGTCTACAATCCATCCAAATTCATCAGGAGAGCGCTTCTGCTGTATCGCCGTGAGATTCTCGTATAGCTCCCTAGTTACCGGCCCAACTTCCCCCCCGTAGTACTCTTTTACCCTCTCCCCATACTGGATCTTCCCTATCGAGGACACTACGGCCGCTGTTCCCACGCAGAAGCACTCATCAGCACTCATCGCATACTCCACATCGACCTTCTCTTCCCTCACTTCATATCCCCGTGCCATGGCAAGCTCGATTATTGATGCCCGAGTCACCCCGGGAAGAATTGTTCCCGTTAATTCAGGCGTCGAGATGACTCCATCCTTTACGCAGAAGAAGTTCGCGGCCCCTACCTCTTCGATGTACCTATGATTTACTGCGTCCAAGTAGATAATTTCTGAATACCCTTCTTTCTTTGCCATCTTGGAGGGTATCATCCCGGGTGCGTAGTTTCCAATCGCCTTCACTCCTCCTGACCCACCGGGAGCCGCTCTGTGGAACTTATCCGATACTCTGAGAGAGGTCGGAGTAATCCCCCCTTTGAAGTATGGTCCAACGGGAGAGGTGAATACCAAGAATGTGTACTCAGGGGCTGGAGCGACTCCTAGGATTGGCCCACTCCCCATAAGTAGGGGCCTGATGTAGAGAGCGCCCTTGCCCATTGGTGGAACCCATCTGGAATTCTCCCGTACGGTCTTGATGACCGCGTCCAAGAAAATCTCCTCAGGCACAGGGGGCATACCAAGTCTCATCGCCCCCTCTTGCGCTCTCTTGGCATTCCTATCTGGCCTGAAGAGAACGATACTTCCGTCTGAAGCCCGCTGGGCCTTCATCCCCTCAAAGAGGCCCTGTCCGTAATTGAGGACTCCAGCCGCAGGAGATATCACCAGATCCTCGAAGTCCATCATTGAACCGACAGCCCACTCTCCCCCCAGCTCGCATTTGGAGAGGTACATCCTGTCTGTCTTCGTGAAGCTGAAAGTGAGAGAATCCCAGTCGACCACCGGTTCACTTTCGTCTAGCACTGTCAGTCCCCTGCCTCCACGGAAGCAAGCCGGCTTTCAACGATTACGCACGTAGCCTCTCCTATCTCCGATATGGTGGCACTTCAGTACATACTTTGAAGACCGTGTGTTATCCCCTGACAACGAGGCATGCGGATGGAGTGGGAGGGTAAGATGTGCATCGTGTCCGGCTCCTATCAATCAATAGACTCGCCTTCCCCAAGAACTGTTGTCGAGCTATGGTGCAGAGCCGAGGAAGGCCATTCCGTTCTGCTACTGGTCCACGGTCTACGTCCATACTTCGATATCGCAGTGCGAGGAGCGCCTGACCACCAATACGTTCCAGACCTAGAGTCTGTAAAGGAAATCACCGAGGTAATGGAAGTATCAGAACCAGTCATGAAGTGGACCAGGCATGGTGTCAAGAGGCATTGGAGGGTCTACGCAGATCAGCCTTACTCAGTGAGGAGACTCAGGAAGAAGCTGGAGGACTGGGAAGTCACCAGCGCAGATATACCGTTCCAGAACCGCCTAATGCTGGATCTGGACTTAGGGCCACACATCAATGCGAGAGGGGAGGTTCTTTGGGCGGGCGAAAGAGCACCAGATGCAGTAAAAAACAGCTCTAATACTGACCCCTCCTCAGTTGAACAAACCGTAGTGAAAGAGGGCGGGTCTGGAATATACCCGGTTGACATGATACTTTCCTGCAATCTCCAAGGATTATCCAGAACCGATCCCTTTCCCGCCCCCTTCGTTACTTTCTCTTTCGACCTCGAGACAAGCATTGCCACTAATCGCATACTATGCGCAGCTGCGGTAATAGATCGTGCTGGGGAGCGTTCGGAGCACCAGTTCAGAGGTGAAGAGAGGGAAATTATGGAGGGGCTAACTACCCTCGTCAGAGAGCAAGATCCAGACTTCGTCACAGGGTACAACATCGATAATTTCGACCTTCCAAGAATGGAGGAGAGGGCCGAGGCAATCTCCCCAAGGCCGAAGTATAGCAGATCACCTCTGTTCGGTTGGGGCAGAGTTCCCATGAAAGAAGGTGAGGGGAAACGAATTTTCCCAACCAGGCAACAAAATAGGGTCTGGAGAATTCCCGGAAGAATCCCCATGGATGCATGGTGGCAGGCCCGACAGACACTGAGGCCACAAAGAGAGTCACTGAGGTACGTATCCCAGCTTCTATGGCCTGAGGACGAGGACATGAGAAAGCTCGATGTGGATGCGAGTAAGATGGACGAGGAATGGGCCGCTAGGCCCGATGTGGTGATGGAGTACTGCGTAAGAGATACTCATCTCCCCCTAGATATTTTAGGACATCTCAAGGCCATAGCAAGAAAGGAGGCCCTTGCATCAGTTTCACTTACTGCAGTGGAGACAGCCGCGAATGGCACCACCAGCCAGTGGATTGACTCATTGGTCATGAGACTGGCAGACAAGGAGTCCATAGCAGTACCAATGACAAATGCAGGACCTAGGAAGAGAGATCAGATTGCAGGAGGCTACGTGCATGAGGTCGAGCCAGGAATGGAGCCATGGGTAGTCGTTCTTGACTTCAAATCCATGTACCCCTCCATAATGATAAGCAACAACATTTGCTCCACCACCCTGGTAACCGATGGAGATAAGGACAAATCACACAGTGTTTCCCCAAAAACTGGAACTAGGTACAAGTCAAAGGAGGATATGAACGGTCTAGTCCCTAGGCTTTTGGAGGACTTAATGGAAAAGAGGGACCTGTACAAGAGGGGCATGGAGGAGGCACAAGAGAGAAATGATCCAGTTGAGGCCTTTTTACTAGACCAACTGCAGTACGCGGTAAAAATACTGATGAACTCATTCTATGGGGTATTTGCGTCTAGTTTCTACAGGTTCACTCACCCAGACTTGGGAGCTAGCATAACTGAATGGGCTAGACACAACATCAAAGCGATAATATCACAAGTCGAAGAAGGCGGTAACGACGTCATTTACTCCGACACAGACTCGATTTTCGTGAAGTCACCAGTGGACTCAGGAGCTCCGACGAACCGATCCGACGACCCCATGGTCTCGAAGGAATGGAACAAGGCAAGAGAAGAGACTTTGGAGTTCGGGGATGAGCTGGCGAGTAGATTCACTAGGGAGGGAGCTGAGCTAGAATTTGAGACAGCACTTTCCGCATTCTTCAGCCATGGTGCCAAAAAGAGGTATGTTGGAAGAGTAGTTTGGCCTAGGGAAGAGATGCTGATTAGAGGCTATGAGGTGAGGAGGACCGACTCTTTCGATTTACTGTCCGAGACAATGACAGAGATGTTCGAGATGCTCCTCGATGGGAACACAGAAGGAGCTGTAGATATGACGAAGTTAGCGATCGACGAGGTTCGTAGTGGAGATGTCGACCCATCTAGACTGGTAATCAGTCGATCATGCAAAGGCAAGTGGAATTCAAAGAAGAACGAATGGGACTTTGACAGTGTCTACGCTAATCCTGATGGCCTGCCGTATGTAAGAGCCGCCAAGCAAAGAATCGCGGCAGGACTTCAATTCACACCCGGAATGAAGGTTGGGTACGTAATCACGAAGCCAGAGGGTGGTGACAAGAAGCTCGGAGTCAAGGCATGGCTCGTTGACGAAATCGGTGGTGAACCACCCGAATACGATACAGACTACTACGCCAAGCGCCTTGCCAAATCCCTCGGGAGAGTAACAGAGGCTTTCGGACAGGGGGAGAAGGAGCTATTGGATGGAGCCAGGCCCAAGGGCCAGAAGAGCCTCCTAGACTTCTAGCATCTTATCGTAGGGTTGATTTCATACGACTTCCCAGAGGTGTCCATGAGAGGGGGCAAGTCTGCGGGCCTGTTGATGGTCTTGATGATGATTTTCACTTCACTGGCCGGCTGTATGGATGTTCTTGGAAGCAACAGTCCTCCCACTGCAAACATGACAATTGACCCCTCCGGATCTGTCAGGGCTGGAGATAGCATCACGTTCAGTGCTGTCGGGTCCTCAGATCCCGATGCTGACCCCATGACTTTCACATGGACCTTTGGAGATGGAAACACTGGAAACGGTCTCACAACAAGTCACTCTTATGCTCAGCCTGGCGAGTATTCCGCCAAGCTTGCCGTAAGCGATGGTACCCACGAGGTAACCACCAGCAAGCTCATCTCGGTAATCGACTCATCAGCCAGGGAGCCCCACGCTGAAATAACACCCAACAAGGACGACAACTGCGATGGAGACAGCCCGCCCAATGGGGACTTTGTAATGGTATGGGTCTGCGAGGAGAACGAAATAGATGACAGGCAAGTTTCGGTTTCAGTCACAGTCCTATTGGATGGCTCCTCGTCGTGGGCAGGATGTGATCCCGATGAGCCAGATTGTTATGCAGAGGAATATATCGTTAGTTACGAGTGGGACCTCGACAGGAACACGGATTCTGACGGGGATGGAATAGAAAACAACGATGTTGATGCAACCGGGGAGACAGTAGAGTGGCAGGAGAGGCCTGCAGGAGCATGGGACGTCAGGCTCACCGTTACAGATAACAACGGACTCACTCACTATGATGACTCTACAGTCTACGTCAACTACCAAGGCAAATGGAGCGATTTTGAGATGGACAGGAGGATACAGGACACGGTCATCATGACTTGGGAATTCCCCGTGACTTATGACGAGGACACGAAAGACAGGATTAGATACCTCAGAACCAAGGTTGACTATCCACAGCAGGACGATGACCAAGCGGGCGGGGGAATAGGCGGGGGCCCTGTCACAACAACAGATAATAAGCTAGACATCTACCTATACAACGGCACGGATGAAGAAATAGCCAACTCAACGGGCTTATCAAATGACAATAGGAACGCAGGAGACTGCGGGTCGGACGACTATTGCGTTTGGTTAGTAATTGGAGCGTCTACCGTCAGGGGCTTCATACCGGGGGACTGGACAGCGGATCTGGTCAACGAGGAGACGCATACCACCAAGGTAAACTACTTCATAGTGGAACTACAGTATAGATAGCCGTTTTCGACATCCTGAAACACGTTTGTGTAGGCATACACGTATACGGGCCCCGGGGAACGATTCATATACGCCCCTTCGGTCGGCGGGCCACACTTAGAGGTGTATAATATGGGTTCACAGTGGGAAGACAAGAGTAAGCCGCATCTGAATATCGTGTTCGTAGGGCACGTAGATCATGGAAAGTCAACGACAGTCGGTCGTTTGCTTCTGGACAGCGGTCACATAGAAGCGCACGTAATTGAGAAGAACGAGAAGCTAGCTGCAGAGGCAGGAAAGGCCGGTTTTGGTCTAGCATACGTTATGGATGGCTTGAAGGAGGAGCGAGCACGTGGAATAACCATCGATGTCGCACACAAGGAGTTCTACACCCCTAACTATTACTTCACAATCATCGATGCTCCTGGGCACCGTGATTTCGTCAAGAACATGATCACAGGTACTAGTCAGGCAGACGCCGCGGTTCTCAACGTCGCAGCTAACGACGGAGTAAACGCTCAGACCAGGGAGCACGCTTTCCTAGCTAGAGTTCTGGGAGTAAGCCAGCTAATCGTCAATGTCAACAAGATGGACATCAGCGGTGTAGATTGGTCCCAGGACAAGTACAACGAGACTGTCGCAGAAGTTAGTACACTACTGAAGGGCGCTGGCTACAAGCCGGACGAGATCACCTTCGTACCATGCAGCGCGTTCCACGGGGACAACGTCTTCAACAAGAGCGAGAACACATCATGGTACAGTGGCCCGACTCTGTTCGAGGCTATCGATGCTATCGAGATGCCACCAAAGCCAACAGACAGGCCTCTCCGCCTGCCAATCCAGGACGTCTACAAGATCAGCGGAATCGGGACCGTCCCAGTCGGTAAGATCGAGACAGGTGTCCTTAACACAGGCAAGACGGTTATCTTCAACCCAAGCCAGAAGTCTGCTGAGGTCAAGAGCATCGAGATGCACCACACAATGGTAGACAAGGCTGAGCCCGGTGACAACGTCGGATTCAACGTACGTGGTCTTGCAGCAACTGACATCCGCAGAGGAGACGTTGCTGGATACGGAGAAAGCGAGCCAGTTTTCGTTAGGCACGATGAGACATTCGTCGGCAACATCCAGATGATGGAGATTCCAAAGGCAATAGGCGTAGGATACACCCCAGTGTTCCACGCTCACACCGCACAGGTCGCAGTCAGGTTCGTAGAGCTAATCAAGAACCTAAAGACCGGAGAGACACCAGCGTTCCTAAAGTCTGGAGACGCTGCAACCGTCAGGTTCCAGCCAACCAAGCCAATGGCTATCGAGGTCAAGGACAACTTCCCTGAGCTTTGCAGATTCGCTATCCGTGACATGGGTAAGACCGTGGCCGCTGGAATGTGTATCGCTATCGAGAAGAAGGCTTAAACACAGGTGATAATCAATGCCCGTCGTCACCACTATCAGGCTGACGGGAGAGAACCACACCGATGTAAACCAGGTCTGTGACCAGATAAAGTCGATCTCTGACGAGACCGGAGTCAAGCTGAGGGGTCCAATACCCCTGCCCACCAGGAGAATCGTGGTGCCATGCAGGAAGAGCCCTGACGGAGAAGGTGCCGAGACCTGGGATCACTGGGAAATGAGAGTCCACAAGAGACTTCTGGAACTAGTAACCAACACATCCAGAGACGAGAAGGCTCTTAGGAAGGTCCTCAGGATTCCTATCCCCGACTCAGTGACGATAGAGCTCTCACTCAGGAACCTTGGATAACTAGGCTAGTGACCCCATTGGGTCCCATGCATCCAGAACCGTCGGCTCGTTCTTGAGTCCATCAAGCATCTTTTCGCTAAGGTACTTCCTTGCAGTTGCTATTTCGAACATATGCTCGTCATACCAATTATCATTCATTGTGTAGAATCCCTTCTCCCCAGAGTCATCCCCCCACGAGTTCTCGACTCTCCATCGCCTTGGTTTACCATCGACGACATCCACCCCGGTGAATAGCATCGCGTGCGTCATCATGGTCTGTCCGTACCTCAGCCGGTCCGCCTTACTCATCCCGTAATCAACTCCATACAGCTCATTTGTCTCAAACAGATTGGCATCCCAAAGCCCTCTTTTCCTATCCATCTGTTTCCCGACATCACAACCCATCCACACTGGCAGGCCGTCTTCGAGAATCTTCTGTGTTATCGATTTCATTTCATTGCTGGGTACGTTAAGGTAAACCACAGGAGGGCCCCCAGCAACGTTCTGGAGATATTCCACCGTGTAAGTCCGGTAATACTCGTTTCTTGGATCGTTGACTATGCAGACGTAGTCTTCCCAGTCAATATCAACAAACTCCTCAGCGAATTCCTGTGGTGTGATCTTTCCTCTTCGGTGGAACTCTTTGTCTTTGTCTCTCCACTGCCAATCGAAACTCTCCGGAGGCGTCCCGAGGTGTATGCATAGAACTCTCCAAATGTCCTTCATCCTCGACTCCTTGTGAGTCCTAGCATCTTCCACGGTACCTCCAGAACCGATAATTTCTCGGAGCTCACTAGCCGTGCTTCTCAGTATGTCCTTCAGAATAGAGTTCATCCATCTTGTAGAGCTACTGCTATTTGACTCTGGATAAGCCGACTTAGGGACTAGTCCATGCTTCCTGATGAGGTTCATTGCCATATTCCACTGGCCACCATCACCAATCGGGTCCGATAGCAAGAAGTGAATCGTCCTGTCATCAACGGCCCTGTCTGATGTCTCGATGATAGCTTCTAGAAAGTGATTTGAACGTTCAAACTTGTCCCAGAAGTGGATGTGCGCCTGACTAAACTCAAACTCCTTCACATTCATCTTCTTCATCGTACCGGGCCGGAAAAGATTCAATGTTGCGAACAACCAGCATCTTCCACTGCTCTTCTGATTTGTCGCCTTCCAATCATCCAGTTTGGTACTGAACGTGAAGTCTACTTCCTGAACTAGATCCCTACGAAGTGATACCGACGCCACGTTGTTCCCGGTTACTGCGTTCTGAGCTACCTTGGCTGATGGGTCACCATCAAATTCCGCTCTCATAGATTCAATTTGTTTTTTCGTTATCTGACCTGGCACTTGTGACCCTCTCCAGAGTCGCCATGAAGGATGACGAACCTAAGTCATTGCCTATGTCATATGTCAGCGGGTTCGGCTATTCCAGCCGCAATAAGGGTGTCCGCGATAATCGAAGGACAGAACTCTATGTCTCCAGTTCTCAGAGTTATCTCTTCTCCTCCTTCGGTAATTATCGGGTCATCGAGGTCCTGCAGTATCAGTATCCTCCTCATTTCGAACTCCTCCGGGGTATCCTCCGATAGCTCAGAAGGGGGACTTGATACGCCTGATATCTCAGGGAAATCGTCTATCTCTCTGATCCTGTCCTCCTCATCGTACTCAGGGTCCTCCCAATGCCGGTCCGATTCTTGGGCCGAAACTGGAGGCGACTGTTCAACCTCGTCCACATCTACCGCCCCAGGTACGAATTCAGTCAGAGGAGTGTGTACCGGAGAAAGAGGAGGAGGAGCAGGTGTATCCCAATTGTTGCTAAGCAGGGAGTTCCATGAGACATCATGCTTGTATTTGTCAGCCAGATGCACAACCCCTGAGTAGAAAGCCCTCTCTGATGGATCATGCTTATCCCACTCTATAGGGTCCAATCGCATTCCAGGAGAAAGCCTCCCTTCTTCTGGTGATTGAGTCAGCCTCACCAGTACAGCATGCTGAGTGAATGCATTGAGCCTATTTCTCGCCAAGTCCTTGACAGCAGTCCTAACAACCCCCAGCTTCCTAGATTGCAATTGGGCCTTTGCAGTCATTCCCTCCGACCTTATTGTCTCTGCCAACTCAGCTTCGAGGTGCTGGACTAACTGCCCTACTGCGTCCCAGAAACCAGGAATCGGTAGCTCTATTGGAATCGAGGATCTGCGTTGCGTTCTAGCAAGCTCATCCAGAGCCCTGTCGACTGCCATTAGACTAGCAGGACTAAGCCTAGGTAAGCTCCCGTCGTCCATCATCCTCGGTACCCGGGACTAGTGAGTGCAAGGAGACTCTTGAACAATTCTCCTCAGAAACAGTAACCGCTCATGAAGCGCGGGTATCAAGTGTGAGAATATCCTCGCGCGACCGCAGGTGTACCCGAGTGGTCAAAGGGGGAGGGCTCAAGATCCTCTGCGTAGTGCTTCGCAGGTTCGAATCCTGCCGCCTGCACCACCACTAACTACCAATCCTCTCACAAAGTGCCTTGAGTAGCTCGAGGGAGCCTTCCTTCCCATGGGCATCCGTGACCAAGTCAGCAGCCTGCACGACCTCAGGGTAATTCCTACTCACGCTAACACTGAGACCCACCAAATCGAACATTGGTATATCATTTGGAGCATCTCCACAGGCGATAACCCGAGCAGGATCTATCCCCCTCTGTTCGAAGGCGACACGAAGCCCTGAAGCCTTGTCATGCCCAGGAATTGTAAGGTGCACAGCAAATCCTGTGGGAACCACGGAGATATCCGACCACTCAGAAGAGGCGATAGCATCTCTGACCTCCTCCCAGTCCTCAACCTCAGTAAGACACCATTCTGTTTCTCTCCACCTATTGGACTCTATTCCTTCCGGATTAAGCCCTTCAATCTGGGTCCCTAGCCATTGGGCGGCCTCTTTTGGTCTGGAGCCATCAGCTAGAGCCTTGATGGGATGCCCCTTTCCAGAGTCCCAAACCATCCCGCCGTTCTCACCTACTATGAACCCAGAAATTCCGAGTGATTGATGAATGGGCGTGATATTTGGGAGGGTCCTTCCGGAGGCAAGAGAAACCACCATGCCCTTTCTCTCCAATTCCCTCACTAGGTAAATCATCTCTGGAATAATCCCCTGTCTATCAAGGAGGGTGCCGTCTATATCCAGCACAATCATGTCCCACACACAATCCTCGGGTAGCTCGACCATGTTACCTGAGAGTGGCTGTTGCTGAAGATATCATCGTATGTATTCTCATCATATTGAAGGGACCCCTCCTTTTCGGAAGGTCATGGAGGGGACAGTTCCAGCATCATCCCTAGTGCCTGACGGAATCCACGAATTCGATTGGAAAATCAGAGGCATGGACTGCGCTGATTGTGCAATGAAGGCGACCAAGGCGGTCAGCAGGCTTCCCGGCATAGAGACATGCAACATATCAGTCACAGAAGGGTCCGCGAGAATATCACTTGACATTTCCAGAGGCAGAGTCTCAAAGACCAATACCGTTCTCGAAAGCCTTGGTCATAGCCCAAAACTAGATTGGATGCAGGTTATCGGAATTACCCCTGGAGAGGCTGCAACTAGATTGGGTACAAACAGGAGGGGCCTCAGAGATGCCTTATTGGACGTTCCGGGGATATTAGCTGTTAGATTTGAAGATGGCTTCATCGAGATAAGAAACGTTTGGATTCATGACTCAGAACTTAGGCTAGTTGCCCAATCTATTATTTCGACTATTTTAGGTGACGAAGTACAGTTCATGGTGTCTTCAAGAAGGAAGCTAAGAACCGATCAGTGGAAGCTCATATCTGCCGTCATGACTCTTCCCATACTGTTCGCGATCATCGCATCAAAAACGATGGGACTCCCTAGTTCGATTCCACTCTTCCTTGGATTCTTCGGCGTAATTTTAGCAGGTGCCAAGATGTTCCAAGAGGCTATTGCCAGTATACAGAATGGAATTTTGGGTTTCCAAGTCCTTACCTCATTGGCGGTTATCGGGGCTTCCGTGCTAGGAGAGTGGGTCGAGGCTCTTACAGTGGTAGCCCTCGTCTCCTTTGCATCACATCTGGAGGATAGGGCGATTACAAGAGCCCGTGAATCCATGCAAGGTGGACTGGATAGAATACCCAGATCTGCCAGGATCGTCAACCAAGTTAAGGGAGGCATACACCAGATAAACTTGAGTATTTCACAAATTCCAGTCCATCACCCTGCTATCAACGACTTGCAGAAGACTCCCATTGAGGCAGTATTGGTCGGTGATTTAGTCGAGGTCAGGTCAGGGGAGGTAATACCAGTTGATGGTACGATAACAAAGGGAAGTGGCTCTATCGATAAGGCCCCACTCACGGGAGAACCAGTTCCCATACCAGTCTCTGAGGGAGACAAGGTTCAGGCTGGCCTGGTCCTGGTGAGGGGTCCGATAGTTGTGAGCTCAGAAGCGACGGGGGAAAATACCAGGCTCTCCGGACTAATAGAAATGGTTAGACAATACAGGGAGAAGCCGACGAGGACTCAGACCATCATTGAGAATTTTACAAGATTGTGGGTCCCACTGGTTCTTCTGGGAGCCCCCCTAGTTGGATTCCTGGCTCATGGATGGTCGGAGCAGGGTTTCTTGACAACCCTATTGCTCTGGGTTGTATCGTGCCCCTGCTCTCTTCTACTGGCATCCCCAATTCCCCATGCGGCCGCGTTATCCTCTGCCTCTTCCTCTGGCGTTATTGTTAGGGGGGGAGATGTTTTGGAGGCGGCCGCAGAAGTCGAACTCGCATTGCTGGATAAGACGGGCACACTCACCAGCGGACGTCCCAAATTGATCAGACTGACTACCCTGCCTACAGAGTCAGAGGATTATGCACTCATGATTTCAGCGGGGCTAGAAAGAATGTCCAATCACCCATATGCGTCCACCATAATCAACGAGGCTAACCTAAGGTCTATCCATCCTTCAAATATTTCCGAAATATCAGATGGTGAGGCAGGCGTGACTGGCACTATCGACGGCCAGAGGGTGATGTTGGGTAGAGCGGATTGGCTGATTTCAGAGGGAGTCGAATTCGCAGACCAGATTCTCGAGGCCTTAGAAGAGTCAAGGAAGGCTGGTCATGGCTCAAGTGTCCTTTCCATTGGAGGGAAGGCCATAGCATGTCTCAGTTTCTACCATGATGATGCAAGAGAGGGGGTTCCAGAGCTTCTTGAGTCGCTAGGTGAGAACGGAATCGCTGTTGAGATTCTTAGTGGAGACGAGCAGTCCAGCGTCGAGGCTTTCGCAAGGAAATTCGGAATCCCATCGTCCTCTTGCAGAGGAGGGGTGGATCCAGAGGGGAAGGCCCTCTGGGTTACCGAGAAGTCAAAGGCAGGCAAGACTCTGATGGCGGGTGACGGCTTCAATGACGCCGGGGCTCTTGCAGCTGCGGATGTTGGGATTGCTGTGGGCAGTGGGGAGCAAGTCAATCTCGATGCGGCGGATGTCCTGATTCCGGGAGATGATCCAAGAGTCCTAGCAGATTTCATCTCTCTTGCTAAGACCACTCGTAGCATCGTCTTGGCGAACACAATAATCTCGGTCGCAGTGACCGGAGTCTTGGTTGTCGCAGTTATGTTAGGCTTTGAGATGAATCTTGCAGCAGGGGTGGCTCTGCATGAGGCCAGCGCCCTTATTGTGATACTGAACGGAATGTGGGTAGGGGGAACAGGTGTTCAGAGGCTGAATACGCTTTTGGAATTGGCCAAGGACGTTGTCAGTGACACCGTCGAGGCATTCAGGGACCTTTTTGGCCTTCAAGCAGGCACTACTCTGGGTCCTCTTGATAAATCCGGGCCGTGAGGGAAGGTTATGTCGGAGATACCGGAGATAGAATCCAAGCACACCCCACCAGCGGCGGAGTGCGCTCACTGCGGTCATATGCTTCCACATGGATTAGGCGAGAAAACATGCGTAATTTGCGGAGCAGTATGCAGAGTTACACATCAACCAACCGTAGATGCGCTGGCTTCAGAGACCCTCCCCTGTCCTCATTGCAATACAGTAGTGGAGGCTGGTAGTTCTGATAGGCCATTGGATGTGACCTGCTCGGCCTGCTTCGGGGTCTTCAGAATCACAGAGAAGCCATACAAGGTCGAGATTGAATGCCCCAGTTGTGACAGAAAACTCAGGATAAGGCCGAAGCCGGGTACCAAGCAATTGAACTGCCCCGCATGTGATGCCGCGTTCAACGTAACTTTCTGAGCCGTGCCTACGGCACGTGTCCGCAAATAGCATTTATCGGCCCTCTCCAACCCTCCTTCCTCAAATAGGGTGAAACTAGCGTAGGTCTGGGGATGGGTACCCGTGAGTGAGAGCAAGTCGACAACTCCTGACGATTCGGAAAGCAGTGACGAGCTCGCTGCTCTCAGGGCTCAACACCGTTTGGCAACCTCGCCTAGCATGGATTCAATGGCGAGAACCCGAGAGCTCCTGGACGAGGAGTCTAGGGTCAGAAGTGGGGTTAGGAGAGAGCGCAGGATGCGTATTGCCGAGATGACAGAGAGACTATCTGGAATGCATGGTGCCATGAGGAAGGCTAATGACATACTATTCGACGAGCAACTGCAGCAGCTCGAGGCTGATCTCAGGGCAGAGCTGGAGGATGAGATCGAGAGACTAGAGAGCGAGGCCCTGGAGAGGGAAGAGAGGCTCCTGAGAGAGGAGATGCTACATCGTCTGAGAAGAGAGGAAAACAGACTCAGGGAGCAGTTGGATCTTGAGAGAGACAGGAGGCTAGAGGCGCACACAGCTAAGCTCAGGGGTAGACTAAGGGGGGAAATGGAGATCGAGATAGATCGAAGAAAGGCATTCCTGAAAGAGCGTTTGGAGCTCGAGGCATCCCAAGCCGAGGAAAGGATGCAGAGAAGGGTTGAGATGGATCTGAGGGAGTCCTCCGAGGCACAAGTACACCGAAAGATCGAGGCACACAGGCTCGAGCAGGAGATTCAGATGAGAGAGAGGCTCGCAGAGTCCAGGAGGGTTCATGAGGAGAAATTCCAGAAGCTCCTGGATGAAGAGAGCTCTTCACTGGAATCAGAGATGAGATCGGACGTCGAGGCCCGCATAAAGGTCTTGGAAGAGGCCTCGGAGAGGAACTCGCTTTCTGAGCTAGAAAGGAGGTTCAGGTCGGAGAGAGAGACCATGGAGGCCACTCTAGCACTGAGGAGACAGGAGATGGCCCTGGAGATGGAGGTAGAGATGGAACAACGAGTTGCTGAGGCAGCGAAGAACAGGGAGTCCGAGATGATGGCCAATCTAGAGGACAAGCTCTCAAGGAAGGAAGGCCTCTCAAAAAAGGAGATCGAAGAGATCCTCAAAGGCATAGAGTCGGAGATAAGAGTCAAGTGGGAAGCGATACTGATGGAAGCTCGTCAAAACACTCTTGAACGCTCAAATTAGCTGAGGCTAAACCCCCAATTCAAGAAGACCAAGACCATCTTTTGGGAACCCATTCATACATAGGCACAATAACCACGATTCACTCCCAAACCCGTGCTTGGTAGTTTGACAAACAGGGAGAAGATGAGTACACTGCTCATTACAATGCTTATGATAGGCGTTCTTGGACACGCCTCCAGCCCTGTTTCAGCAGAACAGATCGTTACTCCGCCAGACACCTATATCTCACAATTCGGCCCTGGTTTTGAGGAGGTAGTAATTGCCTCCAGCACAGATGGCTTGGATGAGCCGAGAGACCTTGAATTTCATCCAGGCATTGAACGAAGTGATGAATTATGGATCGTGAATCGTGCAGATGATAGTATGGTAATTATTCATGAGACTGGTACTCCCGATCAGAATAGTGAAGAACGTTTAGATGCATACAGAAATCATTTCATGGAAGAGGTAAGTGCAATAGCTTTCGGAGCTTATGATGATGAGTTTGACTATCAATTTGGGACTGCCCAAGAGTCAAGGAATACGTACAATGATGCGAGCGATCCGAATGATTTCATGGGACCAGCTCTTTGGCCTTCTTCATTGACTCATTTTGCAGTTGAGAATCAAAATGGAGAAAATGGCCTCCTTGGAAGCCATATCGATATGTTGCATGAATCCCCGTTAGGTATGGGAATTGCACATGATTATGACAATGTATATTGGTATAACGACGGTTTTTACAGTGAATTAGTACGCTATGATTTTCAACAAGATCATGATACTGGAGAACACGATCACTCGGATGGCATAGTGCATAGATATTCTGAAATTGAGTTAAGTCGTTTTGCTGGTGTACCTGGGCATATGATTCTTGATAAGGATACAGGAATTCTCTATATCTCAGATACAGGTGCAAATAGAGTTCTGTGGGTCAATACTCATGATACTGCCACAACTTCAGTGGATATTTATGATGACTCGTCTCGAGTAGAGGATTTGGCTGAATACATGGAAGTTACTGATGTAGAATGGGGTATATTTGACACAGGGCTAAGTCGACCATCGGGTATTGCATTGCATGATGGAACCCTGTTCGTCTCTCAGAACGGCAATGGCAAGATTACAGGCTTCAATCTAGATTCCGATGGCAAGGGATTCTCGAATTCTAGAACAGTGAACACAAACGCTGGGTCAATCATGGGTCTTGAGATTGGCCCCGAGGGCAAGCTGTTGTACGTTGACTCATTGAACAATAATGTAATTCGACTGGACCCTTACGAAGACACGGATTTCGATCGGGTTAGGGATAGCACAGACGTGTACCCAAATAACAGCCTACTATGGTCCGACAATGATGGAGACGGCTATGCCGATCAACAGGGTACGAATATCTCCGATGACTGTCCCGACACATATGGTTCCTCAACATCCGGGTCTCTGGGATGCTTGGACTCAGACGGAGACAGTTGGTCGGATCAGGATGATGAGTTCCCCTTGGAAGAGACACAATGGGCTGATTCTGATAACGACGGATACGGAGATAACCAAACAGGTGCTAACCCGGATATGTGCCCTACTATCCAGGGATTTTCGCAATATGACAGGATGGGTTGTCCCGATGCGGACGAAGATGGCTACTCCGATCCTTCATCAGATTGGACCACGGCTGACGGAGCAGATGCATTCCCCACAAAGTACACTCAGTGGAAAGACTCAGACTCAGACGGATTCGGAGATAACCCCTCACCTGCCTACCTTGCAGACGACTGCCCAAACGAAGCGGGTACCAGCATCCAAGACCAGTCCGGATGTCGCGATACTGATGCGGATGGCTGGTCAGATGAAGGAGATGCGTTCATTTACGAGCCCAGTCAATGGTCCGACAGCGACTCCGACGGATACGGGGATAATCCATATTCTACCTATCTCCCGGATTATTGCCCTAATCTATGGGGAAACTCAAGCATGTCATTGCTTGGATGCCCTGACCTGGATGGTGATGCATGGCCAGATATCGAGGACTCCCACCCAATGAATTCTCTGCTATGGAGTGATGTCGACGGAGACGGATTTGGGGACCAAGAAGGAACAGGGCTGTCAGATGACTGTCCGGAAGTCTTCGGTATATCGAGTGAGGACAAACTAGGATGCATTGACTCAGATGGAGATGGCTGGTCAGACGAAGGTGACTACTACCCCTCTGACCCAAGCAGGCACACAAGATCACTCCTCCCAATGATAGTAATTCTCTCTATCTTAGCTCTTGTTGCCTCTGTAGCCCGCTACGTACTGAAGATGAAGTAGAATCCCTGTATCGCCTCAACCGAGTTTCTCAGCCCCAGTTCCCAGTATACGGTCTATCCGATCACTCGCTTCCTTTGCCAGCTCCCAATATGCAGTACTCCCAGGATTGGATTTGTTTGGACTCTTCGCTATTACGATCGGAGCCCCCTCCAGAGGTGCTTCAGCAATGGCCACGAGCCTGGGAAGCTCGGTCTCGAAGACCCTGTCTCCGAAGTGCCTCCTTGCCTGCTCGGCCACCTTCTCTCCGAGCTTACTGTTGCCCTGTACCAGTGTCATGGCTATTCCAAACATCTTCAACTTTGGATTGATACTCTTCTGTACGTCCTTTATCATCCCAAGTAGCTGACCCATTCCCTCGAGCGAGTAGAACTCAGCCTGGACCGGTATCAGTACCCACTCCGCCGCTGAGAGCCCGTTTATGGTCAGGAGTCCAAGGGAGGGGGGAGTATCCACGATCACGACGTCAAAGCTCCCCCTCGCCTGTTGGAGTGCTAGCCTGAGCCTGTGCTCTCTACCTATTCTGGTAGCGAGGTCGATCTCCACTCCTGAGAGGTCCAGGTCGGCTGGTAGGACCCACAGGTTTCGAGTCTCGATCGTCTTCGGAGCCCCCCTCTTTCTCTCGGGGTTGTGCCTCTTCCACGACTCCCTCATCGCTACAGTCAGCTGAGAAGGGTTGAGAATGCACTGTTGCAGTGATACGTGGGAGTCACCCGCGCCTCCCTTGAACAGCTCGTTCATAGTGGGACCGAGTGACCTCTTGTCGATACCAAAGGTCGTTGCAACGTTACCCCTTGGGTCAAGGTCGACCAGCAGAACCCTACGGGACCTTATCCCCATGTCATGGGACCCCTTGGCCAGTGCCGCAGCCAGATTGACTGCAGTTGTGGTTTTGGCCGTCCCTCCCTTGTGGTTGACGACTGCGATGACGACTGGCCCACCCTCCACATGCATCACTCCGCCCCACAGTGGTGGCGCTAGTACCGTGAATGTTACGAATCACTGTATTACTGGCACAGGGACTTCGGACAGTATCTTCCTCATGATGTGGTGTCCTGTAACCCCTCTGATCTTCGACTCTGGCTTGAGGACTATTCTGTGGCTGACTACCTGAAGCGCTACTGCTTTGATGTCATCCGGAATCACGTAGTCCCTGCCGTCTATGGCGGCGCTTGACCTGCTTGTCTTGAAGAGGGACTGACTAGCTCTGGGCGATGCCCCAGTGATGATCCTGTGATCCTCTCTTGTCCTCTGGACTAGCTCGACGATGTATGACATGATTGCCGGGTCGACGTGCACGGTCTCGAGCGCCTTCTGCATGGCCACGACCTTCTTTGGGCTGGTGACCTGCTCTATGTCGTAGTCATCCTTGCCCCTTAGCTTCCTTCGTTGAAGGATGGCCTTCTCCTCCTGCCTGTCAGGGTAGCCCATTGACATCTTCATGAGGAACCTGTCCATCTGTGCCTCAGGCAGAGGGTATGTCCCCTCCTGCTCAATGGGGTTCTGGGTTGCCATCGTGATGAACGGCGCGGGGAGCTTGTGGGTTATCCCCTCGATTGTGACCTGCTTCTCTTCCATTGCCTCTAGGAGAGCCGCCTGGGTCTTGGGAGGAGCCCTGTTGATCTCATCAGCTAGGAGGAGGTTGGTGAACAGGGGGCCCGGCCTCAGCTTGAACTCGCCAGCCTGCTGATCGTACATGTATGTCCCCATCACATCAGCGGGGAGGAGGTCAGGGGTGAACTGGACTCTCTTGAACTTGCATCCGAGGGCAGATGAGAAGGTGTTTGCCATCAGGGTCTTAGCCAGTCCGGGGAAATCCTCGATCAACATGTTACCGTTCGATAGGATTCCTATGGTGACTCTCCTGAGGTTCTCCTGCTTTCCAATAATGACCTTGCTGACTTCGTTCATAAGGCCGTTAGAGATCTGGGAAACGGTCTGTATGAGCTCTCTTGACTTCGCATCTCCGGATTGGGACATCGACATTCTTCACTCACCTACTACATTCAGGCCCTCTTATTCACTACTTGAGTGTTCGGTTCCCATGGGACGTACAAACTTCATTGCACCTAGCGTCCCCAGAAGTGGTCGTCCTTGCGATGAATTGCCTGAAGCTCCTCCAGAACCTCGGCCTCGGCGGCGCTCAGGTCCATCCTGATGAGCTTCCTAGCGTGAGATTCCGGAACGTCCACCAGGAGTACGTCCTCCTCCTCGATCTGCCTGCCGGCTGTAGCCCCATCTATGGCGACTGCGACCTCAGCTCCCTGCATGGCCTCCTTCATGGACTCCTCTCCAGAGCGGATGGACTTGATCCTCCCAACCCTGATCCCGTCCTTCAGTAGATACTGGCCGACGTGAATCCTCCCGGCGAGAACCCTGACTCCCATGACAGCGGGCTTGGATATTCTGAAAGTATGGTCCCTCAGGAGGAGGATCCTGCCGGGGTAGACAATCGCCTCCCTGCTCTCCTCCTCTATCTCCTTGGTGCGTCTTTCGACCCACTCCTCCCTCTCCTCGAGTATCCGGTAGATGATGTCCGAGCCTATGTGGTGGACCCCCTTGTCGGACTGCGCCATCTCGCTCTCGGCATCGGGGAGGATGTCAGTGCTGAATGCCATGATTATCCTGTGGAGTGGGTCTGAGGCGGCCTCAGCGCTCCTGACGTCCCTCCTGCTGACCTTTCCGATCGAAGCGCTCCTGATGGGGACGTCGACTGCCTGCAACTCCTTCGCCAGGGCCTCGAGGCCTCCTACTGTGTCGGCCTTTATGCAAACCCCCTCCTCGTCCAGCTCTATCGACAGCTCGGACTCGGATGTTGCCGCTGAGATTGCCTCCTCGCGCTCCTCCTCGCTGTCCACTACGCGTAGTGTGGTTCCCGCGAGGACGTTGTCCAAATCTGGGGCCGATATCTTGAGGCCCGACGCGGCGTGGGCGATGTCCGTATCGTCCCAGCGGTCGCCAGCATCCCTCATCTCACTCATCCCCCTTGGGCTGAATAGCCCCTTGACGCGTGTCGATATCCCTCCCTCAGAGGTAGCCACGACTATCTCGTCGCCCTTCCTGATGGAGCCCCTGTGGAGGATAACGTCCAGGGTCTTGCCCAATCCACGCTCCTCCTTCATCTCGAGAACCGTCCCCTCTCCGGATCCCTCGACGTCTGTCAGCTGCTCGGTCAGATAACGCTCGGCCAGTCCGATCACGACAGCCAGTAGGTCCTGTATGCCCTCGCCCTCCCTAGCGGAGATCGGTACCAGTGCGATGTCCTTGGTGAAGTCCTTCACGCGGTCGTAGCGCTCTATGTTGAGACCCTCCTCCGCGAACTTCCCTACCAGCTCCCAGTACCTCGTCTCGAATAGCGCTATGGTGTCCTTAGACTGGTTCCTCATGGAGAGTGCCATGGCCCTCCCCTCCTGAGCGTCCCACCCATGCACCCTATCTACCTTGTTCGCAGCTATGACGAAGGGCGTCCTGGCGTTCTTCAGGACCCTGAGGGACTCCAGCGTCTGCGGCCTCGCCCCCTCCATCACGTCCACGATGAGTATCGCTATGTCAGCGAGGGACCCGCCCCTGGACCTCAGCGTGGAGAAGGAGTGGTGTCCAGGGGTGTCGATGAACAGGAGCCCGGGCGAGTCGAACGTCTTGCCCCCGAGCAATGGGGCACAAAGGTCGTTGAGTATGTCCGAGGGGACCTCGGTGGCACCAATGTGCTGGGTTATGCCACCAGCCTCCCTGTCCATGACAGAGGCCCTGGAGTCGGAACCCAGTCCCCTGATGTGGTCCAGGAGTGAGGTCTTGCCGTGGTCCACGTGACCTAGCACAGCGACGATCGGTTGTCTGCGTCCTGACATTCCGACCACCTCATGCTCCTTCCCCTTGTAGTGTGATAATCACTCGTAGATGTGCTTTTCAGCGTCTCGGGACCAGTCGACCAGCCCCTCTGGGAACCATATGCCGAGCTCGAAGGCAGCCGTGTCCTCGCCGTCCGACCCATGAATGACGTTGTGCCCTATGTCCATTGCGAAGTCGCCGCGGATAGTCCCTGGCGCTGCAGTCCTGCCGTCAGTGGGCCCTATGAGGTTCCGAGCGACGCTAATTGCGTCAACGCCGGTCCATGCCATTGCGACGACAGGTCCGGATGTGATGAACTCGATCAGTCCGCCGTAGAAGGGCCTCTCCTTGTGGACCTCGTAGTGTGTCTCTGC
>Ga0207985_1000004_pt1 | contig 121465 bp, 146 predicted proteins | sample ETNtaG_3_FD_185761 | JGI IMG/M metagenome (GOLD analysis project Ga0207985, IMG submission 185761) | Marine microbial and viral communities from oxygen minimum zone, Eastern Pacific Ocean - ETNP201302SV84 (SPAdes) (version 2) | ecosystem: Environmental > Aquatic > Marine > Unclassified ...
TAATATTAAAGGACATCCCACGAACAGCAGAAGCAGAAGTAGATGAAGCAAGGAGACGAGATCCGTTCTCCAATTCGACTGACCCCTTGTTCCAACCAACAATACCCTGCTGCATCCATTTAGGAAGGTTCTCATAAGATAACTGTAAGCGTCCCAACATTTCTCTAGCAGTCGGGGCTTTGTTTGCGAGGATTGCGACATTGACATTATCGTTGAATATTACATACCATAATAGATATGATGTTACAATGGTTGATTTACCAGACTGTCTAGGTAATTTAGCAATATTAAATCTATTCTCGTGAAAACTTTTTACCATCTCCTCTTGGAAATCGTACATATCAAAAGGTATAACACCTTCATCAAGAGATACAATCCTAATATAATTACGAATAAAATATGCAGGATCTCTACTACATTTAACAAACTCTCTTACCTGTTCTGGTGAGAAGTTAGTTGCAACGTTTGCTTTCTTAAGATTAGGGTTGCCTAAGTATATCTGGTTTTCTGCCATTAATCCTTACTCCAAGGTTTGTCAAATAAGACCGTGTTTATATATTTATCTGCCCAGAGGGGATCAAACCACTGTGATAATACTGCTTTAGTTTTTTTGTTCTTTCTCTGAGATACACAATACCAACATTGATCATCCAATCTTTTCATTATAGGAATGAATGGTGAGTGTGGATCTCTCTTTGCGTGCCTTACAGCGTCACAAAATACTATCAAATATTTTTGTACTACTGAATAAAAATCATCTCTCGCTTCTTGATCTTTTAATCTAGCAAATTTACAATGTTGCGAGAAAACATCCTCTGCCCATATAGGTAAAGGTCTCTTGTCTTTAAATTTAAACTTCTCACTTATTACTGATAGTTTAGAATTGAGATCCACTCCGTGTACAGGAGACACATCGACAATAGCAGCAGTAATAGTTGAAGGCGTTTGGATAATGTCACAACCAAAAATAGGTAAACGATATTCTGGATCTGGATAAAGAACACAATGTATAATTTCTATTTTGTCTGTGTTTGCTCTTTCAATATGGAGTTTTCTAAGTCCTTTGCATTTCCACATCTCATTGCGTATAGTCACTTTTTCGTGTTCTATGACACTATGATCTGACTCAATAACTGTGAGGTCAGGCAAGTCACTAATATTCCTGCGGATAAGATCCGCTAACTCATCACAAAGATTTGTCACAATTATTCTGCAAGTGTACCACGTGATCTACGAAGTTGTCGTAGTTCTTCAAAGTCTTTTTGTTTTGTACCTCCATCATAGGGCCAAGCATACCCTTCACCAATCATCTCTTCGTTGAGAGATACATTCCCATCACCAACATATAACCACCCAAGCAAACGACCATACTTACCAACCCCGCCTTTGAGTTCAGTTCGTATAGTAAGTTCAGACTCTCCATCAATAGCACTCTCCAATTTTTCTTTTAACCAGTTAGTAGCATCTATGCCCAATGCTTTTTCTTCTAAATCACGGGTGCGTTTCTCAGGAGTATCAACACCTGCAACACGAACTCGTTCTTTCTTGTATAGATCAAAACCTAGATCAATAGTAACATCAATAGTGTCACCATCAACTACTCGGTTTATTTCCGTCACTCGGAAGTTGTAGCAACTCTTCCTGCTTGGTGGAACCATTGCTCCCATCGTTCATCTCCATAAATGCCATCCTTAGTATATAGACGATATACCAAGTAACTATTACAACAAGTATTGCAATCATAATAACAACACCCCAGACAACCATTAGTTCTTATTGTGTACTATTGTATGGTTTCCATACCACTGTCCGTGTAATGGAAAGTCTCCTGTTTTATTTACTTTCACATTAAATCCTATTGAATATTTTTGATCTCTTGAATAGTTCTGTGTAGTAGAATGTTCCAACCAAGATGGAAATAATATCAAAGTATCAGGAAATGTTTCTACTGCCATCTCTTGATAAGTAGCAAAACAACTCATTCTTGCTTGTACAAGTGGACTATGAAAATTAATTAACCCTTGTTCTGGACTTGTCTTATGATAATAACATCCTGACAAATCAAATCCTGGGTGCATATGTTGATTCTGATTAGCACCTGTTGGGTATATATTTAACCAAGACTCAGGTATATTCCAATTATCGTGACCGACATAGTTAATAACACACTCTGCAATATATGATTCTAAATTTGGCATTTCATATGCACGAAAAAAATCCCTCCAATGATCTTGCTTGGAAGGATCATCACCGAAGTGAAGAATTAATTGTTCTTTCTCTTGTACATCACTAATAACTTTTTCAAGTTCATCCCTTATCTCAGAGTCATCGTGTCTGAATCTTAGAACTGTGGATGGAAATAAATCAATAACGTCAGGTTGCATAATAAAGTTTCTGTTATACTATGTAGAACAGTTCCACTTATCTAGTGCTAGTTTTTTACGGGTTGGTTTACCGTCTTTCATCATAGGTCCTTTAACTCCACCCATTCTTTTACAAAAATTATTTTGTCTTTTATCTGCCTTACTACCTTTCTTTGGATTACCTGTCACAGGTGCTTTGAGATCTGAACCAGGATTTTCTCTTTCATAAGACTTTCTTCCTTTCTCATTTAACCCACCACTAGGGTTCTTTCCTTCTTTACGTTGCCACGCAGATTCTTTAAAACTTTTTAAACCACTTTTAAGGTTACTTGCTTTACCTGTTTTTACGTGACCATACTTAGCAAGATCTTTATGTAGGTCTCTATACTGTGCTTTACTATCACCAGATCTTTTGTTTGATTGATCCATTCTTTTGTTTTTACCTACAGTTTGGTATCCTTTACCAACACCTGCATATTTTTTTTGATAGAACTCTTCTTTTACCTTAATTTTTCTAGGGTATGCTGATTTATTTGAATCATCTCTCATCGAGCGAGTATCATAATCTGCAACATAGTTAACTCTATCACTAACTTTTTTTCCTAGTTTTTTCTCTGCTCTTTTTATTCCTTTGTCTCTTGCTTTTGCATACTTACCCATCTTACCACTGTGAACATAATTTTTATCTACCTTTGCGTGGTAAAGATAGTTCGCAGTAGTTGTCTTACTTAATTCATCAATCTGTTCTACTTCTTCTTTATATGACTGCACTCTAGTTTTACCAAGAATGTATTTTGGATCATTCTTCATTGCTTTCTGTGCATCTGCCTCATCATTTTTATTTACATTTATAATTGTCTTTCCACCTTTTTTAGTTTTAGTATGTGCTATATTACCCATTTCTTCTTTTACTTCTTTTTTCTTCTTAGTTTTCTTAGCAAACGCTGCCATAGGACCTGATGGTTTACCAGTTCCCTTGTAGATACCATAAGAAGTTCCTTCTGACTTCATACTTTTTATATGTTTTCTGATCTTGTCTGCTTGACTCTTATGTTTAGTTACAGCACTATCCAGTTCCTTTGCAACCGTTTTGAGTTCTTTCTCCTCTTTCTTCATCGATGCTTTTGCTGCCTTGATTCTATCAAGAAATGCTTGTCCACCTTTCTCTTTCTTGATCTCATCATCAGTCCTTGCTCTACCCATACTATTATTCTTAGCGTATAACTTACTCTGCATATCATTAGTGCTAGTAAGTCTACCTCTACCATAACTCTCTTTATACAAATCAATTAATTCATTTCTTGCTTCTCTTTTACTAGGTCTACGATACCTACCAACTTCTGTAACTCTACCATCTTTACCATAGTGCCTTCCCTTTGTTCTATTGACGTGATCTGTCATTGCAGTATCTACCTCTTTAGTGCTTCTAGCATACTGAGTAGACTTATCTTTTAAATTAACTTTTTCTTCTACCTTTTTTGGACCGTATGTGATGCAAGGGTTTTTACCACAACCACAATTTTTCTTAGAATCTGGTTTTACTAACTCAACTTCTTCATTTTTCTTACCCACATCCATTATCGCACCTTTACCATACTTATCAGTTATTCTTTTCTTAACCATCTCAAGTGCTCTAACACTATTCTTTTGCTGCCTTAACATACGTGCTTTTCTTTGAGCATCAGTCTCACTATTTTTTGTATGGTTAGCAGTGGTTGCATCAGATTTTTTAGGTGAACTAGGATCACCACCTGCCATTGCGATACTATCTTTCCAATGATCATATCCTTCTTCTGGAATATAACCTTCTTTGTTTATTCCAAGTGCTGCTTTTAATTTTTTACCTGCTGAATATGGATTTTCTTTTGCCTTTCTTTTTCTTGTTTCTGCTTTTATTGATGACATCTTCAAAGCATTAGAAATTTTAGCACGCTTACTATTGTACTTTGGTTTACCTCTAAACGTTGAATCAATCGCACGAGCAACTCTCAATCTCTTACTAACTGTAGGATCACCATATTCTTTTATGATCTCTTCTTTAGTAACTTTAGATTTTTTCTTTTTATCCTCACTATGATCGCAACCACAGGATTCAGAATAGTTTTGAAATGATTGAAGATTAGTCATTACGCTACTTTATTATTAGATGGGTTTCTAGGACAATTTTTTTCGTGTTTTTCAATCCACGTCTTAGGTCTCCAATGTCCTTGAGGAGATTTTAATCCACAATATGAACATACCCACTGACCATTAATATCTTGTATCGCCACGGATCAACCTCCAACAACTTGTACTTGTTCTACAACTACGTCCGCAGAACCTGCTGTTAACTTAACGGTTCTTTGTAACATAGGAACGGTGTTGGCAATTACATCAGCATCACTAATTGAATATGCAGAACCTGCACCTGACGCATCAATGTCTGTAGTAATTGTTATGTCAGTAACTGCTGTTACTTTCTTACCTGCTGATGCAGCAGATTCAAAGTTTGATCCAAAACCATCTGTGTCACCACCATCTATAGTCTGAACAAAATCTCCTACAGCAAAACTGTGACGACCACCTGCTCCTGTACCGTGTCCACCACCTGCAACAGTAAATACTGAACCGTTAGCATTAGTTGCACCAGTAATACTAATATTTTTTGATTTACCTACTGAAAGCAAGACTGCTTCCCCTGCTGCAAGTGTAATAGCAGGACCGCTATCGAACTTTATGGTTGATGCAGATGCAGCATATGCACGTACAACTCCACTTTTAACGACGATGTAAGCAGTACCTGAACCACTCACTGTCGTAGTATCTAAGACATTTAATACAGACATCGACTTTTTGACACAAGATTGTTTTTACTATTTATCCTCTTTCTGTTTCTGTTTGAGGAATTTCGCAAGATCAGCAGTGCTACCAACAAACATTGTGTTGTTAGTAACGTTACCTGTTACAGCACCTTTTGGACCTTCTTCTAATTCTTGCATTTTTTTCTGAAGGTCAATTAGTTTATCCGTGGCATCTGCCACGTTCTTAATAAGATTACCTGCTACCTCATAGGCACGTGGTGAATCTGTTTGTTGTGATAGTTCTAGGATTCCGTCTACCGCTTCCTGTCCCTTGTCAATTAACGAATACAAATTGCCACGAGTATATTCGTAGTCTTTTTTAATTGCTTCGTTTTGTTTTACAGGTGTATCTTCTACTCTCTGTAATGTAGGTTTCTCATCTTTAACGATGGATGTCTCTACATCAAGAGCGTCTTCAATACCGTCGAATTTACTCGTCGTTTCCTGTGACTGGGTTTCTTGATTTTCCATCATTGAATTCACTGAATAGTTCATTAAAACCAAAATCATCATCTGGATCAGAAGTGATTGGGTCTGGTTCGACCGTGTATCTCATTTCACGAGGTGCACTTGTTTTGCTATCAGGAGCAGTATCGACGATTGCCTTACGTATAAGATCTTTCTCACCGTCGAGAACAGGACCGTAGATATAAGTTTTGCAAGTGAAAGTTATTGTATATATGAGAGTTCTTCTTGTTGTATAGTCACCTTCATAATCATCATCATAAGATATTGTATTTAAAACTACTGGAAAATCTTTTTTCTCCTGTAACTGATCGTTCAGTTGTACAGAGATATTAAATGTGGGTTGGAAGTATGGAAGTATTTGTTCTAAGATTTGTAAACCGTCATCTTGATTCTTTGAAAGAATTGCTAACTCAAAGTCAACGTTGTACGGTACTGGCATAAACGCTTTTTGTAGGTCAGTTCCAACAGCAGTCCTAACTCTCTGTGTTGGGGAGACCTTTCTTGTTGCGTCGTAATTGAAACCAGAAATCTCAAACGAAATCCTAGGAAGCGTAATTTGAGTCGCATCTTTCCTAGTTAAATCTCCTACTTGTTGGAGTCTTGCTAAAAACTTTTGTTTAGGTCCATATGCCAATGGCACCTTCATATACTCATATTCCGTAGCATTTTTTTTCCTACGAATTTCTATGTTATTAAACAATGTACCGAAGGCAATAACTGACTTTCGGAATACTTCATTGTATGTATATGTACCTAACATTAACTAGCACCTCCAATATCACCAAATGGGTTCCCTTCTGAGAAGTCAATGATTCCATCAGCAAGGGTCTCAAACGAATCATTTGAATCGTATTCGCTTGATGTATTATTTAGTGTATTATATGATGCAGTTGTCCAAGCAGCACTTGATGACTGCCCTGTTATAGTCTCTGGAATTGTAAATATTCCAGTTCTATTAAAGACTTGTAATTGTCTATTAGTAGAATCCCAAGACTTAACCTCTGCTGTAATATTAGAGGTTCCACCTGCCACCACTTCACCGACTGTAAAGTCTCCAGTGCCACCTGTGGCAAAGTTGATAGTGATGGATACTGAGAAGTCCTGTTCGATTTGATCGATTGCAGTAACTCCTGTATCGAACTGCTCGTCGCTGAACTCGAAGAGTTCACACTTGAGACCCCATACGTGGATCTTACCTAACTGGTAGAAAGGTTGTTCGTGCTCAACGAACATAATTTTAAATATTTTATTTGCCATAGGGAAGTAAACCAAGTCTCCTTCGTTAGGTCTTCCTTCCACAATCAGTTGTGCATTGTCATCAACTGCTTCTGTAAATCTTTTTCTTGATATTATAAATGTAACTTGATCAGAAATCCTTACACCAAACTTAGTAAAGAGATCACCATCACCAGTAAATCCAGTTGGATCTTCAATGTATGCTTCTATCTCATAAGCATCATCAAATTTAGACAAAGCATCTTCAGTAAATGTTGTATCTTCATTTACTAAAGTTCTAGGCAAATAGAAGACATTCTTTCCAAACATCTTTATCTGTTCTATAACAAGATTCTCTATAAGATCTTGTTCGCCAGTTGTGCCTTGTGTAAAGTAGGAGTTAGTTGCCATTATCCAATCATATCCATTGGTGGAGTTTCGTATGTAGTACGAAGTTGTTCGTCTAACTGTTGAAGTTCCTCTACAGCATCGCTATAAATTTTTTCACCATTTAGAGTAACACCACCAGGGAGTTGAACGTTTTGGAACTTAGTTAAATTTGTTCCCCAATATTTCTTAATCATCGCAGTAGCATAATCCTTAACCCACATCTCATTATAGATTTTTGTAAAGTTAACTGGATCTAATGCACGAACACAATCAATAACAATATACTCACCCTCACGAACATCAGTGTTAGTATCAAAGTCGATATATAAACGACCAGATGTATGAGTAAATCTTGTAGGTTTCATTCCTTCCAATAAGAAATTAATTGTCTCAAGATGTGTCTGAATCATATAATAATGATAAAACTGTGTTGATGTAAAATCAAACAGATCATTCAATCTTAACTGATAACGAATGTCAAACATATTTGCAGTACCTTTGTCTTGGAAAGTAAAGATACCATTAACAGACGTTATAAAATCAGGTAAGGTTAAAAAATTATTTTGCGTCTTAAATTCTGTACTACCTACAGTCTCTGTAGTATCTGCTTGAAAAGCATCTACTTCAGATTGAGTCATTTGATGCTTTAGGTAAACTTTTTCTGAACCACCGTAATGATAAATATGAAACTTCTCGATAGTATAATCGATAGCATCATCTATTTGATCATCAGAAACGTTGACTTCTAATACAGGTTTACCTAATCTGCGAAGTGCGTATTCTTTTAGTGTTGCTTTAGAGGTTGGGGTTGCCATATTAGTTTTTTTGTAACTTAACCATTACAGTCTCCTTTTGCATAGGAGCGACATCATTCAATCCATTAGCATCGAACCAAGGAGCATTCTCCCAGTCAAATCCTTCACCGAATGTATTATCAGGTGCCATAACATACCAATGACATTTAGCGTCAGGTATATCCACAGCACAGACCGCCCAATCATCTGCCCACTGGGGCACTTGCACATACATCACTGGTAGGTGATTGGCAAATAAAGAAATAATAAAGGAGAATAAAATCATAATGCAGCGATCGCAGCAGCGAATTGTGTGTAATTTAGTGAGTTCGCAGCAGCAGTTTTAAGTTGTGCTAATGTAATTGTTTCTGCCTGTAATGCAGAGTCTGCCTTAACACCTTGTGCAGCAGTAGCATAATCAGATGATGCAGTTGCAGCAGCACTGCCTAAAGTAGGTTTACCAGTTAGATCATTGTATGCTCCACTGGTTGCTACAGTTGCCAAGTCACCTGGTTGTGTAGCAGAAGCAGCAAGTGTACCTTGTGCAGCAGTTGCGTAAGCACTTGCAGCAGTGGTAGCAGCAGATCCAAGTCCGAGAGTTGTTCTAGCAGCAGATGCTGATGCGTCATCAACCAGAGTTAGACCAAATGTGCTGATTGCAGAGGCATCAAGTTTTCCAGTGATACCTGCTGTTACACGAGCGTCAGCACGTGCATCTGTATAATAAAGATTTGTTGATCCTTCTGCTACATCATCAGTATCGTGGTTAGATAGAGATGCAATAGTAGATGGGATAGTATATGAAATAACACCAGTAGAAGCGTTATATCCTAAATCTCCACTAACTGAAATGTGTCCACGAGTTCTTGCAGCAGTGGTGAATAGGTTGGTTGATCCTTCTGTGATATTATCTGTGTTAATGTCTGACTGAGTAACAGACAAAGTACCAGAAGAATGTGAAATACCTGTTCCATATGTGAAGTGTGTTCTTGTTCTAGCAGCAGTAGTAAATAAGTTACTTGAACCTTCAGTTACATTATCAGTATTAATATCTGACTGTGTGACAGATAATTGACCTGCTCCACTTAGTTCAATACCAGTTCCGTATGTAAAGTGTGTTCTTGTTCTAGCAGCAGTCGTGAATAGATTTGTAGATCCCTCAACGATGTTGTCAGTATCAAACTCACCAAAGTCAGCAGATAGAGTTAGTAAGTTACCTGCGTCATTGTAGGTAGCAGAAATACCAGTACCACCTGCGATTAATGCAGCAACACGATCATCAACTCTTTCGTCAGTAAAGTATAGATTTGTAGACCCTTCAGTAAGAGCATCTGTATCGTGGTTACTGATGTCACCAACCTGTGATTCTTGGAACGTAATAGTTCCAGTAATGTTCAAGTTACCTTGAATCTCAAAGTTTGTAGAACAAACAAAGTTACTTACAGATAAAGTGTTTGAACTAGGAATATATTTAAAGTTATCTGAGTCAGTTCTTATTTCAGTGTTTCCAGTTGTAGCAGAAACAAATGTTGGGAAGAATGTAAGGTTAGAACCTGTGGTGTTTGTGACATCAACTAGAGATGCAGTATCAGCATTACCAGTCAAGTCACCTGTTACGTTACCAGTAATCTGACCTGTAACTCCAAGTGTGCTTTGTAAAGTTACACCATCTTGAACATTAAGAGTTCCAGTAATATCAGTGTTACCTGTAGGTCCATCTACAACAAACTTGACTCCTGCTGATCCACCGACTGATAAGTCATCACCAACAAATGCTTTCTTCTTAACTGATAAACCACCATCTGTATGTACAGAAGCAGCAGCGTCATTATATGCAGAAGAATCTGTTACGTTATTTGCTTGTACAAGACCTGCGAATGTAGCATTACCTGATGTTACATCTATACCAGAATTAAAGTCTGCGTTACCATCTACATTTAAAGTTGAATCTAAGTCAACTGCATTAGTTACATCAAGTGTTCCTGCAATATCAGTATTACCACTTGCAGATGCAACGTTGAATTTATTAGTGTTAATGTTGAACGAACCACCAACGTTTAAGGTTGATTGTAAGTTTGCTACAGAAGTAGCGATAAGTGAGGATATAGTTGTAGTTCCACCAGTTACGTCTAATGTTCCACCAACAACTGTATTTCCTGTAGGTCCATCTACAGTAAAGTTACCCGCACCAACATCAAGGTCGTCTCCAATAAATGCCTTCTTGGTAACTGCTAAACCACCTGCTGTAAATATTGCAGCACCGTTATTGTTTGCAGCAGTTGCTTGTGCAGTAGAATTTGCTCTTAGTTTCTCATCAAATGTTACAATACCACCAACACCAAGAGTCCCATCTAATGTGCTATTTGTATATACCTTTAAGTCTCCACCAATACCAGTGTTACCTGCAACAGATAATCCACCTGCGGATACTCTTAACGCACCATTAGATGACCAAGTTCCACCAAGAGTTGCATTAGTAGCATTTGTAAAGGTTGATATTCCAGTTACACCTAAAGTATTTGTAATATTGGTAGCACCCGATACATCTAAAGTATTACTTAATGTCGCTCCTAACGTCACTCCAAGCGTCCCTGAGAGGGTTGTATTGCTTGTGACACCCAAAGTACCACCAACGCTTAGATTAGAACTTCCTCCAACAATATTTACAGATGAATTTAAAGTAGATACTCCGTCTGCTCTAAATGTTCCTGCAACTAATGTATTACCTGTAGAACTAGCAACTGTAAATTTATTTGTATTGACTCTTAAGTCATTTGTTACATCAAGTGTACCAGTAATATCAACATTTCCACCGAACGATCCATCATCACCTACGACGAGATCGTCACCAACGTGTAGATCTATTCCTATACCTGCACCACCACCAACGATGAGGGCACCTGTAGAAGAATTAGTTGCGTTTGTAGTATCAAATAATTTTATAGAACCTGCGTCTAAACCAGATCTAGTACCAGTAAATACCTCAGAATTATTAGTTGCATTATGATAGAAAGCATATCTAAGTGCTGAATCATCCCATCCAAAGAATCCTACTTTAGCATTTGAATCATAATATCTAAACTCCACACCACGATCTTTTGCATCGTCAGATGAAGGAGCAGTATCACCACCTAATGTAATGATAGGATCGTCCACAGTAATAGTAGTACTGTTTACTGTAGTTGTGCTACCGTGAACTGTTAAGTTACCATCAACTATGGCATTACCACCAACATTAAGATCTTGTCCTGAACTCAGGGTAACTGGGGCTGTGAATTGAGTAGTAGCATTTACTGTTAATGCGTCACCAGATGCGTCACCAATGGTATTCTGTGCACCATTTAAAGTAACATCTCTGTTTAAAGTAACATCTCCGTGGACGGTAAGTGTTCCTGCTGTTGATGAACCTGCTCCAACTCTACCTATTGTTGTATTACCAGATTCTCCAAGAACTGTAAATTCTGTAGTATCTCCAGAATTAAGTTTACCGATATAAAGATCGTCACCAATATAGAGATCAGTAGCGATACCTGCACCACCATATACTCTTAAGTTTGAATTATTATCTGTAGCGTATGAAGGTGTATAAGCAACTGTTGATCCTGCACGTAATTTATATCTTACACGTAAGTAGTTCTGTGTACTAAATGTCTCAGTTGTTCCTAAGTCTTTTTGGTTAATAGCACCGTTAATGTATAAATCTGAGTTAAACAGAGTGTCACCTTCAATGTAACCACCACCATCGAAACGGAAAGACCCGTAATCTCCACTAGATATGATGAAATCGTCTTGAGCATTTGTTCCTATAGTTGGTACATCAACATCCTCAGAATGGAAGAAGTTACCTAAATTTAAAGTTCCCTCTATATCTGTGTTACCATTCGTAGTGCTGATTTGGAATTTTTGTGTACTACCGTTAGTAAGTGTAAAGGTCTTACCAGTAGTATCCATTAAGAAATCATTATGTAGAGTTACATCGTCATCAACATCAAGTGTTGCATTAAGAGTAACATCACCATCTACATTTAGAGTTTGGTCAAAGTCTACTCCTTGTTTCGTGTTGAGTGTTCCTTCGATAACTGTATTACCGTTATCAGAGTCAACCGTAAACTTGTCAACATTACTAGCAGTACGAATCTTGAACGCTTTTGCATCGGCAGTAACAATTAAATTATCTGTAATTTCAGTTTCTAACTGAACATCTAATGTACCTTCAATAACTGTATTACCATTATCTGTATCAACTGTAAACTTATCTACACCCGCAGCAGTTTGTATATTAAATGATTTATTATCTGCCTTGATAATTACATTGTTATTAACTTCTGACTGTCCTGCAATAGTAACAGTGCCACCAATATGTGCGTTCTCAGAAAGTCCAAGTCCACCAGTTACAACTAATGTACCAGTTGTAGTTGATGTAGAACCTGTATTTGTTGTAAGTGCTAAGTTACCTGCAATTAGAGGAGCATCAGTACCAGAAAAAACTTCAGATGTATTAGTTGCATTATATAAGAATCTATATCCACCTGTACCTGACCAAATATTTGAGTTAGCATAATCTTCATCCCAACCAAAGAATCCAACACGTGCCTGAGTATCGTAGTATTTAATCTCAACACCACGATCTTTATTATCATCAGTAGTGGGGGCAGTGTCTCCACCAAGAGTAATGATGGGGTCATCTACCGATATTGTCGTACTATTTACTGTGGTTGTAGTTCCGTCTACTTGTAGATTACCACGTACTTGTACTAAACCTGTTGCAGCATCATCGTCACCTGGATCTAATACCATAGTGGCATCACTGGTTCCGATAGTATTCTGCTGTAAGTAGAAATCTTCTACTTGAACTTTTGAAGCAACATTAGTTGCTGTGATAACAATACCATCATCTGATGTTACGTTTATCTTTGCTGTTCCTGATCCTGCATTATTTGAGGTAATGTCAAGAGTTCTATTTACAGAAGAGTTTACGTTATGATGAATTAGAAGAGAACCTGATGAACGTTCTATTGTTTGTAGAGGTGTGTTTCCAGGTCTGTCAAGTTTTATAAGTGCACCACTAATATGAGTATCAACGTTAATATCTACTCCACCTGCACCAGTATTATCTACATTGTTGGCAGTAAATAATAAATTTCCACTGGTATCATTTACAGTAACATAATTAAGATAATTAAATCCTCTATATCCAGTTGTCGCTGTTAATTCTTGATCTAACTCAAAAGTTTCTAATGTATTACCATCAGCAAATCCCACTCTAGTGTTTTGCATCTGAGTGTTATCAACTGCAAGTGCTGCAATAGTAACGTGACCATTTGCATCTACATCAAAATCTTCTTGAGCAAATGATGCTAAACCTTTCTGTTCTGTAGCAGCAGCAGCGAGGTATCTCCAATTACTTACATCGCCACTTGTATGAGTAGGTGCTCCTTGTCCTGCACCGATATTTGTTATTGCCTGATATACTTTGCTTGCATTCTCAATAATATCGTATCTATTATATGTTGAACCTGCATTATAGGTTGCATACTTTGAACCTTCAGTTGCAGTGGCAATCGGTACATTGGTTGCTTGTGTAATTCTTCCATATCTATCAACGGAAAACTTAGATGCGTTTACAGTTTCTGTTCCGAATGGTTCACCATTAGAACCGTTAGTAGATACAGATGTTAATGATTCAACGTTATATGAACCCACAACGACCGCAGTATCAGCAAGGTCAATAAATGGGTTGGATGATACACCATCAGGTGTAGTAAATATGAGTCTACCTGCACCACCAGTTAGGTTTCTAGTTGTAATTTGTCCTGTAGCAGTTCTAGTTAACAAACCAAAAGTGGTTATGTTTGCTAATGCTGTTAAGTCACTATCTAATCCTTGTGCGTCAGTAATACCATACTCTGCAAGAGTAGATGCTAAACTAGCACCAATAACTCTACCTCTTGAGTCAACTTCAACTCTAGAATACAGAGCAGTTGCATCAGGATCATTAGGATTATAATGTGGAAGAGAAGAAACTAATTCTAAGTTTGTTGCAAGGTTTAAGTTTGATGAACCGTCAAAAGATCCAGAACCAGTTATAGAACCAGTTAACTGAATTTGTCTTGCAGATGCGAGTCTCGTAGATGTAGAAGCATTTCCAATCAAGGTTGCACTAATAGCACCCGCCTCAAAGTTACCGTCAGCATCTCGTTTAACAAGAGTGTTAGCAGCATTTGATTCAGTTTCTATCGGTCTCTCATATCGCAGAGAGTTCCAAGGTGTAACACCATCTCCGATCTTGATACGTGAAGTATCGATCTCGATTCCCAGTTCACCTTGAGCAAGTATAGGGTTGATGTTTGCCCATTGTTGAGCACCATCACGTCTTAATTGGAGTCTATTTGCCATTGTTTATTAAGGACACTATCGCCTCTTTGATATTTATAAGCAAAATAGAAAGGGACCGACGGTCCCTAACGATTATTCTGCATTTACTTCGTCTACCGTATTAGTTTTTAGGTATTCTAGAGTCTCAATAGCACCTTGTAATTTGAGCATTTGAGTCTCATTTTCTTTTACCTTTGCTACGAGTTGTTGATTTTCATCACGTAGTTTGTTGTACCTACCTTTAAAATCGTCGAGCAGTTGTTGCTCGTCCATTGTCTCAGGGGTGTCTACAGTCATTGATTTTTCTCCAAGAATGATTTTAGTAGAGATTTGATCTCAGTCAGTTCAGATTTTAGCACATCAACGTCAGTTTTTAAATCGGAGAACTCTCCATCTTTTAACTTACGTTTTTTTGCTGCACTACCATTAGTAGCATTAATATTTAGCACAGCACCAGAAGAGGAATCTCGTACTAAGTTTGGATGACCCTCGACTCTCTGGTATTTTGGTTTCATTACAAATCACTAAGTGCAATAACTCTAAGGTTTTTGATCTCTGGAACGTAGCACTGATTAGACGAAGTTAAAATAATTTTAACCTGTGCTATCGTAAATTCAGTTCCCTCAAAGGTGTACTCAAAATCTCTATAAAGGAGACTCTCAGTTTTCTGAATTGTCTTGTCCTCAAGACCATTGCCATTAAAATATGTATAACCGATTTCACTGACTGGAATTGTAGTTCCAACAGGAACAATCTTATACATAACTTTTATCTCTGTAGATGGATGTCTCCATCCTTCAAATCTTACCCTAAGTGAATTAGCAGGGTTAAGAAGATTCATTACCTTAGTAACGTAAACTGCATCATCAAGATCACCTGTAGGACTTTCTGCATTGTTACTACCAATCGCAAGATCATTAACTCTGTTCATAGTAGTAATTAAGGAGCAACGATCTGTGTCAAGAACAGGAGATATATTTGCATTAGATGTTGTCATTATCATCTGTACGTTCAATGATTTAGAACCAGATAATTTAGCATCTTCGTTTACCTGTGAACAAACCATCTTAGGTTCGTCAAGATAATTATCCTCATTAGGAATCATATCGTAGTAAATACCATCATTAATAAATGATGCTTGAGTTACATTGTTACCATCCTGTATTGATGTACCAGATACTGCGTTAAGTCTAGGAACAACATCTGTCTCAGGATATACTGTCATTTGTAACTGAGGATATAGTTGATCGAACTGTATGTTCTGTGTAGCAATTACATCAAAACCACCACTTACAATACCTGCTGAAGATACAGATGAAACTTGTAGTTTATATGTATCAAGTGTTGGACTACCAATAGCGGTATGTAACTTATTAATTTCAGTCAAAGGAATACCATCAAGATTGTAACATTCAACTATACTGTTAGCACTGTGTGTAATAGCAGTAGTTCCTGCTTGTCCACGAGAACCAGATGGTAATGTAAATATTTTACCATCACCAGATATACCAGTATATTCAATAATTTCAAAATGTTGTCTAGGAATTTCTGGATCACGAATAAGAATATAACCTTTATTAGATGTACTTACTGTAGAACCATTAATAACAGTATGGAATGCAGCACCATCCATAACGTGTAACTGGAATGAACCTGTTACACCATCACTTGCTGTAATACCATTTGTATGGTATGCAGAGTCTATTAGAGTTGGTGATACTTCAGATGTAACGCCACTTATCAATACTGAGTTAGTGCCATCGTGCATACAGTGGTTTGAATGACGTACCTTAATTTCAGTTGCTCTGTTAAAGTATGAGATAGGAGCAGATGGATAATCATTAATATCATCACCTGTGAAACTTGTACCACTTGTTCCAATAGTTCCTGATCCAGTTGTAGCAGAAGCAATCACCTGAGTGACTGCATCACCATCAGCGAATGTACCTGTGATAGATTTAACTGTCACAACTCCTGTTCCTGCGTTCCAGTCAGTAACCATTGCAGATGCACCAGTACCATTTGTTACTACTGTACCAGTAGCAAATGTACCAGACACACCAGTTAATGTAATAGTACCAACAGATCTTGAAGATACAAGTCTATAGATGTAACTAGCACCAGATGCAACACCTTCTCTAAATGTTCCTACAACATCATCAAGTATTAAGTATGCGTTAGATGAACCTGACACACCCTGTACAACTTCACGAACAATAGCAGATGGAGCAGGAGATACATCAGTCTGTGTAATTTCAGCACCTATTGTAAAGTTAGCAACGTGATCTGCAAGTATTATCTTAATCTCTGGTTTTGTAGTTTCAATAGGATCCAATCTTAGTCTTGATATACCAAAGTTACCTTCTGCAAGTTCTGCGTTATTAAACCAAGCAGTTCCAGATCCACCTGTCTCAAATTGTGCTTTATATAATGTAAACTTAAGGTCTTCATATTGATCAGCAGTCCAAGTAGATGCGTTCTGTGACTTGAATAGAACACCTGCATATGGTTGTTCAGATATAGTTCTATCAGATGTAACATCATCTTCACCCATTCTTGAGATCCAAAGTTTATATTCATTAGAGTCAGAAAGTATAACAGCACAGTAGTCTCTATTCTCAGCAACATATACAGGTGATGGGAATGTAAACTTAGTTGGTATAGTACCATTTTCAGATAAGTTAATATCAGATGGTAATAATGTTACGTCAGAAAAAGCAAGAACTTTTGTAGTTGGATAACCATTTGCCATTTCTCTGATCTGACAAGATACAGGGATTCTTTCGTCACGAGTTCTAAAGTAAATATCAATACTTGTTAAGAATGCACCACCCTTAGATTCAACTAAGAATGATTGAGCAAGAGGGTCATACCATCCAGTATCTCTAACTGTTAATGATGTGTTATTAACTGTACGATCTTGTGTTACTGTGTCTCTTACAACATCAGCATTTCTAACAGCAAGGATAGTTGCTTGTTGTGTTTCTATGACACCAGATGCAACATAATTGTGTTGTGCAGCAGAGTCAACCTCACCAGGAACTCTTGAGTCAGTTACAGATGTTGTTACACGAACAACTCTTGTACCTGTTGCAAATCTTGGGTTAGTATTAACAGCAGGATTAGGAATCCACATAATACCTTCCATATCACCATTAGTATTAGCAACCAATCTCTTAGGTTTAACAACAGCACGAGCACCAGATGTTTCACCTACAAGAATTTCACCCTCTAATGGGTTTCCATAGTATGTACCCATAACTGTATCTGACATTGTTCTAGTATCAATGTTTAGATATGGAGTTGTAGAAGCGTAAGATGTAGGTAGTTCAGTCTGATCATAAGGTGATAAACCGTCAGTAAATCCACTATTAGGATCAACAAGTTTTAAACGACATTGTGATGTTTGTCCTACAACAGTTTCACCTACAACAAAAGGTGTATCATTAGTACGAATATCTTCAATAGTATTCTTAATAACTTCAAGTAGTTTTGGTGATGTATAGAAGTTTACATCAACATTATCAATGAATGAATAAAATCTTGTATTGGGTTTTAAACGTTGGATCTTAAACGCGATATTTCTAGATCTGATAAACGGAACTACAGTTCTTTCAATAACACGATCACCAATATTTGTACGGTCAATTCTAGGAGTAATACGAGTTCTTAAACCAGATCTAGTTTGTGAACTTGTTGTATTACTTACATTAAACGTGATCTGTCTAATACCATTTCCACGCATATGTAAGGTAGAAGAAGACGTTGTTGTAGATGACCAGTTGGTTCTCCAAGAATTCCATTGCACAGGAGCAAATCCAGTATTGGTATCAGCACCACTTGCAACCATTGCTGCTTCATAACTACCTTCCATATTTACAACTCTATCAGGAGCACGACGTGTATCTACCCAATCATCAGATGATGGATATAAGTCAAGACGACCAATATATGCAAATACGTTAAATGGGTTTACATTCTCAACTCTTGAAGCATAAGGTTGAACAATAAATCTTTTTTCTGTATAAGGTCTTGTAATTGTACCTGTATCGTGAACAGTAACACCACTAGATTGTGTAGTGCTAAACTGTAATGATACGTTTGTAGTGTAGTGAGAAGGACGTAAAACACCTTCTTGGAAATCTAACGCTGCACCAAAATCTTCGTGAGTAGTATCTGTAGAATCAAAACTTGTAAAGTTATCTACAAGGAATCCGTTTTTAAATTTATCAAATCCATCACTATCTTTTATAGGTAATGAACTTGTTTCTAATTCAAGTAAACTTAAAGAAGTATAGTACTCTAGTTGGTCAACACGTTTTTCAATAGCACCGATGTCACGCATAGTGAATCTACGGTTGTTCTCTCTTGAAATTCTTACATCTTCTGGAGAATATCCATATGGTCTATGAACCATAGTTGCTAGTAACATTGCATTATCAATGTTTGCAGGGATTTCATTTAGTTCTCCAGATATACCTTTAACAACTTTAAATTGTTGCTGATCTGTTAAGAATACTTTATCTACTCTACCAAGATAGAAATCGTAGTCACAACGGAAATCAGATTCTGGTTTAGGAATATCGATAATAGTAGCATTGTTTGAAACGCCTCCTGACGCGAAACTGCGGTCTTTAAAGTCTAACGATGCACAGTTAACAAAGTATGGTGCACCGACGGTGCCTGATCCAGATAATACTGGAGTTACACCTGGACGGAAATCAAGAACATCTCTAAGTTCTTTTGCAACACCGTTCTCAACGTACTGTGGAATGTCATCATAATCTACACCAACATATGATTCAGATGCAAAATAGTCACCAGTTGCTTCGTGAACAAACCTATTAAATACAACTTTTAGTTTTCTTAGTGGTTTAGTTGATGATGCAAATCTAATTAATTTTGAAATATCATAGTAATGTCCTTGTTGGTTAGGATCTAAGAAGAATGACTGTGTTATGTTCTTACTACCATTGTCAATAGAACCATCAGCATCGTTGATGATACCATTAATTACAACATTGTTAGCATTGAAACCTTGTACAGTCTCACCTAACTGGAAGAACTTATCATTCTCATAAACAAAATGACAAACATATGAAACTGAGTTGAAGTTTACAACACGTGCTTTTGCCTTAGATGTTTGTCCTTCAATAATTGTACCTTTCTGGAAGATGGTAGCATCCTGCATTGTGATGAAAGGAATTTTTGCAGAAAGTTCATCTAGTGATTCATATACTGCGTGTACTTTATAAACATCAGAAGAACCTAAAGATATTTCTTCATCTTCAATACGTGTACCATATAATGAACCATATGAAAGACCATACTTAGGAGCATCAGAAGATATATTTGTTTTCTCAATCTTCATCACTTCCATTTCGGTAGCGTTCTTTAATTTCTTCTCTGCTTGGTTTTTAGATACAGAGGTAATTAAACGACAAGATGTAACACCTGTTAAACCAGAAACTGTTAAAGATGTTCTAGGAGTACCTGTGCTGTTAAATGATAGATTAGGTTCAATATCAATCAAAGTACCTGCTGTAGGTGCTAATTCTACTAACTGATAATGATCCTTATCATATGCAAGGAACTGTTCATCAGCAGGTAGAGATATTGTAAAGTCATTAGATCCAGTAACTGTTATATCATCAAAAGATCTTGCAACTATAACTGATTCATCTGTGATGCTCTTAATAGATTCTTTAGGCATCTCAATTAGAAGATCAGCAGTTTCTTTATCATATACTTGTGCTCTACGACGAACCATAAATGAGTAATCACCATTACTCAAACCACTTGCAGTACCACTCGCATTTAAAGCAGATGTAATATTATTTGTTATTGTGTTTGCAGATATAGGATATATCTTATCCATTGTAAATGAGTTCACACCGTTTGGTGTTAGAACATCTCCAGGACGTAAATCAAGAGTAAAGTTTGAGTTTGTACCTGTAAAAGCAGTACCATTAATATTAAAGTTAACACCACTAATAATAGTTTCTTGATCAAGAAGTAGATCTCCTGCAAATGTAATTGCATTTGTATCTGGATCTCTACCAGTTACACCTTTAGCATCTGTAATTTGGAAACTAAATGAGTTTGTGAGAGTTCCAATTTCTACACCATCTTTTTCTATAACTTCTCCTGCACGGAATGTACCAAATACTTGATAAACTTTGAATACAGTTTGTGCTGATGTAGCATCTACCACAAATGCTTTTGCTCTAGTTGTTCTACCACGAATAACAGCACCTTGTCCCGCAGTTACTGCTTGAGACATTTGGAATGTAGTTAGTGGTTGTATATCAAAAATATATGTCTTGAATACAGTTGCAGAAGAAGTTACAGTTGTTCCACTATGATATTCATATGCAGCACAACGTGCGTATGCTATAACTTCACCTGCTGCGTTTAATGATCCACCTGGGGCTGAGTCTCTAAACTCAAGAACTTGATAGTTTGCTGTTACATTATTACCATTAACTATAGGAGAACCTTTTACATTATTCATCAGCATATAGTTGCCGAGTTCAAATGGAATTATAGAGTTCTGTAATGCTTTTGTGTCTCTTGGTTTTTGTACATCAATAAAAGTAGGAACTAGAGTTTCAATCTCATATCCTCTTACGTACGCTTTTCCTGGAGATACCTCTAACGCATAATATGCAGAACTAGATGCAATTCCACCTGGGGATGTTCTACCTGGAAGATATACACCATTATTTTCACCATCATCTTGATGCTCACGCATTCTTAGATCAAATTCTCTAACACTATAGTCACCTGACTCGTCAAATGTTCTACGAGCAAGTTCTCTTTCTATTTCATTATATGCAGTTCTTTCTACGAATGATTCTATTGCTGAATCATTGATACGTAATAATTCAATAAAGTTTTTATCTGTATCATCATCAATAACTTTTTTAGTTAATGAACAACGAATTCTAAATCTATGTGCACCAGGTGCAGAATAGTTGGATGTTCCAGTAGCATTATCATTTAATGATGGATCATCTTCTGGAGTTACAATAGATTCAAATACTTCTAGACCAACCCTATATGATGGACTATTTGTATATTGATCAAGAATAATTGTTTGCTCACTTACATCTACAAAGTAACCACGTATAAAATATACACCATTAGCAACTGTAGCAGTAGAACCAACAGCAGTTGCAGTTGTAGGTAACAACTGTGCAAACGGTGTACCAACTTCAATTAGAGTAGATCCAAAAGTAAGTTCTGCATCACATACTAACTGTTCATTTGCAGTGAAAGTTCTAGTATCACTATCTGTTCCACCAGATGTAATATATTTTAAATATAGAGTTATATAACCACGTTCTGACTCTGTTGCTGATATAGAAAATATAACTTTTGCTTTGATGCCAGTTGTAAGACCTGTAACTATTCTTCCTTCTAACTGTGAACGATATAATTCAACATTTGTTCCTAAGAAACTTGCTTGTAGTAATACTGCTTTTGCATCTAAATCGTAACCTATCTGTCCAGGGATGACCATTGCACCATCTTTGAACATATGAGTTCCCATCGACTCAACCTGATTTTGCATCAGTGATTGAAGCGTGGTTAATTCTCTTGCCTGTATCGGATACCCAGGACGGAATAAAACTTTATAGAAGTTATTATCCGAACTAAAGTCGTCGTAATAGGGACTGATATTGAGGTTGGTATTCTGTGGCATTTTTTAGAACTCTACAACGATTTTGATGTCTTCAATTTGGTCGCCCGCCCTAGAGATTGCTCTCCTATTGTCTATGTAAATTACTTTACCTGAATCCTTTTTCACTTCAGGTTTGGCGTAACCAGATGTGAATGACATACCTAAATCATATTCTGTGTTGTTTATAACACGTGTTGCTTCACCAGGAACTACAGGGAAGTTGATGTCAGGGTCAACAGATGTACCTGATCCCGAACCAACGATGGTGTTACCACCAGAGAACTCAACTTTGTTACCAGTAATCTCAGGGAATATACCATCAACTCTGTTTTGATAAAATTTCAAAACTTTAGTTATAGAGTTCCAAGAAACTACACGACCACGAGCAGTGACTTGTTGTCCACCCACAGTACGAGTTTGAGTTATGATTTCATCAGTATTAAATGATCCTGTGAAATCTGGAGAAAATATTACAGCGTTTGATGCTGACAAAGTAATCGCATCTGCCAATTCTTCTGTACCATACTTAAATGGGTTTAGAACTAAACCAATACGACGATAATCATTATCAGTAGGGAAGTCTCCAGATCCCTCTGAGTATGTAAATTTAGTGTTGATCATTACACGGAAACCACCTAACTCAATAGCAGGAGTAGATCCGTGACCACCTTTAGGTGGAATAATAACGTCAATGGCACCACCAGATCCTGTACCAGAACCAATACCATTAACTTCATCAACAACAATCTTACCGAAGGAATAGTTAGATCCTCCAGAAGTTACAGTTGCAGATACTATACGACCACCATCAACAACGATAGAAATACGTCCACCAGTTCCATCTCCTCTTAGAGGTATGTTTTCATATGTACCATTGTTATAACCAGAACCAGATGATTGGATAACAACAGTATCTATCTCTCCTCCTACAGCATCTGACTGAACAGCAGTATCAATTAATACAGGCATATAGTCTGCTGAGAAGAATTTTAGAACCTGCCCCACTGGGATGGTGTACATATACTTCCAACGATAACCATCAGCAGTGGTGATAATAGAAGTAGAAGTGCCAGTGGGTTCGATCGTACTAGGTTTACCGTTCGGATCAGAGGGTGACGTTCCATTGTAGATACATTTGTAAACTTGATATGAACTGTTAACAACGTAGAAATCAGCATCATATAGTTTAGTAGCACCACTAGAAGCAGTCTTACTAGATGAGTAGTCATTACGATACATATCGTAAACATAACCTAAACCACCAGTAGTTTGTTCTGGGGGTATCCAGTCAATACGACGTACAACTTGAATAGCGTCACTAGCAAGGACACGTTTCATAGAAATCATATCGTCATATGAATCTGAAAACTCTTGGAAAGAGTCAATAGGAGTAGGAGGATTATTCTCGTTATCCCACTCTTGAGGACGACCAATGAAAACATACAAACGGTCACGATTTGCACCCGCAACGATGTCACTCTGAGTCGAATCTGGTCCCTCAAGTGATTTGATGAATTTTTCAGCGGTGAAAATTCTAAATTGATCGGTAAGTAATGCCATTGGATACTATGTACCTTCCTTTTATTTATAGTAGTTTAGTCAGGTTCGTTTCGGATATAGGATGGATAATTTATAAATTGGATAACACCTATGGCACCTGACGTACCTCCAGTGATATTTTCGTTCTTATTCCAAAGATAATTTCCTGAGTTTGCAACTGGATTATTAACAACAAGAACCTTTGTAGTTGCATCCCAAGATACAACTGTTGCTGCTACTCCACTTAAACTTCCTGTGACAGTTTCACTCTGTGTAAAATTATAAGAGTTATTCATAACACGGAAAGTAAACTCAATAGTTGCTAGGTGTAGTTCTCCATCACCTAAAGCACCTGCAACTGTGACAGTAGGAGATCTAGAAGGAAGAGACGAGTCTGTCATTTGGTCTCCAACTTGGAACAATGAAGTGTTTTGTCCACCCAATGTTTCCTCAATACCATATAGAGATGATGCAATACCACCATCAAGACTGATAGCATTTGCAAATTCTGTATTAGTATTTACTAGATCAGGAATACCATCTCCTGCTCCTTGTAATTCATCATCATCTTCAAATTTTTTGTCTTGTATTAGACCAATAGGATCTGTTAACTGAACAATAGTATCACCTATAGAATCAACTAATACGTGTGGTTCAACACCAGTTTCACTAGATGCTGCTACACCACCAATAAAGTCAATAACTTGAGATAAAGTATTTGATGATCCACCGTCAATAAATGCTAATTTATCAACTTCAAATACCAAATATAGTGCATTGATCGCAGGTTTCCAGTCATATACACGAGCAATTTTGTTACTTGAACTTTCAGATGTTCTTATAACACGATCTCCAACATTAAAAATATATTGACTAATACCATCTGCATTGTCAGCAAGTGAATCTAATGTAACTTTTTGATCATATCTAAAATTAACAGCACGGTCACATCCTACAAAAGATGTAGCAGTTTTACCCGTATATCTAATAACTTCATTACCTATTAATATTTTTCCAGATCCAGGATAGGGTGCAGTAGTTTCGACAAATACTGTTTGATCAGAAATACCTACATTATTAATAAGACCAGTTAAATTATATAAGAATGAGTTAAATGCTTGTCTGTTTCTAGACCTTTTTATTAAATCAGTATTCCTAGTAAAAATTACTTGGGGTTCTGATGAAAAACCACCACCAGGATCAAGAATATCGATTGAAGTAATAGCACCAAGATCGACAGTAGCAAGTGCTCTAGCACCACCACCTCCACCACCATTGAGTAAGATAACGGGAGGTGTCTGGAAAAACTCACCCGCACTCGATATGTTTATCTTTTTAACAATACCAAATTCATCTACTTCTGCAACACCAGTAGCACCCTGTCCACCTCCACCAGATACAATAATATTAATATCACCATTCTCATAATTAGCACCAGTATCTTCTAATGCTAAACCAGTAATTAATCCAGTAACAGGTCTGAGTTCAGCACCTGATCCACCACCACCTTCTATTACAGCAGTTGTAGCATCATTAAAATATTGATCACCATTCGACAACATCTGAATGTATTGAATAGAACCCGCAGGAGCAATCAGTGTTCCATCAGGTGCAACTTGATCAGTGTCATATAATAATGCTTTTGCCTTCGCACCATATCCAATTCCTGTTGTTTCAAGTTTAATTCTAAATGGATCGTATCCAGTTCCAGGATCTAATACTTTAACAGCAGCAATTTGTCCGTTAGTAATTACAGGTTCAAGTATTGCTTCTCTTAAAGGTGTACCACAATTAGTAACTTTTAATTCTGGTGGGTCGCCCGCAACATATCCAGTCCCTCCATCATTAACAAATACGTCCTTTATTCCGAACGTACTGTTAAAGATAGGTTCAATAACTGCTCCTGATCCTGGGACTGTTCTTGCCATTACCTAATTTCTATAGTTCCATTCATAGATGAGTGGATTGTGCATTGATAATATAGAGTGCTTGGTGCATCAAAAGGAACTGTAAATGACTGCATAGAAGTTTGCGATCCAGAAATACCTGTAGTATATGGAGTTCCTGATAGTCCAGTTGTGGACTGAATTCTTAGTGGATGAGATGCTCCAGTAGTATTATTAAAATCATATGTAAATCCACGATAAAGAATTATATTAGGATCTGTAGATCCTCCTGATGGTAATCCAGGTCCATTAACTGTATAGTTTGTTTGTCCAACTGCACTGAATGAATATAAAAGTGTTGGAGATGGTTTATATACAGTTGCATTATTATATCCTTTAATAACACTTGCTCCCGCAGGTGCACTAGAACCTTGACGTTTGAATCCTCTATCAACGTCTTCAAAAGTTGTACCATCATTAGCAACCTGTAGTTCACCATTAGTATCAATTTTAAGTTTTTTGGTACCAATATGAATTTCAGTTCCTGTAGGAAGAACTAAGTTGTTACTTCCATCAAGTGATATTTTCTTAGTACCACCACTACCAAATCTTATCTCAGAGTTTTCTGGAACCTCTAAATTACCAGATCCGTCAAACTTAATAGACTTAGCAGCATCACCACCAAAACGAATATCTGTTCCTGTAGGTAAATCTAGGTTATTATTTCCGTCAAACTTAAGTTCTTTAGCAGAACCAGTAGTACCAAAACGGATAGAACTTGAAGCAGGAAGTTCAAGAATTCCATCAGTATCAAATGTTATATCACCAAAACCGAACTTTAATTTCTGTGCACCAAGATCTACAGCACCATCTTCTTGTTCAGTAATTAATTTATTTTTAGATGAAATCTTAACATTACCAGATACTGCTAGTTCTTGTGTTTGGTTAGCAGTTCCTGTAGCACTAACTGTAACAGTACCACGAGTAGCACCTGCTTCAGCAGTAAATGATGCGAATGTTGCTTCAATTTTATTGCCATTAACATCCTCAATTTCTAAAGGTGTTCCTACTTTCATCGCACCAAAACGTAAACGAAGACCCTCTTCTTCTGTAGAGTTTTCTGACGCTAATTTAGACGTGATAGTACGAGTAGCACCTGTGTCTATACTATGAACAGTATGTTCTTTTCTCTTTCTACGAGTAATCTCTTGATCAGATCCTATAGAAATACCTGTATCATCCATCCAAATAGTAGAACTGGATAGATATAAATCCCTAAACTTAAGTGAAGTACTACCTAAGTCATATGTGTTGTCGGTGTTTGGTAGAAAATGAGTTGAAATAACAACGTTATTAGAACCATTGTTAGTCAAGTTAGTAATGGCATTGCCCCCACCGCCACCACTACCTTGTAGGTCATCACCAGGTTGGAATCTTGAGTTTGCTGTATTCCATTTCAATACTTGACCATTACCTATACCAGTCAAGTCAACATCAGTCAAATTAGATGATGCCAGATCTCCTTCAGTAAATACTGATCCATTCCATTTAAGGACTTGGTTTGTTGATGGTGATCCAACACTAATTTGCAAATTAGTATTATCACCAAGTTGGGTGTATAACTCGTTAATTACATTATTAACTTTTATAGCACCGTCTCTGAGGGTATCTCCTGTACCATCATTTGCCGATAGACCGACGTTTACATTCTGCTTAGCCATAGTAGGGGGTTTTTTCTACAGTTTTATTTATGTCATATCAAAAGATTCTGACGTATTATCCAGAAAAACATCTTGTCTAGTAAAATCAGGATTGTTATTGTCCCGATCAAATGTAACTGGAGTCATATCGTACTTTCCAATACCAGTATCAAATTTAAGGATAGTGGAATAATCTATAGACGTTCCAGAACCTGTTACAGTAAGGATCGCCAGATTGCTTATTAAGGGTGAGTTTTGTGCCTGAGTAGATGCACCAACTGGACCAGTCAATACACATCTATAACGATAACCAGTCATAAATGGTTGAGCATTTATTGTTAACGTTGCTGATGTATCACCAGTCAAATTAGACCAAGCAAATCCACCGTCTGTTGATACTTGCCACTGATATGCAATAGTATCATTTTGTGGTTGTATCTCTGCCAACAAACTAAACTGTTGTGTGTTACCACTTTGAACAGTAGCATTTGTTGGTTGAAGTGTTATTACAATACTAGGGGGTTGAGAAGGAGTATCGCCACCATCATCAGTAGGTGGTGCAGTTTGTGTGAAACCATCATTAGCGGGTACTACCATTGCCTCTTTCGAGGTCAAACCCATCATAAAAGGAAATACTGGATTTCCAGAATTATCTTCAGTAAGAAAGTATGCAAAAGTACCACTAGGATACTCAGGTGTTACACAATATCTACCATTATGTGTGTCTAACTTACCTGTTCCACCAGTGTATTCATAATCTTCCATAAACACACCTGCGGGGTATGTTGTATCATATACAGGTCTTCCAGGTGCTTCTTGGACTCTTACTGTCCATCCAGAAGACATTCTGATTACAGGTGTAGTATTATCATTAGCATTGGTATATCCGTAAGGACCATACACAGGATAACCATCAAAACTAAAACCTATTATTTTAGAATGACCATCAGGGTGTCTAATATTATCACCATTATATTGAGATGAACCATAGTAATCATTGTATCCTGCCATCACTTGATTGGCATTCCAACAATCTATGAAGTCGCTGTCATTATAACTGTACTGACCACTTGACTGAGGATAACCACCACAACTATCTTCTCCATAATTAACAGCAGAACCAATACCCGCTGCCACGTAGGAAAAACCCGACGGGGGAGACCCATCAGTTCCTGCACTAGGATTAAAGAAGACGACACCGTTTGCAGCAATACCAATAGCACCCAAACCGACAACCCCAGAATCAGACGTGTTTGATCCACCTCTGTAAACAAAGTTGTGGTTGAAAGAATATGATGTAATTGTGTTTGAATTGTTAGCATTAGGAAAAGTTCCTGAGTTCACTGGAGTTGGTAAACCATCACCAGTTACTGTTAGGACATTATTGCTACTATTATAGGATCCATTTGCTGCCATAGTAGTATTTAGTCGTCGTCGAAGATTTGTGTAGGTGTGAAGTTGTCAACCGTTGTTGCACCGATGTTGACGGTAAGAACAGCAGCAGTTGATAGAACAGGGATTGCACCGTTAGATGTGATACCAACACGATATTCATCATTTGTATCTGCCTGTGTAGTTCCAGGAGTTTCGTATGTAGCACTGGTTGCTCCACTGATATTATTCCAACTATTTGTTCCATAATCTTTCTTCTGCCACTGATATGAAAGAGTTCCGTTATTAACGTTAACTGCTGAACCCATATACTGATGATTGCCACATACGTAATTAAGAGTAGCAGGAGCATCTGATGCAACTGTGATGCTGACACTACGTGTTGTAGCAGCAGCAAATCCTGCTGCGTATGTTGCATAATCTGCAACTTGATTTCCATTAAGACGATATACAACACCAGTCTCATATCTTTCAGTTCCACCGTATGCGTCTGCATTCTCACTGAAGTAAATTGCGTGAGTAGTATTAGATACGTCATTTTGATTGAACTGATAAGTTGCTCCACGAACAAATGTAAGTGTTGGTGCTTCAGTATTTTGTGTAAACTGACCTCCTGTGAGGTAGTATCCTTTACCAGATCCTTGATTGTAGTAAGGATGATTTACAGATTTACTATCAACTAAGACTGAGTAAGCAACAACATTAGATATTGTTACTGTTGCTGCAACTTGGAAGATAGCAGTTTGACCTTGGTTGACAGTAATATTTCTAGGTGCTTCAGTGATTGTTATAAAGTTCTCAATAACTCCTGTTCCACCAGTCTCAGGTATAAAGTTAGGATCGTAAATATCAATACCACCATTTAATGCAGGTCCTGTAGGTCCTAAGAAATCATCTGCAACAGTTGTGTTTGCAGTAATTGCAGGTAATGAATAACCTTGACCTGCGTTCTTAACATCAATCCTTGCAACACCGACAAGTGCTTTAATACGTCCACCAAATCCTGTTGAAGATATAACATCAACTTGTGGTCTTGTACTATAACCATCACCAGAGTTTGTTAATATCGCATTAGTAATACGTCCCTTCTCAATCTCAGCAAGTGCAGAAGCATTACGTCCTTTAACTGCTCCACCGTACTCAAATGTAATTAGAGAGTTAGATGATTCAATAAGAGCAACTGTTCTTGTTTCTTCTTCACCATCAATTCTAAGTTCATCACCTGCTTCAATAGGTGGTACAACTGTTGCTGCGATAACGTCAACATCAGAACCAACATAAGAGAATGCAACAAAGGTTGAACCTGCACGAGGAACTTCAGAGAAGATAATTCTAGAACCAACAATTTCAAAACCAATTCCAGGTTCCTGTATAACACCATTTAACTGACATATAATATTATTCTCAGGTAAGATTGTATTTGACTGTACACCATCAGTTAGAGTCAATGAGTAGAATACTCCATTTAACTTCAAGTTGAATGAGTTACGTAATGAGTCAAAGTCGAATGATATATCATCTAATTGTCTTAACTTACCTTTATATACACCGTGGAATGTTGATCCTATAGCAGGTGCTTCAGTAAATTGTATATTATCTGAGAATGCAGTAAATGCGTAATCAGCACCAGGTGGTTGTAAGATACCATTTACAAAGATCATCATATGTCCTGCGGGATCTGGGAAGTATTGTGTACCATTTCCTTGAGTTAGTTTGAATGCAGTTTGTACACCATCAAATCCTCTAAAGAATCTACGTACTCTACCTCTCAATGATCTAGCAGATGAACAAGCACCTCTGAAACCATTATCTCCAATAATTTGTGAGTTCTTCTGGAATGTTCCTTGTGTTGCTTCTAGATGTAAAACAGCACGAGTACCAAACTGTGTAATCTTAGCAATCTTACCATATGCAGTTGTATCTGTTATTGTGACTGCACCAATAGTTGTATATACAGATGGGAATAGAGTTCCGACTGGTACTTTTGCTAATTGATATTGTGTATTACTTGCAATATCGCTTATTGTCACACCTTCTGGAGTTCCAGTTTCATTTGCAACATATACGTAATTAGTGTTTGTATCAATCTCAGTAACAGTCACTGTCCAACCAATACTAATACCACCAGATTGAATTTGTAACACGTCACCAACGTTAAATGTATCACTAACTCCAGTATCAGTAATTAATGCAGTATATGTAAGTCTTGTAATTTGCCTACCGTGTACATATTCACCGAAGTTAGGTAATGTAACGAACGATTCAATCTCAATAATTTGATCAGTAACAGATCCATAGATAACGTCTTGGGGTTTAAACTCTCCAGTTACTGTGGAGATGTCGTAAGTGATTCTACCACTCTGATTATCAATTAGTGCACCGTTATTGTTTCTAACAATTAGAGCAGTTGCTTTAGATCCAGTATCTGTAGAGAAGAACTTATCAGTTGCAATAAATTCACCCTGACGGAAGTTAACAAGAATCCTATCGTGCTCTCCAACATATGTACAGGTACCACCAGATGTAATACCTTCAATAATGTCACCTGCTGTAAATGTTCCATTATAATCAATTAGTTTAATATATGTCTCGTTATCGGTAGCAAGAACTTTACCAGTATTTGATGTAGCACCTTGAACAACAACCATCTCACCATTCTGAATCTTAATACCAGTTCCACCACCTTGTGCAGAGAATGTATTGCAGGTCATATACTTTGCCTGATACATAACGTCTGCTAAATTATCTTCCATACGAACTATCTGAGCAGTAGCACCAGAGGTTCCACCGTAGATAACATCAGCAAGGTTGAAACCTGCTTTGATTGGTGTTGGTACATCACGTGTTCCAAAAGTTGTAGGTACACGATCTACACCTGGATCTACACTAACAACAAGTGTATGTAATTGTGATGGAGTTCCTGGAGTTAGAACTATTGGTTCTCCATCAATGTATTCTGTAAGAACTATTTGAGTAGGTGTTGAATTAGGATGGATATAGTAAACTGATCCGTCTAGTTCTGCAATATTAGATCCAAGAACAATATACTCAACTCTGTCATATGGTTCAAAGTTATTAGCAACGTTTATAACTCCATTAGAAACAGCAACACCTGCATCGAACTGTGTTCTTAAGTATGTTGTTGGGAATTCTGAGTATTGTAATGCAACTATTATTAAATGGAATAGTTGATATAACTTATGGCAAGCAGTTGCAGTAGGACGTAATTCTCTATCAGGATTAGTTCCATCAATAGTGTAAAGAGGTTGGTTAGCAAATGTGCCAGGTGCGGGAGCAGTTCCTTTCAATATATGATCCATCAAGTCTTTAATCATCCTTGCGTGATAAAGAAGACGAGTTCTGAATAAGTTTGGATATGCTACGAAATTGCCATCAGCGTCAAACCAAGAATTGATGAGTTGCAGTGTTCTAGCATTACCATTTGTAATGAAATCATATACAATCGCTTTCTGTATTGGTTCAGCAAACGAAGCATCTCCTGCATAACCTGGATATTGACTTAATGTATTTTCATATGATTCTAATCTAGTATATGTGTCATTGTACATTAACAATCTTGCAGATTGCTTATACATCTCTGTACCACTTCCAAGACCGTGAAGAAGTATTTTGAATAGTACGTGTGCAGCAGATGTAACATCGTAACAAGTTCCACCTTTATATACAGTGTTAGTAGTAACAGGTGCAGTTCTAGTTATAGTTGCAAGATGACTTCCATTACCCGCTGCTGCTGTGGTAATAGTATTAATAAGTATCTCCCAAAGGGTATTAATGGCAGAACTCTGTGTGGTGCAGTTTCCGTTACCTGCTGAGTCGTAAGTTATAGTTACGTCACGTCTAATAGCACGTTCACCTGTAAGTGGCCATTCTAGTGGTAGTGTTCTTGTTATACCAGTTAAGTATGCTGTAGGATTGCTTGTATTTGAACTATCAAAGAGATTAATAGGAATACCCATCAATGAAGCGATTGATGCTGCTTCGTTTACACAACGTGTTTGAGCACCACCTGTATATACAGATACTGCATTTGCCTGAGCACTTACGAATGAGTGAGCGTAGTTACCTGCTGTTGTAGTTCCTACAAATACTGTAAATGTATTTGTGGTTGTAGCAGTAATCGGTAAGTTTGCATTTGCAGCAGGGTCTGTGATACGAGGGTAACTATGGTTTGTAGAATCACCATCCATAGTGCAAGTAAATACAATACTATTTGTTCTAATTCTAATACTATCATTTGTTGTAAATGTGTGTCCATTAGATGTGATTCGTAAGTTACCTGATGTTGGGAAATATTCTACATTTGTAGGAGTTATAGTTGTATTACCAGAACTTTGATCAACGGTAATTGTTCCGTCATATACAGCATTACCTTCAGTTACACCATTTGTAGTAATAATTTCCTGTCTCATTACTTGAGTAGCAATATCTCTTGCTTCTTGGAAGATATATTTAACTTCTGCTGCTTGGTTGCTGATATGTTGTATAGCATTACCAACTGTGATGTAGAACTCACTTGAATACCACATACGGTTGTTACCACCGTGTTTTAAGTTAAAGACTAATGCTTCAAGTAAATCTACAACGTCATCAACACAAGACTGATAATCATAACCACCAGAGAATGCCAATCCTGGGTATTGTGACATACCACGACCAACAGCGGTTGTAGCAATAAATCTTATATTATTCTCAATCTCATTAGCAGCATCATAGTAACCATTAGTTGTAGCATTTTCATAATAATCATCTCTTGGTGCTGCTTGCCCTAAACCACTTGTTGCTGCTTCATCCTCATAGGGAGTAAACCCTAAACGGTTTCTGATGGCGAGTATGCACATATCACGTGCTAACTTAAAGGCATAAGTTGTTTCATCAGATTGAGCAGTTACGTGACTTAATTGCAAATCAGTATTCAAATATAATGCAGCAGCATCATATGATTCACTGTTACCACCAAATCTTAAATCGTGTGCTATAGATTCAATAATATCAACTATATCATCTTCACAATTAACTTTACCACCTGGAACTCTGAAACCTTTAGATTGTGCAAATGATGTCTTAGTTAAAATATCAACTGCCTCACCCGCAATAGTTTTAGCATTCTGTACTAAAAGATTAGCAGCATCAAGATCTCTATCAGATCCTGTATATGCTTTAGGATCTATTGTAATAGTCTCATCACGATATACAGGTTCATCTGTGTATAACATCTGATAGTAATCAGAGAAATCAAGAGCAACTTGAGCAGGGTTCTCATTTCTACCAATCAATAAACCTTGTATTGCTTTTTGTGCTAACTTCTTAGCATATTCAATCGCATCAATCATCGCAAGCAATTCATCTTCAATATAATTGATGTTAGTCTCATTATCGAGATAACTATCAATCATTGCTTGAGTTTCAAAGTTACCACCTGTAACTAAGTCACCTGCAATGGCAGGAAGTATATGATCTCTAATATCTCTTACACATTTTGCTCTATTAGGTATTGTTAGTTTATTTACTGTTGAGAAACCAACTTGTACTTGATATTTGTTCTCAATGTAGAATACTGATTCATCAGCGATTGCTTTTCTATTAAAGTAAATTAAATCAGCACCATCTCTAAATCTATGACCTGTAGGTCCGATAACATCTAGTAGATCATCTACAAGAGTCATAATATCATCTTGTATTGTTTGAGATGCAGGAGATGAGAAGTAATTAGGAACACGAACCTTAGTTGAGTATGTTCCTTCTAAATTTGTCTCATCTAATGTAATTACATCAATACAAAGTTTTGCAACTTCTCTCCAAGTATAGATTGATTGTAATTGCTCACCACCAATATGTTGTAAGGCACCAGATCCTTCAATGTAAGCACGACCAACAATAGTTGTTTGGAAGTTACCACCTGATATAAGGTCATCAATAATAGCAGGTATAATATATGATTTTGTATCTCGTAAACAAACATTTGATCCATAACCACTCATACCACCATCACCAGGGATTACGAAATCAGGGTATCTATATTTAAGACGACCAACTGCTTCTTCAGCGATGTAATCAATATTTTTCTTTATTATATCAGCACATAATCTATATTCTTCACGACTTAGATCAACACCCTCAGTAGTAAGTTCAGAACGCCATAGTTCAACTTCATCAGCGTTAGCAGTAGATATTATGTGACTAACGTATGTTGCATATACTGCACTCTGTTCCATAGGGAATGGTGCTTCGCCAAGAAGTGCGAATGATACGTTTGTACTATCGTTGAAGATAATAGGGGGAGTAAAACTACTATTGTACTGGGAGATTCCTTTGTAGATTACAAGATTATCAATCCAACCATTGAAAGGATTACCATTATTCCATCCTGCACCAACAGTGATCTTACTATTTGCGTTGTAATTATTTGTATCGGTATATGTGCCAACCTCTGAACCATTTACATATAATTTAGTAACACTTGTAGAACGAGATACTGCAATATGATACCAAGTATTGATTGTAGTAATAGCAGAACTAGCAGTAATTACATCACTTGCTCCAATGGATAAACGAAGTGACTGACCAGACATTAATATACCTAGTTTAGCATCAGATGAAGATTCTCTAAGGTCAATAAGTCTCTGTACACCAGTAACTGAAGCAGGACGTATCCATAACTCCATTGTATAGTCACCATTAGCAGCATCTGCTCCATCACCAAATACCACAGCGTTACTTGATGGGAAAGAAGTATATGAACCAGATCCAGTAAATCTTAGTGAACCAGTATCAGTTTTAAATGTTAATTTATCTTGAGATACGTTTGCATATGTAAGTTTAGAGTTGGTTATTAATTCACCTGCTTGTAATACGCCACTGATTTGTTTTGAGAAGATCCACTTGTTACCTGCATTAGATCCTATAACATCATATGTTGCACCAGATGTAATTGCTTTTATAGTATCACCAAATCCAAATTGTCCACCACTTGATTTGTCTTGGTAGGCGTGTTTTGCACAACGTAAAGTCTCACCATCTACAAAAGCGTAAGGAGGAAGAACACGAGGTACATTAGTAATTGACCATTGATATGTTGCAGGATCTCCACCTGTAGGATCTTCTAGAGTATCAGTAATGATTCTCATAAAGGATGTTATAGCGTTTGCCTGATTAACACAACTATTAGTGTATCCCGCATATGCAGCAGAAGGTGCAGTCTCAGTTACTGCTGCTTCAAATGCTGCTACTGTTCCTGGAGATGCAGTTGATCCAAGATTAGTAATCAAAATATTCATTAATGTAGTAATTGCTGATGCAACTGCCTGACAAGTTGGATTTGCAGGATCAGCAGTTATTGTTAGATCTTTTACTTGATTCCAGTTATGAGATCCTGCTTTAGTCCAAGTATTGTTTCTCATTACCTCAATGGCAATATCTCTTGCCTTAGTAAAAGCATTTACAATAGTATCTCTATCACCAGATGTTACACCATACTGTAGAGTTTTCTTAGTTGCTTTATAAACAAAGTTATTACCACCGTGTGCTAAGTTATAAACCATCGCTTCAAGAACATCAACAATATCAGATAAACAATGAACATCTCCACCTGATACGTTATATCCTGGATTTTGTGTTTTAGCATAATGTAATGCTTCATATGCAATAAACCATTTATTAGCAAGAATTAGATCTCTTGCGTCACCGTGACTATTGCTTATAACAGCAAACTCTGCGGTAATAGTAGGATCTCTGTATTGTGGTAAATTTGTTGTATTAGTATTAATTACTTCATTACGAATACACTGAATTGCTAAATCACGTGCTTTATTAAAGGCATAAATTGTTTGTGCAACTTCACCATCAACGTGATATATTGCATTACCTTGTACATATGTGTTAGCAGCATCCCAGATTTCTGAGTTGCCATCAACTTCTAATTGATATGCAACGATATTTAAAATATCTACAATATCATCTTCACAATCTCTATCTCCACCTAATGATGGTACTGTAAATGATGGATAGAATGCTTTCATCAATCCAACTGCTTCTTCAGCAATGAATCTATCATTCTTTCTTATTAAAACAGCAGCATCAAATGAACGTTGATCGTCTACACCTACTAATGAAGCATTATCATAGTAGATTTGTTTATTACGTATTGAGTCACCTGCTGTAAATTGTGATCCTGACAGATAATTATACCTAATTTCTTGGTTTCTTACCTCTTCAAAGTCTAAGAAGTCTTGGTTATTAGCAGTTCCTGCCTCATATAATTCTTCTGGATTGATAACTGTCTCAGAAATATTGTCTAAGATAGTATTTGGATATGTAATTGAAGGAACACGTTGGAAAATAAGACCAAAGAATGATGATGGAGGTGATAAATCAACAGTATCAATGATTTGTTGTGATACATCGTCTGTATATGGTGAAATTACAGTAACTCTTGCAGCAATTTTAGATGCAGCAGAGTAAATTGTATCATTAAATCTGATATTAAATTCACCAGTTTCAAATGCAGCAGTACCAGATGTACGAGAAACAACTAAATTAGCATCTACAACACCATCTCTAAGGTTATTTTCTTCAATAATTGCAAAATCACCTTGTAAATTTGTAATTCTTTCACCTTGCTCATATATTGTCTTACTTGTTATACCATTTACAGCACTTAATACACCATCAAATCCAGTAGATGATGCTAAAACATTGTCATTTATTTGGAAACTACCATTCTGATCAATAATATCGATATAATCTACACCAGTATCAATAACAGTTGCAGTTCCTTCATTCTGTAAAGATCTTACAGTCTTACCTGTTGTTGGGAAAATACCAGATGTTGTACTAAATGTAAATCTTGTGATATTAATTTGAGAGAATGTAAGATTTCTAAACTTAATTCTTGAAGGTGCTTTAGGTGGTTCAGAAAATACGACAGATGGACCAGATGTTGTGAATGCAGTTCCAGGAGATTGAGCAACACCATTAATAAGAATTAATAATTGATCATCAGTTGCAGTTACAGAGTCACCTTCTACTGTCAATGCAAATTGTGTCTTAATTCCATTGAAATCATTTTCAATATTATCTAATTTTTTAACAATAGAAGTTAAGATTTCTTCAGAGTTAGTAAGTCTTCTTTGTCTGAATAATACTTCAGTGTTATTAAACTCTGTATATATTGGTTGTGAGTTAGCAAAAGAAGTGATTTGATTAATATTAGTAGCACTAAAGATATTAACTTCTTTAACAAGATCGGATACAACTTTTCTTCCAGATATATCTTTACCTGCTGCAAGTGCCAGTTCACCAAACATATTAAATCCAACTGGATGGTTAGTTTCTAGAATACTCTTTCTCCAGTCATTAATAGGAGTTTGTGATTTAATCACATAAGAGAAATTCTGATAGAAGTAACTATCTTGAATTTTTTGAACAATCTCAGATGGTTTACCAACATCATCAATAAACTGACCAGTGGTAGTTGTCATTGAGTCAATATTCAATGTACCACGAGCAATCGATAAGTTATCAATTAAACCAGATGCACGAGATACCTGTGCAGTAACACGCTCTCCAGTTGTCCAAGTTCCAGTGTAATTTTCTAACTTAAGGATTCTAGGTCCAATCTGCCAACCTTCATTTTCTGATACATATCCTATTGCAGTTGCTGTTTCTAAAGATAAACCTTGATATACGAGTTCTCCTCTTAAGAAACGTGATGTCTCAACTATGGCAGTTGCTAAACCACCAAATACCTCGGTAAGAAGAATCTGACGACCATCACCTTGAGTTAAGAATGTAATAAAGTTACCAGACTCAGCATCAACCTGTGTTAGTGCTATTCTAAGTTGATCTGCCTCAAGTGAATTTGCTTCACCTGCAATAGCATAGTAAGTAGTTGTAGAACTCAAACTAACCAAACCTGCTGAACTTGGTTTTGGTAGAATACCAACTGTAGATCCTAAATCTTCTGCTCTAAGTTGAATAGCAGCACCAGTTGTAATACCGTGTGGGAAGTTAAACTGTAGATAACCCAAGTCAAGGTTTACAACATAGTTAAATTCTGATTTAAGTGTAACTGTTGGTTCAGAAGAATATCCAGATCCAGGATTCTTAATTAAAACTTCAGAAAGTCTATTATTTTTGATAATTGCTTCTGCTTCAGCACCTGTTCCACCACCACCTTCAATGACAACTCTAGGAACAGATGTGTAACCAGAACCAGGATTGGTAATCTTAATTTCAGATAAAAGAGCAGTATTGAATAGTTGTAAGTTAACTGGGAATGTAATCTCAGGTCTTAAGGTGTAATCGTGAGAATAACCAAAACCAAATTCGTTATTTTTAAGTTTCTTAATCTTACCGATACTTGTACCTTGTAAGAATACAGATGCACCAGATCCTTCATTAGGAATTACAACTTGTAAATCACCACCAGATCCTTGTAATAAAGATCCTAATATTCCTGGAATTTTATCAATATCAATAGATGCAGTAGTATATCCTTTACCTGGAGATGTTAATTCAACAGCAGTAATAACACCTGTCAACTCACCATCATCTGAAACTGTAATATTACATAGACCACCTTCACCATCTCCGTCAATAACAACATTATAGTAAATACCATTAATGTATTCTGTACCACCAGATAAGATACGAATCTTCTCAATTTCTCTGTTAGATGCTATATCAGTAACAATAGGTAACTTCTGATAGAATCCACCTGGATTTACCAGTTTGATATTTGAAATAGGACCGATTGCTTTAGTGGAAGTTGTGCTATAAGATGCTCTTGAAACTCCTGTTTCAGTTACTCCTAAAGGAGCATTTGTTTTTTCTGGTTCTACAAGAAGTGGGAATGTAAATTCGGTATCACTTACTATATTATTAATTCTAAATGTACCTTTGTAAGGTGTTTGTATAACGTCAATAAATGAGACAGGACCAACAGGTGAATTAGATGGAAGAGTTCTTGATGGATCAAAGTAATATGAAATATTAGTAACATCCTCATCAACAATAAACTTAACAAGTGGTTTAGGTGATGTTTGGTCAGTTAAACCTGGGATACCTTCTCTAACAATGTTTACAAAAGGATATTCCAATTTATATTGGTTATCCTTAGAGAATGACATATAATATCCAAAGTTAGATGGATCGTCAAGGTCAAATATGTATTGATGTCCACGAACAAATAATAATTCTGGATGTTTAGCGTAAATATTAACGTTTGATACTGATGAACTTGCAAATGTAGGATCTTGTACAGCAGTTGATCTTAATCTATATGTAAATGTTCTAGTATCTAATACCTCTTCTATAAAGAATGATCCACCATATTCTGTAGTAGTAAATCCTTCTACAAATATAATTTCGTTTGCACTAAAATTGTGCTTACTATTAGATACACAGAATACTAAATCTGTAAATGTTAGTGCACCAGATGGTATTACATCTTTAGCAAGATTAGATGTAAGATGGAATTTCTTAACACCAACTAAACCTGCTATTGTTATAATCTTACCAGTTGCATCAAATGTTGCAGATAAACCAACTGCCTGTGCATCAAGAGTATCACCCTTAATAAAGTTTGAATCTGAATATACTGCTTCAATTTTTATAATGTAATCTTCAGCAACAAATGGTTGCCAAGTAGCAAATTGTCCTAGATTGCCAGTAGAGAATGGAGTATTTGCTAAATCAACATCAAAACTACCTGCGTCACGAGTATATACCCAGTTAATATTACCATCAGTTACAGTACCAACTGTATGAACTGGAGCAGTAACACCAGAAACTGCTGTAGTTCCTGATGTGTAAATCTTTCCATCATTATAAACCTCATCACCAACTGTATAAGGATTATTTGTTACCCACTGAGGTATTGTTGTCTCAACTAAAAATGTTTGTGCTATTGTGTTTCTATCATTTGCACTAGATTTAAGTAATTTTGTAGTATCAAATGTACCGATAATATTACCAATATCAACGCTATCAGTTCCAACATTAACGATAGTACCATATGCACTAACTACATCTTGACCACCAATTACAGAATACTGTTGTAGTAAAGATCCTTTTGTAAAAGATGCTGTTTGATTAAATGATACTGTCTTAACAGTGTCTATTGACTGATATACTGCATCACGAATATAGAATTTGGGAATAACAGTTGTACTTAATAGAAGTTTTCTACCAAGAGGAGTTGGAATAGTAGCAGTTCTACTCTCAAAAATTTGATCTGTAGATACAAATGAGTAAGTTCCTTCAACATTATTTGATACAACATCAGCATAATCAAGTATTTGTAGACCCGCAGGACCTAATGTCCAATCCCCAGAAGTAATCACTTGGGTATTAAACGTAAAGTCGTTCACAGCGGCTGCGACTGTTATCTGCATACCTGCTTCAACAGTGCTTAGTGTATATGTTCCAGTTTTAGTTTGTTCCCTGTCTAACTTGAAGCAGAATCCTGCTACCTTTTTATTAGAACCAACTGCCTGAGCAGGAGTAAATGTATCTGTATATTTTGCAAGACCTGATACAGAAATATTATCTACCCAACCACCAATAGAAGTAGCAACAGCAGGAGATGATTTACCAAATAATAGTATAGATTTAAGTTGTGTATCTATGGTTGTACTTGTTACATCAATTTGTTCAACACCGTTAATGAATACTTTATAAACGTAAGTACCAACACCAGGTGTTGACTTAACAAGAGCAACGTGTATAAATGCTTCGTTATTAAATGTTGACCAGTTAGTTGTGGATGTAGATAGGTAAGTATTAGAACCTAACTTTAAACGAACTTTACCAAAATCAGCACTTGTAGAATCACCTTCTAATTCTACAACTGCATTATCACCTGTAGTAGGAGTAACATCAAAAATATTTGGTGTAGAACTTTGAGCATTATATTGTGCTTGCCCAATAGCAATCCACGCTTCAACTGTATAATTTGTTGCTACATCAGCACCCCAATCCAATGACAGTCTATTTGCAGCAGCACTTATATTTGCTGACTGTGCACCATACTTCCATTTAGAAGTATCTAATGTAGGATCTACAGACCATCCTGCTGTTAAATTATTGTCATATGTATCATCTCCAGTTATGGTTGATTCAAAGTTTAATATTGCCAATTCATTTGATTCAATCTTATCACCTGCAATTAAAGTATCGCCAGAATTGTCGTTTGTAATTGTAGTTGGATGGAAACCAATACCACTATCTTGTTTTAATGATGCAGCACTTAGTATATTACTTGTATTCCAAGAAACTTTAAATATAATCGCTCTATGATCATTAAAGGCATATTTAACGTATGCACCAACATCAACATTACCAAATATATCAAATTGTACACCAGTTGCTTTAATATCTTCAAATGTTCCAGTAGGAGCAAGCATTTTAACTACTGAAGGTGTCTTATAATCAGTAGGTGCAAACTTCATATACAAAATACCCACATTCTTGGTATTTGATATTGAATATGCAGTAGCAGTTACATATCTAGAACCATAATCATCAATAGTAATCTTAGGATTGCTGAATCTATATGAAGTATTGCCAAACTGTCTACTCCACTGAACTTCAATAGTAGCAGTATCATAAAAAGTTTCACCAATTATTATTTCACCAGTTCCCGCAGGATCATTAACACCAACAAATATAGAAGTATTATTACTTGTAAATTTAAGATCAGTCATTTGTTCTGACCCTGCTGCTGTACAGATCTTACGTTTTTCTTTAATGGAACCGTCTGTATCTAACAGTGCAATCCACATATCATCTGGATTAGGTGAGTTAGTATCAGTTGTACCACCAATATAGATCTGACCATCAGAGTCAATAGTAAGAGATGAAATATAATCTCTTCTAGTAGAACCAGATATACCTGCTATTTCACGTTGCCATACAGGAACAGCAGTAGGATTATTGAATCCATCAAAACCAGAGGTGTATTTGGCAACAACTAAATCTGGATTGTATGTAAGGTTTACATTATTGGGTATTGTTTCACCAACAACGTAGATAGAATGTGGAGATGTATTTTCTAAGTAAATTCTGTTGAACACACAACGTTTGTCACCCGCAGCAGGTTGTAGTGGTGCCATTGTTCTTGTCCACAATAATCTACCATCACTATTGAACTTAGCAATTAAACCTGCCGAATCACCATCAAGATCATCTGCTTCACCAACAACATAGAATGTTCTATCATCAGCAATAGCAATATCTCTAATTTTTACAATTTTTTCAACACCACTTGTATTTTCATTTAATAATGTAAGAGCATAATTTGCTTTTTTATATCTTTGTGGATGAGAAACCCTAACTTCTGGAGGTGTTGATGCTGAATACTCAGATCCAGAGTTTATAATATTAACATTATTGACTGCACCAGACTCTTCTCTAACAAGTTCTAACTTAAAATCTTGACCAGTTCCACTAACAATTTCATAATTAGGTGGTATATCTTCATTGTAACCTAGACCTTGTTGACTTATAGTTACTGTCTCAACACCCGATACAACTTTTACTCTATATGTTTTATTAGTTTGATCAATAATAGGAATACTATCAACAATAATTTCATCACCAACTCTTAAATCGTGCTCATCAGCGGTTGTAATTTTTCCCAATGGAGCATCATTTACCATAGATGATGTATATTGAGTAATATCAATACCTTTTACAGAATCAACTTTAGCAGATGCACCATATCCGCCAGTATCAGTGTTATCAAAGAATAACTTATCGTTAACTTTATATGATATACCTGGGTTTTCAACTACAAATCCACTAATCTTAGCATCTTCAAATTTAGTAGTAGTATCAATTTCAATATCAACCTGTGATCTTGTAGAAACTCTAGGGTAGTAATCAAATAATTGTAGTACAGGTTCTTCTGAGATATAATTTAACTCATCTTGCTCTAACTGTGATATGACACCATCACGGTTTGTATCTTCTATTTCAAAGATAAACTCTTCTCCTAGTTCTGTTACAAGAGTATCTGTGTCTTGGTTAGGTGTACGATCAATATCAATATCAACATCTTCATATGGATCACGGAATCTAACAACATCAAGAGGAATATTTGTTTGCACAGCATCTTGACTGTAGTTCCAAGTATCAGGTTGTGAGTATAGTTGTGGACCACATACATATGGAAATACAGGTAAACCTGCTTCTGATGCGTCTATAGAAACAAAGTAAGCGTAAGTACCTTCAGGATATTCAGGTGTTTTACAAAAACGTCCATTGTATTGGTCTAAATCACCTGCTTGGAAAACATACTCATAGTCTTCTATGTAAGTTCCTGCGGGTTTGTCTGATAGTAAAGGTCCATCAACACGAACTGGATTTGGGTTAGTGGCAGAATCAAATAATAATATTGGTTTGATTCTGTAAGATGATACACATCTCTTAATACCAGATGATTGATCAGCAGCATCAATATAACCATATGGTCCGTATATTGGGTTTCCATCAAATGCCCAACCAATAATAGGAGAATGTCTTAATCCAGATGATAGTTCTCTAAGAAGACCTGTTGAAGGATCTTTAAATACGTTATCACCAAGAACATAACGTAATTGTTTGGGATCTGATAGGTGAGCATATTCACCACCATATTGTGTATTATATCCTGCAAAAACATAACCACGAGCAGGGTCTACTAATCCTGATAGTTCAGTTTCTAAGTTTTGTGTCCACTCAAATACGTTTGCAGTAAATGATGCACCTTGACCTATAGATTCGCAACGAATAGTTGTAAGACCTGTTGTATATCCTATACCTCTGTTTTCTACAGATATACTTAATACTTTACCTTTATCTTCACCAAATGTTCCAATAGTTGCTTTTGCAACAGCACCATATCCATCTCCATTAATAATAATTTTAGGTGGAGAAGTATATCCATTACCAGATGCAATAATAGCAATAGAAACTATACGACCATTAATTATAATTGGTTGTGCAACTGCACCTTCACCAGAATTTAATTTAATATTTGGAGAAGATGTATAACTTGATCCTGCTGCATCTACGCTAATAGATTGAATAGGACCTCTTACCTCGGCAGTAGCAGTAGCACCTGTTCCATTGCCTCCTGAGATGCTTACAGTGGGTGCTGAGGTGTATCCTTGACCAGGTGTCTCAACAAGTATTTTACTTACAACTCCGTTTGTAATAACAGCAGTCGCAGTAGCACCAAATCCACCTCCACCAACAATAGAAACTAAAGGAGATGCGGTATATCCAGAACCACCTGCTGTAACATCAACACTGAAGAGTGATCCATCTACAATAACACTAGCAGCAGCACCTGATCCACCACCACCAGATATTTCAATAAGTGGTTTAGATGCAGCGTCATATCCTGTACCCGAATTTACAATATCAACACTTGTTATTCCACCAAACTTAGTCTTAGTTTGAGACTTATAAGACCAAACAGAAACACCATTTACCCAAGCACCAATAGGACCAAATGATAAATCATCACGTCGTGATACAGTCTCTACAATTCTAGGAAATCTACTTAGTTTTCTTTGGTTTCCTGGGAGTAAAGCAGACCCAATGAACGGACCAACTTGATAGTTTGGAATACCTGTTGTAGCAACATAAGAGTAATTTGCGTTGAAGAACGTATTTTGTACATTGGTTGTAAACTGATTAATTGAGTTGTTAATTGCTTCTTCTGTTGATTTACCTTTATTAAGGTCAACAGACATCAAGATATTACCTTGAGGTGCATTAGGTGCAGGGGCAGCAATCTGATATGAGAAAACAGTGTTACTTATACGAGATGTTACAGCAAATGTACCGTTAAAGATTGTTGGGTTTGCACCGTATATTGTTACAGAGTCACCAACAAGAAGACCGTGGTTATTTGTAGTATATACAGTTGCAGTTTGATTGTTAAGTCCACCTGGTTCAATATTTGTTACAGAGATTAATTTCTTAACATTATACAACCAAGATGTAATTCTTTGATCTGTAGATGAAGATCCAAGAGATGCAACATTTAATTTATCACTAGGAAGATAATATGAACCAGTATCGGTAAGAACTGTTCCTGTTGCTTCAGCAATACCAAGAACACGTAATTTTACTTCAGTATCTTGTCCTCTATTGATATAACAGAAAATATCAGAGTATATTGTTGTACCTGCATCCCAATCTTCTACAACACCGTTTTTAGAACGTGTACACTCAATAAACTGGTTTAATGATTTTTCTTTGTATTGTATTCTTTCGTTATCACCCATAATGATGATACCGTTCCTTTCTGGCCACCCAATAGTAGAGTCAACAGTAATAATAGACTCGGTTGCTGTTAAAGGTTCTACAAGTGTTGTTTTATAAGGTATTGTAAATTTTCCTTCTAAAGTTTCTTCAGATATTGACAATTCATAGATTGTTCCAACACCAGTATTGATAGCAATAACGTTTTCAACCAAACAAACCGCATTTCCAACACTTGTATCTACATCATCTGCATATTGGAATAATTGAGAGTCTAATATATCAACAGGACTTCCACTTATCAATTCTACACGAATAATTGTATCAACAGACCAAGTTGCAGCAGATGGTTTAATTAATTCATCTTTTGGATATGAAACATCAACATTTTCTGAGAATAAGACTTTAAATAAGTATTCTGTGGCAGTTTTTGTACCTTTAGACACATAGAAGTCTTTTATTGTCTTAATAATCTGTGGAGCATTGATTTTAGTGTAATCAATATCTGCATCAGGTAAGAACTGATTTACAAAACGTTCATATAGTGTTCTAGAGAATAAGGAATCAAGATTCTCAATAGTGCTTCCAATTTCGTGAGATGATTGAATACTTTGTGCTTCATTTGTAAATACTTGATTTCCTCTAATATCATATGAGGAAACACCTGATACACCTCTCTTACAATTTACAAATTGAGATGGTTGATACTCTGAACCGTGTGAGTGTACTGTAAAACCTGTAACTTCTTGGAATCCAACATCACAAGACGCTGCTGCTGCTTTTGGACTTGCAATAAAGACTTGTGGTGGTTCATCTTCAGAATATCCGTCACCAAAACTTGTTATATTAATATCAGTAATTTCACCATTGAATATAGTTGCTACAGCAGTTGCACCAGTACCACCAATAGGATTACCTGATAAATCTTTTCTATTATCAACAATATAGACAGATGGTGCATCATTGTAACCACTTCCACCAGTTAATAGTTGTATATCAGTAAGTTTAGTCCCTGTTACCTTAACGTCTAATATTTGAGCACCCACAGGATCAATAATACGACATCTAGGAGGAGTTACATATCCTCTACCAGGAGAAATCATTTCAATCCTGTCTACTCTACTCTGATCATCTAAAACTGCTACAGCAGATGCTCTAATACCAATAGGATCAGCAGGTTCATCAATATAAACTATTGGTGGTGTAGCGTAGTTAAGACCTTTTGTTAATACTGTAATAGATCCATCAACTACCTTACCATCATCATTTACATCTATTTGTGCGTCAGAAATAGTTGCACCACCAGGATTTGTAAAACTTATGGATGGAATAGAATCATATCCAGAACCTGATGATTGAACGTTGATTGCTGTAACTTGACCAGTAGCATCATCAACAGTTACAGTTGCTTTTGCTATAGAACCAGAAGGATCGGCAGGTGTATCAAATACAACTATTGGTGGGTTTGCAGATGTATAACCTTGACCACCATCAATTAGTTGTACATTTTTTATACCGTTTATAAGTGCTTGAGCAGTTGCTTCTTTACCAGAAACACCTACAGGAGTTAATACAGTTACTTTTGGTGTAAAATTAATTCTATATCCACTACCACCATCTTTTACTATTAAATCTGTAACTTTATTATCATTGACTCTTGCAATAGCAGAAGCACCTTTACCAAATTGAGGTGCAATAAGTTCTACAGACCTGATTGTGACTTTATCACCGTCAGAAACTGCTTCTTTAAGTATTAAGTGATCGTTATATACTGTAAAATCTGTAAATGCAGTTTTAACTACACCGTTTACTGCAATCAAACAAGAAATTGTAGATAATGGAGAGTATGGAGCAGTATTTCTTCTTAAAGGTAATATTTTTGCACCATCAAGAGACAAATCTATATTAAGTGTGTCTAAAACTCTAACAGGAACACTTGTATAACCTATAAGATACTCAATTTTAGTTATTTGAGTAGATCCAAGAGTATTTGTAGGTGGAGTCTGGAATCTAATATTTGACCCATCAAGAAAATAGTCAATATTAGGTTCTAACTGCAAACCATTTATTATAACACGTAAATATTCGACAGAGTTTGGTGTTATTGGTGTTCCAAGTAATTTTAATTCAAAACTTGTTTTTACACCATCAAACTGTGTTCTTATATTTTCTAATTCTTGTATTTTTTTATCAAATTCTACTTGGTTGACACCTGGAGTGAATACAACCTCTGGAGATTTTGTTGTTTCTTCATAAAATATAATTTCATTATCAATCTTGATAGTTCCGTCTTTCTCAAGAAAATTATCAACGGTCTCTACAGTAATATTTTGATCAGCAGCACCAACACGATCTAATACAACAGATTCAGATGAAATAAAGTTAGGATTATATTCTTCACTCGAAATATCTGTATAACTCAGTATATTGTTTAATATATCATACGGTTTACCACTTTTCTCCTGTGACTTGTAGTATTGTACTAACAAGTCTACAAAAGACTGATCCTCTTCTTTTATAAACGCAGGGATCTGGTCCTGTAACCGTTGGGATACCTTAACTGACTTCATCTCTTATTATTCTTGGTGCTTTAGAAGCAAGTGTCAAACTCAGGGTAATCAAATACCGTGGTTGGATAATCAATTATATTTATCGAGGTTCCGTCAAAGTTGATTGGAGTAAAATCTAACGGATCAAAGTTTGGAACGCTAGTTCCATCAATGGTGTAATCTATAGTGATTACTTGTGGGTTGAAAATAGTTGGATCTACACCAGTTCCTATATTTACATTACCACTATCTAGCAGAACTGTAACAGGAATACGTGATGTTCCATCAGGAGTGCTTGCTACGTTTATAGGACCTAGACAAACTTCTCCAGTTTTATAATTAACAGTTCCAACACCAGACTTAAGAATAACTTCTTTTTCATCTAGTTTTGTAACCATTATTAATTCACCTCTACCATTATCTCTCACATTTACTGGTAAAAGAGCACTTGTATCATTTTCTACAAATGTACTAATACTTAATACTGAATTTGTTGTTAACTGTTGAGATGATACAGCAAGATCTAATAACGCATCTGTGTAACCTGTAGAATAAAATGTTCCACTCTTTACAGCAGAAAATTTAGGACTACATACTGCCACACCATCACTAGAATTACCAGAACCAATATCACCAGGATTTACAATAGCATTACCAAAATCTACACATTGAGTAAATGTAGAACCAAATGGGAATCCAGATACATTTAAACCAAGTGTCATTGTTGTCTGATTACCAACAATACTATTTTGAGATTGATCAATCATTGTTTGGAACGCAGATGTGTCAATCCTTCCATTGAATCTATTAGAAGATCCTTGTGTATTAAAGTCATCAATAGCACCAAGAACTCTAGATGCCAATTCATTATTTGATAAGTTTGTTGATGTACCGTCAAAGAACACATATGTCTTAGGACGTATGTATAGAGTTGTAGGATCGATAATTACTGGTTCGATCGCTGCCATAGAATACTTCAATAAATCATTCTTAATACGTTTCTTGGTAGTAGCGTTTAACGCTGCACCAGATTTAGTTTTTACAGCAACAAATACTTTTCCATATACAGGTGGGTAGACTCTTTCTCCACCATAAGCGGTAACAGACTTTGCTTGAGGATAAACCAGTTTAGTAACATACTCATAATCGGACTCCGTAACTGCTCTGTTTTGGGCACTGAATGCCCTTGGAGCGTTGTACTTGATAGATATAACATCTTCTCCTGCTTCACCGTCCTGAGAGGCATCTACGGTTGCTATAGAGATGTTTGCAGCAGGTACATTGCGACCAGTATTATCTGTTACTCTACCTATAAAAGTAAACTTCTTACAACCATTTGCTTCTGGTCCATTAGTTCTAACATATTTAAGTCTTATAACCTCACCCGCTATTAACTCTCTACCTATAATACCATCACCAAATATTACAGTATATCTAAGATCATCCGTTTCCTCTAAGAAATAACCACGAGTTGTACCATCTACATTTACAATATTTGTAATTTGGTTGTAAGTATCTATTTCTTCACTTTGAGCATTAGGTGAAATAGACACATAAAGTAAGTCTGTATCTACATTGTCAACAGGAATCTCATATTTTCTTTTTTTAACGTCAGTTACGTTGTACTCATACTCTAATAAATTACCTTGATATATTACTGTTTTATTAAATGTTGCAAGACCAGTCTGCTGATCTACCATAGAAGTGATTGGTTGTGGAACTGTGAATGTATATGCTTGACCATCAACAGCAGATACAAATACATCGCCCGCAGGAATAGTTACGGTAGATGGATATGTTGTTCCTGATCCAAGAAAACTTGTTTGCACTGCAAATGCAACACACGCTTTTGCTGCTTTTATTGATCTAGGTGTATAATTTAATTGTTTTGCTATCTTTACTACGTTGTCTCTTATTGTTGCCGACTCTAAAAATGCTTCATTCATCGCCATATTAGCGTTGAAAGCAGAATAATAAGTATTGTATGCTAATACGTCTAGAAGATATGACGCAGCAGATCCATCAAAGTCGTAATCTGTAAATTCTGTTCTAGTTCTTAGATACGATTTGATGGATTCTTTTATCTCTCCAAAATCAAGAGATGTTAAATTTGATGGTATTGCGGGCATCTATACTTGCTCCAGTAAGAAATCAACGGTTTGCACTAAAGTTTCACCAATAATCTTATAGTCAAGTTCAACACGGAGACTGTTATCATCTTCTGGATCTTGCTGTACTCTAACCGAACGAACATTTATTCTAGGTTCTAGTCTTGTGCAAACGTTGATGATTTCTTCTTTAATGTCTTGTGCAACAAAAACATCATATGGTTCAAATAATAGTTCTCTTAAACGTGATCCAGTCTTAGGTTGAAATGGTCTTTCACCCATTCCAGTTAATACTAAATTACGGACTGACTGTTTAATAGCGTTTTCATTCTTAACAGTAGTAAAATCCTCAGTATTTGGATTTGGTTTCATCAAAATACTGAAGTCTTTAAATGCTCTACTAAGTTGTCGTTCTGCTCTGAACTTGTACGCCATTACTCAAAACTTTTATTTGTTTTAAGTATTTATCACGTTCGGGCATAGTTACTAACCACTTGCCACTTTTGACAAATTCTTCACTCATATCAACTCGAATCATTTACCCTGTCCTCGGTAACGTTTTTTTGCTGCATTACGAGAAGTTGCAGAATACTTGCTGTGCTGTCCTCTGCCCTGTCTTGTTTTTTTAGGTTTGGATTCAATAGTTTGACCCATACTGAAAGTTTTTGCCATAGTAATAATGTAGTTTTATAAGAGGGCACTCCTTCTACGTGGAGATCTTTTGTACTCCCTCAGTGTGAATGACTGTAATCTATATCTATATCAATACCAGAACAATCTGGTATTTCAAGATTGTCATCTTCTTGACCTTCCATCATCTTTTCTATCCACTCTTCAAAACTTTGTGACTTTCTAGTTTTTTCCATTTGAGTTAACCACAGAGAACAGTAGGAGAACCATAGGCAATAACTGATTTGCAAGGCCAAGATCTAAATCTAGGTCCCACACCCAGTGGATCTAAGATTCTAGCGACTCGTCTTTTAAGGGCGAATACAGTATATGTAGTCGCTGTAACAACCCTTTCGTGTCCAATACCACCTTTATCTTCGATCGTTAATATACTTCCTCCAAAAGGTGTGGGTATAATACACATCGCTTTTCCGCACGGGCAAGTGTAATTTACTATATTCGTCGTAATTGATCTGTGTTGGATAAATGAATCCATTTCCAACATAATGGGAAGTTTATTTACTAACACTGTTGCTCTTAGCGGAGATAAACCGACTAGAGGTATCATTGGTGTGGGTGGCCACCAACAAGTTTTGTTTTTTAACTCAATAGTAAATGGTATAGGTGTACTTCCGCAAGGTTGAGTGTTATGAATAGTTGCAGGTATAGGAATCCCGTGTCCACTACAAGGTAGACCATTGTGACTTGCTACTGGGAGTTTTCCTGGCATTAGAAAGATGCGTCCGCGTAATTTTCTGATGATTCATTAACTACGGTGTAAGTAAGATCCTCTGTAAAATAAGATCTGTATATCCTACCCCAAATAATGTCAAACTCAGATTGGTTTAGATCTTTGAATAGACAATTTTCTTTCAAATAGATGTGATAAGTTTTTGTCATTAATCGAACCTCAAGTCACATTCATCAAAATAAGGGTTTCCGTAATTGTTCATAGTGTCATCTAGTAACTTTGAACCTGCTGTAGAATAGTTCCTATAAAGTAAACTTCCTTCATAGGGACCCATTTCTATATAGTTGTCCGCATTGATTAGGTTAGGGTCTATAGAAATAGCAGCGTGTACAACCTCATATAGTGCTTGACAACTAGAAAAAGGCGAATCACTACAAAGATCAGTCTGTGCAAGTGCGTTACCACTTCCGTCATATCCCTTATTAACATCTAGTACACCATCTGTAACAAAGTTGTGCCAACACGGGTTTGGTAACTTCCCTCCACTACAACTAGGTAGACTTGCGGAGTTATAGTTGTATATCCCCGCATTTCCACTAAATTGAAATGTTTGTGCGGAATAAGACTGAACATTACTTCCCAACCACGTTGCTAATTGATCTAATTCCGTAAATCCCGCGTTTAAGGCATAATCAAATGTGTTTTCATCACCAGATAAAGGTACAAATGCGTATTGTCCTGCGGAAGTCTCATAACATCTACCCTCTGCATCTCCTTGCTTACAAGGATGAGATTTCTTAGGTGCATTGTTTACTGTAATCAATCTAGGACGTGTTAATGTGGGTTGAGGTAGTGTTTGTAGGAAATTTAAGAATGACGTGTTTACAGACGCTCCTGCACCGCTTACATCGCCTTCTATCTCCAATGATACACGTATCCTTGCAGTCTCTTCCTGACTAGCACAGTACTTAAATGGCATATACCCTTTTACAGACTTTTCACCATCTGCATCCAGTGTTACAAAGGGGCACGGTATATCAAAGAACCTTCTAACCTCATATAACTGTGGTTGACCCCATTCTTCACATCCCTCTGGGTATAATGAGTTGATTCCTGCTGTATCTGCGTCAACTTCCTTTGATGTTTCGTTAGATTCTTGCCAAAACTGTGAAATTTCCGCATTTCTCTCGTTAAAGTTAGGTGCATATTGACGCAAGTTAGAAAATAGCGTATCTGGAGAGTAATAATTATTAATATCAGACCATTCTCCAGGCATATCTAGTTTCAAACAGTTCTGCGGAGTCGATTCACAGTCTTTACTTACCTCTTCATCGTTCAAATCTGGCATATCCATATAACTTGATACTACAGGATCGTTTTGTGAGTCATCATACTCCCCAATATTTTCATTAAAGGCATCTAAGTTTAAATTTACCTGCTCTTGCATACCAGTATCCAGTATTCCTGTCTTCAATAAACCATCATAGTTATTTGCTATTTCCCTTACATTACCTCCTGTTCCAGGTTCTTCCAGATCTTCCTCGTATCTTTGCACAACTAATACTCTAGGTTGTGACGAAGGACTGTATCCTTGACCTGGATCATTGATAATTACGTTTATAATACTGCCTTGATCATCTAAAACAGGTGTTAACTGTGCTTGTTTGAGCGTTCCTTGGAATCCAGACTCGTTTTTGTACGCTTCATTGAGTATTGCAGCGGTAGATTCCTTATCTGTTAACTCTTGACCTTGAAAATCTGGGTCATTATACGTTTTATTCTGTAAATTTATACCAGAATCATTAACAAATGTCTCTTGTTGGAACCTTGTAGGGTCAGCAAACCCCATTTCACGCATTGTTTCGGGAAATTCTATCGCAAGATCGGGATTTTTGTAATCTTTTCCGCTATTGATGATGTTTACTCCTGCAACTTTACCCTTTTCATCAATAATTGCCTCTATAAATGCCTCACTTAAGTTACGATCTGGTATAAGTGCGTTCTCTTTTAATGAAACACCGAGGTAAGTTACTCTTTTTGGGAACTCATACACTCCCCAGAACGCTGCTTTGTCCTTTATACCGTATCCTGCTAGTACATTTATACTCCCACCGTTAGATGAAGTAAAAGATTGGTTGTATGTAAACGCATTTCCCGTAGTTTCATTGCTAATTTGAGTCAATTCCATATATCCACAGTTCATTTCATCACCAAAATAGCGACAAGCAGTAATCATCCACCCATTTATACGCTCTCCTACTGCAAAAAACCCTGTATTGGATGTATATCTAAAAAATATACGGGGTTCATCTGTATCAGTTCCCCAGAATGACTCATTTGCTCCTACTTGATTGAATGGAGCATCTACATACATTCTAGTTTTCTTTGTTACCCACGCACTCTCTTTTATAGTGTAATTGTAAGTATGATACTCAAGAGTGGGTTGTGCGTTATCATCATCAAGACAAGGAGCGTCTGTTGTAAGGAAGTTTATACCATATACGGGTCCATTCCACGGATATGACGTATCATAGAGGTAATATACGAATTGTCCCTCGAAAGCATCGTGAAAATTCAATGATCTTGGTACAGAACCCTTTACTGGTCCGTTTTTTCCGTAAAACCACTCGTAATACGCTGCTGTACTCAATATTTCTACTGCTGAACCTCCCCAACCCGCTTGAGATGGTGGATCTTGCAATGCAAGGTAGTCTCCTAGTCCAAAACTAGCGTTTTCATCAAAATCATACCACCCAGAACGATTTACTTCACCTGTATTCCTTGGTTTTCCTAAATTTTCAATCTTTTTTCTACCTCTAGGTGCTCCAGAGGTCATTACGTAACCAATTATACCTACAAATGCGTATTGTTGCTGTCTAGGGTCTGAACAATCAGGTACTCCCGCTACTCCAATCTCTAAATTATTCTCTTTTACGGGGTTTATTGTGTAAAAATTGTCAGGACCACGGTTTACTCCGCTAGGTAACTTATATTCATACAGAGGAACTGCGGTTTCACCACCTTTCATCAATCCAGATGACGCTGCGTTCGCTGCGGATGTCCAAATGTACCCTAATAACTCTCCTCCGCTACCTGTAGTCAAGTATGAGTTGTTTCCTGCGGAGTCAAAGTTAGTATAGAGTGCAACAGCACCAGTTTGACTGTCCTGCATTATAGTGAAGTACTGTGCACTCCTCTGACGTGGTTCTCTATTGTAACTACGGAAGTCGTAAACGTTATCTTCTAGAGTATCTTCCTTACTGTATAGGTGATCTCTTAATTTACCACTATAGTATCTGTATATTGATGTTCTTTCTGCATCACAGTTATCTAAACACGTTGCAGTAGGTTCTCCTAGGTAAAATACCTGATCCTTACCAAACTTAAACCCACCAGGACCTATCCCTTGGAATTGAATGGTGTACCCTGCGGGTATATTAGTTCCAGTATAGACTTTTGTATAATCTTCTGAGTCAACAGGGTTCATATAAGAACGACCTGTTTCTAGGATCTTAGCGGGCATCCATTTGTGCTAGAGTTTCTTCAATTTTATTTAGTCTGTCAAAAATAGTATCAAATACCTGTAGCAAATTACTATGTTTATCATTTCCAGGGATCTTATATTGTATCATATCAGCACCTCTACTTAAGAATGCTTCTATCTGCTGAGTACGATTGGCAATGTTAGTAGCAGTCTTTGCTATCATTCCAAACCTCCACTCGTTCTCCTCTTCTATAGATTTAAACTCAGGTACCTCTAAATCTTGAGGTATTACTAGATCTTCTTGGTTTTCCATTAAAAATAATTAAAATTCAATACTACACGGAACTTTTGGTCTGTGCAACTGGTACCTGCGTGAGGTGTATTCACCTTAAATTTTAGCAAACGATTTGCCTTACTGTCAACTTTAGTACCGTCTTGAAAGTATGTATAACCATTATTGTCATTTAGATAGTATATTGCAGTAGTAGCACCATCAAACTCATCAGATCCATACTCACCACAGTCTGTATGGAAGTCATACTCCTGTAGTTTATCTGTATGGTGATTTAGGTTTGCCTTTATACGTATCAGTGCTCTTGGTTCTAAACGGTTCACTATAGGTAGTACCTTCTCATACTGAGGTCCTAGAGGTTGTCCTCCTCCATATACGTAGTTTACCATTTGCCAGTTATATATCTCTTTCGCTTGTAACTCAGGATCTACCATTCGGGCAACGTGCATTACCTTCGCTTGGTTTACATACCACGGAAAGTCTTGTCCCGTAAAGTAGTCTCGGACTTCCTCAAACTCATTCGGGGGGAGGTAGTTATCGATAATTTCAAAGTTCATCACAATTTCAGAATAGTTACGACGACGCGGGGGTAACGTTTCTCATCGTCAGACCCCTCTATATGCCTTTCTAATGGTCACAAACATAGTTGTGGTTGTATCTGTCTATCGACGGTTGTATTTTATCCAATATATCTTCACATTCGTCATAAGTCACAGTCTGATACTGAGACAAGTTCTTTTGATACTGTTCTACTGCTCTATACATTAAAGAGAGTTCTGCTTTGTTAAACATCTGCCTTGGTGATGATTAGTTGTTCGTCGATAATATCATATTGTAACATATCTCCCACTGTCAACGCAAGTTCTTCAACGATCTGATCAGGTATCTTAAAAGTCATTTCACCGTAGTCATCTTCCTCAATAGGAACTAGAAATCGTTTACTCATTCTTTCGTAAAATATAGCGTATCAATGGTATATAGGATTCTATGTATTCTAGGTTACTAACGTACGCATACTTGTGTTGAAGTATTAACCCATCCCCCAAATATATCGCTGCGTGCTTGATCTTATCAGTACCAAATGAGAAGCATATCACGTCGTTCTTTTTCAAAATGTCTGGGTTAAACTCACTGTCACCTTCCTCTTTCTCAAAGACAATACTCCAACCCTCTCTTTCTATATCCTCTATCTTATACTGTCTGACTGTAAGAGAGTAGTCCTGAGAGAACTCCTGTACTCCAGTCTCTTTCATATAGTCATAGATGAGTGTGAAACATCCCCCACCCCTTTGCTGCTTCCAAGGGCGACCTAACCAAGGGGAGTAATCATCCTCGTACTTTTTTAGCAAATGGTCCATACGTAAAATTTTTTTTGGGATTTTTTTTATATATCAGGGTACCTTAAATGCGTTTTCGATAATATAGCAAACCCTATACTTTTGTAGGTTAGACAAAATCGAATTTTTTAATATGCCACTTTGCCAACTGTCACAAGGTGAAAATGGTTATCGTTTTCATTCTCACCTGTGTCACCTCTGAGACTTACATATAAAAAGAATCCTCTGGGAATTGTATTTTATCGCCATCTACTAGAATGGCATTACCTTCTTTAAGATTTACATAAAGTTGTGCTAATAATCTTCTAGCACCTACTAGACCTAAATCTTCTATTAACTCAGCATCTAGTCTTTTCTTGTAGCATTTAGTTTTTTGAAATTCTCTCCAAGTTAGGTGTCTAGCGTATGTAATAGTTTCCATAATAGGTTAGTTAGTGTTGTTATATTAATTATAGCGAATAATTCTGATATATGTGAATATCTTAGAATATATGTTAAGTTGCAGTTATTATGACAATTCCGTTACATAACACTAGAAAAAAAATCCGTTTCGTGCTAACTTCCTAAGACTACAATTAACTAGAGATATAAAATTGAAAACTATATTTTTTTATACCTTTTTAATTTATTCTAAATTCATTCATTTATACCGTAAATTTTTAAAATGGTCGTTTACTTTGTTCCCATCTATATGTCTAACTTGCCTATGTTCTAGGTTAACAGTTTGGTTACTTTCTATTATTTCCGCACTTAAAAAAGCACTTGCAACTAGGCGGGCAATTCTTCTTACAACTGTCTTACCGTTATGCCTTAAAGTTACTCTCTTGTAACCGTTTTCATTAATATGAGTCCTAAGTTTTTTCCACTTTCCCCACTTAGTTGAATAGACCTCGCCATTCTCCTTAATGTAATAATCTTCATATAGTGGTAAAGGTTTATAGATGTTTCCGCTATCATCAACAAAAGTTTCCGCATCTACTTTTTTAAACGTGTAAATAGTCATCATTTTATAGGATAATAAAAAAGGGACTAGGTTAATAGTCCCTTTATATATAAGATTAATTAAAACCCTTTTTTACTTAGAAATTGCTAAAAATATGGTTATCCCATTCGCAATAGTCGTAACTTAGTGAATGATTCCAAATTTTTTCGTAGTCGATACAGTTTTCTATCCAACTAGGTAAAGAGTTAGAGATATAACCACATTCTGAGATTATTTCCTCTGTAAACTCTGCTCCGCTGTAGTATTTTCCTCTGTAAGACTCTTCTAAGTGCATTAAGTCGTTTATACTGAATAAGTTAATAAATGCTTCAATAATCTCATCAACTGGGGAATCGAAGTATCTTAACTCATTACAAACATTTTCATAAGTGTCAATTTCTTCGATAGCGTCATCTATGTCTAGGTTGAAAGTCTCTTGAAATTCTTGAATTTCGTCAAGTCTCTCTGTTCCTTCATCAAGTGCTATTTCTGAGACTTTAGAAAATTCTACTCCGTAGTCTGTAGAAAATTCTAAACTACGGTTAACAATAGCATTAAGTTCTAAAACTCTTGACTTTCTTAAATCAGCATTGATTTTGTCTAGTCTAGTTTGCTGAGAGTTAGATAAAGTTTGCATTTTGGGAAAAGTGTTTTGTATAAGTTAATGATAACATAAATTTTTGATTTATGGCAAGAAAAAAGAGAATTTTTACATTCTCTTAATATTCTCTTACAAAGTTTTTAAATCAATAAATCCTTCATATATGTCTATAACTGTTTCTAAAACAGTTTCAAAAGTATGTTTGTGAACATAAATCTCATCATCAAAAACGAATTTATCTCTTTTTTTGAGTACTTCCAAAACGTTATGGGCAATATCTTCTAAATTTTTCTGTGTATAAACTGTTGCCTTCCAGTTTCCACAATAGTTAAACCTTCTATCTAGTTTTTGAACTAAATCCTCTGTTGTAACTGTTGTTAAATCTAAAACGTATTTTCCATTTAATTTTCTGTGTATTCTCTCTTTAATTTTTTTGTTTAGTTGTTTAGTGTTTGAATTTTGCATTTTGGGAATAAATGAATTTATAAATTAATGATAACATATTTTTTACAATATGTGAGAGTAAAAAGAGAATTTTTATATTCTCTTAATATTCGCTCCATATTCTGAGATATGCGTTAATCTCTGCTAATGTGCAAGAATACTTATATTCTGCTCCATTACCAGTAATAAATCTGCCAAAAGAATTAGTTAAAGCAAGTTCATATAATCCATCATTTTCAAAGTAAACGATAGATGCACCATAACTGTTATTAGGGAAATTGATTTTACTTACTTTAGTGTTAGGGATATTTCCCTTTTCTGTAGCGTAAGGATAAAACTCGAACATAGTGTAATTAGTGTTGTTAATACTATGATAACATAATTTTTACATTATGTGAGTATGAAATATTAAGAAATAATAAAGCATAAAAAAAAGGTTAGAGTTCCCAATTCTAACCTTAGAAAAAACCAAATTTTTAAATTTATCAATTTAACCTAACAATATTAACCATAGTGTGAGATATGATTAATATTACTGGACTTACATTATAGGGAACACTAAAACCTATAAATGCCAGTTATCTAACTTGCTAGTGGGTAGTATCCGTTAGTGTTGAAATAGTCAATATCTGAAATAGTTAAATGCTTTTCAAATACTTTCATACCTTCATAAAATTGAATCTCAGCACCAGTTAAAGTGTCAATTACTACCCATTGCTTTTTTACTTGCTTGATATAAACTCTATCCTTAGTTAATTCCGATAGGATAGCGTTTAATCTCTCTTTAGTTGTTTTGGTTCTAAATCCACCATTAAACAACTTAACTGACCTATAACCAAAATGTGTGTGGTCGATTGAAGCGATTATTGTATCGTAAAATTTTACGTCAACAATATTTGAACCGTCTAACCTAGTAATAACTTCAGTATTACCTAGTCCAGTTCCCTTAGTGTTGCACCTCATCATAGCGAAAATTGCTGATGTTGTACTGGGTTTTGAAAAAGTCAAAGTTGGCATTTTGAAAAAGTGTTTTTTGCTTATATACCTATATTATCATAAAATATAGGTTAGTGTGGATTGAATTGTTAAGAAAATCTAAAATCTTTTTTTCTTAGAATCTCTTACCATTTTATTAAACTTTTTACTTTGTTTTGGACTCATACCACAAAAATAGTTTAATAAGTTGCCTTCATATTGATCGGCAAGTTTGATTAAATCATCATTCATTACTTTCTATCCTTTTGTATAGCGTGGTAGTCTAGGGTAGTTGCTATTGCTTTACCAGTTATGAATAAAGCATAACAACCGCCTATAAGAATGAATAATTCCATTAGTAAGTACCTCTAAGTGAGTTTTTACTGTTGTTAAACTGATCTATAAGAATCTCAGTTTTAGCGTTTTGTTTCGCTATTTCCTTATCTGCAAATTTGATAAGTCTGTGAAGCATTTTTAAATCCTTATCCATAGTGTTGGTTAAGTTAGTGTTGTTTGTATATAACCAATATAAGGGATAATTAAGCATAATGCAATAGGAAAAACTGATTTTAACATTTTCTTAACAATTCATCTTTTTTTCCATCAATATATCCCTTTTTATAGGACTCTTGACTAATTTCGCTGATATTCTCTATTTCTTGCTCAGTTAAACCTGATTCTTCAAAAATTAAAGCATTATCTGAAAATTCTCTTAATGTTTCAATAACTTCTTCAAAAGTGAAATTTCGATTAATCGCATTTTCTCCGTATGCAATTTCAAAAACTTCTTCGATAAACTGTTTTTGGTTCATTACTTAGAATCCTCCATAATTTCGCTAGTATCTTGAATTGTAAACTCATAATCAACATTATCATTAATATCCACATAATTACAATCTAAAAAACTTTCAAATTGGCAATTTTGTAAATGGTTATTCTTCAGATAATAAAATGTTATGTTATCATCAGGTTTACAAGTTGATTTTTCATAATCAACAAATAAACCCAATTCTTCAATTAGTTCCTTAATTTTCACTTGATTAACTCCTTATGTAATTTGATTAAAATGTCAGAATTAACATCAATAATTTCATTTTTCTTGTCATCATTTTCTGAATAATGAAAGTTTAAACACTCTATCATATAGAGGATTTCTTTTTGTGTAAACATTATACAATTCCCTCTTCGATTAATCCCATTATGTTCCCTGTTTCATCAATTATTTCCCCAGTTTTGTTATCTCTAACACAACTGTATTCATAATCACAACCAAATTCAAAGGATAAATCCTTTGCTTTTTCTAAATCATCAGTAAATACCTCTGAATTAAATAATCTGGGTGTTTCAACTGTGTATTTGAAATTTTCCATTTGTTTTAGTGTTGTTTTGTTTATAATTTATTATTGCATATATTTCTGGTATATGTCAATAATGAAATATTAAGAAATAATTAATTATTTTCCCATTTGATTTTCTTTTCTGAATTTGCTATATCAAAACAAATTTCGCAAAGGCAATCAGCATCAGGAAAATGATCTCGCCAATTATATTTTTCCTCTATTGGACTATCCCAATAGTAATATAAATCAGGTTGATAATCTGGTAACGCTCTAATAGACGGTTCTCCGTCAGTATGCTCATCATCAAAATTACCGCATACGTCACATAATGCCATTATGCCACCCCCATTTTTGATAATGTTTGATTAGTTGCTCTACGCTCTATAACAAAATCTCTTACTCTCTCTCTATCAAGAGAATCCCCACCGCCCCAAGTAACGTGAGTGCCTACTTCACATAGGTCAAGTAAATTTAAAGTTGCAAGTGCTAATTCTTCCCTAGTTAAACCATCAATAGGGTAAAGTACATCAGGGTGACTAGGTGAATAGAATGATTCACAATAATCAAGAAATTCTTTAAAGTTGTCCATAGTGTTTTTTGTATATGAATCCATCATAACATAAAATAATGGATAATGGATATTTGAATTGTTAAGAAATAATTAAATTGCTAATTTAAAAATCCTCTTTTAATTGTATTTTGTAGTCGATTGATTTAATGCACCAACCTGCGTTAGCGGTCACTTCTTCGATTAAATCGTCAGGGTCAGTTGCTTCCCATAAACCTAAATTGTCATTGATTATTAGTTTTTGGTCATCAAATGATACACTATAATAATCTGGTAAATCTTCATTGAAGTCAAATTCAATATCGGTTACTAAGTACTGCATATTAACCCTTCGCTTCCATTTTTTGTTGAAATGCGATTCTATCCCTTTCTTCGGGTGTAGTCACTCTCTCAGGGTCATATTGAGAGTTATATGCTTCTTGAAAGTCAAATCCTAGCATACCGTCAACGATTTCCTGTAATTCGTCAATATCATTTTCAAATTGACTAAACCAAAAATCTTGATTCATAGGGTGTAAGGACTCATTTTCCTTACGATAGTTTTCTAGGTCGGTTTGGAACTGTTCTAAAATTTTCTCAAAGTTCATAGTGTTGTTTTTAACTATTTGTATATTAAATCATTTTGTATCAAATACAATAAAAGGTGTGACAATATTTTTACTGTCACACCCTCAAATTATTTGTTGAATTGATCGTAAAAATCGTCACTATTCAGTATTGGCAACTGTTCATAAGATAAACGATTTTCTGGGTCAGGTTGCATAAATGCAACTACATCATCAGTAAAACTTGTAATATCGCCTTCATAGGCACTATAATAAGTGTTTTCAAACTCATAATCTTCCCATTGAGCATTTTCCCATTTTAATAAATCCCAAGTAAAAACATCTTCTTCAACATCAGATGAGTAATTTTCATACTGTTCTCTTGTCATTACAACTTCTTCTAAAAGAAATCTTCTTCTTACAAGTGTAACTAGATTATCTGAGTCTAATTTTTCTTGACCCATATTAGACGCTATCGCCTGTTGTGTAGGTGTTAATTTGCTCATTGGTTGTAAACCTCATAATGTTGAATTGTATCGAGTGCTTCGATTTGATGATCGTTTAACTCAAAGTCCATATCTCTGAGTATATCATACAGTTTAACCATATTGTAAACTTGATCGTTAGTCAATGGTATGTTAATCATTTTCTATACCTCGCATTGAATCATCAAATTTATAATAGGTGTATAACCACTCAAACTCATTTGTTAGTGGTTCAATTCCATCTACAACAAATTCATCAAATAATGCTCTTGAGTCCGCTGTACGGTTCTCATCAACTGCTCTAATAGTGCTTTGCATTATTGTGTCAATTAAGACATCAATAGATTTATCTAGTGATTCTGTTTTCATTTTAAAAATCCTCAAGTGTTAAATTGTTTACTGCATCATAAACTTTATCTTCCATTGTGTCAAAAGTTTCTGTATCATATAAATCACTCCTATATTTCATTGTTTTAGGGTGTGATAATAACCTAGTGAGTGATTGATGCTCTTCGATTGATAGTTTGATTATAGGCATAAGTCCTCGAACCTCTTACCAACTGTGGCATCTATAGCAACCATATCAAGATCGGACTCTTTAACATTGAATCCTGCTTTTCTTAGATTTTCGAGTGACTCGGCAACAACTTCATCATAAAGTGTTTCTAAGATTGACTCGTGATGTAAAACTGACATAATAGTGTTTTGTTTCTTGATTTAATATTAAACGATAATGTGACTATTTCAAGTTTGGTAGTGACACTTTCTTATCTGTCATAGCATAGAACACTTTTTCAAATGTTGCTTTGCTATCTTTTAATTTGTTCTTTTTGTACCATACTCTATACATATCAACGGTATTTGATGTATCATTACCTTTTGTTTCATTGTTATAGAATGTAAAAAAGAACATCATAGAGTCAATTAAAATCTGTTGCTCTGTTTCATTTAATGTTATGTTAAATTGTTTCATAATTACATATAGAATGAAGTTGGTCTTTTAGAAATCTTATTCTGATCTTTTCTTTTCATTCTTAGAACCTCGAAATCTCTATCAATACCAAATGCTGATTCACTAGGTATTGGAAATGTAGTTTTACGTTGCTCTTTAGATAATTCTAGTTCATTCTCTGTTAACCATTGATCGTTAATGAGTTCTTGAACCTTTCTAAATGCTCCAACAACTGCATCTTTACCATATCGGTCAAATGCCATTCCTGACGGTGCATTGTTCTCGTCTAGGTCGCAATAACAATAACCTAATTGATTTGCAACTAAACCTAGTTCTCTTGCTGTTAAATTAAGTTGATACATTTTAATTGTGTGGGTTGTAGTAGTTTAACATTAATATTATAACAAATATAATTACTAGAATTGTTAAGACAATCATAAGATTTCCTCCATTTTGTTGTCGATTAAATAAGCAATAAAATCATTCCATTCTGACCAATCTTGATCGTAAACTTGGTAACAAATGTCCTTGATAAATTCCTCATTAATTTTTGATTTATCCCATTCTTCCCTATCGTATGTGTCAATAACAGATAATACGTCAGATTCTATATCAACGTAATTTGTAGCAAATCTGAGAGGGTCAGGGCAACTTTTTATCCAGTTTTCATAAGTCATCATAACTGGTTCTCCCATACAGTTGTTTTAAATCTTTTAACTGCTTTGTCTAACAGTTTGATGTCTCCGTCACATATATCAGCAACTTCCTCATCTTCTAAGTGACAAAAAGCGTTGTTGATGTCTCCTATGAGAGTTAGTAATGCTTCATAGTTGGTCATAGTGTTGTTGTAACTGATTTAATATTAAAACTATTTTGTATATAATGCAATAGTTAGTGTGACAATATTTTAATTGTCCTCTATCAAATCTTCCATAAGTGCGTCTAGTTCTTCAGCACAAAATCCACACCTCCAACCCTCAACTTCCTCGTTATATACTGCATAACGATTGACATATCTACCTGTTCCGAGTGAACATAGATTACCACAATCTACACATATTTCAGTTTTGAAAGTGTTTGTTGGTTTACACATTAACATTGATTTAGTCCTCAGAATATGTTTGATATTGATTAGTGATTAAATCCTCAACTTGATTAAGTTGGTCTTTAGTCATCAATTCGATCATAAAATCTATTAAATCATAAGGTGTACCATTATCCCCATCTTCGAGGATTGATGCAATCTCTGAAAAAATAGTCGCTTTTTGATCTCTGTACTTAGTCAATTTCCTTAACCTCCTCTATGAGTTCTTCAACAAATTCCTCATCATAGTATGAGTACATATTCTCTATACACTCATTTTGTGGCATACTAGAGAAACACTCTACCATATCCGCTGATACATACTCGGCAAGTTGTACGGTATTCATATTGTCAACTACTCTCTCAACAAATATTTCTACGAGAGTGTCGTGTTGTTTTTTAGTGAGTGCCATAAGTGTTAGTCCTCGTAACTGATTTCATCATACACCCTAACAGATAAACTTTCGTTGTCTGTTGTGACAATATTATTTCTGTCCATTGCCTTACCCACAATCTCCCATATTTGATGTACCTCTGAGTCATCTAAAAAATCTACCATATTGTAGTAAATTTCGTTACTCTCTTGGTATGGGTCATCATCAGGGAAATGGTACTTCACTCCCTCTGGTTGATAATCTCTGTTAAAATCTTGTTTCATAGTTAAATCCTCTGTAGATTATAGTTCATAATCTCTTCATTATCATAGTCAGAGTTGCCTGATCTATACTTCTCAGGGTCTTTAAGAATGTACTCCCACGCTACTTGCATCAAGTCCTCGTTATCCCAATCTGTAATATCGGATTCTTCCTCATCAAAATCCATTTCCTTACAGTAATCTTCCCAAATATCATCAAATGATATTTCAAAGTTTTGATAGTAGTCAGTTCTTGTTGTGAACTGCATAACGTACTGTTGTTTAACCATTAGTCGAACCTCGTATCTTCTAAAATTTGCCAGTATCCACCGTATGAGTAAACTTGTCCATCTACTTCAACTTCATAAGGATAGAATCCAAAGTGATCGAAGTGGTCATTGACATACTCTTGAATAAGTTGTTTAAGAGTCATAGTGTTGTTGTAACTGATCTAATATTAAATCTATTGTGTATAGAATACAATAGTTTGTGTGACAGTATTTAAACTGTCTTTTTAATACTTCAACTTGAATATGTGTCCATAGGTATGATCTACCATAGAGCAATCAATTTCAACATATTCTTTTGAGAGTTTGTTATCCCATATATCTTGATAGTCAAGTGTCACATAATCTGGTAGATTTTTTGTTGCTTCATCTACCTCAGTACAATAGTATTCTGTAAAATCTTTTGCTGTTTCAAATTGACCCTCGTACATATTCTCAAAATGTGGTACTGTGTCCACATCAAAGTAATCTGAAAACAGATCAACTAACTCTGTACCATAATCTTCACAAAGTCTATGATATATGTCATAGTAGGTTAAGAAATATGTTTCTCCATAGTTTTCAATAAACCTACACATTTCATTATAATCCCAGTTGTATAGGTTATTATAATGGTCAAGAAGTTCTCTTGTTTCTTCTTGCATTTGTCCTGTTGCTTTTCCCATTACCAATCTCCGTTAGACTCGGCAAAGACATCTTCATTCCAATGCTCTGTTTCTTGTAAGACACCGCAATGTCTCATAATACCGTCATAGATTTCCATACCTGATCTTGACATTCTACCTGATGTGTAATCCCAACCTAACTCTGTTAAGTTGTCAAGAATAAATGCAAATGAAACTTTTTTCATAATTTGTTGGTGTTTGTATGATTTAATATTATACTATTGTCTGTAGAATACAATAGTTAGTGTGACAATATTTTAATTGTCATAATAAATGTTATCCTGTCGATCTCTTAAAAACTCACATAATGCTGAGTATGAGTCTGGTTTGTCTAACACATAGTCAGTAAGTTTTTCATACAAGTATTCATCATACTCGTCAATTTCTTGCTTAAGAGTCTCGTCTAGTGTAAGATCAGGTTTTGATGCTATGATCTCTTGTCTCATACTATCATAGACGTATGATGCCATTTCGTCTCTAGTCATTTCTTCTATGCGAAATAACACATATTCGTCAAGTAGTTTCTTTTTCTGATCTATTGTCCAATCTTTAGTTAGCATTTAATTTCTCCGCTAACTTTTCTTCAACCATTTTCTCTACCTTTTCGTAAAACCAATCTGAGTCTGTAATGATGTCAGTTTGATGATCTACTAATTCTGTGACATACTCTTTGATGAGTTCGGCAAGTGTGTTTCCGAATGTCTCATCAACGCTATTTAACATTGTGTCAATCATTTTGGTGTTTGTTAACTATAATCTAGTATTGCATAGCATTGTGTACTATGCAATTCCAGGTGTGACAGTATTATAACTGTCACATAATTTTAGTTCCTTGTTCAACAATTAGTTTATTACTAATAGTGTGACCTAAACGTGGGTCTTTTCTATTCTTTACAGTATTGAATTTCTTTTTCAATTCTGGTAAAAGAATGTCAAGGACTTGCCCTGCGGTCATTCGCCACACTTCAACGATTTTACCATCTTTGTATCGTGCATAATAATGATGATGATACTTTCCGATCTTCTCATCAACTAGGTAGTCAACTTGTTCTTCCCACGTTGGTTGAACTGATATACCGTTGTATGTCGCTGTCAACTTCTTACCTATGGTTGACTTATATTCTATGGGTAAATCATATTTGTCGTATGCGTCAGCACCTGAGTAATCCTCAGCGACTTTATGACCTAGTACCCCTGCTAGATGTATCTCTCTTGATCGAGCATAAGAGAATGGGTCGCCCCAACCTTGCTCAATACATAACTGATACATTTTTTCAAATAATTGCTGATACTTTTGTTCTGGTGTTTTCATCATTGGTTATCCTCTGATAATAATGTTCCCCACTCAGTATAGACGAAAGGAAACTGTTTGGCAAGTTTTTTAAAGAATAAGAAATCATCAAATGATATTTCTTCATTTGTTTCGTGAAAGTGTTGCCACCTTTTTTGTACCTCATTGAATGTCATTTTGATCTGTCTCCGAGTCAATAATTGCTTCAACTTTCATTTCCCATATATCTGGGTAAATGTCGTGAAATGACATTGCTTCCATCATTATTTCAGCAATCTCTTCACGTTGCTCTCTTGTTAAAAGGTCATAGCAATCTACGACCCTCGGTTTGATGTCTCCTAATATCATACTAATACTTCTCCCTTTTCAATTTGATCTAACGCTCTACGAGTGCAGGGTGTTGCTTCATAGGATAGTATCTGGTCATAGTTCTCATCATACTGATGCTTGACCTCATACATTGCCCAGAATCCTTGACCTCTACCGTTTGGAACAAATATGTATGAATACTCTTGCCAACAATCAATCATAAAGAAATCTTTTCGTTTCTTACTGATAACTGGTTTTTCATTGTCTCCACCATAGTATGTGGGTTTTGGGTCTGCTATTGGTGTGAACTCTCCTGTTTCTACATTAAACTTACTGTCAGACCAACAGTTTGACATATTGCCACCATCAATAAGTTTGTTTACTGATTCTTCAGTAGTATAGTGAGTAAGTAATTTAACTCCTAATCCTTCTGGGTATCCATCAAAGTGATGATATACAGATTTGATTGAACCATCTTCGAGTTCAATTCCGATTCTTGATCTAGTTGACATAAATTGGTGTTTTGTTAACTGAATCTATTATTGCAATAAAAAAACCCCCTGTAAAGGGGGAATGTGACACCTACCAATGTGTCCCTAAGTGCGTCATATTTGCTTTGAATGTGGTAAGGGTAGAACTATCTGTAATATCAGTTGTGCTGACTCTTGCTGATGCTTCATCTTTACCTATGAGTCCATCTTTAGTCACAAATCCCCATACTGTTACTATAGAACCCCTGTCAGTTGGTGCAGTTGAGACTATCTCTAAATCGTCTCCTGCTGTCCTACTAGCAAATCCCCAAACTACTGATGAGTCATCACTATCAAGTTTGTCTTTTTTAGCATTTAACTTATAGTCAGACAAACTTCCAGTACCTGCTGATGTCATTCTAGCAGTAATATTTGCGAGTCTATATGCCTTCGCTTTTGCAACTAATTCAGTACAAATACCATTCGTTGCAGTTTTTACTTTTGCAGTTGCCATTTTAACGTGTTACTTTGTTTCGTATTTCTATTTATACCACTAACGACTCAGGAGGTAGTCCATTGATGAATATAGAATCTACAACCGCCTGTAATCTCTTGATTATATGCTGACCGTAGTTTGCGTGACAGGGTACAGTAACGTATCCTGTTTTCTTCCTGTAAAACTGTAATGCACCCGCCTTGATTACACCTTCTCTAATGTCCTTAGAATCCTCTGTATCCATTCTAATTACTCTACCTATAGTTTGTGCCATAGAGACTACATCTAACTGTCTCAAGAGGATACAATGGGTCAATCCTGACACGTTAATACCTTCACTCAAGATACTGTAATGGAATATGATAAACTTCTTGTCTTTGTCTCTACCATATTGAGTGAGAGTATCGAAAAACTTTTCCCTGTTTACCTTTTGTCTATTGATATATGCACCAAACTTAGATGTGATATGCAAGAACTCAAATCCACGCTTCTCAAGTTGATATATCAAATCAGTTTGAGACATCATTGCACCCAACATCTTACTAGACGGTACACTAACGAGAACCTTTTGTGCGTCATCACTATCAAGTGTGTCCAATATATCTGTGACAGTTTGACTATCAAGATCAAATGCCTGTTTCCGATCTCTTTTCTCTTTGGTATGAAATGGAACTATGGTAGGAGGGATAATCGAACCGTTGTTAACAAGTTCTTTTGCTTCAATATTACAAATAATATTTCCATATATGGTTTGGTTGTTCATTCCCCTAGTATTGCGATAACTAACACGAGGAGTAGCAGTAAAAAAATATGTGGATTTAGCACTACGAGAAACAGACTCAGTAGGAGGACTAAAAGACCTCGTGACAGAGTTATGTGCTTCATCAAAATAAGCAGTATCAATAGTAGTATCAGACTCGACAACACGTTTCAAAGAGTGATAAGTTGTAAAAATAATTATATGTTTGGTACTATTGTTAACCCAAGTTTTGATTTTCTCTGGTTTAGTAGTGCTGTAGAAATGTGTCTCTCCACTATGAACGTGCATCACATCTACACCTTGATTATAGTTACCATCAAGATTTTGCTCTAAGAACTCAGAGCATAACTGGTTTGCAAGTAATATGCGTGGTGCAACAACAACAAAAGTTTTAGGATACCAACTTAGAGTTCCACCTTCTGTTGCCTGTAAACGTCTTGTAAGATCTTGTATCATACACATAGTCTTACCACCGCCAGTAGGTACAATAACCTGACCTTTGGTGTTGTTCTTCATAATATCGACAATACGTTTCTGGTGTGGTCGTAATGTAATCATCAAAGTGTTGTAGTTCACTCCATAATAAATGCAAAAACTCCACGTTTCAATGTGGAGTGTGACAGTTTACGAATCGGTATCCTTATAAGTTTCTTTGAGTCTATTTAATTCTTTATGTACAAATTCTAATTTGTTTTGTAAATACTCACTTGTTGGATACTCTGCTACTTGACAATGAATTGACTCTACTTGTCTCATCACTATCTGTATGTCAGTTACATCAAACTTTTGTACCTGTTCAGTTTCAAGGTTGGTATAGTTTATCCTTCCCTGATTAAAGTCAAATGTTTCGTAGTCTCCACTCATAAACCTAATTCCTCCTGTAATCCTTTTAAGATGATTTGCTCAAGTTGTGCTTGAGATAGTCCATTGAGCATTGCCCAACGTGGGTCATTCTTATCCCACTCTAACATAAATGAACCATCTTCATTCTGTTTGATTTCTAAACCACCGTTCGGGTCAGAATCCAGTTCCACTTTGTTTAGTTCGTTTTGCATCAATTACCTCAACTCTGTCAATGTATTTGTTGAAATTCCACCAACATTCTAGCACCTCTTCGTAACTATGTAAAATCTTGACAGATTTATCTTTACAATGAACCTTATACCAATTTCTGTCATAAGGTTTATCTGATGTTTTTGTAAAATGTTTCAAGGGTACTATCATTTCTCTAATACTTTACCCTCTTGTACTTCCATATAATCCCAATTAGGGTCATCTGGGGGGTCAATCCAAAACCAATATTCTCTATTATATTCTGATGATACGAAAATCCTACCATCTTCACGCTTGTTTTCTATATATACGAAAGTGCTACCTCCCATATATGTTGCTAAATTAATTTTCGCCTGTTCAGATTTTGCTTGAACGATTGCCATTTGTCTTAATGCCATTGCCTTTTCAATAATTCTTCTTTAATTTTTGAGTGCAATTCACTACAACTGACAGAATTGTCCTTCTCAATTTTAACCTGATTATAGGTTGATAGCAACATCAAACTATCCTCAAGTGCGTGTAGTTCGTCTTTAGTTAAAATCATCTTTTTTTGACAGGTGGTAACATTTCATTTCCAGGGTGGTCATTGGTTTTTCCCTGATAATTCTTTACATTTTTGAAGTGTGAATCTTCAATTTCTAAATTATCCCACTCGTGCCTAGGGCATACTACATTTACTTCCCGATTTCCATTTTTATACAACTCGTCAGGTATTTTTCTGACGCAAATTGTAATATAATGATCTGATATGAAAGAGATAGTTCCAACATCATTTTTCCATTTAATCGGCATACCGACTTCAAGTGATTTTAAGATGTTTCGTAGTTCCAATGGGATTGATTCTGATAAGAATAGGGGTGTTGTCATTTGAGATAGAACTCAAGGATATTTGCATCTGAACCTGTATGCTCAATACTGAGTGTGATTGAACTGGGGTAGATACATAAATTTCCTTCTTGTGGTGTAAAACGAAATTCGTTTGAATTGATTAAATTGTCGTTACTGAATTTTAAATCTTTTCCAGTAAACCATTGTGATTCATTATCTGTCCAAATCATACTGGATTTAGGGTCATTAATGAACCATACACCAGTTAATATACTATCATTTTTTGGTAGTAAGTGCAATGAATGTCCTTGTTTCAACCTATTGACGTAAGACTCTTGCAGTTGAAGTTCGGTTTCCAATCCAATTAGACCTGACATAGATTCTAACTGTGTATGGATTAAAGTTTTCCACGCAACTTGTTTTGTGGCAACATCATTGTTCACACTTTTACCTGTGTCTTTATTGACTAGGATTGCACCTGCGTGTTGCTTTGTACCTATCTGAGACTCGCAATGTTGTATGTAAATCGGTTTACCAAATATAGGTAAAAGATCAACACTCTGGAATTGAACTCGATTCATTGTGTTTCAAATGTAATAATTCACAAATTTCATCTACTACTGATAGATCAACTTTTAATCGTTCATCATCAATAGATTTCCTTGAATTTTTTCTGTATAAGTCACCCATATAGAGTGCGATTGCTTTTTTGATGATAGATTTTTGCCTGTCATCTAAAATGCGAGACTTACCCACCATTTTAGTTTCGCTGTTCATAATACTATGTATTATAGCGTTTATTTAATGTCGTCAAGGGGCAACATTAAAACTTAGTGTGATTCTGTTAGCGTGTCCTGACCCTTCAAATCCGTGTTGCATATTAGGTGGGTGTATGATTATATCTCCTTCCTCATAAGGTACAACAGCATCTAATTGGTTAAATGGATTTAATGCACTTTGTGGAAATTGAAGCATAGGATAATGTGCTGAATTTATATTTCTTCTAAACTTCAAAGGACTATGTTGTTCTGGTATGTAGTTTACAAAATAAGTTCCTGAGTAAATCACGTTACTGTGTTCGTGTGGGGCATACATAGCACCCTCGTATCCCAATTCTATGAAACTATCAGAAAAATATGTATTGTTTGTGAGATCGTATGCAAGTGCATCTTTATTTACCTCATTTACCGCATTTTTAATCTCGTTTTTTAATTCTGCAAATTCTGGTAGTTCAAGAATTTTGTGATCTCCTAATTGGACTACGTTAACAGATATGGTAGGTCTTTCATTTTTTAATTCATTACCATCTAATTTTTGGATATACTCTAATATTTGAGTTTTGTATTTTTGATGATCTTTTATTCTATACCTACCTACTGGTTGCATAAACAAACCATAAACATTTGTTTGTGCAATATCATTTAGTGAGTCTGATAAATTGTTCATAATAAAGGAATGAGTGAAAATTGATCGTCTGGTAATGTTGATTTAGTTATAATATCGAACCCTAAAGTAATCCTATCGCCTTCGTAATCGTTGTTAACTACGACCTTGTGCATCCTTGAAAACCCAGGCCCCAAGTAGATATTTCCGATTTTATTGTTTATATTATATTCATACGCTCCTACTGGCAAATGCTCTTTGAATTTTGTTATTGAATCTTTTGGGTCAATACTAATATATCCGTGCCAAGGAAAATGATGATCGTGCCAATCTAACACTTGATCTGGTTTATGAAAATTCATCCAACATTGCATCCACAAAGGGTCGTCAGGGTTACTGCCAAAGTTACTTAAGTGCTTCCTTACAATTACACTAAGTTCTTTTAATAAATGATAAAACAGAGGACTAGGGGAAGTTAGATTGAATACATTATAAAATCTGTATCCACTTAAATCTCCCGATTTCATATTTTTTAGTTGTTCCATATCTTCTTGTCGTGCATCTACCTGAGAAAATAAATCTGGTAGTGCATCAAGTGTTAATCCATCATTTTTTAATGATGAATCACACCCTGTAAAAGTATTCTTGAATAGACGATATGCTCTACCAAGTTGTACTTTCATTTCTTCAGATTCATTAGAAACAACATCTGATTTACAAAGTACCCAATCTTCTCCTGAGTCAATTAAATTAGGTTCGTAGTTACGCATTACTATAAGGATTTTGTGTAATAGGGTTTAGGGATATGTTTATGTTAACAACTGGTCTCCACGTCTTACTGGGGGTCGTAGAAGCGTGGAATAGGTCGCCTTTAAAGGCAACTGCTCTACCCTTTTTAGGTGTGACTCTAACCATTTCTGTGAAGTTATCTTCTTTCAGATATTTGTTATAGTCATAATCATTTAGGGTTCTTTCGTTGTAGATAACTGTGTCTCCATCTGAGTCATCCATATAATATATCACGTTCCAACTGTCTGGAACGTATGAGTCTATGTGTGGTAACTGTGTCACGTTATTAAACATAGCAGGTACACAATTAACTCTCATTCTCATTAAATTATATGCTCCTATTACATCCATAACTTTGAGTGACATAGGAACAAATGCGTTGCATAGTGGAGATACGTTTCCACCCTTATCGCACTCGTACATATAATGAAAATTGCAGAACCCATTTCTGGGGTCTGCTGAATTTGCATCCATAATTGCTGAGTCCTTTCTGTGCCACATCAAGTTCTCATCTTTAATTAGTGAAATCAACCACTCTTGATAAGTTTCTGAAATAAGATCGTCAATGATTAGATAATCATTCATCCTCTTCATCCTCCTCTAATTTGAATACTAAGAGTTCATCACCGTTTTTCACCTCCTCCATTTCGGGGTGAACGGTTTTTTTATATGTCCTCATAGCATCACCATAACTATTGACAGGTTTTCTGTCCATATCTCTCAGGGTAGATGTCATCATTTTAAACATAAAAGCAAAGGTTGCTCCAAACAATGCGATAAAGAAACACAAATAAATGAATACTGTGATTTCATTCATTTCTTAATATTCTCCCATTGAATAATGAGAAATAATCCTAGTGTTACCCAAAACACTACTTCTAATCCATAGTTACTCATAATAGTTCCTCGATTGCTTCATCATCTTCATCAAAACCCTCTCCAGTATTGTTTTCACATTTACCGTAATAAGGGTCGTGATTTTGTAATGATTGTTCATTTCTAACTAAATCACTCGCTGCTTCCCAAGGTGCTGCGAGCATAGGTCTGCCATCCCATTTCCTGTTTGCATACTCTCCGTTCTTATCCACATAAGAAACAAAACATTGTATTTGTTCTTTGTTTCCTTCATAGTTTGGTCGCCAATGTAAATCTTCGTGTCCCTTAAAAATTACCGAATCACCTGTTTCCAAGAATAATTCGTGTTGTTCACCTTTTACATCTATAAAGAATGACCATTTATATTGTGGGTCTGCTGTTACACAAATGTTGCCTACCCATTCTCCCGAACTGCGATCCCTATGTTGATAGCACTCTGTATTTTTTACATACAACCTGCCATAACTAAATGTTTGCCACAATTCTTTTTCAATTAATGTTTCAATAAACGGTTTATGGTATTGTCCTAATGCTTCAAAACATACAGGGCAGTACATACTAAATGCCCCAGGCATAGTAGGGTCGCCCATAGGCATATCTGGATATTGGTATTGAACAACATCCTTTATCATATGATATTCGAGTGCTGTGTGTTCACATAACTCTTTTGGAACTGCACTGCGGGCAACAAATAGACGATCTTCTACAAGAACCTCAACTGCTACACCTTCGTGATTAATTGTTCTCATAATACTTTACCAAAAAATACTAGGGTTAATCGACCTGTGGTGATGTCATTTCCAAAATAATCACCGCCTGAGTGGTATTTTCTACCATCAAATATGATGCAGCGATTAAAACGTGCTTCGACTGATGTGTTAGGAGTGAAATGTTTATTACAGTCCAATCTCATTTTATTCAGTCGTTTTCTTAATTCAATATCATCTGTAGTTACATTTGATTTGAATTCGTTTTCATAGTTGATACTATCATCATTATTAGGTACATCATATAATATTGTACCACAATTCTGTGGATTTGTCTCGTTTAGGTAAATCAAACCACCAATACCATAATCGTCATCATCCCTATGTATCCATCCAGATTCATAGTCCTCTGTGCATACGTGAAAAGTTGCATCTAATTTCTCAAAGTATGTTGCGTGTGGTATATACTGGATCAATTTTTGTGCTAACTTCTGATGAAAACGATAATCATTTTCGTGTAGTAATGGAGTTGCTCTTACACCTGACCAATAACCACCTGACGGATGTTTCGCAGCAGGTAAATAATTCAATCCCAATGCCCATTGTCTTACGAGTGTGGGTGTCTCAAAGAAATCATCTACAACTATTGTGGGATAATTATATGACATAATTAAAATTTAAAACTACTTTCCTTTTTTGATCGGTACAAGTATATCCAGAATGTATAAGATTAGAATCAAATGTTACTAATCTGTTTTTAACACATTCTATTTTACCATTTCCTTGAATTTCTGTCCACCCATTATTTGTGTTCAAATAAAGAATAGATGTTGTGCAATCTTCCATATCAATATGGTATCCTCCTTCTTCGTGTGTTGAAGTTCTAGGATTTAGATTTGCTTTGACTCTTTCTAATTTTTTTACATCTAACCTGTCAATAATTGGTGAGATAAAATTATGATATGGTGTATGAACTACATCTATTGATGTATTAAAGAATGTATGAGTAAATTGAAAATTGTCAAGTGGAGAATCTTCATCTGCAACAAATTCATTAAAATACCAAGGAAAATGATAGGATGACATCAAATCAAATAGTGGATTAAAAATATTCTCTGGTAAAAAATTATCTATAATCTTATATGACATAATTAAAATTTAAAACTAATCTGTGTGAGTTTTCTACAGGGCAACTAGATGAGTGATATGTCAACCCATTAAAAGTTACGATCCTACCTTTTTTAGGTTTCACCGTTTGGATCACCGATCCATCATTATCAAAGAAATAGGTGTCACCATCACTATCATTCACATAATACAATGTGGTTGTGTGTGGCATATCTGCATCTATATGTGCGTGATTATAACCTGTATTCGTATTTAATAGTAATCCACCCTTTGCTCTCAATAGTTCAAAGTTTGGATTATCTACAATGGTTAAAAACAATGGAAATAAGAAATCCCAGTATCGTGACTCGTGTTCATTTTGTCTATCATAAAATAGATGTGCAAATCCAGTAGTTCCTGTTGCGTTTGCATTTATATTTTTTACTATATCCTGTTCTCTGTATGTGACATCCTGTAAAAATGTCCACGGGAATACCGTGTTAGTCATCATACTATAAATTCTGTCCTGATATAACTCAGGTATTATGTCATCTTTAATCGCAATCATAATTAATAGTTAAACAAACTCTATCTTCATCAGTTTGGTTTACCTGTGTTCTATGTTTTAACCACCCTGGAAATACTATTATGTCATTTGTTTCTACTTCAACTTCTCTCCATAATGAAATTTGAGGTTCCCCTGGACTACCCCATCTATGGTATTCCAATGGATCTCGGTATTCAAAGTTTCCACTTTTCTTTGGTGCTTTTAAATAACAACTAACAACCATAGGGCATTGATTATGATAATGTTCCATAGTTTTTCCCGTTTTTTTATGTACGTTCACCCAAGAACGAACGGGTTTTGTTATCTTGTTACTATATCCCCAATGTGTCCATATCTCTTGTAACTTTGGTTGTAGAAATACGAACAAATCTTCTAACACTTCCCAATTATGTGGAGAATCTTCCTGATTATATACTGTAGAAAATGATGCACCAGTTTCTAATGCTGATCCAGTTCCATAATTCTGTACAGTATGGTCTATCAGTTTACCGATATGTTCTTGTAGAGACTCTCCTTCGTATGCAAACTCGTATTTAAGTTTCCATAACCAATGAACCTCATCTAATGGTTCAAGATGATGATCCACCTATAATCTCCATTTCTTCATTTCCACCACCTTCAACCTCAAGGTTGTTTGGAATAGAAACTTCACTGTCATCACCAAGAACGTCACGTTTGCAAATTAGTAAGGCATCTATAGCACCTTCTAACTGTGATCTTTTCTTAATTGCTTCAGATCGTTTTTCAAACTCAATGGTTGTAACACCGTATGGGTTTAACTTTTTGTCAGCAAACTCTTTGTCATAGTTTTCAATTTCTATATCTACCTGTTTCTGTTGTAGATAGAAATTTTGGATTAGTTCGTCAATAGTCATTTGTTTTTGTGGTAATTAATTGCCTTCATAGCACGAGATATACGACCTTGAACGTTATCGTGTATCATATACTCGGCATTGATTGAGTAATTAAAAGCGTGTTCTAAATCCCAATCTTTATCAGTCGCAGTATTGACTGTCATATCATACCACCCTTTCTCTAAGTAAATACGTGGTATAGGTATATATTGTGCTAATGGAGTACCTGCTTTCACAAGTGTTCCATCTGTGCCACTATCCATAACGTGCCATTGTAATTGCACGTTAACTTGCATAGCATATCTAGGATCAAAGATCCCAGTTACAGCAGTAAAACGATCTTCATTATTCCAATGAACGTGTTGTTGTAATAGAACAACATCATCACTAGATGTCAGTCGCCAAGGTGTTTCCACCTTAATTATGTGTGCTAATGTGTCACGTGGACTGTCAATTAATGGAATAACCTGTTCTGGTGCGTGATTACTAATGTAATTAGTGTGCCTTGAGAATCTGCCAGGGGTTTCCCAAGTAAAAGATGCACCGTCACCATTTGTGATAATAATAAAATCCATAGGTGCAACAACTACCCATCCCATTCTCGCAATTTGCTTGATACCAGGGCAGTTTGAACTATTCTGTGATCCTTGAAAAGGGCATTGCTTTTCCTTTACTTCTTTTTCTTGCCACGCACGTTTTATACTAGACGTTGGTTTGACTGGATAACATTCTGCCAATCCAGGCTCCAAACTGTGAAATCTAACCCAAGGTTTTGGTTCTTTCTTTTTCTTTTTAAATAAGTTCAGCACGTAATTCATCCCCTCCATAGATGTAGTCTCTTAAGTATTCATAATGTGTAGGGCAGTCATCACTCTCAACAAAGTCATAGACTTCCTTTGAGTATTTTGAATGACTGTTTGAAACAAATGTAAGTTCATCTGGATCACGTTCAGTCAACCAATCTCGACCTAACATCATTCCTTGACCTGCTGCTATGTAGTTCATACCATTCATATTCACATCCATAGTCTGATCTAAATCTAATGATGATCCTAATCTTTCATAGTTATCATTAACTCTTACCAAACCATCAAACTGCTCTGTCATATACTCGTTTCTTTGTGAACACCACCTCCAATAAGGATTATCTGTTCTTTGTGATAGAGCATAGTGCATAGCAACAAACTTACCAAATCCAATTACTTCTCTCTGTGCTGCGTAGTTATACCAGTTTCTTTCTATTTGTGTTACATATCCTCTTCTTCTTGATAACACATCTACCAGTCTGAGTACATTTTCGTGTGTTGTTAACAGTCCCGTTGACTCTAATGGTTCAACAAATCCATAAGACAGTCCAATAGCAACAACATTCAAGTTCCACGCTTTTTCGTGATACCCGTGTTTTATATCAATAGTTCCTACCTCATACTGGTCTGGTGATACATTATATTTTTCTTGTATCCACGTTTCAAACTCTTGTCTAGTCTCTGTTTCCATTGCAAATCGAGATGACCAACAGTATCCAACTCCGATCCTATTCCATAGTGGTATTGACCACATCCACCCATTTTCTGATGCTTGACAGTCAGTCACGTTGTGCATATGTTTCTCTCTTTCATCTTGTGTGAGGTATGGTATGCGTGCAAAAAATGCTTTATCGTTTGCTAAATCATTAAATTTAATAAACCTAGTACCCATATACTCTTCTAATAGGACTGACTTGAACCCTGTACAGTCAATAAACAAGTCTCCAATAACACCAACAGTCCTCTTATCTTCATTTAATCTGACTGCTAACTGTTTAATATATCTGTTTGAGACTGCGGGTGAACCACCTGCGTTTATATCTTTTACTGATCCCCTAACCTCACCTCTGATATGTGTAAATCTATCATCAAAGTTATCACAATACTCATCCCTTAGATACTCTGCAAACTTTTCAGCATCTAAATGATATGCAACGTCAGTTAACCAGTTAAAGTTTCTCCATCTGTTATCTCTGTTATCCCATTGCTTATTATGTTTTACTAATGCACAGTTTTCTTTGTTAAAGAACTCTGCAAATGTTTCTGGAGGATATTCTTCTGGGTTCATTCTTGCAAGATCGAACCAATCTTTCATACCTTCTATGGTATCGTTATAGTCATATTTACCAAATGGATATTGAAATACTGTTCCCTTCTCTCTAAAATCTGTAAACTGAATACTGTTCTTATATGTTGCATTACACTTAGGCATCCAATCCTTATCTTCTAGACCTAGTGCTTTTAAATACTTGTTAAAATGACCTAATGTAGATTCTCCTACACCTACTGTGGGTTTATCTGATTCAATTAGAATTACATTTGTCCACGGGCAGCACTTTAACAATGCAGCAGCAGTCATCCAACCTGATGAACCACCACCTACAATAACAATGTTTTCAACTTTCATAATTAATTCCCTTGCTCATTATATAGGTACTTTTCATAGTATTCATATGCGTTCGGGTATCTCCCCAAAGTCTGATCCATAAAGGTTCTTCTTAGGATCGGTTCTTCAAAATCTGCTATCTTAAAACCATTTCTTGTAGATAACATTTCATAATGTTCTGGCATTATATCATATTCATAACCTCCTAGCAAGTATGCTTCACCTTCTGATGTGTAATTAATGCTTTGTATTTGTTCCCAATCACGTGTAAGTAAATCTGGAAACTCTCCATTAGAATCCATATCTGTGTATTCTTTCCAAAACGGTGTATCATCTCTATAACCCATAGTATAATGTTTCACAACAAAATCTCTGAATGATGTAAATTTATTTCTGACTGAGTGATTAAATTGCTCTCGTTGAAATCCGTTCCATTTATTAGACGCTCTGGGTAATACTTGTATGAGTTTAAATAAGAACTCGTGTACTGAATACAGTCCTCCAGACTCTAATGGTTCTATAAAACCTGCACTTAAACCAATACTCACTACGTTATGTGACCATACTTTCTCTCTAATCCCTGTTGGCCACTTGAGTAATCTAAACATATTCTCTGGTATATCTACTCCTAGATGCTCTTTAAACTCTGCAAGTGCATCTTCATCTGTAATATATTGTGAGCAAAAATTATATCCCGTTCCAATTCTATCCCAAGTAGGTACATTCCATACCCATCCCGAACTCAAACCCGTACACTCGGTGTATGGTTGTAATTCTTTTTTCTTATCTGTATATGGTTTTCTTACCGCCCAAGTAGAATCATTTTTTAATAGTGTACTCCAATCCACCCATTTTACGTCAAGGTGGTTCATTAATAATGCACGAAATCCAGTGCAATCTATGAAGAGATCACCATCAATGTACCTATCCCCACCGCCAAGGTAAACTCTGCTAACCCCATCCACGCAGGATTGAATGTCAGTGACCGTACCTTTAATGTGTTTAACACCTTTTGGAATTGCATAATGATCTCTTAAAAAATCTCCGAATAATAGTGCGTCAACGTGATAACCCACGAATCTTTCTAAAAATGGAGGATAAAGACGGTTGACTTCAATAGGGTCTATAACATCTGAGAATACCCTACAAAAGGTCATACTGTCAATATTTCTACCTCTCCTCCAATTATAATACTCGGTCAGAGGTATATTCGTGCCTCTTGGACCAAATGGATAATGAAATGAACCGTTTTGATTGAAGTTAGTAAACTTGACACTGTGTTTATATGTTGCATTACATTTAGGCATCCAATCTTCATCTTTGAGACCGAGATACCGTATAAAGGTATTAAAAAACTGTGTCGTGCTTTCACCGATTCCGATTCTTGGAATGTTTGCTTCGACAACAGTTATTTCTTTACCAGTTCCTTCAAAATGTCTTGACAACATACTTGCTGTCATCCACCCTGCACTACCACCTCCGATAATGCAGATTCTATCTAACTTCATATGTCAGTAGTTTGTACTACTAATTATAACACTTTCGTCAACCTGCTCCCAGTTCATCATATGCACCACCCCAGTTAGAATATCTCTCCCAACAAGGTTGCTCTTGTGATGATATTTTGCAAGGTCTATTTACACTTGGTTCTTGTCCGTCACTCATAAATTCTGCTACTTCCTCTTCAGTCATAGTGGGATCCATTGGTTCCGCTACACTTGAGGGTGCAGTAGTCGCTGCCTTTACTCCTTTAATATGGTTAAACCATATTGAATCAGCAGCACCTAAATCTCTTCCCGCTGCAATGTCTTTGTAGAGCATATCTAATTGTTCCCCGATTTCACCATACGCTACAATGCGAGCAGTAGCAGGGTCTGTATATGATTCTGTTCTTTCTACCCAGATCATATCAGCAGCAGCAGGACTCCATTCTAGTGTCCACGCTTTTGTTACGTTATCAGGTGCGTTTACCCACATCTGTGAACAACCTCTACCAAAGAATAGTGTATATTCTTCCCCAGGTTCTACAACGTCAGCAACGTAACCAGTAAAATCCATTAATGCTTTTTTCATAGTAACCTCTTATTTGTAGTTGATAACAGTAACAACACCATACTTACCGTTTGAACCACGGAAACTATGGAAGTGTCCACCTGACCCACCTGCACCATACGCTGCGTGATCTTCGTGGTTATGTGAGAAGTTACCACCGTTTGGCCAACCTCCTGATACAGCACCACCAAAGTGAGAAGAACCTCCGACTCCTCCACCACCACCGTGGTGTGACTGTCCTCCTCCACCCCAAACATTGAGGTCTCCACCAGAACCATTACGCCCTAGTCCACCTGAGTGTTGGTTGTTTCTATTAGCACCGTGTCCACCACCTGCTGATAGATATGGTCCAAATGATGATGAACCACCATCACCACCGTGTCCGAAGTACCAAGTACCTCCTCCGCCACCACCAACTGTGATACCAACTGAAGATATATTTACTACATTCAACACACGTTCTGAATATCCACCCGCAGCACCTGATTCTCCGTGACCTGACGCTCCACCGCCACCACCTTGAACTCTGATATGTATATACTTAACTCCACTTGGTCTATTCCAAGTTCCGTTACCTGTCCATACCTGTAAGGATGAAATGTTCTCTGAACTAACATCAGTCCAACTCATAGTTGAACCGTTTGTGGTTAAAAATTTCCCATTTTGACCACTAACAGACGGTACAATCTGACTGGATGAACCAGACATCGTTCCGTTTATAGTGATATTGCTAACTGTTAAGTTTCCGTTAGCAGTGATGTTACCTGAAGCAAGGGAAAAACCACCAATGCCAGACAGGTCTCTTATAGATGCAACTTTTAGGGTACTCATTTTGCCTGTTTAATTTTCCTAATGTTATTTATACCTTGAAGCGGTTAACTATAGTTATGCACGTGTATAAGCACGAGATAAGGATTACCAGTTCCAGGGATTTCGTGGTTGTGAATTGAAATATCTGCTCTTTGCATTACTCCACTTGCTCCACTACCGTTACTATAAAACACGTTACAACCGTAACCGTTTACAGTCCACCCAGTAGGTGTACCTGTACCACCCTCAAAACGGGTATATACCTGCATTAAGGTTGCTTTTAATGTGTTATCAACTGGTGCATTTGATAGATTGATAGTGTAGTTTCCACCACCTGTTTTTCTAACAAAAATATTACCACTATCGTTCCAGTTATGGTTTACCGTACCAGATGTCTGATAGTAGTAAATATGTTCCTGTAAACCTGCGTGTGATAATGTTCCAGTAAATGTACCGTGACCAGATTGTATATCTTGGAATTGTGCGAAAGACAAATCATCGTCACCGATCATAGTCCAAGTTGCACCGTTCTCAATAGTTACGGTATATCCATTATTAATCTGTATCGGACCTGCTGAAAAACCATTGGTAAACTCTACACCACCATTGAATGAAGGTCCAACAGTGATATTTTCTTCTATATTTGTTCCGTTGGTTCTAATAATTGAGTTTTCACCAACAGAAGGACCACCACCACCTACATCATCCCAACCTGGGTTTCCTGCATTGGCATCCTGTAGATAAATCTGTGCTTGGTCTTCAGTCGTGTTATAGACCAAAGTACCATAAGCAGGTGTACCAAGTGCATCAATCTGCGATTGGTTCAACGGTGGAAGATTTAACTGTTCTGATATAGACCAAGCAGTTACAAGACCTCTTGTCGCTGCCTGTATCTGATTACCATTAATCTTTGTGGTCATAGTGTTCTACAGTCCTATTACTATTTAGATAACAAGTTCCCTGATCTGGATAGTATCATTTTGTTGCGGTGCAGTGCTGATACTAAAGTCAACTGCATTACCAGTAACTGTGTAATCTACACCTGGGATTTGACATACACCATTCAAGAATACAAGAAGAGAATATGCTGTGTGACCTGCTGATATTGCAAATGAAGTTGTTGATCCATTACCTGAGTAAGTAACACCGTTATTACTGTTAGCAATACCAGTTGCCAATCTATATTTATCAGCAGCACCATATAATCCAGTAACATCTAAATTACCATCAATATATGTGTTACCTTGTATCTTCATTCTATTATTTGCGTCAGGCATCACACCTATACCATAATGAGTCACACCACTAAATCTTCTTGCAGTAATTGGCGTGGTATCTGTCATACCAAACTTATACCAAGTTCCTGCCTGATACATCCAACCCATTGAGTCACCTGCTACCCAATCAATATTGTATATAATATCTCCGTCATTAAACGCTAGTGACCCATCAATGTCTGGTTGACCTGATCCATCATCCTCTGCTAAGAATGTCTGTCTAAGAACTGTACCATCATCATTTGAGTATGTAAGTCTTAGAGTTTGTATATTTTCCTGTGCAGTAATTCTCTTTTGGAATGTAACTGGACCTGAGAATACAGATTCTAACTGGTTAGATGCACCACCAATTACAGTCAGTTTATCAGTCAGAACAACCTCAGAGAATGTCTGAATGGTTGTGTTTTCTTCACCAACAACATTCAACTGTGCAATATCTTCGTTAGTGATCTGACCTGTAACTGGGTTGATAACTTGGTTTCCAACAAATAGTTCACCATCACTGTTAACACCAGAGTAGTATGCAACACCCGCTGCTTCTTTCAACGACTGTGACAGTCTGACTTGTGCAGGGGATAAAACTTCTACCTGAGTTGACGGGAACGCTGTTGAGTAGTTTCCAGGTCCGAAACCTAGATACTCAAACGTATGACCTGACGCTCTAAGAATAGAATAACGTCTAAGTTCACATAATATAGGTGCAACTGAGTTATCAGCATTTAATTTCAGTGCAATCTTTCTTTCTTCTTCATCACCTAAACGTGCAGTAACAACAATACTGTTCAATGTATTTGCTGTAGTGTTATATCCTAAATTATTTTCCTGTTCTAGTAAGAAGAACTGTGCAGTCTCTTTTGTGATTGAAAGTTGCTTATCCTCATTTGGATTAGGTGATGCACCATCAGTTGTTGTTACAAGTCCTAGTACCTCGTTGTCTGCAACTGAGATAGCAGGTCCTGGGTCTGCAAGTGGATTATCTCTGTCAAATGTAGGATATACGTCAACAGTCTGCTGTGAAAATGCGAAGTCATCAAAGTTTGATGTTGCAGGTGACACACTACCATTAAGTATGGTTAGATAATAGATACCATCAGCGACACCACGTTCAAACTCTTGGAATGTCTCAACTTCAAAGATATAATATGTCTTATCATATGCAGGAGAGTTAGTCTCGGATGATCTAGGTTGTATAACAAAACCAGTAATAGGAGTTCTAGGAACTGGGAAGGCATCCTTGTCTAGTACATATCTAAATCTATAGATTCTATCCTTAAGGTCTCTTGCATCTGGAACTCTACGGATGAATGTGGTAGGTGTAAATCCTAAGTTGTTATATTGACTGTTTGCAATCAGTGTAGTGTAGATGTCATTATTTGCTGAGTCAACCTGTATGTACCAGTTAGATTGGTTGGTATCATATTTGATTGGGTTTGCATCATCACCTGGGGATGTACCTGTAACTTCTGGTCCAGAAGGGTCAATCTTTGCAGTATGTGTTGTAGGAGCAGAAGCACCCGCTGCAACTAATAATACATTTAAAGTATCAGGTAATGTAGGTGAATCTTTTCTTGCACCTATTGTATAACCCTGTATCTTTGAGGGTGGTTTACCATTCTGATTGGTGTAACCATAAAGATATAATTTTGTTGGGTCTGCTGCTGCTTTTATCTTCTGAATATCTAATGTAACCCAGTTGACTGATATTTCTGGAACGTCAGATAGATCTTTAGGAGGTATAACGTGTGTTATTTGCCCTGCTTTATCTTTTGTAAATGCTGCTGACTTAAATCCTTTTGATCTTAAAGATGTATTACCAAAGTTTGAGTTAGAGTTAGTAATTGATAAGTCACCACCACTATCTGAGAAGAAGTGATCACCAAAACCAACAGCGAAAACAGAAACCACCTGTATGAACGAGTCGTTTGATGCTTTGATATGAACGTGTCGCCAACCTTTTCTATACTTTGCTAGACCATCAATATGTGCACCAGAACCCGCTGCTTGTGCTTCGTAGTTACCTGTTGAAGCGTTGTATTTAACAAAAGCACGGTCGTCTTTTTGTAGTGAGATACCCGTAAACTGGGCAACAACCATAGATTTGAAACCAGTTGCTTGTGAACCATCTGCGTGCATACCGTTGATTCCCCAAACTGATCTTAATGAACAGTTGAATACGTATGGTGATGCAGAGTCAACTGTATCAATCTCAACTTTAACCAATACGTTAGAACCGATAGCATTACCAGTTGGTTCAGAACTCATCTGATATGTAAACTGGTTGCCCTGTGCTGACGTTACAAGGAAGGATCCGTTATATAAATTTGCATCTGCCTCAGTAGGGCCCGTGACCCCTGAGATATTGACCGCGACCCCGACAGAGAAACCGTGATTAACAGGATTATCTTGTATGTCAACAGTAAACGCTGTCGCTGTCTGTCCGTTTCTGATGATCTGTGAGACTCTGAATTCATCTGAGATAGGTCCAACAATTCTATTTTCTTCTACTCTTGCCTGTAACTGGTCTTGTGCGATAGTACCAGAAGTATCAGGGATGGTTGCATATGCCTTAGAAATCTTTTGATAATAAAGATCTAGGTCTGTAGTATTCGCATACTCAAAACAAGTTATCTTATGATGTGAGAAGTTAGGTGCAATAGTATCAGTAAGTTCTGGTCTGTAATATACACCGTTGTTGTCCCCATCAAAGAATGACATCTGCCAGAAATAGCATCCACCAGTCAGTCTGAATATAGCAGAAGTTCCTGGTTCGTTAGCAGAGGATATACCTAATGATGCTTGTGTTGTAGGATATGGAACATACTTAGGTACAATTTTTGTACGTCTTAAGTCTGATCCAACAACAGAAACACCCCTTGGGCATATAACTCCACCATTAACAGAGTTAAATTTATATAAGATGTTATTTGAGGAAGTTAAGTCAAAGTTTGAGTTTTCATCAAATGGAGTGATCTCTCCAAACGTAGCAACCCCAGGTCTGTTATCTATAACATACTCTGAGGGATATAGGTAAATACTAAATGCGTCAAATTCGTCATTACTTAAACCAACTCTATATGAAAATCTTGCTACTTCTAAAAAGGCACGTTGCAACGTCTTAAAAGGTCGCAATGCCGAGTTACCTCGGTTGTCATACGCATCCGACGCATCGAAGTCGTCGGGGTTGACGTATATAATACGACCAGTCCTCGACGTGATGATATTTTTAAGACGAGTTAATGCCATCTAGGATTTCCTTCTGTTTCTATTTAGTTAGGGTGCAGCACCACCGCCACCGCCACCGCCAATTCCACCTGCGGGAGGAACATAATCAACAATGCTGTAGTCACTTACTGTATTAACAAATCCATTCACCTGTGCACTCATATCTGCACTTGAAGCATATACAATTAAATGTGATCCAGGTCCAATAATTAAACCTTTGTGTTCTGCTGTTGCGTTAGCACCAATAGCAGCATCATAGTAAAGATAGTCTCCAGTTTCTACATCAGTTGCAGCGGTTACACTACTTACTGTTGCTATTGCTCTTGCAGTTCCTTGTACAGGAGGTGTATCTGGGAATGTATCAGTACCTGCAAATGCAGCAGGTGAATCATTATCAACAAATACCTTTAACTTACTTGTAGCAGTATCCCAAGAGGTTACATATCCAAAAGCACCTGCTGTTACAGTACCAACAGTCTGTGATGCAGTACCAACTGTAAATGTATTACCAGTTATAGGAGTTCCAACTACGTCGTAAACAAATACTTCTGAAAAAGTAGGATCTGGGTTTACATCAATAGATCCAGAGTATCCTGACTGTCCTTCAGCATAATAAAATATAGGATCAGGAGTAGTAGCAGAAATTGCAATTTCAATGTATGCAGTACCACCAGAACCTGCTGTACCAACCTTTGTAACACCAGTTGTAAATTCAGTTCCTGGGGTTGGAGTAGCATTTGTACCTTCATTAACGTCAGAAAATCTGAAAGGTAAACCTGTGTTAGATGAGTCAGAAATATCAAATCTATATGTTTGATCAATGTTTAGTGAGAATGTAGTCTCAGGAACAACCTCTTGTCCTGATGTTGTTGCCCAGATAAATCTCGCTGTAAATCCTTTATCAACTGTGATACTATCTTGAACAACAGAAGTTGCGTTTGATGTACCACCTGTCAATGTTTCATCATTAACAAAGAAATAAAAACCTGCTGAACCCGCTGCTGTTAATGGAGTTACGTTTGAACCATCGTTATGGTTAGCAGCAGCAGTTCCCATTTGTGCACGAACGACTGTAACGTCATTACCAGAAACGTTAGTTGCTTGCATAATTTCATTACCAATAACAATGTATGAACCAGAAAGTATGGCAGCACCATTGGTTACAGTCAAAGTTGTGTCTCCTGACGCGAATGTACCACCCTCGTTAATAGTTGTGGTAGTTCCTGACGGAGTGTATGCTGTTACGTATTGACCTGGGGTATGTGTTGCAGGAGTTGTACCAAAGGTTCCACGTGTTATTGTCAAAACTCCAGGTCCTGTAGTTCCAGAGTTAAATGCAGCGTTAGTGACAGTAACTACCTCGGCAGATGCAGTTCCGTCAGATAAGAATAGATAATCGTTAGCACTGATATTTGTGGCAGAACTAACAGGTACTGAGGTAACACCAGTTCCCATATTTGCCATCTCAATATTTAAACCAGTAGTAGATGTTCCTCTGAATGTCGCAGTCAGTCCAGAGACACTACCAGTTATTGTTTCACCACCTTGGAATGTACCCGCATTTTGTGCTGAGTCAACTCCGACACTACTTGTGGTTGCAACTTTTACTGAGTAAGTTGTAGTGGTTGTAGTTTTTACAACGTCAGCAAGTTTTGCTGTAAAGTTGCTTTGAGCACCTACAATTTCTAAACCTGGGGTTGCGTCTCCAACAGTCAATCCTGGGGTTAGTTCTAACTTGTACTTTGTTAATACATTACCTTTTTGAAACTTGTATGTATTAGCATCAAGAGTAAGTTCTTGAGTGTAATCTTTATGTGCCAGTCTATACGTTCCTGCTGAACCTCCACGGTTACATATATGCACCACACCTGATGTAGTGTCATTAATATCTGAACTGTATAAGACTGTATTTGTAGTTGCAGACGGTGCTACCGCTGCTAGTCTTCCTGCTGTCATTGTTTAGTTACCATCCTGCTGCGAAATGTTGTTGTAATCTAAGTCTGCCACCTAGATCAGGTGCCGAAATTGGACCACCGAACGAAACACCCAATGTGCCTACGTTTGCTGTTGATAGAAGTGTAGCATCTGCATCTGGAAACTGAATTGTTTTAGTTCCTGTGATGTTACTTAGATCAAGGTTAATGATCCTTTGATCATCTACTTCATCAATTAATTTTAATGCAACAATAGATTTGTTGTATAAAACCTGTGATGCTTGCGTAGCAACTAAAGTGTTGTTTGCAAGTATATTTGTATTTAGGTTAGTTGCGGGGAACTCATATTTAAGAGTAGTAGCACCCGTAACATTAGTTAAATCAAAGAAAACACGAGCAGTAGTATCAGCACCATTAACAAAGTATGGGTCTGCGTAGTTTTTATTCGTAAGGTTTTGAGTTGCTTCAACACCTGCTACTGTAAACGACTGATCAGGAAATGTTACTGTTCTGTCTGTAGTAACATCATTTGATGAAAAAGTAACTTTAGGTGTTGGATTATTTGGATCTCCCGATGCAATATCAGATATTGAAGGGTTGATCAAATTCTTGTTACTGACATCTTGTTCAGTAATAGTATCTATCAGAGTTGACTGTGATGCAGAGGTTCCGTAGTCAGGTAGTCTGTAGATATGTTCTACTGGTGCTTCCCAAGAGTCAGTTTCAAACTTTGCTACCTTTCCTGCATTAGATGAACCGACTATCTGTAAGTTACCATCCTGTATGATGATAGTCTTATTTGATATTGTCTGTGCTGTGTCGTTACCTAAAAGAGTTGTAGATGTAAAACTTCCTGTGTTAGGTAATGCAAAAGTACGAATACCTGCACCTGTTGCCACATTAGAAATTTCAAACTTTGCTCTTTTATCTGGGTTCTGATCGTCTGCTAAGAAAAAGTTAACATCTGTAAGTTCTGTAGGTCCATTCACTAAAAATTTCCCAGAACCTTGCGGTCTGAGATCAATGTTGACGTTGGATGAAGTTGTGTCACCTGCAATCAAACGAATAGTTGCTGATCCGTCAGCATTGTTCTGCTTCCTATAGTACATAGATGATGTACCGAAAGCAAGTCCTATTTCGTCGTATGCGTTTTGATATAATCCAGTGTCTCTATCCAAATCAAAACTAAGACCTGGTGCGGACTGTGACCCTGCACTAATTCCTTTGAAAAGTTGGTTTATCCTTGCTTTTCTATTTGGTATTAGAGGGTCAGATATGACAACAGGTAAAATCGCTTCACCAGTTAACACTTCATCCGCTAGAGTCTCTAATTGTGAAATTCTTTTTGTTCCCACAGCACTCAAGCGTTATTTGATACAATCTTATTTATACAAGTTCTAGATCAGTCTTCTCGTATGCAATATTCAGCAGCGTGCGGATTGTCAAACCCCTTCAAATCTTGTCTTGCTTGTTTAATAGCGGTGTATGCGTCTTCTGCATACTCACAGATTTCGTGGTGAATATATTGAGTATCGTGATACCCGACTGTGTAGTGATTCATTAGATTAATGACATTGCGTGTTGTAACTCTTTTGCGTGTTTGAGTTCGTCTTCTGCGATCTCTGCAATCCTTGTATCTTCTGGATGATATGCAAGATACTTAGTATAAGTTTCAAATGCGTGCTTCTCAATTTTCATATTAATATCATACGCATTTAAAGGATCTATGAAATAATATGCAACCATAGTCCAATAGTAAAATAGAACTAGATGTTTGGCAAAGAATCTGTCAATCCATTTTTCATCTCCACCTCGTTTCTCCATCTCTTCAAGATGTTCTGTTTCATTTAATGATTGCCAGAAATGTTCCTTCATAAGATAAATGTGTTCATCACCTCTGAGTCCTAACGACTCTTTGAAATGTAAAACACTTATGAAAGAAAAATATGGTGCACGAGCAATAACTTCAAGCACCCAGAATCTTTGTATATCTCTACCCCTGTACAAATAGTCAAGGATAGATATTGTGAAGTCTAAAACAAATGTGTTTAGTTTTTTCATTAGAATATTGCGTTAAAAATAAATTCTTTTGTTAGTATAGGATCATTGAATAGGTCTAATTGTAAACCATCTGCATCTACAAGTACATCATCTTCAGCATCCTTGCGACAGTGCTGCCAATAATATGTATTGTCTTCCTTTTTCCAAAAATAACTTGTGTTATGTGAGTCTAAAGTGAATACAGCAATCAACTTTTGTTTGTGTTGCCAACAAGGATTAAGTGATCTTTTTTCATATTCAGTCACGTTGTCTCCAGTCATCGGATCTGTCTGGTCTAAACCAATCTACAATTTCGTCTGGACTATCGAAACCCCTTTTATGTGTTCTTGAATCGGGGTCTCCAATATTCAAGTTATTCAGAAAAGAATCGTTCGGATTCGTTGCTTGTCTTCTTGCTTGTTTTATCATACCTCTAGCACTGGTATTTGCTTTCGCTAATTTTTGTGCCCAAATCATATCGTCAATGCTGACTTCTGTTCCTGCTGCAATAGATTTGCAGATACCTTCTAACCGAAGGCGGTATGCTGTAGATAACATTTAGTTATAGGTAATATTAATATTATCTATATCCCGTGTCTCTTGGAAATTGTAATTTAATAAGTGTGTCAATGGATCGCGACATTTCTCTGTACCCAGAACCTACGTAAATTTGACCCACAAAAACAGAAATCGTAGCAGCACCCCAGAATAAGTAATACCACCTAGACTTAACTTGTGCTCTTACTTTCTGTACTTTGTCACGTTTCATAAACATAAATAGAAATAGAATTAGGAAAAGACCTATGCTTTAAATCTTTGTTCTATATTATATCATACAAACTGAATTGGAGCAAAATTATGTCGCATAATATAATATCATACAATCAACTCAATTCTTGGGATAACCCTTCGGAAGATCTCAGAATATCAGAGTATTACGATTGCCTAGTAGAATGTAACGATGATCAAGGAACGTGTAAACGTTATTGTCGCTCCGTTCTAGAAAGATAAACTAAAAGAGGTCGCTAAGGACCTCTTTTTTTATTCTGGAAATTTTAGAAAACTTGTATGTTCTACAGTTTTTGCTACGTCTAACATAGCGTCTCTGATGTGAGGTTGTTGACCTGTTGCTTGGTAAGCAAGATTTCGTTGGTCGGTCATAGACCATCTCCACTGGTGCATTTCATTACAATACCACAGTTGTATTTGCATATGTTTCTTGTGTAAATTAATAGGGTATTTCTTCTTCACAATGAATCAAATGTGCATCTAATTCAAATATTATTGGATGACATAATTCTTGTATGAGATAAGAAGAAGATCTATAAATCTCCTCCATTGTACACCAAGAATTTTTATTTGCCAAATCTATTGTTTGGGAATCAGGATTTTGTATTTCGTCGAAAGTGAATGCTAAACCGTTAAGATAATAAATTCTACACAATCCTATTTTTACGACATAACGGAAGTCGGAATAGATGCGGTACATTTGCTGAATAAGAAAGGACCTTTTTTAGAACCCCAGAGCAATTCCCCTTCCTCATTATATCCCTTATCATCAGACTCAAAAGAATCCTTAGTTAAGGTTATTGTAGAAACAACTACACCTCTGCCATTGTGAGCATTAGGTTCGTTCTTACCTATCCAACCTCTTTCACTTTCTGTGAAGATTAGACTAGGCATTTTTTTATCAGCGTTAAATGTTTCTAATAATATGTGATCTTTTTTAGAAACGACGTTATGTGTTCGTTCACGATACACTTCTCCGTTCCAGTCATACCACTGTTTTGATGCTAGTCGTCCGTTACTATCAAAATACCAATGATAATGTATATAAGCAAAGGACGAAGGCCACATCTGTGCTTGTCGCAAATTGTGCCAGTGGTGAACCAAAAGATCCAGAAAGGGTTGTTGATCCATCGTATATTTTATATATTATAGTTGCTCTTTAAGTTCATCTAATGTTTCAGTCACGTAACTTTTGACTTCTGCATCACTTGGCAAGGTAACACCAGGTATAGGAGGTGGTGGACCTGTCATAGGTATGGGTGGAGTTTCTAACGCTTCAACCTCTAGTTGTCCGTTAGGAATTCCATTCATTAATATGTTTCCTTTATCTGACTCAATAAGAACTGTCTCTCCACGTTCTACAAGTGTAAAAAGAAATTTGAGGTTAGTAATCGCCTCGTCTTTAGTTACTCTAATCATAATACGTAATGTCTGTTAGTAGGGTCAATAGTTTCTTGAATCATATTTACAGATTCCATAAACCCTTCAGCACCCCAGTATGAAAAAGGAAATTTAAGATCCTCTTCTTTACCTGTGCTATCTATAAGTTTGATTGATCGTTGTGGAAAATTGATAGTAACATTATCAATATATGTGTCCATAGAATCCCAATATTCTTCTGTCATTATATCTTAATTTAACATCAATGGCAACCCATAGACGTTAGTTGGTCCAACTCTACAACCGAATGATGCTTTACCTGCCAGTACGTTATATCTTATAACTCCTGCACCCATAACGTTGTTTGTTATAGCACCTACACCTTTAATTCTTTCTGTAATAATTGAAGGGATACCTTTACCTAAACCAATGGTTGCTCTAACAGAACCAACCGTACCACTCATAGTCTCAACAATACCACAAGGTTTTGTCAATCCTACAACAGAACGTATGTATGCAGCAGGGAATAATGATCCTGTTAGTCCCTCACTTTGTAATACAACATCAGGACCTTTAATCATAGTTAATCTACCTGTGACAGCGATTGGTATTGGGTTTAACATACCAATCATTGTATAGATTTGGTTGTTTACAAAATTAGTTTCCCAAGCACACTCATTGATAATCTCACCAGAGATAGAGTTCATCAATGCCTGTGATTTATTAGTAATACTATTTGCATTAACCTCATAGTTACCAATAGCAGTCTGTGTAATATGTGCTGCCTGTATTCCCCAAGCACCTTGATAGTTTACTTCGTGGTCAGCAGCGATAACTTTTGTAGATTTTGCTTGCTGATCACCAGGTGTTACTCCATCTTCTTCTACACCAACACCATTAGATTGATGTTGATCGTGTGATCCACCAACCTCTACCTTGAAATCTCCCATAACTTTCAAAGTATAATCACCTTCAATAGTTACACATTGATTGCCTTTAACGTTTGTACATATGTCTCCACCAACAATCTTAGTTTCGTTTCCAGGTTGGTTAAAGTGTGTGTTACCAAAACGGTCTGATATTTTAGTCTGTCCACCTGTATCTGTGACAATAGTTTTCTCTTTACCTTTATTGTTATCTTGGATAATAGCAGAACCATTCATAAAGGTTTGCACTTCCATATCATAAGACTTCAGATCCTGATACATTTCGGTGATAATATCACCTTGAGTTTTTGGTTTTCCAGTTACAATATCAGTCTCAACTGTACGTAACATAAACTCTGGAGGAGTTGCACAGGTACTAGAACCCCACAGTGGCAACCAGAAATTACTCCTTGCTTTTCGTATTTTTCTTCCACAATCTTTCTTTGAGACTAAGGAAAGTATTAGACCAATAATTATCTTTACAATGTTCTGGAAATTCAACTTACTGAAATCCATTTGGAAAATACTTTGAATCTTACCTACTAACGATCTAAACTTACCAATAGCGTCTCTTGCTGTAGCGATTGCAGAAACAATAACATTGATAGTTTTAGATATTTTCTGTAGACCTGACTTTATCTTACCCATAATAGAACCGATTGCACCACTGATAGCAGTTGAGATGCCATCATATACTTTCTGCACAATCATATTAGATAAACTTGCAGCAAACTGAGCAGTATTAGTAAATGCAGAAGATATTAAACCTAATATATGAGATGCCTCAAACATACAGAATACATTGAAGAGAGTTCCTGCAATGTCCATCAATGTTGTAATGATACCTGTAGGTATTATGTTACTTAACAATGATTTAAGTTTACTTACAACTGCTTCTATAACTTTTGCCATCACTTCTTTCATCCAAGACATAATACCTGATATGCCATTAGCAATGAAATTGTTTATACCGTGCATTGCTTTATCTAATATCTTACTATCTACTTTCTTACCTGTAATAACAGACACTAAGTTACCTAGAGGATCTCTCGCTAGTGTAGATGCAAGAGTTCCTGCTTCTTTTAACATTCTTTCTAAATCTGTTTCAAAACCTGCTCCCGCAGGTCCTGCTGCTCCATCTGCAATAGAGAATATACTTGTAGGTACAACCAAAGGATTTGCTGCATAATGTCCTTCAAATCCTCTTACTGCTTCACCAAATATTCCTCTATCTGTAGACTCTCCACCATCTGTATTTGCTGCTTCTGTTCCTAATACATTGAAAGGGTTTCCACCCGCTACTTCTCCACCTGACAAATCTTTTGACTGTACAGGTAGTTCTCCTGCTTTCTCAGGGTCTGCTATTGTAGTCTTGGAAACTTCAGAATCTTGCCCACTTTCATCTGTTCTAAATCCTCTAAAAGAACCAATTACAACTGGTAGTTGTGCTTCTTCTCCATCTAGGAAAAATCCTAAAACTTGTGCACCAACTTCTAATGCTGTAGATGTTCCTGTATTTTTTATTCCTGCTTGGTCTGTAGGCAACAGAACTGATGCCCACGGTAATACTTTAGTAGGTATTGTTGTTAAATACGCTTCTTTTGGATTGCCACCAGTGTACCAACCAACAATACGAACACGAACTCTACCAATCTCTTGTGGATCTTCTTTATCCTCGACTTCTCCGACCCACCAAGTGAATCCGTCGCGACCCATCACATCAGTTTTACCTTGTAAAGCAGTTGCTGCCATTGTTAAGTTATCCTCCGTTTTTATTTATGCGTAGGAAATCCATCCTGTAGCGATCATTTTTTCTTCGGGTGATGTAAGACCGTGATGAACGTGAGTCCAATCTGCTGGCCAAAACACTGTTAAACCTTTCTCAGGTTTTATTTTTTTATCTTGATGTACCCAGTATGTTTCACCACCTTCATTAACTGTATTTAAGTAAGTCATCCAAGCAAGATGCCTATAGGATGCAGTCTTACCAGACCCAATTCTTTCACAATGAGGGCGGTGATAACCACCTGTATTTGCGGTGTACCATTGTATATTAAACGGTTCATTTAATTCAACTGGTGCCATACAAGCGTACGGGAACTTTTCAAGGTATTTATCAAGAACTGTTTGTAGTTCTCCTAAGAAAATACGAACTGCTTTCTCATTGAGAAAGGGTGGTATTGCCATATCAACAGACTTCTTGATGGTAGGGTCTACACCATCAGAGAACTCTCCATTAACCTTTTTAAGATAAGTACAATTATCCCAAAATTCCAGTAAATTGTCAATAGTGAGATCACTTATATGATCTCCATAGATAAAATCAGTCGTCATACACTAGACATTCTGGTTCATCTGGATGCTGATCACAGAATAGTTCTAAAGCGTTAGGGTCGTGGTGATCTCCTGCTTCAATCTCTTCTTTGTGATGCTCCGCATACTCCTCTAAATCGTGAAGTTCTACTTTTGCGTGTCTACGTGCAGCAGGATTTGCTAATGGATCATCAATGATGTCCTTGTCTTTTTTAATGTGGTCTTCTATGCTTTTCATTGGTCGATACTGTCCTTTGATAGATTTAATCTTGAGGTGATACCTGCGGGTTGCCAAGTATGTGTTATACCTAGAATCATATATTTGCCAGAATAAACTGGATCAAGTTCTAGTCGTTCGGATTGTCCTTCTGGATTAGACAAAGGTATCCTAACCTCTATGATGTCACCTGCATCTAAAGAAATGTTTCCAGGGACTGTTATATCTAGGCGAATTGCGTTAAGTAATTGCCAACGTGATGCAGCGTATGCCGAACACAAAACAGTGTCGAAATTCATATTTGCAGATGTTCCCTCTGGATTTTCAGCACTCTCAGCATTTTTCATTCCTGGAAGTGCTCTTAGTTTTATACGAGTTGGTTTCTCTTCTGAGAAATACTCGTCATTCGCTCTGAAAAAGGGGAATCCAGAGTTAAGAGTATTTGCTATATCAAATACTTTTTTAGCACCCATATTTACTGGAGGATTTATAGATCCCGCAGGTGATGAGTCCTCTTCCCCAGTTGTTTCAGTTCCACCATTAGAAGGTAAATGTCCTTCAGTTAAGGCGGGCAATAATATTCCAATAACAACGTTGCTATACAGACCAGTACGCATCCTTTCTAGGTGATTTGCACGATCTGGATAGTTCAATGTCTCTATATTATAAGCATTATTTGAATCATCTGTCAAGTTTGCTTGTACATATGTGAATACTTTAGGATTTGTAAAAGATGGGTTTTTTTCAGAACACAAGTAATCCATAGTAGCAAAACTCATACCTTGACGTGTTTGCCAATACAAATATCCTGGTCTTTTAGATACTGAACCAACTACTTTATCTTGAATGTATGAAATAGCATCATAAGGTCTCCAAGATGTAGATATAAAGTTAAAATTACCAGAAGCAGGTTCCCAGAATTTGTGCTTTGTTTCTTTTAAATATTTTTTCTCTATATCCTCAATACTAACAGATCCAGGTTTATCAACAAATGCTTCAAAAACACGATTAGTCTCATTCAATGCTGTAGAAGGTGATGTGGTATATAAAATATAAGTTTGTGCACGTTCAGACTTTGTAACTTCACCAATTTTAAATACTTTTTGTATAATTTCAAGTTCTTCATCTCCTGATGAATCAGTCTTTATGGTAAGTTTAACATATTCATTACCATTCAATAATCTTGCCATATCAGCAGTATCATATATTAAAATCTCCATTCTCATTGTAGGAGAATCTACAGACTGTATAATTTTAAATTCTGAGCATAATCCACGAAGATCAAAAGCATTATCACCACTAAATTGTAATCCAGACAAATCCTCTCTAGGAGATGTGTCAGCAGGTAAAACTAAAAGACCAAACTCTTGTATTTCATATCCTTTTGGTTGGGTAATATCTGCCATTATAAGAAGTTACTTGGTGATGTGTTTGATTCTGCTAGATAACCAAATCTACTTTGTATATATGGTGTAACAGGATTTTCTTCCCCTGGGAGGGTAACTAACTGTCCTTCTCCACCATCTTTTTCTATTACAGGTTTTTCTATTGCATCTAATACGATAGTCTGAACCTGTTGTTTTTGCATCATTTTATCTAATTCCTGTTCACCTGCGGTTGTAACGTCTAGTAGATTCTTTAATATACCAGAAGCATTAGTTGTTTTTGATATAATTCCAACTGCTTGTAATAATCTTTGTGTTGTAAGATTAGGATCTTTACGGGTATCAGGTGTGTCTATAGGTACTACAAACTCTGTTCCGTGACCTACAAATCCACCGTTAGATCTATTAATAAATGATGTTTGATTGAACCCTACGGGATAACCTGATTGCGGTCCACTTATGATACCACCTTTACTTCTACCACCTTTCAAACTTTCAAGCATTGCAAGTGTGTCTTTCCAACTTCTAGTTTGGTTATTTACAGACCCTTCTGAACTAGGTATCTCATCAAAGAATTTTGATAAATTTAAAGCAAATTGACTTGCATCTATTTTCTCACCCAAGAAATCTTGGTATCCCGCCATATTCTTCAGTTCTTTGAAGATAGTATCTTGACCTGCGGGACTGAATTTGTAAGTTTTAGGGTCTTTACCCATACTCTTCAGTGCTGCCAAAGCATCAGAGAGTTTTATGCTATAACGACCTAACTCTGCACCTTCACCATATGTTTGAATTAACTCTTCAACAGTCTGATAAATTAAGGAAGTATCAGTACCATTTCCTGTATCATCATATTTGCTGCCTGACGCAACAAAATCACCTAAGAAATTAGAACCTTTTAATGGATATGTAGAACCACCTTCTCCTTTAAAGGGGTCTCCATTAATATTTGCAGGAGTTCCGTTGAATGTAGAAGTGTTAGAGGTTTCCTCTTTTTCATCTTGATTTCCACTTCCTGCTACCCACGATAAAACTTTCGTAAGAGTGTTTAGTAGCAAAATTGCAGGACCAAATGCGTATTTACCTATTATCTCTGCTGCTTTTAATATCTTTGGCATATGTGGTTCTATCATATCAAGAACCCTACTCATAAGATCACCATACGCTATAAAAAAGTCTTTGACTGCATCACCAACTGGTTTCAGTAATTTTTTAGTAAAATCTGCAACCATACCAAACCATTTTTTTATCGGATCTATGATTTTCTTTACCATAGGACCAATAAATTTACCTACATTTTTTCCTAAAAATCCACCAAGAGCATTACCAATTAAACCACCAATAGGACCTGCTATTTGATTACCTATCATTCCAAGACCTATTGCACCTGTTGTTGCTCCTACCGATCCACCTATTGCTGCTGACTGTCTATATTCTTCATCTATACCCTCATCTTCCATTATATCATTATATGCCATAAACCCTTGTGCTATACCTAACCCTGCTTGACCCAAGAAATTACCACCTAGGAATTTACCTAGGTTCATAATACCTTTACCAACCAGACTTAGCATACTGGTAAATCCTTTCACCATCAATGCAGGATTCTTCAATATTTTTAATCCTAATGCAGCAACAACTCCCGCTGTTATCAACTTCATAGCACCTTCAATTCTGTCCAAGAAAGACTTATCTTCACCAAATAATTGATTCCACGACTTTCCTATCCAACTTACAATTCCAGACATCAATCCCCATACTGCCTTGAAAAATCCTCCTATTCGTTTCATTGCAAGAGTTAATTTTTCTTGATTCTCCTTATTACCTAACCATTTAAGAGCAGCAAAGGTCATAAGACCTGTAAACAACTTACCTAACCATCCGAAGAATGTAGGTGCTGCTTTTGCCATTAATGCACCAACTGCTAAACCAATACCCATTTTATTACCTTTCTTCATCTTACGAGCATTTGCTCTATCAATTTCAAGTTGATTTCTTCTCGATATTTCTTGCATTTGAGCAGTCTGTTGTGATCTTGCTGCTTGTACTGCTACACCTATACTATTAACTGTTATCCCTAGGGAATTAATTGCTTTAATGGTTGTGGAAAAACTTGACCCCGATACTTGTTTACCGCCAATCGAAATTTTTGCACCCTCATCTTTTGGTGGTGCAATAAATTTATAAAATCGTATAGTCTTTTTTTCTGCCATTAGTAAACTGTCGCGTCATTTTGTGCGTGTGTCACAATCGTTTCATTACCTGTGATAACGACAGGTTGATTTACTGGTTGAACAATAGTTATTTCACCTGAGTTATCATCAACTACATACTCTTTTTCATTAACCAGATCATTTGCGTTGATGGTATCACTGTTATTTATTTCTTTGGGGTCAACTGTGTTACTTACAATGTCGTTTTCCTCTTGTGAAGAGAATATCTCAGGATATATACTATCCAATGGAAGTATGTTCTTATTATATTTTCCTCTAGGTTTTATTTTATGGTTTCTATATGCCTGTGCTACAAGAAATGTCATTGACGAATCCATCATACCTAAAAGGGGATTAGCATAGTTAATATGTTTTCTAGCATCTATTAACTCACCTATTTTATCACCAGGTTTTACCCTTGTTTTATGAGGAACAGTAGGGTTCACATTTCTGTAGTTAATATCTGGATTTTCACCATCACCCTCAATAATCATCCCTGCTGTCATATATCCTTTTGGTTTATAATTATACTGACGTATCTTACCTGCTTTTATAGCAAAAACATCTATAGGAAAACTTTCTGGATTTCTAGGTCTTATGACCATACCTTCTTTTAACCCTCCCGCTGTATATGTTCCTGCACTTCTATCTAAGAATCCATCTTTTAGTGGGAATACAGCAGGAAGTGCTCCTGTTATCTCTTCATTTTTTTGTGCTGTTTGCTCTGCTATTAGTTCACCTTCTTTTGATTGTAATTTTGCTAGATATTCCTTTTCTTTCTCGATACGTTCTGAGACAGAAAATCTCCATTTGTTAAACCAAGGTCCTTTATAGTCTTCACCTTTCTCTTCTTGAATTTTTTCTAGCATTTTTATTTTTGCTAGACTGTCTGCTATATCTAACTGTTTATTTTCTACTTTTCTAGTTATTTTCTCTTCATCTGTACCTATGTTTAACACATTTAAGGTAGTATTCATTAATCTTTTACCAGAATTGACTAATCTAACTAAATTATACATTGCTTCTTGTGCCCAAGGACTATTAAACGTATCAGTAATCCTTTGTATTCCTGCATCTATAAGGGGTTTAAATATTTCTTGCATTCTGGCGAAAAGTGGTGCTATCCCATCATTCCATAGGTCAGCAAACGCTTCTGCTATTCCACTATAATATGCCTTGAAGATCTTAAAGTACATACCAAATGCTCTTTTTATAGGTTTGAAAAGAGGTGTCATAGCATCACCTACGAAGGCACCTATCTTGTCTCCAAGGAATGATCCTACAAGTTGACCAACAATAGGACCAAATGGACCAAGAATAGGTGTAAGTAGTGCTGACAATGCCAAACCACCAATAACAGCACCTGCACCACCTCCAACTGCGTTTTGCATTGACTTACCAGATGCTAATCTGTTTCCAAATGAGAATGCACCTGCTAATACTGACATTCCTCCACCTTTGAGGAACTTACCACCCACTTTCATAAATTTACTAACACCAGGACCTTTTAGGAACCTACCTCCTCTTTGTAAAAATCTACCACTCCTGACTTTTGCCAGACGTTTCATACGAAGGAGTTTTCTGGCACGTAATTGTTTATTTAATTGTCTCTGTTTTACTATTCTCCTACCTTCTGCAAATTTAGATCCAGGTTTACGATATTTGAACGCTTTATAATATTTCTCTAATCTTTTGTAATCACCAATTAATTTCCAAGGTCGTAATATTCTAGTTGCTAAAAATAATCCTCCAATACCACTGACAATTTTTAAAACTGCCATAAGTGGACTCTTTGTTCCAAGTCCATCAAGTATTAGTCCTATACTTCCTGTGGTTACTTTGTAGAGAGTTTTGAACCACCCACCTATGACTGCTAATCCTATTCTTAGATCATTTCTTTTTCCAGGTTGTTGTAAGAAAGTTAAGACACCCCAACCAAGAAATGCTTTTGCTAACCACTTTAGGGGTTTTAAAAGTGCTTCTATCCACCCAATTTTCTTAGGTGCCTTTTTGATTCCTTGTTTAGCACCATCTTCGATGTCTTTTTTGTCTAGATCTTTTTCGTACTGCTCTTCTGCCTTCTTATCTATTTCTAACTGTTTCTTACGATCATTCTCTGCATTAATTAGACTTCCCTGTGCTGCTGCCAAGTCATCAACCATCAACTGACCAATATCTGCCACAGCAAAACCCATCCTGTTGATAGCATAAGTTAGAGTCTTAACAGGATCTCCTTGCGGTCCACCTGGGGTGGGTGCAAGAAACTTTTTAATCTTTAATGGTGATGCTGTTTTTGCCACTTACAATGATTGGTGTTGTGCGTTCGCTTGTTTCTGACGTGCTTCTTCCTCACGAAGATGTCGTATGAGCATATTTACATAGACATCCCTCTCCCAAGGCATCATTTGTTCTAATTCAGTCAGACTATACTTGTGATGCTGCATCAATGCAAAGTTCACTTCATATAGATTCATCAATGTATCGTGTGAGAGGGCTATGCGAAAAAACTTGCCATCCCCTCTAATAACATCTCACTCTTTTTCTCAGTCTTAGGATTGAAAATTTCAATAGTGTGAGATACTTTAGGCATTGTCTCAAAGAAAGATTGTACTTTCTGAAACTGCATATTATTCATACCTTCAAAGAAACTTATGAGTTCTGCCTTCTTGTATGCTTTTGCGTTTTCTACTTCATCACCGTTGGCGATTTTGTCAACACAATCTGCTGCAAGTTGGAAAATGTCATCAAGTTTAGGTTCATCTGCTAAATTATTCTTTACAAAAGTATCGATAGAAGGATACTTCATTACAAGTGTGACATCATCAGTAATTTTTATTTTATTTGTATGGTTATCAGGAACAACAACCTCAACTTCCTCAAGATTGACTTCAACATCAACTTGTGTTTCATTATCATCAGGAGCAGTCACTTTAAACTCACTGACTTCACCTACTGACTTAGCACGAATACGTAAGAACAAATATTCAATATCAAATGTAGCAAGTGATTCTATCTTCTTTACACTTGTACAATTTTTAATAATCTCTTTTACTGCCTTGATCATTTCCTTTTGATCTTGAGATTCCATTGCCATATAAAGCAATTTCTCTTCACGAACTAGGAATGGACGATATGTTACCTTTTGACCGAATGGTAAGGTACATTCATACTCAGGGACCACGAGGGTCGGTAATGGCATTGGCATAGTTTTAAATTCAACTCAGTATATAGTTATTTAGCACCCTAACCTAGAACTACCTTCTCATCTGTAAATGTATCTACATTCCAATCTCCAGTTGTTTTTAGTAGTGCTTCCATACGTAGTCTCTCTACTCTGAACTGAACATCTAGTTTCATTAGTTGTTGAGGTCCATTATTAAATTTCATTGTACTTACATTAACTGGGAAACAATTAAATGCAGTCCATACTGCTGTTGGTTTATTTAATCTAGTTTTTCCTACTATCTTTCCGTTATTATCTATTGCTCTTAATATCTCATTAGAACCACTTTCATACTTAGTTATCTGTATGTCTGCCACGTAATCATCATAAAACATAGTTCTATTGTCACTATCTCTGCTGATTATTTGAATCCAACGATCAAAAACATATCTTGTCCACTGGTTTCTTGGAACTAGAAATTGTATATTCATTTCCTGTGGTTGCTGTTGCGTAGCAAACTTTCTTTGGATACCAAAGTTCTGAACATCTCCTGTCATCAATGCTCTTGACGGTATCACCACTTCATCTGCGAGATAGTCTACTGCATCTGACCATTCTCTTAACTCTATTGATCCACTAGGACTCAATGTATTATCAGGTCCTGCAAATACAAAACGAGGAGTATCTATATGTACCTCAAAGAGATTAGTCTTTGTGGGTTCATATGCTCCTGTTCCTATAAAATTTTGAAAACCTCTAAAATTTCTCATCTTTTTAGTGCTAATTGCGTTGGCATAGGTTTATCTCTTCCATTAATAGTTACATAAAATTGTTCTAAGGGCATCAAACCTATATCTGCCCAATCAGATTCTGGTATGTCTAATAAAGCACCACGCACTCTATTCCTCAAGTATTTATGCACGGTAAGAGCAAAAACATCACTTGATATAGAATTACCTGCTGCTAATGCTTCACCCATCGCTGTACGTTCCAATGGCATCACGTAATGTAAGTTAGCACCCCAGAAATGATTAGCATCTTCATTCATAATGTACACCAATGGAAACGCATCCCAATGAAACATCTTTTCTTTAAACTTTGGGTTTGGATAGTCAAAGAACACCATCCTACCTATCTCTGGTTGAACGTAAGTATTGAGAGTAGTTCTTAACCTGTTTCTCCACCACTGTTTAGTTCTACCACCAGTTTGTTTTGCTTTTATATCGGTGAAGGTGCTCATACTTGTAACTCTTTCTCGGTTAGTATCATAAATACCATTTGACGATCCTTACAATATTCTCTTGCTGCTTTCCACTTTGCATCATTAACAGCGTAAGTTCTTACTTCATTCAGATACCTCTTTGTACGTCGCTGTTGTTTCTTAGGTGTCTGTGTCTGCTTAAGAGGTTTGACCTCGATAATAAGTCTCGTCTTCCCCCCAGTTTTGGTCCTTGCTCTGACGTAAAAATCTGGAAAATAGCGATGAACCCTACCATCCACAGGACTAATATACGGGATGATAATTTCTTCACTGCCCCATTCCTCTACGTTTATATTGCGGTCGCACCAGACCATAAACTTTCTTTCCCATAAACTTCTATAAATAATGTTAGTAGGATCCCCTTTGTACTTTCCAGGGTAACTTGGTTTGAATTTTCCTGAGTAACTTTTAGTCATAAACAAATGCCATTAGTATATCCTAGATCAATAACAGGTAGTTCTCTCGGTATCACGGGTCGTGATTCTTTCGAGTCTGCTTTCGTTGATTACCTACAGATAAAAATATATAGTTCCGAAAGAGGAAATCCATATAGTTACATCGGTCAAGGTTCTGGAACCAATACCAACTATGGAGAAGGTAAAGTCATTGGGGGTGGTGGAGAAGCAGAAGGTAGTATTAATGAAACTATTTATTTATACTTACCTCCACAATTAAAAGAGTCATATTCGACACAATATCAGAAGACAACTGTTGGTGCTGCGGGTATGGCAGCACTAGACGCATTTGCTAATGCAGCAGCAGGTAATGAGCAAGATTTGATAGGCAAGATTCAAGACACTGCTAAAGGTGTAACTCCTCAATTTGTTATGGATAAAATTGCATCTGCTGTAGGTACTGTCAACAGTGCTGTGATGGGTGCAGGTAATGCAGGTAATTTAGATGCCAATAGTATCGGTGCGTTGACTAAAAGAAAAATATTTAACCCATATCAAGAGACAACATTTCGTGGCACAAACTATCGCTCTCATACTTTTACCTTTCAATGCCAAGCAAGAAATCCAAAAGAAGCACAAGAACTATTCAATATAATTGCAGCACTTCGTAGAGCAATGCTACCTGGATTACAAGATTCAACAGATGAAGATCCAAGTACAGGAGGAGTATCTGAAGATGTTGAAGGGGAAACTAATCAAAACATAGTTAATGCAGCATTTAGGGGTGGTGCTTCTGGGTCAGGTCGTTGGTTAACTATACCTGACTACTTTAGACTAGATATTATTCGTGTAGAAGGAAGAGCAAATGCAGATGGTGAGGTAGAGATGACAGGTTCATCTCCAATGGGTTTGAAAAGAATTATGCAATTCCCTACTAAATTAGTATTGAAAGATCTAAATTTAAACCTATCACCTAACGGTCCATACAATTCATTGAAAGATGCTCTTGATACAGGTGTGGATTATGGTCCTGCTAATTTTCAAATGACTCTAACGTTTGATGAGACAGCATTCTTAACTAAAGCATCAATAGCAGACATCTAATGGCATATTTTAAATTCCTACCTAAAGTTTACGTAAGAAACAAAACTAGAATTGATGGTACTCAACCATATGAACTAGCAGTAAACATTTTTAGACGTATTAAAGTAAGAGATGACTTGCAAGGTTCATTGCTTGGTTTTATACAATATGAAATACAAGATGGAGAGAGACCAGATCAAGTTGCATTTAATCTTTATAAAGATGCAGGACTTGATTGGGTTCTTCTCTTAGTAAATAATATTATAAATGTTAATGAGGACTGGCCAATGAATCGTGAGGATTTGTTGGGTTATGTTCGAGATAAATATGGTTCAGTAGAAGGAGTTAGTCACTATGAAACAAAGGAGTATAAGAGTCCTAGTCTTGATCTCGTCCTACTTCCTAGTGGGATTACTGTTTCGGAGTCTTTCCAATATACGAAACCCGATGGCACCGTCCTTACAAAATCCGCGTCTAGAAATGCAATATCCTACTACGACTACGAGTCCAAAATAAATGATACTAAAAGAAATATTTACATTTTAAGACCACAATATCTAACAGACTTTATCTCAGAGTTTAGAAGATTAGCAAGGTATCTACCTAATGCTGAAGTAGATATGGATGGCAACAAGAAGACTGAAGGATCACTTGCAGAAGAATTCATAGGATTACCTAGATACAATAGACCTAGACAAAGCACTGCTTCCACAGGTTCTGCATCAGGTGGTGGTTCTTCTACTGGATTAATAGCATCAGGTGGTGGATCAGCATCAACAACAGAAACAGCAAGCACTGCGACATCAACTGGTGTCACATTAAGTACAACAGATTCAAATGCCTCTTCCTCTACCACTTATAGTAGTACATCATCTACTGATACAAGTTCCTCGTCGAGCAGTTCATCAAGTTCGTCAAGTTCGTCAAGCAGTTCTTCATCCTCAAGTGGATCAAGTAGTTCTAGTTCTTCTAGTGGTTCTTCTAGTTCTAGCGGGTCTTCGGGATCAAGTGGGGGTGGATACTACGGAGGAGGGTACTAATCCAAACAGTAGTCCAACGCTTTTTTAGCAGTATCTTTTAATCTTGGTCTCTTCCACGAAGCATAAGGAATAGTCACTAAAAATCCCAGAAGATCCGCATCAGGGTCCTCTGGGATTCCTATTGGTTCAACAAAAAATATACCTGCTCTTGCTATTACTTTCCATTGATTAACATCGACAAATCCCAACCCTCTCAATGCACATTCTAGTTTGAGAGAGTAGCATCCGTCGATTAGTTTCATTTAAAAACACCAGTTATCGTCTTTGTAAATGTAACAGGGAACTCCGTGTTCGTTGTGCTCATTTGGTCTGAAGTATGGTACTCTCGGTACCCAACCGTAGTGATGGTGATGATAATCTCCCCATTCTGGTCTGGGTGCAGGACGATACCAACAGTTCCACTTTTCAAATGTCTTATCAAAAGCACAATGAGAAGGTTCGACTTCAAATTCTCCGCTTTTTAGTCTAGTATGTGCTGATGCAACTTGAGGTGTAGCGATTGCTGCTACAAGCATTAAAGGAAAGAGTTTCATAATGTAACTTCATTACCGTGATCTGTACCTATTCTACCACGAATGAACACATCATATGCAATACATAGTCGCCAGTTTGTAGACTGGTTGCGTTCTGCCCTGTGTACTAACTGTGATGGAAACATCAACAGAGTTCCAGGTTCGGGTAGTATAGAAAATTGTTTGGCAGTTGCAGGAACAAATCCTACTGTGTCTGGTTCCAATGTAGGAACAAAACAGTTCTGATAATGTGCTCCCTTGTTAAAGAACAACCTTCCACTGTCAGGGTTACACATTATATAGTAAACACCACTCATTACAGCATTGGTATGTGAATGCCAATCACAACTGTCTCCAGTTTTATGTGATGCTGCCCAAGATCTGACTATCTCCAGTTCAGTTGTACTCTTGACGAGCAATGTATTATAACACCAATCTTCTACTTGCTTCTGTATAAGATTGTAAACAGAAGGTAGATAGTTTAAGATATTTTTTTCTTTTGAAATACTTTTAGTTTCAAATCTATCCCACTCCATTGTATCGAGAATAGAAAGGGTGCCTTCTGGCACCCCGATATTTTCTTCAAAGACAGGAGTTGGAAATAACTCGTGCATCATAGGGTATCAAACTATTAATCTTCCTCTGCGAGTTTCTGGAAGAAACTTAACGCATCGTCCTCCTCCTCTTTAGCAGCAGGAGTTGTTGCAGACGCAGCAGTTTTTGTTGCTGAGAACGACTCAACCTCTTCCTTCCAATTTGTGTTTGGAACAGGGGTTTCTGTGATACTTGGTGCGTGATCGTATTTGTCTGTGTCGAATGAGGTTGGTTGAACTGACTGTCCAAGAACTGTCTTAAGACGTTCCTCCAACTCCTCATAAGTTTTGAAATTAGATTCATCAGTAAACTCCTTTAGAGAGTAACTACTGTTATAAATCTCCTCTAACTTAGAGTCATCAAAGTTACCTAGTGTGCTAGGTGAATTGAATGATGAGTCATCATAGTTCCAGTAACCTGCAACCTGTTTGATCTTTAATTTAAAGTCTGCACCTTTCCAAAGGTCAAATGGATTGATTGCGGGTTGTGGATCGTAATCATTCTCATCTGGTTGCATACGTGCAGTAAGTTTATCAAAGATACGTTTACCAAATTTGTATAAGAATACTTGACCTTCATTCTCTGGATTCAGAGGGTCTTTGATAACGTAGATGTTTGTATAGTAAGAAAGTTTTCTCTTTTGCTTACGTGCTATCTCTTTGTCTGATTCTTTTCCACTATTCCAAAGCATAGAATTGTGTGCACTAATAGGGCACTTCTTACCTAAAGTAGTCAAAGAATTTTCAATGAACCAACCACCAGGTCCTTGGAATGCGTGACTCCAAACCTGTGCCCAAGGGAGTTCACTCTCTCCTTGTGGTGGTACAAAACGAATGATAGCAAAACCATTTCCTGACTTGTCAACACCTGGTTTCCAGAAACGTTCGTCAGATTTGTTTCCTTTACTGTTCATTTTGTTGATCTCTTTTGTAAGAGATGCAAAGTTACCAGATGATTTTTTTAAACTTGCGAATGACATAATTAGTCTGTTGTTTTTGTGTGTTGTATGTTTTTACTACCCCATAAGGGTAACATAATTATTTATGTGCGTCAAGTTCCCTTCTCCAAGAGTGTAAGCGTTTCTCCATATCTTCTAAGACTTCTTGAATTTGCTTACCACCACTATAGATTTCAGTCATTTGATCTATACGAATCTTGACTTCTGCTGCCTCTTGATCTTCTAATGCCATCAACTGTAACCTACCGTAGAAGATCTTTTGTTTAGCAATAAGTTCTAATGTTTTTACAATGTGTTCTTTCTTTTCCTCTGGTTTCATCAAAGGAAATCTAACAGAAAGATCATACAAATCTTTATAGAGTTGTTGCATATTTTCCAACTCTTCTTTGATTACATCCGACTCGTAAAATGGTTGTGTCATAATGGTAATACTCCTCTGCTAGTTTTTTTAACGTAATTTAATTGTTGTGCATTGTATTTAATTTTGTCTTTAAGTGGACGAGAAATTAATTTGTTTACAGTTTCAATCTCGATGTCGTATTCATCGCAGACAACTACAACTGCATCAATGTAGTTGGTAAGTCCATTGCTATTCTTGACAACTTCCTCTACCATTCCTGAGAATTTCGCTTGTGTCATAAATTTGTCTTTAAATTCTTTCATTTGATTGTAGACATAAAGTCATCGATATAAGATCTAAGAAGGTCATAGTAGTGATCAGGATTCTTTTCAAAGACTTGAATAGTACCATCTTCTACTGCAACAATAGTAACGATCTTGTTGATAGGAACACCACATCTTTCATAGTACATAACTGCGTAAGCAGTTTCTTGAACGAAGTAATTTTCAATCCACATTTCTTTCTTAGGTTTCGTTGACGTTTTAAAGTCAATGACAGATAGTTCACCGTCAAACTCTGCTATGCAGTCAACGCGACCAGAAATGCGTAGATAATCACTGAAGAGACAACTCTCCAGAAGGTGTATGTTATTGATCCTATTAAGTTCCTCACGGGAGGACTGAAAAAGATAAGTAGCAAGAGGATTAGTTTCATCGAATGCAACTGGTTCGTTCTTCAAATAACATTCTACCATACTATGAAACTTATTGCCACGTGATGCAGCAGCAGTTGAAATTTTTGTTGCTTGCTTTTCACCGACACGTTTCCTCCATTTAATAATAGAATCCTTCTTACGATGACTTGTAATAGTCGTGATAGAAGGATACCATTTGTTCTCTGCAACTTCATAGAGTCTTAAACCAGACTTCTTTGTCACAGAATTTATTTCATTAATAGGTTTTGGAGGACCTACAGTTTTAAATACAGTTTTAGAGACCAAGATTCACCTTTGAAATTAAGTATTCTCTTACGAGTCCTGATCTAACAATATCTTCTATGCCAAATTCAACCGTATCAAATGATGGCATCGTTTGCAAGATCTTCATAAAGTCTAAGACTCCATTACGTTCATTGCTTTTAATCAAATCAGATTGTGTGTAGTCACCTGAGAAAATAATCTTAGCATTCTGACCAACACGAGTTATTATACTATCTAATTCGTGAAAGTTCAAGTTACTGAACTCATCAACGATTATTACACAATTATCTAATGTCGTTCCACGTATGAATGATGTAGACCAAAAGGATATTGTCTCCTGTGATCTTAAATTGTCGTACAACATTTCAAACGCAGCATCATCTGGCATCTGAAACATATACTTTACCATATTCTTGTATGGTATTTGATATAAGTTTGACTTGTCCTCGTGATCTCCAGGTAGAAAACCAATCTCTCTCGTAGGTACAAGAGATCTAACCATATATACTTTCTCATATGGAGTAGTAGGTTCTAACACTTCTTTGAGTGCTAAGTACAAACTAATAAAAGTCTTACCAGTACCCGCAGCACCGTGTAAAACTAGATTCTTTCCTTCAGCATAAGACTTGAAGACTATCTCTTGGTTGTCCCCAATAGGTTCGATCACCTTGAGGTGATCCATATTGATAGGTTTCTTTCTTCTCATAAATTTAGCACTTCTGCTGTTGTTTTGAGATGTTGTCTTTCGCTTTTTGACAGGCATAATTAAGTGTAGTTTGACAAATTAGCAGCAGGATGTTCTGCTTGGATTTTAGACATTACTTCTTTAAATCCATCAGATTGTTTTGGTTTACCATACATTGTTGCAGGTGCTTGATTACCAAAATACCTTTCCATTTCTGGATGCTCGTCTTTGTATTTATCGAGTTCTGTCATAGACATTTTTAACTCGATAATCTCACCAGTTTCTTTGTTTTTAAAATCGTATGAGGGCATTAATGTTTTCTTAGTTTTTTAGTTTTGTGTCTGATGTATCTGACTTGAACATTAATTAAGTTAAGTCGTGTTCGTATTATAGCATACTTTAGTTCTAGTTTCACGTAGTCTACAAATTTGTAGAAAGGATCGAACCCATCTGTGATAGCGATGAGCATTACAACTAACAAAAAAGTATAGAGTGTGTACATTAGTCTATTCTGAGACAAGGTTGGAGGTCTCGCCAGTAGTCTTCTTCGGGACAATCACAATCTTCCTTACACCATCCTAGTGCTCTAGAAATAGTAGGGAAGTTACAAACAAAGTGATCTTTGCATAACTTTGCAATGTCCATATGCTCTTTCTGTGTACCGTGTCCAGTTCGTAGTTCGATATAATGTATCCAAGAACGAAGTGAACCTGTCATATAGATACGAGTCGGTGTTGCCAGTGGCAATACAAATCTCGCACACTCTTTTGCTACACCTTTCTTTAATAGCATAGCATATACATCCTGAGCATCTTTAAATAACTCTTCAACAATGTGATTCATTTTACCTACTTCCACAGGATCAAGATCATCAATAGAATTTTGACGATTCTTATCATCTTGACGACGTAGATCTGGTACAGGAATTTTATCTGTCAACAGATTTGTATCTGCATATCTTTGAGAAAATTCTTGGTAAGTAAATGAACGGTGTCTTAGTATCTGTGCAGCGATTGCTCTTGTTGTATTAATTTCAAGAGTCATAGTTGCTTGCTCAAATACAGACCAGTGACCGTGCTTAATACAATACTCTAATAGTTTTTCAACTTTAGGATTGTCTTGATTATTAGGATTAGATACTCTTGCGATATATCCTATTGTTTTCTCAGCGTCAGGTGTTGTGCTTACGAGGCACACTGATGCGTGAGACAAAGGTTTCATTGTACTGGTCATTGTCGAAAACATCTAGCGATTATAAGAAGTCCAAATGCTTGTAAGAAAGATATAGTTGTCAATCCAAACAAAGCAGGGATAGTAAAGTTCCAAGCAAACATTAATACTAAAGGAGTTAGAATTAGTTCGCCAATAAATGCTCCCACCTGTTCTGGTGTGACCTCTGGAACTTTAGATTCCTTTGGAGGTTCTTCCTCTGGTTTCTTAGGTTCTTGTATTTTATTGACGGTGTAAATCGTCATCTTCTTTTTCTTTTTTTGTTCGTCTTTTCGGTTGTTTCCTGTTGATTTTTCCATAATTTAGGGTTGACTATACCTTCTGATTGTTTAAACCATTTGAAGTCCTTCTTATACTTATCATAATAATAGTCAAACATCTCCACTTGAGACTGCGGTATGGCAATATCATAACATTCCTGCCCATTTTCTATGTAATGAACAAGATATGCTGTATATGGTAATGTTTTGTCGTTAGCATCAGCAACCTGACACTTCTCTTTTAGGACGTTCAATGTATTCAACTCCGATTACCCCACTGAATCGTAGGGAATGCTTCTTGGACAACTGCTTTAGTAATTCTATAACGTTTGCCAAGTTGTTTGTCTTTTACAAGGCATAAAACCTTTGCTTCTTCTTCGTGTAACCCCTCTAACATTTGGATAAACATATTTTCTTTCTTCATAGAAGGAAGATTGTCTGCTCCACCCTTAATAAAGTAATAGAATTTACGTGCTTCCTTTTCAAGAAGTGTATGTTCTGTACCCATAGGTGCAGGGTTAGGTCTGTAAGGTACATCACCATCTGGTAATGCTGAAACTACAGAGTCATCGTAGTTCCATATGAATAGAGAACGTAGTGCTTGACTATTATTCTCTTGAAGGATCTTCACCTTCTGTGATTTTGTCTTTGCGTTGTGTGCTTTCTGCAAAATCTCAGCAATAGTAAGTTTCATAACTTAAAAATAGTTTACTGCTGACACTAGGTCATTCAATTCATTCTCTTCAAAGTAAGAAGAGAGGTCGCTCCTGTTAGCAGGAACTAAGGATTCATATGTATCTATAATCTTTTCACTCATCTCTTTTGGAATATATTCAAAGTCAATGAGTTTACGATTACGTTCATACTGATCCATAAGTTCTGGTGTAGTACAGAAGTCTTCTGGACTTTGAGTAGACCACTTTGCAATTAATACTTTGCGTAATGGTTTCTGTCTGCGTCCTTCAACCAAGCAACTATCATCAGATAAGAAGTTTGGAATACCGTCAGATCTATCACCCTTAAGAATGTGCTCTGAGATATACAGTTTAGGGTCTAGTCCTTCTACCCATTTTTTAAGACAAGGATTGTATTGATCTACATATCCATATCTTTTAAGTTGAATGAAGTCTTTATCTCCAGAGAGTATTAAAGTCTTCACTGGTGGTTGCATATTGTTTTGCAATCTTATGTTTGCAAGACCTTGTTGTTTACAGAGAACAGCGATGATGTCATCTGCTTCTGCACCGTCAACCTCTACAACTTTGTACGGTAAATGTTCTAAGAACTCTGCCTTAAGTTTGTTAAGGAGTTCAAAGATATTATCCCAGTTATGTTTAGACTTTTCTCTGTCACGTTTACGTGTACCCTTATAGTGAGGGTACTCATCACGTCTCCAGTAATGTCTATTGTCATAACAGAGAACAAATTCTCCGTACTTCTTCTTAAACTCTGACCTATAGTTGAGCAGAGAATTAAGAACCATATGTCGGACTAAACCTTCTTGTAACTTCTCAGTCTGTGAAAGCGAAACCATAAGGTTTGCTATCATTACCTGATTCATATCTACAAGAATCATTTTTAGTCATCATCTTCGTCATCTATTATATCATCTTCATCACTTAAACGCAAGTACAATAGTTCTTCGGGATCTACTCTACCATCATCAGTTAACATTTCTGGATGTATAACTGCCTTTGCATACGCTGCATTCTCAAGATATGTATCAACGTAGTCCTTTATATACCACGCAATAATAGCACCCATTAGGAACGCTCCTATGATTAATGATGCAATTATAACCGCTTGCTCTGCCATAGGTAACTCCGTGTAGTTAAAATTATTTAGACTTTTTTTTGCGTCCAGGTCTACGAGTTTGCTCGTACTTCCACGCATCTTCTAATAAAGCATACAGATACTTGTGTATCTTTCTTGCTTGTGGTTTAGGAATGTGTCCAAAAGATTCTCTTAGGTATGGATCACCACCCTTAATGTACCCTTCTAATTCAAGACACATCTCTGAGACACCTGCTGCTGTGGTACTCTCAATAAATTCTGTTACTTCTCTTCGAGTGAATTTCTGTGCTTCTAGTAGAGGGTAGACCTTCATTAAGAATCTACCCTCACACATTGCAGCATCCATTGCTCTCTCAACTAAAGCACAAAGTTCATCAACTTTGTTCTGTTGGTTTATCATTGTAGTCAAATAATACCTCTTGATTTAAAATGTGAGATTGATTCATTGCAACCACCTGTTTTCTGTCCGTCTACGACTAACTGTGGGAAGGTGGACCCATTACCAAACTCTTTATAGAATTGATCTCTTGTAAAATTTTCATCGAGTTTATATTCTCGATAACTCCACCCCTTTAAGTTGTAAAACTCTTTGATCTTAGAGCAATAAGGGCAACCATTTCTGGTATAGATTGTAGTTTGTTTAGGAGTCATTAGTAAAGGTGTACGTTAAATGCGATTGAATAGCGAGAGTGATCTGTGTTGTTCTTTTCTGTAGCGTGTTCTAACCACGATGGAAATAGTATAACAGATTCTGGAGTAGGTTCAAAGTAAATACCTTCTTCAGTTCCAAACATACACATCTTAGCATACATATTTGGATTGTAAAATAGTATTCCACCCATATCAGGAGTTGTCTTATGATAATACACACCCGATACCTGATGACCTGCGTGTGTATGTCTCTGTTGTGACTTACCTCTACCTACTACATTAATCCACGATTGAGAAATTGTCCACGATCCTCTCAACGGTTCTATGTATGCTGATGCACTATCTGGAACAGGTAATTTTTGAGAACCAACATATTTTTCTATTGCGTTACCTAAAAATGTTTCAAGTTTAGGCATTGGATGTTTCTTAAACATCTGTAATAAATGTTGCTTCTCGTGAGTACCGTGCAAAGTTTCTTGCAAAGCATAAGGAGACAAGTATGAACTGTCAGACCAGTCACCTGTCTCCTCTAAGTATTTTATTGTGTTATCTATCTCTTCTACTATAGCAGGATCACTATGTTGCGATGGAAATATTTCAATAGGGAATAGTTGCATCATTTAATTCTTTGATTCTGTAATGTCTTACAAGTTGCTGATCTAAAGTATGAATCTCTACAACAGCATCATCTGGTGCATCAAATATGTATAACTCAAAGGGCATTAATACTTTTTCTATCCACGTATGTTGTGCCATACATTTAAACATCACCATTCTATTAGTATTATTTTTATATGTGTGACTATTCATTCTTCAACTCCTTGAGTTTGTCATAACAATGATCAATGATCTCTTGTCTATAAAACATTAACTCGTTGAAACAATCTTGATTGTATGCACAAGACCTCAATTTATGATCAGGTTTGTGAAGACTCTCTATCAATAGGGTCAGTCCCCTGTGTTTCTTCTCTGATTCCTGTGTCATCTGCATCTTGTGATGGTTTCTTAACATTATATATGGAATCATCTAATTTTGCAAGTTCTCCGAGCAAACTCTTTTGATATTTCTTTTCCTTCTTCATTTTCTTACGAAGAGTTGCAGGATCATCCTTATATTTTGTACCTATTTTTACGATACGTTGTAGTTCATCGTGAGATTGCTTTAGTCTTCTATCCCAGAAGGCATCTTTGTTTAGAGGGGTCATACTGCGTCGTCAATAATTAATCTAAAGGTTCTAAAGTGGTTGTTTTTTGACCTCGTATCATTACTATACCATATAGTTGAGTCTCTGTCGTGTGATGACTGGTACATTGCCCACTTAGCAGTTCTAGTATTGATAGATGTCTCTGAGTTATTTAATCTTATTCTTTGAGGTAGTGTTTTTTCTGGTGGATAGTATGGTGTAACAATTTCTACACCCTCATTGTTTACAACATCTTCGTTTCTTGTAGGATACTCCCACGTAAACTCCATACCATCTACATATCCCTGACCTGCATTGAGAATAGAATCTACTGTCCACCTAAACTGGTATCCTTTCTTAGTCTCTGGTGCTGTTTGAGTATCTGTTGCCTTAAATATCAACTCACCTCTCATTCTTAACTTGAGTCCATTAGTTTTACCTAAATCAAAATCGTGATAAAAATAAACTGGTTCTCCTGCTGCATTTTTTCTCTGCCAATATTGTATGAGAGTAGCAGGTTCTCTATACATCATAAGAACTGAGTTAGATGTATCTTCTACACTCACAGTAAATAGTTTCTCTACTAGATCACTAACTTGACTGTCAAAATAGTTTGCTGTTGGTGAACCTGACTGAATCATAATCACAGGACTAGGAACACCATAGGCACCTACCTCTATGTCCTCATTCAAAGTTCCGAATGATAATTGATTTACAGCACCACCTGATGTGCAAGCAGATGTATCAAGAGTATCAATACGAATACCTTGTCTAAACATTGTACCTAATACTTTATCTTTTCCTACAAAAAACTTATACAGTTCTCCTGTATTATATCCACCCTTACCCTCATCAATAATACCTTCTACACGGTATCTCATACCATCAGTTACTGATTCATATCTAATATTAAGTGATAAACCACCATCACCTATAGACCTCACAATATATCCTGTACTATCATCAAGAGTTCTAGTTTGATTTACAAACATAGGACGTGGACTTGTTGTCAACCAGTTATTAGTAAATCCACCACCACTTGACCACGCAGACACCACGTTACTAGAATCATTTAGATCATATAAAGAGAATGATCCAGGCATACCACACTGGAAGTCCTGATTGGTAACGTTATGTGACACTGTAGTTAAGTTGACTTCCCATATATTGACAATCTGTTTTGTACCTTCATTGTGTATGGCAAAGTGTGGTGATACTGATGCAGCAAAGTGACCACTTACTATACTGTCAACTCTAAATGATATATCATCACCTCTCACGATGTCGAATGTATGTAATGGTGTACCAATTTTTGTCCACTCATCTATGTGTGCTTCATCCTCAAATATTTTTACACCATTCTTATACAACTCATACTTAAATACTGTACACTCACCAAGACCACCTGTCATACCACCGTGTGATCTTAGACTTACTGTTGCATCTTGTATGCAGGTAATTGTTTGTGCTGTATTGTCTCTGACTAGATAATCACCAGTACAATCACCACATCCACCTGAGATTACTTCTCCTTCTACAACTTGTCCACAACCCGAACGCATCATATTGACTCCTTTAAATCCTGTAGGATCAAACAAGAAGTCCTCACAAGATTTGATTGATTCCAATACTTCGTACTCAGGTTCAACTAACTGTCCAAAAACATAACCTGTGATGCCTTCATAGAACCAAGGAGATCCATTATAACTCATACGATATGATATTTTAACATCGTTATAGTCCTCATCACCATCCAGTAAGTCTTCCCACCACTGCCACCAACGTGATGTCCATCTTGTAAAATTCTTCTGCTTCCAGTTTAGTCTTCTCTCACTAAACATACTGAGGTTTTGTTGCTGTGAATTTAGATTCGTTCTCCAAGCACCATTGTTTGTTGTCTGACTAAAGGTAAGAAGATCACCCTGATTTATAGTTCCATTATTCTGACCTGCATCAAAACCATTAGGAACTAAGACAAATCCTATTTTACAAGGAGCGTATTGATTTAGAACTGTCTTTGAAACTACGTGTGAGTGATACCCAGAAGCGTCTGTAGCATTAGGAAGAATGACTTGACCATATGCAGGGTTATCATTTGCATCAGTAATATAATATCCAAAAACATTTTTATATGCTGCACTACCACGTTGACAATTAAACTCAATTAATATATCAGCGTCAACTCTACCTCCGATCCTATAAAATCCTCCTGTTAAAACAGGTTCTATTAACTCTCCACCGAGAGGTGTCAAAGAATATCTATGATCACCTGTTGTAGGATTCCAGTATCTGTATAAAGTTGATAGTTTTTCTCCATCACCTAGGGAACTAATCCCATCAATTTTCTCACGGAAAATGTAAGAAATAACATCAGTTCTAGATCCCATACCATAAGCATCCATAGAAGACTTCTCTCCTTCTGGGTTCATAGTTAACATAGTATCTGTCTGACTAGCACTATATGAGACAAACAACTCTGATGATCTAGGTTCTTGTTTATTGTGACCCCAGAATATAATACTTGAAGATGTATATGAACTGTCAGGAGGTGTCTCAGATAAACTATAGTGATGATTTGTAGGTGATACGTGTTCGTAGATTGCCCTACGTTCTGGAACACAGTTCTTTACACATATTCTATTTGTTTTTCTATTGAACTCTCTAGTAATAAAGTTTTCACAGTCTGGCATAGGAGGTTTCCAGTCACCACCTGCATATGGTTTTAACATACACTCGATGTGATCTAACATACATTGAGGAACCTGTCCTATATCTGGATTACAATCTACATCTGATTGTGTATCATACTCATCATTCTGACATTCTTTACCTGCTGAAGGATCTCTTGGGTCCTCTAATTCTATTCTAATTTTACTTGGTACACCTATATCTTCTAGTCCAAGACCGTTTAAATGATCTACAATATATCCAATATCATATTCTATTGGTGGTAGATTCTCAAGACCTGTATCTGGTTCACCAAAGTTAGGTACGGTCTGTGTCTGTTGTGAAGGGTAACACTGACCTACTAAGTTTTCTATTATTTGATTTACTGTTGCATCAACAGGAGTACCATCACTTTTTACATTGGAACCACCGCCACCAGAAGGCACCTCCTGTTGCCCCTGAGATTGATCATCCGAGGGGTCACAGTTTTGTTGAAACCAACCGTTGTCACCTGACATATCTTTTTAGTTATTTATTAAGGTATGTAGGTGGTATGTGATGGTCATTCCAATGTCTAATATTACCACCAACAATAAAACAGTTTGTGATTATGAGTTGTAAGAAGATAAAAGTTCTTATCATAGCAATAATGTCTGCTTCTTTATCGTTCTTACCTGATTTGTCTCCGAGTGCCTTTGCCCAGATTCTCCAAAATTTTTTCATCCGTATGAATGTACGTTATAAGTTTTTCTAGATGGAGGATACTTTGGTTTCCTCTGCTTGACCGCTTTGTAAATGCGTAGTAGTAGTTCTGTATTTACCATAGAATATATTATAACATAAAAAAAGGACCTGCAAAACACCAATAAAGCAGATCCTTTTTTAAGATTGAAAGGGAGGTTGGATTCCTGTGTACCAACAAACAACGGGCATTACTACAGAAGTAAATACATTGTTGCCTGAGTCCTACTTGGTTGAGTAGTTCTGCCATTTCTGACAGCGAGCACCACCTCTGACTCATCACCTTAACTAGCGGTTGCCAGTAAGTTTATTCGGTCACTCCCACGTCGCGTCCGACTCTATTAATATAGCAGACTCATCACAGGTTGTCAACCCCTTGTGAAAATTAATATGTAATGCCTCGATGAAGACGAGAGACCCTACGATAATTAGATTACATACGGTCAGAGGATGGGTAAGATATTTCACAACATAAAAAAAGACCCCTACTATGTAGAGGTCTAATCCATCTCGAACTGAGATTATTTATAATGCGTTACCTCTTGGTAACACTTCTTCTGGGAACACAAAGTTCTCGTGTGGTTGGTCAACTGATGACATCCAAGCACGCATACCCTCATTAAGAAGAATGTTCTTAGTATAGAAAGTCTCGAACTCTGGGTCTTCTGCTGCTCTTATCTCTTGAGATACAAAATCGTATGCTCTTAAGTTAAGTGCTAGACCTACGATACCGATAGATGAAGTCCACATACCCATCACAGGTACGAACAACATAAGGAAGTGTAAGAATCTTTTGTTAGAGAAAGCAACACCAAATATCTGTGACCAGAATCTGTTTGCTGTAATCATACT
>Ga0207985_1000006_pt1 | contig 96902 bp, 59 predicted proteins | sample ETNtaG_3_FD_185761 | JGI IMG/M metagenome (GOLD analysis project Ga0207985, IMG submission 185761) | Marine microbial and viral communities from oxygen minimum zone, Eastern Pacific Ocean - ETNP201302SV84 (SPAdes) (version 2) | ecosystem: Environmental > Aquatic > Marine > Unclassified ...
AGGAATGGCACTGAGTGCCAGGAGGTCCAATTCAGCAATTCGCGGATCCATGAGATTCATGCCTCTCCCCGCGACTTATCGCAGCTTGTCACGACCTTCTTCGGCTCTCGAGCCGAGCCATCCCCCAGTCGGGTTGTAGCATCTTGTGATTCCACATACCCACCTGTGTGAGTCCTCTGGTATTCCAGGCATATCAATTCAGGTTTCTCTGACCACTACGTCTCCCCGCGGGGCGAAGCGGTCTCAACCTTCTTACCCTGATACACGGCTGTACCAAGGAGCACACAAAGCATCCCGGCGACCTACATTCGGTATATGAAGTAACCGGGGTGAAACACTTTCTTTGTTGGACACAAACATCTCTCAGTAACACGGTTATTCATGGTAATCTGGAGATTCATTGAGCCCAAAAATTATGTTTTTTCTTATTGACTGTTTTGGCTCGTCATTTATCCCAAAAGGTATTTTATCTGAAAATGGTGTTTTTTCTTCGTTTTCATTAAAATTTTCAACTTCATCGAGGGTTGGTAAATCATCGAGGCCAAAGGCGGGAACGTCTGAGATATTCACCGATGGGGTCTGAAGATCGAACGGTAGTTCGACATCTTTGGATAAATTTTCTTTGTACTCATTATCCCCGCCAGACCTCAATTTGTCATTCTGGGAGAGCCCGCAGGTAGGGCATGAATCTAGATGTGATGCCAGTCCACAAATCTCGCATATCAGCATGACACTTGCTCGGGGGCACTTATCTTGATGCTGTCGACTCCGAGTTTACTCTGCCTCATAGTGAGCACCTTCAGTTGCACCACTTCCATAAATCATCGGTAACAATGAAAGCGAGGATATCATCATAATGATAATTATTCCCCACTTAATCATCTCATTTGGCCAGTCTATGGCATACCTGACCACGCAGTAGACAGTAGCGAGAGCCACGCTCAATAACATTATTGGAAACCCTGTTTTGAAGAATCTATTGAAGGAGATGTCATTCCCCGACTCTTCGGCCAGACCGGCGGCAACAACGTTAGCTGAAGCCCCAATTATGGTCCCATTGCCTCCCAAACAAGCCCCTAAAGCCAATGCCCATGCCAATGGTCCAAGTGCTAGGTTAAGCTCCGGATCGCTCGCAAGTTCTATCACAACTGGGACCATAGTAGCAGTATAGGGTATGTTGTCGATGAATGCCGAGGCTATTGCGGAAACCCATAAGAGAAGTAGTATGGCGACCATGAGCCTATTCTTTTCTGAAGCCTGCGATATGGCGTCCGAGATCCCCGTGGCTATAGCATCAATTAGTCCCATATACTCTAACCCATGAATCATAATGAATAGTCCGGCAAAGAAGATTATAGTAGTCCATTCAACCGCATCCAGTTGCTCTTCGACATGGTGGGGAGAGGTCACAAGAAGCATTAGAACCGCCCCGCCCAAAGCTATTGTAGCAACAGTGAACATTGGATGAGGGAAGCTGGAGTGAGCAAAGAAAGCCAAGATGACTAATGTTAGTATAAATCCAGATTTCTTTAATAGTTCGGCATCTTTGATATTATACCTCAGCCTCAATAAATCCAGGTTTCTGTGCCTTTCTCCCGAAAGCCCCTCGGTCTCTAGTTTTGACAAGAGCCAGAAAGACGGTGCCATTGCGATAATTACTGCGGGTCCAACGTGGATAATGAAGTCGATGAAGGCTATCCCCTGATCTGCGAGAATCACATTATCCGACAATGCCTGGCTGTTTAGTTGGGCCCCAATTATGATATTTGGGGGGTCTCCTATCTGTGTTGCAGCCCCTCCTATGTTCGAAAACATCACTTCTGCTATTATCAATGGAACAGGTTCCAAATTCAATACTTTGGCGATCTGTATGGTCACTGGTACAATGAGGAGGATTGTCGTTACGTTGTCCAAAAATGCGGAGAATACCGCTGTGATCGTGCAGAGAATGAAGGTTAGTCTCCATATAGATCCCCCGCTCAATGCATATGCTTGCACCGCGGCCCATTCAAACACCCCAGTCCTTCCCAATATGTCTACGATTATCATCATGCCAATTAGCAGTCCAATTGTTTCCTCATCTATCCAAGTAACTATAGTCCCCAGGTCTGGGCCGTTTCCTACGTAGTGAAGAGTTATCACGGCTGCAATCCCTCCAACAGCCGCTGCTAATGCTCGGTGAACTATCTCGAATACAATTAGTGCATACACTGCTATCAGTATGGTGAATGCAGCAGGGACTGCCCAATCGGGCATTTCAGGTGCGACCCAAACTCCAGAATCTACTCCTGATGCTAATGCCATTGCAATGTACATGAGTCTTCGAAGGAAATATTGCCTAAATATGTCACTGTACTTACGCCTTAATTCTCGTTAATCATTTTCCCGACCAGAGAACTACAACATTTCCCCTGCTGAATGAAATCTTTGAGGAGGTAGATGTGGCCAGAGATGAGAAAATCTCCGCCCTTTGTGCCGAGTTTTCTGCTACTCCTCTATTGATTTTTATCTTGATTATCGACCTACTTTTGAGTTGATCTGTAATCTCATCAATTACGGAATCTATCAGACCGGATTTTCCTATCCTTACCGTGATTGGGAGATTGGGATCCGATGAAACCTTGATTATCCTAGTCGGGATTTCTTGCATATTAATCCCTCGCAAAGGAAGGCCCTAAAGTCCTTACTGCCTTGCACTCCGAGCAACTTATCTTCAAGGATTTAGAGCGTATCCTCAATCTCGAGTTCCTTCCAGGGATCAGAGCTTTCTTGCATTTCCTACAAATCGAGAAGCCGAAATATCCACTTTTCCTGATCCCATGTTTTTTACCGATTTTGAGAATTAGACTAGTTGCAGAATTCAAAATAGCAGTATCTTGATTCGCCAGCATTGTGGATTCCAAATCCTTCATTGCCTTGATTGCTGTAGCTTTCTTATTGTGCGTCCTGCTTCTGCCATTTCGTGGCATTTTCTACCTCCCTAGCTCCTTCTCAATTAGTTCTGATACTTGCTCTATGCTTCCCCTCCCATCGACTGAAATTACTCTCAACTCAGTTTCTTTTGATGCATTGATGTACCATTCTGAAAGTGGCTTTGTTTGCATGTGATAAGCATCCAATCTGCTCCTTACAGTGTCCTCAGTGTCATCTTTTCTCTGTATTAACCTGGAAGAAACATCCGATGGAGCAGGTTTGAATTTTACATGATAAATCTCGCCAGTTTGCGGATCCATTCTCCTTCCAACAATTCTTTCCACGATATTCTCATCTGGAACTTCGATCATTATTACAAGAGAGACATCGGCGATTTTGGAGAGCTCTTCTGCTTGTGCTATAGTCCTAGGGAACCCATCAAAGAGTACACCGCTGGAAGCATCATTTTGTGACATTCTCTCGGAAATTAGGCCAATGATTATACTGTCGGGGACTAAAAGACCTGCGTCCATGTATCCTTTGGCCTCAATACCTAGCTGTGTTCCTTCTTTAACAGCGGCTCTGAGCATGTCCCCAGTTGAAACCTGTGGCTTCCCTGTGAAAATGCTAATATTTCCTGCCTGGGTTCCCTTCCCTGCTCCCGGAGGTCCGAACAATACGATTGATGTTGAAGTCCTTAAATCCGAAGACATGAACGACCCAGATGGCCGACACTCATAATCGTCACGGACGGTTCTGTTCCCACCAAAGGTGACCATAGGCGCTCCATTGCTCCATGGTCCAACCCTCTGGAAGTCCGCTCAATGGAAGCGGCGGAGCACCTTCGGGAGCGGAGGGGATCTCTAGGGATGGCAGGGATGAAGCTGAGATGGCATCCCTCATTTCCTCCTCTGAGACGGTGCCTGTTAACACCTCTCCTGAGGCGCTGGTCTCCAATGCGGCGGCCCTTCTTTCTGTTTGTGACCCCGAAAGTAAGGCTGATCCGGGAGGAATTAGCTCCTCATCTGGGCGAATTTCCATAGATGAGGACCTCCTTATTCTCACTCCGATAACTATTGATAATGATACTACTAGTAGGAAAATTGCCCCCATCGCCCATGATGGAATCATTCCTTCTGTAGATTCGCGAGCTTTGCTAACCTTAAGTTGAATATACCCGTCAGTAGAGGATTCTAGACCATCGGCACTGGAGTTGGCAAAGAGGTCTACATCGACAATTCCGTACTCAGCATTACCACTAGGATCTGCAACTACTTCTATGACTATTGATTGGCCGGGTGCGAGTGGCCCTGCTGCTGAAGGGTCTACTTGCAGATCCCATCCTTCATCTCCTGTCACTTCCAGAGAGACATCGGTTTCTGAGTTGCCTATATTCTGTAGAGTAACATCGAATGTCGCTGGGCTTCCGGGGTAGACGTCTTCGGCCAGGGGGTCTGATACCGATAGATCTAGCCAAGCTGATTCCTTTACCAAAACGTCCAGCCAAACCGTTCTTGAAAGATCGTCCCCCGCAGGAGTGATGTATTGTATAATGACGGGTATTTGATCTTCTTGAGGCCCGGCTGATATGGCACTAGGGAGCTCCAGAGCAACAGAAATTACAGCTTGCTGGTTCATTGCCATAGCAAAGTTCCCAGCAGTCATGAAGCCACCAGACCAATTTGATGGTATGGTTCCAAGCGTGAGTGAAACAATTAGGTCCACATTTCCAGTATTTTTAAGCATTATATTGGCCACTCCCGTAAGGCCTGGTGCGGCGGAAATGGATTGGTCTCCAGTTATATCTAGCTCTGCTAGCTCCATAACGACCAATTTTGTTCTGTTTGAAATTACCTCACCGTTGGAGTGGGTGGTTCTGATGGTAATGGTGTTTGAGTCTCCCATTTGCGCCGCCATTGGAACTATTGTATTGATCTGAAAACTCGCGGACTCCCCTGCGGGAATATCGACAATGAAGGAGTCGAATGTCTCTTCGTCCCCGTAAACGATCTGTATTGGCCATGTGTTCAATGAAGAAAATGCCTCGACTTCAAAGGCCATAGGGATATTTCCATCATTACTAACATCGAGTATCGTAGATATCATTTCGCCATTTAGTGCGACCCTGTCTTCGGCTAGTGCCAATGGCCCTAATGGTGTACCATCATCCAAGGTAATATCAGTGTGGAAATCGTCATTCGCCAGTACTCTTACGCTCACTGAATCATACGTCACCAAAGATGGGTCATTCACTGATTGTGTTGCACATGTGACAACTTCAGTGGTCCCAGCTGATGGCTCTCCATTTGGAAGATTGGGGATCTTAATTTTTATTGGTAGTGTGGTATAAAGAAGCCTTCCTATGGGATCGGTTAATATTTCTGGGGACTCTGATTCCCAGATGTTGATTGGCCATGAATTTTCCGTGGAACATGAGACTTCATATTGCGTGGGACCATTTCCATCATTCCCTACGGCAAGTGAAAAAGAGGCCCATTGCCCAGGTTCTGCCTCAGCCCCTCCCTCCCCGGCCAAGACGGTGACAAGGCCTTCTATACGTTCAACTTCAGCTTCCAGCCTTATCACATTATTCACTGTTGGCGCATTGATGTCGAATAAATTCAGGTCGGTTACGAAAGTTCCGGGAAGCGCGAAGACTTCGCCCGGCAAGGATGAAGGGGTTGACTCGGGATGAGCAGTGAGGTTTAGTTCGACAATCACAGAATCCCCTTCTGTCCCCATTGGACTCAAATCCCATGGCCCTGATTCGTTCAGCAACTTCCACCACTCATCCGAAGGAGGTTGTAGGATACCGTTATCTGAAATCACATTCACAGGAGAAACACTTAGTTGTACTGAGATAGGTGAAGTACCCTCATTTCTTAGCTCCAGTGAGAAATAAACAGAGCTAGAATCCCTAGGGTTCATGGATCTAGATTTTGCATCCTGAAGCTCTGAGGGGGACGAAGGTAATTCACCATTTTCTAAGAGGGGGGTCACCCTAACCCCTATCTGGGAAACTTGAACCACTATCTCAATGACGTTGTTGTTGGTGCCAGTTAGTTCATCATTCAGCTCATCGATCTCTGAAGATGAGTCGAGATAGAGTCTTAGGATGTGTTCGCCCGTAGATGAAAATGAGTGAGGGAATGAAAGGGAGTCCATCGAACCCCCAGAAAGACCGGCTCGTCTTGAAGAATGCAATAAGTCCCCTGTAGTAACATCATGGATTTCTATATCGTAGGAATCTGTGGACGCAGTAGCTTGGTTTCCCCATGCGGCCTCAATAAGGACTGTATCCCCCTGTAATGGAGTATCAATGGAAGTTGATAGGGACCCCTCAAAAACAGTAAGATCGGAATAATACAGCTCCTGTCCCAAATATGTGGCAACTATGGAATATCCTTGGATGTCCCCTCCTGAGTTTCCAACCCGAATTGTCCAAACGCCCTGAGGCGCGTCCTCTATCTTGACTCTCTCTAGATTGTTCAGTCTGTCTTCCACGCCCCCCGAAACACTGAATCCAGAATTGAAGTGATTTCCGAGGTAAGTTATGCCATCAGGGGATGTTACCATTAAATCCAGATCATTCACCAGCCGAGCAGCTGACTGATTTGCCACTGAGGACCCTTTGAGGTCGTTCCATGCTAGTGTAATGTCTAATCCTGCTCCGGGTTCAACATCAATGGTGTAGGTGAATCCGTGGCCTGGGCTCAATTCCCTAGTGTAGTCATACATTACACTCATATCTTGGCCCGAAGGGGAAATGGGATACAGGCTGTTATCGAGAGATAATTGCCCCCATCCCTCTGAAGGATTGGGGATATCACTGACACCGATATCCTCTGCTCCATTGATCAGAATTGCCCTTATAAGATCTGATCTGGGCTCGCTCACACCTTCAAGTCTCAGGAATTGACGAACTAGTGCCGAAGCTCCTGCTACGACGGGCGTAGCCATGGATGTTCCATTCATTGCGACGTACAGCGGCGTGGTCCCATCATCATGAGTGGCTGTTGAACATGTCTCTCCTTGAATTAGGGTTGCTTCTGCGGCTCTAGCTGAGCAAACCAAAATTCCTGGAGCAACAATCTCTGGCTTTATTCTGCCGTCATTTGTGAGTCCCGTAGAAGAAAATGTCGCCACCTCTCCGGGAGGGGACGAACCCAATGATCCGGTAGTTGAAGCTCCCACAGTCAGGGCGTTCTTCGAGGTCCCGGGAGGAGTTATGCCTTGGTCGGTTCCGGGTCCGAAGTCACCGGCTGAGAAGAGGACCATATATCCAGGATAATCATGTACGAAATCGTCAACGTTAGAAGAAGTCTGGCTGTAGTTGCCTAGATTTGATGTCCCCCAACTATTCGTGTGAATCCTAGCGTTCTGGTTCCATGAATGGGTAAAAAGTCCGTAAAGCGAGCCGTAAATGCCGAAGAAACCACTTTGTGACTGATGTGTGTACATATGGAATGTGGATCCGGGTGCGACTCCGGCTGTTGATGGGTCACCGGAGCCATCCCCCAGAAGTGTGGCGGCAACATGAGTCCCATGCCCATTCAATAAGTCTGAGTTATCATTGTCGGGCCCGAATTGGCTGTACACGGATCTGATTCTTCCATCGAAGTCCCCGTGATCCTCATCTAGCCCGGTGTCAGAAATAGCGATCACTTCCCCGCTTCCATCGAGAGTTGAGGATGACATTTGGAATGCCTCGTTAATCCCTGAAATATCCCTTGCATCGCTATTGTGGACAGAGGCGGTACTCTCAATCTGAATGTGTAGAATTCTCCAATCTGTTGAAAGAAGGGGGACCCATGCAGATTGGACGTCCCTAACTGTACAGAGCCATGAGTCACATTTCGCATTGGGCCCCTCAGCAATTGACAGTGAGGACAGTTCTTTCTCCAGAGACACCAGTTCTGATGTGCTAACGTCATTAGCGGGAAGAATCTCCAAATTTAGCAGAGAAGTCGGTTCCACGGATAGTATTTCAGGAGAAATTCTCCATAAATCGGGCATAATGCCAAACCACCTTACGCCATCCATGCTGTCGATTATTAAATCTCCTGGGGTGTTAGAGGGGAATCTGACCAGCAGAGAGTTTTCAGGAATGTAGTCTAAGATCGAGCCACCATACTCTTGAACGGTCGAGACTATGCCCGAGATATCAGAATCTGAAGACTGGACAATGTAGACCGGCCTATCGGATAAATCACCACCAATTGAGCTACCCTCCCATTCGAATGTAGGAATTTCTTGATCCAATGGGTCAAATGATCCGAAGGAAGAGTGGATCATCCCAGATGACTGTTTGATATTGTGAGGATGTCCAACCGGATTTTCAAATAAGTTCCATTTGGACTCTTCGAGTGAAGCTTGGTCGGAGTTATCACCTGATGCTTCGTGACTTTCGATTAAAGACCCTGAAACCATTCCAGAAAATGAAGAAAATAACAAAACCGCAAGGACAACGAAAGCTGTATTCCTTGCATACATGGTTCCTTCGGAACCCAGACTGCCTTTTGACAGTTAACCTAACTTGATTACACCTTTATCGTGCATCCTAATGTGGCGATTCTGTTTGTGAGGCTTAGATATTGTAGTATCTTGCTATAGCCTCATCCGTCTTTTTCACGCTATTTTCCCAATTTTCCTCGATTTCCATCAATGCTCTAATGCAATCAATGTTCTCCGGTATTACGTCGCTCTCCTGATGGATAGCTTGGAAATAGTATAATCTGTTTCCTACTAGCCTTACACCGTCCTCCCAGACAAAAATTTCATGCAAATCTCCCCATTTTCTTCCTATGTCTCTGGCCATTTCCATTACCTCCGCTGTGGTGGTTATCCTATTGCCTTCGCCATTCATCACAATAACCCTGGGCGTTTCTTTCCACATCTCTATGATCGACTCAGTAGATAGTCCGTGTCCTTCTGGAAGGTCAGCAATTATTGCATGGAGATGCATAATGGTAGTTGGGACAGCAACGGCCAAGGAGTTTATTTCAATTTCTGGTTTGACAGTCATCACATCTGGCCCATGATGGCTAGGTACTTTGAGAACTGGCTTAATTGCATTTATTGGGCCCTTTTTTGAATCTCCGGGGTCTGCGGCCCTTCGGATCATGGTGCACTCAACTTTCAATGAGCCACAGTGCTCGTAAAGTGGGACTAGTGTCCTGGAAAGTCCCGTAGTATTGCAAGATACAACTCTGGTAGATTCTGCACCAAAATTCTCCGAGTGATTTGCGCATGATGTATATGAAAGACCTGTGAGTGAGTGTTTTTCTCCCCCTTGAAAGATGCTCTTAATTCCTGCTTCTACGTATTTTTCCAGATTTTCCTTGCCCATCTTACCTGGAGAGCAGTCAATGACTACGTCAGAAATTGCAAGGAGGTCCCTGAGTCCGCCTCTACAATCAAAGGGGGAACTGTCGAAAGTTCGAATCATTTCAGGGTCATCTGAGGTACAATATATGTCAAAATTCTTCCTTACTGCCATTTCACAACCAAAGCTTGGTCCAGTCTTTGTGACACCCACTACTTCCATGTCGTCCTGTGCATCTACTGCATCTGCAACCCTCTTTCCTATTGTTCCATACCCATTGATTGCAACTTTCACTATTGCCATAAACCCCCTCCTATAACACCCCCTCTGGTAGATGCTCTATCAAGATAACTCAATATGCAGAGTTTCAATCAATGTATTCGAAAACGTCCGTCACAATGAAGACCATTGGCCAGACTCGAAGTACGATGGCGATGAGGGAAGAGACGGCAAGGAGCGTCAAACTCAACAGGGAAATATCCAAGATGCTTCCGGAGGCCATAGAAAAGGATCGCCTCATAAAAATTGGTTATGGGTCAGGAGGAGATACTAAACCAAGGGATGGGGATTTTGGTGTGGTTACCCACCTCCCTGAAAAGTCGAGAGTACTAATTCTGGGAAATCTCGGCGAGTGTGTCGGTTCCATGAACAGAGGCGGTATTTTGAATGTTGAAGGATCATGTAGTTCGATGCTGGGGGCATTCCAATCAAGTGGGAGAATAGTGGTAGAGAGAGACGTAGGCGATAGGCTAGCAATGAACATGAAGGGCGGAGATATCGTGGTAATGGGGTCCGCAGGCATAGACGCGTGTGCGGGAATGGTCGGCGGAACAGTGGTAATCAGGGGCCATGCTTCTTCAGGAGTTGGATCTGGAATGAAAGGAGGGACATTAGTCGTTTTGGGCTCGGTTGGAGAAGAACCAGGAATCTCAATGACTGGTGGGAAGATAATCATCGCTGGTAGTTGCCCCCCTCCAGGAGAGGGTGCGAAAATGAGATCGATTTCAACAGAGGAGGTTTTGGAAATTTCCGAGATACTGGAGCCATTGGGACTTTCGGTGGAGGATGATGCCCTAGTTTTGATTCCCGAAGAGACAGGGGCCACGAGAAGCGTACCTCCGAAAAGATGGATTTCTGAGGGATTTGAAAGAATTGCCATCAGTCCTTTGGGACCGGAGAGAATAGCTGAACACTCTAAGGTGGATACGGCAGTTAGACTTCTCCCAGTTGGTTCGGACGAGGGAGGACTATTCTTGGACGTCCCATGGGTGATAAAATCAGATAAAGGAAACTCTAAATCATCGAAAAATAGTTTACCTAAAATGGTCAAAACCGATCCCTCGGATGGAGATCTTTTGGTCATCGGAGAGAATGAGCTTATGGCCTTTCCAAACAATATCTCTGGGATATCTGGAATAGTTTTGGATTTGCAGATGATGCCCCCAATGAATGATGCAGAAATTGAGGCAATTTTAGTATCAATGTCGAGTCAAATCGATGATAATTGCTTGATTCTGTTAAGAGACGGAGTCGAGAGAGTAGAAGGACTGTTCAGGTTGATAGTAGACTTAGATTTGGATGGAGCTGTAGTTGGAGTAGCTACGCCGGGAGGGAGCAGGGCATCTGCCTCTCTTCCTAGGATCGGCTTATCATCGAGGGCCATGGGTTTTGAATCTCAAAGGAGGATCGTAGCAATAGAGATTGCCAGCCAGCCTACTGCTGAGGACATGATAGTGACTAGGGCATCCGGGTGCTCATTTATTATTGGCCCCTTAGACGAAGAAATGGGTGAAGAGGGCATCCGAAGTAAGGTAATTCCAGAGCTTGTTGGCTTAATGAAAGAATCAGGCATCTCTAGCTTGGGAACTGTTGGTAGAAGGGCCCTCAGGGCCAAAGACATGGAAACTGCGGCGATAAGTGGATTACGATTGGTTGGATTTGAGAGGCCTTTACCCATGTGGTTAGGGAACTGAGGTATCGATATGCCAACAATATCACTTAACCACTCGATGATGAAGAGGATACAGGAGATGAATGGTGCGGCATATGATGGCCCCATTCTGACAGATTTGCTACCAAATATAGGCTGTCCAGTAGAGTCAAACGATGAGGATGAAATCGAGATAGAGGTTTTTCCTGACAGGCCGGATCTTCTCAGTCACGAAACCATGGCCAAGGCGATAAGAGCATTCACAGGAGTTGGGTCAATCGAAACCAAAGTAGAGGTCACTAAGGGAGAATTCGGCATTGAAGTTGATCGGACTATGAGTAGCATAAGGCCTGTAATCATGGGGGCAATAGTCAGATCTGTCAATACTGGCAAAGGCCCCCAGGAGAGAGACTCATTTATTCAAGCACTAATGGACCACCAGGAGAAGCTTCACATGACATTGGGCAGGAAGCGATCATTTTCATCAATAGGTGTGCACGATCTTTCGAAGCTGAGTCCTCCTTTCAGATATGTTTCAGTTTCCCAGGACTTTTCATTCACGCCCCTGGCATCAGAAAAGGAAATGAGCATATCGGAAATCCTATCCTCGCACCCCAAGGGCATTGAGTATTCCTCACTTATGGAGGGGCTAGATTCTTTTCCAATAATTCTGGATTCCAATGATGAGGTCATTTCTTTTCCACCCGTAATTAACGGTGCTCGCACAACTGTAAACGAAGATACAACAGACTTCTTCATCGATGTCACAGGATTCGATGAAAGGGCCTGCGAAGCATGCTTGCTTCTCGTTTGTCTGTCTCTGAGCGAGCTTGGTGGGGCAGTAGAGAGTGTAGAGATTACAGGTTGGGACGGCAAGGTAAGGACAACTCCAAATTTTGAGAATAGAAATCATCGTGTTCCGAATCGTTTGATAGAGAAAATACTGGGTGTAAAACTGAGCGATGAAAGAATAAGTGAAGCGATTAACAGAATGGGCGGGAAGTTGATTGAGTCGCGGACGATTACTGATGGATCGGAAAGACATGAAAGATGGTCGGACTGTGTTGTCGGAGAAAGGGAACACGTGTTCTCAATGCCTCGTTGGCGTAGCGATATAATGCACCCTATTGACATAGTCGAGGATATAGCGATTGGTTATGGCTACGGGAACCTCCCAGAAGTTCTATCATCCATACATATTGACTCAACTCCTCTAGGCTCTTCAAACCTACATCGGAGGATCAGGATGAGCATGAGGGGTGTTGGATTACAGGAGATACAAAGTCTAACACTATCCAATGAAAGAGACCAATTTGAGAAGACTAATTGGAGTCCTATTTCTAAGGTGACCACTATTTCCAATCCTATAAGCGTGGACCACACTTTGCTCAGACAATTTATATTTCCTTCATTGATGAATATTCTAGCTTCAAATAGGCATCATGAGCTTCCTCAAAAAGTGTATGAGCTCGGTGAGGTGGTTCACGATGGTGAGAATATGTCCAGGGTGTCTTGGGCTTGCGCAGAAGTGGGAGCGGGTTTCTCAGTTGCAAAGGGTATTGTCCAATCGCTACTCAGAGATCTTGGTGCAGATGGCTCCTCTGTCTCGTTCAGAGACATTATGGATGATTCTGGACCATGGATTGGTGGAAGGGGGGCAAAGGTGTTTGTCGGCGATAATGAGATAGGGGAATTCGGGGAAGTCTCGCCAGAGGTGATTCAATCATTTGGAATTAGAACGCCCATACACGCAGGAGAGTTTGATGTTGGGATTATTTCGAATAGCATTAGTGATCCATTACAGTAATTTTCTCCATCACCAAAGGGCAGAAATCAAAGCTTATACTGATTAGCGTGGCTCATGCGAAGTGGCCTATTCGCAATCTCAGTGATTCTCGGAATAGTCACTACTCTTGCTTTCCATACTATTTCAATTAATTATCCCAGTCCTTTTTCTGAGAATGGAAAGGATGTTCTATCGGTGAGCAAATCGGATTCTGAGATCAATGGATTGGAGTTCGGGGCATCTTCCGGCTCGATTTTCAATATCGACCCTGATTCCTCAATTGGCATTAATGTCAATTTTAGTAGTCAAATGGAGAATGATAAGCAGGTATTGTTGATTATCGATTGGCCGGACAAATGGAATGTTTCCTGGAATTACGAATCTTCTCCTGATATCGGTAAGGAATATATTATATCTCCAGGACAATTAATTTGGACAGAGTTCACAATATCCTCACCTTCCGTGGTAGGGGGATTTCCACTTTCTCAATCCCTCCATGGTTTCTCGATGTCCCTTGTTGGCTTGGACGGCCAAATAATCGACTGGTACAATTTCTCACTTAGGTACGGAAATTACGACGCTATTGAGATATTGCAAGGTGGAGGGTCCTCGTCCATCTCCCCCGGTGGAACGGTAACTCTGGAGACAATTGTTCGAAATATAGGAAACTCAATTAGGACTATGCAGATAGAAATCGTAGCCATCGGAGAGGAAGGTGTGGAAATTTCCGAACCGGGTTCGTTCTTTTCATCGGGGAATTGGAGTGCCTCTGTCATAGAGAGATGGAGGGTCGAGGATTTGGCCCCTAACGCAACTGGTTCTGTATTGGTCCAGGTATTTTCGCCCAGCGAAATAGGGGATTCTCTGAACTTCGAAATCCGTATTTGGAGCACGGGTAACTCTCTTGATTATTTATCCGTTAATCATGAAGTAAGCGTGGTGCCGAGGGACGGGGGAGAGATATCGATATTGGAAGACGGTTGTTCTACATCGAATATCATTCCGGGAGATGCCTGTGAGGTCAGGGTGGTTCTGGTCAATACTGGTGATAGCCCGACATCATTTCGGATCTCTTTATCCGGGATTCCAGAGTGGATTAATTTAACTCCCGAGATGGATTTTGTTGAGCTTCAAAGAGGGGAGTCTTCGGATCCAATTAGTGTATTCTGTCAGGTCAAAGAAGACACACTACACAATCTCACTAGTAGGATTACTATAACCATGTCAATCGGTGACTGGTCTCCGGGAGAGGTTTCTTTTGAGGTCAAATCTGGTGCCCTTTTTTCTTGGTCATTGGGAGGTTTTGAGGAAGACATTGATTCGGGAAACTTGACAGGTTCTTGGACCATAACAAACACAGGAAATTCAATTGATGGTTTGATAGCTTCAATCGACTCTAGTGTGGTTGCCGGATTTGGTATTGACGTGCTTGTACCTGATTCAGAGATTATAGTTTTTAAATCGGATAGGGCATTGGAACTGTATCCTGTCAATCCAGGTCAATCAATAGAGATTCTTGGTTGGATGGAGGTCCCCAAGACAGCCCCTACTGACACAATTGTAAATTTAAGCGTAGAAATGAGGTCTGCAATGGATCCCGGGATATTGATTATCGAGGCCGTCTCAATAAACATCAGTGGTGAGGCCCCATCAGTTAATAGTCCCGATAAAGGAAGTTTCAGAGAGCCGATAATTCGTTTCCTTAACCTATGGCTAGAACCGACAATGATCGTTTCAGTCATACTAATTGGCCTCTATGGAACTTCCTTAGCTTTGAAAAGAACCTCAACTACATCGGTCACTACTCATAAATCAGAAGAGGAAGGTGACTGGATATCGAAATTTTCTAGGAGCGAAACGAGTGAGGTTTCCCTGGAGAGGGGTATTCAGATTGAAGTATCCGAGTTTGAGAAGTCTTTCTTTGGCCATGAGGGCAGACCGGATGTAAAATCCCAAAGTGAAATATCATTGGAGGCTATTGATGATGCAAGTAGGCTACTTGATGATTCAAAAGAGAAATCGGATATCGAAGAAGTATTGAGGATCGCTGAAGAACTGGAAAGTCAGGATCTTCTGCATCCTGATAATGTAATCTTGGATATCGAGGAAGATTCTTCCATTTCTGGAAAAAAGGGGAGTGACAATCAAGTCCCTCCTGAGTTTGACTTAGAATTGTGAGAGGATACGGCATAGGTGTCGACGAGGCCGGCAGAGGCCCTGTAATCGGGCCATTAGTAGTATGCGCGCTAGCGATACCAATGGCAGATTACCCAATTCTGGAAGAAGTGGGAGTAGCGGACTCTAAATCTCTGTCAAAGAAGAAAAGAGGCGAAATATCAAAATTGATCAAGATTGAAAGTGCTAATAGGGGCTGGAAAATCGGACTTTCAGTATGTAGTCCCGAAAGAATAGATATGAACAGTATTGAGTCAAATCTCAATATTCTTGAAGCCAAGTTATTCTCTGAAGCAATAAAGAACACGGTATCTGCAAAAACTGGAGGGGGAATCTTTCTTGATGCCTGTGATGTTGACCAGGTCAGATTTGGGAAGAATGTGATGTCTTACCTCGGAAATGAATGGGCGGAGTGGGACGTAACGTCGGAACATAAATTGGACCAGTCCGATTTAATAGTAGGTGCATCAAGTATAATTGCCAAGGATACAAGGGATTTGGCCATATCAGATTTATCGAAAAAGTTAGGATTGGACATTGGATCTGGTTATCCTTCAGATCCAAAAACCAGGAGGGCAGTTAGAGAGCTAGTCTCGGGGACAGCCCCTCACGATTGTCTAAGGTGGTCATGGTCCACAGTTAGGGATGCGTGGATCTCTACTCACAACTCTCCGGTACCCCTAAGACATGACGAGCTTGGAAAATATGTTCAAGTCGATCTTCGGGCGTGGTCAGACAGCAATCACAAATAGGTAAGGCCGGTAGCATTACAACAATGGAAGATGAGTCGGTGTTGGGAGAAGAGGCAACATCTGCCATCCGTAAGTATGCCCTACAGAATGCATTGGAATACAATGGAAACGGGAAATCAGGTAGTGTCCTAGGTAGACTACTTTCTGAGTTCCCAGACCTAAGGTCGTCCGCCAAGGATTTGATTCCATTGATTTCAGAGCATGTCGAGGAAGCAAATTCGATTGCAAAAAATGATGGCTTGGAACGAGTTAGGGAAATTCTTGAAGGGACTAATCCAGAAGCATTGAATCGTGAAAAGCAGAAGAAGAGGGTTGGTCTTCCTGAGCTAAGGGTTAACGGGGCGGAAGAAGTTGTTCTGAGGTTCGCTCCAAATCCTAACGGCCCTCTTTCAATAGGACACTCTAGAGGAGTGGTGATTAATTCGGAATTTGCAAAAATGTACTCCGGGAAAATTATACTTAGGTTTGATGACACCGATACAAAAATCAAGCCCCCTTTGCCTTCGGCTTACGAATCCATTGAAGACGAATTTGAATGGATATCCGGAGTGAAACCAGATGTCGTAATTAGGGCCAGTTCAAGAATGGACGTATATTTGGAGCATGCTGAGAATATGATATCTCAGGGGATCTGTTATGTTTGCAAGTGCTCAGCTTCTGGGTTTAAGTCGCTAAGAGACAATATGGTACCGTGCCCGTGTAGGGAGAATAATGTTGAATTGAACCTGGATCAATGGAAAATGATGATTCTTGGGAAAATAGAGGAGGGGGGGAGTGTAGTGAGGGTAAGGACTGATCTTGAATTGCCCAACCCAGCTTTACGGGACTGGCCCGCACTCAGGATCCAACACACCCCGCACCCAATAGTTGGGGACAAGTACAAGGTTTGGCCTTTACTTGACTTCCAGAGTGCCGTTGAAGATCACTTGCAGGGTGTTACTCATATTGTGCGAGGTAAGGACTTGATGGATAGCACTAGAAAACAGGCGCTTCTGTACGAACATATGGGTTGGAAATATCCAGAGACGTTGTATTGGGGGAGGGTAAAATTGCATGAATTCGGTGGATTTTCAACATCCTCTATCAGGGAGTCTGTAGAGAAGGGGGATTTCTCAGATTGGGATGATCCTAGGCTTCCCACTGTTTCCGCACTCAGGAGGAGAGGATACACTCCAGAAGCTATCAGGGAGTTCTGGATCGAACTCGGCCTGACACAGAAGGACATATCAATCTCAATGCAGACAATCGATTCCAAGAATTCTAAAATCATCGATTCGCGGTCAGCAAGACGCGCTTTTGTAGAGGGGCCTGTTATTCTAAATCTAGTATATCCAGAGGATATTAGCTATATTGACGACGTTGTGAGGTTGAATAATCATCCAGATCATCCAGAAATGGGATATAGGGAGTGGGGCCTTAAGCGAAGAACTATTCAAATTTCCAAAAATGACTATTTTGAAGGAGTTGTGAGGTTGAAAGACTTCGCAGATGTCGAAATAAGGGGAGAAAATGCCATTTTCATATCCAGAGAAAAGGGCGGTGGTGCACAAATAATACACTGGAATTCTTCGGACAGCTGTTTAAAGGCTGAGATTTTAGTTCCGGCAGATGATGAAAATATAGTACTCCGTGGAGTTATTGAAGATTCGGAATATGCCGTTGGCGAGATCGTCCAACTCGAAAGAATGGGTTTCGCCAAAGTTGAGTCCACTGATCCGGAAAATGGCAATATTGGTCTGATATGGCTACATGGATGATTATCATACCCTCGCTTTTTGACATTGAAGGAGTCCGAAAGGGGTTGAGTTCAAGATGTTGAGGTTCTGTCGAACATCATGACAGTGCGCACCAGAGGTCTGCCCGCGATACTCGTCTTGATCTTCTTGATGGGAATCCTAGGCCCTATATCGAACGTTTCATCTCAGGAAGCTAGTTGTTGCACGGACGATAGTTTCGAGTTATTTCTAATTGGTGATGCTGATTCGGGAGGCTTGACTCCCTTTGAATCTGAGATAGATGAAACTGAGTCGAAGCTAGTCAACCAGGTCCTCCAACCAGTGGAGGTTGGGTCTTGGAAGGTACCGTGGGGGATTGATGGAGATTATCCCGCAGATACATGGGATTTCAATATCCACTATGAAGTTCAAGGTGCTGTTGGCGTCAATATCAATATGACTGTAGAGGTGAGGATAGGTGGGTCATTCTACGAGGGCGGAACTTCGGGTTTAGAACCATACCTGACAGGCGAGGGAGATGTTCAGTCAGCGATAGATATCGAGTCGGGAGACATAAGAGAGGATGATATTTTAGAGATAACCCTGATAGTCCAACTACTAGGGTTTAACCAGCCGGGTGATGACTCAGGAGTAGTTTTCCAATGGGGAAGCTCTGAGAAAGCATCCGGTATATCTGTGAAAATGCCCCTGGTGGACATAGAAATGAAGGATGCAAGCGTAAGTGGCAACCTAGTTTATTTCCCTATTCTCATATCGTCTGGATTTGAAGATCGGATTTGGTCATCATCAACCGGTATTTTTGAAGTACAGAACGTAGCTGTGGCAGATAAGCCGGTGGCTACACTGGTCGAAGGAGGAGTTGAAGTTACCTTTGTTTGGAGCATTCCTGAGGGAGTAGACAGTGGATCATTCCTCACTGAGTTCATCCTGGAGCCTCAGAGTGGTTTACTTATCGAGTCAAATATGACTCATTTCATAGAATCTGGAGGGGATGAGGGAGGAGGAGCTTCTTGGTATCCGGCTAGCGAGCCCCTTAGGAGTGGTGGGTCGGACATAGTCATCGGCGTTGATGCAAATTGGGATGGCAAGGAAGTCACAAAGAAAGTTTCTTTGGAGTTCGATGGGGCCATGTCTCAGTGGATGAGGTGGGGGCTGGACAATATAGGAAACCAAAGCCTTGGTTCCAGTAGCTGGTGGAGGAGTCTGAATTCATACTCAAGCTCTGTTCCGGATTCTGACTACAACAATAAGATGGTCGATAGTTCCGAAATCAGTGCACTTGAGGGTTATTTGACTGGGTCTAATTCTGACTTAGAGTCATTCCTTTCAAACGGACTTTTCATTGAGGCTGAGTCGATAATTGGAATCGATCCGTTCGAACTTGGACCGACACAAGTCTCGGTTGATTTGGGAGGGACAAGCGGATTTAGTTCGGAAACCATAACCATTAGAATTGCAACATCATACTCGTTGATGGAAGGAGAGAGGCAACTACTCATAGAGAGCTTTTCAAGACCATCGGATGAGGATTATTGGACAGGAGTTTCTGTTGACATAAAGATTCAGGGGTCGATGCTGACAGACATCGGAATAGTTACGGCCAGTGGGATCGATTATTCGCACAGAAGGTGGATTGTTTCTGAAACATTGAGAGTGTATGAGCCGGATCTGGATCCTGAGCAGACTTTCAGGGTAGAGTTTACGCCTTCTGGTAATGGGCTATTCAGTGTGTTACTTGGTTCTGGTATGATGGTATTAATCCTGAGTCTCTCAATAGGTACAGGGATGACAATGACCCGTAAAAGATCAAGATTCCCTACTATGATTACTGTCGCTACACTGGGGATTCTCTCTTTCTCGATATATTTCCTCGGTTTGCCCATGCAGATGGTACTCGGGGTCGTTTCCAGTAGCGTCTTACTTGTATTCCCAATATCTTTACTCTCTCCGAAGACAGGGGGAGGTTCTGGGATTTCGAACGCTCCGAGAGTAAAATGCCCTTCTTGTGGCGCAACTGTAATGGTTGAGTCTGAGGTTAGGCCATTACGAATCACCTGCCAAGGGTGTGACAGTGTAATTAGAATTGAGGAGTAGTCATAAATTCCCATTTCTAATTAGGGAGTCAATGATTTTGGAAGACGCGATTCTCTTGTCGTTATCTTTCCAGATTGATGAAGATAGTCTTATCTGGCTCGCTAAGTCGGACTTCCAACCCGGAGCCATGATGCAGTTCCATACAATTTCCTCTAGTCTAGAGGTTGAGGGAGTTGTTGATTGAAGGGCCCCCCTGACCAAATGAGAGATTGTTCTGGCCCTTCCCTCATTGCCCATAGAGTCCCACCGAGAAGAGATTTCTTGGAGTTTTTCCGGATCTATAAAATCCAGATTTTCAACATTTGGCATTGGCACTTCTGTGATCGGGACGACCCTGATACTTCCCTCGGATCTCAGGGTGTCTTTTAGTGAAGCATAAACTGGGTCGTAGGTCATGTCCATACAATTATGTATCCAATTTCCAGAAATAGCCCATGGCCTCATTCTTCTAACTTTAGGTCCTGAAGGTGAGATTAGTTGAGCAATGCAATGACAGATAGAGACTGTTGTCAATGGGCCAACTTTTGGGTCTCCTTGGTGACCGGATAATGCAACGGACATTGTTTCTGTAACCGTTAGTATGTTTCTTTCTGCATTCCATTCGGCCCCTTTTCCCTCTCTTGAGGTTTCAATTATTATGCAGTTTTCCATTCCATCTGAGATATGGCTTCCCAACCTCCTCCTATACTGGATATTTGATTCCAACAATGCTGCTTCAATAGGTGCTACAGAGAGTGAGCCCTGAAGGTTGGTCTCAGAAATTATGGTAACTGGAAGTTTTGTATTCATCAATTCAGAGACAGCGTTCCTTACTGAATGTTCGATGGGAGAGAAAGGTTCTGCTGAAATTAGGTCCCGCACGACTCAGCTGAGTGGATGGGGGTACAAATCTCTACTGTCACTATTCAACCATTAAACGAAGCTGATCTCTCTTATACTGCCAGTCGGCATCTAGTTTGTCTGTACTCTTGTAGTATCTTGCAAGACGGCGGATTTTTGACTCGCAGAGTTCCAATTGCCTTCTATTATGCTTGTCCTTGGGGTTATTGTTGAGATGGTCTATTAGTCCCTGAGCCCTTCTCATAAGATTCATCATATCTTCAGGGTAATTTGGGGAGACTCCGTTTCTAGAAAGAATCTGAGAAATTCTTTCGCCCATGACTAATCGGACATCGGGGACTGCAAATCTGTCTCTGAGAATAGTTCCTATCATGGCATTTGAATGTCCTTCCTTATTCAAATCCAGAATGTTCGACTCAATGGACTTCTTGTCTTTTTCTGACCATGTCGGAGGCTCTGTAGAGTATGGCTTGGATGAGCCACTCGAGCCTTTTCCGCCTGAATGCATGCGTGACATCTAACAATCTCCGGCCCCGGCGACCTGCTCTCCCTCTTTAATGACTACGCAGACTTTTTTTCTACATCACTCAGAGTCTGTGGCGGGCCTTTGCCAGCCTTCCCGGCCCAAATGGCCACTCCCAACCAGGTGCCACTGCTCTGGCACTTCCTATTAGCAAGTTATTCTGAGTTACTAGAACTTCATCACCCATCCTGATTTCTCCGACGATGGATTCTATATTAGTAGGGAAAATGTCTCCTTTCCATTTATGCCCTTCGGAAATTTCCACGGTAGGAAACTTTCCACTCTCAAGCAATAGAGGCAATGATTTCTTGGAGAAGGCGAATCTTCCATCACGAGGATTCCATTTAGCTAACTGTTCGCCGTTCTTCGAGATACTAAAAATTGGAGGGCGTCCTGATACATCTGCTCCCTCAAGCCAATCATCAGTACCATGAATGAATCTTGATCGGGACTTCATCAGTTCGATTCGATTCAGCTTTTCCGAGACATCGTCAAGTCCATACATTTCTACTGCTTCCATGACTGAGCTGTTTAGTTCGGAGAGGGATTCTTTAGACCCTGCTGTACCTTTTCTAGTGCCCTTGACTATCGCCATATCAAGTGATAAATCAATTCCAGAGTGGTCTATGACATAGGAGTAGTTGGACCTCTTGCAGATATCCGCTATCATTGAATTGATCATGTCTAGCTCATCTGCATCCCAATCCCCCGTTACGGGAATATCGTAGTGTGCCGCAGGCCAGATATCCTCAAGCTCTCTAGGGACCAGACCCAAAGGAGATGTCACCATTACCTGGTGCACCCTATTGGAAGGGATATTTTTCAGGAATCTATGATGGCTTTGGGAAAGTCGGTATGGCTTAGTAGCAGAGCAAGGTAACAACACAAGCACATCAGACTGATGAGAGGGTGGCGTATGGACGTTGGATATTCTTTCTCTCCAGTCATGTATCAATTTATCTTGCCTGCTTATAGGAGAATTATACCGTAACCTCCTTCCTGAATTATCCACACTTGTCAGAATAGAGCCATCAACATTCTGAAGCAACAATTTGTTATGCCTCCTGAGTCTTTCCACCGACCTTGGACTCGAAAGACTGGCCTTTTCCGCTTGTTCTCTAACTGTACCAGATCTAATTGCCGATCTCAAGGAGGCTATTGCTTGCATCCAATGGGTAATTTGTGAATCCATGCTGGAGTCTTCCGACAAGGAGGGATCCGGGTCCCTTGGACCATCTGAGGTAAGGAGAATTCCGTTGGCAGACGCCACTCTTGACCTATTTAGATCAAAAAGATCTATCCCAATCCATGAAAGTAGAGAACAGTTGTCGGGACCAGATATCCCTGGAGCCCATATTAGAGAAGCGGGGAATCTCCTTCTAACAATATCAATAGCTTGTGAAAGCTTTCCCGCAGCATTGGAAAGCTGTGGGGCATCAGTGATTGCAATCACCGAGGGTTGTTTATCTGATTTTACCAGTGAAATATCGTGGTGTAAAGATTGCCAGGAAATGGGTAAGAATTCAGTTCCTCGGCCAAACTCTCCGGAATCTGAGGAGGAGAGGCTGGGCGGAAGCACAAGTCCTTCTGAAGATTGCCAAACATCCAGTCCATCGAATGGATAGCATAGATTCCCCCTAGTATAGAGAGTCAGTTTGGACGGAAGCTTAGATGAGTCTCTCTTGAAGGTGAACGGGGCTATTTCCAGAGGAAGGTTTTGGTCTAAATCAGACAGTATTAATCCCGGAGCCCATGATTGGGGTTTATTCCTGTCTCCCAGCGAAAAAAGTCTTGAGAAGCGGTCCCTTGAGACTACTTCCCTGGAGAGAGGCCTGCCATTCATATATGTCCGAAGTGAACTTTTCGCTTGAAGGATTCTAAGGTATGACTGTCTCCGAGAGCCATGAGAGCGACGCAGGCTAGTGCGATTGTAGTAATTTTACTACTGTCATTGATCCCTCAGGCTATTTCCTCTGAAGGCAATGGGGCAGAGCCGATTTTACAAGGGGAAAGCGAAGAGCCGGGGCCTTTCTGGATACTGTTCACATGTAAGCTAGAGTCGTGTCCCGGAATGGAGCTATCAATTATTTCGGATGGCGAGAGCTTCCATTATTCAGATTCTCATCATGTAGAATGGAGTGGAATCATAAATAATACGGTAGAATGGGAACTAACGGGCAGTGATTCCCTGGGGCCCGAGGATTTTGTCATCACTTCAATCTCCACCGATAATGAAGGAGTAATGGAAGAGGAAGATCTACCTGATATTGTCCCTTCTCCCGGACAGAATTCTGACTGGCTGTCCATTGATTATTCCTCTATTTGCCAACTAAATAGGTGTGATAAAACTAATTGGGAGAAAGATAAGGTAACTTTTACTGGTTCCTTGGATAACTCTTCTGATGAAGATGCAATATTGGTATTGGGAGATTTCGGAGATGTCGTTAAAATTACCGATATCAACAGTAGAAATTTAGTTGACCTAGAAGTATGGCACAGAGGGGAGGGAAAAACTCTCGTCAGGAGCATTTCATCTTCTGACTTCGATGGGTTACTGTTAGATTATCCTCAGGATTCTGAACTTTGGATTCGTATAGTACATTCCAGTTTGGGGGATTTCTCTCCATATCAGTTTAATGTAGTCAGTTTTGACGGAGACAAGGAGGGGCCTGATGGACATGAGTTGCCTAATCCATGGATCTATGGTTACCAATTACATGCTAATTCCACAAATGACAATGTCTTTCGAGGACATATCTCAACTGGTGATGTCGAGGGCGACTCTATTTTGGTGTCTTCTGGATCAAAGATGTTGATGCAGTTGGAGTGTGAATTTACTGGAGGTGTTTCACTCGACATAGTAGTTCATAAAATAGGAAATATAACAAGGAAGATTCTAGAAAATTTAGAGGGTTGTCCTGAAGAATTGCAAACCCCGGAATCCACAACCGGGGTGGAATTTAATATGAAATCCGAGGTTCTTTCTGAATGGTATATTGAGATTACTCCACACACCAACGGTGATGGAAGTCTGAAGGGTGATGCTCCTGATTTTCTTTGGACCGAAACGGGGCCTTCTGAGTTTTGGACGCATCTAAGACCTGGACCTGGTTCAATATCAGGGAGTCTTGGACTAGGGGATTCAGTAGACATTCACCCGTTAGAGATCAATGATGAAAACGGTTCCCTAATAATGATTAGATCGGATATTGATTCGCCTGTTACATATCAGATTCAGGAATTGAAGCAGGATGGCTGGCAGATTTTGAATTATACTAATGGGGCAATGATTAGTTTGCCAAAGGGAAATCATGCGATTAGGGTGGAGGGGCTGTCTCCGATCAGTGGGGATGTGAGTTATGAATTTACAATACTGTACTTGGGTGAGAATATTCCCGATGATGGGGAGTACATGGACATGTCCCATCTATTTACCAACTTCTACATTCTAATTGGATTTTTGATGATCCTTCCATTACTTGTTGTCCTGTGGTGGAATCGTTCTACCATCATCCAAAGAGGCTTAGATTCGAAAGTTAACGAAAAACATGACATTGAGAGATTGAGTAAGCTCAGGGAAAAACTCACAAAATCCAATATTAAAGATATAATTAGCCCAAGAGAGATTGAAAGTGCCTTAGGGAAATTGGGAGAAACTCCGTGGGAGGGTGTACTAGAGGAGTGGGGGAGCCCAGACCTCAGGCATATGACCGAACAGATTGAGATTTGCGCTTGGCGTCCCATGAATGGTAGTTTCCTTATCATTGGAATCAGGGCATTCGAAAAGAAGTGGAGCCTAGCGGCATTAAACCTGAACTCTCCCGAGGGTTCAAATGTTGAAATTGACGGCATAAATCCTTCTTATATTTGTGAAGGGCAAGATATTTTCCTCGATACAATAGAGCCTCACAGTAAGAAATTCTTGAGAATTTCAATAAGGGGTAATCCTTCAAATATAGAGCTGGAGATATCTGGTCTGGTTGATGGTGAGCCATTGGCCGCAGTGCCAAGAGAGTCCTTATCATGGGATGAAGAGAAGTGATTACCCTCTTCTCCTAGAAGCCTCTCTCCTAATCCTGTCCTCGATTCCCTCTGTATCTGACCCGAGTAAATCTGCCATAGATGATATCTTCTTCTTCTGTTCTCTGGTTAGTTTTTTTGGCATGTCCAATTTTAACACGACCATTACCGAACCCCTTCTTGAACTCCCTTGAATAGGTAGGCCCCTTCCTTTTATCTCAATAGTATCCCCAGGTTCCGATCCAGCGTCTATTTTTACGGTCAGGTTCTTTCCATCGATATGTGGTAGCTCAATTTTTGATCCTATAACGAGGTCTGAGAATCCTACAGGGAGGCCCATTAGTAAATCGGAGGAGTCCCTCTCAAACCATGGGTGCCTCTGCACCTCTATCTCAATGTATAGATCTCCCGGGAGTCCATTTTCTGTTCTTGAAGCCCCTCCATATCCCCTCATTCTTAGCCTTACTCCAGAGGTAATCCCAGGTGGTATTGTGAACTTAACCCTCTTACTCTGTTGGGACCTTCCCTGTCCACGGCATGAATCGCATGGGTCTGAAATTATTTTTCCCATTCCTCCACATGATGGGCACTCTGAGACGGATCTTTGGGTGAATGGCCCAAGTCTCTCCAGCCTCTCAACCCTTCCCCTCCCATCACATGCCGGACAGGATTTGACATTCTTTGGATCTTTGGAGCCAGAACCATCACAGTCTTTGCAATTTCTTAACGCCTCTATCTCTATCTCTTCTTCAGAACCGTCCATTGCTACTTGGAAGGGGACCGTGTGACGATAGATGAGATCGTCACCTTTGGTTGACCTCCTCCTTGATGATCCGAAGAATTGGTTGAAGATGCCATCGAAACCTCCTCCGAATAAATCGTCCAGACTTATGTTGACCCCTTGGAATCCTCCGGGTCCGAAAGGAGATCCTCCTGGCCCACTGTGGCCGAACATATCGTACTTTCTTTTCTCCTCTGGATTTGAGAGAATGGCATAAGCCTCCTGTACTTCTTTGAATTTTTTCTCTGCATCAGAATCATCGGGATTCTTGTCGGGATGAAATTTTCTCGCTAATGACCTAAACGCCTTCCTGATGTCTCCATCGGAGGCATTCCTGCTTACGCCGAGAACCTCGTAGTAGTCCCTCTTCTCCGTCATCTTGTTGGTTGCTGTGTAAGGGGTGATTTGAATCGTTCCCTATTAAATCAATAAATTTCCGCATGATGTGCAGTACTGAGACCCACTGTTATTGATGACACCACACTGGCCACATGATACTACAGACCTCACTGTAGATGTTGTGGCTGAACCATCCCATGGACTGTTTCCCGTCTTAGACTTAGAGTTCTTTTTGGCTGATTTCTTCTGCGCCTTCATTTTTGCCTTTTCTTGTTTGTTTTTTATTTTCTGGAGTCTCCGCTCTGCAGATCTGTCTAATGATGAGCTGAGTAGCTTTGAGATAGAAGTTTTACTTTGTTTTTTCTTTGTCTCATCGATTGCTTCTTCGTCAACGATGGTCTGCATGCCTGAAACACGGACCTCGGCTTCATACCCGTCTTCGACCTCAGTTTCACTCATCTCAGTATTCAGGCTACCGATACTTCCTGACATCCTTTTAGTAATCTTTTTGTTTGCCCTTGAGCCAGGGGAATTTGCCTTAGACTCTAGTTTCTGTAGGGCCTTATCTGACTTCTCGTCCCACAGTCCCCTATCCTCACTCTTGTAAGTCTTGGACAATCTCCTTATCGCGTTGGATCTATGATACTCATGATCTTCTATTCTGGAATATCTGGTAAGCATAAACAACCCAACAAGGATTGCAACAATATGCAATGAGGCTTCTAGAATGAAATCGTTTGAAATGACTTCATCCAGGACAGGAATTCCAAATCTGACTGCGACAATACACATTGTTGGCGCAATTAATAATGCCAACGATATTGATGGAGAACGATTGGTCATGGTAACCGCTCAGAAATTTACCATTTGAACCATTCGTGTTGAAGATTCGAGCAACATAACTTTCAGCCTATGCCACGTCGTATGGCCATGATAAGGGAGATTGAGGTCTCTACCACAATACAGCCTTATGAGGACCTAGATTTGGTTGTAAATTCTGTAAGGTCATTTTTTCCAGATTGGGATCCAGATTTGCCTTCAAGGGATGGTGGCTTCCCCTCAAACAATTCTCATGAAATTATTCATGGCTTCTCTTCATCACTGGACTTGTTCTTGGATGCAATTAGAAGGCAGTCAATACTTGACACAGCATTAGATGCGATGACAATTGATGGGGACAACAGCATCTGTGAGTTCTCGATTTCTAGACTTGCGTCTATGGCTGGAAAAGTCTCCTTCACCTTGGGTGAAAGAGTATTCGGGGGAAGCATAGATGTTTGCATCTCTGGCACTAAGTTATTGCTATGGCTGGAATCTGCAACATGGCACGAGGGCAGGAGAGGGGTTCCGAGATACGTCGGAGACGATATTTCGATGCAGAGAGATGGAAGATACACAGAGTGGTTCGACAAGAGTGGAAACTCAATCAGGGGTCCAGATTAGACTGTGGAATGCCATTTAGGTACCAATCTTCGATTGTTGGCAAATCTGCTGGTAGCCATTTTACTTCAAGTAATTCTTCCCTGGCCAACCATCGAGAGTCTCCGTGCTCTTTTAGAGTGATATCTTGGGGATCGACTAATCCACAATCAAAAATATTTAGATTCACATCCCTGTCCTTGTATGAATAGTCAATTTCGCATATTTTTGATTTTGGGTTGACTAAAATCCCTAGCTCTTCCTTTATCTCTCTAGAGAGAGCTTCCTGCATTGATTCGCCCGGATCTACCTTCCCCCCAGGAAACTCCCACCATCCGGACCAAGCGTCTCCTTCGGGCCTCATACATGAGAAAATCCTATTTTTCTTATCTCTCAGCAAAGCGCCGACTACTCTTAATTTTGGCCTATTTATCATCAGAAGGACCGCTCTCGAAACTACTTCGATTTGCCTTCCTAAACTCACTCTATCTGCTTTCGGGAGGTGTATAAACAGTACTGGAATTCTGGAATTGGATGCCAGAGTTCTGAAATAGGTTTCATTACAAACAAAGCTCCCGGCATCGGTGCTCCACTTGACGTCATCATCTGAGTCAAATTCTTCATCGAAATTGTGAATACTCACTGTTGTCTCAATCATATCTGGATAATTATGTTGAATAATTTCATTGTCTAATTTCCTGCCAGAGTTATCTGGGAATTTCATTGAGATTTTGTTTCTGGCATACCTTTCCAATTGAATAATGTTTGATTTTCTCGAAAGTCCGAGAAGCAATACAGCATCGAATTCTTCATTGTCTAGAATTTTCGAAGGGGTGATTGAGCCCGCCAAATCCACTGTCAGAATTTTATGGGATATCTGTACACCTTCTAAACTTGAGTTGAGAATTTCTTTTACAACCTGGGATGATTCGTTTACTTGCTGATCGTGGAATGGCTCAAAGCCCGTCAAGAGAACTTTCCGGTCACTCACAACTTTTGCGAACAGAAGGTAAGAATTGTTTTTTTCGCATCATTTATCAGTCACATTCATCCATATTGGCTACCTCGAATTCGATATGGAGCACGATTATGTCGTCATCCTTCCAACTGAAACCCATGAGGATGAGGTGACTGCAGCTGGAGTAATCTCTGTGATTTGGAGGGAGTTAAGCGGAGGCGTTGGCCCATGGGGTGCATTGAGGCCCATTGTTGCAGTGATTCTTTCGCTAGTCCCGTTCCTTTTTCTGGGCCAGCACTTCAATCGGCAACATAGGAAATCTGTTGGATGGTTTGTAATTCAATTCCCACTACTATTGTCAATCTTCCTCTGGCCCGTATTATTCCTATGGTCGATTGTTGATGCATGGTGGGTCTCAAGTGGAATCGTCGCAAGGTCCACATAGTTCAGAAATCTTCTGGGAGTTGGATCGGGCTAAAGAGATGTCCTGGGCTGGTTGATTTCGATAATTGCGACCTTGTTACGTATTCCCAATCCCTGAGGACTGCAAGAGCGGATAAAAATGGTAATTCTGTCTCATTTAGCACAGTTCTAACTATCGTATCTAGTATGTCCATCCTATCTTGGTCAACTGACTCAAGTACCCTCTCAAGAGGGAATGAATCTAGAATAGGGGGCTCATTAATCGACTGTAATTCGCGAGGGGAAAATATCTCAATAGGGAGAGTTTCGCCACTTAATGAAGCTGTTTCCTGTAACTTTTCTAATATTATTCGAATGTATTTGGATACCACCAAAGATACTTCGATGATTGGTTGACTATACTGATTGACGAAATTAACCATATTCTCATGTAGGAATAGTTGCTTCTCCTCGACTGAAGATGAGGGACTGGGGATTTGGCCGCCATGATCGTCCATGTACGGTCCAAGAGGAGGTCATTCATGAGTACTAGGTTGATCTATCGTCGTATCTTATTGGGGACCCGCTATTCCCCCTTAGGCCATCTAACAAATCATCTTCAATCTCGAAATGATCGTTTAGCCAGTCCCCGTCAGTATCCCAATTAGTGGGATCAGTACCATCGGCAATCTGATCTCCGTCTATGTCTAGGGCCCACCAACCATAGACGTACTCGCCTAGGAAAATATTAGGCAAATGGTATTGGTCGCCTGCAATCCTGTTGAATGAATCCGCCCATTCTCCATTCAGCAGGGTAATGTCATTACTGTTATCCACATTCTCATAATCCAAGTCGTTATCCTGAATGACCAATGCATATAACATATCATTATCATTTATCTTATTCATTCTGAAATAATTGGTGGATATTGCTGAGCTCCCTGAGCACGTACCCAGAAGACTCTCCCGTAGTTGCCACCATTCTGAAACTTGGTTTCCAGCGCAATCTAGAATACTAGAGTCTCGGATAAGTGAGGGCGATGACATGGAGGCATTCACTACGCCATAGTATTCTTGGAAATTATTGAACGGCTGGTAGACACAGCTACCCCCTGAGCAATCCCAGGACCCGTCATTATCGGCATCTTGCCCTGCATCTGTCGGATCCGTTGGATCATGAGTGAACCAAGCCCAATCCAGTGCCGGCCTTGAGATAACGCCATTTGAAACCTGGACAGGCTTCCAAACTACTGAGGTAACTTGATGCCATACTACAGAAATATGCATTAGGGAAGACCAATTATCATTTGTCTCATTCCATCCTCGATAATACTCATAGAAGTCTGGCATCATATCTCCATCGGTATCATTATCCAGTGGATTTGTTCCATACTTGAAGATCTCCCTACCGTCTGATAGATTGCCGTCACGTAAATAGGAGTCCACTAGTCCATCAACAAAGACTGGCCTCATTACAATTGAATCATCATCTGAATCTTCATCCAATGGGTGTGTCCCATTCTCATACTCCATCCAATTTGAGAAAAGTAGTGGTTGTGTTCCCTGGCCTAATTGCCACTCCTGAGAATATTCTGTGAATTGTCTCGCCTCCCAAAGTCCCTGTGATGCTGGAATATCTGAGATTTGCCTATCAAACCAACCATCTGAATCTGGGTCATAATTAATATCCAATGGGTTTACTGGATTGAGGGACCAGCGATAGTCATTCACTGGAAGGAATTCCCCATACACCGAGTAACAGAACTCCCAGCCATCTGGCATATTGTCTGAATCAGAGTCTTCATCTGTGGGGTCACTTATGCCCGCCAGACTAAAATTGAAATTATCTGAATTTACAGAATTAATCAGCCCCATTCTGTCTGAGGATTCTATGCTCTTGCTCTTGAAAATATCATACAGTTGGCCAAATGCTGCATCATAATTCATGCCTTCCTCGTCCATGAATGCATTGATGGAATCCGCACCATATGAAACTAAGCCAGTCTCATTAGGGATTGTCCCCACGGCTATTTTCTTACCATATATTTTCGATTCATATTCTGCCAGATTATCAAATGACTCGGAGTCAGAAATTTGACCGTCTCCGTCACAGTCGTAGGAGTCTCCATCAGAGTCTCTGTATACATCTGATCCGGTAAGTAGATTCATCTCCCAGATATTTTCTTCGAGATTCCACTGGGTAAACCAATATTCGTAGCCGTCACTCATTCCATCCCTATCGGTATCAACGTCATTTGGATCAGAAATTCCTAGTAGAGCGGAAAGTAGTGGCTTAGCAGGCATTCCAGATAGCCAATCTTGATACTGCTCCATGGCAATCTTAGCCTTTCCTTCCTTTCCAAATAATATCCTAAATACTCTATTGTTGGCCTCGGTTGGATCTATCGAATCTGCTTCTTCCCACATTCTAGGGGCGTCTGGAGGAGAGAGTGCACCATTTGCGGGATTATTATTGGTTAGATTGAGCTCCACCTGGTCAGTGATCCCATCCAAATCTGAGTCGTAATATCCATCACCGGCGACTAACGGATTAAGGGTCCACACAGAGTCGGTTGAATTCCATCTGGTGAATATCAGTTCGATTCCATCCAATAGACCATCTCCATCGGTATCCGGATCATTGGGGTCTGCAGTCAATCCCGAAGAGTTTCTCTGATCATCTGACATAAAATGCCCGAAGGATAGCGTTGATTCAGCGGAAAGCCAAGGGGTCGGTAGCAGTTCTCCGCCTACGCTTAGTAGGTAAAATTGAGGAGAGGTGACCAGTGGATCGGTCTCACTCAAGTTTCCATCAATAGAATTGTACTCCTCCCAGTTGTTCATCCCATCTCCGTCTGGGTCTCCATCTTGGTCTCTCTCATCCACGGGATTTAGAGTCCAATGCTCTTCGAAAAGGCTCCATCTAGCATGATAAAATTCCCATCCATCAGGCATTCCGTCTCTGTCCGAATCTGAGGAAAGAGGATTTCCAGAACCAACATCATTAGTTGTCGTACCATTAATCAGACTTAGATAAGCGGCACTAGTAAATTCTCCAAAGGACCCAGGGGCTAATCCAAGCCATGATGTATGGGATAGGTTCGTAGTGAAGTTTTCTGGGAATGGTAGCCCAGATTCTGTTTCATCATCGAAAACAATTTGATCTTTCAAATGATATTCAAGCCAATTAACTAGTTGTTCATCTAAAGACAGCGAGCCGTCCATATTGACGTCATATCCATCCCCATCTGGATTATTCAATGAATCGGAGCCATTGAGTGGGTTAATTCCCCTGTTTGCTTTGTTCCAAGAACAGGCATATCTTGCCTCCCATCCATCGGGAAGTGAGTCCCCGTCCGAATCTATGTTATTTGGATCAGTAGGGATCCAGGACAAAGCTGACTCATTAGACTCGCCATGAGATGGTAGCCCCTCTCTGATTACATCATCAATAATTTGACTCCATTGATACTCGCACAAGTTGGAAAGGCCATCTCCGTCGGCATCCTCGTCTGCATCGTTGGGATTTCGTGGATCTAGCGTCCACAGGTTTCCTCCTGTGTAGATGTCCCCCACCCATCTTCTGTTCTCGATTTCCCATCCATCAGGCATGCCATCTCCGTCAGTGTCGGGGTTACTGGGGTCTGTTGGGCCATCAGTACCGCCCCCTGCCCCGGATCCCAGCCATCCTTCGAGATGAACTGTTTCTGTTTGGGAAGAAGATTCGTCACACACATAATTCTCATTGAGATAGTGACATTCAAATGAAGTGGAGTCCATAAACCACCCCCAATATTCCTCCCCATCGGTTAATCCGTCTCCATCTGAGTCAATATTTCTGGGGTCTGTTCCATTCATTCCAAATTCTGATGAGTTGACATACCTGTATTCTTCTAGATTGCTCCAGTCTCTGGTGAAGATGGTCCCATCAATGAGTGGGAAGCTGACGCCGTCCGCATCTGCGTCCCTATATCTATCAAATGGATCGGTTGGGTCCAGTCCGTGGGAGAACTCCCATCCATCGGGCATGCCGTCGAAATCAGAATCTCTGGACATCGGGTCTATCGGCATTATATTCATGAATCTACCCGGGGAGGCACCAGCGAAAATCCAATTTTCCTCGCCTTCTTCCATGGAAACAAGGTTGGTAACCAGTCCTGGCATACGAGTCTGATTTGAGTATGGGCCAAGCACCCCTGTATGGCCGCCCTCTAGGCACCAAGTCCCATCTTTTGACCCAAGAACTACCATTCCATCTATTGCCAATACAGAGTGAATGTCATTGGCTCCTTCTGACCATCGCTCGGAATTGAACATCCTGTCATTGTTAATTGATGACCTCGGCATTTGAATGAATATCGAGAGGTCAATTAGATGAAGGCCACCTGCTGTACCCATCCAAACCCCGGTTATCTCTTCCAAATTACCATCCTGAAGAAGTGGCCCCGCTGGCTCAAGTACGTTAACGACTGCGGATTTTGATTCATTAAGAAGGTCAGCCATCCTGACGAATGTTTCGGCGTCTTCAATATCAAATACCCACCAGGGATTTCCTGCAGAAGTAATACCATCGGTTGTGTTCCAAGCCACGAGGCCTGAGTCAGTTGCCAGCAGAAGCAATGGCCCTCTGCCTATCATCGGAACTTGTATCGCATCGTTGACTGAAACTTCAGCGTCCGATAGGATTTCAGTCAGCTCCGTATTGGGAGCTTCGGAGCTTATTCCGATGGATTGGCCACCACTCCAACAATCCCCATTTATCCCTTGATCTGCGAAACTGAGTGTCCATGCCTTGTTTTCCCCGAAGACAAGCAAATCCAGATTATTGCCCCCTGTGTTTAGCTCTAGCATATTGATAACTCTTCCAATTTCGGACTCAGAAACAGATGACATTATCGGTAAACCGTTTTCCATAGATATGCAATGAACGCCTTGATTTGTACCAATTATCATGAAGTCTGAGGATTCGGAGGGGGACCACCTAATCATCGAGGTCATCTCCAATCCAGCCCTCAGTTCATGAGTCGAAGAAACGCCCCCGAGAGGGTCCAAAGCGGTAATGCCGTATTTCGATCCGACCAATATCCTCTCTTGATCTGTGTCCTTCAACATCGAATGAACTGCACCATCAACTAAGGGGGTTTGTGTGGATTGGTCGAAGAAAAGCACTGGTCCGCCATGACTAGTACCCGCTGTTCCCCTCACACCCGGCTTTACCCATGATCCATCGTCAAAATGTACCATATATTCCTCGTAGTTGCTAAACGCCTCTCCCCAAGCAGAGGTCGCAGTGGATGTATCTGGTATGACGAAACCATCTCTATCCATATCCCAGCCGTCGTTGTCCGAATCAGCGATTGCGTCACTGGCATTTCTAGGATCGAGCCCATAGTGCGCCTCCCAACCATCGGGGATCCCGTCCCCCGGAACAACCAATCCAGATGCCAGAAGATCTGACCAAGAGTAGTAATCAGAATCCGATCTAGTAGGATCGGTACCAAGCCATCCGCTATCCCCAGTCGGCCTCTCAAAGATATCTTGGCAAGATAATTCACTCAAACCCTGTATCGTTCCCGAGCACCAAAGTCCGTCTCTCTCGGTAATCCAATAGTCCGGTATTCCGAATGAGTACTCTTCTGCGTTTGAATATCTTTCAGTAATGTCGATATCTCCGTCCCTATTGACATCAAATCCGTCACCACAACCAAAGCTGAAATCATCACATCTATCGATATCTTCTACCCTGTCAGAGGGATCCAGCGGATCGAACCAAAGACAGGTCCAAGCGTTTGTTGCGTTCAAGTATCCAAGTCCCCCCTCAGTGCACATGTGGATCTCATAGCCATCGGGAAGTCCGTCCCCATCTGTATCAGCCTTAGTTGGATCAAGATACTCCCTATTTCCGGACTGAGTCAACTCTGGTGGCTTGCCAGTCAAAGAAAGCCTATCTGTGAAGCACTTATCCAGTGTGTATGGCCAACAATACTCTAGAAGTGCGACTGCACCATCCCTATCGTGATCTGACATGTTGTCAGTGCCGTTATTCATATCTAATCCCAAAACCTCAAAATTCCCAAATGGATCCTCAAAAATGACATTTTCGCCATATATTGATTCATACTGATCTGGTATTCTGTCCTCATCGACATCCGTTGCAGGAGGAGCGCCTCCGCCTGCATCTGTGGGGTTTGTCGAATCAACGGGAGATTGGGGTCTCGTTTGAGAGACGAAGGCCAGGCTACTGAGCAAAAGTAGCACTATGAATGCCGCAGTCTGCTTTCTTCTCATGGAATGCCCCCAGCTAAGTGACCACCAACGTCCTCGACTGACTTATGATGGTGATGGAGCGTCGTTCGGACATATATCCAAATGAAGTGTGTGTGGAGATAGCGAAAATGTCCAAAATTAGGCTTCAAAAAATATAATCATAGGATTTGTTCAAAGGTCGTCGGCTCACGCGCACCTACGATAGCGTGAGTATGGAGATAACGCATCTGGGGAGTGGAAGCAGGGGCAACTCTGTCTTACTCTCCACTCCAGAGTCCAATGTATTGATTGACTGTGGATTCTCTCTAAAAAAAACCGAGTCTAAATTGCAAAGGTTGAACGTTGATCCAAAAAAGATTGATACTATCTTAGTTACACATCACCACTCTGACCACTCCAACTCGGCATTGAGGGCGTCTAAGAAGTGGGGTTGCAATCTAATCAGTAATGCTGAGACTGCAAGAAGATTAGAATGGGAGGGCACAGCAAGGCTGAAAATTTTCTCAGAGCTAGAAAGAATTGACGCGGGCGTTGATATCAGCTTACTCACAGTCCCAGTGCCACATGATGATGCGGAGAATGTGGCGGTCATAGCATGTGACAGTAATGGGAAGAGGGCCGCAGTAGTTACAGATCTGGGAGAGGTAACCGCTGAGTTAATTTCTCATCTCAAAAATTGCAATCATATTTCTATTGAGGCAAACTATGACCATGATAGGCTTATGAGGGGGGGATATCCTGACTCTCTGAAAAGGAGGGTTTCTGGCAGAGGAGGGCATCTCTCAAATTATCAAACTGCCAAAGCACTCCAAGAGATCGTCCATCCAGAACTGCATAGCATAGTTCTCTGCCATCTTTCTGAGAGTAATAATCTACCTCATATTGCGGAAAGTGAAGTACTCATGGGAATCTGCGACTCATTTGATGGAAGTCTGAGTATATCCAAACAAGAAGGTCCAGATTTCAGTAATTGGATTGGACAGAGTAATCCCGAAAGGATAGTTGCATGACTAATGTCCCATCACAACTCTGTGAACAGAATTTTGTACCTCTCGCATTCTGTCCACGGCACCCAATTCTCTGAAAACAACGAGCGACCTTTGCAAGTAATCCATCCTCTGTGAGCGGTTACTTTCAACCTCTCCAAGACGAGATAGGATTTCTCCCTGCATCATTCGGAAATCGTTTGCCTCGGCGATTGATAATGCATCCAAATAGTGTTGTGCTGCTTCTTCAGTACTACCTGCGTCACTAAGAACCTGGCCAAGAAGAATCTCAACCTCCACGGCACTTCTAGGGTCGGATTGGTCAGAGAGGATCTCTAATGCTCCGGTGTAGTGGTGCATCGCTAGATCATTATCTTTTATTCTAGCATAGTATCTACCGAGGACAGCTCTCGACCTAGCGTGAAGTTTCTCTTGATTATTTTCTGCGGTTTCATCATGGGCCTTCATTGCATGGTCCCTTGCCCTATCCATCTCCCCCATTTCTAGGAAAGCTGAAGCTAGTCTAATTCTGGCCTCAGTCAGGTCTGATGAGTCCTCAGATTCTAATAATTCCTCGACGTTTCCATAAACCTCTATTGCCCTCTTGTTATCTCGCTGGCGTCTGAAGATATATCCCATGTTGTTGTAAGATCTGGCTGCTCCTTGTGCATCCCTGAGTTTGATTTGCATCTCCAATGCTTTCTTGTGAAGGGATAGTGCATTATCCATCTCCCCTTTCTTTACTGCCAAATCTGCTCGTGATGAGTAAATTCTAGCCAAGGGAGTCGTAAGTTTGTGCTTAACAGCAATAGGGAGGGCATGATCATATTGCTCCTCTGCTTCGTCCCATCTGCCCTGGATAGACAGGATATCCCCCGTCAGCTCGTGGATAACGAAACGTGTCCTCGGCCCGAATAAACTGGCTTCCAGTACTCTAAGGATTCCAAGAAGTTCTATGTGTCCAGCCTTGACCAAGGAATGACCCTCCTCGGATAGTGCCTCAGCAAGCCCCTCTGTGTCTCCTGACATATGGAGATGGTGGATGTATTCAATACTCTCCGAAGGATTTCCTTTCCTGACTCTGTACCATTCAGCGGCATTAGCGTGCAAGGATTGGCTCAATGAATCCTCCATCGATCTTGTTAGGAATTCCCTAACCAAATCGTGGACATCGTAATTCTCACTATCCGCCTGTCTGGCAAGTCCTTTCTCGACCAATTCATCTAGGAGATCGGTTTCCATGTCCATTCCTGAAATTGCCTCCAATGGCATAGGCTCCCGGAATACCGCAATTGCTCCCAATAATCTTTTTTCAGCACCCGATAATCTGCTGAAAATCTCCTTCTCAACGAAGGCCTCCAAAGTCTCGTGAAATGTTCCTCCAACACTTCCTCTGTTAATTAGCTCAAGTACCAATGGATGGCCCCTTGAAAGGTTGTGAATGTGCAAAAACTGAGGCATATCTAAGTCTTTCATTGTGGTCAGGATTTTCCTACTCGCTTCCTGATCAAGACCATCCAGGGGCATGACAAGTGTGACTATCCTCCCAGAAGTATCAGATTCTGGAACGACCATCCTAAAAGATCTCGAGAACATTACCAAACCAACATTTTCCAGTTCTGGAATCTTCAACGCAAGTCCCCTGAGTACTGAAATTAGCGTTTCATCACCGACTTTGTGGAGATCATCAATTACGACCAAGGCCGGGGATGTACTCAGGGCTTCTGACATTAGGTTCACAGCCATCTGGGGCTGTGGCACAGGGGAAGACGCGAGATAGTCTGACAGATCATCGCTTCCCATGGCAGATAGCCATTCCGCCATCGCTTCAAGAAAGGCCCTTGAGCCCTCCCAGTCCTGACAACGGTGATAGAGTAGGTTCCTCCTGTGTGTGAAGCTTTCAATCAGTTTGGCCGAAAGTGAAGTTTTTCCGATTCCAGCGATTCCGGGAACTAATATCGAGCCGGACTGATGCTCCAGCAAATTTACCATGTTGTCTAGCTCTAATTCCCTGCCATAGAACCTCCTAGTTCTGGGTAGGTCGCTAAGCGAGGTTACTAATTGCTTCTCGATATGCTTCGATAGATCTCGCTCAATCAAATCTGCTGAAAGGACTGACAAGTCTATCGTCCCGGAGTCGTCTAGGTATCTAATGACATCAACATGCCTTAATGGAAGATCGGTATTTTCTAGGGCTTCTGCAAGCTCCATGTTGGACGCCCTTCCATCCTTTCCGATTACCCTCACATATTGCTTTCCAACTTTGGACCAAATATCATCAGCTAACTTTGCCCCCTCGTCGGTGAGAAAATATGCCTTTCTCTTTCTTGAAACACCTGTAACGTGGGCTTGCTTCTCTACCAAGTAACCTTGGTCCCTTAGGCCTGAGATAGCGCGTGGGACATTCGATCTAGCGATAGATACTGCATTTGCGATTCCCATTTGAGAAAGAGCGAACGGGACTTCGACTTTTTCGGCATGATCAACGTAGTCCCTGAGGTGCAGTAGAATCCTCTCTTGGACCCCCGGCTTTGGGGCAGGGGTAACAGTCATGGGTGTATTAGCGGCAACATCTATTCAAGAATGTTCGTGAAGAAAGAGTGTTTATTGATTCATTGATTATTCTCGCCCTCGGGGACCCATTCCTCTTTTTCATTGTCCCACAGCCAACCTGGGTGATCATCGTCTTTGACAAATCTGCCTTCCCCACTATCCGGTCTCTCATTCTTATTGTAGTTGTGGACTTCCTCGGCTTCATCTTCGAACTCGATAAAGAAGTAGGCGAAAGCTCCGATAGCAACAATGAGAACTATAGCAATTATCACGAACATCGAGAGGCCTCCAGAAGTAGTATCGCTGACTGTAATCTTTGACCCGTCATAGTCCATACCTCCGTACTTGAACTGAGGGGTCGCAGAACCTGAAATTCTCGATGCAGGGATCCCGATTGACCATGTTGAGTCTTCTGATACTACGGTGCTATTCACAGGAGTTCCGCCTATTGTGGCGGTAACAGTCCTTCCTGGTAGTCCAACTCCAGTGAAAATAGCAGTCTCATCTTCTGATATCCTGGAATCCTCCGGGGCATCAACCACGAATTCTATTCCGACTACTTGAATACTCATCGGGATAGAGTTGGCCTTTGAGCTAAATTGATCCGATGCTACAAAGACAACATCATTGAGTGACCATCCAGATATATCGGCATCGAAGAATGACATCGATGTTGGGTTGTATCTTGCTTTTCCGTCGGCGGATATAGTTATCACGACAGGGTGTTGGTCATCAGAGTCGGTATCTTCACTATCATACACAGACAGAAGTAGTTCCTGATTTGGATCTGGGTCGGTAAAGAAATTCAGAAGGTCTATCTCAAAGCTTGTGCATCTATCTGCTGATTGGGAGTCTATTTCGCAGTATAGGACTACTTCTTCGGGCCATTCTGTTTGATCGAAAATAGGCTGATTGTTTCCTGCGTCCGGAGGGTTATCGGCGATTATATTGACTGTTTTCCATTCACTATAGTCAAATCCGTCATATGACCTCATTCTAATCTGATATTCTGAGTTGTGCCTCAAAGCCCTAGAATCCCAAGTTGAAATGAATTCACCATTGGAATCGAACTCGGTGACTGATTCTGAGTGAACCTGAATCATGCCGTTAGCAGTGTCCAATACCTCAATATCCACTCGGGTGACGTCGTTATCATTATCCCTTGCAACACCAGAGAATGTAGATTCCTCTGAAACTGGCATCCTATCTAATTCCTTTGGGGATGATATGCTGATAAATGGGGCACTGTTTGAATTATCGATAGTTAGCGTGAGTTCTGCCGGAGAGCACTCGTCGATTATCCCATTACAGAAATCTGAGTCAGAGGCCCAAATCTTGAATGTGTAATCAGCAACGATCCTTGGCTGTCCACTGAAATCCCATGTCCATGTCCAGGATGTACCGCCTGAGACTGGAGTAACAACTTGGAAATTTGGGCCCTCGATTTGGAAATATATTTCGGAAATATCCTTTCCGCATTGAGAAGGACAACCATAGTAATCATATGCCGCTCCTTCAAACGTGACAGTTCCATCTGAGTGTGTGGAAAGCGGACTTGGGGAGCTCACAGAAACTGTAGGTGCTTGCGAATTCAGTTTTACTGAAATCATTGAAATGGGGCTGTAGTCAATGCCATCAAAGGCGCGGAACTGGAAAACGTAGTCTCCTTCCGCCATTTGTGACATGTCTAATTCATAGTACCAGTCCTTGAATGGGTGGTTATCTCTGGTAACCTCGCCATAGGAAGACCCTGAGGAATCAATGGCCAGGTTGGCTTCTGACCAGTCACTGGTAAATGGGTCCCTCACCTCTATTGAATGGACATACCCCTTCTGATCCCATTGTGCACTTTCATCGGTTGGATAGAATGAGGATAGGATTCCATCATGGGCGTTTCCTGTTATGTTGACCACCTTTCTGAAGGAGTGTCCTGGGTCTTGCGTGATGGACAGTGATGGTGCTAAATTGACTAGATTGGCAGTTCCCTGATAAGATGTGTCATCTAATGTGAATTCGCCACTGTCCAAACCAAATCCGAACTTGTATGCAGTATACCGATACAAGGAAAGTTCCCTGGTCCCAGCCGAATGATCGCAATCGTCGTCGTCGCTATCTAAGAGGAGGTCGCCATCGTTATCGATCCCATCTGAGCATGAATCCTCATATTCATCATCCGCAAAACCATCTGGGTTGTTTCCCCCTCCGAGACCCCTGAAATCTAGATGGAAGTCTGAAGGTAAAGCGAACCATGGAGTGTATCCATCGGACATTGTTTCGATATCGTAAAGGTCGTTTCCGAGAGCATCCTCTACCAGAATACTTGCTCCTTCCACCCTTTCCCCGTTTACGAGTGCTTGGAACTTGACTAATTCGGCCCTCCTAACTTGCACGGCGTAAGGCGTTGGTTGAGTCTGAATTGCTATGGATGAACGGTCGATATTCGACAATCCTGCAAATGTCAAAACTGTAGAGTTGTTGTCCATAGACAGTGCCAGTGGGAAATTTCTGGGTGTAAGGTTATCGCAGTTAGAACACTCTTGGACTTCGGTCGGGATAATTCCATTTTGAAATCCATTCAATGGCCATGCCTCTTGATCTGGCCACGAGAGGACAACCGGATACTGTCCCTGTGGAGGAGAGGGTATAGACTCTGATTGTACGGTTACGGCACTCTTGGTGATGTTGTATGTGGTGCCTACTCCATTCCAGATATTTTCAGAGAAAAAGGCTAATGTTCCGTACTGCTGATCCCCTGCATATCCAGAATCATAATGTTTCAAAATGGCACCTGTTCCAGCCGCATCCCATGTATTTCTCCTGATATCCAATAGAGCACCAACTGACCTGATCCCATCAGAACTACCCGCATCGATTTCATTGTCATACATTGTCAATCCTGACCTGTATGCAAAAACTGCCGGACAAGTGAACTCTCCGCCGAAGTGTAATGAGCTGGAGCAAGTAGCTGGCTCGGTTGAGATTGTATTATTTGCTAGGAATGCCCTAGCTGCACTTGGAGCAGGTGCGTTACTGCCATACTCTCCTGCAATAATTGCCTCCCTGTTAGTATCGAAAATTGTGTTGTTCTCTGCGATTACATCGAATGATCCGTACATCCAGAGGCCGTTCCATCCACCTATGGGCCCGATTTCATTGTCATTGATCTCAGCATAACTAGAGAAAACAGCTATTCCACTGCCCTCTCCAGCCCCTGACAATTCATTGTTGGAAATATAGGCATGCCCCCCTCCATAAACAGTTATTGGAGTTCTCTGTGCAGTGGTAATCTGGTTTCCGGCAATGGTATTGTGATAGTCTAATTGGCCCACACTTTTCAGACTGTAGATGTCAATGCCGTTACAATTTACAGAGATATCTGAATTAGTTATCGAACCTGATGAATATCTGAGTGAGATTCCGTAATCGCCGATTGGGATTTGTGCATCATCTATTTCGATGAACGCGTCTTCAACCCATACAGTCGGCTTCCCTCCAGCATTATTTCCACATCCATTATCTGAACCGATTAACACAGGGGAGGACATAATCAATGGAGTGATTGGAGTGCCTGAGCTGTAGATTTGAACTGCAGGACCATCGACCCCACTGTCTTCATCATTTCCTACGATGTACTCACCGCCAACGAACTGTGGTTGCGCTAGGCCGGTTGTCAAGACGCTACTCGAAGCGATGTCCTGGAAGTCTATTTCCGTCAGAACCGGGCTTGCCCCGTCAAGAACTAATGCGGCATACTTGAAACCATTCTGATTATCTACGAAATGTGGAATCCCCCAAGCCCCATCAATTGTCAGAAATCTCAATCCAGACTGTGAAAGATCGATTGAATCTCTGACTATCAGCCCTTCATAGCAAGATGGGTCGGTGATTGTGATTTCGTACTGGCCCTGTGATATTCCATTGCATTCGCCCTCTGCGCTTTCGTTTTCGGGCTCCTCCCAACTAAAGGTTATCCTCTGAGCTGAATTGGCATTACTGCTGGCACCGCATGAAGAAAGACCGATGCATATGCTTCCCCTGGCGTCTAGATGCGTACCATTTGGAAAGATGACATTTGTACTGGGTTCTATTATTAATTTGGCCCCAGATGAGATGACAACGTCGCCAGTGAGTTCATGAGTTCCCTGCCAATATTCAACGCCGGAGATGGTTCCTGATGTGGTCTCATTGGAAGCCGCCACTGTCGAGGCAGGACCAACCAGTGCAATGAAAATACTAGTCATCATCAGCATCACCAGAATTGATGAGCTGGTTCTCTTATTGCGGGTCATGACAAGGGGGCATCGGAAGCGGATTATAACAAGTCGGTATCTTCGTTTTAACCGGGCGTTGGAAAATCCATGACTAAAGATTGGAATTTAGTTCAATTGAGAGCTGATTTGCCCATTCAATGGCATTTAGTGAACCATATCCCGAAGTCGAACTATGATTTCCTTCCAATGAATCTGGCCTATCTGCTGAGTTTGCCAATGCTCTCTTCACCAAATCCATTTCTTCAGGGTCAATCTTGTCATTATCCCCTGCAATATCCTCTCCAAATTTCTCAAGCAACAAAGCTAATGCTCCAGAGACGAAAACTGTGGAGTCGCTAGTTCCCGAGGAGTAGGCATATGGTGGATTTAGACCAGTTGAGGCAGTTGAGAAAATATTTACCCCTGGGGCAGTAATTTCGGGTTTTTGGTCTGGATACGTTCTAGGCTGTCCGGTGTATGGGTCAGTTTCCGATCCAGAAGCACTGTCCCCCCATGTCAATCCAGAACTTCTATCTGCACCAACGGCAATCACACCTCTAATGTTTGCTGGGACAGATACGTCTGCAGATTCAATACCTGTATTTCCTGCTGCGGCCACGACGAAAATTCCTGCATCTAATGCTTCTTGAACGGCAGATACAGTCTCTGTTTCCATTCCCATTCCTTGGCCCGGGTCAGAACCGAGACTCAGACTAATTATGTCTGCCTCTTGAGTGATCCTACACCACCTGATGGCTAGAGAAACTCTATCCTGCTGACCAGAGGTTCCCTCCGGACCCAATGCTAATGCGACCGATATGGACGCTTCAGGCGCAACTCCCACAAAGGTGCCGTTCGAGGCGATGATTCCCGCCATCATTGTACCATGGAATTCACTTCCAACATCCCTCACTTCCTGATTCCCTTCTTCGATGAAATCCCTGAATCCAACTAAATTCATTCCAGAGAAGTCGGGATGGCTAATGTCTATTCCTGTATCGACGATGCAGACAGATACTCCTGATCCATACAAACCCTCACCCTGTAATTCTCTGATACCGGTGGTTTCATATGCCCATTCGGAATCTGGTAATATTGGAGTCAGGTATGAGTTAATGAACGGCCATGAGAGAAGTAGTGCTACGGTCCCGATAGAGAAGAAGACTGCCCCCCATGGCCATAGAGCCTCCTTTAGTGGGTCGAGAGGCCAACGTAGCATGCGCGCTTCTTCGTCTGTCACACCGTAAGCAGATCCGGGATATCCCGGAGCATGGGGGTCCACTGTAGTCAGCAGCCTTGGGTCCTCTGGCTCGGGCATGAGCTCAAGGCGATCCATTGCGGGCATACTCCCTCCTGATGCATTGTGCATAAATAACGGTGTATCAGAACGGTGCATTCGGACGTCTTGAACGGGGCCTTGTGAGCATTACGATGGCGAAGATGATTAAACCACCCAACAAATACCCTATCCAGCTAGAGTCGGATTCTACTGCGGGCGATGAAACGACAAGATTCACACTACCTCCCTGATTTGGCTGGAAAGGCATCACTGTACCTTCAACCGACGACTCATTTATTTCCAGATTAAGGTAATAGTTACCAGGATCAATACCGTCTAAATCCATGGAAATATCAAAGTTGACCACAGAATTTGCTGGCACATCGCCGATTTCTATATCTGAAAGAACCTCGTTGATACAAGAAAGATCGGAACACAGAGTTGCATTAAGCTGAACGCCTATTGCATCAACAAGCCCCTCGTTCTTGACTGTAACGACCCACGAGTTGACTCTCTCTGACACCGCATTTTCGCCACCCGCAAGAAGCTGCTGGGTAACTATAGACACTATTGGGTTTGATACCCTTACCAGTATTTCCACGTCCGGGTATGTGTTTCCTTCCTTGTCCGTCACTGAAACATAAATTGTGTATTCACCGGAGGCATCCTCTGGAGCAGAAACTGTCACTGAGTGAGTCGTGGCCGTAAACGGGGGGACAGTGTGTGAGGTCGAACCTGTCCTTTCCCATCCGTCGGGCAACTCGGAGTCATCGAAAACGAACTCGAATCTATCGTCCCCGTTGCCATCATTTCGTATCTCCATAGGAATCTGGATTTCCTCACCCGGAGACACACCATAGACAGGTTCCAGTGAGGTAACCGAGAAGCCGTGAATCTGAGGTATTCTGACTTTGACTGATGTTTCTTCGAAATATCCGTCAGATGTGAAAAAGCTGATTTTCACGTTGTGTCCACCGCTTAAAGAATGTGCTACAGTCTGGTTTGGTGGTGTAACTCTGACATATAGGTCATCCAAACTCATTTCCCCGTCCAATCCCATATCGAAGGACATAGACGAATTCCACTCCCCTGACCCATTGTGGAACTCGACAAGCCAATCTGAACCATCTGTTCCGGGAACAGTGGCCTGTGCGGAGAATGTATCCAAGGGCTCGTGGCCGAGGTAATCTGCTGAGATTACGAACTCTACCGGACTGAATGACATTGTGTCATTATCCATCAGAGCCAACATATCATCCTCTCCTGCGGAATGTGTGGGATCTCCTCCTGTGCCTTGAAGGACAGTTAGTGATATCTCACGGAATGGTATTCTGGAGTGGGAGACTGTAATTATTGGTGTTTCCTGCCCGGCTTCAACACCCACTGCCTGTCCTCCCGAATAAGTCATGTTAAGGCCTCTCTGCAATGATGTAAACTCGCTTGAGACGTCAATCACCCCACCTGGGAGAAGCAGTCGGGTTGAGCCTTCATCGTCCAATTCAGGAACCCATGAAATTCCCATGCCCAAATTCATGATCAATTTAGGGTCATCCACATCTGAGAGTGTTCGTGATATTCCTTCGTAATCGAACCACTGAGTGTCAATCAATGCCCAACCTCCAGTAACTAGGTCCGAGTCGGTGAAGCCTCCGTCAATTACCTCTGCATCGATTAGTGACATTGAGACCAACCCATGTTCTTCAGAGGATACCCTAACTATCCAGTTACCGGGCTCGACTGATGCAGACCAGTTACCATACCACGAACCATCTACAATGGTCTTGACGGGTTGCACTGCATCCCTAACATATTCATCAGTTGGTATTAACTCTACTAGTAAGGAGTCGGAAATAAGTGAGAATTGTGTTTCATCGATATAGGATATCTGCCCTCCAACATCTACTAGTTGAGCGGTCATGCCAGAATCGGAATCAATAGGGTCGTCTAGTAATTCTATGCTCATGTTCATGTCATCGAATCCTTCTGCAGAAACATCCACACAGTAGTCCATGTTTGCTCCCAGATATACTGACCAAGAGCCAGAGATGTCTGAGTATTGGATTTCGTACTCTAATGAATCTGGCATCGAGGAGTCCATACATGAGCCATCCGTAATAGAAATCGAGGCATTAAACAATCCCTCTCCGATGTTGTACTCGGAGTCGTCATTCAGATCCCAGAACACGCTTCCGCCGACCTTTGCCAGTCTTTCTGACGTAAAGTTGAGTTCGCCATTGTCTCCCGACACCAATTCTACTGAGGTATCTGAAAGAACTTGCTTTACACCTGAATCTTCAGAATCTAGAGAAAGAGTCCAGTCTCCAGGGAAAATGGATGCAATTGTGGAACCGTCCGAGTCAGTGGGTTCGAGTTCAATGGTGCCCAGGCCTTCCTCGGAGTGGGCCATTATGGACATCCCCTCCAAGACCTCACCGGATCCCTCAGTCAAGTTGATGACCGCGAATGCAGACTCCAAGGTTGAGAACGAGAGATTCGTGGATGATTGGTCGTATGATGGAGAAAGTGTCGCTCTGAGTGTCTCAGTAACCCCTTCACTATTGGTTACAGAATCTATGCTAATTATCCAATCTCCGAGAGGGAGGTGATCGATCCATTTTCCATCTGAGTCGGTGTTTTGAATCTGTGTCCATCCGGTCTCAGTATTCGTCAGTTCGAACTCCTGATTGGCCAGGATACCACCGAGCTGATTAGTCAATGAAATGCTTGTTCTCCACTCTGGCAAGAATGCTGCAATCCTTTCGACGGAGCCTCCTTGCAATGGGATGTCGAATGGCAGAACTTCAGTCGAAAGCATTGTTCCGAACAAATCGCCATTCGAAGCATCCGATATGGGTACAGAGACTATGTATGACCCTGGCTCTAAGGATACTTCGGCTATTCCTTCACTTATCCATTGAGTCCCATCGAAAGTGATGTTCATGCCCTCCCCGGCTTGAGACGTCGGGATTATTTGGAAGTCATATGATACAGGAGTCCCATTGGAGAAATTCAAATCGCCTGAATTATCCATGAACATTTCCAATGACAGAGTACCATTAGGGGGCGATAGAATCAGTTCCACTGAGAAGTTTGAGGAGTCTACGAACTTGGTAACCGGTGAAACTTCAATTTCGGAATCTAATATGTCAAATGTCCATTCACCGTCGGGCAGAATCATCTGGAACTTTCCTTCACTGTCCACAGATTTCCTCCATGTAACGTCGTAATCGTCATTCTGTGCTGAGACAGTTAGCTGTTCCCAGCCCTGCAGGTCATCCGTGTAGAAGTTGTTAGCTCTAGTGATACTTACTAATCCGAATACATTAGTACCCGGAGTTGCCACCATGACAAGTTCTTCCATGTCAGAGGAGACTGTGAATTTGGTACCATTAACAAGGCCTGCCACTGAACCTTCCAGTGTAGCGTCCACAACTGCCCCTTCAGGCAATGTAACTGTAAACTGGCCTGATTCGTTCGTCATTGAGGAGGTTGAGAAACCTTCCCAATCGAATTTGATTATTGTATCTGCTCCGATTATTTTTCCGTCATCTGGATTGAAAATCGCTGAGGTGTTTTCCTCGTAATAAACGATTCCAGATATCTCGACGCTTGTGACGAAATCAAATTGCTTGGACAAATCAGAGGATATTTCGAACTCGTCCCAGACCTGCTTTGAATCTGACAAAGCGTGATCTATAATCCACGAGCCAGGAGATAGCTCAGCATGGTATAATCCGGTGTCATTTGAAAACCTGGCATCGACGGGTTCTGAGCTGTCATCACTAGAGCTTAGCGTGATTACCAAATCTGGTACAGAAGCCCCCTGGTCAAACATCTCAAACTCGATATCGAAGGTCTGCGGAACAGGGGAAGGAACAATTACGTTGGCGTAGATTTCCGAGTCAAACTGAAACTCCTCAGAGACCTCATTGAACCCATCTTCGTCAATATCGACAACCACCGTGTAATTATTTTGGTGAATTGGCCCATGTCCATAGCTTCCCGAATCATCGGGATACATCCTACAGGGGGCAAACATGGAAATCGAGCAATCCTCTATGGCATCTGAGAAATCTGCTCCTTCACTAAGTAGAGCCGCGTATCCATCGATCACAGACCCCGACTCTGAAATCAATAACCCTGATATTACATTCCCAGGGATGTCGACTTTCTGAGACTGAGCGCTTTGTGTGGCGCTAACAGTGAAGACTTCGCCCACATCGACTCTTGATCCATCTCCCAGAATGGCAGTAATGGCATAATCGCCTGGGATCATGTCCCTAAGGTGGAAAGTTCCAGCCTGCACCATGGGTCCACTGAAATCACCAGTTCCAGAGAAAATCCCTGTTCCGTTGATGGTTCCATAACTCTCCAAACCTTCGCTAGTGTTAACCTCGAAGAATCCAGATCCAACCAAGGATGAGTGGCTGAGCATCTGAGTGAACTCGGTAGATCCGTTTGAAGTAAACCTTCCACTGGCGTTAACAATCCCGTCTATGAGGATGTCTCCGGATTCCAAGTGACAATACGATTCATTTTCAGGCATGGTATCGTTATCACCACAATCTGAAATCGATACCTCATCACTAGATTCACTGATTAGTGACCCAGAGAGAGTGCCACGGCCATCGAACATTCCTTCTCCCACGAGTGTGTGGTTGTGCTTAATTTCCTGAGTGTAATTCCCAGTGAAGTCGGTGACAGTAGAGATCGAGGTGGTCCTTACTGAGCCCTCGCCAGTAAACAGGACCTCCCCAATTCCATTGAAAGAGAGGGCTTCGCCAGATACAGTTCCATCCGAAGTTGCTACTCCATATGCCGGCAGGGAGATTTGGTCCCATTCAGGGATTAGCTCCACAGAGGCACCTTCGACTGCGTTACCGTCAAAGTCTTCGGTTGAGGACCAAACGAGCTGCCCTGTTGCTTGTGCTGGTTCCACGGTTAGAGAGACCTCAACCACCTCCTCCCCGTTTGAATGACCGTCGAATGCTGAAATATTCACGATCTGCTCGGTAAGCCATGTGGATCCTGAAACATTACCCAGAATCCCCGAAACAGGATTGATTGCCCGAGATACTGTGTTTGATTCTGTTAGGATCTCAGTCATACTGTATGTGCCTGACATCATAGTGGAGCGTGCTGATTCCAAATTTGGCTCCCCGAAGAATGCCGTTACTCTAATTTTTCCAGCTGGCGCTCTGAATTCGAATGTTCCATCCTCATCTGCGTCAGTAGTTCCTATGGGTATCCAATATGTTCTTGTATCCCTGTCAATTACATGGCCATTTTCATCTGGGTCTTCCTCGCCACTAAAAGCATCCCTCTCAATCAACAGTCTGGCGTTCGGAACGGGCCCGATTCCATCAAGTTCTACAGTTCCCGTAAGAGTGGCTCCACTGTAGTACTTCAGTATCTTGACCTGGGTATTTGCAGAACCTATAGAAGGGTCGACGCAATCATCGTCAATCTTCTCCCCTTCTTCATCCAACTCGCATGGCAGGTCGTACCAATTTGCCAGAACCATGTGGTTCATCATAGCCCCCGGAAGGGGTATCCCTGGCTCTAAGTATGAGCCGGGGGTGCCGTACATGTAGAAGTGAGGGGCGGGCTGAGCCGCATCTCCAGGGAGTCCGAGTGATGAGGACCCATACCCCACATATGTCCTTGCTACCATGGTATCGAAGAAAGCATCCTGATGGTTGTAGTCAATATCGACCATCTGGATCATCTCACTCGCATCCGAGGCCGCACCAGACTGCTGTCTGACAATGTCATTGAGATACTCCTGCTCGTACTCTTCGGCGGTTCTAAGGATGATAGGACCATCAACTCCCCTCTGTGTTTGATAAAGCGTAGATATGTAATCATCCAAATCCAATCCGGAGAGTCCAGTAGGGGCATGGAAGATTCCTGTTGTCTGACCCCTGTGGTAGTTGTAGTCTGCATAAAACGACCCCCCGAGCGGATAAAGCCTGTTGTCTACTGCAAAATACCTGATGTCGTTATTCCTCTCAGTAGTCACTCCTAATCCTGCTTCATAATCTTGAACATCGTAATATACTTCGCTGGTTATTTTGTGATATAGTTCAACCATCTCATCCATATCCAGAGCCTGAGTCAGGAAGGCTCTTGCCATTCCTAACTTAGAATTCTGCCTGTGGAGACCGGTAGAAATGTCCTCGAAGTCATCAATCAGATCGGTAGTGTATCTGTAATTACCTATCATGTAGTGAGTGGTCTTTTCTTGGTATCCGCTAACTCTTCCCCTCATCTCATCAAAGGTGGCCTTGGCTTCGGACTCATTCGATGGCTCACCATATGGCTCATTGTCAAAGTACACTATCCATGACTCCTCAAGTGAAGGAATTCCGTTCTCGTCCAAAAGGTGTCCTCTGAGGAGGTCTACGGCTCCGTCATTTGCAACGACGGCCATGGACCTGGCCAGAACGAGGTCTGAGTCCCCGGCCCCCAGGGTCATGATTGTCTTGAACTCGTCCAATTGTGAATCTGAGAATGCAGATCTTATTACGTCTTCAAAATCTTGGGTCATTTCTCCTGAGTTTGACCTAATGTCCCCCTGGGCCAATGTGGCTATGAACAAAGCCAGTGTGTCTTCTTGTCCTTGTGAGAGAAGCATTCCTCCGCTATGGGGAATTCCTGATTGGAAGTTATCAGCAACTGTTGGATGCTGTCCTTGTGCCAATGCCTGGAATCCGTAGTCCCACCATGAGACAAAGGCTGGCCTCTGACTGAATCCTTGTTCAGAATCCTGCTCAGAAAGCCAACGGTATGCATCGTTCCAATCGGCACCATTGAAACCGGGGCCGAATGTCCCCATGTATCGAAGTCCTGATTCTGGATCATATTCTTCGTCGTCGAGTAGCGAGAAGTCTCCGATAGACCATCTTAGGAAATCTGGCGCGATTTCGTAGATTGTCTTATCGACATCCGTAGCAGCTTCCTCCCCTCTTGGGATGGCTGAGTCGATTCCGTAAGTGGCATGCTGGCTAGCGACAAGCAGGAATACCATCATTAGCGCCGGTATTCCGGGGTGCCTTCTGGAAGCAGTGAATGTGGATCTCCTCCTAGCGTAGGGGTTGCCAACGCCAGCCCTCCGGTACTCTTTCAGGAAACCTGATGGGTTGGCTACGCCCCAAAGCATGGCTATTCCGATTCCTCCTACTACTGCCATCGCGGGTGTTGCGTTGAAGATGAATCTACCAGCACTCCAGGCCATGTATGCTGCAACGATTGTCCAAGAGCCGAGGAAGAGGTGGCTCTGTCTGCCCCTTCTCGCACCTTTCCACAACAGAACTATAGCGCAAGAAATAGCGATAATTGCGACTATTGGCCCATAAGAGGCGAACAATACCCCTCTGCTTGGTGCCTGTGCCTCACCGATAGTTCCGAAAATCTTGTTCTTAGAGAAGTAGAATCCACCGGTGAACAGGACATCCCATCCGTTGTACCATTCCAGTTCTTGAAGAATGTAAAGGGTCATGAGAATTGCACCAAATAGTGCAGTGCCACTCCCCACCACTAACAGCCATGGTTTGTCCCTAAAGGAGCATGTCACCCATCCTAGGGCCATGGTGAATCCAATAATGTAGAACATTGGTTGGAAACCACTTGGGTCGAAAAGCAAATCCAGTCCAGGCCATATGTAAAACGGGAGGGGGACTAAGAATGCTGTAAATAGCATTTGAAGGGCTGCGGAAGTAATTGGTAGGCTGTCCCTCCCCCTAAACAGGTTGAGGATTGCTTGGACTGAGAATGCAAGGAAAAGTATTCCCGGCCCGTAAACGAAACCCTTCCATCCCAGGGCGGCTGTAGCGAATGATATTCCTGAAAGTGTGGCGCAAGACATTACCAGTGAATTCCTGTGCCACATTTCTCTGATGCCTGCGAAAAGGTAGAGCGGATTGCGACTAGTTTCTGAGAAAATCCTCTCGTCCTTTATTCCTTCAACTGCTCTGACCCAGAAATAAAAGGCCATTGAAATGAAGAGCAGGGCAAAAGAGTCGTGATCAGCCAGAGCGAAGGTAGAGTGGCCGATGTGTCCGGGCATGAGTGCTATTAGCCAAGCGGTAATCACACCGGCGAGGTTGCTGTGTACTCTTCTAGCAATACCTGCCAAGGGGAGCAAAATTAGGGCTCCGTATATTGCTGGCATTGCTGAGACGCTCCACCAGACCATCTGATCCCCAGATGAGTCAGTCAGCCAATTGAGGCCGATTCCCCCCAATGCAATTGACCATGAGAATAGAGGAGGACGGGGATTAATTACGCCCATAGGATAAGATCTATCGGAGTCAAAGATGAAGTGGCTTCTCTCAGCAACAACGTAGTCTATTACCCTCTTCATGTACCAAGGGTCGGAACCCCCGGTCATGTCCCATAGCTGAGTCCCGGAAGCGTTCATCGCGGGGAGGACGTTCCATCCTGTCCTAATCGCGAGGGATACAAACAATGCCATGGAAATCATGATTCCGTAGTAATTCGAGTTCCACCAAGACCTCAGAGCGCTTGGCTCTCTTAGGGGAGCAGTGTCACCGAAGTACCCTCGAATCGATAGGATGTATGTGGCAACATTAGACCAGAATATGAGGAAGAACCATGCGGCTGCAGATGTACTGCTTCCTGACCCTTCAGGAAGGACTTCTATGCCAAGAGGGTTGCCTATTTCCACTAGCCTTGCAGCGGAGTATAGAATCCAGTTGACCGCAGTTAGTGCTGCAAGAACCTGCCACTTCTCAGATCTAAAGAACGCCCACATGAAAATTATCACAGTGGTCGCCATGGCCCAAATCGAGCCAAGATACTCGTGGTCTGAGTACTTCGTTAGGGCATTTGAGACCACTTGTCCGTCGACTATAATGGTGTCACCAGAAATTGACAGGAGCCATAGAAGTGGTAACACCTGAACCAAAAATATGACTCCGAGTGTAGCAACGATTAGTCGGGATGCTTTCTTGGAAAAATCAAAAGAGGGGAGGTTGGAGAACAACTTTCCCTCGCCTGGCTTGTCTAAGCTCCCTCTCATGGAAATGACTAAGATAAGCCCCATTGAGATGGAAGAAGCCCAAAAAGCGAATAGCACAGAGGCTGCTGCAGATCTCGATGCATCGATCATTTCTGCCTCTGATCCAGACCATGAGCCTGCCCCGAAGCCTGTAGATGCAGCTAAGGAAACTGCCAAGTAGAACCCTATGACAGTGGCCAGTAGGAGGTTGGACTCCTCTCTTCTGTTTGAATTTACCAGAATCATTGTCGCGATACCAACTGTGGCAAAAGTAAAGGGAACTAACGTTTCAATCTCGATAATACCTGGGAAAAGTTCCGGGATTGCGGAAACAAATGCAATAAGTAATGAAGAAACTGGAATCTTGAAACGAGCCGGCATTCCGAGATCAGAAACAGCAAGGACCCTGCCTACACAAGCCGCAAATGCGGCCGTTAGTGGGAGGGTCAGGATTCGCAGGTACCCGTTATTCTCCATGTTTCCGTTTGCCAAAGCCTCGGCCCCTAGGAAAAGTGCCACTAAAGCAGCCAAAATGGCTGAAACTGGCACGAGTTCCCTAATAGGATTCCCGTCTGACTTCGCATCATCTCTGTCGTTCATCGTTTTCACCGTCTGCTTAGCCTGAAGGCTAGCGTCGTCGCGATTTTACATTCTGTTATAACCGTTCTCAGAGAAGAGACCTAGTTATACTGGCAAAAAGTTACTCTTTGGGAGGCAGTGCCCTGTGCCCGATATCGTTTCTGAAGTGTGATCCTTCCAATGAAATCGAGTCGATAATTTGGTATGCAACATCGATGGCTTGGGATAAATCGGGCGCGATTCCAGTCGCTGCTAAAACCCTCCCTCCAGAGGATACCATTTTGCCAGCTTGAATGATTGCCCCTGCGACATGAACATATCCTCTGGATAACCCCTCATCAATCGTTACGTCGGCCCCTATGATTTCCTTACCAGTCTTGGATAAATCTGGGTATCCCTCTGATGCGAGAACCACTGTGGCAGATGAGAGGGTGGAGAATACAGGATCTAGGCTGGAAATATTTCCTTCTGCGGTCGCAAGGAGAATCTCCCCGAGGTCACTTTCAATCAGTGGAATAGTTACTTGTGTCTCAGGGTCTCCGAACCTAACATTGAACTCTACCACACTGGGTCTGCCATTGGAGTCTATCATCAATCCGACATAGAGAACCCCCCTGTATGGAACCGATTGATTTCTGAGATAGTGGTGCATAGGCTCGACTATCTCCTCCAAAACCCTGCTGTGGACAGAGGGGGTTACAACTGGTGCTGGGGCATAGGCCCCCATTCCTCCGGTATTGGGGCCCTTGTCCCCGTTCCATGCCCTTTTATGGTCTTGACTCGGTGGTAAACAAACATAACCCGACTCATCCATGATTACCAGCAATGATGCCTCTTCTCCCTCGAGAAACTCCTCGACAATCACAAATCCATCCTTTTCGATTGAGTCATAAATAAATCTCTCAGCTTCATCAATTTCTGATGTCACCACAACTCCCTTGCCGGCAGCCAACACATCTCTCTTCACCACCCATGGAGGAGGGTTTTGAATAAGAAAATCCTTGATGTCAGAATTGTGGTCGAGTCTCGTTACAGCTGCTGTAGGGATGCGTAATTGTTTCATCAGATCTTTTGCATGCATTTTTGATCCTTCCAACATCGCACCCTCGGAATGAGGCCCGAAACAAGGTATCGAGATTTCTCTGAGCCTGTCCGTTATACCTTCAACCAGAGGTCCCTCTGGACCAATGACCACCAGATCCACGCCGATTTCCTCGGCCAAACTGACTAGTCCATCGATATTGGAGGCTTCCACTGGATGGTTAGTCCCTACCATTGCGGTACCAGCGTTTCCGGGAGCAATGTGTATCGGCCCTACTGAATTGCTCTGATGCAGGCCGATGGAAATAGCATGCTCCCTTCCGCCCGAGCCGACTAACAATACGGTCATTCCCTCCATGAGAGACCGTAAGGCGATCCAGAAATAACTCTGCTGATTCTATCAGTAAGGAACGGACTTAAGGCCGAGTTTGTATCCTAATATGTTCGCCGCTCTATGAATCACAGGAGTGAGCACCAGTAGGGCAAGGATTTCATCGACTAGGTCGGGACTAGTGATTATCTGGCCGTCAAATAATATGAAAGAAGCTATGAAGATAGTGACGGCGAATGTCATTGTATCAAGTAGGGGCGCCTGCGAGCTCTCCGAGCCCTCTCTCTTATGTCCCTTCCTTCTTTTGAAAAACGATCCTATCAAATCCCCACTCATGCATGCGATGCCTAGTGTGAATCCCATTGTAAAGGCCGCCCCCCACTCATTTCCGATCCAGAACCAATCGTCCTGCGATGCCCACAGTGTAGGATCGATGAATGGCCTAGATCCTGATTCTGACCTCCCTCTGAAGAAATTATGTGAGAGTATTGCTAGAATGCCACTAAAAAATGCGCCCCCTAGGAAACCATTCCACGTTTTTCCATCCCCCAGTACCCTGAATCCATCGCCGAGTGTCCTCCCCCTATCTATCACTAAGCTATCAAATCCGAGTCTATCTGGAATCCATTTCCCGAAAAGCATTGCACCGGTATTGGCCAAATAAAATGGGCCATACATGATCAGGACTGTCGCGATGTTCAGTGCAAATCCCCATGATGAGTCATTGAATGACTGAGAAAGCGTCTGTACAGTTTCCACGACATGCCCAGTCGTTGTCGGTGTATGAGTGATTTGGTAACAGTAGCATACGCACTAATTCCGACTTCAGCAGGGAAATAATTGATTTGCCAGTTGTAACCCCTAGAACTATGAGCAAGAGAATTGCCATGCTTCAGGCACTGATTATCATAGCTTCCACAATGATGGCAAGTGGAGTTGCATCTGGACAAGAATCTGAGACTGTTATAGATACAAGCGTTTCTTGGGATTCTGACGAAGTATACCAATGTCGCGATGACATCAGAGTCGCCGATGGAGGGGTACTCACAATCAGAGACACATTAGTCGGCTTTAGCTGTAATATCATGGTTGATGAGGGAGGAATCCTAAATCTGGATAATTCCATACTCCAATGCGGAATCTGGGATGAGCCTGGGAATCCAGACGGAATGGATTGTGGCAATGGATTGATGGGATATGGTTACTGGGATGAAGAAAGCAGGGCCTCATTCAGAGTCCCTAATGATGGCATAGAGGGAGATTTCACCATGACCATGCATTCCGTTGGAGGGGTCAGCTACTACGGGGGCCAAGCGTTTGTGGGTGACTCGGAACCAATCTCACTAAACGGAAGCAGTCACACATTCGAGTTCAGCGATGTAGATGATGAAGAAATTTGGATCGGCTTGATAGGCTATGGGCAATCATCGGTTTCAGTATCAGAGGTTGTTATTGAGGTTGGCAATTCAGAGATAGTAATCGAGGGAGTTCACCTTGATAGAATGAATATGATGGCAGCAGGTCCTAGACAGTCTGAAATCGTGGTAAACGGACACATGAGTATGAGTAGCTCTTACCTAATCGGGGCCAAATTAACCATCGGCGAATACGGGTCCATTGTTTCCAATGATAGTAGTTTTGATAGGGTCGGACCAATAATATCCCTAGGGGACGGTTCTGTCGTCCGAATAACTAACTCAACATTCAGTAACAGCCTAGATGACCATGATGTAAGGGGAACAGGATTCAGTGAGATAACCTGGGAAAATTCCAATGGGAGCGGAGGATTCACAGACAGATGGGAAAGGAGGATTGTGGATCAGAAGGTAATTTTCGATTCCAAAGGGGTGGTTTTCAGGGTAAATAGCATGGGCGTTTCCGAATCCACATCGTTCGAGTCCTTCAGCAATGACCTTGGGGAGGCCATCATCAATGGAGGAGGAGAGAGGGTCGTAGAGATCGGCTGGTCAAATGGCACCATCTGGAAAGAGGCGGCTACAATCGAGATAATCTCATACAGAACAGGATGGAACCCCGATGGCTCCGGAATAGATGACTACGGGGGATACTCGATACCTCTGAGTTGGCAAGATACGCAGTATGTTGGAGGCAATACCCCCTATGTTGAGTGGTTAGCACTGGAGTTCATCAATGAAGATGATGGCCAGAATCTTGTTGGCTATGCGGGCGGGTCTGTTCCGATTCGTGCATCGTTCTCCAACAGTGGAAGTGCGCCTGCCAGTTTCTACATCTCTTGTGAGGTGGTGGAGACAGGCTTGGACGCTGACATAGGTGGTTTCCAGGGAATTGTACTTGGTGCTGGCGAGTCCGGTGAGATAATCTTTGATTGGAGAGGGGGGGAGACAGGGTATTTCACATTGAATTGTCGGGTTCTTACTCCTACACAACTGGTCTCTGATGATTCATTCGGAGGTGGCTCGATTACATCTGATACCATATCATGGACAGAGAGTGTGGACGATGAGGGGCTTCCAATGGTTTCCATACTGGTTGCGATATTCGTATCTGTTTTGTTGGTAGGAATATGGTTAGTCAGAAGTAGTTCACAAGTCGAAGAGGAAGAGGAAGATTACGTTAGAGAAATATAGTGAATATAACTGCTATTTTTGTTGTGAGTAATAAACTCGTAATAATGCATTATTAGTCGTAGTTATAAAATCCCCCTCAGCCATACTGGCTGGTGGTAAGATGATTTTACGAAGCGATGATGATAAGAGATTACCTGTAACTGTTCTCACTGGTTTTCTTGGTTCTGGAAAGACTACCCTTCTGAATCATATCCTTTCCAGTACAGAGCACAAGATGAAGTTCGCGATTATCGAGAATGAGTTCGGAGACATTGGGATTGACGAGAATATAATCGTCGAGAGCTCAGAGGAGAGCATGATCGAGGTGATGAACGGATGCATATGCTGTACTGTGAGAGGTGACCTAACTGAACTACTGGATGGGATGTATGACAGAATCAAGGACTTTGACGGGGTACTTATAGAGACCACGGGGCTGGCGGACCCAGCTCCAGTCGCTCAGACATTCTTCGTAGACGAGAGAGTTGTTGACAGGTACAAACTCGATGGGATCATCACGGTGGTTGATGCTAAGCACATAACCCAGCACGTTGAGGAGGAAAAACCCGAAGACGTAGAAAACGAAGCTGTGGAGCAACTCGCATTCGCAGACAGGATTCTGCTCAACAAGATAGACCTGGTATCGCAGGAGAGGCTTGAAGAAGTTGAGAGTACTATCAAATCGATAAATGGTTTCGCTCCCATTTACCAAACAGAAAACAGTATCATAGATCCAGCTGAGCTGATAGGAATCGGTTCTTTCGACTTGGAAAGGACGTTGGAGATGGATCCTGAGTTCCTAGATACAGATTCAGAGCACGAACACGATCAGCGTGTGACATCGACTAGCGCGAAGTTTGCTGGAGAGATCAACATAAACAAACTGGAGGCATGGATTGGGGACTTGATGCGTGATAAGGCTGAAGACCTGTTCCGTTACAAGGGAATACTTGCTGTGAAGGGTATGAATCAGAAATTCGTATTTCAAGGTGTCCACATGCTATTTGGAGGAGACTTTAGTAATGATTTCCACTGGAAAGAAGGTGAGGAGAGAGAGTGTAGGTTCGTCTTCATAGGACGAAATCTAGACCATGATGCCTTACAGGCAGGACTGATGGATTGCAAGGCTGAGAAACTACGCTTCAGAGTCGGCGATAGAGTCTATGCCAATATTGGCGAGTTCACAGAAGGAAAGATTCTGAAGTGCTGGGACCAGGGAAATCCCTACCGTGTAGAAATACAAAATGAAGAGAAAACTAATGTTTGGGTTCCAGTTGATAATGATAATTATGTCATTGAAATGGTTTGATTCAACCTGTGTTTTATCGGAGGATCGGAATTGTCGATTTCAGTGATTATTTGCAATGGGTGTTGCTGTGGCCGTGTAGAGAAAGGACATAACGAAGTTCCAATTGATGAATTAGATGCCGCTTGGGAGGCGAATCGCATAGGTGAAGCAGTAAAGCTCACAATATCAGATTGTCTTAGACCTTGCAGTATGCACAATGTTTCATTATTGAACACTGGGAGTGGGAAGATCTGGCTCGGAGAGCTAAGTAGTTCGGACGATTGCGAGGCTATCATCGAATGGGCGATTGAATCATCGGAGAAAAAGGAAGGTTCCAAGCTACCGGAAATTCTGGAAGCTAGGCGGTTTGTACGCGTGGGAGAGTCCATAGTTCGATTGAGGGATCTCGGTTAACCTACGAAGTTACCATTTCTGTAGTCGATGAAGGCCTGCTCTATCTCTTCTCTCGTGTTCATCACAAATGGCCCATAACGAGATATTGGTTCGTTCAACTCGGGACCGGCAAGAATAAGAAATTCAGAGTCCGATTTGGATTTGATCGAAATTACATCACCCTCTGAGAGAATTCCTAACTCTCCATCTTTGATCTGCTGTTTCGTCCTTACGCCAAATGCAACAGGGCTGATTTTCACTTTAGTTTCGTTTTCTATTTCTATCTCTCCTCCGAATACGTATATCATTCCGTTGAGTCCAGATTCGAGTTCTTGTGACAAACGTGAACCACTGTTCATTTTTACATGAATTAGGCTGATCGGGATTTTCGTGTCTATAGCCGACTCCTCGCCCATGCATTCCCCTGCAATCACCCTTGCCCATACCCCGTTCTTTTCAACCGTTGGGGATTCGGACGAGGGTACCTCCTGATATCTAGGTCGCATCATTTTGTGGGATGCGGGGAGATTGACCCAAATCTGGAAACCATGGGTCCTTCCTCCGTCTCTGAGTATCTCCTCATGTGGCTCCTCGCAGTGGATTATTCCACGTCCTGCCGTCATCCACTGGACGTCTCCAGGATTCAGTTCCCCCTGATTGCCTGCACTATCCTCATGCCTCATCCTCCCATCCAGAAGGTAGGTAACTGTCTCAAATCCACGATGAGGGTGCCACGGTGCCCCCACAGCTTCACCGGGACCATAGTTGACTGGGCCCATCTCATCAATTAGGAGGAATGGGCTCATTACCTTCCCCATCCTGAACGGGCGGCGTACCTTGAAGCCCCCTCCTTCTGTGACGATGTGTGTTGGTACAATCTCAACAACACTACGGGAGGTATTCATATCGTAACGAATCAGGGTCTTACGCTTAACTGCTAGTATTATTCTGTGGAAGAGCGAATATACCGCGGAATTTTCTAGGCCCTTGACGGCTAGCAACTGTTAGTCACAGTCCATGCTTCCTCTGTGTCCTGTGGATTAGTATTGTTGGGGTCATTTTCCTGATCCCCTCCCTGCTCCTCGTAATCGTAAAACGAAGTGTATGTTACAGCTGTCCCGTCAGACCAAGGCGAGTTTTGGGTTACAGATACCGTGAACTCGTAACAGCCATAATCATCTGTCCCCCAATCCTCGATTGGGATATATCTGGTGTTCAGATTAAAGTCGTCTACAGACCCTTCGAGCGGTAGTTGAGAGCCCTCTGCACCGACATTAGCAGAGCCTCCGCCATATTGTCCGTTTCCAGAATCCCACTGAGCGAGACCGTTCACTACGGTAACTGTGGGATATGAAATTGCGACGGTGCCGCTCTCGTGAGTTAGCGTGGCATCAAGAGTGTAGTCGGCATAAGGAAGCCCCCCTGGGGGGTTGGAGCCAATAGCGTCCAATCCAGCCCAAGCCGTTAGAGCAACTCCAATGACGCACGAGTCCTTGGAACTATCGCAGTCCGCTCCAGTACCTATTGATGCGGCGGTTGCACTTTTAACGTCGTCAATCGTCCTCTGAAGGTGGATGGACTGTAGCAAGAATGACGCTTCGGAAGATCCAGCTGATACTGTCACAACATAGTCATTCGAGGAATGAGAGTTTCCCGAGTACCAATCAGATACCAACAGGGTTATCTCACCATAATCTCCTATTCCGTCCGATCTATCTATGGAGAATGGTAAATTTTCCTGGTAAACCGACTCTCCCCCATATGTTATCGATACATCGGCAGAGGAAGCTGGAGATGACCCCCTTATTGTTAGTGTTATTTCTGTGGAGTCATCCGATAGCTCACTTTCAGAGATAGTGATGGACTCTGAGAAAGTCATGCCTGCGATGTAAGGAACGGCAGCTAACATCAGATAACATATCACAATGACGACTGTTTTCTGCCTGCCCAATCCATTCCAGACCATGTAGAAAGAGCCTGCAAATAATGAAAGAGGAATCAGTCCGAAAGGAACTGGGTCTACAATGTCTTGCAGAGTGTAGCTGTCGAGGAACCACATCAGAATGAATGCTAGGAGACCTACGGCCGCACCGATCTTAACGGGAAGTGATATCTCAAATTTTCTAGAAGCGATGGGCTGGGGTATTGCCTCTGCAACTACCTCATTTACCATTGATTCACCATCAGACGACATCTGTTGCCCCATAGCCTTCTCCAACAATCCACCGCCACTCATTGTCATGCCTCTTGCTTTTCTAGGGAGGAGTTCAGGTTATCAACCCGTTGCTGGAGAGCGTCGAAAACTATGCATCGTTAGAATATTCTAGAGTCCAACGGGACCAAATTACCGTCCTCATCCATTTCTAATACGCCATCGTCCCTCTTACTGCCAACAATGGCTGCTGCGGCCAATGCAGTCATCATCATCGAGCCTAGGATTCCAAACCCTGGCAGGTAGACTCCACGAATGTAGATGGTCATGGATTGGACCATGTAGTTGGGAATTCCTTCTGTCCTGACTGAGTACTCAGAGGTAGCTTTGAATTGTAAATTGAAGAATTTGTCCGTCCAACCCTGATTCTTGGGAGTTCTGATCTGGACGCGAACCTTCTCAGGTGGGGCCGAAGATTCAATCTCGACAGAAACCAAAGGAAGACTGATTTGGAAGCCCTCATCGTTTAGCTCATCGTAATTTACTATTTCCACGTTGAACCTGTCCATTGCATTACCATCGTTGTAAACGTCGAAAGACATCAGCACATCCACCCTTGGCCTGAGCTGCATGAACGCAACATCGGAGGCGACTCTGAGCCTGCTAAATTGCTTAATTACTGCTAGAACCTTGTAGGTCGTAGGAGCCCCATTGGGCCACGTAATTCCATCGGCCTGAACCACTTGGGCAGTGATTGAGATCTGGTGTTGACCTTCTGGCATTCTCAGATCAGCCCTTAGTATAACTTGGAAGCTGACATCCGCACCCGATCCAACTGACATAGATGCAGGACCAGCTGAAATCAATGCACCAGATTGAATCTGAAGGTCTACTTTCTCACTGTGAACTGTTGGGTTCTGAAGAGTGCAATAGACAATTGAAGTCCTCGTTGCACCGGGGTAAACCTCGATTGGCTGGGGGTTGTCACAGGTGAGAGTTATGTCAGGAGTAGGATTGGTCTGAGCATGCACAGAAGCGGCACCAGCCCATGTACTCAGAAAGTAAACCATCAGAATCAGCATGCTGGTCCTAACAGAGCTTCGGCTTGACATTATAATGTTGGCACTCGAGACCGTATTTATGACTTCGCCCCATCCGATTAAGAAAATAGCCAAAATCCTAAGTTCTGCAAAGAGTGGTGGACCCGACCGGATTTGAACCGATGACCACTCGGTTATGAGCCGAGCGCTCTAACCAACTGAGCTACGGGTCCTGTCCTCCCTGGCTAGCTACCAAGTCAAGAACCTTGCCGAAGAATCACTTGATATTTAGCAATGGTAACCATGAAGCGTCGGACCCCTTCCACGCAAGTCATGACTAAGCTATGGGTGATGTTCTTCACTTCGCTTCTCCTTGTCTCTGCTATGAATTTCTATGCTGTTGTCAGGGAACCCGATATGATTGAAATTGACGAAATCCGAAACTTCCCCAGGGAGACTGTGAAAATTGAAGGGGTACTAACTGGATATGTTAGGGACCCCTACGGAGAAGGAGCTGACAGAATAGACCTTCAGGTACAGGAAATAAACGGCCATTCTGTTGCCAAGGTAAGGTGGAACGTGGATTGGAATAATGATGTCCCCCCCATTGGCACGATAGTTACTGTTGAAGGTGAGGTCTCTGAGTGGAATGGTAGGATTTGGCTCCAATCAAATGGCTATGGTGCGATAATCGCCCAGAGTGGTTTCATAGACTTTACAGAAACCAAACTTGTCGAGGTGGGAAGGGACCCCCTATCCTTTGCTAATCAATCTCTACAAATCGATGGGTGGCTAAGCGAACCACTAGCTCCCGATGTGACATATCACTCGCTCTACCTAATGGATAACCACGTCTACGGAGGAGCTGACCATCTCTTGTACGTTCAAATTGAAGGTCGTGTGATAGAATGGGTAGAAGCGGGGAGCCATGTTAGAGTTAATGGGTGGCTTCAATTTGATGAGCGATCCTACAGATGGAGGCTCCTAGTTCAGGCTAGCGAAGTGGAGGTACTAAGCCAGGGAATCCCCACCACTATCAACTGGGAAGCTGACCCTTACTCTCTGACTTACGACGTAGGAAAGATGGTTTTCGTTACAGGTACAGTAACCTCAATTGGTGATGAATGGATTTTGAAAGGTCCTTCGCCTAATGATTCATTGTGCCTCTTGCCATCCGAGGAAGACCTCGCTGACATCGCGCTAAATGGCAGTCAAGGCGTCTGGGCCGGACGGCTGGCGTGGGCGGCCGATGAGGCCGAGGTCTGCTTAGACAGGGGTTACGATCTGATGACTGAAAGAGAGACTGGTAATTTCGGGGATGACGTTACGGAACTCTCAAGTGTCGCCTCTGACCCATTTTCATACGTTGGTGGTAACTACACCTTTGAGGGATGGGTGACTGATCCAATCTCTCCGGATTATGACAAGGGATATGTGGGCGACGGAGCTGATTACTACGAAAGAGAGACTAAAATAAGACTCCAGCTAATCGGAGAGCACGCTGAGTACATCGAAGCTAACCAGCCAATCAGGTTTAATGCCACAGTTTTGTGGTCTGATTCCGATGGCAGGGTGGTTTTGGAGGCTCGCTCTTGGACCTTGGGAGAAGCACCCGATCCGATTCTTCTAAATTGGGGGGACGGTTATAATTCCTGGAGGTGGGATCTAGGAAAAATAGTCCAATTAACCGGTGAGGCGATCACCGATGATGATGGAACAAGCTGGATTTCTAGATCGGGGTCTGATGAGAGGGTGTGTCTGTTGGGCGATGGTACGGAGTCCATAGAACAGCTTTCGATAGGGGAGCCGGTAGATTGGGTCGGGAGGCTCAGTATGGAAGAGTTCGGCATGGAGAGTACTGCTCGTTTCTGTATTGATGTCAGATAGGTGATTAGTTGGATCCGATTTTGGTCGATTTTGGGTGGCTCATCGCCTCTTTTGTTTTCGGAGTAGGGCTAGGGTGCCTGACTGGCCTGATTCCGGGATTTCACGTTAATAACGTGGCTCTGATCGCACTTAGCCTATCGCCGGTCGCGGTAGGAATCGGAATCCCGCTGGATGCCGTGGCAGGAATAATTGTCGCTTGTGGAACCGTTCACACATTCCTAAACTACATCCCAAGCGCACTTGTAGGTGCACCGGATGACAACATGGCTCTGGCTTTACTACCCGGGCATAGAATGCTAATTTCTGGGCAGGCAGCACAGGGTGTCGCCTATTCCGCAAGGGGTTCACAGATGGGAATGCTGATGTCTATCCCTCTTTTGATAGTAGCTAGGTTGATGTTCGGAGAAAATCCTGGGCTGGGACTGTACGAATCCAGTCGAGATATCCTACCTTGGCTGTTACTGATTATCTCGATATTCTTGATCATGACCGAGACAACCAGACTGGCATGGCCTGAATGGATGCAGAGGGCGACAAGGAAATTCAAAATTCCTCTCCCAACCACATTTAGGGTCGATATTCCCATTGGGAAATTTAGGTACAAAAGAAGCTGGAATGAAATTGATTTAAGTCTGGGATCTAGCTCTAGGATAGCTGGAATTCTTGTGGCGACCGCCTTCTTTTTGATATGTGGATTCTATGGATGGGCAGTATTCGAGTTACCCGGCCGTTCCCCTGTCGGAATGCCGTCTGCTACTCTCCTTTTTCCTGGATTAGCAGGTCTTTTTGGTATTGCAAACCTAATTGACATCTACGTAACTACCTCTGAGATTCCTCCTCAGAAGCAAAATTGGGAAATGCCCCCAATGAAGCCTCTCGCGGTTCCCACGTTTCTTTCTGCTGTTGTCTCGTCTGTCATGGCAATTCTACCTGGGATGACGGCTGCCCAAGCAACCGTTGTCGTTATGAGTGCCAGGAACCTATGGGGTAGACTAACGGATCCGAACTACATCCCTGCTGACTTCGAACATGGGATCCAGCCTGGATTCGTCCCCAAGCAGTCAATTGAGGATATAGCAGGCGACTTGGAAGGCCTCACAGACGAAGAGAGGGAGCTCTTCGAGACCGCACTTGGGGAAGCTGCCGAATCTAGCCCTGATTTGGATCTTAGCGCCCAAAGTCAACAACAGGACCTGGAAGTAATAGCAGTTCTATCATCCGTCAATACGGCTGTCACAGTTATGGTACTGGGGTTCTTGTACATGGTTGGCAGACCTAGGAGCGGGGCCGCCTTAGCATTGAACATGATGTATCCAATTGATGGGTGGAATGCTGTGGAGCCTCCTGCGGATTTCGTTAGACTTCTAGGCATTACCATCGCTGCCGGACTCTTTGCTGTCCCAGTGATGATTGAAGTAGGAAAGGGGATGCTGAAAATGCATGAGATAGTGCCACTTAGGACACTAGTAATCTCTGTAGCTGGTTTCGTAAGCGTCCTTGTTTGGCTTTCAACTGGATGGGTCGGAGTTGGAGTTCTTTTGGTCGGCACAGGTTTGGGACTCATGCCTCCCCGCATCGGGATTAGGAGGAGTCACGCAATGGGGATCATATTAGTTCCCATAATGCTCTACACCTTCGCTCAGACATTTGATAGCTTCGGATTCATATAGAATAATGCCTCTAATCAATAATTGAGATTCACTGTAAGGCTTATGTCTGGTACAAGACTCCCGAGGAGGGAGTGTGGCACCAATGACTGACAGAAGAACAATGGCAATCGGCATAGGAGCACTGCTCCTATTGGTAAATTTGGGACTGATGGCGACTGGTTTCGTCGATGGTCAAATAGAGAGCACGGTAGAAAGTGCTGTATCTGACGGAATGGATGGAATAGACGATGATGGAAATGAGGACTATACCTTTGACTATGATGAAGACTGGTTGAATGTTTCATCTCAAAAGGCATATTTCGCCCATTCCATTTCAAACTTGGATGACGTGCAGACAAATGGGTCGGATCCAACATATGAGAAGATAGGACCCTTCATCTATTATGAGAATACAACACGCGAAATCTTGGATTTCGATTACGAGGAAAATACCATCACCTACTCTGGATATGAAATCTACGAGTGGTGCGAGGATTGTACTTGGACTGATGAACAGGGGGTTGAGCACTCTTCTGTTTCCGGGGACACACTAACTAACCAAGTAAACATCTTGTGGAATACCCAAAGGGTTGCTGGGATGAACACTGGAATAGAATATCTGGAGATTTTCGCTCAGGGCATGTTCGCCTCACAAATGATAGAATTCGATCTGAAATACAGGGCCCCGAGCATTTGGGCTTCAGAAGACATCGGAGCAATGATGTCCAGCATGACTGGAGACGAGGCGCTGGCTGGCGCATATGTCGGTGCTGGGGGCACAGATGGCGGAGCAGGTGGCGATATAGCAGCTGCCTTCCAAGGTCTCGAGCAGTCCGTAATGTACGATTCTGTAGACCCGTCAACCGGGCTCTGCATCGCCTTGACTTGTGAATTGGGGCCAATGCTTGTAGCAGGAATGGGAGCTCCTGATGGGGCGCAGGTTACCCAGACGAGAGCCGCTCTATACGGATACGCAGATAGATCGGAGCCAGAGCTCTCGGCAATAGACCTCGGGGTCTACGCACTAGCAGGTGGGGCATTCGCCGCTAGAGGAGGAGGGGACGAAATAAACAACCAGACCCCGCAGTTGAGAGAGAGGTTCCAAGAGGTCAGTGGAGTTAACATCATCAATCCTGAGACTCTGGAATTCCTTCTTTTCGATGACTTCAACGGTCTACTTGGGACTTTCACCCTCTCTGGGGTCACCCTCCCGGGAATGGTTGTCGGACTTCTTCTGCCACTCCAGAGCGCAGACTATTTCACAGCCATGGAGACGTACAACGTCGGACTTCTGACAATTGTGGATATCGCTGAATATGCCGAGACTTGGGTCGGACTTGGCCTGCTAGGATCGCCTACCGAGTTCGAGAAGATATTACTCGGAGGCCAGGGCACCCTGACCGCCCCTGAATGGTGGCGAGGGGCCTTTGGAGGATTAGACCCTCTGGCAGGAACCTATGTCGAAGTAGGACTAAACATTGGAGACCACGTTGGAATGGCCTCCCTCTCTGCCGAGAAGGCTGATTTCATACTCAACGACGAGAGCATTGGATTGAAGACGACCTTCTCCAGAGATTTCGTCTACGGAGAGCTATCAGGAATGTCGCTTCCTGATGAGAATGGTGATCAGTACGTTTGGGATGACGCCTATGTCGCCAACCTGTATGACATTGATGAGGACTCTGCCGCAGCACTTAGGTCATGGGTTAGCGATTTCGTTTTCGACGTCGTCATGCCTGTTCTAATCACTTTCCTCAGTGGAAATACCGAGTACTACTCCATGCCCATAACCCACTGGCTATTCGGATTCAGTGATGCCGCGAGTGCCGCTTTCGGATTCTTCCCTTGGGTCAGCTTGGAAACTAACCTTACCTTCTATGGATCCGATGGAATTGGAACTGGAGACTTCTCCGTATACAAGATGAGCACAGCGGGGGAAACAAAGGGCCAGAGGATGGCACAGGGGTACATCAATTCGAACGGAGACGGAATCTGCGACTACGACTATGACGAGTCGGGCGTATTCCTGGGGTATGACTTGGAGTGCGAGGATGGCCAGATATACGGCATGACCGAGTACCTGACTTGGAGAGCCCCACACAGAGAGGAAGGAGCGCTCAACCTACTTTCGGATCATGCTGGAAATACCGACAAATCCCTTATGGGGACTATAGGAGGGGTTTCTGCACCTCTTGCTAGTCCCAACGATCCCTTCCTAGTGAATGTCGCTGGATATGCTATAGCGACATCCGAGGTAGGGGAAGATGTAACGTTCAAGGGAATACCAATGGTTGAACACACAATTAGCCTAGATCCTGCTAAGACTCAGATTCAAGGAAAGATCCTGAGTGCTGGTAATTGGGTAGATGCGCTCCCTGGAGCTCTTCCTGTGTATCTCGGGGCGGATATCGACATGAAGGTCGAGCCAATATCTAATGCAGTTATGTACGGCAAGGTGAAGGTGGTCTTCCATCTAGATATGAGAGGTACAGGTTCTACTGATCCAATAATTGGTGAGGATACCATGGAAGTCTTCGAAATTCATACATTCAGTGAGATAGCTGATAGCGATGCATCCGACTTTAACAGCCAAGTAACGGACAATATGGGTCCGTTCGGTTGGACTAACTTCGGCGGTAGCGTAGGAGGAACGCTTGCTATTATCTCGTACGTACAAGCACTGTTCTACGTTCTTGGGATAGGACTTCTTGGCTACGGTGGAATAGTCATGAAGGATGAAGACGGAAACTAGGCCATTTTGAGAAATATGAATATGGCCGGTTTCCCCGAGTCAGCGTGAAGCCAGCTCGCGAAGGGTTTGAACCCCTTAGCACAAACGGAGGGGCATGCAAGGAGGACCGAGGTGGTTCCCATTACTTGTCGTGGCCTCCATGCTAGCGAGCGTTTCGGGAGGAGGGATGGCCGCTGGCCAAGAGCTGGCCTCCGGTGAAAATGCATGTCTGGACGTCTGCATAAATGAAGTGATGACGAACGCTGACGGCCCAGATCAAGGGATTTTCCCACAGGGTGAATGGGTTGAGCTATACAATTCTGGATCCGAAGGAGTCAGTCTTGAAGGATGGGCGATAGTGGACATAGGCGGATGGTATCATCCAATTAATGAGCAAACCTGGGTCGGTTTCGAAGACCTTGATTCGCCATTCATTCTAGAGCCGGGAGACTTCGCAGTAATTGCGGAGAATGAAATCGGGACACTTAGGCTAAATAACGGCGGCGAGACGATTTTTCTTAGAGACTCAGGGAACATGACGATTGATGAGATTGAGACAGGAGTCGCTTCCAATGGCGTATCCAAAATTGCAGATTCCACAAACAATGACGGAGTATGGGTGGATTCCGAAACACCGAGTCCTGGATATCACAATCCTGACAACAATGGGGGAGGGGGGCCAATTGACGTGCAGATCTCATGGTGGGATGGAGATTATGATGTAAAATTCACAAGAATTATGCCTGGGGAGGTGCCGGGAAGAAGCAATGATTGGTTCGAAATAAGTAATACGGGAGACTTTGAAGTTGATATCTCTGGTTGGAACGTAACCAAGATGGGGCCATCGGGGCCATTCCACTCAACTATACTTTCATTGCAAATACCCCCTCAATCATCGGTGGTAATCTCGGAGAATCCATACAACCTTTTTCTTGATGGGGGGATTGAAGCGCTGGATGCCAATCAAGTTCTAAGTGCCCCTCCATGGCTTGTAAATTCAGGAGGATCTTTGATTCTTTACGAGCCCAATGGAACTGCGGTGGATTCAGTCGTATATGGAGGGGGCATAGCAGAAATAGACGGATGGGAGGGGCCTGCAATATCTGTCCCAGGAGACGGATCTCCCGGACTTATCCTAATCAGGGGATTGGGATGTGGGGACTATCCAGATACAGACTCTGGCTCGGATTGGGAATCTCGATGGGTAAGAATTGGTGCTTCTACGTTCTGTGATGGGGGGGAATTTTCTACTGAAGATGACTCCAGGGCGCTGGCATCTATTGGCCCTGATACGGCTTTCAGTGATCTAATTCAGTGGATAGGGTCGGCAGAAGATGATATTCACTTGCATGTTTATCAATTTATGAGCCCTGATTTAACGAATGCACTAATTTCGGCAATGGGGAGGGGCGTGGAGGTAACCCTGTTGCTTGAGGAGGGGATTCTAGATGGATCTTCTACAGTGGACAATCAAAGGGGACATGCCCAAGCGATCCATGATGCAGGCGGATTAGTTCTATGGATGGAGGACCCCTCGGAAATCAGCTCACCCTATAGGTACATCCACAGCAAAGTGGGAGTAAAGGACTCGAAGAGTGTTTGGATATCATCTGGGAACTGGAAAGATACTAGTTTACCCCCGGATCGGATCGGCAATAGGGAGTGGTCCCTAATCTTAGATTCAGAGAGTCTAGCTGACCTAGTTCTATCGAGAATGGCCTGGGACGAGAACCAAAACCATTTGCATGTATCGGTACATCAATCTAGACATTCGCCCTCGAGCGATTGGGAAATGGGCACCGCTTCTCTGACACATGATATATCTGAACCTGTATACCACCAGGGTCCTTTCTCAGGCAAACTGGTTACATGCCCCGATGACTGTGTAGATTCGATAGTTGAGATGATTTCCTCATCGGAAACCTCGATTGACCTATCTGTTCAATACCTAGATTTAGACTGGTATTGGGGATTCGGGGATAACCCAATTATCGAGGCACTGCATGATGCGGCAATTAGAGGAGTGGAGATTAGGCTAATCCTAAACGGATTCTACGCGGAGTGGGATGAAGAGATTAGGAATACAATCCACATGTTTAACACCGAATGGAACGGTTCACAGGGACTCGATACAACAGCACGGCTAATGTCCACATCGGATAATATAACCAAGCTACACAACAAAGGTGCGATAGTTGACGGTTCAAGTGTTCTCGTTGGGAGCATGAATTGGGGATCAAGTGCCGCTCTTAGAAACAGGGAGATGGGGATTCTCCTTCATGATCGATATGTGGCCTCAAACTTCGCTGCTTCGTTCGAGGAAGATTGGTCAAGGTTAGATTCAAAAACCGACTCGGACGGAGACCTCATGCCTGACTATTGGGAAGATCTGTATGGTTTGAACCGGCACTCCGCCGCAGTAATTGGCACTGCCCTCAGCGAGCAATCATTGGACCCAGACTTGGATGGTCTTGATAACTTGAATGAGTACCTTCTAGGAGGGGACCCTCTTGTTAGCGATACCGATGGTGACTGTATTCTAGACGGTAGTGAGCGCGACTTTGCTCAGAGTGTTCTTCGTTCTCCCAACATAGCAATGCTTTCCAATGATGCCGATGAAAATGGGATACCTGATGGCATCCAGTGGGGATGTGATGATATCCCAATAGGAGGTGAACCTTCGGAGAATGATACAACGGACGAGGGCAACACAACAATTGAGGAAGAAGGGGAAGACTCAGGATTCATCAACATCAGAGAAGACGCTATGTCCAGACCGGGAGCTGGATTTTTGTTTGGATTGATTATACTGTCTGTTTTTTCTCTGGCAGTTTCCGCATGGATTTCTTTCAGAAAGCCGGCTAACTCCACCGAGGAGATATTGATTGATGACTCGGGATACAGATTCGATCAGACTGAAAATGAATTGGCCATCCTCAAAGGAACTAGCTTTGACAAAACATCTCCCGACTCCAGATCATTGACTAGGGGGAAGGACGATGGGGAACATGGCCGTATCGTCCTAGATGGTTTCGGTTTCGATAGGACTAAGACTACCAGGGACGAAATCCAATGGAGATTGGATTCAGGACAAACCATGGATGAGATAAGGGCTGATCTCAGCGAGGAAGAATGATGTCCGTAACGATTAGCGAATTTATTGACGGCGTAGTCGATGGTAGTTTATCAGACGAGGACGTGATTAGCTGGTTAGTTGGAGTTTACGAAGATGGCTTGCCTCAACTAGAAACCATTGAGCTCACGAGAAGAATGATGACATCCGGTAGAACCATCAGATGGGAGCCAGGAGAAACTTGTTTGGTCGATAAACACTCAACTGGTGGCGTTGGAGACAAGGTTTCTATTGTCTTGGCTCCTGCTTTGGCGGCGTGTGGGATGAAAGTCCCAATGATTTCTGGAAGAGGGCTGGGGCACACTGGTGGAACACTCGACAAGTTAGAGTCTATTCCAGGATTCAGGACCAACTTGAGCTTGGAGGAAATGCAAACACAAGTCAGAAAGATTGGCATAGCAATGGTAGGTCAAACAGAAGAGCTGGTTCCTGCAGACAAGAGGCTCTATTCTTTGAGGGACGTTACAGGAACTGTGGCTTCAGTGCCTCTAATAACCTCATCAATAGTTTCCAAGAAAGGGGCAGAGGGTATATCCTCACTCGTATTGGATGTCAAATTCGGAAGGGGAGCATTCATGAAAGACATCGTGAAGGCTAGAGAGCTAGCAAATTCTCTGGTGGGGACTTCCAGTGGATTGGGGATTTCGACCATCGCGGTGCTATCAAAAATGGATTCGCCGATAGGGAACAGCGTAGGGAACTCTGTCGAAATCTTAGAAAGTGTTGAGGCGATGTGTGGCAGAGGGCCGGATGACCTTGAAGAGTTGGTCTGTGTTTTGGGGGGACTTCTTTTGGAATCTGAAGGAATCTGTGAAGACTTCACCGATGGAGCTTCAATGATTCAAGATAGCTTGTATGATGGGGCCGCATTAGAAAAGTTCAGGCAAATGATAACTGCACAAGGGGGGGACTCCTCGATTCTAGAGACAGACGCATCGCTAATGAGCGGGCTCGGCCTTCTTGATAGCGGATTGGAGTCAACAACTGTTCGGTTCGGCAAAGGGGGTTGGATTTCGGATATTGATGCAATGCAAATTGCTGAAATTTGTCTCAAAGTTGGAGCGGGCCGACTTTCCAAGGGAGATGCCATAGATCACCAGGTTGGAGTAATTATCGATGTACAAATAGGGGACTACGTTGAGCACGGGGATGACTTGGGCACTATATATCATCGTGGAGAAATCGAGGCGGGGATTACCGAAAAGCTGGTAACCTCAATAGGCATTACAGACTCTAAACCGCAATTTGGACCCAGAATTGTAGAGGTCGTAAAATGAGGTTACGCCATATCGACAGGATAAGAGCGGCGGCAGTATTGTGCATGGTAGAAGTACACACAGCGGCCATACTTCCACCAAAGGGAATGACAGTGGGTGACCCGGGCGCTTTCATAGCCGCGGCGTTCGGGGGAATGGCGGCCCCATTGTTCGTGATGATATCAGGATGGGGAATCCACAAGAGTGCGATTAGAAGGTCCTCAGGGGGCACCAAAGGTTCTCCTGGGTGGGTCAATTGGATATTTCCTAGGTTGGCCTTACTTGTTTTTTGCCAGTTTTTGGTAAATTTTCTTCTCAATGTTGAGAGGGGGGGGAGATTCGAATGGCATACTCCCGGAGTATTGACGTTGCTCGCTTTTGCCTCTTTGGTAGCGCCGTTATTGGTAAGACTAACGATTCACACCAGGGCATCTCTTTTGTTGATGATGGCAGTTTCCCCAATAATCCTGGGAGACGCGTCTGGATTAGACTGGACTTGGTGGGACAGGGTCTCATCAGAAGGATTTGCTGAGTGGATAGCGAGGCTCCTTTGGAATGGGACTTACCCCGTTGTGCCATGGATGTTCTACATCATCCTAGGTACATTGTTACATGATACTTCAGGGAATCGTATGATCCGCGAGAGATTCATTTCAATAGGCATTGGAATGACTTTGATCAGCATAATATTCTCATTTTTTAGAGGAATTCCATGGGCTCTTACCGAAGGCAATGCTGTATTGACTTTCTTCCCAGCTAGTACGGCTTTCCTAGTTGTTTCTGGCACATTCGCGCTCTTGTCCCATAGGATACTCGAAGGAGATGAGGTAGATGGTGGAGAGCCATGGAAAGGAGATAGTTTGTCATTCCTCGAACCATTGGGAAGGATTACTCTGACCGTCTATGTCGCTCACTTCGCAGTACTGGGAGCTGTCGCATTAGTCATGCAAGGTGAGCCTCGCCTTGAGTTTGCTCCGTCATTTATCGCTACAATCGGACATACAATAATCTGGATACCAATCGCGATACTTCATCAGCGTCACTGTCCCAATATTTGTTTTGAGGAGTTGTTGCGAAGAGTCAGCCAGTGAGAGATTAGTCCAGAAGATAATCTGTTGACCAGTTTATAGGGCCAAACCAAACTGATTCCTCTTCGTTTGTAGCCACGATTCTTCCGTAATATTCGGTACCACAACAGGTCAGTCCGGTAATGGTCCTTGAGTGATTTCCAACTGTTGTACCGCCAAAACTAGCACTGCTTTCCCAGCCCGATGTCTGATTTCCCATATCCGCCCTCCCATAGTAGAATGTCAGAGTGGTATTCGTCCCATTGTCATAAGTATCCCATGAAATTGTGGCGGAGTTAGAATCTGAGGGATCGTTGGAGGAGAGATTTCGGATAATGGCTGAGTAGGCATAGTACTCCCCGCGCAAGGGATCTTCTACCCAGACTGGGAGATGGGCCAAAGCATCGAATGTCTCCTGGGTGAGTGGGAACCCCCATGCTTGATGGTATGGAGCTAGATTGTATCCTGTGGAGTTTGAAATGTGGAGAACCCAATCATTGAATTCTTCTAAATCGTCTGACGGAACTTCATCGTCTGAAAGATTGTAGTAGATTCTTAATGCCTCGGTGATCGGGCCCCACCCCCATTCTTCCTTGATGATTAGATAGGTATCCAGTGCTACCCATACTGACCAGTTTGATATGTCTGGAGAACCTTCGAAGTAGCTCCTCATTCGTGATTCTCTTTGATCTGGGTTGATCGCTCTATGCCCCTCAATACCGACTAATTCTTCCATCAGGTAAACGCTAGCGAAATTGCAACTAGTCTCGGTTGTTCCTGGAAGAGTCGAAGGCATCCATTGGTGATTATGGCCAAGTTCGTGAAACATGCCCCAGTCCCCATTCTCAGACATGTAAGATACATTGACTATGTCGGGGACGCTGAGGTCATGAGCCATGAAAGGGTATCCAGAGTGCATCCATCCAGCCGAAATCTGGGCATCAAATACGGCCCTCTCTACCCTTGGCCATGGGAGGAATCCGTAGAGTTCGTGCTCCATCCCCAGTGCTTCATCCCACCAGTTCATCAAATCGTCTGGATCTTCTAGATTTCTTATCTCACCGCTGGGCACTGTCAGGATAAACTGGTCACTGCCAATTTCAGCCCAAGGCGCAGGATCATGACGATGCTCTTGTAGCCATTGGGAAACATCTGTTTGGCCATGTATGTAGGTTGGGGCCTTCACAGCATTGGATATTGTTACTTGAAAATCGCCCAATGTAGACCCGGGGGATATAGCGATGTATATCGGCCCTCCGAATGCATTTCCGACCTCCATGTATTGTTGATCAACATGCCACCATCGTACAATCTGAGGGTGGCGATGTAACTGACTTTTGTCCCACAAATTATCACTATGAGCACCCACGAGAACGTATGTATCCGAGTCGACTGCAATAGGGGGAAGTGTCACAGTAACCACCTCTCCCGGCGCGGCATACAATCCGGTGGTCATTCTGATATGAGATCTAGCCTGAGAGTAGCCGAAGTTACTCGGCAGGCCACTCTGGTTTCCGTTGATATCAACCGTTTGAGATATTCTAGTGGCGTTCACTGGAACCTCACCTGGGAATTCAACATGGCTTGGATGAGAGGGTAATTCATCGGCTGGAAGATTTTGTGTTAGTGCGGCTTCGACTCTCAACAACGTATCTGCCACTGGATCCTCCCCCATATTATGTCCTATGTCCTGCCAAAGGGTACCATATTCGATAACTGACCAACCTGTTACGTTGACCACCTCCCTGAGCGGTGACCAGAACTCAGTGAAGTCCAGAGTCACCACGTCCGTGCAAACAGATAGGATCTCATCTGCAACAGCGGCATCTTCATTAGAGAGAGAATGATTGTTTATCCTATCGCCTCTTATCGCCTCAATTGCTGCATGAGGAGTCGATAATTCATGTGGGAAATTAGACAAATCGACACTATTGTAGCCCCATGCGTTAGAAACGAATAGCCCAGTTGTTTTGGCAATCTTATTGCCTGGATAGTTATGCCCTAAACCTGTATTTGAGTAAGACCAATACCAAGCATGCCCCCCCATGATAAGGCCGCCTCCATTTAGCATGAAATCGACCAAGGCCTGATTATCTTGGTCATCATGCCCATTCCAGAACTCATCCAGCAAGCAATCCAAGCCAGAGAGATTTGAGGGCGTCACAGATAGGTGAACAGTGTGGCCTTCGGCGTTTAGCTCGTCTTCAAAGTCATCGAATCCTGCCCCATAAGCAAGACCAACATTTGCATTCTCCCCACAGACCCACTCAACGGCACGTAGGGAAAACTCAGTCTCCTCCTCTCCATGCCCATCGACCCAACTCTCATGGCCGTATCCTAGCATCTTACCCCGACCGACGTGACTGGCAGAGATAACCGGAATATTAGTGCCATAGCCACCTTCCGCGAATCCGATAGGGAATGCCAACTCTCCAATAGGAATTATGGGGGAAGGCCATCCTCCCCAATTAGTCTCACCGATACCTCTCAGTAAGTCGGATTGGTCTGCTTGGAGATCATGAACCGCGATCCAGATAATTAGCTCTGACGAGCCTCCCGAGTTGTTCGCCCAAACAGTGTATCTCATCCATTCTGCCCTCTCTGTTGGAGTGCCCAAAATATCCCCTGAATGCAGTGACAAGCCCGCTGGAAGTTCTGGATAAATCTCCCAGGTTTCAATATCGGGGCCGTCATTTTTTACCGGGATGTTAATACTTTGATTGGAACGGAGTGCGAGTTGATCACTGTACCAAGATATTTCCCCGGGAGGAGGGCTAAGGATAGTTAATTCCAGAGTTGTGTATGCTGAGCCTCCTGAATTATTCGCCCATATGGTATGATTTGATTGCCATAAAAATCTGACTATACCAGAGATGAAGCCATCATCTGAGATTTCCAACTCGTCAGGCAAGGGGGGGTCGACAGACCATGCTTGCACGGGACCTCCGAGCAACATCGGAGGACCGATTTCACAGTATGAATCTATTACGCATCTCAGAGTTTTACTTGGATACTGAATAGACTCTGGCATGGGAGCGAGAATTACAATCTCTAGGACAGCGGTAGCAGAGCCCATCGCATTGACCCCTGTGATTGTGTGAGAGACGCCCTCCGACTCCACCAAGGGAGTTCCCGAGATTACTCCGGATTGATCCATTTCCATTCCGCTAGGCAGTTGTGGACTGACTGACCAACTCTGGGGCCCATCACCTTGGAATGAGGGGGTTAGTGCCTGTATCTCAGTACCTACCACCAGTGTAATAGAGTCCTCCCCGTAGAAGAGTTGTGAAGGTGGCTCCTTAGGCCTGCAAGAGTCGCCAGTGAATACCTCCTGAATTGTGCAGTCTTCTGGTGTCAGGATCTCCACAAAACAATCTGGATGGGTAGGATGTGTCTGGCAGTCTAAATTTTCATGCTGCTCGGTCTCACTTTCGAAAAGTCCCAAACAGCCCGAAGTAAGCATCAACACACAGAGCATCAGTGCTGTCGGCCGTAGTCGACGCATAAAGTCGCGAATAGGCTCCGAGGAATAAGTATGAGGCTGAAACAGTCGCTTTCAGGGGTATGCTGGACCTGGTTCGAAGCAGTATCTTACAGTTTGGAATTCAGATTTGAACTCCGAAATATCTGATTTTATTGAGCTATGGTTTTCTTCGGAGTTGAGTGCCCTGGAGAAGTATCTAGCAATCTCAGTCATTTCCTGTACCCCCATTCCGACTCTGGTCAGCTCGGGTACTCCTAGCCTTAGTCCGCTTGGCCCTGACATGGCTTTGGTGTCCCCTGGTAGCATATTCATGTTGGATATAATCCCGCATTTTTCCAGCCTATCAGCAGCCATCATTCCTGCTCCGGAGTCTGGGGCGCCGTGTCTAGTCAATACCTGATGACTCTCCGTGAACCCCCTCTCCTCGGCTAAAACGTCGAAACCTTCTGATGAAAGTGCTTCCCCCAATGCCTTAGCATTCCTTACTATATCACTGGCATAGTCCGATCCGAATTGCTCAAATTCAGCCAATGCGACTGCTTTGCCCGCAACATGGTGCAAATGGTAGGAAGAGCATACACCAGGGAATATTGAGTTATTCAGCTTCTTGTGGAATGATGGGTCATCGGAATTTGACAGTAGGAAGCCCCCTTGGGGGCCAGGAAATGTCTTGTGACTGCTCCCAGTCAAGACATCTGCACCTTCCCTCAGAGGGTCTTGGAACATCCCTCCGGCTATCAATCCCATCACATGGGCACCGTCGTACATTACCTTGGATCCACATTCATGGGCGGCGTCCGCAAGCTCCTCCAGGGGAGTGGGGAATAGGAAAACTGACTGTCCGAAGAGGACCAGATTAGGCTCATTTTCCCTAATCATGGATAGTGAAGCATCGATGTCAGGCTCCATCCTTTCCTCGTTCCACGGGTAGGTTATCAGTTCCAGTCCCCTTACGCCCACAGCTCCCATTCTAGCATGCGAAATATGTCCGCCGTCAGCGGTTGAGACCGCGGTAATTTTGTCTCCGGGCTTTGCTAAAGATTTGAGCGCCCCTATGTTTGAAACCGTGCCTGAGGTCGACTGGATATTAGCAAAATTACAATTGAAAACCCGCATAGCAGACTTGATTCCAATATCCTCGATGGTGTCAAAATCGTCACAACCCTGATAGTACCGCTTACCGGGAAGGCCTTCAGCATATCTGCCGTGCAGATCTGAATTGCACGCCTTTCTCACCAAGGGACTCAGAATATTCTCACTGGCGATCATCGGAATACTATCCCGATAGTGATTTCCCGAGTCTTCTACTGCTCTTAGGATATCTGTCGCCGCATCTCTTGGTTCCATGCTTTTCCAACGAAGGGAGGTCAAAGAGTTTAACGGAATGGAAACTTCTAGAACAATATGGATTAACGTAACCGTTATTGAATTGTCCCCTTCATGAGAGGCATGACACAGCGCCGCTTGCTAATGCCGATAATCATTGCAACGATTTTACTCACATCTACCCAGATTGTCTCTGCTAATGACTCGGATGGCGATGGGACTGACGATTTGTATGACGATTTCCCCAATGATCCATGCGCTGACACAGATACAGATGGAGACGGTTTGCCCGATACTGTAGTTAGTGGTTGCACCTCTTATTCAGTTACAGCATACACGTCGTTCGAAGACCCTTTTACGAACGGTGCAAAATATTATGACACTGGAAACCAGTCTCTGAGTAGGTATCTCTGGAATAATGCGAATGAGCCTCATATCGCTCATAACCAAACCACAGGCTCCGAGATGGGCTTTAGCCTATATTACAGATCGACTGGAGGCGTGGGACTAACAGACGGTGACTTCTTCGGAACAGCGAATTACACTGGTACTGTTGGAAATTATACTGATGGGGCACAGGGTTATCAGATGGGCGACGTTGATGGGTCTACTACGTTAATTTTAGATTCTGTAACTGCGGACTCTATGGCTCTCGATATTTTTGTTCAGGGGGGTTCCAGCAATAGCTACGAAGCCTCAGATAACCTAATTGTCAGATTTGTAGGGGCCTCCTCAACTTTAGAACTGGTGAATGTGACTGGTGCTACTGGCGGTAGTAATAACGGGGGTTTTGCGACATATATGGGAGTATGGACTAGCCTTAGTGGTGACATAAGTTCCCTTGGACAGGGAAATTTAGAAATTGAATTTATATCTAATTCTCAGACTGAATCCGTATATATCGATAATGTGGCATTCACCTCCTCAGCACAATTGGCAGAGGATACCGACGATGATAACGATGGATGGGATGACGTCGATGAGGTAACGTGTGGAACGGACCCTCTTGATTCGAATGATATTCCCACCGACAGCAATGGGAATGGCGTTTGCGATGCGACCGAGGGAGATGACTTTGATGGCGACGGGATACCGAATGACGACGACCCGGATGATGACAACGATGGTTACGACGACATCTATGACGCATTTCCTCTAGATCCAACAGAATGGGATGATGCGGATGGCGATGGTATCGGGAGCAATACTGATACAGACGATGACGGGGATGGATGGTCCGACTCAGATGAGGCGGACTGTTTGACAGACTCTGGTTCTGCATTCAGTGTTCCTGACGACAATGATGGGGATGGGGCCTGCGATATCATGGATATTGATGACGATAATGATGGGTATGAGGACGAAAATGACTGTGCCCCCTACGATCCAAATATTTCCCTTTTGGATTGTGATGGGGTATGTGGCGGACCCTCGATGATTGATGCCTGTGGGGTTTGTGGTGGTGATGATTCTACCTGTTCAGATTGTGCAGGCGTTCCGAACGGAGATGCCGTAATTGATGAGTGTGGCATTTGTATTGTTGGTGGCAATCAAACGACGTGTGTCATAGATTCAGACGGAGACGGGGTTGATGATGACTCCGATATGTTCCCTGATGACAATGAAGAATGGAGCGATTTTGATGGTGATGGAATTGGCGACAACGCAGACATGGACGATGATGGGGATGGATGCGAGGACTCCAATGACGATCTTCCAACCAATGCGAATGAATGCTTTGACTCAGATGGTGACGGAATTGGTGACAACGCAGACATGGACGATGACGGAGATGGATGGTCAGACGATGACGAGGTGAACTGCGAGGGCGAAGGTGATAACCCACAATTGGATGCTGATTCAACCCCAGTTGATTCCGATGGGGATGGTCTGTGCGACCATCCGATGGACCTTGACGACGATAATGATGGTTGGAATGACGAAGATGAAGAGTCATGCGAGACAGAAAAGGCAGACCCAAACGAAGCGCCCACAGACATCGATAATGATGGAATTTGCGACCATTTAGATCTAGATGACGATGGTGATGGTGTGCCGGACACTGATGACTCGTTTCCCATTGACGTATCTGAATGGATGGATACGGATGGGGACGGTTTAGGGGACAATTCAGACCTGGATGACGATGGAGACCAGTTCTCCGATGAAGATGAAGCGGAATGTGGGAGCAATCCTTCAGACTCTGACTCTACGCCAGGGGACTCAGACGGGGACGGTGTTTGTGACTCACTTGATGATTTCAACGATTCTGAAAGCGATGATACTCCGGGACTGGGAATAATATCCTTGATATCCGTCCTTGCTTTAGCCGCGCTAGCTAGAAGAGAATGATGGCGCCGACAGCAGGACTCGAACCTGCGACCTGTGGATTAACAGTCCACCGCTCCACCAACTAAGCTATGTCGGCCCAACCCGGCCGGCTCATACCACGTTCATCAATGAATCGGAATCATTCCCATTCAATTGTGCCAGGGGGTTTGTGGGTGATATCATACACAACACGATTGACTTGGCCCTTCAGAGAGTTCGTTATCTCGGTGCTGATTAGTGCCAGAACGTCATGTGGGATTTCGGAATATCTGGCACTCATCCCATCAAGGCTTGTGACAGCTCTGACCACCACAGTTTCCCCATGAACTCTTGCATCTCCATGGACTCCCACGCTTCTTACTGGAAGTAAAGCGGCAAAATATTGCCACGGTAGGTCGCATAGGCCTTTCTCAGATGCCTCCCTTAGTCGTGTTTCCACGATATGACATGCCTCTCTGCATGCTTCGACGCGAGATCTTGTGAGTTGTCCCAGCACGCGCACTGCAAGACCTGGTCCGGGAAACGGCTGTCTCTCACTGGATCTGATTCCTAATTGTCTGGCAATCTGCCTGACTTCGTCTTTGTAGAATTCTCGCAATGGTTCAACTATTACGAGGTCGACATCCTCGGGTAACCCGCCGACATTATGATGGCTCTTGATAACATCCCTCTGACCCCCTCCTGATTCAATCCAGTCAGGAGCAATGGTCCCTTGAACAAGGAACTTTGCACCGCATTTATCCTGTTCTTCTTCGAAAACGCGGATAAATTGCTCACCGATGACCTTACGTTTTTCTTCCGGATCGGTGACTCCCTCAAGATTACTGAAGAATCTATCTGATGCGTCTACTACCTGTAATGTAATCCCCATATCTTCGAACATCTTTCTAACTTCATCTGTCTCACCCTTTCTCATGAATCCAGTGTCTACGTACACGCAATGGAGTAGGCTTCCAACGGCACGATGAGCGAGGACTGCTGCAACCGAGCTGTCGATACCTCCCGAGCATGCGATAATTGCGGTGTCATCTATCTTGGACTGCAGTGCCTCGATGGCCTCATCGACCAGAACCTGGGTATCCAATATTCTCACCCCTGAATAGACTCATCATCCGATATGACCTTGGCAGTCATAGATGACCTATACTCTGCGTAGGCTTCTGAAATATCCTTGTCAGAGGTTGCAATAATCTGGACTGCTAAAGCCCCCGCATTGTCGCCCCTATCAACACCGACAGTGGCTACTGGCATACCTGGAGGCATCTGAACTATCGAAAGAAGTGAATCCAGAGGGACCTTGCCACCAACTGGGACGCCAATGACTGGTTTGGTGGTCATGGAAGCTATGACCCCAGGCAATGCGGCCGCCACTCCTGCCATGCCAATGAAGACCTGGCAACCTGAATTCTCAGCGTTGGAGATTATTTCTTCTAGATATTTTGGTGCCCTGTGGGCTGATGCGACCCTGATTTCGAAGCTCACATCGAACTTTTCGAGCACTGAACGGCATTTCTCGGCGATTGGCAAGTCTGACTTAGAACCTAGTACAACACATATGTCCATGACACTGGGGGAGTAAGGAGGTTCAAATGCCTGCCGTTCATTCTTCCTCGTCGAATGGTATCAGATTTCTAGGCCACTCGACATCGGAGCTAGTAACCGGGAACTCATCTAGAAGTTCATTGATTCTCTCGGATTCAGGATTTCCCTTGAAAAGGCAGTCTTGAACGAAACCATACTTGCAAACGTAAGACAGGGAGATAAAGTCAATATTTCCTCGACTGAAGCCATGTAATGCCATTTTTCCCTCTCCCGTTGGAACTGTCGCTATTTCCCCTCTTTTCCAAATTTTTTCAGATATATTCCAATCTCCACTGAGTACGGAAGAGTCCCAAGAGTCCCTGTTTATCGGGAGAATTATCCTTGCCGGAGGGACCATGAATACCTCAGATATCATATTTATTGATCTGAAAAAGGCAATCCAAAACATTGCATACGAGGCCCAACCGAATAAAGGAGAATATTCAATATGTAGTGTGAAAAAAATTATTCCTAGTGATATTGATAGCCAATCTACGGGAAGGGACAGTAGTGAGTTATCGGAGGTTGGTTGGACGTTTCTTGCGTTGGCTACCGGTAAAATTAGAAGCGACCAAGATATAACAAATAGAGTGCCAGAGATAAATTGGTCATCCGGAGTCATCCCCTCGAAGACTAGAGGGAAGATACTGGCAATTAGAAAGAACGGGGACCACGCTAATGGTTTCAGAACGGGCCATGCTAACGGCCTCATCCTCTGACGTTCCCAGCCAAATCTTGATTCATCCCCAGGAGTTGTCAGAACATCGGGGAATATGCTTTCTGATGGCCTGATTCTAGGAGGTGTCTCTTCTCTTGGAAGGCCCCACCAATTTGGATCGCCCCTCAGCCAGTTCCTGTCTCCATGGGCCTCCATGGTATTCCGAGAGGTGAGTGACGCATATGCATTAGGATAGATCTTGGGATTTATTGTACCTTAATATCAGATTTCTTGCCGCCCATACCTCATCCACTCTGCCGACCGGAGTCGTATGTGGGGAGGATAGGACTATCTCTGGGTCCTCGGCCAATATGGAATGGAAATCTTGAGCGAACTTGTCCAGAACCTCCTTGGATTCAGTTTCTGTTGGTTCGAACATTAGGCACTCTGGGACTATCTGTGGAAAATAGAGGGTCGGTGCCATGTAGCCATAATCGAGAAGCCTCTTTGCAACGTCCTTTCCAGTTACTCCGTTGGCATCCTTGAGAGGAGACATGGATAGGGTAAATTCGTGCTTTACCACGTCGGCTGGGCATCCCTCGATGGGCATGGCGTGGATTTGTAAATTCGGATCGGGATTCATCACCACGTGTCTCAGATAATTTGCATTCAATACCGCATGCTCACTCATTGTTTCCAGTTCACGGCCATACCTTCTGTAAAATGCCCATGATCTGACTACAGCGCCAGCGTTTCCATTCCACTGCTGGACTTTGCCGATTGTACTTTCTGGAGTAACCCAATGGTACCAGTACCCGTCGGCTACCCCGACTTCTTCTTCTATGGCCTCACGACGCCCCACTATTGGGGATGGAAGGAATTTGGAAAGGTGCTCTTTGACACCGATGGGACCACTTCCCGGACCGCCACCTCCATGTGGCTGACTGAAGGTTTTGTGTAGATTGTAGTGCACCGCATCGAAACCCATTCTCCCAGGGTCAGTCTTTCCAAGAATAGCATTGAAGTTCGCCCCATCGTAGTACATTTGCCCTCCTGCATTATGGACAATCTCAGTCGCTTCCGCTATCTCCGGTTCGAACACTCCCAACGTACTTGGGTTTGTTATCATCATAGCTGCTGTATCATCCCCAACTGCTGAACGCAATGCATCGAGATCTATCCTTCCGTCATGGGCACTTGGGATTTCAATAATCTGGTAGCCACACATCGAAGCTGAGGCTGGATTTGTTCCATGCGCTGAATCTGGTACAATGACCTTGTCCCTGTGGCCCTCTCCCCTCTCTCTATGGTACTCCTGAATACATCTGATCGCAGTAAACTCTCCTTGAGCTCCCGCGACCGGCTGAAGAGTAACGGCATCCATGCCGGAGCATATCGCCAACATTTCCTGCATCTCGTAGTAAATTGCCAGAAGCCCTTGCACCTGTGATTCCGGCTGGAGGGGATGGATACGGTCTATTCCAGGATGCTGGACAATCCTCTCATTTAACCTTGGATTATGCTTCATAGTACAGGAGCCAAGAGGGTAGAAACCGGTGTCAATTCCAAAGTTTTTCTGCGATAGTTGAGTGTAGTGCCTAACTAACTCTGGCTCACTGGCCCTCGGCCACTCTGGTAATTTACTTCGTCTCAATTGTGGGGGAATTGCTTCTGAGTAGTCTTCTGTTATTGGGTCTGGTTGAGACCACCCGGCCTCCTTGGATCCGTTGAAATCGAAAATAGTCCCCGTCATCTAGATTCCTCCACCCAAGATTTGAGCGCATCCTTAAGGGCTTTAATGTCCAAATCGGAGGTCCTTTCATCACACCCCACAAGAATCCATGAGGACTTGTCCTTCCACCAGTTCCCCAAGTCAAATCCTGCTGTGACTCCCAATTTGTCCATGTGAGATAGAGCATCTTCGGATTTTCCTGGAATCTTGATCGCAAATTCTCTGAACACGGGCGAATTAGGAAAAGCCAATTCCACACCTTCTATGGAAGTGATTTGATTCATTGTCCTGACAGTCGATGCCAGTATTCTTGTGGAAAGTTTCTCTAATCCAACGGGTCCAAGAAGTGCCATGTGCATAGCTCCCATTAATGCGATTAATGTCTCATTGGAGCAAATATTAGATGTCGCTCTGTGTCTTCGGATGTGTTGCTCTCTGGTGGATAAAGTAAGCGTATATGCGGTTTTTCCACTGGTATCAATACTCTGTCCAACAATCCTACCGGGCATTAGGCGGAGGAAGTCCTTCGTACATGCAAATATGCCATAAATGGGCCCTCCAGCAGTGGGCCCTATTCCGAAAGGCTGCCCCTCTCCGACCACGATATCAGCGCCCCAATTTCCAGGAGGTTCGACCAGACCTAGAGTAGTGACGTCAACACCGACAATAATTGCGGTTTTTTCTCCTACGATCTCCCTGAGCCTCATTAGGCCTTCATCTAAGATTCCGAATGAGTTTGGCTGCTCTACGTACACGGCGCATGAGTCGGATGCCAACGAGGCTTTCTCGAGATCAAGAAGGCCATCTTCCCCATGTGGGAGCTTAATTATCTCAATACCAACTCCTTGGGTATAATTCTGAATGACAGACATCCTATTGGGAGGGACTAACTCAGAGACGAAGACAGTATTCGGTTTCTCCACTTTCTTTGACTTTACCCTTACTGCACAAGTAATCGCTTCGGCGGCTGAAGTACTGGCATCGTACATTGAGACATTGGAAATAGGAAGCTCCACTAGCTCCGAAATCATTGTCTGGAATTCCCACATGGCCTGTAGCATTCCTTGGCTGACCTCCGGCTGATAGGGAGTGTAGGAGGTCAGAAACTCCCCCCTAGTGGCGATCATTGGCACCATGGATGGTACGAAGTTTCTAGCCAGTCCAGCCGACAGGAATGAGGGACGACAATCAAGGTCAACATTTGCCCCTAACAGTTTGTTTGCATCTCTGATTATTTCCTCTTCAGATTGTGGCCCGGGCAGAGGCAGAGGGCCCTTGGACCTGATTTTCTTGGGGATATCCGAGAATAAATCATCCATGGACTTCAAGCCCATTATTTCGAGCATTTCTTGCTCCCTACCGAGATTTGGCAACTGGTCCACGGTATCCCTCGACCTTTTGCAGGAGTAGGGAGTTTATGATTATCTTTGAGGGGGATTCTGCGATGGTGCACCGACACACTCTTATTACTTCCAAGTCAGTCAGTACATCATGAAGGTCGCGGTCACTGCTTCCGACGGATTCGTAGCTCCCTACATCATTGATGCACTGGGAGATTCTGCAGTGGTGATTCCAGACGAAGTCTTGGGAGATAATATGGCGTTGGACGTCATGCTCACTCCTTGTAGTGCCCTCATACACATCAACTCAAGGCCGGTGGACACTAGTGTAGCTAGGGATGATAGGGAATCCAAGTTAATCATGCGGGAAGCCGCAAGACCTGTTTTGGATGCGGTGAATAGGCACGGAGAGCTACACATGATCATTCTAGGGACCCTGAGGGTCCATCCCCATTGGTCACCTGGTGATGACTACTACGGGCCTGAGTCCTCATTATCGCCCAGAGATACAGCGGCTGAAGGGCAGTTGTGGCTAGAGGAGAACGCTTTGGAGAGAGCCGAGGCTGACAGGCCGGTTAGTGTGATTAGGGCCTCTAACGTTCAAGGAGTACCAATTTCAGGCCCCCCTGGCAATGGCATACTACACAGATGGGCTAGTGAAAGTCAAATCGGTTGGATAAATGTTCCTGGCACAGGAGATGACGTCAAGGACCTCGTGCACGTCGAAGACTTGGTTAGGGTGATTCTATCCGTTCTCGATAATCCACCTCCTACACGTGAGAGCTTTGCCGTAGGGACTGGGAAGGGGATTACAATGAATGAGCTCGCCAATATTTACAATCAGAAAACCGGGGCTTCTGTTGAGTTGAACCAGTCTTCAGAGGGAGAGGTTTGGGGAATTGTTGATGCTTGGTTCTTGGACCACAGATGCGGATTCAAACCCTCCATCAGTCTTGAAGAGATGATCGAAGAGGCATTGGCTGCATCAGGCTACTGAGCGTTCAATATCACCCTTTTTCTTATCGAGTTCCACCCATCAAAGATGCAAGAAATGCCCCCTTCATGACCTGGTTTGTAGGAAGAAATATCCCTATCCGATGGCATTCTTATTTCGACATCGGCAGAGGATGGGCCGCTCTGGAGAGTCATCAGGGATGCTATTACTGTACTTCCTCCCCTATACTTATCGTCAATTCCGATTCCAAAACTCCTCTCCACTGAAATTACTCTCACTTGAACTGTGAGGGGCGTGCCTGAAAATTTCTCATTCAGAGAATTTTGCTCTGAAAGCATCCTTGCAGAGGAAAATGATTGGATAATCGTGTGGATAGTATCGTTACCTGGTTCGGATTCTTCTTCGGGAAGTTCCATTGAGTTGAGATCATCTGGCGCCTCCTCAATTGCTGTTTCCTCTTGTTGCATCTGGGGCCTAGTTTCTTCGATTACCGGTGTTTGAGCTTCGTTATCGGCCATCGAAGAAGCTGCGGCAACCCCCAAAGCAGCTGATGATAGCCCCAGTGCAACATCTGCATTAGAGGGGATTCTCGATGTGGCGATCAGCTGAAATGAGTCTGCTTTGGCCTTCCATAATTCTCTGGCGGGGTTCTGAAACAGGGCAGGTAGCTTGGAAATCTTGGATTCGGCCTCATTATCCGCGATTTCCCTAGCTGTCTGCAGAGATTCCAAGGTAGAGAATTCTGAAGCTTCTAAATTACCAATGATGCTTGTGAAATCCTCGGAAACATCGCCCATCAGAACCGATGGATCGTCATTCTCGACGACCTCAATTTCCGGGGCCTCGTAACTCTGGTCGTTTTCAGCTGTATCAGTGGGTGATTCTGTGTCAGAGAAGTTACCCTGTTCCGTGGACTGGTCGACTGGTTCCGAGCTGTTCATCTCGATGGTAATCCTTCCGACTCCAACCCACCTTCTAGTTCCAAGTGGGAGTTCTCCGTTTGCTGGTGGCCTCGTCCATCCTCCTCTATAGTAATCCTGATTTCCGCCCTGTTCTCTGTCATCAAGACTCCAAGAGTTTGCTCCTCCGGACCCCGCGTTGTAGAAATACATTCTAGCGCCGTTTGAATTCATGAAGAGTGGTTTTCCATTCATTTCTCCATTTGGGGTGTAAGTTCCATTGTAGAATTCGTTTGGATGGTCTGAAACAGTGAGGGAATTGCCTACTATGTAGGATTCTGAGGGACCTGAATCAACCAGGGTCAGTATTTCTTGTAGGTCAATTACCCCATTCCCGTCAGAGTCCAACACAGAGAAAATAGCGTTTACTATGGCACCAGGTGCTTTTTGGCCTGTGATGGACGTGAGAGCACCCTCGAATTCGGAAAGGTTGAGATTTCCGTTGTCATCTAGATCATATTTCGAAAAAAGGGCCTCTGCTGAAATCCCTCTCGATTTCAAAATTGTCTGTAAATTCTTAATTGCTACAGCCTCAATTCCACCGCTCACTGTATCTACCCAGACTCTCACAAGGGACATTCAGCAATGAGTCTTGCCACTGCATTAAAGGAACGGCGGACTTACCACAATTGCCTCGACAGTCCTTCTAGGAGATGCCTTTATCCAGACACTTTGGCCGATTTCAGCCCCGTCTAGATAGGCCATTGCAATTCCAATGCCACCCAAACTTGGAGAGGGAGCACCGCTGGTAACATATCCGATGATTTCTGAGTCTACTGATTCAGAAGTCAGCACTGGATGACCGGGCCTTGGAGATGGCCCCCTGCCAACACATCTAATCCCTGCCCACCTTGGAGAGTCATCTAGGGATTTCTCGACGCTCGACTTTCCTATGAATTCATGATTCATGCTGAGGCCAAAAGGAACATCAGTTTCCGCTGTATTTCTATGTAGGAAACCCTCGGGAAGATTCACGTCAGAAGAGATACCTAGTCCTGGCCAGAGAAAGTCTTGTCCAGATAGTAAGTATCCCTTTTCCAGTCTCAGTGTATCTCGAGCTCCGAGCCCTACAGGAACCAAGCCAATCTCAGAGCCTGTGGTAATAAGTTCGTTCCAGAGAATGGTTGCCTGACTGTTGGGTATGAATATCTCTGCTCCCTTTTCGCCTGTGTATCCTGTCCCTTGTATCCAACCTGTTATGCCGAGTTCATTGTCGGCGATATCTCTACATTTAAACCTCCCAATTCTATTATTTTCTCCGATCACTCTGGAAATTGCCTCTCCAGATTTTGGGCCTTGAACGGCTATAATACTCATCCCCTCTGATTCATCATGGATTTCCACCGAGCCATCATCTGGGAGGTGCCCCTCAAACCATACAAGCATGGTGGAAACCATCGATGCATTGGGTACTCCTAGAATTTCATTGTCCGACTTTACTGCAAAAATCATATCATCAATTAGATTTCCATCCTCATCCAAAAAATGTGTATACCCACAGGACCCCTTTGTGAATTTTCGGAAGTCTTGTGTGCCAATACCCGAAAGCCAATCAGCAACATTGTGACCAACAAATCTGAAGAAGCCCATGTGAGAAACGTCAAAAATACCAACATTGGATCTTGTTGCCATATGCTCTTCCTTGATTGAGGAATACCATATTGGAAGCTCAAAACCATGAAAATCGACTATTTTGCCGCCACACTCAATGTGAGAATCGTAAAGTGAAGTCCTGACTGGGTTGATTTCCATGTCAATTGGAGGAGAGTGAGGGAGAATAAGTTTGGCGTTAAACGATGATTAGTCGGTGATTTATCCAGCATCTCAGTGTAATCATCTTATACGCAGGTTTAAGTAAGACTGCTATCACTATACAACTACTGGTTCACATGATAAACGAGGACTCTGGCGATTCGGCTAACTCCAAGGCAAAGGAGCCTATGGATGCTGGGAGAAGAGGCGCAATCGCCCCTTCGATGAGGCCGTCAGAGAGTAGGAAAACAGAGTCAGTTTTCAGGCCATGCTCCATTTGCGGGTCAAGCTCATGGGACACCGACGAGATCAGAGGCGAGACGTCTTGCTCAGTGTGCGGATACGTCGCCGAGGAGAATATGATTGACCTCGGAGCAGAGTGGACGAATCATTCTGGAGGGGAAGACAAGAGCAGAGTTGGCGCACCCACTACACTCACTCTTTCTGACAAGGGGCTTTCCACTGAGATAAGAAGGTCGGATCTAACATCCGGGGCCGCTAAAAGGCACGGAATGTCCGGGAAGGCATTGAGAGATTGGAGGAGAAGGCAACGAATCGATCAACGAAGTAAGACTAGAGACAGCAGAAGCAGGAACCTGTCCAAAGCTATGCAATTCATCAGAGACAGGGGCGACCTTCCCCCCCAGATCGAACAGGAGGCTGCAGGACTCTACAGGCATTCTGTCGAAAGGGGATTAGTTACAGGGAGGAGTATCAGAGGAGTTTCCGGCGCGTGTGTATACGTCGCTGCTAGGGAAGCCAGAATTCCCAGGAAGATAGAAGACGTCGCTGAGGCTTTTGACATGACTTCAGATGTAGATCTAAAGGAATTGAAGAGAACCATCAGGCTAGTATCAAGATTCCTTGGTGCCCATCACATCACAGGGCCTGAGGAGTACTTCGAAAAGTTTCACTCTGACTTGGGAATGAAGCCGGAGGTACTGGGCAGAGTTAGGGAACTGTGGAGATTGGTGAAAGACGATCTTTCGTGGCAGGGAAAAAAGCCCTCGGGTATAGCTGGAGTAATAATTTACAAGGCGTCCCAGGAAAGTGATTCTCCTAGGACTCAGAGTGAAGTTTGTAAAGTATCTGGCATAAGCGAGGTTACCTTGAGGGGACTCCTAAAAATTCTGAACCAGAAACTATCAGTTAAGCAATTCTGAGGCTCTCGCTCATTGTCAAAAAAACGACTGTATATATGCAGAGTCTTCCTTTGAAGACTATGGGCATCACTACAAACAGCGATCTCCTGTGGGAAAGGTTAGAGCTCCAACTTGATTCTTGGGAGTTCCCCGCAGATCCATCGAAGTCTGGATGAAATCTTACGAGGCTATAGAATGGGTTCTTTCTTGATTGTAGGAGGCAGTAGTGACATAGGCCAAATTCTCTGTAAGTCACTCGTTGCGAAGGGGCACTTGGTATGCGCAACTGGCAGAGATAATTCCAGAATGAAGGACTTAGAGGCTATTGGAGTAACCACACTTATCGGAGATGCGACCGATGAACAGTTCATCGATGGCGCTGTGAACAATTTCATGACCATCAATTCGGGAAAATTAGATGGCGTTGCTCATCTGGTTGGATCAATTTCAATCAGGCCCCCTCATGCGATGAAGGTAGCCGACTTCGAGCAGGTTCTGAGTACCAATTTGACATCTGCCTTCCTTGTACTTTCAAAATCATGCAAATACATGCTAAGGAACGGCGGGGGAAGAATGGTATTCACATCCAGTGTTGCCGCAGGAGTGGGCCTCACTAACCATGAGGCTATTTCCGCCGCCAAAGGAGGGGTGGAGTCAATGGCAAGGTCAGCAGCTGCAACATACAGCAGAAGGGGAATAAGGGTGAATACCGTTGCCCCTGGACTCACTGACACAAGACTTGCATCCCCGATAACCAAAACCGAGTCGTCAAAAGAAGCCGCGGTTAGTAAAATTCCCCTGAATAGGATTAATGAGCCTGATGAGATTGCTAAAGCGATTGAATGGTTGTTGACTGAAGCTCCTGACAACCTTACTGGACAGGTCCTCAACCTTGATGGCGGAATGTCAAGTCTGAGGTGATTTCATGGAATGGACCAATACTATCAGAAGCCACAAGATATCTGAAGGAAAGAGTACGATGGTCAATATCGGTAGAAAGGTCCTTATGATTTTGGAACTAGATGGGAAAATACATGCTACAGAGGGTCTGTGTAAACACATGAAATGGCCATTGTCGTGGGGTGGAAAATTGGAAGATGGGTGTGTTACTTGCCCCCTGCACCAGACCAAGCACCAGATTTGCGATGGTGAATTGCAAGAATGGGCCCCATTCCCCTTATTCCCACCATATGGCAAGCTGGTTGGCTCCCTCGTCAAGGAAAAGAACCTTGGGATTTTCGAAACCAGAGTAAAGGATGGTTTTGTTCAAGTACTAATCTGAATGATTTAGTAACGTAGACGGGGAACCCTGAATAGTGCCGTCAAATTGGGAGGTTCGTTCAGATGATAGAAGGGGTGATGATTGATGACGAGGGGTACAGAAAATATACCCCGGACAAAAGTCATGAAAGAGCGAGTTTTCTGTCGTTAAGGGCAAAGATATACGTTTCAGCTACATTCCTGGCGTCAATACTAATTCTGGTCTCATTGCAGGGATGGATAGTCGATGACGTCATCAAGGAGATCAAGAAGGAGTTGGGAATCTATGAAAGAGTCCCGGTATGGGAAAGATCAGAATGGCCATACCTGACAAATTACTCTAACGGTTTTGTAATGGAATATGGGGAGTACGACTTGCTGGAGACTGAAAATGAGTGGGGTTCAACCCACTATTTCGTCGAGTTCGATCTGCCCCTGAGCGAGGGAGGTTCCGCTCCAAACGGATTAGTGAGTCTCGCTGTGTGGCTCCCCGATGTTCCCGAAGGAACCAAAGTTCCAGTCATCGCCGAATTTGGGCCATACTTTGATGAAGTTAGCGTAGAGACTCCTTCAATTGAAGTTCCTGGTACTTGGCTGGGTCAGATGATTATCGACCAGATACTCCCTCACGGATACGCATTCGCCCAGGTTTCTGTGATGGGTACTGGGAGGTCAAACCACTGTATGGACCTCATGGGGAATGCAGAGCAACTCGGCGTGGATGCAGCTGTCACTTGGCTAGGAATCCAAGACTGGAGCAATGGAAGGGTGGCAATGATCGGAAAGTCCTATGACGGCTCTACCCCTTGGCAGGCAGCGACATTCGGTAACGAGTACTTGGCCACAATCGTGCCTATTTCCGGACTAATTGGGGTTATGGAGCTAATGTGGAAGAACGGAAGCAGTGAGGCCAGGGCTGCGATAATGCACAATGGTGTTTACGGATCCTATGGGATAGATGGCGATCAAGAGGACATAGGAAATATGTGCCCCGATTACATCATCGGTCCAGGTACAGGGGTATCAGCGTATATGTGGGGAAGTGAATTCGCTGGAACATACTGGGAAGAGAGGTACTTCTTGGACAGGGTCCTAGAAAATTATGAGGGGTCTGTCTACTTGATTCAAGGAATGCATGATTGGAATGTTGACCCCCATATGGCAATCCCTGTGATTAATCAGTTGAAGGACGCAGGTATCGAGGCGAAGGGGCTTTTTGGCCAGTGGGACCACGACTACCCCGATAGGCCCGATTACCACTTTGATCGATCTGGAGAGGGGAGGGGCAGAGAGGCGTATCCCGAGATGGTCAGATTTGACTGGATGCAGGACTTACTGGAGTGGTTCGACTGGTACTTGAAGGATTTCGGGGACCAGCCGGGACTATTTGTTGAAATACAGTCGAATCAGGGGCAGTGGAGGATCGAAGAGAGATATCCACCCAAGGACATGGAAACTCTTTCCCTAGATCTTGGAGGGGAGCTGTCCAATGTGGCGGGTGGCACGACCACTATACTCCCGAATGGAAACTTCGGACCTATTTACGAAAGTGAGCCATTTGTCGATGACATATGGATATCTGGTTTGCCAAGGCTGCATATCGATGTCTCGACCACTACTGTCGGGGGACAGATTTACGCGCTTTTGGAAGACTGCTCCGAAGATGGAGGGGCTTGCATCCATATCGGTCATGCGATAATGGACTTGCGTTATCATGAAGGCGGAGACCAGGAGCAAGCTTGGATGCCGGTCCTCGAGACGATTAACGCCAAGATGGAGTTCTTTGCTATGGATGTCCAGATTGCGGCGGGTCACACTATTCGCCTCTCCCTAGCCAGTACTGGCGAGGACTACCTCCCTGCCTCAACTAGTTCGGTGGTTGAGGTTTCTGAGGGAACGGGTTCGAATCTACTCTTGGACATAATCGATCCAGATGAGAAGTTGCTGTTCAGCCCCCCTAGTTGCACACACGAGGCTTGTTTGGATTGGATCAACCAAACAACATAATCTTGATTTTGGGGAGTTAATCCTTTTTTGGGGCACATAAATACTAAGAACGTCGGTCAAATTAGTCTGAGGGATAATGTTATCTTGTGCCTCGTTTTTCGCAGGAGTCGGAGGGATTGATCTCGGATTCGAACAAGCGGGTTTTGACATGGTTTATGCGAATGAAATCTGCGAAAAGGCGTCCGATACCTTCAAGCAGAATCACGAAGTAAATTTGGACACCAGGGACATTAGAGATGTTCCAAGCAGTGAAATCCCTGATTTCGACGTGATGTTGGCTGGCTTCCCCTGTCAGGCGTTTTCAGTTGCAGGATACAGGCAGGGATTCGATGATGAGAAGGGTAGGGGGAACTTGTATTTCGAGTTAGAGAGGATCATGAAAGACAAGCGCCCATCCATCGTATTCCTAGAGAATGTGAAAAATCTGGTCGGCCATGACAAAGGGAGGACATTCAGGATAATCCGCAACTCGATGGAGGGCATGGGGTACAAAATACATCACAAGGTCATGAATGCGTGTGATTACGGAAATATTCCTCAAAACAGGGAGAGGATTTACGTTGTCGGTTTCCTAGACGATGGAGTGTCGGATTGTTTCAGTTTTCCAGACGAGATTCCTTTGAAGACCACCATCGGAGATATCTTCGAATTCGAGAGCAGGGTTGATGACAAGTACTACTATGGAGAGGATGCTTACATGTACGATGAGCTGAAGAGGGGCATGACCTCACGAGAAACGGTCTATCAGTGGAGGAGGAAGTATGTTCGCGAGAACAAGAGCAGGCTATGTCCCACATTGACGGCTAACATGGGAACAGGTGGGCACAACGTCCCATTGATAAAAACACGACACGGCTTTAGGAAGTTGACGCCGAAAGAGTGCTTCATGATTCAGGGATTCGACAGTTCATTCGTACTCCCTGAGAATGTTGCGAACTCCCATTTGTACAAACAAGCCGGAAACTCAGTAGTGGTGCCTGTGATTAGAAGAATCGCAAACTCAATTATTTCTGCCATCAATCTCGAGCATTCTTTTCAATCAGATGGAATAATAGAAACACAGAACATATCTGAGTTGAGTGGTGGTGGATAAAAAATGACGTGGGCCAGGAATATTACCAACAGAGGACAAGGTATTTTCAGAACGGAAAACGGTAATGCGGATGAGATGATTGCTATTGGACGGATAACAAAGGCAGGGTTTCCATGTTCCAGAGTAGATGTTACCAATGCTAAGTATGATGCGATAGTAGACCTGGGGGATAATCGTCTCTTGCGGGTGCAAATTAAAGGATTCTCAGGTTCGAGTGTCGATTTCTCAGGCGGTTCAAGATCAGGACAACAAATTAGTCGAGATGCGCCCAGCCGGAGATATAAGTATACAGAAGCGGATTGTGATGTGTTTGTTGCAATCGATTCAAATAATGGGGATTGCTATATAATTCCCATTCAAGATACACTACAATGGGGATTTACGAAGAGCATATCTAAGCTTCAAAAATATCGTGAAAACTGGGATTTTTTCGCTGATAAGGGGAAAAAATAGATCGGTCAATAGCGTGTGACTATTTTAGATATCTGATGCCTGTTAATTGTGTACATTGGGAGATCACTCATCTTCCGATTCTTCTGAACTACTCGAAAAGTAGGAAGGAGCGGTTATTGCCAGTATGAAGAATATAAGGTAGGCAAATAGCTTTACTAGTGTATTATCGGATGTAATTTTTGGCTGGTTTTTTCTCACTGATTCGGAGCTGTCTTTGCCATTTTCATCTTCGTCGTCCTCATCGTCGTCGTCTTGGTCATCGTCATCGTCTTGGTCATCGTCGTCGTCTTGGTCATCGTCGTCGTCTTGGTCATCGTCGTCGTCTTGGTCATCGTCGTCGTCGT